>Ga0268264_10000108_pt1 | contig 208791 bp, 200 predicted proteins | sample KBSSwiS32_FD_190357 | JGI IMG/M metagenome (GOLD analysis project Ga0268264, IMG submission 190357) | Switchgrass rhizosphere microbial communities from Kellogg Biological Station, Michigan, USA - KBS Switchgrass S3-2 (SPAdes) (version 2) | ecosystem: Host-associated > Plants > Roots >... | reverse complement strand
GTGCGCAGCGAGCAACGCCGAAAGCGCTTCTCGTACGGCCGTCCCGGACATGACTCGAACATACGTACGACAACCGACAAAACCCGCCCACATGTGACCACCGAAACCACAGTGACACAAGAGAATTGAGTTAACTCCCGACGATAATCAACCGTGGGGAGGTTTGCGCTTCGAACCTACGGCACCGGATAACAGGGGTCCCCAGCCGGCGTGTAATACGGCTGCCCCGACGGCGTGTAGCACGGGATCTGACCGGCTGCCTCCTGCTGGGCCCAGTCGTCGTCGTTCGCAATCACGACTCCCGCCGCAACGTCGCCGACGACGTGCGAGCATCCGCCAACCTCGACATGACGCCCGCCTACCGCACCGCACACGGCGTTGGCGCTGGGCGCGATGGCCACCGGTATCGCAGCGACCGCCACCGCCGCGAACAGCGCTGCTGTCAGCTTCTTCATCGTGACACTTCCCTTTTATTGGCCCGGCCCTCGGTCATTATCGCGCCACCTTATCCACCGGACGAGATTCAAGTGGAACTTTAGACTCTTCGGCCCGACACAACCGTTCGGCGGACACCACGATGAACAAATTGACAAAAGTGTCCACTCGCGAGATCTCGGGGACTTAGCCTGACTGAAGCCGAGCACCACGTGTGATCAATCGGAGGAGTCGAGTGACCGCCTCAGTTCAGTTGCCGTTCCCGCAGACCCATCCGCTCGAAACTCCGCCGGAGCTGTCCGCCCTCATGTCCGCCGGCGTCATACACCGGGTCCGAACGCCAGTCGGTGACGAAGCATGGCTGGTGACTGGGTACCAGCAGGTGCGCCGGTTGATGGACGCCGAGCCGCTCGGCCGGTCACATCGCGACCCTGCCAACGCGTCACGCAGCAGGACCTCCGCGATCTTCGGCGGCCCCATTGGGGAGTTCGAGACTGAACCCACCGATCACGGTCGCATGCGAAAACTGTTGCAACCTCACTTCTCCCCCAAGCACATGCGCGAATTGCAGCCCAAGGTCGAGAAGCAGTGCACTGCACTGCTCGACCAGCTGGAGAAGTTGGGCTCGCCAGCAGATCTCCTCGCCAACCTCGCGCGTCCCCTGCCGGTGCTGGTGATATGCGATCTGCTCGGCGTCCCGTACGACGATCGTGACCGCTTCCGCATCTGGGTCGACGACGCCGCGTTCGGCCCAGACGACGCCACTTCGGAAGCGGGCCTGACGGCACTACTCGGCTACGGGATGGAACTCGTCGCGCACAAACGGCACCATCCAGACGACGACGTGATCTCGCGACTGTGCGACGAACCCGAGCTCGCCGACTCCGACATCGCGTGGTTGGCGATGATGCTTCTCTTCGCAGGACACGAAACGACGGTGATGCAGATCTGGCTTGACTCGGTACAGCTGCTGACCAATCGCCCGCAATGGCAAATGCTGCAGGATGCTCCAAGTCTCGTCCCTCGGGCCGTCGAGGAACTGCTACGCGCGGGAATGCCTGGCGGGATCGGCGTGCCGCGCTACGCGCGAGAGGACATCGACGTAGACGGCGTGACCATCCGAGCGGGCGACCTCGTGCTGCTGGACCCTGGCTGCGCCAACCACGACCCGACGGCGTTCCCCGATCCGCATCGTGTCGACATCAATCGCACCGGTACACCGCATGTGGGGTTCGGCTACGGCTTGCACTACTGCATAGGGGCGGCCTTGGCACGAATGGAGCTCAATACCGTTTTCTCCCAATTGATTCCGCGCTTTCCCAACATGCGGCTGGACGTTGAACCGACACTGACAAGTGGGTTTCAATCGCTGTCGCACGGACTGGTCGAACTGCCAGTGTCCTGGTGACGCTCTTCAACCGACAAGGATCACACGCACATGCGCTTCGGTAACTTCATGGCTCCGTTCCATCCCGTGGGCCACAACCCCACGGTCGCGCTTGAGCGCGATCTTGACCTGATCGTGGCGATGGACCGCCTCGGGTTTCACGAGGCGTGGGTCGGGGAGCACCACTCCGCCGGGTTCGAGATCATTGCCTCACCCGAGGTGTTCATCGGCATCGCCGCGGAACGAACCAAGAACATCAAGCTCGGCACGGGCGTCAGTTCCCTGCCGTACCACAACCCACTCATGCTCGCCGATCGCATGGTTCTGCTCGACCACCTCACCCGCGGGAGGGTGATGCTTGGTTGCGGCCCAGGCCAACTCACGTCCGACGCGCACATGCTCGGGATTCCAGCTGACACGCAGCGGCCACGCATGGAGGAGAGCCTCGACGCGATCATGCGCCTCCTGCGTGGCGAGACGGTCACCATGCACACCGACGGATTCACGCTCCAGGACGCGCGCCTCCAGCTGAAGCCCTACAGCGATCCGTGCTTCGACGTCGCCGTCGCGGCATCGTTCTCACCGACGGGTCCACGCGGCGCTGGCAAGCACGGCATCGGCATGCTGTCGGTCGCGGCCACCGCGAAACAAGGCATGGATCTGCTTGCCCAACACTGGAATACGTGGGAAGAGGTGGCGGCGGAGCACGGTAACGTCGCCGACCGCTCGAAGTGGCGACTCGTCGGGCCGATGCACATCGCCGAGACGCGCGAGCAGGCGGAACGCGACGTCGAGTACGGCATCGTCCAATTCTCCAAGTACTTCAAGCACATCCTTCCCGCAGGCCCGGTGCAGGGCGACACGGCCGCCGAGATCATCGCCAACAATCAGGCGTTCGGGTTCTCCGTGATCGGGACGCCCGAGGACGCAATCGCCAAGATCGAAGAGCTCGTCGAAGCGAGCAATGGCGGCTTCGGCGCGTTCCTCTTAATGGACAATGACTGGGCCCCGCCCGCCGCGAAGCTGCGCAGCTACGAACTGTTCGCCGAGTACGTGATTCCACACTTCACCGGGCAACTCGCGCCACCGACCGCGTCGCAGGACTGGGTGGTCGGCAGCGGGACTGAGTTCGTGGATCGGGCGGCACACGCGATCGGCAAGGCGATCGACGATCATGCCGCGGAGCGCGAGACCAAGCTCGCGAGACACTAGGGAACGGCTACCGTCAGGAGCAGACGACCACTGGAGGTTCCGATGACCGCTCATCGACTTGCTCCTCGCGTCCGCACCACGTTGGATCCGAAGCTCTTCCTGCCGGAGCCCGAACCGCGCGAGCTGCGCTACACGATCATCTCCGTCGACGATCACGTGGTCGAACCTCTCCATCTCTTCGAGCGCTACCTGCCGCCGAGTCTGCGCGAACGAGGACCGCAGATCGTCGAGGCGCCCAACGGCGCCCAGATCTGGGAGTTCGAGGGCGCGAAGTACCTCCAGGTCGGCATGAACGCGGTAGCGGGGCGGCGCCCGGAGACGGTGCACATGGAACCGTTCCGGTATGACCAGATGCGACCGGGCTGCTATGACGTCGACGCCCGCATCGCAGACATGGATGCTGCAGGCATTTGGGCGATGGTCAACTTCCCGTCGCAAATCACCGGTTTCTGTGGCCGGGTCTTCGCCGACGCGAAGGACGTCGAGGTCGGCAAGGCATGCGTACGCGCCTGGAACGACTGGATATTCGAGGAGTGGTACACCCCGAACCCGCAGCGGGTCGTCCCGCTCGGCATCACCTACCTCCGCGACCCGGTCGAGGCGGTGGCCGAGATCGAGCGAAATGCTCGGCGCGGCTTCGTATCCGTCACGTTGCCCGAGCGGCCGCACGCCATCGGGCTCCCGTCTCTATGGGATCGCGAGCATTGGGAGCCGATCATCCGCGCCTGCGTCGAGACCGACACCGTGATCTCGTTGCACGTCGGCAGCTCCGGCATGTATCCCTTTCCGCCAGGGGGCCCCGCGATCCAAATCGCGGCCACGATGTTCGGGCAGCTGTCGCTCGGCTCCTGTACGGAGTGGCTGTGGTCCGGCTATCCGAAGGAATTCCCCGAACTCAAGATCGCCATGAGCGAGGGCGGAATCGGTTGGGTGCCAATGCTGATCGACAGGTTGGACAACCTCGTCGACCGCTCGGGCTACGGTAAGGGCTGGGACGTTCGGCCGAGCGACGTGCTACGCCGCAACTTCTGGTTCTGCACGATCGACGATCCCTCCACGATCGCGCTGCGACACGTCATCGGGATCGACCACATCATGTTGGAGACCGACTATCCGCACGGCGACGGCACCTGGCCCGACACGCAGGACGTCATCGACAGGGTGTGGGGCGAGGTCCCCAACGATGAGCTTCGCAAGCTGTGCTGTCTCAATGCAGCGGCGCTCTACCGGCACCCACTGCCGGATGTCGTTCTACCGCTGGGTGATTAGCGGCGCTGCAAGCCGCCGAGCTTGAGCCTGATCTTCCACCGGGTGAAGGCGAGATAGCCCGCCGAGAGCACGATCAGCATCAGGATGTCGAAGCTCCATGCCCCACCGTTGTGCTTCCAATGGGTGTCGTCCGGGGCCTTGGGCACGATGGTGTGCAAGTCGGTCGTCGATGCCGTCGCGGCCAAACCCCACCGCGATGGGACGAACCACGAGATCGGGTCGAGCGCCCTGCCCGTCACGGGGATGAATCCACCTGCGAGCACCACCTGAACCATGAGCGTCACGACCGTCAGCGGCAGCACCTGATTGCTCGTCTGCGCCACCGCGGACACCACGAGGCCGAGCATGGCCGACGCAACGCACGTCGCCGCGACCCCGACGAACAGCTCTAGGGTCCCGTTGCCGAGGAGCGAAGCGCTCGGCGGCGCGCCCTTGATGATCACGACGATCGCTACGAGAACGGCGGATTGGATCACCGCGGCGGTACTGAACACCGCCACCTTTGCCGCGATGTACGCCGACGTGGATAGCCCCGCCGCCTGTTCTCGAAGGAAGATGGGCCGTTCCCCAACCAACTCGCGAACCGTCAACGCGGTCCCCATGAAGAACGCGCCAAGGTTCATGAAGACCAAGACGGTGATCGCCACGTTCGGAGCGGTGCTGTCGGGCGGCGGCAGCTTGAAACCGCTGTCCCCCTTGGCGGTGAGCGGCAACAGCGCGACGAGCAGGGGCAGAAGACACAAGAAGATGAAGTAGCCGCGGTCGGAGACGATGAGCCGCACCTGCCGGCGTGCCATCGTCGAGAGCTGTCGCCACACACCGGTGCGCAATGTCTTGGTTTGGGCCATCGGGGCCTGGTTGGCGGCCTGGACGGGCGCCTCGGCACCCTGCCCGTGACGCGCATAAAAGGCGCGCTGTGCCCCATCGGGATCGGCGGCGACGCGCTCGAAGATGTCGGCCCAGTCCTTGGTGCCCATCGCACCCTCGATCTCGGACGGTGCACCGCGGAAGGCCATCTTGCCGCCGGGGGCCAGCATGATCACTTGATCGCAGACGTCCAGGAACGCCAACGAGTGCGTCACCACCACGACGACGCGACCCGCGTCGGCGAGGCTGCGCAGCATCGTCATCACCTGCTGGTCCAGCACGGGATCGAGGCCCGTGGTCGGCTCGTCGAGAAGCAGCAGCGAGGGACCGGTCAACAACTCCAAGGCAACGGATGCACGCTTCCGTTGGCCGCCAGATAGCTGGTCGACGCGCTTCTCGGCGTGCTGCGTCATGTCGAGTTCCGCCAGCACCTGCGCGATCACGCGCTGCCGATCTTCCTTGCTCTTGTCCGGCGGCATCCGCAGTTCTGCGGCGTATTGCAACGCTTGGTTGACGGTCAACTGAGGATGGACGACGTCGTCCTGCGGGACCATCCCGATACGGGTGCGCATCTGTGCGTACGCGTGGTGAACATCGTGCTGTTCGAACGACACCGTGCCGCCGCTTGGCCGCACGCCGCCCTCGATCACCTTCAGCATCGTCGACTTGCCCGACCCCGAAGGACCGATCAGCGCCGTGAGCTTGCCCGGTCCAGCGCCCCAGGAGATGCGGTCCAGCAACGTGTAGTTGTCGACCACCAGGCTGATGGAGTTCACCTGGAGGCCGCCCGTCTCCGATGCGGGTTCGGTCCGACGGGACAGCGTGCCGTTGGCAAAGACCATGTCGGAGTTGCCGAGGGTGACGACGTCGCCGTTCCGCAGGATCGCTTCCTTGACCCGCTGGCCGTTGACGAACGTCCCGTTGGTGCTGTTGGCGTCGGTGATCTGAACGCCCTGTGGGGTCAGCAACAGAAAAGCGTGGTGACCCGACACCAGCACGTCGTGGATGATGATGTCGTTGTCGGGGGCGCTGCCGATGAGGGTGGCGCCAGGCGGCGCTGCCGGCGCACCGGGACGTAGGACGCGTGAGACGGCGTTGGGGCGCTTGACGATCTCGGTCCTGCCGACGAGCGGAGGGCCTGCGGGCCTCTGCAGAGAAGCAGGTGGCGGCCCGACCGGAGCTTCGAGGTCGAACGTCAGCTGTGGACCGTTGGCGTTGCCGACGTTGATCGTCTGGCCGGGGCGAATGTCGACCGAACGCACCCGCTGGCCGCCGACGTACACCCCGTTCATGCTCTCGTTGTCGATAGCCACCCAGCGGCCGTCGACATAGCGCAGGACCATGTGAGCCCGAGAGACCCCAAGATGCGGAAGGCGCACGTCGGCCCTTACGTGGCGTCCGACGACCACGTCTTGACCTGGCGCGAACGTGCGTTGCCCGTCGGCGAAGCGAACTGTCACCTTGGGCGGCTGCGGCCGGCTCATGCTGCAAATCTATCGGTGGGAGCCCGCGCCTGCGTAACTTCCTCGATTGGCGCCGCTTGGAACAAGCTGAGACCCCCATCGGGCTGTGTTCGAAAGGCAGTTGATCCCACGGTCATCGGACGACATGGGAAGAGTTTTCGACGAAGACCGCCCGCAGCTCTCCGACCAGAAACCCGAGCATCGTCTTGGGCACGCGCGGTGTGAAGAGTCGTGACGGCTCGATGCCGTGCTCTGCTCGATGGCGCGGTCCGGGAGGCGACGCATTTTGGGTCGAAGAGCGAGGCCACGCGGCTGAACGTACCGAATCGACATTGGCGACCGCAGCAAACTCGCGATACCGCTCGGCAGGAATTCCGCACTAGGACCACGCGGCGACGGTGGCCGACAACGCGGCGACGAAGGCGGCGCACGCGAGGATCAGGTAGCCGCCGTAGTGACGTCGCAGCCAATCGTGAAAGAGGCTCGACAGCAGCCAGATGGCCAACCCCACCATGGAGATTCGCAGACCACGCTCCAGCAGTGTCCACCCGGCCAGGTGCCACGGGTCGATGCCACGCTCACCGGCGGCGCGGGCGTACACCTTCACTGGGATGCCCGAAAGTGCTTGATGCATCATCGCGCTGGGCCCTGCCGCGAGTTGGCCGAAGGCCGTCGCAGCCATCATCGGAGTGGTCAGGGGCGCTGGCAGCAAGACGTCCCGAGCCGCCAGCGAGGCGTTGGCAAGCACGCCGAGCACCGAACCGGTGACCACCGCTGCGGCCCACGGCATTACGCGCCGCGGGACGGCGGCGGCGAAGAGTATCAATGCCATCTCGGCGATGACGAACCAACTCAGGGCCTCGGTGAAGCCCCATGTGAATGCGACCAGCAGCCCGTACGGACTGGCGACGAGGCGCGCAATCGCCGACCAGGCACGCGATGTGCTCATCCGAGAAGGTACGCAAGAGGGAGAACCAGCAGCAGCGAGTCGATCCGGTCGAGCAGACCCCCGAAGCCAGGCAGCCATGCGCCTGCATCCTTGACCTGAGCCTGTCGCTTCACCATCGACTCCAGGAGATCACCGAGCAACCCGCCGAACGCAACCGCGACGAGCAGGCCCACCGAGATAGTGCCAAGCAGCGTCAGGATCAGAAAGGCGCCGATGAGCGCACCGACGACGCCGCCAACGGTCTTGTTCGGACTCAACGGAGACAACGGCTTTCGCGCCCAGCCGAACCGGCGCAGACCCTTTCCACCGCACCATGCGGCGACGTCGGCTGCCGACGCCGCGAAGCACACCAGGAAGGTATCTGGCCACACCATCACCAGATGGGCTACCGACCAGCAGATCCACACCGAACCGAATGCGGTGAAAGCGGTGCGCCTACCGCCGTGTTCGACGTCACCGCTGAGCACCGATGGCAGCGAACACGCCAACACGACGACGGGTGCGAGCCCCAACAGCGGCGGGGACAACCACGCTGCCAACGGATAGAGGACTGCAAGCACCAGCAGCGCAACGGTGTCGATGCGCGTGAGTTTCACCAGGCGCGCGTACTCCAAGACCGCGACGATCGCGATCGCCGTCGCCACCGCGGCGGTCGCGCCCCGACCGATCCAGACCGGAATCCCGATCACCGGCGCGATGAAGACCCAGGTCGTCCACTTCTGGATCAGCTCGCGTTTGCGCGAGGCGAACACCGCGATCCCGCCCATGACCAGAAGGACCACCGTCACCCACATGAAGAACACCGCACGTGAGTACAGGTGGACGTGGATGGGACCGAGGTCGACGTCGAGCGGCATCCGCCGATCGAAGTGAAGGATTTGGAGGTAGTAATCGACGAGCATCAACGTGGCCGGGTCATCGACGTGGCCTCCCGCCGAATTGCATTCACGACACGATAATCCGGTGCCCGCCGAGTGGCTATCGTGAGGCGGTGGAGGGAACGCCATTTGGCCGCTACCAGTTGCTCGAGTTGCTGGGCAGAGGCGGGATGGGTGAAGTGTGGCGCGCCCACGACACCACCATCGATCGGGTGGTGGCGATCAAGATGCTGTTACCGCGCTACGCAGAGGATCCAGACTACGAGAAGCGGTTCCGCCGCGAGGCCCGCGCCGCGGCTCGTCTCGACGATCCTCACGTCGTGCCCATCTACGACGTCGGGGAGATCGACGGCAGGCTGTACGTGTCGATGCGGTTGATCAACGGTGTGGACCTACAGACGGTGTTGGAGGCCGGACCGCTCAGCGCCGAGCGCGCGGTCCACGTCGTCGAGCAGATCGCCTCGGCTCTGCACACGGCCCATCAAGCCGGCCTCGTCCATCGCGACGTCAAACCGTCCAACATCCTCGTCACCCCAAACGACTTCGCCTACCTCATCGACTTCGGCATCGCCCGCGCCGCCGACGACACCGCTCTCACGTCGGCGGACACCACGATCGGCACGTGGGCCTACATGGCGCCGGAGCGGTTCAACTCGGGGACAGCCGATCCAAGCGGCGACGTCTACGCCCTGGCCTGCGTGCTCTACCAGTGTCTGACCGGTCAGCCGCCCTTCCCTGGCGACACCCTCGAGCAGGTCGCCGTCGGCCACATGGTCGCCCCGCCACCGCACCCGTCGCAGGAACGCGCCGCGATTCCCCCGGCGATGGACCGCGTGATCGGCACCGGTCTGGCGAAGAAGCCAGCCGACCGCTATCCCACGACGCTCGAAATGGCCACCGCTGCAAGACAAGCCATCACCGAACCAGCGCACGCGCGACCAGTCGACCCAGCCTATGCAGCCGCCGCACCGACAGTGCAAGCGCCGCTGCCGTTCGGCGAGACCCCACCACCATCGGTTGCGAAGGAGCTGCGGCGTCGTCCCGGTGTCCTGATCGGCGCGATGGTGGTGGCCGTCCTCCTTGTCTCCGCGGGGATCGTCGCAGCGATCAAGTTTTCGGGAGACGACGGCCAACCCGGTCAGACCTCCGCCGCGAGCACCGCCGCGGCAGCCCCCAACACCGGCCCATTCACCGGTACCTACCGGGCCAACTTCGGCCCCGTCACCTCTCTCGACGGCGCAGGTGATCCTGGCGCCGCGTCACCAACCGCCTCGTACGGGGTGCGGTCGACGTGCCGCCCCACCGGTTGCGTGGCGACGGCGGCGCGGCTGAGCGGTGACGGGTCGTTCGCTGCGGCGCTGGAGTTCGACCAAGTCAACGGGATCTGGCTGGCAGTCACGCTGGCCTCGCAGCAGTGTCGAGACGACCCGCGCGCCGAGACCTGGCAGGTGATCAAGCTGGTTCCCGGTCCGAACGCCACCTTCACCGGTGAATTCACTGCGGGGGCAAGTAATTCCTGCGTCGCCAAGCACACGGTGACGTTCACCCGCACCGGTGACGTCGACGTCGAGAGTCTCCCGGACCCCGCCGACTTACCTCCCCGCGTGGTGTCACCGGCGGAAGCCCTGTACGGCCACTATCACCAGGCGCGCACCTTCACCAACGGACAGAAGTTCGAGTCGAATCTCGCCGTCGTCACCGATTGCCTGCGCACGGGCGCGCGGTGCATGAGCTACTTCCACGATCCGTCAGGCATCAGCGAACCGCTGACATTCGCCGACGGCCAGTGGACCTTCATCACCGACATCAACAGCACCTGCCCTGGCATCGGCGGCGCGATGCACGTCAAGAAGACCGGGGTGTACCCACTGCCCCAACCGCTACAGAATCCGGTCACCGTGCTCACCGGCCATGGACTACAGGAGCAGACCGCTCCGTGCAAGGTCGCCATCGAATTCAACGAAACATTCACGCGAACGGGCGATTAGCGTCATCGTTGGGCGGTGGAGCAGGGAACCCCTTTCGGCCGCTACCGGCTGCTCGAGTTGCTGGGCCAGGGCGGCATGGGCGAGGTATGGCGCGCCCACGACACCACCATCGATCGGGTCGTGGCGATCAAGATGCTGTTGCCGCACTATGCGGAAGATCCCGACTACGAAACGCGATTCCGCCGCGAGGCCCGCGCCGCCGCTCGCCTCGACGATCCCCATGTCGTGCCGATCTACGACGTCGGCGAGATCGACGGCCGACTCTATGTGGCGATGCAGCTGATCAACGGGGTCGATCTGCAGACCATGCTGAGCGCCGGACCCCTCGAACCCAGACGCGCGGTCCAGATCGTCGAGCAGATCGCCTCTGCGTTGCACGCCGCACATCAAGCAGGCTTGGTGCACCGCGACGTCAAGCCTTCCAACATCTTGGTCACGCCAAAGGACTTCGCCTATCTGATCGACTTCGGCATCGCCCGCGCCGCCGACGACAGCCCGTTGACGAAGGCCAATACCACCATGGGCACGTGGGCCTACATGGCACCGGAGCGTTTCCGATCGGGCGACGCAGATCCCAGTGGCGACGTCTACGCCCTCGCGTGCGTGCTCTACCAATGCCTTACGGGCCACCCCCCATTCCCTGGCGACGACCTCGAACAGGTCGCGGTCGGCCACATGGTCACCCCACCGCCTCACCCGTCGGAGGAACTCGACACGGTTCCCACCGCGCTGGACCAGGTGATCACCACCGGTCTCGCAAAGCAGCCCACTGACCGCTATCCGAACACCCTCGAAATGGCAGCTGCCGCAAGACAAGCCATCACCGACCCCATCCCCCGCGGCAGCCACATCGCGCCATACGCCGAGCCCACCCGGCCGTGGCCAGCCACACTAGCGGCGTCGCCCAACCGCTCTGGAGCCGCACCCGCGGCGTGGCGTCGTCCCGGCGTGCTGATCGGCGCACTGGCCGCCGTCGCATTGCTGGTCGCAGGTGGCGTCTTCGCGGCGGTGAAGTTCTCGCAGCGCGAAAATGCCCACGCCCCAACGTCATCCAGCACGACGCCCGCTGCGAGCACGCCCACCAGGGCGCCCAACACCGGCCCGTTCACGGGCATCTACCAGGTCGACTTCGGCCGCGTCACGAGGCTCGACGGTGTTGCGAATCCCAGTGCGACACCGTCGACGGGCACCTACGGCGTCAGATCGGAATGTCACCCAGGCGGTTGCGTGGCGACTGCGGCGAAGTGGAGCGGCGACGCCTCGTTCGCGTCGTCAGTGGTGTTCGACCAACTCGGTGACAGTTGGGTGTCGGTGACAGTAGCTCCCGGCCAGTGCAACGGTCGGGCTACCGAAACGTGGCAGGTGTTCACGCTTCGCCCGCGACCCGATGGCTCGGTTGCCGGACAACACATCAGGTTGACCCCTGACTCGTGCGCGGAGAAACAAGACGTCACGTTCACCCGCACCGGGGACGTTGACGTCGACGCCGACCTCAACGGACTCCCCGACCCCGCCGCGCTACCGGCACGAGTGGTATCACCGGCAGAGGGCCTGCGCGGCAGGTATGGCATCACGCGAGTCTTCTCGGGAAGGGTGCCGTTGTCACTGGGTGAGTCGACCGTCACGACACATTGTCTGCGAGCGGGCGATCGGTGCATGAGTTACTTCCCTACGCTCGGCGGCGACATCCCGCTCGTCTTCGCCGACGGCAATTGGGTCTGGACCAACGACAACGAGGGCCCATGTCCTGGCGGCCCGCCATCACAGCTGATGGCCCGCGGCGTGGTTCCGCTTCCGCAGCCGCTGCAAAATCCGATTCCAGTTCTGACCGGCCACGGCACATGGGTTCAGACCGGCGGCTGTGCGGCTACCACGACGTTCGACGAGACGTACACGCGCGTGGGCGATTAGCTCACTTCTTGGGATCGGTAGCGGCGACGGCTGGATGTACTTGCTGCCATGGCGATGCCAATCAGGCAACGCACCATGACACCGAAAGGTCCACCTCAATGAACATCCTTCCCACCCGCCTGCAGGAGATCGTCAACGGCGTCGATCGCAACCGGAGCCTGTACATCGGAATCGCCGCGGGCGTCGCTGCACTCTGGAGCATCTACCGCCTGTTCTGGGCGGTCTACGTTGCCACCGCCCTGTCCAGCTTCGGAATTTCGCCAGCCTCGCTGATCTTCTCGTTCGTTCTGTGGGGCGTGGTCGGCGTCGTCGCGGGGGTGGTATCGGCCGCCTTCCTGCTCCGCTACTCCAAGCAACCCTAAGCACGTTTCATCGGAGGGGGCCGCTGAGATCAGCGGTCCCCCTTCGGTGTTCATGGGTCAGCTTCGGGACCCGAGACCGTCTCGATCGCGTCGGCTCCAACCGCTTGGCGAGTCCAGATGCGACGATTGTTTCGTGAAGCTCGGCCTCAACGCTCTCGGGCTGCTGTCGCCCGGGTCGTCGTGACGATCCGGATCGGCACGTCCGGGTGGTCATACGACCACTGGAAGGGTGTGCTCTATCCACCGGGACTTCGCGCAGGCGACCGGCTTGGTCGGTACGTCGAGGAATTCGAAACCGTCGAGCTCAATGCCAGTTTTTACCGGTGGCCCAAGAACTCGACGTTCGCGGAGTGGAACCGACGGCTCCCCGAGGGGTTCGCTCTCTCGGTCAAGGCGCAACGCGGGCTTACGCACTTTCGCCGCTTGAAGTCGCCGGAGGCGTGGCGCACTCGGATCGACGAAGCGTTCGACGCGTTGGGAGCTCGGCCCAAGGTGTTGCTGGTGCAGACACATCCAGAACATCGGCGCGACGACGCCCGACTCGACGAATTTCTCACCTGCATGCAGGGGCTGCGCCTTGCCGTGGAACTGCGTCATCCCTCGTGGGACGACAACACGGTGTACTCCCTCCTCGAGCGCCACGGCGCCGCGTACGTCGTCATGAGCGGCGCGGGATTACCGTGCGTCCTCAAGGCGACTTCGGACCTCGTCTACGTGCGCATGCATGGTCCCGATCCCGAACATCTCTACGGCGGTTCCTACTCCGACGAAGACATGCGATGGTGGGCGGACCGCATCGCCGAATGGGACGGACAAGGCCGCGACGTCCTGGTCTACTTCAACAACGACGGGCATGGCTACGCCGTCGAGAATGCTCGAACGTTGATCGCCTTGGTTCGGTAACCAGCGACTACGGCAAGCAGTCCGCCACGGTGGTGATGTCGGCATTCATATTGCGCTGCATCATCTTCACCGCTGCCGCGCCGAGTTCTGCGTCGATGTGGGCGACGGCGTCGACAGGCACCACGACCTCGAAGTGGCGCACGTATGCGTCCAGCGCGGTGTAGAGAATGCACTGCTCGGTGACCTGTCCCGTGACGAGCACCCGCGTAGTGCCCAATTGTCCGAGCAGATACCCCAGAGGCGTCGAGTAGAACGCACTGTGACGAACCTTCTGCAGGAATCGGCAGTCAGGTTGGGGAGCGATGGGCTCGACGAGGTCCGGCCTCGCTCCGCCAAGGGCGGCGCGCAGGATGTCCTCCCGTCCCGCGGCGAAGTCTCCGTGGTTGTCGTTGACGTAGACAAGGTCGACATCGTCACGTGCGCGGACGTCGTTGATCAATTGCGATAGGGGTGCAACGACGTCGGCGGCGCTGACGGCTAGTCGTTCGGCGTCGGGATGTCGGTAGTCGTTGAGCATGTCGACCACGAGCAGGGCTGTCTTACTCACACACATTGTGATTGCCTGAACGGGCGCCGCTCAATCGCGCGCTGTTGCAGCGAGGCACCGACGAGCACGAAGGCGAAATGCGGCGATCGGCTAGCGCCTACTTCTTCTCGAGCGCATCCGGCTCGTGCACGGCGTCGTTGCCACTCTTGTCGCTGCGGACCCGGTACTGCGGATCGTCCTTCGAAGCCCGGACCTTTCGCTTCGCGGCTGTGGTGTCCGAGGTGATCTTCTCCTCGACGGTGCCTTCGGCGGTGCTGCCGTGGGTTTGCCAGGTGACCTTGTCGCCCGTGCTGAATTCGTCGGTGCTCATGGGCGCGGGTACCCGCGGCGCTAATCTCGGAATCGTGAGCGGTGATCGGAAGAAGGTTGTGGTCATCGGCGGCGGCTTCGGTGGCTTGTTCTGTGCAAGGGCCCTAGGTAAGACCGACGTCGACGTCACCCTGTTGGACCGCGCGGCATGCCACGTCTTCCAGCCCCTCCTCTATCAGTGCGCAACGGGCACCCTCAGCACAGGCCAGATCAGTCGGTCCTTGCGTGAGGAGCTGGCCAGACACCGCAACGTCACAACGCTGCTCGGCGAGGCCATCGACCTCGATCCCGAGGCGCGTCGAATCACCGCGCGGCGTCCCGACGATTCGCCCTTCTCGGTCGACTACGACGTGCTGATCATCGCCGCGGGAATGCGGCAGTCGTACTTCGGCAAGGAGGACGAGTTCTCGAAGTGGGCACCGGGGATGAAGACCCTCGACGATGCGCTCAGCATTCGGCGACGTCTCTACGCGGCATTCGAGATCGCCGAGACGCTGTCCGCTGGTCCGGAGAGAGACGGTTGGCTCACCTTCGCGATCGCGGGCGGCGGTCCCACCGGAGTGGAGTTGGCAGGCCAAATCCGGGAAATGGCCACCCGGGCGCTGATCAACGAGTTCCACAGCATCGAACCCGAAGACGCGAAGGTGCTGCTATTCGACGGTGGCAAACAGGTACTCAGTGGCTTTGCACCCGCCCTGTCCGCCAAGGCGGCAAGGATTCTGCAGCGGCTCGGCGTCGAGTTGCATCTGGGCGTGCACGTCACCGACGTACACCGCGACGGCATCACCGTCACGCCGAAGGCGGGTGGCCCGAGCGAAGATTACGCGGCGCGAACGGTGCTCTGGACCGCGGGCGTCGAAGCCGTTCCCTTCGCACGTCGTGTGGCCGAAGTTCTCGGCGCGACGTCAGACCATGCGGGACGCATCGCCGTCGACCCCGATCTCTCGGTGCCGGGACATCCGAACGTGTTCGTCATCGGCGATCTCGTCGGCCGTGACAACCTCCCTGGCGTCGCGGAGAACGCCATGCAGGGCGGCCTGCATGCCGCGGCATGCATCCGGCACGACCTCGCAGGGGAACCGCGCAAGCATTACCGTTACCGGGACCTCGGGTCGGCGGCATACATCAGCCGCGGTCACGCATTGCTCCAAGTTGGGCCCGTCAAGCTCGCTGGTGTGTTCGGCTGGCTGGGCTGGGGCTTCATTCACATCGCATTCCTGACGGGAATCGAGAACCGGATCAGCACCGTCGCAACCTGGCTATCCAGCATTGCCCGCGCCCGACGGACCGACCGCACGTTCATGCTCGGCAGTCCGACCAACTCAGAGCAGCCATACACCTGGGCGGCATGCGGGCCGGTGGCGACGCATCCGGCGCTAGAGGAGAAGAAAGCGGAGTCGCCGAAACCTCACATCGTGGAAGACGACCACCCCGCGTCGACGGACGGGTAGGCGGTTTCGGATCCGTAGCCCAGGGAACCTCTTCTACCTGGAAGTAGGAGGTCGAGCAATGCCGAAGACCGCGAAGAACGGCCACGCGAAGCAGAGCGAGCTACCCAGCACGCTGCAGAAGTCCGACGACAAGGCGCAAAGGACGTTCGCCAAGACCCACGACTCGGCTGCCGAGCAGTACGGCGAAGGCGAGCGCGCCTACCGCGCAGCCTTCAGCGCGCTCAAGCACAGCTACGAGAAGGTTGGCGATCACTGGGAGCCCAAGGAACAGCGTGGTCCGTCCGATGAGCTCGCCGAGAGCGGAGGGCCCAACGCCCGTGGTGAAAGCGCGGAAGGAGTCGACGCCAACGCCAGCAAGAAACACCTCCTCGGAATCGCACGTCGTCTTGACGTCCCAGGCCGTTCCTCCATGAACAAGGACGAACTCGTCTCGGCGATCATGAAGGCGAATCGCCGCGAGTCCCGCCGGAACCCGTAAGGGTCACGAATCGCTTGCCGCACATGGCCTCTACCCGCCGAACGGGAGGATTGGCCAAGTCTCTGCATTCGCCGCGACTCGCCCGTGAGGACTGTGGTCGACGGCCAACGCGGCGGGGTGATCGGCACCACTTTCCGGCATCGAACGCTCCGATGATCACTCGTTTCCACGAGGGGCGGTAGCGGGAATATCGCCCGGCGGTGATGCGTCTTTGGTTGTGAGGCTTCAGTTTTGGAGAGCAACGCTCGCGATCCGACTCCTGGAGACTCCGGTCATGTGTCACCCAAGGAGGAGAAATGAAGAAGTTCGTTTATGCGCTAGCGACGGCCGCAGCCCTATCCGCTGCAACCCTTGGTGTCGCCACTCCGGCGTCGGCCGCACCGTACGCCACGGGTTGCTCGGTTCACACGACGTACCAAGGGAATCCAGTCGACGTCGAGTGGTGCTGATCGGTTCAATAGTTCGACCCCTGCGTCGGCAAAGTCGCCGACCTGGCCCAAATCGGGCGGGTTGCAGTACAAGATGGTCTCATGCACGACGACACCGGTAGCCATCCCGACTCCGCCGCGCCGACGCTGCGCGTGATCGTCGCCGACGACGATCTCCTGCTGCGTGAAGGCTTGGCCAGCTTGTTGACCCGTTCCGGCTTCGACGTCGTGGGCCAGGCCGGCGACGCCACCCAGTTGTTGCCGCAGGTGCGTGCCCTGACGCCCGACTTGGTGATCGTCGACATCAGGATGCCGCCCACCAAGACGACGGAAGGTCTCGATGCCGCCAAGGTAATACGCACGGAGCTACCGAGCGTCGGCATCGTGGTGTTGTCCGCTCACGTGGAGGTCGAGCAGGCGATGGAACTGCTCGCCAGTGGGCAAGGGATCGGCTATCTGCTCAAGACCCGCGTGACGGACGTGGCTGATTTCACCGACAGCCTTCACCGTGTCGCCAAGGGCGGATCGGTGGTCGACCCCGAGGTGGTCAAGGAACTGGTATCGGGACGACGCAAGAACGATCCATTGGCGGTATTGAGTCCGCGCGAGCTGGAAGTACTGGCGCTGATGGCCGAAGGCCGCTCGAATGCTGGCGTCTCGCGCCAGCTTTGGGTTACCGAGGGCACCGTCGAGAAGCACGTGCGGAGCATCCTCACAAAGTTGGACCTCCCCGAGGCAGACGACAATCACCGCCGGGTGCTTGCAGTACTCACGTTCTTGGAGTCCCGTTAGAGTCACTTGCGAGACCGTCGACGGGGATCTTCACCGCAACCGTCGTCCCACCGCCCTTGGGGCTGGACATGGTCAGTTCGCCCGACAGTGCCTCGACGCGATCCTTCAGCCCGATGAGTCCAGAGCCGGCCCCAAGGACCGCGCCCCCTATCCCGTCATCGATGATCGACACCCGAAGACAACCGTCTTCGACTCTCGCCTCAACGCTTACCTCGGAAGCCTTCGCGTACTTCGCGGCATTCGTCAAGGCTTCGGTGACGACGTAATAGGTTGCCACCTCTACGGATTCAGAGGGGCGCTCCGAGATGTCGAGATCGAGGATCACCGGCACCGCGGAGCGACGGGCCAGTGTCTTGAGCGCGGGTACCAACCCGCCCCTCGACAGGAATGCGGGGTGGATGCCCCGCGAGAACTCCTGCAGGTCGGTGTGGACGGTGGACAGCCTCTCGACCATGTGGCCCAGCTGCTGTCGAAGTTCGGCTAGGTCCGGTGGAACCGAAGCCTCTAGCGCCCGGAGTTCCAAGCCCATCGAGACGATCCCCTGCTGCGCACCGTCGTGCAGGTCCCGCTCGAAGCCGCGCCGGGCCTGATCGGCGGCGGCCACGATGCGTGCCCGCGACGCCTTCAACTCCCCGCGGGTCTCCGCGTTGGACATCGCGGTGGCGACGAGGTCGGCGAAATCGCCTATACCCGACTCGGTTTCGACGGGAAGCGTGAGCAGCGACGTCGAAGCGATGATCATCGCGCCCCGCACACGGCCGTCGACGATCACCGGCGCACCCGCCGCCGAGCGCACACCCGCCTCGCGGAGCCTGTTCGCGATGGAACCGTGTACCCGGTCGTAGTGATCGACTCGCGCGGGCTTGCCGTGCCTGCGGATCTCGGCGCTGACGCTTTCGCCGTCGAGCGAGAGGTGTTCACCCACCGAGAAGACCGTTCGTGGCGACGCGTCGCGCGCGGCAAGCACGACGCCGTGCCCGTCCTCGTCTTCGTATCGAAGCAGTGTCACGTGATCGACGTCCAGACCCCGCGCCAGCTCCTCCACCGCTACGGGATACACGTCGGCGGGATCGGCACCGCGCGCCACCAGCGTCGCGACCCTGCGCAACGCCGCCTGTTGCCTGGCTCGTGCACTTGCCTCCGCGTTGCTGGCTTCGGCCTCCCGCCGGCGCTGCTCGGCCTCGGCGGTCCGTAAGCGGGCCTGGCCCGCGAGGACGTTGGCGAGCAGCGCGACGGTCAAGAACACGATCACCGCAGGAACGATGCTGCCGGTGCCCTCGAGATGGAAGTAGACGTAGACGAGCGCACTGACCAGCGTCGTCGCAAGCGCGAGACCAAAGCCCCAACCTGCCGAGATCACCAGCACTCCGAAGAGGAAGACCAGACCGTACGCATTGTCGGGGAACGCTTGTCTGAGCTGCAGCACCACGAGGGTTTCTGCCACGGTGCACGACACCGCGACGAGCACTCCCCAGCCGAGCGGACGCGCCGTCGGGCGCACCAGCAGGGCCAACAGACCGTTGAGCAGCGACCCCGGACGACGCTTGCCCCGTGGAATTCCCGTCCGCGCGTCCATCGGCTGATCTTATGTCTGGGTCTACCCGCTAGCAGGTAGTCATCAGCGGACGCTGCCAGCAATGCCATCTTGGTGCTGACGACGCAGACACCGGCTCCGCGTCGCGAGAAGCTTGTCCCACAGAGCCGACGAACATCTCTTGAATCGCAGGTACCGACATGATGTGGATCTTTGCAGTGACGACCGCCGCCTCGACTGGTTTCTTCATCGAATGGGCACAGCGCCGATGTGAGCAATGGGCTGCGGACCGTGACGCGAACTCGTGAATTGCAGCTACCTGCAATGCCCGTTCACACGTGGTTGAGCCACACTAGTTGCATGGAGTCCGACGTCCGAGAGCTACGCTGCGTCATCGTCGACGACAGCCAGGCCTTCCTCGACGCCGCGGTGAAGTTCATTGGTCGCGAAGGCATTACGGTGGTCGCCGTAGCATCGAACAGCGCCGAGGCGCTCGCTTGCGTTGCGCGCCTGCAACCCGACGTGACGATCGTCGACGTCACGCTCGGCGACGAGAGCGGGTTCGATCTCGCCGAGTTGCTCTCCAGCGGCGATGCCCGCTCGCCGGTCGTGCTGACCTCGACTCACTCCGAACAGGATCTCGAGGATGCCATCGAGGCCAGCCCCGCCTTGGGATTCGTGCCGAAGGTCGCATTGTCCGCTGGCGCGATTCGCGGGCTCGTCGATGGCGTCGGTCGGCTCTGAGGCTCGCGTTCACGCTCGTCGCGCCAATTCCCTTCCGGCCGTTGGCATGGTCGCCGGTTGCAACCAGAGCGCGACGTTGCGAACGTAGTCCTTGAAGACGGCGAGCCGCGTCGGGTCTGACTTGATCTGCGTCCCTGGCAACTCCGTGACGAAGGAGGGCGCGCCGCGATCCACGTCCCAGTTGTAGTCGGCGAAGTGGTGAAACGTCGACTCCGCCAGGGCTCTACCCATCGGACGACCGTCCGGCGCGTACTCGCCCTCCAGCACGACGGCGAGGTTGAAGCGCCTGCCAGTCGCGGCGCTGCGGCCGATCGCGAGTACCGCGGCGGACGGAACGTCTGCCGTTACCAGGCCCTCGTGCGGGTGTGCAGGGAACCACTCGATCCGCCCGCTCGCCGTCGACGAAGTTCGTAGCAGCTCGTGCACGGGTCCCTCGGTGAACACCGGTTGGTAGTCACCGTTGGCACCGGAGTGGTAATTGGGCCACGAGATGTGCGGATTGTCCTGGTCGTCGCACATCGTGCTCGGATCGATGCTCGCGTCGTGAAACTGGTTGACCGCGCCGAGCGACCCAAGCCGTGACAAACAGCAGCCCAACTGTTCGTGATCGCGCGCGGTGAGCACCCCGCCGCCGCGCCGACGGAATCGGAGGATCGCGTCGGCTTCGTCGGCCATGAGGCCATCGCCGACGTCGACCGCCATGAGCCATAGTTGGTCGAAGCCGAGTTCGTCGAGGCGGCTCAGGACCGGGTCCTTGCCGCCTACCGTTCGATTGCGCGCCACCACGTCGTGTCCTGCCGCGCGCAACTCGTCGGCCAGCAGCGAAAAGCGGTCGATACCCCAGTCATCCGGGTTCTCGGCGATCGTCGTCTGAAGCAAGATCTTGGACATTTCCGTCACACCTGGCCGGACTCGGACGTCGCCGGCGCAGCAGGCACCCGCAGGTGCGCTCGCGCCGCAAGTTCCTCGTCGTCGACGAGGACGAGCATCGGTTGGCCTGGGGTACATAGCATCGTGACGACGAAGCGGCACTGCACGTCGTCGCGATTGTTGCCATCCGAGTAGTGGATGACGTCGCCACCGGGTTCCCAGAATGCTTCGCCGGCTCGGATGACACGCGGCGGCTCACCCTCCAGTTCGAAGAGGACCTCGCCCTCCAACACGTAGCCGAACGCCGGTCCGCCAGGGTGCCTGTGCGGAGGTGCGCCCGCACTGCCAGGCGGGTACGTGATGGTGACGGTCATCGCGTGGGCGTCGTCCGGGATGAACGGAGGCTGCACTTCCTGCACGACCGTCAGGGCGTTCTCCCAGTCGGCGTCGTACTTCTTCGACATGACGATTCCTCTCTCTCCTTTGATGTTTCAGCGACTCACGCGACGCTCGAACAGGGCGCGGCCCCGTCATTGACTCCAAAGCCGGATGTCGCCGCCGGGGCGGCTCCAAAGCCGGATGTCGCCGCCGGGGCGGCTCCAAAGCCGGATGTCGCCGCCGGGGCGGCTCCAAAGCCGGATGTCGCCGCCGGGGCGGCTCCAAAGCCGGATGTCGCCGCCGGGGCGGCTCCGTGGTCGAGGTGAGCCAACGCGCTACGCAGCCGCTGCCGACCACGGGACACCCTCGACATGACGGTGCCCATCGGGACGTTCAACATCGCAGCTGTCTCCGCGTAGGTGTAGCCCTGGACGTCGGCGAAGTAGACCGCCGTCCGGAAGCCGTCGGGCAGGCTGTCCATCGCCGCCCGGACATCCCCGCGCGGCAGAGCATCGAGCACCTCTGCCTCGGCGGAGCGCGGTCCCGTCGGAACACGCGTGGCACCGTCGGCCAGATCCAGCTCGGTGACCGATTCAACCGACACCTCCGCGGGCCGCCGTTGCTTGGTCCGGTAGGTGCTGACCCAGCGGTTGTACATGATTCTGAAGAGCCAGGCCTTGAGGTTGGTGCCCTCCTGGAAGCCGTGGAATCCGGTATATGCGTGCAGTAGTGCGTCCTGCAGCAGATCCTCGGCGTCGGGTTCGTTGCGGGTCAGCCGTCTGGCACCGCGGAGAAGGACGTCGAGGAAGGGTTCAATGTCGCAAGCGAACCGCGTGGCGAGATCGGGGTCCGGCTGGGGCGAGGCGGGTACGGCGGTGACGGTCATGATGCGGGCTCCTGAGTTTCGGCTGCGAGTCGGCTTGTCCAACTCAGCCTCGCCGTCAAGAAGCCCTAGCGAACCCTTGAAAACCCGTAGTCCGTGGAGCGTCGTCCGTAGTCCGCGCTAGCTTGCCCACGAAGCGGTGCGTAGCTGCCTTCGCGAGGTGATGCCGAGCTTGACGAAGACCTTTCGCAGGTGCCATTCGACGGTGTGCGTGCTGACGAACAACTGCGCGCCGATCTCCTGATTCGTCAGACCGTCCGCGGCCAGCCGGGCGATCTGGGCCTCTTGAGCCGTCAGCTCACCGCCGGTGACGACGGGCTGTTTGCGCACCTTTTCGCCGGTAGCGGCAAGTTCGCGCCGCGCCCGTTCGGCGAAGCCCTTCGTGCCCATTCGCGTGAACATCTCGTAGGCGGTGTTGAGTTGCTCGCGAGCGTCGAGTCGACGGTTCACCCGCCGCAACCACTCGCCGTAGGCTAGCCGAGCACGCGCTCCATGGAGTGCGGCGTGCGAGCGCTCCAAACGCTCCACGGCCTCGTCGAACAGGGCTTCGGCGACGTCATTGCCTGCGATCGAGGCTCGCGCTGCTGCCACCACACCCAGCCCCCAGTCCGTCCCGCTGACACCCGCCCGCTCGCCGAGCAGATTCAGCGCCGCGGCTGCGGATTCCTGGTCACCCAAGTGCGTGGCGGCTTCGATCAGTTCGAACAGGCACCAGCCGTAGAACCCGAGATCCTCGTACTCACAGCACTCGCGGGCGGCGGCCAAGGCCTCGTCGTAGCGACCGAGTCCGTTGAAGAGCACCGCGGAGGTGAACCTCGTCAATGCGACCAATCGTCCTTCGCCCCTTGCGATTCCGTCCGCGGCTGCAGTCGCGATCACGTCGACCGCCGTATCGGGATCGCCCCGCCACGCCGCGAGGTTGAGCGAGTGATACTTCACGGGCGCGTTGCCCATCGACGCAGTAAGCGCGCTGGCCTCTTCGATGAGGGCTGCCGCAGTGCCGAGGTCACCCGTGAAGACGTGAACTCCGGCCAGATGGGTGACTGCCAACGGCAGCACGGCCAGCGCGCCGGTGTCGCGAGCACGCTGAACGGTATCGGTGGCGATGCGCTGCAGGACTGCGTCATCCCATAGTTCGTGCGCAGCGGATTCCTGCGCGATCGGGAACGGCCAGTACACGGGATGCCCATCACCCGTCTGCGAGTCGGACGTCCACCGCTCCAGTGCCGAGCGCAGGTGCTCGGAACCCGCGCCAGGGCCATCGATGATCCGACGTGTCATGCCGCTCAACAGGAAGTCGATCGGCCGCGCCAATTCGGCTACTCGGTCGACGGCGGCACGGCCGGCCGCGGCCACCTCCGCCAGGAGGCCCGGTTCCCCGAGCCGACCGGCGTACATCGCCGCCGCCAGGGCCTCCAGGTACGTCTCACGCGCAAGGTCGTCGTCAAGTGTTTCGAGTTCCCTTGCCGCGCTGAGCAATTGCGCTGCGGCCTCACCGGTTCGCAATGCACCTACCGCCCCGGCTCGGCTGCGCACCAACTCCATCTGCGCACGTATTCGTCGCACCTGAGCACGCTCCAGCTTCGAGAGAGGAGCCGCGTCGGCGATCGCAAGAAGCTCGTATGCCGCATCTGGCGCTGCTGCCTCTCGCTTGGCCTGCGCCGCGGCGATTGCCCGTGCTCCACGAAGCGTCGGATCCGCCGTGAGAACCGTCGCGCGCTCCAAGAACGTTGCCGCTGCGGCGATTCCGCCTCTGCCTTGCGCTCGGCCTGCCGACGTCACCAAGTCGGCGGCGACCTCGTCATCAGGTCCCGTGGCCGCGTTGGCGGCGTGCCACGCTCGACGGTCGGGGTCCGAACGGGGATCCGTCGCTTCGGCCAATGCCCGATGCGCGGCCCTGCGTTCGTTCAGCTCAGCCGCCCGGTACGCGGCAGAACGCATCAGAGGGTGGTGAAAGCGCATGCGCGGACCGAACTCGATCACCCCTGCGGCTTCGGCGGGGGCGAGTGCATCGACGGCAATGCCGAGCAACGCCGCCGCGCGGAGGAATAGCGCCGCGTCGCCAAGGGGCTCTGCGGCCGCGACCACCAGCAGCCGCTGTGTGTCTACGGGCAGAGCCCGGACTCGACGCACGAAATCGTCCTCGATCGCGGCGGTCGACGAACGCTTGCCCGAAATCCAGAACCCACCAGAGAGCTCCGCAGCAGAGACGCTGCGTGGGACTTCGACGATGGCCAAGGGATTTCCGCGAGTCTCTGCGACGATCCTGTCTCGGACAGGTGGGTCGATGCCTCCCAACGTGACTGATTCCAGTAGGCCGCGCGCGTCGTCGTCGGAGAGACCTGCGACCACGAGCTCTGGGAGGCCAGCAAGGACGTCGGGGTGGTCCCGCACTGCAAAGACCAGTGCGACGGGTTCGGCGAGGAGCCGCCGTGCGACGAAGCCCAGCGTCTGCACCGAGACCTGGTCGAGCCATTGCGCGTCATCGATCACGCAGAGCAAGGGCCGATCCTTGGCCGCGGCCGACATGAGACTGAGCACCGCAAGACCGACCAGGAACCGATCCGGCGTCGCGCCGATGCCGCGACCGAAGGCCACGTTGAGGGCCTCGCGCTGCGGCTCCGGTAGCTCGTCGAGTCGGTCGAGCAAGGGGACGCACAGCTGCTGAAGACCGGCGAAGGCGAGTTCCATGTCGGACTCCACGCCCGCGATCGCAATCGCGCGGAACCCGGACGCGAGCTCGGAGACGTACCCAAGCAGCGCCGTCTTGCCGATGCCCGCCTCTCCGCGCAACACCAGCACCTGGCAGCTTCCGGAGCGGATGGTCGCGATCAACCGTTGCAGCGTCTCGCACTCGCTTGCGCGCCCGCGCAGAGCCTGGCCCCGTGCCTGGTTCGACATAGCACCCACCGCGTCCGTCCTTCCACAGGATGTTAGCGGTTGCCGCAGTCCCGATCTTGATCGAGCGACCGTCGGCCCTTACGCCTTTGCGGCCGCCCGCAAGACCCAATCCTCGAAGTGGGTCCCGAACAACGTCGCTCCGTCGTCGGGGACGAGATCGCGCTCGGCGATCGAGATGCCCCAGTACTGGGCGGCGGGATCGGCGACCACCTCGCGGGAGTCACCGCGAGCGGTCAACGCGGTCCGGATCAGGTCGGGCATCCGGAACGCTTCCGGTCCCCCCACCTCTCTGATGCCATTCACTGGCTCGCCGACGGCAGCGATGGCGACGGCCTCGGCGACGTCGATGGCGGCCATCGGCTGGATGAGTGCGGGCGGTAGATGCACGACGCCATCGACGGTCGCGGAGTCCGCGATGATGTCGAGGAATTCGAAGAACTGGGTCGCGCGGACGATCGAGTAGGGAATCGAGCTCTCGCTGATGAGCTTCTCCTGCAGCAACTTCGCCTGAAAGTAGCCACTGTGTGGCGCCAACCGATCGGTACCGACGACCGAGAGTGTGACGTGGTGGCCGACACCGGCGTCGGCTTCCGCCGTCAGCACGTTCGTCGTCGCAGCCTGGAAGAACTCGATCGCTGCGTCGTCGAGCGTGGGAGAGTTCGAGACGTCGACGACCGCTTGCACACCTGTCATGACGTTGCGAAGCCCCTCGCCGGTCAACGTGTTGACACCAGTGGACGGTGCGGCGGCGACGACGTCGTGACCCTGTTCGGTCAAGTCCTGCACCACTTTCGAGCCGATGCGGCCAGTTCCTCCGATGACGACGATTCTCATGATGAGCCCTTCTCGATGATGTGTGACAACGTCTCGACCGCCAGAACGGATGAAATGATGCGAATTCATCCCACCCGACTCCTCGCGAGCGCCCGTTAAGGCAGGGGAAGCATTCCTAAATTCTGATCGCGAAACTCGTGCGGTGGTAGTAGGCATGAGGCATGAATCTTCGTGAGGCTCGACAGATCATCGACTCGCTCGACACGGATCCCAACGCGCTGAGCGTGTTCGGTGAGCAATATCAGACCCCCGACGGCGCAACCGTGATTCCGGTCTCCAAGCCGGTCGGAGTGTTCGTGATCAAGGACGGCCAGCCGATTTGGTCGCCGGCTGCGGACGGTACGCGCATCGCGATGCTGGGCATACTGTGCGGGCTGGTCGCAGCAACCTGCGCGGGGATCGCAATGGTTCGCCGCCCCCCGTGGCCAGATCTGCACGGCGAAGTCACCAAGCGGATCTAACGTCCCCAAGGTTCTTCCAAGGCGGGGCGTGAACACTCGCTTGCATCAATCAAATTGGCGCAAGTGAGAGGACAGCACGAGTGATCACCGACAGTCGACACAGCACGGTAACCATGGCCACCCTCGCCAACTTCGTGCGGCCCAACTCAGTTGTGCCGTGCCATTGGTGCGGTTTTACCCGCTTCGACCACTTCGGCAACGCCGCGTGGGCGGATAGCCTGCTGCGATGCCCGCAGCCGTCGGTAGTCGGTGGATCCTTCGGCGAACGCCAACTCCGCGAGCCCACCTACCAGCCCGCGTACCGGTAGTACACCCACGCCTCGACGAGGCCGCCGCACGAACCCTCGAGATCCCGCGACGCCTGACGACGGCTTTCAGCAAATCGTTGCGTCGAGGTCGCGCGCATCGCGCATTCCCAAGACGCCCGTCGTGTCATTGGGTCCCGAGAAGTTCAACGTGAATGCCCGCGACGTCCCGCCGTTGGCGCAGAAAGCGTTCACCCATTTGCACTGAACGACGCACCGGCACCGGTGGTGATGACGTCGGCTCCCTCGAGCTTCTTCAGGTTGCTGATCATGATGTCTGGTTGATATTTCGGCGGTTTGTTGTTTGGGTTGTTGGCAGTTCGGGCAATCGCTCGTCGGTACCAAATTTGCAGTGGCGCCGCGCGCTCTTGTCGGGCTGGGGGTTTACGCCGCTGGTGACCTCGCCCCACATAAGTGGAAGCGCGGACAACCGTGTACTCTATGATCGCGAAAGCTACTGTCCTGCAGTCATATTCGCGCAATCTGAATCATGGTTCGTGCTAACCTCGACCACGAGTGACCGCCCGTCCTGAAAGCGCGAGGGAGCACAGGGACAAGGTCATACGCAGACACACACTGAGCGGTCCGCCGACAGTCGGCGGGGACCAGCTAACCTCAGACATCCGCCACCGACTGTGCGAGGGGGGCAGAAGACGATGACCAGCGCGACCCAGGAGCTTCCTGCCAGGGTCGCGACCGAGAAGCCGCATGCGCGCACCACGCACCTGCCAGGCATCGACGGAATTCGAGCCCTAGCGGTCAGCGCGGTCGTGATCTATCACCTGAACAGCGACTGGCTGCCAGGTGGCTACCTCGGCGTCGACGTCTTCTTCGTCGTCAGCGGGTACCTGATCACCCGACTACTCGTTGCCGAGCGGGGCGATACCGGCGAGATCGGCCTGCAGAACTTCTGGGTCCGCAGGGCCCGACGGATCCTGCCACCCCTGTTTCCCATGGTTCTGGTCACCATCGTCGGCTCCGCGCTCATCGACAGGTCGGTATTGCACAACCTGCGAACCGAGGTGGTCGGTGCTCTCACCTACACCAGCAACTGGGTGCAGATCTCGCAGCACCACTCCTATTTCGCCGGCTTCGACAAACCGTCGTCGCTGCAACACCTCTGGTCACTGGCCGTGGAGGAGCAGTTCTACCTGGTATGGCCGCTGGTCGTGGCCGCAGCGCTGTGGTGGCGGGGACGACCTCACCTCGCGATGCTCGCAGGACTTGGTGCCCTTGCCTCCGCTACGGCGATGGCCGCGTTGTACCAGCCGGGGGTCGACCCGTCGCACCTCTACTACAGCACGCTGACCCACAGTGCCGGCCTGCTCGTCGGTGCGGTGCTGGCGATCGCCTGGCCTGCGCCCAACGCACCGAGCACGCCGCGCGCGATCAAGACCGGCGCGGTCTTGTCCGTACTCGGCGTCGTCGGCATCGGCATCGGCTTCTGGCTGCTCGACGAGCACGGTGGTGCGCCTTACCAGGGTGGGATCCTCGCAGTCTCGCTGGCCAGTGCACTGCTGATCGTCGGCGCCGGACACGGCCGTACGACGATGGGACGGTTACTGTCCCATCCAGTCGTCCGGTGGCTGGGCGCGCGCTCCTACGGGCTGTACCTGTGGCACTGGCCGGTGCTGGTACTTGGGGCTCGGCTCTTTGGGCACCGAAGCCTGCTCGTGGTGATCGCCGAGGTAGTCATCTCGCTACTGCTCGCGGCGGCCTCATACCGCTGGATCGAACGACCCGTGCAGCGGTACGGCTACCGCGGCGCCTATGTGCAGGCCAAGGGATCGGTGCGCAGCGGGGGCAAGGGGGTCCATCACCTAGCGATGTTCGGTGCCGCCGCGCTGACCGCCGCGTGCCTGTTCGCCGCAATATCGCTGATGAAGGCTCCCCCACCGCCGTCGAACGCGCTGGAGGACCAGCTCGCTTCGGCCCAACTGGCCGTTGAACGGGCCCCCCTCACCACGCCACAGCCGCCCGGCGAGGCGCTGGCGAAACCGATGGCGGCGGGCGCATCGGCGCCATGTCCGTCATCGCCGCCGCCAGGGGACCAGATCACCGCACTAGGTGACTCGGTCATGCTCGCCGCATCGCCGTCACTTCTCGCGGCACTACCCGGCATCCAGATCGATGCGCAGACGAACCGTTCCATGCAGGCCGGATCCGACATTCTTGCGGCCCGCGTACGCGACGGCTCGTTGCGGCCGGTGGTGGTACTCGGCCTCGGTACCAACGGCGAGTTTCCGCGCGCGATGTTGGACAGGGTCATCGACCAGCTCGGTCCGACCCGCACCGTGTACCTGGTGAACCTGTATCTGCCGACGAAGCCGTACACGTCAGAGATCAATGACACGCTTGCCGCGGTGGCCAAGGCGCGCCCGAACGTCCACCTGGCCGACTGGCAGGCGGTCGCCGCAGGCCACCTCGACGCGCTGTACTCCGATGGCATCCATCCGAAGCCGGGCCCCGGCTCGGATCTCTACGCCAACATGGTCGTCTCGTTGATGAGCGGATTGCCATGCAGCAAGCCGAACCGGATGTCCCGCCCAGTCTCGATGGCGTCGGCAGCAGTGCCCGCGCCAGGCTCCGGACTGCCCGCCCTTGCCGACAGGACCCACGCGGCCTCGGATCCGGAGCCGAACGCGGCTCAGCCCACGGCTCTGGAGATACTCGAGGACGTCGGCACCTTCCGGGTGCCGATGTCGATCGTTCTGGTCATGCTGCTGGTGCCCGTATTCATCAGGATCCGTCAGGACGAAACCTTCAAGTCGGGCCTGGGGGCTGACGGTCAATGACCTGCCTACGCGAGACTGCAAGACATGATGGGAATCACGCCAACACTCGTCATGTGTTGCAGTCTCGGCGATTCAGACTCGCTAGTGTCGCCGCAGCACAACGAGAATCGGGCGCATCGTGTATTCACGATGCGCCCGATCCGTGTGACTGGTTCCTAGAAGTTCTGCGTGAAGACCTTCGACGTCCCGCTGTTGGGGCAGAAGATGTTCACCTGGTACTGCGTTCCGGTCTGAATGCCGAAGATCTGCAGGTTGGACGGCGTCTTGCCGGTCAACGTGACGGTCGCGAAGTAGGGCAGGAGGAACGGGTGTCCGGCAACGTGTGAACGGTAGCTGCAGATCTCGACAGCACCATCGGGGTTGGCCGTATCGGTCACGGTGACCACCGTGCCGACACCGTTGTTCGTGTAGCTGGTCAGCACCGCAGCCGACGCGGTTCCGGTCGCACCGAACAACGCCGCCGCAGCACCGGCCGCGATGGCGACGGCTCCGGCGAGCTTCTTCAAGTTGCTGATCATGATGTCTCCTCGAGCGTGGGGGTGGGCCTGTTGGCATAAAACTGCGGCATCGCGCTTGGAAAGTTCTTGGCAAGCCGACACCGATTAGCCAGTGGACACACAGCTGGACCGCAAGAGATCCAGTTCGTTCGAGGAAATACCTTGTTCTGCAACGCTATTCGCGCAGGGGCGCAATGGATGCGCCCGGACCGTCAGGCCGACGGCACTGAGGTCTGATCCGCAGGGATCTCGCCTTTTCGACCAGTGCACGACGAGCAATCGGCCGCGTCGATGTTGAATTCTCCACACGTCGGGCAAATGAACGGAATCATCGCGGGCTCCTCCTACTTTTCCAGAGTTGGCGCCGACTTACTGCAGCGTTGACCTGCCTCTACCCGGCAGGCGAGAGCACCAAACGTCGCCGTTGATCTACTCAGGCAGCTCCCAGACGCGGTGACCGACGACCGCGACCACTGCGGTGGCCAACGCCGCCACGAAGACGGGGATGCTGATGTGAATCTTCATCAAGAGTGCGCCCACCAAGGCTCCTGCGAAGATCGCGAGGATCGCCCACAGCCGACGGTGTTTGAACCACGCCCAACCCGGTTCGAACAGCGTCTCACTCGCAAACGCGGTGATCGTCGAGGTGACCACCACGGTGGTCATGTCCGCCACCGCCAGCGCACGCGCCGTTGCCGCCTGCATCCCCATCAGCACCGCTATCGAGCCTGCGGCCGAGATGGACAATGGCGACGGGGCCGTCACGGCCACCGTTGCGAGCGTCACGCCCACCGCGGTGAGAACGGCAGCATTGAAGGTGAAGATGCGGGTGACCCGTGACTGCCGCGACGTCAGCGGTCCTCGCAACAGTCTGCCGGCGATGGCTGCACCCAACGCGTAGGCGCCAAGAGCGACCAGGGGGCCCACGACCGGCAGGTCGTCCTCCGCAGCAAGCCCCATCCCGAGGATGACGAGGTTGCCCGTCATGTTGCCCGTGAAGATCCGGTCGAGCCCCAGATAGCCAACGGCGTCGACCAATCCAGTGACGAATGTCAGCACCAGCATCAAGAGCAGCTGGGTGCGCTGCAGCGCCGCCCCTCGCGGCCTGCTCAGCACGAGCTTGCCTGCCGGCGATTCGGGTTAGGTTGGGTTGAGCCGGCCATGCCCTGCATTGTTCACGAACAACGCGACTAAATCCCTACCGAGGAGCACGGTGTCCGTTCCGAATCGCACGTCGTTCACTGGGGCGCTCGCCGCACCGCACGCCTTGGCCAGCGAGGCTGGACTTGCCGCGTATCGCGACGGAGGCAACGCCATAGACGCAGCCATTGCGGCCGCCGCCGTGCTCACGGTGGCGTACCCACACAATGTCGCACTCGGTGGCGATCTGATCGCTCTCGTGCGCACCCCGGCTGGTGAGGTCTTTTGCGTCAACGCATCGGGGTGGGCGGGCAAGGACGTGAATGCGGACGAGTTGCGTGCTGCACACGGCGACGCGCTTCCGGTTCTCGGTGTGGATACCGTGACCGTGCCTGGCGCAGTTCGGGGCTGGGATGCACTGCGCCGCTTCGGCGCTCGTCTGTCGTGGGAGCGAACGCTGGAACCGGCGCATGCAGCCTGCGCGGGCGTACCGGTGGCTGAATCGTTGGCCACGCACATCGCCGAGGCGGAGGCCGCCGGGTGGTCCGAGGACGTCGAGCGCGTGTTTCGTCCCAGCGGCAGACTTCTGGCCGTTGGAGACCCACTCGTTCAGCCTCGGCTGGCGGACAGCTTTGCCGCCCTACGCGTGAACGGGCCCGACGAGTTCTACGAAGGCAGGCTGGCCGAGCACACGATCGGATTCCTGCGCGCGCGTGGATCTCGTTTGACCGCCGAGGACTTCGCCGCGTTCACGCCCGAGACGGTCGCGCCCCTCGAACTGTCGTACCGAGGACTCGTGGTGCTGACGAGTCCGCCGAACACGCACGGATTCTTGCTGTTGCGCGCTTTGGCTGCGCTCGGCCGGCGCGGCATCGTCGACCCGCTCGGACACGGATTCGGCACCCTGGTCGAGAGCTTTCGCGATGGCAACGAGGTCCGGTCGCGCGCCCTGGCAGACCCACGCACGGCAACCGTTGACTTCGACGCTCTAGTGCACGGCGATCCGGATGGCACCACCGGAACCGTAGGAGACGATCTCACCGACGTGGCGCACGGCGACACCGTGGGGATCGCCGCTGCGGACAGCGACGGGTACGCCGTCTCGCTCATCCAAAGCGTCTTCCATTCCTTCGGTTCAGGACTCATCGACGCCGAGACCGGAATCTTGTTCCACAATCGCGGCACGGCGTTCTCTCTCGATCCCCACTCCCCCAACGTGATTGCGCCGTTGAAGCGGCCCGCGCACACACTGATGCCCGTGCTGACGACTCGGGCGGGCACCACGAAGCACGTCCTGGCGACGATGGGAGGGCAGGGCCAGCCGCAGATCCTTGCCCAGGTGTTGCTCCGTTTGTTGGATGGTGAATCAGCCGAGCACGCGATCGCGGCCCCACGCGCCGTCATCGGGCGCCAGATCGACGGTTACCCGGCGAACACCGTCGCGGCCGAGGCCGACCTCGACGACGGCGCCAAGCGCTCTCTGATCGCGAGCGGCCTGACCGTCGTCGACGTCCCGCGCCATACCGAGGATCTCGGCCAGACCAACGCGATATCGATCAACGATGACCGTTCGATGACCGCCGCCTCCGATCCCCGCTCGGACGGGGCGGGGATCGTTGCGCACTACCCGCGTCGGCCGCTGCTTGGCACCACGGGTCACCAATAGCGGATCGCACCCTCGAACATGTTGGCAAGCAAGGTCTTATCGCTTTCTACCGGCGCGTTTTGCAGCAGACGCTGTTGCGGCCACGCGCCATCGGCCAGCGCTGCGCAGTCTGCATCGAGGTAGCCCACCGCGGACAACCCGTTGGGCATGCCGACCGCGCGCATGATGCGGACGAGGCTGTCGGCGAGCACCTGGCCCGCTTCCCCGTCGTCCACGTCCGTCACGTCGGTACCCAAAAGCCCTGCGGCTTCGACGTGGCGTTCGGGGTATATCGCCGCAGTTTGACGAAAAACGGAGGGAGCGTTGAGGATCACGGCCATGCCGTGGGGTACCAGAGGTTCGGCGCCAGGGTAGCCATCGGGGTGGAAGCCGCGCACCTGTCCTGCGACCGCATACGCCATCGCATGCGGCAGGTGAACGCCCGCGTTGCCGAAAGCGATGCCGGCAAGCGTTGCGGCCCACATGGTCTGCTCTCGGGCTTCACGATCCGATGCATCCCCGACGGCGCGCTCGAGGTATTGGCCGAGCAATCGCATCGCTTCTCGGCTTCCGAGATCGCTCCACGGGTTGGCACCCTGGCTCATTGGTCTTGCGCCAGGCCTTTCGGGCGCCGCCCGACGCACGAAGGGGCGCGCCGTGAACGATTCCAATGCGTGCGACAGCACGTCGAGCCCACTGCATGCGACGACCTGGGCGGGCAAGGTATCGGTGCAGTCGGGGTCGACGAGCGCTTCGGTGGGCCGCAGCACCGGCGACGCAATGCCCGTCTTCGCCGACATCGAGAGCAGGTCGAAGACGGCGATGCCGGTTACCTCGCTGCCCGTGCCCGACGTCGTCGGACAGGCGATGTGCGGCGCCAAGGGCCCGGGTACCGGCTGCCCGGCACCGACGGGCGCATTCACGTAGGTCAGGAAGTCGGCGGGTTGACTGGCATACAGGTTAGCCGCCTTCGTGGTGTCGATCACCGAACCGCCGCCAATGGAGACGTACCCGTTCGGCCTTACTTCTGACGCGAATGATGCTGCCCGCCTGAATGATTCGTCGGTCGGCTCGATCTCTACGTCGGTGTAGGGGATGACGTCGACGCTGGCGGCCCGCAGCGAGCTTTGCACGGTGTCGAACACCGCGAGCCCGGCCACGATGGGGTCCGAGAACACTGCCACTCGAGTCATACCGAGGGCACGGGCGCGCTCCCCCACCTCCGCCAGACAGCCGCGACCGAAGGTCACCCTCGAAGCGTCGACGGTGAACGCACCTTCGAATCCATCGCCCTCGGGTTGATAGTGACAACAACTCATCGGGCCTCCCATCGCTCTCATGGGAGTCTATGGCGATGGCGACGACCGACTCCGTACGACAAGAAATGATCGACGAGTTCGAACTCCGCAGGCTCGTCCATGCGTACTGTCGCGCAGTCGACCGCGGCGACTTCGAGCAGTTGAGGGGCCTCTACCACCACGATGCCACCGACGCTCACGGCGGTTTCCCGAACGGCGGACCCGACGCATTCCTCGATCAACTCGAGCGCACCCGTCCATACATCCGCTCGATGCAGCACAACGTGACCACCGTGAACTTCGCCATCGATGGCTTGTGCGCAGAAGGCGAGGACCCCTCGCATCAATTCTTCTCGATGCTAGGCGCTACCTCGTGACCACGTGCGTTCACGGCCCGGTTGCCGTCGACCCAGACGTCCGACCGCGACTCGACGGGGGCGTGAGGCGGGCCATCCCACGCAGGATCCACGGCGTGCGCCGGGCGATCACCTCCACCGCGCGGTCGGTTGGGCGCATCGCGCTGCGAGGACCGGGAGTCGGGGTGGACGCGAGCCGCGCCTCGACGGTTCCCGCCCGAGCACCCTGCGGATCGACCGCGAGTAGTTGCCACGCGCCGGGAACTCCGCGCAACTCGACGGTGCCGCGGTCCTCGAACCCCGTTCCCGAGCCGACTACCAAGTCGCGCACGGTGCTCGAGACCAGGATCTCGCCTGGGCCGGCCTTGCCGAGTATCCGAGCGGCGATGTGCACCGCGATCCCGCCGATGTCGGCATCGAAGAGTTCGCACTCACCGGTGTGAACGCCTGCCCGGATCTGGATGCCGAGGGTTTCAGCGTCGACGCGCAACGCCTCGGCACACCGGATGGCCTGCGTCGGCCCATCGAACGTCGCGAGATGACCATCGCCGGTGCTCTTCACCACCGAGCCGCCGAATCGCTGCACCAGCTCGGTCGTGATCTGATCAAAGCGCATCAGCACCGCGCGCCACTGCCCATCGCCCGCCGCCGCAGCGCGTTCGGTCGAGGAGACCATGTCGGTGAACAGGACGGTGCGCAGCGCCCGAGACTGCGACGGCGCGGCATGGCTGCCGGTGAGGAACTCTTCGATTCGAGTCAGAGTTCGCTTGGGCTCGGCGAACCAGGGCAGGTGGTCGGCGCTGACGACGTCCAGATACTGCGCGCCGGGAATGTGGTCGGCAAGGTACCGGCCGGTCTGCACGGGGACCACCGGGTCCTCGCGGGCATGGACGACCAGTGTTGGCGCGGTGATCGTCGACAGGACGGGCCGCAAGTCCAACTGAAACGTCGTCTCTAACGACGCCCGCGCCATCCCCGGGCTCGCGCACATCCGCTCGGACATCGCGAGTTGTCGGATTCGGCCAGCCATCGATGGGAAGGCGATGGCGAAGGTCTCGCCACTGCCCCACGCGGTCCGAACGGTGCGGCTGATGTCCACCAGCCGAGCGATCTGCTCCACCGACGGCGTGTAGGCCTCACCCAGCTCGGGAAGGACCCGTCGCGCCCGCAACTCGGCAGGATCCTGATCGATCGTGTCCCACCCGCCTGCGTGGAACGAGTACGCGCCGCAGAGGATCATCGCTCGCGTCCGCTCGGGCCGTGTCGCTGCGAACAACATGGCGGCCGAGCCGCCGTCGTTCACGCCGAAGAGGGCAGCCGTCTGGAAACCCACGGCGTCCATGACGGCCTCGATCTCACTCGCCCGTTCCTCCAGCGTTCGAACCCGTGGCACCGGATCCGACAATCCCACCCCAGCCTTGTCGAAGAGGACGATGCGACAGAAGGTGGCGAGCTGGTCGAAGAAGGACTTGAACTCCGGGATCGTCCAGAACAGATCGATGTGGCTGACGAACGGCCCGATGAAGACGACCTCCACCGGTCCGTCACCGAACAGTTGGTAGGCCAGGCTGAGATCCCCGCAGGATGCGTACGAGGTTTCCGCCATGGTCTCGAGCGTAATTGACCTCCACGTCCGCACCTCGACTTTTCCCCAGTTGTCGCCCGCACGCTAAAGAGGGACCGCATTTCTGCGGCCCCTCTTCGTCGGCCCCATTCTTCAATGGGAATCAAATAGCTTGTCCTGCTACCGTTTTGCGGTCACTACCCAGATCACGGAACCTCGTAGACGCAGTGCGGGCTCTCGGAGTTCTGATTGACGACGACGACGCCGTTGACGGTGATCCGGCAGCCCTGGTTGCCGGTCTTGACGGTGGATACGACCTGCAGCAGCGTCCCCGACGGGACGGTGAAGCCCCTGCTGAACGGCACCGTGGCGTTCTCGTCGGCGACGTGTCCGCCCGGATCCATCTCGATCGCATACACGGTCCCGGAGCCGGTGACCTCGAGGATCACGTCGTTGCCGTCTGCCGGGTGGGCGGCGGCGATCGCAGGATGGACGAGCGCAATCGCGCTAGCAGCGAGCAACACGCGGCCAAGTGCCTTGTACCGGGTGAGGGGGCTAAACATGTTGTCTCCTTGGTTTGTTGGGGTTGCCTTGACTGTGGGGTTTGCCGATCACTTGCTGGGACCAATCTGCGGCATCGCACTTGGAGAGTTCTTGGCGAGCATTCTGATCTTGACCTGCGAAGTCATGGATTGTGAGTTACGTCGAAACCCTTTGCCTTGCTGAGTGATTCGATGGGTCGGCCGTGAATTCATTGGCGATCGGTACATTTCGGAAAGACGGATCCGTTGGTAACCGTGGCCTCGTCGCCAGGGCCCCAAGGAACGTCAGCGTCCCTCGATCAGCCACGACGAGATCGAGCGGCGCCGTCCGACTTCGATGCACGGAACATGCACAGCAAAGGCAACGATGCGCCATGATCTATCCAATATTTCGGTGGCGATGCGCCGACGGACGAGAAGATGAGGTGGGTAGATGCACCATCGCGTCAGGAGCGGCCTACGCATTCGACGCGGCGTTGCCACGTCCGCGATGTCGCTGACCCTGGTGATTGCGACGGCATGCCTGGTGGCTGGCTGCTCGAGCCCCAGGATCGTCACCGGAACCGCGACGAAGGCGACCATCGACCCCAACATGTCCGGCACCATGGCGGTGGCCGATGGCAGAAGTGGCGTTCGCGACGATGCACCAAAGCCGACCGGCACCGTCATTGGTTCCGATGACGGCGACGACGACGAACTGGCCTTGCTCGCGGTCAACGACGTCGCGGAGTTCTGGGAGAACGATCACTGGGACCCCAGCTGGAAGGGCAGCTTCGAGCCAGTCGAGAAGCTTTACTCATATGACCCTCGCGATGCTTCGGCCAGCCCCGTGATCTGCTCGCGGAAGACCTACCACACGAGTCCGAACGCTTTTTGGTGTCCGCCGAGGGGTGGCGGACCTCTGATCGCGTGGGATCGCGGCGGCTTGCTGCCCGGCGGTCGAAAGTACTTCGGCGACATGTCGATCCCCGGGGTGCTGGCCCACGAGTACGGCCACCACATTCAGTTCTCCGCAGGACTGGTCGACAGCGACACCAACGTGATCGTCAGGGAACAGCAAGCCGATTGCTTCGGCGGGGTCTACTTGCGCTGGGTGGCAGAAGGCCATTCGAAGCGTTTCCAACTGAGTACGGGCGACGACCTCAGCCGCGTGATCGCCGGACTCGTCGATCTCTCCGACACACCGCTGACTCCTGAAGAGCAGCAAGAGTACTCGGAGCGCATCGGCCGCCCGTTCAACGAAGAACTCGACGGGCACGGAAGTGCGCTCGACCGAGTCAGCGCGTTCCAGATGGGATTCGACGGTGACGTGGCGACGTGCGCTGCAATCAACCAGGATGAGATCGACTCGCGCCGAAAGGGTTTGCCGATCTTGCTGCCCGACGCGATCGACGACCCCAACAAGGGCAACGCCCCCGTCACCGAGGATCTGGTGAACCTGGTGATGACGGTCTCCGAGAGCATCTACTCGCCGAAGGAAGCGCCAAGGCTGTCCTTCGACAAGGCCGACTGTTCCGACGCCAAACCCAGCGAACCAGCGTCCTATTGCCCAGCCACCAACACCGTCTTCGTCGACCTGCCCGAGCTACAGAAGATCGGCACGCCCGCTGGCGAAGAAGAGGAAAAACTGATCCAAGGCGACAACACGGCCATCTCGCTCGTCATGTCGCGCTACGTCCTCTCCCTTCAAAAAGAGCGCGGTGACAAGCTCGACACCGCAGAGACGGGACTGCGGACGGCGTGCCTCACCGGCTATGGGCAGCGTCAAATGGCCGACCCGAAACGGGAGTTGACGCTCAGCGCAGGCGACCTCGACGAGGCCGTCGCCGGGCTCTTGACCAACGGCCTGGTGGCCAGCGACGTCAACGGCGACAAGGTTCCGTCGGGCTTCAGCAGGATCAGCGCGTTCCGCGTCGGTGTCCAAACAGACGACATTCAGGCGTGCTACGACCAGTTTCGGTGAGGCGACTTGGGCCAAGCGGCGCCGGAGCTAGTGAACGATCACGGCACCGTGTACACGCAGTGCGGGCTCTCGGAGTTCTGGCTGACGACCACGACGCCGTTGACGGTGATCCGGCAGCCCTGGCTACCCGTCTTGACCGTCGAGACCACCTGCAGCAGGGTCCCCGACGGGACGGTAGCGCTGCGGCTGAACGGCACCGTCGTGTTCTCGTCGGCGACGTGCCCGCCCGGATCCATCTCTATGGCGTACACGGTTCCGGAGCCGGTGACTTCGAGTAGCACCTTGTTGCCTGCCGACGTCGTCGTAGTCGGTGCGGGAGTGGTCAGCGGCGCATCCGTCGCCGTCTGCACTTGAGTCGTCGGCGCAGGCGTCGTCGGCACAGGAGTCGTCGACGCCTCCTTCATCCGGTCGGTGGTCGGTGCCTGAGTCGTCGGCGCCTGCGTCGTCGTGGTCGTCGGCTCGGCGAGCACCGTCGCCGAACTCGCAACGACCATCGCGGCGGCCGCGACCAAGAGCGATGCGATTCGCGTGTAGCTAGCCATCTGACGGCTCCTTGCTGTGGTGGTCCCCGACACCACACATCATTTTGCGCGAAGGTGCTGTTTCTGTCAGCGCCGATGGCGAAATCGGGTTCTAGTCCAGGCCATGGACCTGCACCACAGATGACCTTCCCTTCAGCGCGTGGGTGCCCCGCCCGGTGAGGCCGACGCGTGGACGACCCATCGCGTCCAACGATTGCTGGGTCGGCGGGGATCGCATCGCTGACGGTCCCAGCGATCACCACACCGGTGTGGTGCCGAACGGGAAGGCCACATTCAGCAAGCCGGAGTGCCGATCGGTTCGGCTGCAGCGGGCTTGCCGACTCCAGAGGAGACCATCAGCACTGCCAGGACCACCGCGACGAGCAACAGCCCAGGAACGTCTCCGACGAGGTGCCCCATGTGGTTCATGTGCTGGCTGGAATCGAAGGACTGCACTGCCATGATCGCCGCGTGCACGACACTCGACACGACGCTGAACCAGATGAGGCTCACATTGGCCTCGGGCCGTCGCGCCGCATTCAGCAGGAAGGCGCCAAGCGTCGCGTACACGCCGACGATCATCATGAAGTAGAGCGAATCCTGCGGCGCTCCCTGATGCCACGCCCATCCCGACGGCCACACCAGCGCCAACGGATACAGGCAGATCGCTGCCAGTCCCGAGACGACGAGCGCGACCTGCAAGAGTTTGTATCGGGTATTCATGGTTCGTTCCAACCTTCGACTGGGCGGTCATTGCTGCACCACCGTCGCACCGATGCACCCGTACTCGAATCCGGTACCCCACCTAGTCCCTGCCCTATACCCCGCGCTCGACGGGGAGCAGGCCGCGGTCGACGGCGGCGACGAGCGCGGCATGGTCGGCCTCGGTTTGGTCGGCGTAGCGTCGAGCGAACTTGCAGAGTGCCTTGTCCACTCGATCCGAACCGCCCATGTAACCCGCGATCATCGACGCACCGCTGGTGCGCGCGTGCCCCTTGGCCAGAAGCTGCCCCACCACTCCGGCGTAGTCGGCCAACGCGGCAGCGTCGATGGCGTCCAACGGAATTCGGCCCTTCATGTTCCGGAACTGGCGCACGTAGTACTGACGCCCGTCCATCGACGTCCAGCCAAGCAGTGGGTCACTGACCGTCTGCAGTGACTGCTGGTACTCGACGACTCGCTGCCCCTGATGCGCGTGCCACGCCGACTCGCCGTGCACGTACCGGGCCAAGACCGATCGCCGGGCCTGTTTCAGTTGGAGGAACACAACGTCCTCGGGCGACGAACCCTCCAGGAGTGCCACGTACGCGCGCAGGCCGACACTGCCGACGCCGACGACCTTGTGCGCGACGTCGACCAACGTGTATCCACCGAGCAGTCGCCTCCAGTACGAGGGCAGGGTGTCGAGGTAGTCGTCGAGAGCTTCCGCGAGCGAGGCCGCCTCGCGCTCGGACAACCGGGTGATCAGCCGCGGTTCCTCGACGATCTGCCGCTGGCCGCCGACGTCATGGGTGAAGCGTGGCAATGCCCGATCGCCGGTGCGGTGCCTCGCTCGCTTCGCCGACCTCGCCACCTCGGCTTGAAGCGGACCCGCCGTCTCCTCGGCCAGCCGATCGACGTCCAGCCTGATGAACGACCGAGTGAACAGAGGCATGTCGGCAAGCCTTCGCAACTCGTATCGATACGACGCCACGCAGGCGTGAACGGCTGCAGCACAGTGCTTTTCGGACGTCCCGTTATGTCTGCCCGCCACCCAGATGCTCGCGACCAGCCGACGCAGATCCCACTCCCAGCCGCCTGGGTGCGCCTCGTCGAAGTCGTTGAGGTCGATCACCAGATCGCGTTCCGGCGAGGCGTAGAAGCCAAAATTGCCAAAGTGCGAATCGCCACACACCACGGGTGTGATCCCGGTCGCGGGCAGTCGCGCGACGTCCTCCGCCATGACGACCGCGGTGCCACGCAGGAAGCCGTACGGCGAGTCGATCATTCGGCCAACTCGGATCGGAATGAGCCGATCCACACGGCCCTGGTGGCTGATGTTGATCAGGTCGACTGGATCCGGTCTCCCTGGGGGCGGCGACCAGTCCGCCAGCGACTTCCGCGGAACCTTCTTGCGCAGACTCTTTCCGAGCGCGTACCGCTCGGCGCGCGTCACCGGACGCTGGCGCAGGGAGCGATACGCCCCACCGTCGGCTTCGGCCAGTACGGTGTGCTCGCCAGCCGGTGCGTTGCCGTCCATGGGAGAGGTCTACCCCGGGCCGGTGACGCAGCGCAGACCATCGACGAAAACGGCGATCATGCGCACGTTGTACTCGTGGCCTTCGCCGGGCGCGGGGAGGCACAGAAGCGCGACGGCATAGAGCAGATCCCTTGCGCTGACGTCGTTTCGGATGCTTCCCGTCTCGGTCGCGGCTTCGAGCAGCGAACCGAGGGCAGGCTCTAGCCGCTGCAGGAAATAACCGGCCAGCGCATCGAACGTCGGGTCGCCCTTGTGCAGGGCGGACGCGAGCCCCTCCTTCGTCGCGAGCATCTCGGTGTAGCGAAGGAGCCATTTCTCCAAGGCCACTACGGGCTCGTGCTTGGCGCGCAACACGGGACCGGCATCTGCGCACGCGTCGATCTCGTGCTCCAGGACGGCCTTGACCAAGTCGGAACGTTGCGGAAAGTGGCGGTAGAGCGTCCCCACTCCCACTCCGGCCAAATCGGTGATCTCCTTCGCCGGTGCGTTCACGCCGGAGGTGGCGAAGACCGTCTTCGCGGCATCCAACAGGGCATCGGTGTTGCGTAGCGCATCGACGCGCCTGCGGCGTGGGGCACGCTCGCCGGCTTCCATCGTCGATACCCTTCCCTTGTGTTCCGGAATAGCTTTCCGTATCTTTACCGGAATAGCTTTCCGCTTTAGCGTACGGTACCGGGAAGGATTTCCCGGACAACGGCTCGAAGGAGAAACTCGTGCGGTACCGCAGCCTCGGTCGAACTGGTATCACGGTCAGCCCCTATGCCCTCGGCGCGATGTTGCTGGGGTCGACTGTCGGCAACCCCGACCACGACGATTCGATCCGCGTCATCCACCGAGCCTTGGATGCGGGGATCAATGTCATCGACACCGCTGACGCGTATTCGATTCCGCCACAGGGGGCTTCGGAGATGGTCGTCGGCAAGGCGTTGAAGGGCAGGCGCGACGACGTCGTCCTCGCAACGAAGTTCGGCCGACCTATGGGTGACGATCCCAACCGTGCGGGAGCATCGCGGCGCTGGATCATGACCGCGGTGGAGGATTCGCTGCGTCGCCTGCAGACCGACTACATCGACGTCTATCAAGTCCATCGCCCAGACCCCACCACCGAGATCGACGAAACGCTCGCTGCACTCACTGACCTGGTCCGCAGCGGCAAGGTCCGCGCGATCGGATCGTCAACGACGCCCGCGTCCGACATCATCGACGCGCAATGGGTCGCAGAGCGGCGCGGACTCGAGCGGTTCCGCACCGAACAACCGCCCTACTCGATCCTCAACCGCAGCATCGAGGCCGAGGTACTACCTGTCGCGCAACGGTTCGGGATGGGCGTCTTGGTGTGGGGACCCCTCGGGCAAGGGATGCTGACCGGTCGAATCCGCAAGGGTCAAGAGACCGACCTCGTCCGTGCGAGTTTCTTCAAGGTGTTCAAGGACCAGCAACGGCTAGAGGCCGTCGAGAAGGTCGCCGCCCTCGCCGACGAGGCAGGGCTGCCGATGACGCACCTCGCGATGGCGTTCGCCATCGCCCACCCAGGCGTCACCAGTGCCCTCATTGGTCCACGGACCGTTGCTCAACTCGACGACCTGATCGCCGGCTTCGACGTGAAGCTCACCGATGACGTCCTCGACCGCATCGACGAGATCGTGCCTCCCGGCACCGACGCAGGAACCCTCGACCAGGCCTACGTCCCTGCGGCGCTGAGCAGCACCGCCCTCCGTCGCAGGCCGGAAGGCGAACGCGCGGCGGCGTGACTCCAGGAATACGGGCCACTCGGGGACGGTTTTCCAGGCATGGTCTCAGGCCTTCAGAACGTCACCGGCTTTCACGACGGCGAGCTCGCGGTCCAAGACCGGGCGGGAGTGCGCGCACAGGCGGCCAGACTCGCAGGCATGTTGGCACGGCCGACCCTCGATGGAGGCAAGAGTGCCTTCTTGGCCGAACGTGACTTCGCGGTGATCGCCGGACGTGACGAGGAACGGCGTCTGTGGACGTCGCCACTGTTCGCCGAGCCTGGATTCCTCGACGCCCACGACACCACGCTGCAAATCCACGCCATCCCCGCCGATGGCGATCCACTGTCGGGCATGCCACCCGGTCAACCGATCGGCCTGCTGGCCATCGAGTTCGCGACTCGGCGGCGAATGCGGATCAACGGCACGCTCACCCGAACCGACGGCCAGGGGCTGGACATCGCAGTGGAGCAGGCCTACGGCAACTGCCCCCAGTACATCCAACAACGCCACCTCGAACACACCGACGGTGCGAAACAAGCTAGCCAGGTATCGCGAGCAAAGTCATTGGCAGTCAACGACATTGAACAGATCAGCCGCGCCGACACATTCTTCCTCGGGACCGCGCACCCGACGAGAGGCGCCGACGCCTCGCACCGCGGCGGATCACCCGGCTTCGTCAGGATCGAGGGCGACACGCTGTGGTGGCCAGACTATCCGGGCAACAACATGTTCAACAGCCTTGGCAACCTCGCCGTCGACGACACCGCGGCATTGCTCTTCGTCGACTTCGACAGCGGTCGCACCATCCAACTGTCCGGCACGGCAAGCGTCGAATGGACACAGCCCGGTGCGCGTGGCGATGACGGAATGACTGGCCGCAGAGTCAGATTCGGCATCGAGCACGTCGCGACGGCAATACTGGACCTCCGCAGCGACCGACCAGTTCCCTCCCCCTACAACCCGCCAATTTCCTGATCAGTTCGTGGTGCACGAACGGCCGCAGGAGCGTGGCTCGTTGCCGGTGTGGCGGCCCGTTCTGACTAGCGGACACTAGCCGTTCGACTAGTCCACGGTCGACGACGTCGTCTACGCTCGCCGGGTGACGTCTGCACGCGAGCCAGTTGCCAACGGCGAGTTGCGGTTCGTCGAGTTCAGCGCGCCTCGCAAGAGGGTGCTCGACGCGGCCTTGGATCTCTTCGCCGAAAACGGAGTCAGCGGCACCTCGCTGCAGATGATCGCCTCCTCCGTCGGAATTACGAAAGCCGCTGTCTACCACCAGTTCCGCACCAAGGAAGACATCGTGGTCGCGGTCACCGAACGAGAACTCGCCCGTCTCATCCCGATGCTGGAGCGGGCAGAGGCACAGGCGGACGCGCCGCAGGCCCGCGACGATCTACTCGTCGAAGTCATCGACATGGCGGTGCGCGACCGTCGCCTGGTGCGGACCCTGCAGTTCGACCCCGTGGTGGTCCGCCTGCTGGCGGAACACCCGCCGTTCGAGCGGTTCATGGATCGCCTCTACCGGGTGCTGCTCGCCGACGACGGAGTCGACGTGATGATCGAGGCGGCGATGCTCCAAGGCGCCATCAGCAGTGCCGTCATGCACCCATTCCTCGCCGGCGTTGACGACGAAACGTTGCGAGCGCGGCTCACCGACGTGAGTCGACGCATTCTCGGCCTTACCGGCTGAGCTCGCACTTGCGAACCGAGTTACACCGGATCGGCCATCTAATCGGTGAAGAGGTCCCATTCTGGTCATGGGGGTTTTCGTAGTCATCGAACCGGTGAACTCCGTCAACGGGAACTCACCCCTATAGGAAAGCCGGACATCATGACCACTCTCGAAGCACCTCGACTCCACATGCGCCCCGATCGCAACCTCGCCATGGAACTGGTTCGAGTCACCGAGGCCGGCGCCCTCGCGGCAGGCCGATGGGTGGGACGTGGCGACAAGGAAGGCGGCGACGGCGCAGCGGTCGACGCCATGCGCCAGCTGGTCTCCTCCGTGTCGATGCGAGGAGTGGTCGTCATCGGCGAGGGCGAGAAGGACGAAGCGCCAATGCTGTTCAACGGCGAGCAGGTCGGCACGGGCAACGGACCCGATTGCGACTTCGCCGTCGACCCGGTGGACGGCACGACCTTGATGAGCAAGGGCATGCCCAACGCAATTTCGGTACTGGCGGTCGCCGAGCGTGGCGCCATGTTCGATCCCTCGGCGGTGTTCTACATGAACAAGATCGCCGTAGGACCCGACGCTGCCGACGCGATCGACATCACACTTCCCGTCGCCGAGAACGTCCGCAGAGTGGCCAAGGCTCTCAAGTCGGCGGTACCCGACCTCACCGTGTGCATTCTGGATAGACCCAGACACGACGCATTGATCGATCAGGTCCGCGAGACGGGCGCCCGCATCCGGTTGATTTCCGACGGAGACGTCGCTGGCGCCATCGCGGCAGCCCGCCCGGAGTCGGGAACCGACATGCTGATCGGGATCGGTGGAACGCCCGAGGGCATCATCGCCGCGGCCGCAATGCGGTGCATGGGCGGAGTCATACAGGCTCAGCTCGCACCCACCGACGACGCCGAACGCCAGAAGGCGATCGACGCCGGCCACGATCTATCCCGCGTGTTGACGACGGAGGACCTCGTCGAGGGGGACAACGTCTTCTTCAGCGCAACCGGTGTCACCGACGGCGATCTGCTCCGCGGAGTCCGCTACAGCGGCGGCGGCGCGTACACCCAGTCGATCGTGATGCGGTCGAAGTCCGGCACGGTTCGCATGATCGATGCCTATCACCGGCTGACGAAGCTACGCGAATACTCCGCCGTCGACTACCACGGGGACGACACCGCCAATCCACCGATGCCCTAGTCGCAGTGTGCTGGGGACGCCAAATCAGTTCGCTGGCACTGATCGTCGACTCGACGTGTGAGGCTCGCTGCGAGTCGATGCGTCAGCCAATCGTCGCCACACCCGCGCCCCTTGACGTTCATCGAGCGAATTGCACGTGCCGCAATGACGGCGGGCGATTCGCCGGCCGCTCACCTGCGGGGTCCACCCACCACGTACGAGTGACGGCGAGAAGTCTCGCCGAACGCAGTCGAACGGTCGCGATCCTGCGCGACGACGACATCACGAACTGGCGAATTTTCGTGAGCAACACGCTTACGACGTCTCACGACCCCAAAGAGCTTGTAATTGACGCCTACAATGGTAAATTGCTGCATGGCTAGCTGAGCATTGCTGGAAGGAGTCGACGGTGTTCGTCCTCGTTGCAGTGCTGCTGTTGATCTTCATCCCGTTGATCGCACTTGGCTTGCCCGTCCTGCAGAATTCGCTGGAGGCTTGGGACCACCAGCGACACGCGAACGACTAAACCTCTAAGCGTCCCCGCCGTCGTCGACGACCTCGGGAGCGTCGACCAGTAGCGACATCCCGTGGTGCGGAGGCATGTCGACCGTGAAGCTGTGGAGATCGTCGATGGACGCGAACGCCTTCCCGGTGAACATGTCCGAGACCTCGGCACCCGGCGGCAGATGCTCGGATCGCACGGTTCCCGCAATGTGCTCGTTGGCGAAGTTCAAGACCGTGAGCTGATGCTGGCCCGGGTTTTCCAGTTCATGCACCAACACCAGCATGCCGCGGTGTGAGACCTCGGGAATGTCGACCTGACGGCTGGTAGCGATGCCGTAGTGGGACCGCACGCGAAGGATGGCCTGGAGTTGCCGCAGGAAGCTGGTCTCGTCGGCGAGTTGCTCGGGAATCGAACCGTAAAGGCTTCTCCCGCGCGGCATTCCGGCCATCGAACGGGTGGCGCGATCGTTGACTCCCATGAGATCGTGGCCCGCTCTGTGAATCCATCGGGTGTCGCCTCCGCGAAGCAACTCGGCGACTTCGTCGGGTGGCAACGTCAGCATGCCGCACATATCCCAACCAGAAAGCGCGAACACGCCTGGCTGCAGTGCGTTGAACATCGCCAACAGCAGATGTGCCCGCCGAATCGGATCGATGTCGCCGATCTCGTCCAGATCTGCGATGCCGAGTGTCGCCGTGATCACCGTCGCCGTCGTCGACGCGATGCCGTTGGTCGTGAAGATCAGGTTGTAGGGAGCGTTCGGGCCGGTGAGCCGTTCGGTCAGATCCTGTCGAATCGTGGCACCGAGCTCCTCCCCCGTGATCTCCTGCCCCTTGTAGGTGTAGACGTCGTCGCGATGCCCGGTCGACCAGTGCACCAATTCGTAGGTGAGTTCGTCGTGGTTTTGCAGAGCGTGAACGAGCGAGGCGGGATCGACGCCGAGTTCGAGTGACGTCCGCAGGGTCAGGCGCAGGAATTCGGTGTCACCGGTCGCCAGTGCGTGTTGGTAAGCGGGTCGGTTGATGAAGTCGTAGGAAAGGTCGGCGCCCGCTTCGCCAGTCTGACGGATGTCGTCGATCGTGAGATTGAGCTCCTGGAAGGTGAAGCCGCCGACCTTGCGAACCATGCTCGCGATGAGGTGATTTGCCGCCTCCGACAGAGGATGGCCCTCCGACCACGCTGGGTTTCCCTCCGCGGTGCTCTTCTCGACTCCGAGGAAACCGTTCGCGTCCAAGCGGAGAGCGCCCGTGCCAAGGTCGGTCAGTGAGTGCAGGGCGTCACCGATGACCATCCTCATCCCCGCGAAGGTCGGGTCCAGCCAGTTGATCGATGGTTGACCCTCCTTGAAGTAGTGCAGGTACACCCATCGACGCTCGACCCCGTCTATCCCGACGACGGCGCGGGTGGCGCTCCAGTTGGTTTCCTTGACGCCATCGGCGTAGAAGATCACGCGCTGCAGTCGACCGATGATGTAGCCAGCCTTGTCCAGCCACTCTTCGGTGTTGGCATCGATGTTGACCGAGTCTGCGCCTGCGGGTACGTCGGGCAGCTGATCCCAGTCCCGAGGGTCGATGTCGACCATGTGATAGATGCCCGGGTAATCGGCGTACTTCATCTCGGCGAGCCGAAAGTCTGCGCCCTTGCCGGTGTGACCTGGCACGACGTCGTCGATGATGGTGCCGCCGTACCAACTCGCAGTCCCGCACATCTTGCGAAACTCGTCCTCGGTGCCGAAGGCGGGGTCGATCTGCGTGCTCATCCTGTCGAAGTGGCCGTCGACGCTCGGCGTATATCCCCAACCCGAGATTCCGCCGGCTCGCTTGACCGGACCCGTATGGATGGCTTCGATGCCAATGTCGGCGAAGGCCTTCCACATGTCCTCGTCTGCCATCGCCTTCAGAAAGGACTCCTCGGGCCTAGTGATGAGCGACAACGGATAGGCGGTGAACCAGACGGATGCCGCCGTCACCGCTGCGCGTGGGCTCGGGTTCGCAAACGGGTTCTGCCACATCGAGCCCTGTCCGGAGAACTGTTGGCTGATCTCGTTGGCGTCCGCCAGCATCGACTGCGAAAGCAGCCACTGCACGTAAGCGGGATTCTCGGCCGTCGCAGGCCCGTCCTCGGCCAATGACCGACGCGCGAACGGTGCCTTGACCCGCGGGCGGAAGCGCAAGGTGCGCGGCCGCGCAGGGTGGAAGTGTTCGGCGTAGGTGATTTCGGTTGGCTCACGGACGGTCTCGTCCTCGGGCGTGCCTTCCGCGTTCTCCGACATCAACTCCCTTACTGGTTTGGTGATTCGTGGGTCGAACGAGCCGTAACGCTGCCAGTCCTGCCTGGGCTGTATAGCCCGAGTAGGCAGTGATGCAAACCGGCGAAGCTAGGGCGACTCACACACCACCTTCCCGGTGTCGCCGTGTTCGCGCCACCGCAGTGCGATTCTGAGAGCAGGTCTACATACCGTCAATGCACCTCGAGCAGACAATTGGCGAATCGACGACATCGAGGAGCACTATTCAGTTCCCATCCACTTCGACGACGCCGAACGGAGTCTCGCCATGGCGGTCCTGGCAATCGATCAGGGCACATCAGGCACGAAGGCGATCGTGGTCGATGACGCAGGACGAATCCTTGGCCTCGCCGAAACACCCGTTCGGCCTGCTTACCTTTCGGGCGGCCGAGTCGAGCAGGACCCCGCACAACTGCTCGCATCTGTCCTCGATGCCGGGCGGCGCGCGGTAAACGAGGCAGGCACACACGTCGCGGCGGTCTCGCTGGCAAACCAGGGCGAGACCGTCCTCGTCTGGGATCCCGCAACCGGTCGACCGCTGAGCACCGCCCTGGTCTGGCAGGACCGACGCTCAGAGCCTCTGTGCCGCAGCAAGTCTCACGCCAAAGACTGGATCGCGCAGCGGACGGGCCTCGTGCTCGACCCGTACTTCTCGGCGCCGAAGATGGCTTGGCTGCGTGCGAATGCCACCACGGAGGGCGTGGTGACCACCACGGACACGTGGATCGTCCATGAACTGACCGGAGAATTCGTTACCGATGCCTCGACCGCCAGCCGATCCCTGCTGACCGACCTCGACACCCTCGTGTGGGACGACGAGCTTCTCGACTTGTTCGCACTAGGAGGGGAACGCCTTCCCAGGATCGTCGCCACTGACGACGTCGTGGGGTCGACCGACGCCTTCGGGGGTTCAGCGTCGGTGGGCGGGCTGATCGTCGACCAGCCTGCCGCACTACTGGCGCAGAGATGTCTATCGCCGGGAACGGCGAAGTGCACCTTCGGCACGGGCGTCTTCCTGCTTGCCAACGTGGGCTCCAACGGCGTGCGACCCGCGACCGGACTCACCTGCTCCTCGGCGTGGACGCTACGCGGAAGTCGGGCCTACTGCGTGGACGGTCAGGCCTACACCGCGGCGTCGGCGGTTCGCTGGCTGCAGGATCTCGGACTCATCGACGCACCCGACGACCTCGACGTGGTCGCCGAGGACGATGCCTGCGGCGCGCTGTTCATACCGGCTCTGGCAGGTCTCGCCGCACCGTGGTGGCGATCAGATGCGACAGCGGCATTCACCGGCATGACGCTGTCCACCACGAGGGCCCACCTGGTGACGGCGGTTGTCCAGGGTCTGGCAGCCCAGTCAGCCGAGCTCGTGTCCGCCATCGAAGGAGATCTCGGCGCACCGCTGACGACCTTGCGGGTCGACGGTGGTCTGACCAGGTCGAGCAGCCTCATGCAGTCCACCGCCGACCTAACCGGAATCCCCATCGAGGTGTATCCGTCGGCACACGCGACCGCACTGGGTGCTGCCGCATGCGCACGCTTGGCGACCCAGCCCGATCTGACGATCGAGGATGCAGTACCGGATTGGTGCCCGTCGACGACCTACGAACCTCGATGGTCACCACAGAGGGCCGGCTCGTTCCGTGAGCGTTGGCGGGCAGCCGCTCTCGCGACACTGCCGGATACCACTCGCGAGAACACCGATGAATGAGCTGGCCTCCACCACCGACTACGACTTCGTGGTCGTGGGCGCGGGCATCGTGGGTTGCGCGGTCGCCCGGGTATTGGCCGGCCGTCACCTTCGCGTAGGCCTCATCGAAGCCCGCGACGACGTCGGAGACGGCACGAGCAAGGCCAACACTGCGATCCTCCACACTGGTTTCGACGCCAAGCCAGGCACGCTGGAATCCCGCATGGTGGCCCGCGGTTACAAGCTGCTGTCTGACTACGCACGTCGAACCGGCATCCCGGTCGAGGCCACCGGAGCCCTACTCGTTGCCTGGACGGAGGAGGAACTCGCCGCGCTGCCCAGCCTTCGAGCAAAGGCTGCGGACAACGGATACACGCATTGCGAAATCGTCGGCGCCGACGAGGTCTACCGCCAGGTGCCCGCCCTCGGCGCGGGTGCCCTCGGCGGACTGACCGTGCCCGACGAATCGATCATCTGTACATGGACCACCAACCTCGCGCTTGCCACTGAGGCCGTGGCGAGAGGCGCGGTACTACATACCGCGACGCGCGCTGAGTCCATCACCGTGGCGCCCGACCACACCGTGCTGCACACGTCGAGCGGAGACATCTCTGCGCGATGGGTCGTCAACGCTGCCGGACTGGGTGCGGACTACCTCGATCAGGCATTCGGCTACGACCGCTTCCACGTCACTCCTCGGCGCGGGGAGCTTCTCGTCTACGACAAACTCGCCCGTGCCCTGATCGACAAGATCGTGTTGCCGGTGCCCACCGCGCTCGGCAAGGGCGTGCTCGTCAGCCCCACCATCTACGGCAACGTGATGCTTGGCCCGACCGCAGAAGACCTCGACGACCGCTCCGCCACGGGCACTTCCGAGGAAGGCTTTGCCTTCTTGCTCGAGAAGGGCCACAAGCTCGTGCCGCGACTTCTCGAAGAAGAGGTGACCGCCGCCTATGCCGGTCTGCGCGCGGCCGCTGACCACTCCGACTACCTCGTCGACGTCGACGTCGCCCAGCGGTACGTGCTACTCGGCGGGATCCGATCCACCGGGCTGACCTCGGGAATGGCCGTCGCCGAGTACTTGGACGAACTGTTGCAGAGCGACGGCGTCCTGACCGAAGCCCGCACAGATCTGCCAGAGCCGCCCCACATGCCCAACATCGGCGAGGCGTTCCTGCGCCCGTACCGGGATGCCACCGCCATCACTGCCGACCCGGCGTATGGCAAGGTCGTGTGCTTCTGCGAGCGCGTGACCGCAGGCGAGATCCGTGACGCCTACGCATCGCTCATTCCTCCTCGGGATCTGAACGGACTTCGCAGGCGCACGCGCGTGATGAATGGGCGCTGCCAAGGATTCTTCTGCGGCGCGGAAGTCAGCGTCCAGATGGATTCACGTCACTACCCACGCGCCAACCCCATCCACACGGTCACTCGCCCTCAGGTTGCAGTCATCGGCGCCGGGCCCGCAGGCCTGGCAGCCGCCACCCGACTCGCGTCCACCTTTGGTCGCGACGTTCTCGTGCTCGATCGCGAGACGACCGCCGGTGGCATCCCGCGGCACTGCGACCATCCCGGCTACGGCATCCGCGACATGCACACCTTCATCGGCGGCCCCGCGTATGCACGACGCCTCGTCGAACGGGCTCGCGCCGCCGGGGTCCGAATCCTGACCGATGCCATGGTCACCGCAATTCATGCCGGGAAGGCACTCGACGTGACCACCCCATCGGGCCTTCTGCGGGTCGAACCCGACGCGCTGATCCTCGCCATGGGGGCACGCGAACGTCCGCGGTCAGCTCGGCTCGTCCCTGGCGATCGACCGTCTGGCGTGTACACCACGGGGCAATTGCAGAACGTCGTGCACGTGCACCACGGGACCGTCGGGACGCGCGCCGTCGTGGTCGGCGCCGAGTTGGTCAGTTGGTCGGCGGTCATGACCCTTCGCCATGCCCACTGCTCCACGGTTCTCATGACCACGACGCAGCCTTCGCCGGAGTCCTACGCAGCGTTCAACATCCCCGGCAGGGCGCTGCTGCGCGTACCCGTGGCCACCCGTACTCGCGTCACCCGCATCATCGGTCGTCCCAAGGTGGAGGGCGTCGAGGTCGAGCACCTCGATACCGGCGAACGGCGCATCATCGATTGCGACACAGTCGTTTTCACTGGCGACTGGATTCCGGACCACGAGCTGGTCCGCGGGGCGGGCATCGAGCTGGATCCGGGCACGAAGGGTCCGCTCGTCGACACCGCGTTGCGAACCAGCCAGGACGGCGTATTCGCCGCGGGAAATCTGCTGCACCCGGTCGACACCGCCGACATCGCCGCTCTCGACGGCACGTTCGTCGCCGATCAGGTCGCCGCATACCTGGATGGCGCTACCGCCTGGAAGGAGGAGGGCGTCCGCATCATCGCCAAGCCACCGTTTCGCTGGATTGCGCCGAGCTTGCTAAGGGCCGGCGCGCCTGCCCCACCTCGAGATCGGCTGCTGCTCTGGACCGACCGGCTCGTACGCCTCCCGAAGGTGACCGTGTCGCAGTCTGGTCGGGTGATCACGAGCAAGCGTTTGCCTTGGCCTGCATCGCCGGGCCGGGTGTTCCGGATTCCCTTTTCCTTGCTCGACGGAGTCGTGCCCGCAGGCGGCGACGTCACGATCGGTTTGGAGGGTCATTCGGATTCCGTCGAACCACGTCGGGACCGTGCCTTCGCGATCATCACCTCCAAGCGGTGATGCCTACGGAGTCGGAGAACAGGGCGGGCACTCCGCCGGTATGCCAGAAGACGACGGGGCCGCCAGCCTTCGCGGCGAGGTCAACGACCGCGTGCAAGGCCTTTGCGCTATACACCGAATCAGTAAGAACGGCTTCGGTTTTCGCCAACAATTCAAAGGCCTGCTGGCCGCCGACGCTGGGGACGGCATAGGCCTCACCGAGATATCCGGACAGTACTGTCGGAGTGTTGACACCGGTGTCGAATCCGAGGATCGACGACAAACCCTCACTGAGCGTTGCGACGTCGCGGGTCAGATCCGTCTGCGTCTTCGCCACGCCGACGCCGACGACCTTCGGACCCTCGCCGAGTACGCGGTGCGCGTAGTGCAGTCCCGCCTGTGTGCCGCCCGTCGATGTCGCATGGATGACGGCGGCGGCGCAGACGCCGAGCTCGTCGAGCTGGTCGAGCAACTCGAGGTAGGCGGCCACGAAGCCCAACGCACCGACTGGAGTCGAGCCACCCATGGGAATCATCAAGGTCTTCTTGCCGGCAGAGTCGAGGTCTGCTGAGAGCCGGCGTGCCTCGGTTTCGAGCTCACTCCAGTCATGTGTGCCGGTGAAGTGCAGCTCTGCCCCCAGAGCCACGTCCAGGACGAGGTTTCCGGTCGGTCGCCCAGGCTGATCGCCCCCTAGCACGAGGTGGCAATCCCAACCCGCCAGACGGGCGGCCGCGGCCACGGTCCGAGCGTGATTCGATTGCGGCGCACCAACTGTCACCAGCGTGTCCACCGGGCCGTCATGTGCTGCGCGGCCAAGGAGATATTCGATCTTGCGCGCCTTGTTGCCGCCGAGGGCGAGACCCGTGAGGTCGTCGCGCTTCAACCAAACCTCGCCACCGACGTCTGCCGAGAAGCGAGCAGCATGGACCAACGGTGTCGGCAGGTTAGCCAGCGTCATCCGAGGCTGTGCGGCGATGGCGCCTGCCAGCTCACTTCGCGTACAGGCCACGTCGGTTGCTCCCATCTGCCGGTGATGGCGACGGTAGTCGTTCATCTGCGGGTTCTCGGGCGCAGACGTCAGTGATCGGGGGTCAGCCCTTGATCAGGGGCAGGAGGTCGTTCCCGACGATCCCGACGAAGGATTCGAGATTTACGGTCGCGGCGGGCTGCAGGATCACCGTGTCGGCGCCCGCGAGGACCCACTGGCGGCACGAGTCCGCAATCTCTTTCGGTGTGCCAGAAGCCACGGCGGCGCGTTCCGGGTCGAGTTCCCAGTGCTCGATCTCTTGCATCGCTTCGGCCCGGGCATTGGGCCCGGTCGTGCAGATCACGTGCGCCAGCACCGAATGGCGACCGCGATCGACACCCGCTTGCAGGCCCGCACGGATGTGCGCGACGGCGTCGCGGGTTTCGTCGGGGGTCGTGCCGCCGGTGAGGATGGTCCCTGAGGCGAGTTCTCCGCTGAGCTGAAGAGTCTTGGGTCCGGTCGCCGCCGCCAGCAGTTCCATGTCCTGACTGGGCGGCCAGGCCAGACGAACGTCCCTCAGCGATACGTATCGCCCTGCATACGTGACGTTTTCGCCGCGTAGCAGCGCTGCCAGACAGGTAAGGTACTCGCGGAGATAGGTCAGTGGCGACGCCACCTTGGCGCCGATCTGGCGCATCCAGTCCTGAACCCCGTGACCGACGCCGATGCGGACGCGCCCGGGAAAGGCGCGCTCGAGCGTTGCCATCTCCATGGCGGTCAAGGCGACGTTGCGCATCGGGATGGGCAACACTCCGACACCGACCGTCAGGTCAACACTGTTCGACAGCGCGATCGCTGCCGTGGCAATGCCACCGTGGGCGAAACAGTCCTCCCATAACCACAATTCGTCGATCCCCGACTCGTCGGCGACCCTCGCGACCTTCGCGAGGCTCTCGGGTGGCACGTCGGGACGGAAGACGCAGCCGACCCTCGGGACGATTCCAGAGGTTCCCAAGCCCGCATCGGGACTGTCGTTTCGTCGCATTGCCCGTCTCCGTATCGGTCTGTCGTGTGGTCGATTCGAAACACCTGAACCTCCGCCGTCCTTCCCTTCAGCGCGTGGGTTCCCCGGTCGATGGGGCAGCCGGTCGACGACATCGCGACAAGCGATCGCTGGGCGTGCTGCGGCCAACGACCATCTACGAAGAGCAGTACGCGGTCTTCGATGCGACGACGAGGTGGACGACCATGTCGGGTTGAATTCCGGGCTTTTGCCGGATTATCTGCTGTTCGACCGAAAGCATGGAGTTGCCGCGCGAGAGTTGCTTGCAGATGGCATGTCCGATCGCGATCATGTCGCCGTCCCCAGTTGGGCAGTCGAATGGCCCCTCACCACAGCTCAACCCGGCCGCCTTGATCAGGTTGAGGTATTGCTGGTCGCCTGCATCAGCGTCTGCCTGGACTGCGAAGGTCAACGACGACGCGATCAGCACAGCGCCGAGGACGGAGACACGGACAATCGTCACGGTGGACACGATAGATGTCGAGCGTGTGAATTGTCTTCACGGCCGTATGCGCAGGCATGCAAAGAGCGCGGACGGCGGTGCACGGACGACCACCTAGTCTGGCCTCCGGGATCGGAGGTGCAAATGGCCACACCGCCTGCGCCTGCGCCGGTCGGCCGCGGTTTGCGAGCGATGCTGGAGGTGCGTGCCGCCCCTGGCCGGTGGCCGCGCGCGCTACGCGCGGCCACGTGCATGGGCGTGCCCGTCCTCGTCGGCTGGCTGAGCGGCGACCTCGCAGCCGGCCTGATGGCGACTCTCGGCGGCTTCACCGCGCTCTACGGCAGCGGTCGCCCCTACCTGAATCGGGCGGTGCTACTGGCCGTCGTCGCCGTATCACTCAGTGCCGCAGTCGGATTGGGTATCTGGGCGGCCACGATTACGTGGGTCGGGGTGCTCACCGTCGCCGCGATCGCCACCCTGGCGACGCTGCTGTGCAACGCGCTAGAGGTCGGCCCGCCAGGGGCATACCAGTTTGCCTTGGTCTGCGCCGTCGGCACTGGCCTTCACGCCGGACACCAAGACCCACTCCGATCCGCGTTGCTCGTGCTCGCAGGCGGTTCGTTCGCCTGGCTGGTGCACATGGCCGGGCTCGTGTTCGGGCCGCGCGCACCCGAAAAGTCCGCCGTCGCCGCAGGCGGACTCGCGGTGGCCGACTACGTCGACGCCCTGGGCACCACGGGCGAGGACGACGCGAGGTACCGCGCGGCCCAGGCGATGCACGAGGCGTGGAAGACCCTCATCAGCCGCCAGCCTCGGCATCTGCCGCCGACGGCTACGGTGCGAAGGCTTCAAGAGCTGACCCGTCGTCTGCATCTCATCTTCGCCGATGCCATGGGGTCGTCGGGCAGGGACACTCCTCCCGATCCGAACTCCGCCGCCAGCGCCCGTGCGCTGGCCGGACAGGCGTTGGAGCGGACCGACGCAGTCGCGACCGCAACGCCTGCCGAGCAGTTGCCCCTCGGTCGACCGGGCGCGTTGGCCCTGATCAAATTGGACATCCGGCCGCGATCGCGATCGCTTCTGGTCGTGATACGCGTGGCAGTGGCGACGGCGGTGGCCGGAGGATTGGCCGGGCTGATCGGCCTCGACCACGCCTACTGGGCGATGACGGCCGCAGTGCTGGTGCTTCATCAGGGACTCGACCGCAGGCGAACGATGCAACGTGCTCTCGAGCGGTCCATCGGCACCTGGGCGGGCTTGCTGTTGGCCGCCGCCGTGATCGCCAGCCACCCCCATGCGCTGTGGTTGGTCGCCGCGATCATGGCGCTGAACTTCCTCGTCGAGCTCACGGTGGTCCGCAACTACACGCTCGCGGTCGTCTTCATCACCGCCGTGGCGCTGGTGATCTCGACGGGAGCCCACGGTACGACTGACCTCGGCACTTTGCTCCTCGCCAGAGGGATCGACACCGCGGTTGGGTGCGCCGTCGGGATGGCGGTGTTCTCGTCGTTGGTACCCGCGAGCGTCAGGACGTGGCTTCCCAGTGCGATCGCCGACACCCTCGATGCGGTCGGCACCACGATGGCATACATGACTCCGAGCGCGGTCACGACGCCCGCGGCGAAGGCAGCTCGACGCGACTTGCAGCGAACCTCGCTGCACCTGACGCAGACGTTCGACAACGCGGTCAACGGCTCAGAGCACCAGCGCCGAGCGGCCGAGCGCCTTTGGCCCGTCATCGCCGCAACACAGAGGTTGGCCTATCGCACCGTGGCCGAGTGCTGGCGCCTAGAGCGCATCGACACGGGCTCAGACGATGACACGGAATCGTGTTCTACCGCAGCACATTTCGACGTTCTCAAACTTGCCATCCGCGCCACCGCCGACGCCGTTCGAGCCGGCCAGCGTCCGCCGCAGGTCACCGTCACACCCGGCGCTCTTGCCGATGAACTGCAAGGTGTGCGCGCCGCACTCGGCGGCGGTGTCATCCCGTCGTGAGCGCGGCGCCGTCGATGACGTCACGGTAGACCGTCACGTACTTGTCGACCATCGTCTCGATCGCGAACCGATCGCGGGCCAGCGCCGCGATCACCTGCCGGTCGAGCTCGCCGGCCATGGCGACCGCGGCCACCGCCGAATCGATGTCGTCAACGAGAAAACCGTTGACGCCCTGCGTAATCAGCTCGTCCATCGAGCCTCTCGAGTTGGCGATGACAGGCGTGCCACAGGCCATCGCCTCGGCAACGCTGTAGCCGAACGGCTCGTCGAAGTCGATCAAGTGCAGGAGGGCATGTGCACCGCCAAGGACCTCGGCGCGCTCGGAGCTGGGGACGGCGCCGAGATAACGCACGTGCTCGCCGTCCACGAAGGGGTCGACCTCGTCGCGAAAGTACTTCTCGTCCTGGATGATTCCAGCGATGTCGAGTCGACGGTCACATCGGCGGGCGACCTCGATCGCGTGGGCGGTGCCCTTGTCTGGATGGATCCGGCCAAAGAACAGCAGGTGCTCGCCTGGGTTCGGGTGGACGGCGAAGGCGTCCACGTCGATGCCGTGGTGAATGGTCGCGGCATAGTTGAGCCTCGGATGCCGGTCGGCATCGCTGATCGACACGTAGGCAGTCGTGTGGTCGTAGCGTTCGTAGACGGGAACGATTCTCTCCGATGAGAATCCGTGGATCGTGGTGACCACAGGGGTCGCAACCAGATCGCTGTACGTCAACGGTAGGAAGTCGAACCCGTTGTGGATGACGTCGAAGTCGCCTGCGCGCTCGAACGCCGAAGCGACGTGGAGGCATTCGGCCACCTTCGCATCGATGGTCTCGTCCTCGGACCAGCCACACGGCGCGGTCGCGTACAGGCTCGCAGCGGTGATCGAATCAGCGGTGGCGAACAGCGTGACGTCGTGACCGGCTGCCACCAGTCCTTCGCTGAGCAAGGAGGCGAACTGCTCCCACGGCCCGTAGTGCCGAGGCGGTGTGCGCCATGCGATCGGCGCGAGCACGGCGACTCGCAACGGGCGGCCGGTATCGCCTTCGACGGGAACGTGGATGTGGCCACGCTACCCCCGGCGAATCGCGTGCCCTACGCGGAGTGGCGCAGGTTCAAATACTCTCTATCGCCGCGTTCATCGTGTCGGTGCAGGGCAGTAGTCCATCGGGATCGCAGATCGACAGCACGCGCGACACCGCTGGACTGGGCACGACCACCCAATGTGATTCCGCGGCAGCGCAACTCACGGCAATCCTGTGCAGCGCCGAGAATCCCTCGATTCCCATGAAACTCACCGAGCGCATGTCCAAGATCATCGCGTGGCGTCGTGCCGAGTCGCGCAGCACGTAATCGGTAAACGCGTCGGCGTTGGTCGCATCGACATCGCCGCGCACGCCGACGATCTCCGTCGAGACGGTGAGCCAGCGACTTTCGAAGACGACCAGCTCTCGACGCGGCGATCTCGAACGCCCGAATACCAGCGAAGTAGTCGTGGTCATGGTGATCCCTGCGTGCGGACGATCACCGGTGTGTCGGGGTTCGGAGCGACTACTCCCGAGCTCCGCAGCAGACGGCGGAACTCGTCCCAGACCAGCTGAATTCTCAGCCGACTGTGACGTTACACCGGCTCCAGAGTTTTCCGCGAGAAGAGACAGTTTCCGTCAACGCCGCTGGCGGGCGCGCCGGAATCCGGAACCGTACCGAGGCCCACCGGTATGCTCACCTTGAACCTGGAGCGGCTACGCTGCAGGAACCGTCGCCACACCGCCGGACGAGCTACCGAGGGCTGGCGGGATTGTGGGCCTGGATACCGTCAATGACCGACTTCACCGAGAAGCTCGTCGGCACGCCAAACCGACCCCTGAGCGCTGAGCAGATCATCGCGGACGACGCCGACTTGCACGCCGCCGTCGACGGCCTCGCCGGACTGGTCACGGACAGTATTGGCCTGCTGGCGCTGCTGACAGAGGTGGCGACATTCGCGGTGCGTGCAATTCCGGGCGCCGACGGTGCCGGGGTGACCCTGTTGAAGCTTGACCGGCCCGACAACATCGTCGAAGCATTGGCATCTAGTGCGCCGTTCGTCGCCGAAATCGACGACATCCAGTACGTGACCCTCAAGGAGGGGCCGTGCATTACCGCGGCCTTGGAGCGGCGCACGGTGCGGTCGGGGTCGTTGGGTGGAGAGAGGATGTGGCCGCGGTTCGGTCCGCGAGTGGGACGGTTGGGCGTGCACAGCGCACTTTCGCTGCCGCTGCTGTTGCCGGGTCAGGTCGTCGGGGCGATCAACGTCTATGCCCGCGGCAAGGACGTCTTCGATGAACATGCCGCGGAACTCGGCGAACTGTTCGCCAAACCAGCTGCGGTGGCGGTCCACAACGCGCAGACCCTCGCCCAGGCGATCGCGCTGACCACGCAGTTGCAGACGGCGTTGTCGACGAGACCGGTGATCGATCAGGCGATCGGCCTGATCCGAGGTCGCAGCGGCCGCAGCGCCGAGGAAGCCTTCGCGCAGCTGCGGACCATCAGCCAAACCGAACACCGCAAATTGGCCGATGTGGCCCAACGCATCGTCGACGAAGCGGTCCGCCGTGCCCGGGCCCGTCACAAGCAAACCTGAGCCGCTGGCGACTGGCCTGTTAGTCCCGACCGCTCACAGCGAGTACGTTGACAACCGGGAGAGCCTCTCAGGGACGGGTCCTGACCCATCGCCGAATCTCCCACCGTTCATGGCGACTCGCGTGTCCGGCATTTGGCAGGCTCGATCGGCGCCCAGGAGCGCCTAGCGGAGCACGCATCTCGTGAGGTTCACCGCGTCACTGGCCGCCGAGCTGGCTGCCCTCAGCGCCGCGCTCGATGAGCCTGGATCCGACATCGAGAAGGGGTTGCGCCAGTTGGCAGCCACCGCCGCCGCAGCGGTGCCGAGCTATCTAGGCTTGAGTATGGTTGTCACCCAACATGATCCGGCATTCACGATCACCCTGCTTGACCATCCAGGGACGGGCGGTGACATCGGAGCCTCCGTTCTTCTGTCGTGGTCGAACACCGCCGACGACGATGACTTGGCGGCGGTGGCGTTCATCCTGTACGCACGGTCGCCCGGGGCGTTCGTCGATCTCGGTGCAGACGCGGCCTGGCTGACCGTAGGCAGGTCGACCGAATTCGTGCTCGACGCGCATCTCGGCGTACCCGCCGAACCCCACACCGGCACACCGATCGCAGATGCTTCGGCGCTCAATCAGGCCATCGGCGTCCTCATCGGCCGCGGCCGCACTCCCGAACAAGCCCACGTGGAACTCGATGCCCAGGCCGCCCACAGCGGGACCGACCGGGTGGCCGCGGCCCACCTCGTCTTGGACCGGTTCATCCCCGGCGACGATCACGACAAGGTCGACATTCACTAGGCGCTCGAGTGCACAAAGCCGTCCACCCGTTCGGCACCTACGCGGTGTAACGTAAGCGATGTTGAGACTGTCAACCAGTCCGGAATGAGCACAGCCGTCCGCCGCTGTCCTCGCTGAGCATGCGCTCGCGCCGGACGCGCCCAGTGATACTCCCGCCGATAACCGAGGGCAACGCATCGACTGCACCGCGGGTGCACCGCATGACGCCCCACTTCCCCAGTCCCACTACGCAACCCACCGAAACTAGGCAACTGTCATGATCGTTTTCGGAGTCATCCTCATCGTCCTCGGGCTAGTGCTGCCCTCCCTGATCCCCACCTTCGCCTTCGCCAACATCATGGTGACCATCGGAGTCGTCCTCCTCGTGGTCGGCTTGATCCTGATGGTCGTTGGACGGATGGGACACGCCGTCGGTGGGCGCCGCCACTACTACTGACCCGACCGGCATTCAACCCACGCCAACGTCCCGAGTAGCGCTGCGCAGCAATACATTGCCGTGCAGTTTTCATCGGGCGACCTCCTCACCAACCCAAGGAACCGAACATGAACAACACCACCACCATTGTCCTGGTCGTCGTCCTCGCACTGGCGGCACTGCTACTGCTGGCTGCGTTCTTCGTGCTGGGCCGCAACAAACGCAACCAACACCGCCACGCCGAAGCCGAGACCATTCGTGATCAAGCACGAGAAGAAGACCGGCACGTGACACAGCGCGAAGCCCTCGCAGAAGAAACCGCGGCCAAGGCCCGCGCCGCTCAGGCCGAGGCCGACATCAAAACTGCTCAGGCCAAGGGCCTGCAGCAGCAGGCTGCCGGGCATCGCAACGAGGCTGTGACGTCCCGCGACGACCTCAACGAACGGTTCGACCGCGCTGACGCCCTGGACCCGGCGACCGCCGCAGCCGAGACACGCGCGTCCACCCACGACGAACCACAGCCGACGACCGGGTCTCGATGAACCCAGCGCGGCTCACCCACGATCAGCTGGTCGGTACGGTGTGACCGATACCGCGACGGACATCGCACAGAACGCCGTCTTCCAGCGCACCGCTCGAGCGGGCTACGTCGTCAGCGGCCTGCTCCACGTAATCATCGGCTACCTCGCCATACGGATCGCGCTGGGTACCGGCGGCGGTAGCGCCGATCAATCCGGAGCATTGGCGGCGCTGTCCGCCAAACCAGGCGGCACCATCGCGCTCTGGGCGGCCGCCATCGCACTCGTGATCATGGCTCTGTGGCGTCTCGTCGAAACCGCGCTCGGCCGGTCCACCGATCCGAAGAGCCAGGCCACCACGTCCGAAATCCTGGATCGGGCCAAGGCGTTCGCGCTGGCCGTCGTCTACTTCGGGGTTGCCTACTCCACGCTCGGATTCGCCCTCGGCGCCGGGAAATCCACTGGCGGCCAAAATTCCGGGCTCAGCGCTCGGCTCATGCAAACCACCACCGGCACCATCGTTCTCATCGGCGCCGGCTTCATCATCATCGCCGTCGGGGGATATCACGTCTACAAGGGAGTCAGCCGCAACTTCTTGGCCGATCTCGAGGGAACACCGAGCGACCTGGTGCGACGACTCGGCCTCATTGGCTACATCGCCAAGGGACTCGTCATCGCCGGCGCCGGGGTGCTGGTCGTCATCGCGGCAAGCTTGTCTCAGCCCGACAAGGCCACCGGGCTCGACGGTGCCCTCAAAACACTTGGCGCCCAACCCTATGGAGCCATCCTCTTGAGCGTCGCCGGTCTGGGCATCATCGCCTATGGCCTCTACAGCTTCGCCATGGCCCGATACACCAAGATGTAGTGGGCCCACCCGTTCCAGAGGAGACGCTGCCCATGAACGAAATCAAGTATCTGGAGCTGCACGGCGACCGTGTCGCCTACCAAGATGTCGGGAGCGGCGACGAGGTCGTGTTGCTCATCCACGGGATGGCCGGAAGTTCCGAGACGTGGCGCGGCGTGATACCGCAACTGTCGAAGAAATACCGCGTGGTCGCACCCGACTTGTTGGGACATGGTCAGTCCGCCAAACCCAGGAGCGACTACTCACTCGGCGCATTCGCAGTGGGCCTCCGGGACTTCCTGGACGAGCTGGGCATCGTCCGGGCGACGGTCATCGGTCAATCGCTTGGCGGCGGTGTGGCCATGCAGTTTGCCTACCAACATCCCGATTACTGCCAGCGTCTGGTGTTGATCAGCAGCGGTGGCCTCGGTCCGGACGTCGGCTGGACCCTTCGCCTGCTTTCCGCTCCGGGAGCGGAGTTCCTTCTGCCGGTCATTGCGCCACAACAGGTGGTGACGGTAGGCAACAAGCTGCGCTCGTGGTTTTCTGCGCGTGGCTTTCAGTCACCGCGCGGCGCCGAGACGTGGAGCGCGTATTCGTCGTTGGCGGATGCACGGGCGCGCCAGGCATTTCTGCGGACGCTGCGCTCGGTGGTCGACTACCGGGGGCAGTCGGTGAGCGCCCTCAATCGCCTGCATCTGACGTCCGATCTATCGACCATGGTCATCTGGGGCGACCAGGATCGGATCATTCCGATCGAGCACGGCCGCGCGGTGGCAGATGCACGGCCAGGCTGTCGCCTCGAGGTGCTGCCTGGCGTTGGCCACTTCCCGCACGTCGAGCGGCCCGCGAAGGTGGTGGACCTGATTGCCGACTTCATCGATACGACGCGCCCGTCCACCCAAGCGGTCGTGACACCGACAGCGGAGCAACCTCACGGTTCGATCAGTTCAGTCAGCGACGGACGCCGCGATCGGCTCGACCTCTAGCAGGTGCCAGCGCCAAGGGCCGAGTTCGACGTGCAGACCACCGTGTAGAACGTCACCGGAGCGGATGAAGACGACGTCGGTCGTGCGATCTGCGAGCCGATAGGTTCGTCCCGCCAAGCCGTCCCAGGGGACGCGTACGCGACCGGAAGCCGTTGAGGCACTGAGGTTCACGATGATCAGCCAACGCGGGTGACCGTCCCAACACCACGCCACCAGAGTGGCGGAGCCAGACCTCTCGCAGAGACTCCAGCTGCCGGTTCGAAATGTGTCGCTGCGCAGCACCCCGAGAAGCAGCCGATGAAACGAGACCAGCTCGGTGTCGACGTCCTCGGCTGGCGAACGACCAAGGAACACGGGCAGGCGGACTTTGCGTCCCTCGAGCTGCCCGTGATGCACCAGGCGGGCGCCGGGCTGAGTCAGCGTCGCCACCGTCGCTGCTTTCTCCTTGGCGAGGTCCAGGATCGCGGCAGCTCGCGGCTCATCGTGATTCTCCACGAACCGCACCAGCCGACGCTGAAAGCTGGAATCGGCGCACAGGTGCTCCCATAGCCCTTCGACGTCGCCGTCGACGAGGCGATCGTAAAGTCCCTTGTCGTAGCAGAAGTCGAATCCTTGCTGCTGCAACTCGTATTCGAGGTTCCAATAGGCCTCGGCTAGAAACGTGAAGTTCGGGTGCGTCCGGCGAACGGCGGAAATCGTCGCGTGCCAGTAGTCCTCCGCGGGTGGCGCGCCGACGCGGTTCCCCCACGTTCGAGCGAAGACATCGTCCATCACGAGCATCGCCATGTCACATCGGACGCCGTCGCATTGCTCGGCGATGTCGCGCAGAGTGTCGACAACGGCGGCGCGCAATGCGGTCGAGAACACGTTGAGCTGCACGACATCTGGCCACGCGGGGAAGTACGGGTCGCGGCCCTTCGCCAGTACGGCCCCGTCGACGGCGATGTACGACTCGGGTTCCAAGCGCAATTCGGCCGAGCTCCCCTTGACGAAGTACTCCTGATGCGTCGACGTCCAGGGGTGATCGGGCGCAACGTGGTTGGGAACGAAGTCGAGGATCAAGGCCACGCCCCTATCGGCGAGGGCCGAACGCGCGGCGGCAAGCCCCGCGCGGCCGCCGAGGCGCTCGTCGACGTCATAGCCTCGGACGCAGTACGGAGACCCGACCACGTCATCGGGCCCCCAACCGGGCAATGCGGCCCGGAACGACTCGACGAGAACATGATTCGCAAGGGCCGCCGCGACCCCAGCAGGGCTGCGCTCCCAGACGCCCATCAGCCAGACCGCGTCGAATCCCGCGTGGGCGATGGCATCCCAGTGGTGCTCGGGCACCGTCGACAGCGTCACCGAGACGCCTGCAAGCGCGCCGATCTCGGCTAGCCAGGGCCACGTGTTGAGCTCGTATATGAAGGGGTGCGCGGGCGAAGTCCATCGCGGCTCCGCCAAATCGTCCACGACGTTTGCGTCCTCACCCAGCACGACACCGACCCTTGCACATTCGGGGCATGCCGGCTCGACCCCGCTCATGCGAAGGAGCGACCGGTGACTTCCTTGCGTCCGACCGGTCTCCATGTATGGGATCTAGACGAGGAGGTATCGCGATGGGCAGGCTGATCGTGTCGGCGAACATGACGACGGACATGGTGATGGATCAGTTGGAGGGGTGGTTCCGGCCGGACTTGGCAACCTCCGACGGACTCGCGCAACTCAGCGCGGCCGACGCACTCCTCCTCGGCCGCGAAACCTACGAAGGGCTCTCCGACTTCTGGCCGAAATCAGACGACGACTGGGCGCGGCTGATAAATCCGATGCCGAAATACGTCGCCTCGCGCACCTTGACGGGTCCGTTGCACTGGAACGCGCAGCTGCTCGGCGCTGATGTCGCCGCCGACGTCGCGGCCCTCAAGCAGCGCCACTCCGGCGATCTCCTCGTGTACGGGATCGGAGAGCTGGCGAACTACCTTGCCCGTCAGAACCTCGTCGACGAGGTGAGGTTCTGGATACACCCCTACGTCTGGGGCGAAGGCGTGCGGGCGTTTCATGGAGGCGAACTCCCGCTTCGACTGCACCTGATCTCGGCAACCACCTACGCATCGGGCATGGTGAGGTTGGCATACCAGCCAACGCCTGACTGAGACCGTCAGAGCTCGGCTACGCGGTGACGCGCTCGGCCAACGTCGCAGTCCCTGGCCCACTGAGTTCCCGTACGGCTTCTGGTCGGCCGGTCATGGCCATGAGGAGTGCTTCTCCGGTGCCGGTGACTTCCGGACCCTGTCCGTGCTCCCATGCAACATCGGTTGCGATGAGTCTCAGTCCCCTTATTCGTCGTCCTGCGCCAAGTCTTGGATTTCCGGGCACCAAGGGCAGAATCCGTTCGAGGCGTTCGACCGGCACGGTGCGCCGATGGCCTAGTGCTCGGCGGATGTCCTGATGGTGGACGGTCCCGTCGACGAGCCCGATCATTCCGCCGAAGCCAGACGTGAGTCCCTTCGGGCGCAGATGGTTCTCGAGGAACCGCATCAGTTCCCGTGGCGACAGCGGCGCGAACTCCTTCACGCCAACGTCGTTCGCATGAACCAACCGCCCCTTCGCGAATCGCTTGACCAAGCCAAGGGGCGACAACTCTTCGTAGCTGACCACGTGTGCAACGACGTCCTTCACAGTCCACTCGTCACAGAGGCTTTGGGCCTGCCACTCCTCCGGCGTCAGTGTCGCTAGAAACTCGGCCAGGTCGGCACGCTCATCGTGCGCCATGTCCATGAGCGGCTTGTCGCGCACGCTCATCGCGCAGCCTCCTTCGTCGCCAGCTCGACGTAGCGCCCCAGGTACAACGGCCAGCCCGCATCGCCGTCGATCCCATCGGCGACAGAACGCCAAGCGGTTCCATGTCGCTCGAGGTGCCGATGCTCCAAATCGACCCGAGTGCGGTCGTCTGCCTCGGCGGTGAAGCGCACTTCGACCTCGCTCGTCTTGGCCGGATCTGCCTCCAGTTGCCACGTCGGTCCGATGTCCCACGAAAAGACCACGCGAGACGGCGGTTCGTAGACGAGAACACGTGCCCACTTGCACTGGCTGCCGTCGATTCCCACGTCATACACGTGCCCGCCGACGCGTGGCTCGAAAATGGTTTCTGCGATCGGGACTGCCAACAGGTTGTGTTCTCGTGGCTTGATGGCGTCGAACCTGTCGATGAAGAGTTCAAACGCGCGCTCGATACCCGTGTTGACGACGACGCTCTTGCGTACTGGCTCGACCTCTGGTGCGGTCATCCGTCCTGCCCTCCCTCATCGGCGATTAGTTTGTACGCGTCCAGGGCCTTGCCCCAGAACACGTCTAGCTCCGATCGCAGTGCCGCGACGCCGTTGGGGTTCACCTGATACACCCGCTGCCTACCAACGGCGCGGTCGGAGACGAGTCCGGCGCACTTGAGCACCCTGAGATGCTGCGACACGGCTGGTCTGCTGACGGGCAGGCCACGAGCCAGCTCACCAACTGCCATGGGGCCGTGAGCTAGTCGTCTGAATATCGTTCGCCGGGTGCCGTCGGCAAGAGCGGCCCACGCATCGTCGGTGGCTCGATCGGTAACCACGATGCGTAAGTCTACACTTACGGGTCAGAGGACGCAGCTTCGCTAACCCGGGACAACTGGGATCCCCCGTCATCGCATTCGACGACCGCGGCGTAGGAGCTCCATCGGAACGGTTCTGTCGACACGATTGAGTGACGTTCAGCAACGGCCAAAGCGCCCCTAAACCCTCGAAAAGGCAAAGGGGCGCAACCTAAAGCCTCCGACGTTGGTTTCGCGACGTCCGGCACCGACGTCGACGCGGCCAGGGCTGGGAATGATGGCGAAGACCCCTCGGTCGTTTATCCCTCGCCGAATTGGGCATCGCTTACCGATAGCGGAGGGGTGCAGACGTTATGGGGATGCGGCGCAACTCTTTTGCTAGGCGGCAGGCAGGGGTCATCCCCTCCGTTCGTTAAGCCAATAGCGACGTGATGCCCTGTCGGCCGCCGCTCGCCAAGCGGACTACTGAGTCTCCCGAGCCACCGCGTGCTGTTACTGCGCGTCGAGCCTGATCAAGAAATGATCCTGGCGTGTTCGAGCATCGTCCTCGCTAGCCAACTCGGGGAATCGGTCGACGATCTGCTTCGCGACGTCGTGCAATTTGACGTTGAGCTCTTGGGATCGCCATCGGAGGACGCCGAAGGCGGCGTCCGCGTCGATGCCGTAGGTGACCATGAGCATGCCCTTGGCTTGTTCGATGACCGCGCGGTCGGCGACGATGACCTGCAGTTGGTCGCTGATCTCCTCCTGCAAGTGGTCCTGGAATGCCTTGGTGATGTCGACGTAGAAGCCTCGGGTGGCTTCGACGTCACCGTCGTCGTTGGTGACGACTTCCCCGACGACCACGACGGTGCGCAGTTCGCCGGTCGTGGTGTAGATGCGGTGTCTGCTGCTGAAGGGTGCGGAGGACCGCTTGAGCAACGCCTTGACCTTCGCTACGTCGTCGGGGTGCTTGTGCCCGAGCACCAGCTCGGTGGTCGGCTGCACGGTGCCAGGCTCGTAGCCGTGGATGTGCGCCACCGCATCAGACCAGGTCCACCGGTCGGTGTCGTAGCGGTACTCGAACCGTCCGACACGCTGAGGTGAACCGCCCAGCAGCGCCTTGTCCAGGGGGCCGGGAACGACGCCATCGGTTCCCGTCTCCGCAGAAGGGATGAATTCGTCGGAAAGACGCATACCGCGGATTATCTCATCGCGTTGGTTCCCTGCACGAAATACACCGATAAGGAGGGCGTTGCGCCGCCTCGGGCCAAAGTCGTGGGACGGGTAGTTCCGCGAGCTCAGCCGCGGGCATGCGTTGAGGATTGTCGAAAAAAGGTGACACCCCCCGCCTTGGGGGGTGTCACCCTTCTTCTCTGTGGAGCTGCCCGGAATCGAAACCGAGCATCAACGGCAGTGACCAGGAAACATGCCCAACGCCTGAAACATCGGCTGCATGAGCGCTGGCTGATCAGACACGTGGCGGGCATCGCCGCGCTGCTCGGCACCGTCGCGGTGTGCTGCGGCGGCGGATGCAGCCGAGTCGCATGCGCGGCCCTGGCGGCTGTCATCGTCACTGGCGTGCTGATGACGGGAATCGTCGTTCTCTATCTTGGTGTCCATTGCGCCAGCGACATCCTCGGCGCGCGGTGATGCGATCACGTACTTGGAGCTCTACTCGACGGCCAACTGACCGCTGTCAACGCATTTCAGCTCGCCACTGTCGAGCACCACGGCCCACCGCTTCGCCGGACCCGCGATCTCGACGTCACCCACCACGACCGGGATGCCCACATCGTCGCCGAAGTCCTCCATCACGGTGCCCCCCGTCTCGGCGACCTCCCCTGGAAAAACCCGGACCCGCATCCCAACGACGAACTCCGCCATCGAAAAACCCCCCAAGCTAACGTGCACCATAACCCCGACCCCCCGAATCTAAGCACTTTGGCTGGGCGGTAGTAGGCAAGTACCGGCACAACTCGCTCAGCCAAAGGTATTGACCATGACATTCGTCGCGCCTTCGCCACCTACACCGGGTTCGCACTTCGGGACTGTGGAAATAAAATAAAGGTGTTTACGGCGCTGACACGCTGAGCGATGCTCGGCGAGGAAGGTGCAAGACGGTGCTCGAAACCGCTCTCAATGAGGAAATGACCGAGCACGTTCTTCGTCGTCTACGAGGGACTGACGGGCTTGCCCCGGGTGGTTGGCAACGTGTGGCCACAGGCGATCGTGCAGACCTGCATCATTCACTTGCTGCGCAACATATTTCGTCTCGCGTCCCGCAAGTATTGAGATGAGTTCAAGCGTGACGTCAAGCCGATCTACACCGCCGTCAACGCCACCGCGGCCCGCTCGGCGGGGCGAGGCAGCGTTGTTTGCCTTCGTGGCGGTAGACGACGCGAGTGACCGAGGTGCCGTCTTTTCGAACGCCCGGGCGAAGGGAGGCCAAGCCGCGAGCATGTGTTGAGGGATTGTCGAAAAAAGGTGACACCCCCCGCTTTGGGGGGTGTCACCCTTCTTCTCGGTGGAGCTGCCGGGAATCGAACCCGGGTCCTACGGCATTCCCTCTAGGCTTCTCCGTGCGCAGTTCGCTATGTCTCTACTTGGATCTCCTGCTCACGCGAACAAGTCAGGATGACGATCCCAGTCGCTGTTTGATGTCCCGATGAATCCCGCGACCGGACTCATCGGTTTGTCCCTCTAGCTGATGCCAGGGTCCGGGCCGAGGGCGCTCCCGGTCTGACAGACTCACAGTCGCTTAGGCAGCGAGTGCGAAGTCGCGCTGAGTTGAATCGGCGCTTAATTGGTTGCAACGACGCTTACGGTGGTCTCTTGCCTGCACCGGCACGCTTCCCTTGATTCGATGCGCGAAGTCGAAACCGTTCAGCCCCTCGCACCCCTGCCGGCTTTCAGCAGGAAGGTCAATTCTACCCGTACATATGACAACGGCCAGTAATTAATTAATCCCCAAGCACGAAGAGTTCGAGCTGAACGTTGTCCGGGTCGCGGAAGACGACGGTTGCAAAGGGAAACGGGCCACCCACCAGCTGAAGGCCCGAGTGCGGGATGCCGAGGTCGTCGAGCCAGCCGGCCCAGGCTTGCAGTTCGGCTCGCGTACCCACGTTGAACCCCACGTGGTCTAGGCCCGTGCGCGCCTCGTCGAACTCTGCTCCGTCGTTGCCGACGTTCGTGTGCAGCCCGATCGCGACCCCCGAGCGCGGTTCGATCACCATCTCGGCGTACCCGGTGTCCTCGCATCCGTAGTGCGGAAACTTCATGGGTACTCGATCGGCGCCGAGCACCTTCGCGTACCAGGCGAGGCTGGCTTCGAGATCGGTGACCGTGATCGATACGTGGTGGACTCCGGTGATGGCGGGCGCTACGCCTTGGCTCATGTTGGTCAGTGTTTCAGAATCGGAGAACGATGGAGCCATGACCGCTCGGACGATGCGCGCATGGCGCGTGCGAACCCCTGGCCCCATGAATACCGACCCATTGGTCTTCGTCACCGACGACGTTCCCGAGCCCGCCGACGGCGAGGCCCTCATCGCGGTCCGGGCGTGCGGGGTCTGCCGAACCGACCTCCACGTCACCGAAGGTGACCTTCCGGTCCATCGGGCGCACGTGACGCCAGGCCATGAAGTGGTGGGCGAGGTCGCCGCACTGGGACCGGGAAACACCGAGGGGCTGGCCATCGGCGACGTGGTCGGCGTCGCGTGGCTGCGCCACACCTGCGGGCAGTGCCGCTTCTGCGTGCGCGGCCAGGAGAACCTGTGCCCAGAGTCGCGCTACACGGGTTGGGACGCCGACGGCGGCTATGCCGAATTCGTCACTGCGCCAGCGGCATACGTTCATCGCTTGCCGTCGGGATACTCCGACGACGAGCTGGCGCCGTTGCTCTGTGCGGGCATCATCGGCTACCGGTCGTTGCTGCGCGCCGAGCTTCCACCCGGCGGAAGGCTCGGCATCTACGGCTTCGGTGGAAGCGCTCACATCACCGCGCAGGTAGCGCTTGCCAAGGGTGCCGAGGTTCACGTGATGACGCGCGGCAAAGCGGCGCAGGAGTTGGCGCTGGGGTTGGGCGCCGCCTCCGCACAGGGCGCCAGCGACCAACCTCCCGTGGCACTCGATTCGGCGATTCTCTTTGCCCCCGTTGGTGATCTGGTGCTACCCGCCTTGGAGGCCCTCGATCGCGGTGGCACGCTCGCGATCGCCGGCATTCACCTCAGTGACATTCCGAAGCTCAACTACCAGCGCCACCTGTTTCAGGAGCGTCAGGTGCGTTCGGTTGCCTCCAACACGCGTACGGACGCCCGCGAATTCCTTTCGTTCGCGGCTGATCACCACCTAGAGGTCACCACTCCGCAGTACCCGCTGGACCGAGCCGACGCCGCGCTGAGCGATCTGAGTTCTGGCCAAGTCTCGGGCGCCGCGGTGCTCGCCGTCTAGACCCCAAGGTCGACCCGAACCGCCTGCAAGATACCGGGCTGATCGGCGACGGGCTCAGAGGCGAATGGGCCGTAGGTAGAGCTTTGCGAGCCTGCCGCGTCGTAGAACTGAACGTTGAAGGCGGGCATCGCTGGCGCACTGATGACGTACAGCACCTCGCAATTCCCGTCCTTCATTCGCGAGCGGAAGAACCGGCCGACGGCCACCTTGCTGGTATCGGCCGAATACGACGAGGCCTCAGACAGCACGAGCGACGCGTCGCGGTGGATCGCCGCGAAGTCGGCAGTCCCGACGCACTGGTCGGCATCCGGAATCTGAGTGAAGGAGTTGTGCATCACCACGTGAACCGCGGTGCCGACGTTTCCACCGCCGTCGGGCTCCGGCGCCGCACCCGCCGGCTGGAGCGGCGCCAGGACCACGAGCACCACCCCGGCAGCCCCGCTCAGGAGCAGGCCGCAGCGGCGTCGGATCCTATTCATCGTCTCCAGCCCATCCATTCACATGACGAACGCCAGGTTGTCGACGATCCGGCGCCCAACCTCGGCGTCGCCCTCGAACTCGATGGCCGTCGAGCGAGTGGCAGACAGGGGTCTGCCACCGCCCAGTCGGGTGAACTGAACGCCGTCGAGCCGGATGGTGGTCGTCGGTTCGGCATCACCAAAGTCGTGAACCACTGCGGCGCGGCCGTTCACTGCTACCCGAATCGTTCGCGCCAACGGCCCCGTGAGCTCCAAGGCGACCCGCGATCCTGCGGGCGCCTTGCCAAGCTTGCCGACCACGAAGCCCATGCTGGCCGCCATCTCGTCCACGACCAGCCGCGCTGCCGGGCTCGCCAGGTCTTCGTCGGAAGACGCGAGGGACAGGCCGTCGCGAATGTCGAGTTCGTGCATCCAGCAGTCGAAGACGCGGATTCGCATGAACCGTCCATAGCTCTCGGGTCCCGCAGGGGTTGCCGTCTGGGCGTTCCACTCTTCGTCGGTCATGGCTTCTAGCACTCTTCGCCTCTTCGCGGTCACGTCGCGGAAACGCTCGAGCACGTCGGCGGCAGCCTCGCCGGACAGATGCCGCACCCAGCACTCGTTCATCACGCCGATGGGATTGCGGACGTGGTCGAGTGCCGCGACGTCGACGCCGGCCTCCGGAGTGGGGACGCCGAGCAACATCGACTCCGTGCCGATGACGTGTGCGACGACGTCGTGAACGCACCAGCCGGGCAACGGCGTCGGCGAGGTCCACCCCTCGTCGGGTAGGTCGGCGAGCAGTCGATCGATGTCATTCCACGACCCGAAGAGGCCGGCGAGGACGTCCGACTTCTCCAGAACGGACAGCGGGCGTGAGGGGCTGGTCACGGGCCGAGATTACTCGCGAGCAAGCCAACCGATCACGGAGACTCCGAACACGCCGAACAAGAGGAAGGAACCCAACCCAGACGTGACGTTGGCTTCCCCGCCCGCAACCGTGAGTGTCCCGACGGCGATTGCGCAGATGGCCAAGATGATCCGCAGCACGAGCACCGAGCGTTTTGCCAGCACGGATCGCCACGTCCGTATTGGCACGACGCGGGAAACCCAGACCATGTAGCCGAGCAGTGCCACCGATACGACGCCGACAGTGATTCGAAGTCCCGTTGCCGACGACTCGCGGTGCAGGGTCGCGTCGCTCGACAACACCACGAAGAACGCCACCGCCGCCGCGAAGGCCGTGGACAGCCGCAGCAGTCGCGATAGAGCGACGCTGATGTTGCGCCGAACCAAATCCCCCAGGTGCGGATCCAGCCGCGCGGCACCACGAAACCCCCGAAGGGCAGTCAACCATCGGTTGCGACCCAGGCGGTTGACGGCGATGTTGTGGACGGCTGCCGCGTTGGAGGGGTCGAGACGCAACGCCTCCTCATAGGCCGCCGTGGACTCCCGGTGTCTACCGAGTCGAGCCAGGACCTGACCGTGCAACACGTGGCTGTCCGTATTGGCGGGCTCTAGCCGCAGCACCTCGCCGACGACGTAGAGCGCGTCCCACGGGCGCCGAGCCTTGAGCAATAGCTCTGCGTAGACGTAGTGGGCCAACCGGTCGTGAGGGTTGCTGGTCGCGCCACGCCAGGCCACCTGGAGTGCATCACCAAGCCTGCCAATGCCTTCCAGTGCGATCGCGTACATGCGCATCGCGAATCCGTACTCCGGCGCGATCGCCAGCGCGGCGTACGCGGTACTCGCCGCCGACGAGTAGTCCTCCACCAGCACCTGAATCCGCGCCAGGTTCGCCAGCAGATCGGCGCTGTCCGGCGACGTGGTCAGAGCGTCGCGTAGCACCTGTTCGGCGCGGGCGTAGTTCTTGGCGTCTGCGTAAGCGCAAGCGAGGGCGACTGCAGCGTCGACGTCACCAGCTGTCAACGTATCTTCTTGCGCCGCAAGTAGTTCGCGAGATCATCATAGGTTCCGTCGCCGTTCGCGAACTCGACGACGTTGCGCGCAGTATCGAACCACGGCCCCGCACTCGGCTTGATCTGAGCGAGCGCGGCGTCGATGTCGCCCATTCGCACGGGCCGCACCACGCCGTCGCGCAGAGACTCCGCCATCGCCAATTGCGTTGCGGTGTCGCAGACATGAGCGACGTCGGCACCGGAAAACCCATCGGTGCGCTTCGCGACGGAGGCCGGGTCGATGCGTTCGACGGGACGGTCGCGCAGATTCATCCGCACGATCGCAGCGCGCGCCTCTGCGTCGGGCAGGCCGACGAAGATCATCCGATCGAAGCGGCCGGGTCTGCGGAGCGCCGGGTCGACGTCCCACGGCATGTTGGTGGCGGCGAGCACGTACACGCCGTCGTTGGTCGACGTCGCCGTGTCCAGTTCGGCGAGAAGGGCATTGACGACGACACGCAGGCCGGAGCTGTTGGACAGGGCGGCGCGTCGTTGACCGAGCGCGTCGACCTCGTCGAAGAACAGCACGCACGGCGCGTTTCTGCGCGCCGTCTCGAAGATGCGGTTGAGCGCCTGCTCGCTGGCGCCAAGCCAGTGTTGCAGGACGTCGGCGATCCCGACGGGATAGAAGTTGGCGCCGAGCTCGCCCGCCACTGCCCTTGCCAGGTAGGTCTTTCCGCACCCGGGCGGCCCGTACATCAGCAATCCACCGCGCGCGTTGACCTTGAACGCCTTCATCAGTTCCGGGTTGCGGATCGGGCCAAGCAGCGACACCTCCAGCCGCTGCTTGACGTCGGCCATGCCCGCGACGTCGGCGAGGGTGACCGTGCTTGCACCGACCACGTCGAAGTCGGTTTCGCCTTCACCGCCAGGAACTTCGGTCTCGCCGGTGACGAAGGCGGGCCCGATGATGTCGGACACCTGCTCCTCGGCAGCCGACCAATTGAAGCTCGCCTTGGGCTCGGCCGAAGGTTCGGCAGAGAGTTCGGGTTCTACCGGCGCTGCCAGACCCGCGCTGCATCGCTGCAGCAGGCTGAGTGCCTTCGCGTTCGACGCATCGCGCGCCAACACGGTGCTGCAGTGCGCGAGTGCCGCGGCGTAGCTGCCCTTCTGCACCAGAAGGTCGGCCAAGTGCAGCCGTAGCTCGAGTGCGTCGGGACTGCTCTCCACCGCCGCAGTCAACTCACGTATCACCGCGTCACTCGTCATGCAGCACCCCGTCCCATCCCCGGCACGGTCGATCGTACTGAACGCTGGTGCGCGTCAGCCGATTGCAGGACTAAGCGACGCCCAGCGCAGGCCCGATCGTCTTGTTCCACGAGTCGTGCATCTCGGCCTCGAACAGACCCCAGGAGTGGGAGCCCTGAGGCAGGACGACGTAGGTGACCGGAACCCCGGCGGCCACCGCGGCATCGTTGAACTGCCTGGTGCTGTCGTTGACGATGCCCTCGATGAACCCGCCCGCGAAGTTGTTCGTGCCGGGCGCCAGCTTGTCGACGTCACCCTGTCCGCCACCCGATGCGGTGACGTAGACGGCGGTGCCTCGAAGCTTTGCGACGTTCACGGTCGGATCGTGCTGCACCCACAACGGTCCGCCCTGCGGTCCCCACATGTCGTCGGCGCTCGCGCCGCCACCGGTGAGGGTCAGCGCCACGTTCGAGGATCCCGAGGAGGGGGTGAGGAAGCCGCTGTAGGAGCCGACGGCCCGATACACTCCTGGCGCCTGAATGGCGTAGTCGACGGCCGTGCCGCCGGTGCTCGACAGGCCGGCTACGGCGTTGCGGCCGTTGGTCTTGTACTGCGCGTTGATCAGCGGCGGCAGTTCGCGTGTCATGTAGGTCTGGTACTGCTTGCTGCGGTCGTTGACCCAGTCGGTGTACCAGCTGAACGCCCCCCCGAGGGGCGACACGATGTTGACGTTCTTGTTCGCGAAGAAGGTCGGCGTATCCGTGAATCCGAACCAGCTCTTCGAGCCTGGCGCGAAATCGCCGCCCGGGTCGAGGTTGTCGCCTCCGTCGATGCCTGGCAAGAGGTAGAACGTGGGAGCTCCGGCCTTGGGGGCCCGCAACACGTCGTTGACGACGACCTTGTCCATCGCCGGCGAATAGACCGACACCTTGTCCCAGCGATCGTTGACGTGTTCGATACCGACGATGTGGGCGGCTTCCGCGTGAGCAACCGGAACCGACACCAAACCCGTCGCGGTCAGAGCCGCGATTCCCATAATGAAACTCTTAATTCCCCTGTGCACGCGCTGATGCTAGCGGACGACTCGCTCGGCGGCATAGCTTGTGTGATCAATTTGCTGGGGCGTGTCTCCCCATCAGCCGCCAGCGAATATTCTTCTGCCACAATGCGACGACAGGCAGCTATGTCACCGTACGGAAATTAGCCCGTTGCGATCATCGCAACCGACACCAGCGCCAGGATCATGCCGATGGCCTGCCAGCGCGTCACCCGCTCCTTAAGAACCACTAATGCAAGCCCGACCGTCCCCGCGGGATACAGCGAGATCAGCACACTCGCCAACGACAGCATCGAGGCCTGTAGAGCGAGCAGCATCGCGACGTTGGACACGGTATCGATGACCCCGGCTGCGATGGCCAACTTCAGCGGCACGCCGGAAGGCACCGCCAGGTGGCGGGTGAACGTGGCGATGACGAGCACGAGCGCGCTCGCGGAGATCCTGGCGAACACCAGCGGCCACAGTCGAGCCTCGACGGGCGCCTGGTCGATCAGGACGAAGTTAAGCCCGAAGGCCACACCCGCGCCCACCGTCAACCAAGCGACCTGCTTGGTGAAGCGGTGGGGTGTGGCTTGCTCATCCGTCTCGTCGCGGACGTCGCGGCTGACCAACACGATCGCGACCAACGCCAGCGCAATGCCGCCGTAGGCGATCGCGGAGGGCCTCTCCCCCAACACAAGGCCCGCGCCGACGGGCAGGCCGGCGACCAAGATGGCAGTCAGCGGCGACACCACGGACATCGGACCCGCGGCGAGTGCGGCGTAGAACCACCACACGCCGAACGCCTGGCTGATACCGCACAACGCGCCCCACACGATCGCGGGCGTCGACACCTCGCCACCGAAGAGGAAAGCCAGTGCCGCGAGCAACACCATCGCGACCGGGTAGGACACCAGAACCACCCGCAGTGCGGCGACCCGACGGGACGCGATTCCTCCGACGAAGTCGCTTACGCCGTAACCGATTGCCGAGAGCAGCGCGAAGACGACGCCGATCAACAGCGGGGCCGGATCAGGTCATGCCCTTGCGACGACGACCCAACTCGCGAGTGACCTCACGGTCGGCGTCCCGCTTCGCCATGTCCTGACGCTTGTCGTGGGCCTGCTTGCCGCGGGCCAGTGCGATCTCCACCTTGACCTTGCCGTCGAAGAAGTACAGCGACAGCGGCACCAGAGTCAGGTTGCCGTCGCGAATCTTGCCGATCAGGTTGTCGATCTCCCTGCGGTGCATCAGCAGCTTGCGGTTGCGCCGCACGGCGTGGTTCGTCCAACTGCCACTGTGGTATTCGGGGATGTGCAGGTTGCGCAGCCAAACCTCGCCGTCGTCGACGGTGGCGAACGCGTCGGCCATCGAGGCCTGACCTTCGCGCAGGCTCTTCACCTCGGTGCCGACCAGGGCCACCCCCGCCTCGTACGTCTCGAGGATCGAGTAGTTGTGTCGGGCCTTGCGATTGCTCGCGACGACGTGTTTGGTTCCCGGCTTGCCGAACTTGGTTGCGGCGCTTGCCTTCTTGGCCATCGCTAATCCCGAACGTATAGTCGCAACGTCGCGTAAGCGGTGACGGCGGCCATGGCGAGAGCGGTGAACAGCAGGATCGGCGAGATGTAGAGGATGTCGGCGTAGTCCACCCTGGCAATCAGATTGGCCTGATAGAACTGACTGAGCGCGTCCTCCAGGAACACCGCTCGCACGAAGACCAGGCCAAGGATCGAGATGATCACGCCGATCAACGCGGCGAGCATCGCCTCGACGAGGAACGGCAATTGGGTGTACCAGCGCGTTGCACCCACCAATCGCATGATGCCGACCTCGGTTCTTCGCGTGTAGGCGGCGACTTGAACCATGTTGGCGATCAATAGGATTGCGCCGATCGCTTGAACGAGGGCCACCGCGAACGCGGCGTTGCTCAGCCCGTCGAGAACCGCGAACAGCCGATCGATCAGATCCTTTTGGTTGGTCACGTTGAGAACGCCCGGTGCGCCGATGAACGCCTCGTCGAATTCCTTGTGCTTTTCGGGATCGTCGAGCTTGACGATGAACGACGCCGGGAAGGCGTCCTTGCCGGCCACGTCCTTGTATTGCGGGAACTTCTTGATCGCGTCGTTGTATGCGTCGTCGCGGTTGAGGAAGCGCACCGACTTCACGTCGTCACGGTCCTCGATCTGCTTGCGCAGCGCAGTGCACGGGTCGACGTCGCACGTGGGGTCGTTGGCGGAGACGTCGTTGGTGAGGAAGACCTGGCTTTCGACGCGATCCAGATAGATGGCGCGAGAACTGTCGGCCAGCCGGACGACCAGCAGTCCGCCGCCGAAGAGGCCCATGGAGATGGCAGTCGTCAGAATCATGGCGACCGTCATCGTGACGTTGCGACGAAGTCCCGTGAGGACTTCGTTGATCAAGAAGCCGAAGCGCACTTAGCGATCCATTCCGTAGATACCGCGTTGCTCGTCGCGGATCAGGCGACCGAGCTCGAGTTCGATCACGCGCTGGCGCATCGAGTCGACGATGTGGTGATCGTGTGTTGCCATCAGCACCGTCGTCCCGGTCCGGTTGATCCGTTCGAGCAGATCCATGATGTCCTTGCTGGTTTCGGGATCCAGGTTTCCGGTCGGCTCGTCGGCCAACAGCACCAGCGGGCGATTGACGAACGCGCGGGCTATGGCGACGCGCTGCTGCTCACCGCCCGACAGCTCGTTGGGCAAGCGATTGGCCTTGCCGTTCAGGCCGACCATTTCTAGCACGTCGGGCACCACCCGGTTGATCACGTCCGAACGCTTGCCGATGACCTCCAGTGCGAATGCGACGTTGTCGAACACCGTCTTCTGCTGAAGCAGGCGGAAGTCCTGGAACACGCAGCCGAGAATCTGGCGCAGGCTCGGGATGTGGCGGCCAGAAAGCTTGTTCACGTGGAACTTGGACACCTGGATGTTTCCCTGTGTCGGCGTCTCGGCTGCGAGCAGCAGACGCATGAACGTCGACTTACCAGAACCCGAGGGTCCGATCAGGAACACGAACTCGCCCTTGTCGATCTTGAGTGACACGTTGTCAAGGGCTGGCCGTGCCGAGGATTTGTACAGCTTGGTGACACGGTCGAGGGTGATCATCACGGCACGCCAGTGTAGCGGGGCGATCGATCGGTGCCGGACTACCGCGGCGGAGCCAGCGGCATCCACGGAGGACTGGGGCTCGAAACCGTCGTCGTGACAGTGGTCGATGGGACCGTCGAGGTGACCGTGCCCGGTGACGTGGCTGGGGTCTCGGTGACCGTCGTGGCGGGAAGCGGGCCTGGCCCGTCGGGGTCGTTGAGGACCGTGTTGGTTCCGGTCGTGGGACTGGTCTGAGTCGGGCTGGCCTCCGTTGTGGTCGGCTCGGTCGTCGTCGTCGTGGTGGTCGTCGTCTTCGGCCGGTCGACGTAAGTCCGCGGCACCCAGGTGTACTCGGGATCGGGCACGAACCCTGGCGGCACGACCTGTGTCTCCGGCGCCGTCGCAGCGGGCGGCGGCGGCTGGTACGCGTTGTGCAACCACGCGATCGCGATGAACGCGACGATGAGTGCGGCCGTCGACGTCCTGATGCGCCCGTTGATGATGTAGCCCGGCCAACCGTGGTCGGGGCGCCTGCGGGTCAGCCAGTCCCAGAAGCTCACGGACGGTCCCGCTGTTCCTCGTCGGGCTTCTGATCCCCGGTCGATCTGGTGCCTGCCGCACTCGGAATCGTGTTCACCACGGGCGAGGTGTCGGCCGTGGTGACGATTCCGGCGCGGATCAACGTCGCGACCACGAGTAGTCGAAGGCGGCGGCCGACCTCGAACTGCTTGCCGGGCAGTGTGCGCGCGACCATGCGCAGGTTGACGGTGTCGACCTCGATGCTCTCCACGCCCATCACCTGTGGCGCGTCAAGCAGCAGCTTCCGCAGGCTCTCGTCCGCCATCGCCGCCTCGCTGACGCCGTGCAGCAACTCGTCGACCCGGCTGAGGTCCGCGCTGGTGGGCACGGGGATGTCGACGACGGCACGCGCCCAGTCCTTGGACAGGTTCATGGTCTTGACGATTTGCCCGTTGGGGATGGTGAACACCTCCCCTTCGGTGGAGCGCAGCTTCGTGACGCGCAGGGTGACGTCTTCGACCGTGCCCTCGGCGGGCGCGGCGATGCCTGCCACCGTCAGGGCAACGAGGTCACCGAAGCCGTATTGCTTCTCGGTGATGACGAAGAAGCCGGCGAGGAGGTCCTGGACGATGCGCTGCGCGCCGAAGCCAAGCGCGGCGCCGAGCACGGCTGCGGGCGCGACGAGCGAACCGACGGGAATCGCAATGACGTCGGTGATCTCGACGAGCACCACCACCAACACGACGGCGATCGAGACCCACGAGATGACCGACGCGACTGCCTGTCGGTGCTTGGCGGTCTCCGTGCGCACCAACTGATCGGTCTGCTGAAAGTCCGCGTCGATGCGGCGGCTGATCTTCGCCGCCGCCCAGTTGATGAACCGTGCGGCCAGAATCGCGAAGATGATGAGCAGAGCGATCTTCAGCCCGCGAGTGAGGATCCACTCGCCGACGCCTCCTCGCCAGAAGCCGTGCCAGGTTGCCGCCCAGTCGAGGGCCAAGTACGTGTTAGTCGTCATCTTTCCTATTGCGCCAACGGATTCCCGCTTCGAGGAAGCCGTCGATGTCTCCGTCGAGTACCGCAGTCGGGTTGCCCACTTCGTAGTCGTTACGCAGGTCCTTGACCATTTGGTACGGGTGCAGCACGTACGAGCGCATCTGGTTCCCCCACGAACTGCCGCCGTCGCCCTTGAGCGCATCCATCTCGGCACGCTCTTCTAAACGCTTGCGTTCCAACAACTTTGCCTGGAGAACGCGCATCGCAGACACCTTGTTCTGTAGCTGCGACTTCTCGTTCTGACAGGTCACGACGATACCTGTCGGAATGTGCGTGAGTCGAACGGCGGAGTCGGTGGTGTTGACCGATTGACCGCCCGGACCACTGGATCGATAGACGTCGACGCGCAGATCGCCCTCGGGGATGTCGATGTGGTCGGTGGTCTCGACTACGGGCAGCACCTCGACGTCCGCGAAGGACGTCTGCCGCCTGCTCTGGTTGTCGAACGGGCTGATGCGAACCAGCCGATGCGTGCCCTGCTCGACCGACAGCGTTCCGTAGGCGTAGGGGGCGTGCACCGCGAACGTCGCGCTCTTGATGCCCGCCTCCTCCGCATAGGAGGTGTCGAAGACCTCGACGCCGTAGTCGTGCTTCTCCGCCCACCGGATGTACATGCGCATGAGCATCTCTGCCCAGTCCGCCGCGTCGACGCCGCCTGCGCCTGACCGGATGGTGACGACGGCCTCGCGCTCGTCGTACTCGCCTGACAACAGGGTGCGGACTTCGAGCGCCTCGATGTCCTCGCGCAGTTTGTCGCGTTCGGCGTCCGCTTCGGCTAGTGCGTCGGCGGCGCTGGCACCGTCCTCCTCCGCAGCCATCTCGTAGAGCACCGGAAGGTCCTCGAGCCTCTGGCGCAACTCTTGGACGCGGCGCAGTTCGCTCTGTGCGTGCGACAGCCTGCTGGTGACCTTCTGCGCGTTGGCCTGGTCGTCCCACAGGTTCGGATCGGACGCCTCGTGCTCGAGTTTCTCGATGGTGGCGCGTAGACCGTCGACGTCCAGCACCCGCTCCACCGTCGTCAGGGTGGTGTCGAGCGAGGCGATGTCGGACTGCAGGTCGGGATCCACGGGAGTTCAGGTTACCGACACTGCGAAATCACCTCGGTCCTTGCGCTCGATCCGTGCACCGAGGGTTAGCATCGGGCTGTACCCAGCCTGGCTACGTCGCGACAGCCCACCGGAGCCGCCCCGGCGGCGACATCCGACGATTGCGCGTCGCCGGGCAGCGACAGAAGGCAGCCCCATGCCCAAAATGCGGCCATATCACGTGGCCATCGTCGGTTCCGGCCCGTCTGGCTACTTCGCGGCCGCGTCGCTGCTGAAGTTCGCCGACGCCGCCGATCAAGAGCGGGACGTTCGTGTCGACATGCTGGAGATGCTGCCAACCCCGTGGGGGCTGGTGCGCTCTGGCGTCGCGCCGGACCACCCCAAGATCAAGAGCATCAGCGCTCAGTTCGAGAAGACCGCGCTGGATCCGCGGTTCCGGTTCTTCGGCAACATCGCCGTCGGCCAGCACGTCGCACCGGCTGAGCTTGCCGAACGCTACGACGCCGTCGTGTACGCCGTCGGCGCACAGTCGGACCGCCCGCTGAACATCCCCGGCGAGGAATTGGTCGGCAGCGTGGCGGCCGTCGACTTCGTCGGCTGGTACAACGCACACCCACACTTCGAGGAGATGACGCCAGACCTGTCGACGGGCAGGGCCATCGTGGTCGGCAACGGCAACGTGGCCTTGGACGTCGCACGCATTCTGGTCAGCGATCCCGACGTGTTGGCCAACACCGACATCGCCAACCACGCGTTGGAGTCGTTGCACGCCCGCGGTGTCGAGGAGGTCGTCGTCATCGGTCGACGCGGTCCCCTGCAGGCGACGTTCACCACGATGGAGCTGCGCGAACTCGGCGACCTGGAGGCGATGGCGGACGTCGACGTCATCCTCGACCCTGCCGACTTCGCCGACATCAGCGACGAAGACCTGGAGGCCGCGGGCAAGACCGCCAAGCTGAACGTCAAGGTGCTTCGGGGCTATGCCGAGCGCGGTCCGCGGGGAGCCAAGCGACGCATCGTGTTTCGGTTCCGCACGTCGCCGATCGAGATCAAGGGCGACGGTCGGGTCAGCTCGATCGTTTTGGGCCACAACGAACTCGTCGACGACGGTGGTCGCGTGACGGCGAAGGACACCGGCGAGCGCGAGGAGTTGCCAGCCCAGTTGGTCGTGCGTGCCGTGGGTTACCGCGGCGTGCCGACACCGGGGCTGCCGTTCGACGAGAAGTCGGGCACGATCCCACACACCGATGGCCGAGTCGACGGCAGCCGCAACGAATACGTCGTCGGCTGGATCAAGCGTGGCCCTTCCGGCGTCATTGGCAGCAACAAGTCGGATTCACAGGACACCGTCAACACCCTGCTCGCCGATCTCGACGGCTCAGAGCTGGCGGAGTTCGGCGACGACCACTCCGAGAAGCTCGTCGAGTGGATGCTCGCCAGGCAGCCGAAGCTCATCACCGATGACCATTGGCAGCTCATCGACGCCCACGAGCGCGGTGCCGGCGAGCCACACGGCAGGCCGAGGGTCAAGCTGACGAGCGTGGCCGAGCTCCTGCGGATCGCTCACGGCTGACTGAGGCCTCAGGCGCCCGTGACTGCGATGTCGCGCGCCTCGAACGCCAGCCACAGTTCCGTGCGATCGCGCGCATCGTCGAGGTTGCGACCCGTGAGCTCCTCGATCCTTCGGAGGTGTCGACGCATCGTGTGGCGGTGCACGTTCGCCGCGATCGAACTCTGTTCGACCTGTGCGCCAGACGCCAAGAACGACCGCAGCGAGCCGAGGAGCGCACCGCCGTTGGTTGCGGTCTCGACGGGTCCCAGCACCGCATCGGCGAAGGTGGTCAGGCCGTCGGGCGCGACGAGTTGAAGCAGCACATGAGCGCTGCCGAGACCCATCGCCTCCACCAGACCACCGCCCTGCCTGCCCGACACTGCTTGCGCCTGTCTGGCCTGCCGATGACTGGCCGGGCAGTGCTGTGGACGCACGGGTCCCCCAAGCCCAGCGTGCGCGTCGCCAAGCAATCGCCTGAGCCGGTCGGCGATCGCAGGCTCGGCAGGAAGCACCGCCTTCACCCCCGTCGGCGACGTCAGCAGCAGTGCGTCTGGGAACTCGACGGCGATCGTATCGGCGAGATCGTCGACCGTGGCCGCCGAACTTCCCTCCGAGCTCGCCGACAACACCTGAACCCTGTCGGCTGTCACGCCGACCGAAGCGAGCAGCGCGGCCGCGCGGGCCGACTCAGCACCGGAGAGCAGCCTGCGGACAGCGTCCGCACCCGGACGTCGTTCCAGAACGGCGATGCCGTGGCGACGCTCCAACTCGATCGACAGCAACGACCGCGCGTACTCGGCGACGCCGCGCGTCACTGGTTCACCGAGTCCGCCCGCCTCGCGGCCGTAGACGAGAAGCCCGCGCACCCGTGCGATGCCGAGCGGCTGGATGACGTACGCGCCATCGGGACCGGAGTCGGACAGACTGGCCCGCAAGATGTTTCGTTCCGTCCGTTCGAGGAAGCGCGCGACCGCGGCCTCGACGGTGCCACTAGTGTGTCCCGAACCCGCGAGCTGCCGTCTCGCCACGTCGAACACCGCTGCCCAGCCGCCGATGAACTGAGCGAGAGACGCCGCGAGTTCGACGATCGGCGCCGGGTCCGCCGCAGCCGACGTGAGCGGCGCGTGGGCGTCCAGAATCCGCTCGGACATCGCGGCGCGTTCGGCCGCCATCCGGGTGTAGACCGCCTGCGTGATCGCGATGAACGGGGTGGTCACCGGGACCGTGAGAAGTGGCAGCCCGAACCGCTCTGCGCCGAGCACCAGGCCTGCGGGGCTGGCCGCATATGGCAATGGGCCGCCTAGGCCGAGGACGAGCGCAGCGACCCGCTTACGGGCCAGGCGCTCGACGTATGCGACCTGCTGCTCTTCGTCGTCCGCGATGCCGAGGCCGTCGCTCATCAAGAGTTCGCCACCCGACAACCAGGGCGTTGGGTCGGGCTGTTCGCTGGAGTGTGCGCCACTGAGATCGACGTCGAGTGCATCGGATCCGCGGACGACTGTGATGGCCAGATCGTCGATGTCGGCGATCGTGCGTAGCGCAACCATTTCGGACTCCCTGCTCCAGCGTGGACTATCGAGTAAAGCAAATTGTCCAGTCTGGAGTACGTCGCTGGCGGCGACCGTCCCGCACAGTTGACCGATGGATGCGGTGCTGACGTTCGCGCTCGACGGCGAGACCCCGGTACTCGCGGCGGGCCGTCGGTACGCAGAGCACGCATCAGTCATGAGCCACCAGGGCTTCGAGGCGCAGGTCGGAGTGCCCAGACTGCTTCGCCTGCTTGGCGAGTACTCGATTCCCGCGACCTTCTTCGTTCCTGGGTTCGCCGCAGACCGGGCGCCGGCGATGGTCGACCTGGTCTTGGAGGCCGGCCACGAGATCGCCCACCACTCCTACACCCACCGGCGTCCGACCGACCTGTCCGACGTCGAGGACCGCCACGAATTCGAGCGTGGGTTCGAGGCACTGGCGCGCAGGGGCGTGCAACCCGTCGGGTATCGCGCTCCGATGTGGTCGGCGGCATGGCGCACGGTCGAGTTGGTGTCGGAGTTCGGGATGATCTACGACTCGAGCCTCATGGACGACGACACCACCTACGTCATGCAGACCTCGGCGGGCGACATCGCAGAGATACCGCCGCACTGGTCGTTGGACGACTGGGAGCAGTACGCCTATCTGCCAGAGCCGCATCTTGGCTACTGCGTGAACGATCCGGCTGCGATCGCGAACATGTGGACGTCCGAACTCACCGCCATGCGGCGGCACGGAGGCACGTTCGTGCTCACCGCGCACGCTTTCCTCTCTGGACGCGCCGGCCGCGTCGAAGGACTTCGGAAGGTGATCGAGGCAGGCCTCGACTTTGGTGACGTCGCCTTTCGCAAGGCCGAGGACGTCGCGCGGTCGGCATTGGGCGACGGCGCAGCCGATCGCAGAAAGAACGAGCGGATCGACGTGGATTCCGCCATCTATCCGGAATGGTGAGATTCACTCGAAAGGTACGACATGACCGGTGAAACAGCTCAGCCTCAAACAGGCTCGGCCAACCCCGTTTTCGGCGTCGAGCGGCACGGTTTCGAACACATCCCCGAAGCCGACCGCGCAATGACGTTGCGCGAGACCATGTTTCTGTGGATCGGCACCAACCTCAACCTCTTCTTCGTCACCGTCGGCGCCGTGGCGGTCAGCCTTGGCCTCAGCCTGTGGCAGGCACTGCTCGCGTGCATCGTCGGAAACGCACTCTTCGCATTGGTCGGCTTCGCGTCGATAGGTGGTGTCCGAGCAGGACTTCCGGTGGTCACGTTCACCCGGGCGGCCTTCGGCGTCCAGGGCAACCGGTTGAATGCGGTGTTGGCGTGGGTCTCGTCCGTCGCGTTCGAGGCGATCAACACCATCTTCGGGGTGTACGCATTGCTCGCCCTGTTCACCCAGCTTGGCTGGACGGACTCCGGCGCCGCGGGCAAGGTCCTCGCGGTCGTCGCCCAACTCCTGCTTTCGGGTGGCATCGCCGTCCTAGGGCACGCGACGATGGTCTACCTGCAGCGAATCTTCGCCGTGCTGTTGACCGTGGCCTTGGTACTGGTGTTCGCGTACTCGGTGGGTGGCGTGCAGTGGGACCACACGGGTGAGGTCTCCGGCACGTCGGCGTTGGCCCTGTTCACTGTCGCGTGCGCGGTGATCGCGTCCGGTCCGATCTCGTATCTGTACAACGGGCCGGACTGGGTGCGTTACCTGCCCAGCGCGACGAGCGCACGCAAGGTCGTCCTCAACGTCACGCTGTCGGCCGGACTGCCCGCCGTCGCGCTCTGCATGATGGGCGCCCTTCTCGCATCGCGCGGCGACATGTCCGACCCCGTGAGCGGCGTCGCCCCATTCGTGCCCAATTGGGTCTTCCTCATCTACGTCGTCGCCGCAGTGGGCGGATCGGTCGCCAACAACGTCGTCACGTACTACTCGTCCGGATTGGCGATCCAATCCGTCGGGATTCCGTTGCACCGTTACGTGGCAACGGCCCTCGACACCGTGATCGCGACCGCGATCGTCCTCTACATCCTCTTCGTGCAGGACTTCACCAGTGTCCTGAACGACTTCGTGGCGGTGATGATCGTCTGGCTCGCACCCTTCGCGGGGGTCTGGTTGGCGGATGGTGCGCTGCGGCACTGGCACTACGACCCCGTCGCCGTGCACGCCACCCGCGATCCGCATGGTGCGTACTGGGGCTGGAGGGGATTCAACCTTCGCGGCTACGCGGCGCTGGCAGCAGGAATCGTCGCGTGCGTGCTGACCGTGAATGCTCCGATCATCCAGGGACCGATCAGTCGCGTGCTCGGCGGCGCCGACCTCACCTGGATCGTCGGCTTCCTGGTAGCGGGCGGCACGTATTACGCGCTGGCCCGACGTGAATCCGCCTTTCTTCCAGCAGCTGTCGCGGTCCAATGACCGTACTGGTCACGGGAGGTACGGGCTTCCTCGGCTCCTACGTCGTCGACGACCTGGTGCGCCAAGGGATCGACGTGGTCAGTTACAACCGCGACCACAGCGTCCCGAGCCATCCCGGCGTCGTCGCGGTCCAAGGGGAACTGTTCGACGTCCCGCGGTTGGTACGGGCGCTGAACGAGCACGGCATCGATCGGGTCATTCACACTGCGGCGCAGTCACATCCGGAGATCTCACTCGACCTTCCGATGTCGACGTTCGCGGCCAACGTCGACGGCACGCTCGCCATGTTCGAGGCGGCCCGGATGTGCGAGACGCCACCGCGCATCGTGAACCTGTCGTCCGAATGCGCGTACGGCGATCAAGACGAGACGGTGGCGGTCACCGAATCCTCACCGACGCTGCCCAACACGCCATACGGAGTCACCAAGGTCGCTGGCGAGTTGTTGGGCAGGGTCTACTCGACCGCCTACGGTCTCGACGTCGTGTCGTTGCGGGTGACCGAGATCTACGGCCCTGGACTCAAGTTGCCCGAGGTGCTCAAGGAGATGATCGTCGCTGCGGTGCGCGGTCGCCCATTCGTACTCGAAAGCGGCGGCGACCATCGCTTTCAGTTCGTCCACGCCAGTGACGTGACGCGGGCTGCCCTGCTTGCCATGGCCAAACCCCATCTCCCCCAATACGTCTACAACGTCTCCGGTGGGCGGCAGGTGACCCTCGCCGAGGTCGCGGCACTGTTGAAGGACATGTTCCCGACCTGCACGGTCGACGTCGGCCCCGGTCATCTCGCGGGCTGGGATCGCCAGGGCGCGTTCGACATCAGCGCCGCGGCAGGAGATTTCGGGTACGAACCGCAGATCTCCCTGTCCGGGGGCATCGCGACCTATGCGAAGTGGCTGACCGAGCATGCCTGCTGACTCTTGGCGTGGCGACAATGCCGCCGTCCTGGTGCTGACGTTCGACATCGACGCCGAATCCTGCGTGCTCGCCGAGGGCCGCCGCTATGCGGACAACCCAGGGGTGATGACCCATCAGGCCTACGGCCCACTCGTCGGGGCACCAAGGATTCTGGACATGCTCGCCGACTACGGAGTCAAGGCGACGTTCTTCGTACCTGGCATCACCGCGCAGCGCTATCCGGCGCTCGTCGAGAGGATCGTCACGGAAGGCCATGAAGTAGGCCATCATTCGCACAGTCATCGGCCGCCGCAGACGATGACGGAAGATGAGGAGCGACGGGACTTCGACCTCGCGTACCGCACGCTTGATCGCCTTGGCGTCACCCCGAGGGGCCACCGGACCGCCCTCTGGGCTCCGCATTGGAGCACGCCCGCGCTTGTCGCGGAATACGGACTGAGCTACGAGTCGAACCTGATGGACGACGACCGCCCGTACGTGCTGGAGACCGCGGCCGGCCGGATCGCCGAGTTGCCACCGCATTGGAGTCTCGACGACTACCCGCAGTACGCGTTCATGATCGATCCACAACTGGGGCACAACGTCGAATCGCCTCGCAAGGCCGTCGAGGTATGGACGCTCGAGCTGGAGGCGATGCGTGATTACGGCTGCCTGATGGTGTTGAACAATCATCCGTTTCTCTCTGGCAGGCCATCTCGAGTCAAGGCGCTGCGCTCGCTGGTCGAGTATGCGCTCGACGCGGGCGACGTCGAAATCGCCACCGGCGCAACGATTGCCGAGCGTGTACTGATCGACGGCGATGCCCCCGTCCGCCAGCTGCGCCCCGTCGAGGTCGACCCCGAGGTTTACCCCCATCCGTGACCCGGCAGGCTGGGGATCCAGAAGGGAGCTTTCGATGACGCGCTTTTCAGGCAGGGTTGCGCTCGTTACGGGCGCGAGCTCGGGCATCGGCCGCGCGACCGCCGTGCAACTCGCCCGCGAGGGCGCCGCCGTCGCGCTCGTCGCGCTGCCGGGTGACGACCTCGACCGCGCCGCGCAGGCATGTCGCGACGAGGGAGCGCGCGCGATTGCCGTCGCGGCCGACGTGTCGGATGCCGCCAAGGTGGTCGCCGCATTCGACGTCGCGAGCGAGTTGGGCACGGTGTCGGCGGTGTTCAGCAATGCGGGCATCTCGGTGATCGCTCCGATCGCGACGACAACCGACGACGATTGGCAGCGTCAGCTTCTGGTCAACCTGTCCGGCTGCTTCTTCGTGGTCCGCGAAGCCGCTCGACGCATGATGCCTGCGAAGTACGGCTCGATCGTCACCACCGGTTCCGAACTCGGCCTGGTCGGTCAGGCTGGCTACGTGGGCTACACGGCGACCAAGGGTGGAGTGTTGGCGATGACGCGGGCACTGGCAGCCGAGGTCGCCGCACACGGAATCCGGGTGAACAGCGTCTCTCCCGGTACCACCGACACCCCGATGCTGATGGCCGAGTTCGACGCGGCGCCCAACCCCGCCGTCGAGCGCGCGGAGAACGAGGCGTCAATCCCGTTGGGCCGCATCGCCAATCCCGACGAGATCGCAAAGGCCGTCGCGTTCCTGCTCTCCGACGAGGCGACCTACGTGACGGGCACCAACCTCGTCGTGGATGGTGGGCGCACGACCTGCTTTACCGTCGGGTCGGTCACTCCCCTGGCGGGGCGGTGATCCTGTCCGCCTCGATGGTGACGATCACGCGAGTCTCATTCGGGTTGCCCGTGAAGTTGGGGTACGGGATGCCGAGGTACTTGTGCGAGATCTCGTCGATGCTCTCGCGGCCGCCCTCGGTGATCATCGAGATCACGCGTCCGCGGACGGCGTAGTAGCGGTTGACGTTCTCGGGGTCGACGACGTTGACGGCGACGCGCGGATCCCGCTCGATGTTTCGCGCCTTTTGGTGACCGCCGACGATGTTGAGCACGACGTGCTCGCCGTCGGTCGTCACCCAGGTTTCGGTCAGCTGCGGAGATCCGTCCGGCATGAGGGTGGCGATGAAGCAGGGGCTTGGACGGCGCAGCAGATCGAGCAGTCCGTCGGGAAGCGGAATAGGCACGCCTCCAGCTTGTCATAGGCCGCGTTTATAGTCGCTCGTATGTTCGAATCGGTGGCGGTGGACCTCGAGGCTGACGAGGCGGTGCTGGTCGAGCGGCTCTCCGAACTGGAGCTGCTGAAGTCGGCTGCCGCGGCCAGTCAGGCCCGGTTGGCCGCCGCGCTCGACCAGAAGCGTCGCGCCGCCGAGGCGGCCGCTGGGATGGCCGCCGCGCGCCGCGGCAAGGGGTTGGGCAGTGAAGTCGGGTTGGCGCGCCACGAGTCGCCGCACAAGGGTGCCCGCCTGCTGAGCTTCGCCCGCATCCTGATCGCCGACATGCCCCACACCTTGGCCGCGCTCGAGGCTGGGGTGCTCTCCGAAGAGCGGGCCATGGCCATCGTGGGCGAAGCCGCCGACCTGAGTGCGGCTGACCGGGCCGTGCTGGACGCCGAGATGTGCGCCAACCAGACGGCGTTGGCCGGCAAGGGCGATCACCAGATCACCCGTGACGCGAAGGCGATCGCGTCCCGGCTCGACCCCCACGGCGCCGCCGAACGGGCCGCCCGCGCCGTAGCGGAGCGCAGAGTCACCTTTCGACCTGCCCCCAACGCCATGAGTAACCTGACCATGACGTTGCCGATCGCACAGGGCCGCACCGTGTACGGCGCACTCAAGGGCGTGGCCGACACCACCCTTGACGGGCGGACCCGCGGCCAAGTCATGGCCGACACCGCCGTCGAACGCATCACGGGCCAGTCCGCCGAGACGCCCGTCCCGGTCGCCGTCAACCTGGTCATCACCGACGAGACCCTGCTCGGCGGCGGGTCCACCCCGGCCCGCATCCCCGGTGCCGGACCGATCCCGGCCGGCATCGCACGGCGGATGATCGCCGCAGCCGTCTTCGACGAACGCTCACACGCGACCCTGCGTCGGCTATACCGCCACCCCACCTCCGGTGCCCTGGTCGCGATGGAATCGAGGTCGCGGCTGTTCCCCAAGGGGCTGGCATCGTTCATCGACCTACGCGACGACGCCTGCCGCACCCCCTACTGCGACGCTCCCATTCGCCATCACGACCACGCCCACCCCAACGCCCGCGGCGGACCGACCAACGCACTCAACGGCCTCGGCGACTGCGCGGCCTGCAACTACGCCAAAGAGGCCCCAGGCTGGCAGGTCACCACCTCAATTGACCAAAACGGCACCCACACAGCAGAATTCACGACTCCAACCGGCGCGGTGCACCACTCCCACGCACCGCCACTACCCGGACCACCACCAGTGATCATCGACCGCTACTGGCCACGCGCCGCCTAGATCGACGGCTGGTCGTAGGACGACGGCGCCTCCGGTGGGGCGAAGCGCCAGTTGTCGGGGTTCTTCGGCGAGTACACGACGGGAATGAGCTGGCCCATCGATGGCCAGTCGTTCACGTCGACGACCATGCGTTGGTAGACGACGTGCTCGGCCATCGTGGGGCCGTTGATGACACCGCTGATGGTGACGAACTGTTCGCCGTCGGCATCGGGGCGCGGACTCACGCCCGTGACGAGCAGCGTGCCGGATGCCACCTCGCCGCGCGGCGTGGCCATGCGCCTCCTGATCCACGGCGCCGCCACGACTGCCATCGCACCCAAGAACACCACTATCAACGCGAATTCGATCACGTCGCCATGGTAGGACTGCTGCCATGATTCCAGTCGCAGACGACGTCGCGCTTGCGCTTGAAATGGCCGAACAAGCGGACGCTCTGACCTCGGATCGGTTCGGCGCTCTCGACCTCGCGATCGAGACGAAACCCGACCTCACGCCCGTGACCGACGCCGACCGATCGGCCGAGGAGCTACTGCGGTCGATGCTTCAAACCCACCGCCCCGACGACGCCATCCTCGGGGAAGAATTCGGCGGCACGGCCATGTTCGCAGGCAGGCAATGGGTGCTCGATCCGATCGACGGAACCAAGAACTTCGTCCGCGGCGTCCCCGTGTGGTCGACCCTGATCGCGCTTCTGGTCGACGGCGTTCCGATCGTCGGCGTGGTCAGCGCACCCGCCTTGCGACGGCGGTGGTGGGCAGGGACGGGTGAGGGTGCGTTCGGCTCGTTCGAAGGCGCCACGCGCCGACTCTCGGTCTCGGGCGTGAACGACGTCAGTTCGGCCAGCTTGTCGTTCTCCGATCTGACCGGGTGGGGCGAACGTCGGTCGCGGTTCCTGGAGTTGGCGGACGCCGTATGGCGGGTGCGGGGCTACGGAGACTTCTGGTCGTATTGCCTCTTGGCCGAGGGCGCCGTCGACATCGTTGCCGAACCCGACATCAAGCTATGGGACCTTGCGGCACTCGACGTGATCGTCCGCGAAGCCGGCGGCGCCTTCACCAGCGTCGATGGGTCGCCGGGTCCGCACGGCGGCAGTGCGCTCGCGACCAACGGACGTCTGCACGCCGACGTGTTGGCCAGGCTCTCCCCCCTGTGAAATACGTAACACAGACCCCAGACCTTACTCCAGAGTAAGATAGGTTCATCGTGCACTGCCCCAACAACGCGAGGCTGCAACAATGACCAACGCCGTGCCGCCCAAGAGCGGCTCCAAGAAGCACATCGTGCGCTCCGAAAGGCAGAGCGCCGTGGGCCTGCACAAGCACAAGCGGACCCCGACGTCCGTCGGGCTGGCCCTGATCACACCCCTACTGGGCCAGGAGTTCCTCGACAAGTACGGTCTGCGCGACCCGCTCAACCACGGGCTTCGCTATGGCGTGAAGACGGCGTTCTCGGCTCTCGGTGCCTCGACCCGCCAGTTCAAGCGGGTACAGAACCTCGGCAAGCCCGCGACTCGACTCAAGCCCAGCGGCTCCGACTACTTCGACCTCACGCCCGACGACGAGCAGAAGATGATCGTCGAAACCATCGGCGAGTTCGCCGAAGAGATCCTTCGGCCAGCGGCCTACGACGCCGACGACGCCGCCGGGTACCCGGCCGAACTGATCGCCAAGGCCGCCGAGCTCGGGATCACGGCGATCAACATTCCCGAGGACTTCGACGGGATCGCCGCACACCGCAGCACCGTCACCAACGCCCTCGTCGCAGAGGCATTGGCCTACGGCGACATGGGACTTGCCCTGCCGATCCTCGCGCCAGGCGGCGTCGCATCGGCGCTGACGCACTGGGGTGGCGCCGATCAGCAGGCCACCTACCTTCCCGAGTTCGCCGGCGAGAACGTGCCGCAGGCATGCGTGGCGATCGCGGAGCCGCACGCCCTGTTCGACCCGACAGCGCTGAAGACAACGGCGGTACGCACTCCGAGCGGATACCGGCTCAGCGGCGTCAAGTCGCTGGTGCCCGCCGCCGCGGATGCCGAACTGTTCGTCATTGCCGCCCAACTAAGCGGCAAGCCAACGCTTTTCATCGTGGAGTCGGCAACGGCGGGGCTCACCGTCAAAGCCGATCCCAGCATGGGCATCCGGGGTGCGGCGCTCGGCCGCGTCGAACTGGACAACGTCGCCGTGCCGCTGCACAACCGTCTCGGCGAGGCCGACTCTAGCGAGGCGGAGTACGCCCAGAACTATTCGGAGGCGATCGCGCTTTCCCGGTTGGGTTGGGCCGCACTGGCCGTCGGAACATCGCATGCCGTCCTCGACTACGTCGTCCCCTACGTCAAGGAACGCGAAGCGTTCGGTGAACCCATCGCACGCAGGCAAGCGGTCGCGTTCATGTGCGCCAACATCGCCATCGAACTCGACGGACTGCGGCTGATCACATGGCGCGGCGCGTCCCGTGCTGAGCAGGGTCTGCCGTTCGCCCGCGAAGCAGCACTGGCCAAGCGCATCGGCACCGACAAGGGCATGCAGATCGGACTCGATGGCGTGCAATTGCTTGGCGGTCATGGCTTTACGAAGGAACATCCGGTCGAGCGGTGGTATCGCGACCTGCGAGCCATCGGCGTCGCAGAGGGAGTGGTGGTGCTCTGATGGCCATAAATCTGGAAATGCCGAAGAAGCTGCAGGCCGTCATCGACATGGCTCACGACGGCGCTGCCGAGATGCTGCGGCCCATCTCGCGCAAATACGACCTTGCCGAACACGCCTACCCAATCGAGCTCGACACGTTGGCAACCCTGTTCGAGGCGATCACTTCGACCAAGACGATCGACTTCGCGGGTGCGGACGCGTTCCGCAGCGCCGACGGGCCCAAGGAGAACGTCAACGGCGCCAACATGTCTGCACTCGTCAACGCGCTCGAAATCAGTTGGGGCGACGTTGCCCTGCTGCTTTCGGTGCCGTTTCAGGGCTTGGGCAATGCCGCGATCTCGGGAGTCGCAACCGACGAACAGCTCGCCCGCCTCGGCAAGGTGTGGGCGGCGATGGCGATCACCGAGCCGAGCTTCGGCTCCGATTCGGCGGCCGTGTCCACCACAGCCAAGCTCGACGGCGACGAATACGTGATCAACGGCGAGAAGATCTTCGTGACCGCAGGCAGCCGAGCGACACACATCGTGGTGTGGGCGACGCTGGACAAGTCATTGGGCCGAGCGGCGATCAAGTCGTTCATCGTGCCGCGCGAGCATCCTGGCGTCACGGTCGAGCGGTTGGAGCACAAGCTTGGCATCAAGGCGTCCGATACCGCGGTCATCCGCTTCGACAACGCCCGGATCCCAAGGGATTACCTGCTCGGTAGCCCAGAAATTCAGGTGGACAAGGGTTTTGGCGGCGTCATGGAGACGTTCGACAACACGCGTCCCATCGTCGCCGCCATGGCCGTCGGCATCGCGCGTGCCGCGTTGGAGGAGCTACGGGTGATCCTCACCGACGCAGGCATCGACATCTCCTACGACAAGCCCGCGCATGCACAGAGCGCGCCCGCTGCCGAGTTCCTCCGCATGGAGGCCGACTGGGAGTCGGGCTACCTGCTGACACTTCGGTCGGCGTGGCAGGCGGACAACAACATTCCGAACTCGAAGGAAGCGTCGATGGGCAAGGCCAAGGCTGCGCGAGTGGCAAGCGACGTCACGCTCAAGACCGTCGAGCTCGCGGGGACGACCGGCTACTCCGAGGAGACCCTCCTGGAGAAGTGGGCCCGCGATTCGAAGATCCTGGACATCTTCGAAGGCACCCAACAGATCCAGCAGTTGGTCGTGGCCCGTCGACTGCTCGGCCTCACGTCGACCGAGCTGAAGTAGCAGGTCTGCAACGAGTTTCGCTGATTACCCACGACGGGTGCGAGACGGCACGTTCACCGGTCGCGCTGTCGTGCAGGTGGGTGGCGGAACACCCGCAACACGTCGCTCGCCCGCGAAGACAGGTCGCACTCCCAACACCGCGCGAGCAACTCGTTGGCGCCCTGAACACCAAGCCGTGGCACCGCGATCGAAAGCAACTTGGCGTCGAGGTCGTCATCGGACATCGGGCTCTCGGGCGTGCCGCGATTGGCATGTACGACGTGTTCGAGCACGGTTCCGTCGCGCATCGTGATCGTCATGCGCGCGCCACGCTTGCCGACCAACTCGTCGGGTATCACGGTCACCATGTCGCGCAACCGCGCGACCTCGGTGTCGTTGACCGCCGCCACCGAGAAACTGTCGAGCCCGAGGTAGCCGGTCTGTAGGGCGAAGGCGACGCAGTGAGCTGCACTGAATCGAGCTTCGGAGCCTGGGCCAGGGTGCGTCACCCCCGTCACCGACGCGGCGAACGGCAGCATCCGCACCTCGATGGCTTCGATGGGCTCGCGCGCAAATCGCGGATCCTTGGTCAATTCGACCGCCGCATCGATGGCGGGATGCAGCAGCGATGCGTTCGGGTAGAGCTTGTGACCATTCGACAACACCGCCCACTGCTCACCGAGCGCCTCGACCAAGATGTCCGCAGATGGTGCTCGCGAGATCACCGAGAGCAGTCCACGCTCGCCCTCGATCGCGGTGTCGCGCGCGGTCATTCCTCGCTCGGCCATCAGCGCGGCGAGGACGCCGTCCATCGCTGCTCGCCCGGGTTGCAACGCCTTGGCGTCACTGCCGTAGACCTCCCGGATCCCCGAGGCCTGCGCAGCCGCCATGCCAAGGGTGTTCGCCGCAGCGGCACCGTCGAGTCCGATGGCCCGCGCGGCTGCCGCTGCCGACGCGAGATGACCGGCCGTCCCCGTCACCTGCCATCCGCTCTCGAAGTGAGTGATCCCAGCGGCCCTCGCCACCCGTGCGCCCGTCTCGAATCCGGCGACGTAGGCAGACAGTGCTTCCGCGCCAGAGAGCGCGCGCATCTCGGCGATCGCCATCACGGCGGGCCAGATACAGGAGCCGAGGTGGATCGTGGTCTCCGGAGGGTTGAACACGTCGTCGAAATCCATTGTGTGCGAGGAATATCCGTTGGCCAGCGCGGCGAATGGGCCGCTGGTGCGCTGGCTGGAGCCGATGATGGTCGCGACCGGTTCCGGTGCGACGGCCCCGATGACGTCGCGCAGCTTGACCGACGCGGGCTCGACCGATCCGGCAAGAACCGCGGCCAGCCAATCGACGAGCGCACGCTTGGCGGCGTGCCGTACCTCAGATGGCGAGCCGGACAGGCTCACCGTCGATGCGAAGTCGGCCAACGAGCGGGTCTTGGTCGGCTCCTCCCGGAGCTCCGTCATCAGTTGTTGACCATGCCGGCTACAAGCGGCTTCGCAGCTTCGGTGAAGTCCTTGATCTGCGTGTCGAGATCGTCGCCCGTGACGAACTCCGGGTTGAGTCCCTCGCTGCGCAGGTACTCCTTCCACGCGTCGGTGTTGGCGACCTTCTGAAAGAAGTCCTGATAGAACTTCACGGTTTCGTCCGATATCTTCGGCGGTCCCGCGATCCCGCGGAACTGCAGGTGATCGGGGAACTCACCGAGGTCGATCTTCTGCTCGGCGATGGTCGGGGTGTTCGGATAGTCCGGCACCCGCTTGTCGGCGAATACGCCAATCAACTTGAGCTTGCCCGCCTGGATCTGGTCGGCGAAGTCGGGGATCGCGCCGATGTCGATCTGTGCGTCGCCTCGGAGCATCGCTGTGATGCGGGGTGCACCGTCGTCGAACGACAGGTACTTCCACTTGGTGTCGGTGTTCTTCTGAATCTCCAAGGCGACGAGGTTGTCCACCGAGTTTGGCGATCCGCCGGTCTGCACCATTTCGCCAGGGTTCTTCTTCGCCGCCTCGATGAACTCGGCCATCGTGTTGAACGATGCATCGGCCGGTGCCGCGATCACCTGAATTTCGTCCGCCAGCATGACGATTGGCGTCAGGTCGGAAAGGGTTGCGGGCGCGGACGCGGCCGCGAGACCGCCGATGATCCACTTCGAGGTGAATGCGGAGATGAAGTTCGCGTCCCCCGGCTTGCCCTTGAGAAAGGCCATCGCACCGAGCCCGCCGCCTTCGGGCTTGGCGATGACGGGCCAGTTGTCGGTGAGGACCTTGTTGTCGCGGGCAATCTTGATGAGCTGCCTTGCGAATAGGTCACTACCGCCGCCGGGCCCGGTGTCGACGATGAACTGGACGTTGTTCGGGCTACCGCCCGCGGCGCCGTTCGACGAAGTGCCGCACGCAGCGCTGCCGAATGCGAGGACGACGCTCGCTGCCACGACACCGACCTGCTTGATGGTGGACTTCATTGTTTTACCTCTCGGGTTTCGATGGCTTCTACTAGGGCGGGTTCGGCCTCACCGACTTCGGCGACGATCTCCTCGTCTGGTCGCACACTTTCCTTGGTGGGCAGTCGATTACCACGTCGACGACTGACGATCGCAAGGAGGACGACGACAACCGCAAGGCCCAGAACGATGGCCGATATGGGCCGTTGCACGAAGATGAGCAGGCTGTTGTCAGACAGGATCAACGACTGCCGTATCGCGTTCTCGGCCTGCGGGCCAAGGACGAACGCCATCAGCAGCGGTGTCGGCGGGATCGCCAGCTTCCGGAACGCATAACCCAACGCCGAGAAGAAGATCAGCATGTAGATGTCGAACATCGAACCGCGCACGCTGTAGGCGCCAACGACCGCGAGCACCAGAATGGCCGGGTACAGAACCCAATAGGGAATCTTCAGCAGACGCACCCAGAGCGGGATCATCGGCAGGTTGAGGATGATGAGGGCGAAATTGCCTAGGTAGAGGCTGGCGATGACCGGCCAGACGATCTCTGGGTTGGTCTCGAAAAGCCTCGGGCCGGGCTGGATGCCGAACAGCAACAGGGCCGCAAGCATGACCGAGGTGCTGGCGCTGCCAGGAAGGCCAAGGGACAGAAGGGGCACCATGGCCCCGCCGACCTCGGAGTTATTGGCCGCCTCGGGTGCCGCGACTCCCTCCATCGTGCCCTTGCCGAACTTCTCCGGGTGCTTGCTGATGTTCTTCTGCAGCGTGTAGGAGACGAACGAGGCGATCGTCGAACCGCCACCAGGAACCGCACCGACCAGGAACCCGGTGATCGAGCCCTGAGCGATCGCTCCGCGGCAGTCCTTCAGGTCCTGCTTGTTGGGCAACAGGTTTCGAATGCCCTTCGGGATGGTGAGCAGCGACTTGCCGCGCTGGTCCTCGACGTTCATCAGTACTTCCGCCACGGCGAACATCCCGAGCGTCAGCACCAGGAACTCGACCCCGTCGAAGAGGTTGATGTTGCCGAAGGTGAATCGCTCCGTACCGCTGAACAGGTCGACGCCGACGGTCGAGATCAGCAGACCGGCCGACATGGAGATGAAGCCCTTGATCGGCGACTTCCCCGTCACCGTAATGACGAGTAACAGCCCAAAGACCATGAGGCATGCAAACTCTGGCGGTCCGAACGCGACTGCGAACTTGGCGATGATGGGCGCCAGGAAGGTCAGGGCGATGACACCGACGGTGCTCGCGATGAAGCCCGAGATCGCCGACATTCCCATCGCGGGTCCTGCCCGACCCTTTCGTGCCAGTTGGTGTCCGTCGTAGCAGAGCACCACCGACGAGGTCTCGGTGGGTATGTTGAGCAGGATCGCCGTCGTCGAACCGGCGAACTTCGCGCCGTGGTAAAGGCCGGCCATCATGATCAGGCCCGTCGTCGGTGGCAGCTTCAGCGTCAGCGGCAGGAGCACGGCGAGGACTGCGGCCGGATTGCCAAGTCCTGGAAGGATTCCGACGATGGTGCCGAGCGTGACGCCGATGAGTACCCACATCAGGTTCATCGGCGTGAGCGCTTGGCCAAGGCCGTCGATCAGGCTTTCGAGTGCATTCATGGGGTGTTCCTTGTCCTGGCTTTCACGGTCAGGCGGGCAGAAGTGGCCCTGAGGGCAGCGGAATGGCGAAGAGGTGAGCGAAGAGGACGTAGGTCGCCACTGGGATGAGGATGACGACGAGCATGCTGCGGAAGTCGCGGCGGCGCTCGATCCCGTAGAGCACGATCAGCACGAGCAGGACCATGGCGGGGATGTAACCGATGACCGCGACGAGAGGCGCGACGACGGCGAACACGACGAGCACCGCGACCGGGCGCATCATCCCACGCGCTCCTGACGATTCCTCGTCGCCCGCAAGATCGGCGTCGTCGACCGGCGCTCGCTCCCTTTCGCGAATCGCCATGGCAGCCAGCAGAAGTCCGAGCGCGATGAGCAGGCCGGCGAGGATCTTGGGAAAGAAGCCGGGTCCGGGAACGTTGTGATCGCCGAACATCTCGAGATTTCTGGCCTCCCAGGAGGCCGCGGCGCCAACGACAGCGGTCACGAGGCCCGTGTAGAAGTCCATGCGGCGCATCTGCGGAACCACCACCGTTCATTCGGTTGAGTTTCTATTGGTCAGACATTCTGTCTGCAATACAGAACCTGTGTGACGTATGTAACTCTCACCACGGAGGAAGCGTCAAGTATCTGCAGAGTTTTTCTTGACAGCAGACAATCAGGCGCGGGCCTTAAAGCGTCAAGCGGTTTGCCAGGGCGCTCAGCGCAGAGGCGATCTCGCGACGCTTGTCCTGGCTGAGCCGGGTCGTCGGCACGGCGACGGCTACGGCAGCGAGCGCGGTTCCGCCTGCGTCGCGCAATGCGATGGCCACCGAGCCGACGCCCTCCTCGCTCTCCTCGTAGTTCGTGGCGTAGCCGTTGGCCCGAACCTCGTCGAGCGCCGCGATCAGCAGGGGCACCGTCGACACCGAGCGGTCGGTTTGCGGGGCGATCGCCGCCGGATCGGCGTACATCATGCGAATGCGCTCGTCGGGCAATTCGGCGAGCAGAGCCTTTCCGCCCGACGTGCAGTGCGCGGGCAGCAGGCTGCCAGTCCTCGGGGCGACCCGCAGCGCCCTGGTGCTCTCGACGGCGTCAACGTATCGGACCCGAGTGCCTTCGAGCGTCATGAGGTGAACGGTCTCGTTGAACTGGTCGACGAGTTCGACAAGAGCCGGCCGAGCCTTCTTGCGGAAATCGCTCTTCTCGACCACGGCGAGGCCGATCTCCAGCAGTGTCGGCCCTGGCCGGTACGTCCGCGTCTGTGCGTCCTGCTGCACGAAACCGTGGTGGATCAGCATCGCCAGCAGACGGTGCGCGGTCGAGTGCGCGACGCCGAGGTAACTGCAGGCGTCGGTCAACCGCAAGGCGTCCCTGTCGTTGAAAAGCCGAATCAAGCGCAGGGCGTTGTCCACGGACGTGATCGGATACGCGGGTGCCGCCCCATCCTCCGATACAGGATATGTCTGCATGACAGACATATTGTCGGCACAGTGGAAATTTGTCCAGCCAATTCAGTTGATGGGTCTTGACTAGACGGTAAGCAGCGGCCTAGCTTCTGTGTTGCAGACACTTCGTCTGACTAGCAGAATACTCTGGAGGAAAGATGCGAATCCGCCATCTGGGGATCGTGACAGAAGACCTGGAACGGTCGGCCGAGTTTTACGAGAAGGTATTCGGCTTCAAGCGACTCGGTCCCGTCCGGACGCCCGGCCACTACCCCGGCAAGGCCATCGACCTGTCCGACGGCGAGGTCAACTACTCGTTGCTGTGCCCCGACGAGCGAGTCAAGACCTCGGAGTGGACCCAGGGCACGTTGGGCCCCAACCACATTGGCGTCGCGATCGAGGACACGGCCGGAGTCGCCGAGGCGCTCAAGGGCTACGGCATCGAGATCTACGGTGAGGACAAGGAGCAGTGGCCGCCACGGTTCTTCAAGTTCAAGGACCTCGACGGCGTGGAGATCGACGTCGCCACTCCAGATCGAAGCTGGAAGTACTAGACCCGCGGAATCGAGTTAAGACCTGTGGCCGGAGCGAACGCTAACCCCTCAAATCGCTCCGGCCACAGTTGGTTTCAGGTCTTCCTTGGCATGCTGCGAATCGGCGCGACTGCGTTCGGAGGTGGCAGCGCCACCATCGTCGCGATGCGCCAACTAGCGCTGCGCAAGCACTGGCTGACCGAGGAGGAGTTCCTAGAGACCGTGGTCCTGAGCAGGGTGACGCCTGGGATCACCATCCTGGCCCAGGTGATCCTGATCGGAAAGAAGGTCGACGGATGGCGAGGCATCATCGCCGGCCTGATCGGAATGCTGTTGCCGTCCATCACCATAACGATCCTGTTGGCCCGCCTCTACGTCATGGTCAAGGACAAGTCTTGGTCGGCGGGCCCGTTGACCATGGTCGCCGCGGTCGCTGCTGGCTTCGCAGTCGCGCTTGCGCTGCTGCTACTCAAGGACACTCTCGCCGTCGACCGGCGCTGGCGCGGCCCCATCGGCTTCGCCTGCTACGTCGCACTGGGCGCTGCGATTCCCAATCCAATTCCGATGTTGGCCGCGGCCGTGGTTGCGGGCCTTCTCTTCCCCGGCCTCTTCGTTTCGGACGACGGTGAGAAGGATGCCCCTTAGCCATCTGTTCCTGGTCATCATGATCGCGAGCCTGTTCAGCTTCGGCGGGCTCGGCTCGCTGCCGGTGCTGGAGAACCAGTTGTCGTCGAACGGCGTCTCCCCCAACGTCGTGGTCTTGCCTGCCTTGGCGGTGGGAAACATCAGCCCTGGGCCCAACGGGCTGTACCTCATCGCCGCGAGCTATTTCATCGGTGGCGTCACCGGCAGCCTGGTCGCATGCGTCGCCGTCGTCGTGCCACCGTTTCTGGTCGTCGGAATCGAGAGGGCGCGACAGCGGTTGATACACCTGGCGCGATTCCGGGCCATGTTGCGATCGCTGGCGCTCGCGGTCGTCGCACTATTGGTGGTCACCGATTGGTCACTGGTGAGGCAAGCCGCCACTGGGCCACTAGCGATCGCCGTGATGGTGGCGGGCACCCTCTTGCTCTTGTTTCGCGTACCACCGTTGGTCGGCGTGCTCGGCGCAATCGCCGTCGGCGTCCGGTGGTGACGTAGATCAGAGCAGGTGGCTGATCAGGTCGGGCTTCATCGCCTGCAACTGCTGACCCCAGTAGGCCCAGTTGTGTGTGCCGCTGTCGGGGAAGTTGAAAACGCCGTTCTTTCCGCCCGCGGCGATGTAGTTGTCCCGGAAGGTGATGTTGGTCCGGATCGTCAGGCCTTCGAGGAACTTCGCGGGGACGTCGCCGCCACCCAACTCGTTGGGTGTGCCGTTGCCGCAGTAGATCCAGATCCGCGTTCCGTTGGCGACGATCTTCGGGATCTGCACCATCGGATCGTTGCGCTGCCAGGCAGGGTCGGTCTCCGCGGGACCCCACATGTCGTTGGTGTTGAAGCCGCCTGCGTCGCCCATCGACAAGTTGATCAGGAAGGGCCACTGCCCTTCTGAGGGGTTCAGGAAACCAGAAAGCGATGCAGCGTAAGGAAATTGACCGGGGTGATAGACCGAGAGGATGAGCGAGGCCGAACCACCCATCGACAGACCGACGACGGCGTTGCCGGTCGCCTTGACGCTCTTGTTCGACGCGAGGTAATTCGGAAGCTCCGAGGTTAGGAACGTCTCCCACTTGTAGGTGACCGTCGGACCCTTGTTCGTGGCGGGTTGGTACCAGTCGGTGTAGAAACTCGACTGTCCACCTACGGGCATGACGATCGACAGACCGGATTGGTAGTACCACTCGAACGCCGCGGTGTTGATGTCCCAGCCGTTGTAGTCGTCCTGGGCGCGCAAGCCGTCCAGCAGATAGACCGCGGGAGAGCCGTTACCGCCGCTCTGGAACTGAACCTTGATGTCACGTCCCATGGACGGGGAGGGCACCATCAGATACTCGACCGGCAGGCCGGGACGAGAGAAGGCCCCTGCGGTTGCGCTCCCGCCGGTGAGCCCGACCATCGCTGGCAGCACTAGCGCCGCAATCGTCGCGCCCAGCACGCGTCGTACCCAGCGACCCCGAATTCCGTTCACCAACATTTGCGAGTTCCTTTTCAGTTCGGTTACTCGAAAAGAATTCAGTTCTCCAATTCAGTAAAACACGCGGTGGGAGGCTCTAGAAAGACCCAATCTGGGCCAGGGTCTCGTTTGCTGGCGGCGATCCGCCGCGGTCTGCAAGTAGCTCCGGTCGTAGGCTGCGGCCCATGGACGGGCCCATGAACGACAGTCGCGGCGCCACCGGCAACAGATTCGACGTCGACGGCTGGCTCCGGGCCGGCTACGCGATCCTCGCCGAAGAGGGTCTCAAGGTGCTCAAGATCGACCGGCTCTGCGACCTGCTCGGCGTCACGAAGGGAAGCTTCTACTGGCATTTCGGGGGCATGCCCAGCTACCTAGCAGCGCTCATTCAATCGTGGGGCGAGCTACGCGACCAAGACCGCGCCGCCCTCGACGACCTGACGGGTCTGCCGCCCCGCGAGCGTCTGTCGAGAATGATGTCCACGCTGGTCAGCCCCCGACTGTGGACGTTGGAACGGGCGATGCGCGAATGGGCACGCTCCGACGAATCGGTCGCCGCGAGCGTCAGGTCAGCCGACCGGCGGCTACTGCGAGCAGTGCGACAGGCGTTCCTCGACTACGGGTTCGCCGACGACGACGCCGAGGTCCGCGCGAATGCCACGTTCGCAGCAGGGATCGGCTTCCTCCATCTGTCGGGACCGGATCCGGTCCCCCGCGACACCGCACTTGGCGAACGATTCCTCGATCTCATGCTTGCGCAGTGACGGCTTCCATACCTCGATACGCACTCCGAAATCACCTCCGAATTCGTCGGCAAGCTAGCCGAACGCGCGCAGGAGGCGGAGCGTCTGCGACGGCTTCCCGATGCGACCCTGGCGGACCTCGCCTCGTCCAAGTTCACCGAGTTGTTGGTTCCTGCGAGATTTGGCGGTCGGCAGGCGGACTTTCCCGCCATTCTCGATCCGGGCCGCGAGCTCGCTGGCGCATTGGCGCTCGGCATGAAGATCCCGCGGACGGCGATGGTGTGAGATAGCGGTATGCCCAATGCTGCATTGACGAATTTCTTCCAGAAGCGGGTCGCGAATCCGCTGATGCGACGCAACCCCTTCCAGACTCTGTTGGAGACGACTGGCCGCAAGTCCGGTGAGCCTCGCCGCACGCCACTCGGCGGCCAGCTCGTCGGCACTCAGTTCTGGTTCGTCTCGGAGTTCGGCGAGAAGTCCCAGTACATCCGCAACATCCAGGCCGACCCGCGCGTGCGGGTGCGATTGCGGGGCACGTGGCACAGCGGCACGGCTCATCTCCTTCCCGACGACGACCCACACGCACGCCTTCGAGACCAGTCGCAGCTCAACGCCTTCGGCGTGCGGACCTTCGGCACGAACCTGCTCACGGTGCGCGTCGACCTGACCGATTGAGCGTTGACACTTCCGCTGAAATAAAACTAAAGTCAGTTTTAGTTTGACGTCGCAGATGACCGGTCCCGTCGTTGGAGGCGAACCATGGAATCGTTTGTTCACCTTCGAAAGGGCAAGACTCCCCGCCGACTGCACGCCGATCTCGACGGACTCAAGGACGACGAACTGGGGCGTGGCGGGTTCACCGGCCGGACGGCCAACATCTATCGCCGCAACGACCCCACCGCGTATCGATCAGTCGGACCATTGCGGCCGATCGACGTGCTCTCCAGCGAGCTGAAGCCAAGCGACGCAACGGATTCCCATGGCAGCCCGATGCTGATGTTCTCCAACGCCGACTGTCTGGTCCTACTCTCCCGCAGGACCGAACCCATGCCGTTCTTCGTGCGCTATGTCGACGGCGACCTGCTGTCGTTCGTGCACGAGGGATCCGGACTGCTGGAGACTGAGTTCGGCCCGCTGCGCTACCGCGAGGGCGACTGGGTATACATCCCAAAGGCGTGCACGTTCCGCCAAGTGCCGGAAGAAGAGTCAACGCTGCTGATGATTCAAGCCACCAACGAGTTTAGGGTGCCCGCGCCTGGCTACCTCGGCAGACACTTTCCGTTCGACCCGTCGCAGGCGGTCATCCCCGAACCTGCGCCCATGGACGACGACGGCAGAGATGAGTACGAGGTAAGGCTCATCCATGACGGTGGGCCGACGACGCTGTACTACCAACACCATCCGCTGGACGTCGAGGGCTGGCGCGGCGACAACTTCGCGTTCACCTTCAACATCTCGGACTACAACGTCGTCACCTCGGACAGCGTGCACCTGCCGCCGACAGTGCACCTGTTCATGGAGGCGGCTGGCGTCTACGTGATGAACTTCCTACCCAAGCCCGCCGAAGGAGTCGCGGGCACCGAGCGCACGCCCTGGTATCACCGCAACGTGGACTACGACGAGATCGCGTTCTTCCACGGCGGCTCGCTCTACGGCATTCCAGTGCCCCCTGGACTGGTTTCCCATGCGCCGCAAGGGGTTCACCACGGCGCACCAGAGAAGGCGCGGGAACGCGCGCGACACAAGTTTCACGACTACGACAAGGTCGACTGGACGGTGATCGCCATCGACACCCGCCGCAGGCTCATCCCGTCTGCCGAAGTTCTCGCCAACGATTTGGGGCAGCACTAGTGACGACCACCGAAGCGCCGGTCAAGTTCGAGTACGAACGCATCCCGTATCTCGTTGCCTACCAGAACACGTCGAGCGTCCGCGACGTATACGGCGGCGTCGCCGAGCTCATCGTGCTGGAGAGCTACCTGTTGAAGCCGAAGGAGAGGCCGTCGAACACCGCGCTGGTGTTCATGCACCCCATAGGGGGCGGCGCCTACTTGCCGATGATCAACGCCCTCGCGCGTGCAGGGCACCACGTCATCTACTGCAACAGCCGATTCCGCGGCACGGACTCGGCGCTGTTGATGGAGAAGGTCGTCGAAGACCTAGGCGAATGCATCAAGGACGCCAAGAACCGACTGGGCTACGAGAAGATCGTGCTGGCGGGTTGGAGCGGCGGCGGTTCGCTGTCGGTCTTCTACCAACAGCAGGCACAGCACCCGACCGTCACCGCGAGCCCGTCGGGCGACGGACCCGATCTCACGAAGCTCGGGCTGATCCCCGCGGACGGCATCATGCTGCTCGCCGCCCACATCAGCCGCCACGGCACCATGACCGAATGGATGGACGCGTCGATCCTCGACGAGACCGACCCCTCCAAGCGCGATCCGGAACTCGACCTGTACGACCCGGCCAACCCCAACCAGCCGCCGTATACGCGGGAGTTCCTCGATCGCTATCACGCCGCGCAGATCGCCCGCAACCGGCGAATCACGAAGTGGGTCAAGGAAAAGCTCGCGGAGCTCGAGGACCAGGGCCGACCCGATGACGAGTTCGGCTTCGTCGTCCACGGAACCATGGCCGACCCGCGGTGGCTCGACCCCACCGTCGATCCCAACGAGCGCGCCCCTGGCACCTGCTATCTCGGCGACCCGCAGGTGGTGAACAACTCCCCCGTAGGCCTTGCGCGGTTCTGCACCCTTCGCAGCTGGCTATCGCAGTGGAGCTACGACGACGCAAACGGCGACGCCGTCAAGGCAGGCCCGGACATCGCGGTGCCAGCACTGGTCATAGGCAACCTCGCCGACGACGCCTGCACGCCGAGCCACACCCGCAGGCTCTTCGAGGCCATCGGGCATCCCGACAAGGAGATGCACGAGATCCCCGGCGCCAACCACTACTACTCCGGCCCGGACCAACGGGGCACCTTGAGACAGGCGGTAGGGGTCGTGACGGATTGGCTGCACCGGCACGGGTTTTCACTGGAGAAGCCGTGATCGCGGGCCCGCTCGACGGCATCCGCGTCATCGAGGTAGGCACGCTGATCTCTGGCCCGTTCGCCGGCCGGCTTCTCGGTGACATGGGCGCAGAGGTCATCAAGATCGAGCCACCGGGAGCACCCGATCCCCTGCGCACGTGGGGTCAGGCCGAACTCGACGGTCACCACTTCTTCTGGACGGTGCATGCGCGCAACAAGAAGGCGGCGACGCTCAACCTTCGCGAGGCGAAGGGTCGCGAGTTATTCCTCGAGCTCGTCGAACGCAGCGACATCATCGTCGAGAACTTCCGGCCGGGCACGCTGGAAAAGTGGAACCTGGGTTACGACGTTCTGCGCGAACACAATCGCGGTATCATCCTGGTGCGAGTCTCGGGCTACGGCCAGACAGGCCCAGAGGCCCACAAGGCCGGGTACGCCTCGGTAGCAGAAGCCGCGAGCGGCCTCCGGCACATGAACGGCTTTCCGGGCGGCCCACCACCGCGACTGGCGCTGTCACTCGGCGACAGCCTCGCAGGGATGTTCGCGGCTCAGGGTGCCCTTGCCGCGCTCTACCGGCGCACCGTGACGGGCGAGGGCCAAGTCGTCGACGCCGCTCTCACCGAAGCTTGCTTGGCCGTACAGGAATCCACGATTCCCGACTACGACGTCGGCGGCATAGTGCGAGGGCCGTCCGGAACGCGGCTCGAAGGCATCGCCCCTTCGAACATCTACCCCACTGCTGACGGCAGCTGGGTCGTGATCGCTGCCAACCAGGACACGGTCTTCCGCCGATTGTGCGGAGCGATGGGCCAACCCGAACTGGCGACTGACGACCGTTTCGTCAATCACGTTGCCCGAGGCCGCAACCAAGATGAATTGGACAAGATCATCGCGACGTGGGCAGCCGAGCGTCAGCCCGCCGACATCATCTCCACCCTGTCCGAGGCCGGCGTCATCAGCGGTCCGATCAACACCGTGGCAGAGGTGTTCACCGATCCACAGATGTTGGCACGCGGGATGCTCGCCGACCACTGGGACGAACGAGTGGGACGAAACATCAAGGGGCCAGGCGTGATTCCGGTGCTCTCCGAGACGCCGGGTACCATCCGCTACGCCGGTTCGGCATCGCCCGGCGTGCACAACGACGAGGTTTGGGGCGATCTGCTCGGTCGCTCGTCCACCGAACTCGACGCACTGAAGGCGGAGGGAGTGCTGTGAGCGTGCTTGGTCCAACTAGCGGCCCGCCGCTGCCCGACCACGTGACCATCCGCGAGGTGTGCCTGCGCGACGGGCTTCAGATCGAGGACCCAATCTCGCTGGCCGCCAAGCTCGAACTGCTGGAGGCCGTCGTCGCGACGGGCGTTCGCGAAGTCGAGGCCACCGCATTCGTGTCGCCGTCGAAGGTGCCTGCGTTGGCCGACGCGGCAGCGCTGGCCGCCGAACTCCCTCGCCTTCGACAGACACATGGCGTCGAATTCTCTGCCCTGGTCGCGGGACCTGGCGGAGCGGGCAGGGCCGTCGACGCAGGCATGGGGTCGATCGAGTACGTGGTCTCGGCTGCCGACGGACACAGCAAGGCCAACGTCGGACGCTCGACCGCCGACTCCACGCACATGATCGCCGACATCGCCCGCATCGCGCACGAGAACGACGCGTCCGTCGAGGTGATCATCGCGACCGCATGGGACTGCCCATTCGACGGGCCAACCGATCCGAGTCGCGTTGTCGACATCGCCTCCGCCGCCGTCGAAATCGGCGCGGACCGGATAGCCATCGCCGACACCATCGGTACCACGACACCACGCCGGGTCACCGCGCTGATCGAGCTATTGCGACCCGTGCTCGGTGACGTGCCGCTGGGTGCGCACTTTCACAACACCCGCGGCGCCGGTCTGGCGAGTGCCTATGCCGCCGTGTTGGCCGGAGTGAGACGGCTCGACGCTTCGGTCGGAGGCCTCGGCGGCTGCCCCTTCGCCCCCGGCGCCAGTGGCAACATCGCCACCGAGGATCTGGTGTACATGCTGCGCGACAGCGGGATTGGCGTCGACGTGGACCTCGATGCCGCGATCCACGCGGCGAGCGTCGCCCGTGACGTCGTCGGCCACGACCTTCCCAGCGCCTTGCTGCGTGCTGGCGATCGCATCTTGAGCTGACCGCGGTGGCATCGGAGACGCTCACCGCGAAGGGTCGCCAGACCCGGGACGCGATCGACACTGCCGCCCGGAAGTTATTCGCCGAAAGAGGTTTTCACGGGACCACGCTGGCCGACATCACCTCCGCGGCAGGCCGCACGACCGCCGCGTTCTACCGCTACTACAGCGACAAGGAAGATCTGCTGGCCAGTCTGGCCGAGTCGTTCCTGCACGACGTCGTCATGCCTTCTGGACTCACGGTGCACCTACCCGAATCGGCCGACGATCAGCAGTTCTTCCACACCGTGGTGACCGGCTACTGGAACATGTTCAAGCAGAACATCGGCATCATGATCGCCGTCAACCAACTCACGGACACCGACCCGCGCTTCGCCGACGTGCAAAACGAGTTCCGGCGCTTCGGCATTGGCCTGGTCGCTGCATCGGTACGTCGCGCCAAGGAGCACGGCTACGGCACGGATCTCGACCCAGAACACACCGGTGCCGCCATCGCGTTGCTGTTCGAGAACTTCACCGTGGTGTCCCTGCGACCGTCCGGGCTTGGGTTGCAGATCAGCGACGCCGACGCCATCTCGACGTTGGCGACCATATGGAAGAAGACCCTGTACGGGTTCTAGCGATAGGTTCCAACGAAGGAGAGATCACTGTGGATTTCGCTCTACCGGAACACCTTCCGGGCCTGCTGGCCGAGATGGACGCCTTCATCGAGGCGGAGATCAAGCCGCTGGAAGCCGAGCACATGCAGTATTTCGACCACCGTCGCGAGTACGCACGCACCGACTGGGAGAACGGCGGCATCCCGCAGCGGGCGTGGGAGGACCTCCTCGACGAGATGCGGCGCCGCGCCGATGCCGCGGGCTGGCTGCGCTATGGCCTGCCATCGCGGTTCGGTGGCCGCGACGGCACCAACCTCGACATGGCCGTCATCCGGGAACACCTGGCGCACGAGGGCCTGGGTCTGCACAACGACTTGCAAGACGAGTCGTCGATCGTCGGCAACTTCCCTCAGGTGATCATGATGGATCGCTTCGGCACCGACGCCCAGAAGAACGAGTGGGGCGAGGCGCTCCTGACGGGCGAGCGGTCGATGGCATTCGGACTGTCCGAGCCAGGGCACGGCTCCGATGCCACGTGGTTGGAGACAACCGCCGTCGCCGACGGTGACGATTGGGTGATCAACGGGACGAAGCGATGGAACACCGGCGTACACAGGGCCACTCATGACCTCGTCTTCGCCCGCACGTCGGGAGAGGCGGGCCAGGCCACGGGCATCACGGCGTTCTTGGTGCCGTGCGACGCATCTGGCTTCACCGTGCCGTTCTACTGGTGGACGTTCAACATGCCGACCGATCACGGCGAAGTGGAGCTGAAGGACGTCCGGGTGCCCGCCGATGCGGTACTTGGCGAGGTGGACCACGGTCTCGAGGTTGGGCAGACCTTTCTGCACGAGAACAGGATTCGGCAAGCGGCAAGCAGTTTGGGTGCGGCCCAGTTTTGCATCGACAGGGCCGCACACTACGCGGGCGAACGCGTGGTGTTCGGCAAGCCGTTGTCGGTCAACCAGGCCGTGCAGTGGCCGCTCGCCGAGTTGCAGACGGAGGCTCAGATGGTGCGGCTCCTCGTCTACTACGCCGCATGGCATCTCGACCGCAACCATCACATGGAGGTCAGCGACAAGGTGTCGATGGCCAACTACCGAGCCAACCGGCTGGTGTGCGAAGCCGCGGACCGCGCCATGCAGATCCACGGCGGACTTGGCTACAGCCGTCACGAACCGTTCGAGCACATCTATCGTCATCACCGGCGTTACCGAATCACCGAGGGCGCCGAGGAAATTCAGATTCGGCGAGTAGCGCAGCGGATGCTCGAGTTCGGCAGCCGCAAGTGATCGACGCCAAAGCTCTCGCGGGCGCGATCGGGGCGACGCGCGTGGAGAACCTTCGGGTGCTGACCGGCGGTGCGAGCAGGGCTACGTGGGCGTTCGACGCCGACGGCAGGTCGCTCATCCTGCGCATCGGGCCGCCCGACGAAATCCATGCGGGCATGGAACTGGAGGCGGCCGCGTTGAGACGCGCCGCGGCGGAGGGTGCCCCGGTACCCGAGGTTCTCGTCGCAGACGATTCCACTGCCGCACTGGGCAATCCATTTCTGGTCTGTGAATTCATCGCCGGGGAGACCATCGTGCGCCGAATCCAGCGCGCACTCGACGATGCCTCGCGGGTGGATCTCGTGACGCAGTGCGCCGAGGCACTCGCCGCCGTCCACCGCGCGGACCCCGCCGGAATCGGCCTCACCTCGTCGGATCCACTCGATGATTGGCACGCTCAACTCGACGAGATGGGCGACACCACCGCGACCTTCGAGTGGGCGTTCCGATGGTTGGCAGGCAACCGTCCAGGTGAGTCACCGAAGGTGTTGGTGCACGGCGACTTTCGAATGGGAAACCTGATCATCGACACCGCCGCGCGGCCAGCCAGGCTCGCCGCAGTGCTGGACTGGGAGCTCACCCACGCAGGCGAGGTATACGAGGATCTCTCGTGGTTCTGCATCAGGGCGTGGCGCTTCGGCGCGCCTCGGGCTCTCGACGCTGGCGGGTTGGGCAGCGTCGAGGACTTCCTGCGGGCATACGAGTCCGCGTCGGGCACGGAGCTCGATCGCTCCGCAATGCGGTGGTGGCTAGTGCTTTCGACGTTGCGCTGGGGCGTCATCTGCCGTTATCAGGCTGAGCGACATCTGTCCGGACAGACGCGGTCCGTCGAACTCGCTGCCATCGGCCGCCGCGTCTGCGAGACGGAGTTCGACCTGCTCACCTTGTTGGCGGAGGCCTCGTGAGCGGATTGCATGGCAGACCGACGGCGGCCGAACTCGTCGCGGCCGTCGCGGAGTTTCTGGAGACCGACGTGCGCGAGGGCACGAGTGGCGCAGTCAACTTCCACTCGCGTGTCGCCGCCAACGTCCTGCGCACGGTCGAACGCGAGCTACTCGACGACCGACCTGCTGATCAACTGCTCGGCTTTCCGGACGAGGCCACGCTGGCCGGGGCCATTCGTCGCGGTGACCTCGACCAACGCGGCGCCGAATTGTTGCCAACCTTGCGCCACCTCGTATTGCACAAGCTTGCCGTCTCTCACCCCGGCTATGAAAATGAATGACCGCTCAGATACGCCGAACCCGTGCGAGCCAGGCAGGCTCGTCGATCTTGGTCCCCGCGGCGATGCCAAGTGCCTCCGAGTGCAGTTCCGTGACGACGCCCGTGTACGTCACGAGGTCGAGCGCCTCGAGATCCCATCCTTCGCCGAACGCATCACGAATTACGGCTTCGCTGACGGAGGGCCCGAAGCCGCGGCCCGAATCGGACAACGCGAGTACGTGTACCAACCCGCCTGGTCGCACAGCCCTGTGCAGGCTTGCGACGTAACGCGCTCGGTCCGCGTCGTCCCCGAAGACGTGGAACAAAGCGCTGTCGAGAATGGTCTCGTAACCCGGCTCAGCGGTGAGGTTCATGGCGTCGGCGACCTCGAACCGTGCATCGACTCCCTTGGCCTCGGCGTTCGCACGGGCCTGCTCGACCGCCTTCGGTGCATAGTCGACGCCCAGTACGTCGTAACCAAGGCGACTAAGCAGGATGGTGTGTTCACCGAGGCCACAACCGATGTCGAGCACCTTGCCCTTGATCAAACCCGTCTTCTCCAGAGCGACGATCGCGGGCTGGGGCTCGCCGATCACCCATGGCGGAGTGCCGTTTTCGTAGAACGAGTTGAACGTGTCTCTAGCTGATGTCGTCATGCAACCCAGTGTGATACCCAAACCTCACTCGAGGTCAAGGAGTCGAATGCACTAGGAAGAAGGGCCGTGAACACGAATACCGACGCCGTGGCGAACCGGCTGTTCGACGCCATCGAACGCGGTGACTAAGAAGCTGTCGAAATGCTGTGGACCGATGACGTTTTGGTCTGGCATACCGGCGACCCGAAGGACAATCATCGCGACAGAGCGTTGAAGGTCATCCGTTGGTTCATGGACGCCACCACGAGGCGGAGATACGAAATCCTCGATCGCCAGTTCTTCGACGGAGGTTTCGTGCAGCAGCACGTGCTGCGGGCCGACGGCAAGAAGCCCGCATCGATCGAAATGCGGGTATGCATCGTTATCAAGGTGAACACCGAGGGCCTGATCACCCGGATCGACGAGTACATCGATCCGGTCGACATGGCTCCCATCCTCGACAGCTAAGGAGCAACACCATGGCCGATCAGACCTACGTTGGGAATTGGCGGCTTGATCCAGCGCGCACGACAATCGGTTTTCGCAGCGCGTCCTTTTGGGGCTTGCTCAAGGTCAAGGGGACGTACGGAGTCGTCGAGGGCACGGGTGAGGCCACCTCGCCCGACGCGGTGAGCGGTCGCCTCACGATTGACGCCGCCTCGGTCAACACGGGCATCGGCAAACGTGATGACCACCTGCGGTCGGCGGACTTCTTCGACGTCGAGAAGTTCCCCACCATCGACGTGGCGGTTGACTCGGCCCAGGCCACGTCGTCCCTGCAGGTACAGCTGACCGTGAAGGGCGTTACGCGCGACGTCGACCTGCCGGTCACGGTGACCACGCTGAACGACGGAGCTGTGCAGATCGTCGCCAAGGGGACCGTCGACCGCTCGGAGTTCGGCGTTGATGGAAACATGATGGGCATGATCGGCGACACGACGGCCGTCGAAGCGACCGCGGTATTCGTCAAGCAGTCGTAGCATCGCCGTTGTGCCCGACTCGCCGTTGAACATCCTGGTTTACAGCAGCAACGCGCACACCAGGGAGAAGGTGCGCTCGGCGCTGGGAAGGCGCGTTCACCCCGACCTGCCCGAACTGACCTACGTCGACGTGGCCACCGCGCCCGTCGTCATCGCACACCTCGACGCAGGTGACGTCGACCTGGCGATCCTCGACGGCGAGGCGACTCCGACGGGCGGCATGGGGCTGGCGAAGCAGCTCAAGGACGAGATCGCGGAATGCCCACCAATCCTGCTGCTGACGGGCCGACCGGACGACGCCTGGCTGGCATCCTGGTCGCGTGCGGAGGCCTCGGTCCCGCACCCCATCGACCCCATTGCGCTGGGCGAGGCAGTCGCAGGACTCCTGCGTGAAACAGTACGTTGACCAGCACGAAATAGACTGGGGCCGTTCGCTCTTGGCGTTGAACGCCTGCTGAGGAACTAGCTCCCGGTTTCCAAATTGGATCCTATCCAAAACACGTCGGGCCAACCGTTAACACGGCTAAGCTGTGTCTTAGCTCACATCGACAGCCCAACGAGGGAGCGACGCAAGTTCATGAACGTCTACGTACCCATCCTGGTTCTCGGTGCGATCGCCGCCGCGTTCGCAGTCGGATCGGTGGGAATCGCGGTTGTCATCGGACCGCGCCGCTACAACAAGGCCAAGCTAGAGGCATACGAGTGCGGCATCGAACCGATCACTCCTGGATCACCGGGAGACATGCAGACCGGCCAGAGATTCCCGGTGAAGTACTACCTCACCGCGATGCTCTTCATCGTCTTCGACATCGAGATCGTCTTCCTGTATCCCTGGGCGGTCTCGTTCGACTCGCTTGGCCTCTTCGCTGTCGTGGAGATGCTGCTCTTCATGCTGACGGTGTTCGTCGCCTACGCCTATGTGTGGCGACGCGGCGGATTGAGTTGGGACTGATCGATGGGACTAGAAGAGAAGCTGCCAGGCGGCATACTGCTGTCGACCGTCGAGAAGGTGGCGGGTTACGTCCGGAAGGGCTCGCTGTGGCCTGCGACGTTCGGCCTCGCCTGCTGCGCCATCGAGATGATGGCAACTGCAGGTCCACGTTTCGACATCGCCAGGTTCGGCATGGAACGGTTTTCGGCAACCCCCCGCCAGGCCGATCTGATGATCGTTGCGGGTCGGGTCAGCCAGAAGATGGGTCCCGTCCTTCGTCAGGTCTACGATCAGATGGCCGAACCGAAATGGGTTCTCGCGATGGGCGTTTGCGCATCGTCAGGCGGGATGTTCAACAACTATGCCGTGGTCCAGGGCGTTGACCATCTGGTGCCGGTCGACATCTACCTGCCTGGTTGTCCGCCGCGGCCGGAGATGCTGCTGAACGCAATCCTGATGCTGCACGCCAAGATTCAGGAGATGCCTCTCGGAGTCAACCGCGCAGATGCCATCGCCGCCGCAGAAGCTGCGGCTCTGGCTTCGCCGACGACCATCGAACTCAAGGGACTGCTGCGGTCATGACCGAGAGTTCTCCTTCGAACGGCAACGGCAACGGCGGTGCCACGCCGGACGTCATCGGCGTGCAGCGCGGCATGTTCGGCGTCAAGGGCACCGGCGACACCTCTGGCTACGGCAGGCTCGTTCGAGACGTCGTGCTCCCCGGCAGTTCACCACGGCCCTATGGAGGCTATTTCGACGAGGTCGTCGATGGTCTGATCACGGTTATCGGTGACGACGCGTTCAGCGCGGCGGTGACTCGCGTCGTCGTGTTTCGCGACGAACTCACCCTGGAGGTACATCGGGAGCACCTGGCCCCCGTCATGCAGGCCCTCCGCGACGATCCCGCATTGAGATTCGAGCTGTGCCTTGGCGTTTCGGGAGTGCACTACCCGACCGACGCTGGTCGCGAACTGCACGCCGTCTACCCCTTGATGTCGATCACGCACAACCGCAGGATCCGAGTGGAGACTGCGGCGCCGGATGCGGATCCTCACGTGCCGTCGCTGTTCTCGGTGTATCCGACTACCGACTGGCACGAGCGCGAGACATTCGACTTCTTCGGCATCATCTTCGACGGCCATCCCTCGCTGACGAGGATCGAGATGCCCGACGACTGGGTCGGCCACCCGCAGCGCAAGGACTATCCATTGGGAGGTATCCCGGTGACGTACCACGGCGCCGAGATCCCGCCACCCGATGAGCGAAGGGCCTACAACTGATGACGCAGGAAACAGTCGTCACCGTCGGCGGCGAGGACTGGGACGAGGTGGTGGCCGCCGCCCGCGAAAACGCCACCGCGGGTGATCGCATCGTCGTCAACATGGGTCCCCAGCACCCATCCACCCATGGCGTGCTGCGACTGATCCTCGAGATTGATGGCGAGACCATCACCGAGGCCCGATGCGGAATCGGTTACCTGCACACCGGGATCGAGAAGAACCTCGAATACCGCACCTGGACGCAGGGTGTCACCTTCGTCACGCGGATGGACTACCTGTCGCCGTTCTTCAACGAGACCGCGTACTGCCTCGGCGTGGAGAAGCTACTCGGCGTGACGGACGACATCCCGGAGCGGGCCAGCGTCATTCGGGTCATGCTCATGGAGCTGAACCGCATCTCGAGCCACCTCGTCGCACTGGCCACCGGCGGGATGGAGCTGGGTGCCATGTCGGCGATGTTCTTCGGCTTCCTCGGTCGTGAACAAGTGCTTTCGGTGTTCGAGACCATCACCGGGTTGCGGATGAATCACGCTTACATCCGGCCGGGTGGGTTGGCCCAAGACCTGCCCGACGAGGTCATACCGCAGCTGGAGGAACTGCTGCGGACCATGCCCCGCAAGCTGTCCGACTTGGAGAAGCTGCTCAGAGAAAATCACATCTGGAAGGCCCGTACCAAGGGCGTCGGCTACCTGGATCTGACGGGCTGCATGGCTCTCGGCATCACTGGACCCATCCTGCGTTCCACGGGGCTGCCGCACGATTTGCGGCGCGCGCAGCCGTACTGCGGCTACGAGAACTACGAGTTCGACGTCATCACCGATCCGGAGTGTGATTCCTACGGCCGCTATCTGATTCGCGTCGGGGAGATGAAGGAGTCGCTCAAGATCGTGGAACAGTGCCTCGATAAACTCAAGCCTGGACCGGTGATGATCACCGACAAGAAACTCGCATGGCCTGCAGACCTGAAGCTGGGGCCCGACGGGTTGGGCAACTCGCCCGAGCACATCGCCAAGATCATGGGTGGCTCGATGGAGGCTCTTATCCATCACTTCAAGCTCGTCACCGAGGGCATCCGGGTTCCCGCAGGCCAGGTCTACGTCGCAGTCGAGTCGCCGCGCGGCGAGCTCGGGGTTCATATGGTCTCCGACGGAGGCACACGGCCGTACCGCGTGCACTACCGCGATCCCTCGTTCACGAATCTGCAAGCGGTGGCTGCGATGTGCGAAGGCGGGATGGTTGCCGACGCGATCTCGGCGGTCGCGTCGATCGATCCGGTGATGGGCGGGGTGGACAGGTGAGCGTGATCGATCTGCGTCTCGGGCAACGTCCCGAAGAGCCGGGTCCCCCGATAAGCGATGGGCCACGGGCATATTCGGCGGAGGTGACAGCGCGGTTGGAAGCCGACGCCGCGGTGGTCATCGCGCGCTACCCGCATCCGCGGTCGGCGCTGCTGCCGTTGCTGCACCTGGTTCAGGCCGAGGACGGCTACCTCACTCCTGCCGGAATCGCCTTCTGCTCAGCACAATTGGACCTGACGGCCGCCGAAGTCACCGCCGTCGCGACGTTCTACTCGATGTACCGGCGGACACCGACCGGCGACTACTTGGTCGGGGTCTGCACGAACACGCTGTGCGCGGTGATGGGCGGCGACGCCATCCTCGAGGTCCTGGAGGAGCACCTCGGTCTACATGCTGGCGAGACCACCTCCGATGGCGCGATCACCCTCGAGCACATCGAATGCAACGCGGCGTGCGACTACGCCCCGGTGCTGATGGTCAACTGGGAGTTCTTCGACAACCAAACTCCCTCGTCTGCAAGGGAACTCGTCGACCAATTGCGCGAGAAGTGGCCGGTCTCCCCTACCCGCGGCGCGTCGATGTGTACGTTCCGCGAGACGGCACGCATCCTTGCCGGCTTCCCGGACCAGCGACCGGGCGCCAACGAGGCAAAGACCGGTCCCGCGACGCTGGCCGGTCTGGTGTACGCCCACGAGCATGGCATGGAGGCTCCCGCCGCCGACGCCAACCCGTCCGTCGACACACCCGACGACGAAGGCATCGCGGAGGAAACGAAACGCGAAGAGCCGGCACCAGCACCGTCGGCCGACGTTCCTGCGAAGAACGGCAAACCCGAATGAGCCTCACCCCCGTGCTGAGTGCCTACTGGGACGACCCGCAATCCTGGACTCTCGACACGTATCTCCGCCACGACGGTTACAAGGCACTCTCGAAGGCCCTGGCGATGGGCCCTGACGACGTCATCTCGCTCGTCAAGGATTCCGGCCTGCGTGGCCGCGGCGGCGCCGGTTTCCCGACAGGCCAGAAGTGGTCGTTCATCCCGCAGGGAAGCGAGGGAGCCGGGGCGAAGCCACACTACCTGGTGATCAACGCCGATGAGTCGGAACCCGGTACGTGCAAGGACATTCCGCTGATGATGTCGACACCTCACGTGCTTGTCGAAGGAGCGATCATCGCGGCGTACGCGATCCGCGCCCGCCATGCGTTCATCTACGTGCGCGGCGAAGTGGTGCCGGTGCTGCGACGCCTTCAAACCGCGGTCGCCGAGGCCTACGAGGCGGGGTATCTGGGTGCCGACATCGGCGGCTCGGGCTTCGACCTGGACCTGGTGGTGCACGCGGGCGCTGGCGCCTACATCTGCGGCGAGGAGACAGCGTTGCTCGACTCCCTCGAGGGCAGACGCGGCCAGCCCCGATTGCGGCCGCCGTTCCCCGCCGTGGCCGGTCTCTACGCCTGCCCGACCGTGGTCAACAACGTAGAGTCGATCGCAAGCGTGCCCGCCGTCGTCCGGTGCGGCATCGACTGGTTCAGATCGATGGGCTCGGAGAAGTCAGCGGGTTTCACGCTGTACTCCCTCTCCGGCCACGTCACCCGACCCGGACAGTACGAGGCTCCGCTCGGTATCACGCTGCGCGAACTGCTCGGCTACGCGGGAGGCGTCAGGGCGGGCCACGAACTGAAGTTCTGGACACCCGGCGGCTCGTCGACGCCGCTGCTCACGAGCGAACACCTCGACATCCCACTGGATTACGAGAACGTGGGGGCTGCAGGCTCGATGCTGGGCACCAAGGCGCTGCAGATCTTCGACGAGACGACGTGCGTCGTGCGGGCGGTCCGGCGGTGGACTCAGTTCTACGAACACGAATCGTGCGGGAAGTGCACGCCGTGCCGGGAGGGTACGTACTGGCTGGCGCAGATCTACGAACGTCTGGAGGCCGGTCACGCCACCGAGGAAGACGTCGACAAGCTCATCGACATCGCGGACGCGATCAACGGCAAGTCGTTCTGCGCGCTCGGGGACGGTGCTGCGAGCCCGATCTTGTCCTCCATCAAGTACTTCCGCGACGAGTACCTCGCCCACCTCGATGGCGGATGCCCGTTCGATCCGCATGCGTCGATGTTGGCCGCACCGGAGGGAGTCGGCGTATGACGACCGCGATCCCCTCGCGAGTGTGCGCTTACGTACGTCGTTCCTCGCGATTCATGTACCAAACCGCACGCTCGGCGGCGGAAGGAGTGACCGGCGTATGACGACGACCGAGCCCAAGAAGGCCGCCGCCAACGATGTCGAGATGGTGTCGCTCACCATCGACGATCACCAAATCAGCGTTCCCAAGGGCACATTGGTGATCCGAGCGGCCGAACTGATCGGCGTGCAGATCCCCAGGTTCTGCGACCATCCGCTCCTCGATCCGGTCGGCGCGTGCAGGCAGTGCCTCGTCGAGGTGGAAGGCCAACGAAAGCCGATGGCCTCGTGCACGATCACGTGTACGCCCGACATGGTGGTGCGAACGCAGCAGACCTCCGCGGCCGCTGACAAGGCGCAGCACGGCGTGATGGAACTGCTGCTGATCAACCATCCGCTCGACTGCCCGGTGTGCGACAAGGGCGGGGAGTGCCCGCTGCAGAACCAGGCAATGTCCAACGGGCGGGCGGACACTCGGTTCACCGACGTCAAGCGCACGTTTCCCAAGCCGATCAACCTGTCGTCACAGGTGCTGCTGGACAGGGAGCGGTGCGTGCTGTGCGCCAGGTGCACGCGCTTCTCCAATCAAGTGGCGGGCGACCCGTTCATCGAGCTGCTAGAGCGTGGCGCCTTGCAGCAGGTCGGCATCGCCAACGACGTGCCGTTCGACTCCTATTTTTCAGGGAACACCGTGCAGATCTGTCCGGTTGGAGCATTGACCGGCACCGCCTACCGGTTCCGAGCCAGGCCCTTCGACCTGGTCTCCTCGCCAAGCGTCTGCGAACACTGCGCATCGGGATGCGCCCAGCGCACCGACCACCGGCGTGGAAAGGTGTTGCGCCGTCTCGCCGGTGACGATCCGGAGGTCAACGAGGAATGGAACTGCGACAAGGGCCGCTGGGCCTTCACGTATGCGACGCAGGGTGACCGGATCGCCACGCCGTTGGTACGGGACCCGGACGGCACCCAACGGCCCGCATCATGGTCGGAAGCCGTCGCCGTCGCCGTCCGCGGACTTACTGCCGCAGGCAAGCTCACAGGGGTGCTGGTGGGCGGCAGGGCCACGCTGGAGGACGCCTACGCATATGCCAAGTTTGCCCGGATCGTGTTGGGCACCAATGACATCGACTTCCGCACGCATGCGTCGTCCGAGGAGGAGTCGAAGTTCCTCGCCGCCGAAGTGGCCGGGCGGCCGATGGCGCTGTCGTACGCAGACATCGAGGCCGCTCCCGCCGTCGTCCTAGCCGGATTCGAACCAGAGGAGGAGTCCCCGATCGTCTTCCTTCGGTTGCGCAAGGCCAACCGCAAGCACGGGACGAAGGTGACGTCGATCGCGCCGTTCGCCACTCGCGGGCTGGAGAAGATGGGTGGCACGGTGATCGCCACCCCGCCCGGCGGCGAAGCGGCGGCGCTCGATGCGCTGCGCGGTGAGCTAGCGCCCGGGACCCTCATCCTGGTCGGGGAACGGCTCGCGAACTCCCGGGGTGCATACTCGGCTGCCGCACGGCTGGCCGCGTCGAGCGACGCTCGGCTCGGGTGGATACCGCGCCGCGCCGGCGACAGAGGCGCATTGGAAGCCGGTGCGGCACCGAACCTTCTGCCCGGCGGGCGACCACTTGCCGACCCCGAGGCACGCGCCGAGGTTGCCGCCGCCTGGCACACCGATGCGCTGGCGGGGGACCCGGGGCGAGACACCTCGGGAATCCTCAGCGGGGCTGCCGACGGATCGCTAGAGGCGCTACTCGTCGGCGGTGTCGACCTCGACGATCTACCGGATCCGGAAGGAGCGCTCCACGCCATCTCATCGGCGCCCTTCGTCATCAGTCTGGAATTGCGCCGCAGCGCGGTCACCGATCTCGCCGACGTCGTGTTCCCGGTCGCTCCCGTGACCGAGAAGGCGGGAACGTTCGTGAATTGGGAAGGCCGCCAACGTCCGTTCGACGCGGCGCTCCCACCCCAGGCCACGGCAGACATGCGCGTGCTCGCCGCATTGGCCGACGAGGTCGGTGTCGATCTCGGTCTTCCAGACGCTGCGACGGCACGTGCCGAGCTAGCCGCGTTGGGCACGTGGAATGGCGCACGGGCCGCTGCGCCCGAGGAAGCGGCGGCCGACTTGCCTCAACCCACTGCCGGGCAGGCCGTCCTAGCGGGATGGCGAATGCTCTTGGACTCCGGGCGACTTCAGGACGGCGAGGCGTATCTCGCAGGAACCGCGCGGCCCGTCGTCGCCCGCCTTTCGGAGGGGACCGCTGCCGAAATCGGAGTGACCGTAGGTGATCTGATTACCGTCAGCACGCCGCGGGGCGGGATCGCCTTGCCGCTAGAGGTCACCGACATGCCCGACCGTGTCGTGTGGCTCCCGCTGAACTCCCCTGGCTCCGCGGTAGCGGCGACGTTGGGCGTACCGATCGGCGCCGTCGTGTCGATCGCGCCGTCGATCGAGCAAGGGGGCGATTCAGCGTGAGGTACCCGGACCTGACCTCGTTCGGACACGATCCGTGGTGGTTGATCCTCGCCAAGGCGCTAGGCATATTCGTCTTCCTGTTGCTCACCGTGCTCGTCGCCATCCTTGCCGAACGCAAGATCCTCGGCTGGATGCAGTTTCGCCCCGGTCCGAATCGAGTCGGACCCTGGGGGCTGCTCCAGAGCCTCGCCGACGGCGTCAAGCTAGCGCTCAAGGAGGGCCTGATCCCCGCGGGCGTGGACAAGCCGATCTACCTTCTGGCACCGATCATCTCGGTGACCCCTGCGATCCTCGCCTTTGCCGTCATCCCGATGGGCGGCATGGTCAGCGTGTTCGGCCACCAGACGCCGCTGCAGCTGACGGACCTGCCCGTCGCGGTGCTCTACGTGCTGGCCGTCACCTCCATCGGGGTGTATGGAATCGTGTTGGCAGGCTGGGCCTCTGGTTCCACCTACCCCTTGCTCGGCGGTCTTCGGTCCAGTGCGCAGGTCATCTCGTATGAGATCGCCATGGCGCTGTGCTTTGCAGCGGTGTTCCTGTACTCCGGCACCATGTCGACCTCGGAGATCATCAAGTCGCAACAAGGCGTCTGGTACGTCTTCCTGCTGCTGCCTTCCTTCCTCATCTACGTCACGTCCATGGTTGGCGAAACCAACAGGGCGCCTTTCGATCTCCCGGAGGCCGAGGGCGAACTGGTCGGAGGCTTCCACACGGAGTATTCGTCGCTGGGTTTTGCGATCTTCATGCTCGCCGAGTACGTCAACATGACGACGGTGTCGGCACTGGCCACCACGCTGTTCCTCGGGGGCTGGCAGGCGCCATGGCCGTTGAACATGTGGGACGGCGCGAATAGCGGATGGTGGCCCTTGCTTTGGTTCGTCCTAAAGGTCTGGGCGTTCCTGTTCTTCTTCATGTGGCTGCGGGCCACCCTGCCGCGCATGCGCTACGACCAGTTCATGGCGCTGGGATGGAAGATCCTGATCCCCATCTCGTTGGTGTGGATCATGATCGTGGCGATCGTGCGGACCCTCAGCACCCACGGCTATGACCGCTGGGCCGTCCTACTCGTCGCCGCGAGTGCAGTCGTCGGAATCGCCGTGCTCACATTCTCATGGAAGGCATTGCGGCGCAGACGCGTCCCCGACGTCCCGGCACCTGCCGCGGATGCGGGAGCGTTCCCCATACCCCCACTTCCCGTCAAGGAGCGCGCAGATGCCTAAGCCCAACTTCTTCGATGCCATCGCCGGATTCGGCGTCACGTTCAAGACGATGTTCAAGAAGCGGGTCACCGACGAGTATCCGGAGAAACCGGGACCGGTGGCCAAGCGCTATCACGGCCGACATCAGCTCAACAGATACGCCGACGGACTGGAGAAGTGCATCGGCTGCGAACTCTGTGCGTGGGCGTGTCCCGCGGACGCCATCTTCGTCGAAGGCGCTGACAACACTGCGACGGAACGGTTTTCGCCAGGAGAACGCTATGGCCGCGTCTACCAGATCAACTATCTGCGGTGCATTGGCTGCGGCCTGTGCATCGAGGCATGCCCCACCCGTGCGCTCACCATGACCAACGAGTACGAGATGGCCGACGACAACCGCTCCGACCTGATCTACGGCAAGGACAAGCTTCTGGCTCCCCTGCTGCAGGACATGCTGGCGCCACCTCACGCGATGGCCGAGGGCAGCACCGACGAGGACTACTACCGCGGCAACATCACGGCCACTGGGCTCGCGTCGCCAAAGGAGACAGTTTAGTGACAGCTGACTTCACCCTTGTCGCCGCGGACACGGCCTACCGGATCTCGACCGCAGAGGAAGTCACCTTCTGGGTGTTGGCCGCGATCGCGGTCATCGGGGCGGTCGGCGTGGTTGCCGCACCCAAGGCCGTGTACTCGGCGATGTTCCTCGCGAGCGTGATGATCATCCTCGCCGTGCTCTACATCGCCCAGGACGCCCTGTTTCTCGGCATCGTGCAAGTCGTCGTGTACACGGGTGCAGTGATGATGTTGTTCCTGTTCGTACTGATGCTCATCGGCGTCGACTCGGCCGATTCCCTCGTGGAAACGATTCGTGGACAACGCATCTCCGCTGGCATCGCGGGGTTGAGCTTCGGCGTCCTGCTCATCGCGGGAATCGGCAACGTCTCGGTCGCGGGGTTCACCGGCCTCGCGGAGGCCAACAGCGCGGGCAACGTCGAGGGTCTTGCGGCGCTGATCTTCACGCGCTACCTGTGGGCGTTCGAGCTGACGAGCGCACTGTTGATCACCGCGGCACTCGGGGCGATGGTTCTCACCCATCGCGAGCGTCTGGAGGTCCGAAAGACCCAACGCGAGTTGGCCATCGAACGCTTCGCCCCCGGCGGTCATGCCACCCCGATGCCCAACCCCGGCGTCTACGCACGGCACAATGCCGTCGACGTCGCCGCCCGCCTTCCCGACGGCTCAGACGCCTTGACGTCGGTGAGCAGCGCCCTGCCACCCGTGAGCGGAACGCGATGAACCCCTCCAACTACCTCTACCTCTCGGCGGCCCTGTTCACGATCGGCGCTGCCGGAGTCCTATTGCGGCGCAACGCGATCGTCATGTTCATGTGTGTCGAGTTGATGCTCAACGCCGCGAACCTCGCGTTCGTCACGTTCGCCCGCTTGCACGGTCACCTCGACGGCCAAGTCGTCGCGTTCTTCACGATGGTGGTCGCCGCGTGCGAAGTGGTGGTCGGGCTCGCGATCATCATGACCATCTTCCGCACCAGACGCTCGGCCTCGGTCGACGCGGCAAACCTGTTGAAGCACTGATGCTCATGACACCCTTGTGGCTACTCATCGCCCTGCCGCTGGCAGGTGCCATAGTCCTGTTGCTAGGCGGCCAGCGCACCAACGCATGGGGTCACCTACTGGGGTGCGCGACCGCGATCGCATCGTTCGTGGTCGGCGCGCTGTCGTTCGCCGACCTGCTCGGTCGAAGCGCCGAGGACAGGACGATCCACGAAACGCTGTTCTCCTGGGTCCCGGTAGCCCAGCTGCAGGTCGACTTCGGCCTCCAACTCGACCAGCTGTCCGTGTGTTTCGTGCTGCTGATCACCGGCGTCGGGTCGCTGATCCACGTGTACTCGGTCGGATACATGGCGCACGATCCCGAGCGCAGGAGGTTCTTCGCCTACCTGAACCTCTTCGTCGCTGCGATGCTCCTGCTCGTGCTCGCCGACAACTATCTCGGCCTCTACGTCGGCTGGGAGGGCGTCGGCTTGGCGTCCTATCTGCTGATCGGCTTCTGGTCGTACAAACCGTCCGCAGCGACCGCGGCCAAGAAGGCGTTCGTGGTCAACCGCGTAGGCGACATCGGCCTTGCGCTGGCGCTGGCGCTGATGTTCGCCACCGTCGGATCCGTCTCGTACGCACAGGTCTTCGGCACCGTCGACCAGCAGTCAGAGGGAACGCTGACGGCGATGGGACTGCTGCTACTCCTGGCCGCCTGCGGCAAGTCCGCGCAGGTTCCGTTGCAGTCGTGGCTCGGTGACGCGATGGAGGGCCCGACGCCCGTGTCGGCGCTCATCCACGCTGCCACGATGGTCACCGCGGGTGTCTACCTGATCGTGCGCTCCGGCGCCATCTTCGACCTCGCGCCCGACGCCCGCTTGGGCGTGGTGATCGTCGGAGCGGTGACCCTGCTGTTCGGCGCGATCATCGGCTGCGCCAAGGACGACATCAAGAAAGCCCTTGCCGCATCGACGATGTCGCAGATCGGATACATGGTGCTCGCGGCCGGACTCGGCCCCGCAGGCTACGCCATCGCGATCATGCACCTGCTCACCCACGGCTTCTTCAAGGCCGGGTTGTTCCTCGGCGCGGGATCGGTGATGCATGGCATGAACGACGAGACCGACATGCGTCGCTACGGCGGGCTGCGCAAGCTCATGCCTGTCACGTTCGTGACGTTCGGCCTCGGCTACCTCGCCATCATCGGCGTACCACCGCTGTCCGGCTTCTTCTCGAAGGATCCCATCATCGAGACCGCCTTCGCAGCCCAGGGAGCCATGGGGCCGTTGCTTGGCGGCGCAGCGCTCCTGGGCGCTGGTATCACCGCGTTCTACATGACGAGGGTGATGCTGATGACGTTTTTCGGCGAAAAGCGTTGGGACGAAACGGCCGTACATCCGCACGAGTCACCACGGAGCATGACGTTGCCGATGATCGTGCTCGCGTTCGGCTCGGTGTTCGCCGGTGGCCTGCTCGCCGTCGGGGGGACCCTGGAGCACTGGCTGGAGCCGGTGGTCGGCGCACACGAGGCGGAGCACCTTGCGGTGCCCGCATGGGTGATCACAGGGGCCACTTTCGCGGTGATCGTGATCGGCATGGTGATCGCCTATCGCATGTACGGGACACGCGCGATTCCCACGTCGGCACCGGACGCCTCCGCATTGACCGTCGCTGCGCGCAAGGACCTGTATGGCGACGCGTTCAACGAGGACGTCCTGATGCGGCCGGGACAGCTGCTCGCCGCGGGCCTCGTCGAGATCGACGACGACGGCATCGACGACGTGTCAAGAGGGCTGGGCGCTCTGGTCGGGTGGGGGTCTAAACGGTTGGGGCAATGGCAGACCGGGTTCGCCCGCTCGTACGCCTTGACGATGCTCGGTGGCGCCGCGCTGGTCATCGCCGCGATCCTGGCGGTGAGGGGCTGGTGATCACGATGCCGGTTCTGACCGTACTGTGGGCCGTCCCGATGATCGGGGCAGTCGTCGTCATGTTGATCCCGGCCGCTGCGCGGCAGCTGTCCAAGTACATCGCACTCGCGACTTCGTTCGTCGTACTGGCGATATCGGCCTGGCTGGCGATCAAGTTCGATCCATCGGGAAAGCAGTACCAGTTCGTCGAGGACCACGCCTGGATACCGTCGTTCGGCACCGGTTACATCCTCGGCATCGACGGCATCGCCTTGGCGCTGGTCGTTCTCACGGCCGTCCTGGTGCCCATCCTCATCGTCGCGGGTTGGAATGACGCCGACGAACAGGAGGGCTTGCGGGGTCGCTCGACGCACACCTACCTGGCGCTGACGCTCGCGGTCGAAGGCATGGTGCTGATCTCTCTCGTCGCACTCGACGTGCTGCTGTTCTACGTCTTCTTCGAGGCAATGCTGATCCCGATGTACTTTCTCATCGGCGGGTTCGGCGGCGAGAACCGCAGCAAGGCTGCGGTGAAGTTCCTGTTGTACAACCTGTTCGGTGGGCTGATCATGTTGGCCGCCGTCATCGGTCTCTACGTCGCCGTCGCCAACAGTGATGCCTTCGCCGCGGGGACGTTCGACTTCCGCGCGATCGTCACCGCGGTGGCCGACGGCTCGCTGAAGATCAACCCGGGCGTGGTGAACGCGTTGTTCGGTGGCTTCATGTTCGCGTTCGCCATCAAGGCCCCGCTGTGGCCGTTCCACCGCTGGCTGCCCGACGCCGCAGTCGAGGCCACGCCGGCGACGGCGGTGCTCATGATGGCCGTCGTCGACAAGGTCGGCACGTTCGGCATGCTGCGCTACTGCCTTCAACTGTTCCCGGATGCGTCGATGACGTTCCGACCCTTGATCATCACCCTGGCGGTGATCGGCATCGTCTACGGGGCCATCGTGGCAATCGGGCAGACCGACGTCATGCGACTCATCTCATACACGTCGATCTCGCACTTCGGCTTCATCATCCTCGGCATCTTCGTGATGACGAGCCAGGGTCAGGCCGGGTCCACTCTGTACATGGTCAACCACGGCATATCGACAGCCGCACTGTTCCTGATCGCCGGATTCCTGGTGTCGCGCAAGGGCTCTCGCTTGATCGCCGACTACGGCGGCGTGCAGAAGGTGGCACCCATTCTCGCTGGCACGTTCCTGGTCGCGGGACTGGCGACGTTGTCGCTGCCTGGCCTAGCTCCGTTCATCAGCGAATTCCTGGTGCTGATAGGCACATTCACCCGCTACCCCGTCTTCACGGTGTTCGCGGCTACCGGTTTGGTGCTGTCGGCAATCTACATTCTTCTGATGTACCAGCGGATGATGACGGGCCCGGTCAACGCGCGAACCGAAGGGGTCCGCGACCTTCGACCTCGCGAACTCTTCGTCGTAGTCCCATTGATCGCGATCCTGATCGCGCTCGGGGTGTATCCGAAACCCGCGCTGTCCATCATCGATCCCGCCGTCGGCCACACGCTGACGACGATCGACCAACACGATCCCGCGCCACGGGTGGCTGAGGGACGCGAGGAGCAATTGGGACCTGGCGGACGCGAGGAGCAATTGGAAAGGAGACCGGCGAAGTGAACGTCGTAGCGCCGTCGGTCGAGTATCGACTGCTCTTGCCCATGTTGATCATCTTCGGCGTCGCCGTCGTCGGCGTGCTCGTCGAGGCGTTCCTCCCCCGCACCAGCCGCTACGTCACGCAGTTGGCCCTGGCAATCGTCGGCCAGGTGGCCGCGCTGGTGGCCGTCGTCGTCGACTGGCTCGACCTGCACGGCTCAGTCGGCACGACGGCGGTCGTCGGTGCCATCGCGGAGGACAAGCCTGCGCTCTTTCTCCAGGGCACTCTGCTCCTTGTCGGCATCCTGAGCACTCTGCTGATCGCCGAGCGCCACATCGTCACCGGCGACACCGACGACGCAGGCGCCAGCGGACTCGACGCATTCACCGCACAGGCTTCGAGCGTGCCAGGCTCGGTTGCCGAGAAGGTCGCCACCAAAGCCGGTGTGGCACAGACGGAAGTCTTCCCGCTGACCATGTTCGCCTTGGGCGGCATGCTTCTGTTCCCCGCCGCCAACGATCTGCTTTCGATGTTCGTTGCGCTAGAGGTCTTTTCGCTTCCGCTCTATCTGATGTGCGGTCTAGCCAGACGTCGCCGCCTACTCTCACAGGAGGCAGCGCTCAAGTACTTCTTGCTCGGCGCATTCTCGTCGGCGTTCTTCCTGTATGGCATCGCCATGCTCTACGGCTTCGCGGGCACCCTGAGCCTGACCGGGATCGGGCAGGCGGTTGCCGCCGATGCGGACAACACGTCGTTGGCACTCATCGGGATTGCCCTGCTAACCGTAGGCCTCATGTTCAAAGTCGGCGCAGTGCCGTTCCATTCGTGGATCCCCGACGTCTATCAAGGTGCCCCGACACCGGTGACCGCCTTCATGGCCGCCGCGACGAAGATCGCCGCGTTCGGGGCGATGCTCCGAATCTTCTACGTGGCGCTGCCCGCAATGGCGGACGCGTGGCGGCCGGTGCTGTGGGCCATCGCCATCCTGACCATGATCGTCGGCACCGTGACCGCCGTGTCGCAGAACAACGTCAAGCGGATGCTGGCTTACTCGTCGGTCGCCCATGCAGGCTTCATCCTCACCGGCGTCATCGCGCTCAACGACAACGGACTGTCCGCGACGCTGTTCTATCTGTTCGCCTACGGCTTCAGCACACTCGGCGCGTTCGCCATCGTCAGCGTGGTCCGAAACTCCGAAGGCGACGAGGAATTGGACATGACGAGGTGGGCGGGGCTCGGCCGGAATCATCCGCTTGTCGGCGTCGTGTTTTCGCTGTTCCTCCTCGCATTCGCGGGCATCCCCCTGACCAGCGGATTCGTCAGTAAGTTCGCCGTCTTCAAAGCCGCTGCGGAGGGCGGCGCGGCGCCGCTGGTGATCGTGGGCGTCATCGCCAGCGCAATCGCCGCATACTTCTACGTCCGAGTGATCGTGTTGATGTTCTTCACGGACCCACCGGAGGATGCCCCGACGGTGGTGGTCCCGAGTTCGTTGAGCATGGCGACGGTGACTTTGACCGCCGCGATCACGTTCATGCTCGGTGCACTGCCCCAACCATTGCTCGACCTGGTCAACAGTGCGCACGAGTTCGTGCGTTAGCGTCAAGCCATGGCCGACGATCTGGTCGTCCGCACTGACCGCGGAGCGGTTCGCCTGCTCACGCTCAATCGTCCAGCGTCCCGAAACGCATTGAATCGCGGACTCATTAGAGCGCTGTACGCCGCGCTAAAGGAGGCCGACGCAGATCCCGACGTGCTCGCCGTCGTGCTCACCGGCGCCGACCCCGCCTTCTGCGCCGGTGTCGACCTGAAAGAGGCGGCCCGTGACGGGCTCGAGTACTTCGACGAGTTCAAGACCCAGAGTTGCATCACCGCGGTTGCCGACATGACCACGCCGATCATCGGCGCGATCAACGGCGCGACCTTCACGGGCGGTCTCGAGATCGCATTGGGATGCGACTTCCTGATCGCGTCCGAGCGGGCCGTGTTCGCAGACACCCACGCGCGAGTGGGGATCCTGCCCGGTGGCGGTATGACGGCCCGACTCCCTCACGTTGTCGGCGCGGCGATGGCCCGGCGGCTTTCGATGACCGGCGAGGTCGTCGACGCCGACAGAGCCGAACACATCGGGCTGGTCACGGAGGTCGTTCCGCACGACCGACTGGTCGATCGAGCCATCGAGCTGGCTACGGCGATCGCCGAGGTACCTCGCCCGATCATGTTGGGGCTCAAGGAGATCTACGTCCGCGGCGCCGCCGCCGTGGTCGACCCAGCGCTGGCAGCCGAAGACGCCATCGCGGGAGCACAGGATCACGACCTCGCAGGACTGGGCGAGCAGTTCGTCGCGGTATCGCGGCGCAACAAGTCTCAGATCGGCGATTAATCCGGCTGCGGCTCGTCGTCCGACGTGGCCATCAGAACGTTCCATGCCTCGCGCCGCTTGCGGTCCTGGACTTCCTTGCGCCATTGCGTCCCGCGCTTGCTAAATTGACCTTCCGCGGCCTGCTCTGCGACCTCGGTGATTCGGCGCCCTAATACGAGCGCCTCGCCGATCGTCATGGTGAGCAGAACCCCGGACCGTTCACCGTCCGGCCTACCCACGGGATCGACGACGACGCGGGCGGTTTCTGCTCGTCCGTCCGCGTCATCGGTCCAGGGCGGAGTGGAGTACACCTCGGGCACCCCGTCCTCGTCGTTCAAGGTCAGCTGCACGTACATCAGACAACGGTATCGCGTGCGGCGAGCGCCCGCGCCGAGCGCACGGTTGTTTGCCAGCTCACTCGCGAAATGCGTTCAACAAACGTGCATTCGACGACCGAAGGTCAACTCAGGAAACGACGCCGCGCGCGACGATCGCGGTGGTCTGGTCGACCCAGGTGTCGTCCAACTCGACGTCCGGCACCAACAGCATCCGCAGGAGCGTCGCGCCACCGATGATCTCGATGAGGCGCTCTGGATTCACCTCCGAGTGGACCTCTCCGCGGGCGACGGCGTGCTCCAGGCGATCCCGCACGACACCGAATAGGTCGGCGAACCGGCTCATCACCCGATGGTTGAGCTCCACGTCGGCGGCCATGTCGGCGATCAACCCTGGCAGTGCAGCACGGACGAGCGGGCTGGTGAACACGTCGCGGGCTGCCGCGATCATCGCTCGAACGTCGGCCACCACGTCGCCCTCGGGGGCGACCAACGCCGTCGGCGCGGTGGGAAACGCTGCCTCGTGCACGAGTTCGGCCTTGCTGGACCATCGTCGGTAGAGCGCCGTCTTCGTGGTCCCCGCCCGTTCGGCGATGGCTGCCATGGTCAGAGTCGAATATCCAATTTCGACAAGCAGATCCGCGGTTGCGGTCAATATGGCAGCGTCGATGCGTGGGTCACGCGGGCGCCCTGAAGTCACGGCCTTGTCAACGAAGCGTGGTTCTGCTTTCATATCGCTACGCATAGTATCGTAATTACCGCAATTGCCCGAAGGGTGCGTCCAATGCCTACCGATCCGGCCGTTGAAGACGTCGACCACATGCAGCGCTCCAGTCGGGACGTCACCACGCTGCCCTCGATCATGTCGGAGTGGCTTTCGGAGGTCATGCCCGGCGAGACCGCTCCCGAGGTCACGGTGGAGAGTGGGATCGACTCCAACGGAATGTCTTCGGAGACCATCGTCCTGACTGGGCGGTGGACCGAAGGCGGCGAACCCGTCACGCAGAAGTGGGTTGCCCGAGTCGCGCCGTCGGCAGCCGACGTGCCGGTGTTTCCCACCTACCGCCTCGACCATCAATTCGACGTCATTCGCACGGTCGGGGAACTGACCGACGTGCCGGTTCCCCGCGTCCGCTGGATCGAGAACACGGGATCGGTCCTCGGCACGCCATTCTTCCTCATGGACCACGTCGACGGTATCGTGCCGCCCGATGTCATGCCATATACGTTCGGCGGCAACTGGTTTGCGGACGCACCCGCCGAGCGACGGCGCGAACTGCAGGACGCCACCATCGAGGTGTTGGCCAAGCTGCATTCGATTCCCGATGCGGGCGAGACGTTCGGGTATCTGTCCGAGATCGACCCACCGGGAGACACCCCGCTGCGCCGCCACTTCGGTTGGCTCGAGGAATGGTATGCCTTTGCCGTTCCCGACATCGGGTCGTCGCCGTTGGTGGAACGCGCTCTCGCCTGGCTGGAGGAGAACTTCCCCGACGACGTCGCAGCGACGGAGCCCGTGCTGGCATGGGGTGACGCACGCATCGGCAACGTGCTCTACTACGACTTCCGCCCAGTTGCCGTTCTCGATTGGGAGATGGCCACCGTCGGTCCACGTGAACTCGACGTCTCATGGATCATCTTCGCGCACATGGTATTCCAAGAGCTAGCGGGCCTCGCCGGCATGCCGGGGCTGCCCGACGTCATGCGCGAAGCGGACGTGCGGGCGAAGTACGAAGAACTTACCGGCACGACGCTTGGGAACCTCGACTGGTTCTACGTGTATTCGGGTGTCATCTGGTGCTGCGTGTTCATGCGCACCAGCGCCCGACGGGTGCGCTTCGGCGAGATCGAGAAACCCGACGACGTCGAATCGCTGTTCTACCACGGCGCACTACTCAAGCGACTGATCGAGGAGGACAACTCGTAATGCTCGGCCCCATGGACGAATTTCCCATTCACCAAGTCCCGCAACCGATCGCGTGGCCGGGGTCCTCGGACCGCAACTTCTACGACCGGTCCTACTTCAACGCCCACGACCGGACCGGGAACATCTTCCTCATCAGCGGCATCGGCTACTACCCGAACCTCGGCGTCAAGGACGCGTTCGTCCTGGTGCGCCGCCGGAGCCGCGAGGGCGGCGACAATGGGCCGCGCGACGAGCAGACAGCGGTGCACCTTTCGGACGGAATCGATCAGGACCGGTTGAACCAAAACGTCCTCAACTACCGAGTCGAGGTCTGCGATCCATTGCATCGGCTGCGGATTGTGATGGACGAAACCGAGGGCGTGGCAGTCGATCTCACGTGGAACGGACTATTCGACGTCGTGCAGGAACAGCGCCACGTCCTGCGTGCCGGTACTCGGGTGACGCTCGACGCTCAGCGCTTCGCGCAGCTGGGCTCGTGGAGTGGCACCATCGCCATCGACGGTGAGGACATCGCCGTCGATCCCTCGGTGTGGATTGGTTCGCGCGACCGCTCATGGGGCATCCGGCCGATCGGCGAGGCCGAACCCGCTGGGCGCCCGGCGGATCCGCCATTCGAGGGCATGTGGTGGCTCTACGTACCGATGGCGTTCGACGACTTCTCCATCGTGCTCATCATCCAAGAGGACCCTAGCGGATTCCGCTCGCTCAACGACTGCACCAGGATCTGGAAGGACGGCCGCGTCGAGCAGATGGGCTGGCCGCGGGTGAAGATTCACTACACCTCGGGAACTCGGATCCCGACGGCAGCGACGATCGACGCAACGGCGCAGGACGGCTCCCCAGTGCACTTCGAGGTGGAATCCAAACTGCCCGTGCCCATTCACGTCGGCGGCGGCTACGGCGGCGACTCCGACTGGATTCACGGCGTATGGAAGGGCGAGGGATTCACCGAGCGCCTGACCTATGACATGACCGATCCAGCGATAGTCGCCCGTGCGGGCTTCGGAGTCATCGATCACGTCGGCCGCGCGGTGTGCACGGAGGGTAACAAGCCGCCCGTCGAGGGCTGGGGCCTCTTCGAACACGGTGCGCTAGGACGCCACGACCCATCGGGGTTCGCGGACTGGCTCACGGTGGCACCCTAGATTTGGCACAATCCGCCGACGAGTGGACGTCACGCTGCTCGACGCATCCCACCGACGGGCACCACCACCCGCATTGACTGATTATCAGTCAGTATGCATATGATGGCTCGTGGCGCGTCTCGATCTCTCGGGGAAACGGATCCTGATCACCGGTGCGTCCAGCGGCATCGGTCGCGCACTAGCCCTCGAGTTGGCAGCAAGGGGCGCCAACCTGGCTCTGGCGGCGCGCCGAGGTGACCTTCTCGACGATCTAGCCGCCGAAATCGCCGCGCAACGGAAGCCGCCAGCCACCTTCAGCACCGATCTGTCGGTACCCGGCGCAGCACTGGCGCTCGCCGCCGACGTCCTCGCCGAGTTCGACGCCCACCTGGACGTCGTCGTCAACAACGCCGGATCGAGTGTCACCGGCGCGCAACTGCGATTGGCCGACGCCGCCGAAGCCCGACGGGTATTCGAGGTCAACCTGTGGTCACCGCTCGCACTGACGGCCGCAGTGTTGCCCACGATGCTATCCGCCAACGAAGGCACGATCGTGAACGTAACGTCGACCATCCAGGCCGTCCCGCTTCCGCTTCTCGCCTACTACTCCGCATCCAAGGCCGCGCTCGCACAAGCGACGCGCGCATTGCGACTCGAGCTCGCGGACACGGGAATACGGGTGCTCGAAATCATCCCTGGCGCGACCGATACGGCGTTGCGCGACATCGACGAACTGCCGTGGAAGACGAAGCCCCCGCGCACGCTGCCTCCGGTGTCGCCGCAGTCAAGCGCCCGAGCCATCGTCCGCGCGCTCGAACGTAGAGCCACCCGACTGGCCCACCCGAGATATGCGCTCGCACCAATAGAACTGTCGGCGCTCGGGCGTCTGGTGGCCGCTGCGGGTGGTCGACGAGTCAATACCGCTGACGCATTGAAGCTTTCGTGAGCGACTCCAAACGCCGCAAGATAATCACGACGGCACGGCAGATGTTCACCACCATGCCCTACGACAAGGTGGCGACGGCGGAGATCGCCAAGCAGGCCGGTGTGGCATACGGCTTGATCGCCCACCACTTCGAACACAAGCGTGGCCTGTATCTGGCCGTCATCGGCGAAATGGCCGACGAGATCGCCGAACTTCACGACACCGCAACGCCTTCGGATGCACCGCCCACCGAGCAACTTCGCGACGTCTTGCGCCACCACGTCGCCTACATCGACGCGCATGCCGACACGTTCCTGGCGCTGATGCGTGGCGGCGTCGGAGCCGACCTCGAACACCAGACCACCATCGAAACCCTGCGTTCGGTGGGCATCCGGCGGATACAAGGCGCACTCGGCATCACGGACCCGGTCCCGCCCGTGCTGCGGACGGCGTTGAGAGGCTGGGTCGGCTACCTCGACGAGATAATGATCGACCGGATCGTCCACGGCGACGTCGCCGCAGAATCACTCGTCGACTTGGCCTACGCAGCGCTGATCGTCACGCTCCGACGCGTTCGGTACCTCGACGGCACGATCCAATACGGCGACGACGTCGTCGCCGCGCTGAACTCCGAAGAGGCACGATGAGCGCGGCTACCCGGTGTTCGTCACCTCGACAGCCCCCACACGGCCGAACACCATCGACTCCTCGATCCGATCGAACCGGTGGTCGATGACGTCCAGCACGTAGTTGTGCCGTACGTGCCACGGCCGCCGATTGCCCGATCTCGGCAGCGCGTGAGGAGCGCGCTGGATGTAGCCGGCCTCGAGATCCCATGCCAGCTTCTCCGTGATCGGCGCGTCGCCGAGATGTGGGTACGCGTGGGTGTAGCCGTGAGAGTCCATGTAGGCCAGTAACTTTGCGACGGCCTTGGCAGTCATGTCGGCACGCAACGTCCACGACGCATTGGTGTACCCGATGCACCACGCCATGTTCGGAACGTCCTCGATCAAATACTCCTTGTAGACGAAGCGGTCGGTGGGTTTCACTTCGTCGCCGTCCACGATGATCTGGATGCCGCCGAGCGCCTGCAACTGCAAGCCCGTCGCCGTGACGATGACGTCGGCGTCCACGCGGCCACCCGACTTCAGCACGATTCCGGCCGCATCCACGTGGTCGACCTGATCGGTCACGACCTCTACCCGGCCCGCGCTGATGTGGTCGAAGATGTCGCCATCGAGCACGAGGCACATGCGTTGGTCCCATGGGTTGTACTTGGGTTTGAAGTGGACGTCGACGTCGTAGCCCTCGGGGAGCCTTGACATGTTGACCTTGCGGATCAGCTGCCTGCCCAGCTTGGGCGCCTTGCGGAACATGAAGTAGGTCACGTAGTGGATCATCGCGTTGCGGAACCGCACCACGGCGTGGGAAGCCCTGCGCGGCAGGACCTTCCGAATGAAGTCCACCATCGGATCGATGCGCGGACTCGGCATCATGTAGGTCGGCGAGCGCTGCAGCATCGTCACCTGCGCGGCCTTCTGCGCCAGCGCCGGGATCAGGCTGATTGCGGTGGCGCCGCTGCCGATCACCACGACCCGCTTGCCGGCGTAGTCCAGCGCCTCTGGCCAGAACTGCGGGTGCGCGACATCGCCTGCGAACTCCTCGATGCCGGCGAAGTCTGGCGTGTACGGTTCGTCGTAGTCGTAGTAGCCGGTGCCGCAGAACAGAAATCGTCCGCGATAGACCTTCTCGGCGCCGTCCACCTCGGCGCGCACCGTCCACGTGTCGGTCGTCGAATCCCATTCCGCCGACTTCACGTGGGTGTCGAACTTGATGTGCCTGTCGATCCCGTACTTGCGAGCAGCGTTGGTCAGATACTCGCGGATGTCGGCCCCGTCGGCGACGTTCTCGGGCCGGACCCACGGCTCGTAGGGAAGGCTCAGGGTGAAGATGTCGCTGTCGGATCGGATGCCGGGGTAGCGGAACAGATCCCAGGTACCGCCGATGCGGGCGCGACGTTCCAGCACGGTGTAGGTCAGCTGTGGGTTCTTCTCGTGGATCCGATAGGCAGCCCCGATGCCGGAGATGCCGGCGCCGATGATCAGCACGTCCGAAAACTCGCCGTCAGCCATCAAGAACCTCCCTTGCCGTGCAGTAGGACCAATCCGCAAGCTCCTTGGTCCCGCCGCGTACCACCAGCCTAGGTGCTCACGTCCGCAGCGCGTCAACGATCTGCGCCAGCGAATCCAGCGCGATCGGACCCGGTTGGTAGATGCACACTCGGTCCGCGACGCCGGCCATGCGGTCGCGGATGTGCGCCGCGACCTCGGCAGGCGTGCCACACGCCGCGATCGTGTACAGCATCTCGTCGGTGATCAGTCCGCCCATGTCCTGCCATCGGCCCTGCTTGGACAGCGCGTTGAGTTCGGGCTGCAGGTCACCCCAGCCGTGCACGTCGAGCACGGGCTTGTACGCGGGCGTCGACCCGTAGAACGCGAGCAACGTCCTCGTCGCGGTGTGGTCGGGGTCTTCATCGGACGCGACCGACACGATCACCTCGGGGACGATGGCGAATTCGGCCTCGTCTCGACCCGCCGCCGCAAGACCCTCCCGAACCCCGGCCATCGTCACCTCCTGCAGGAAGCGCTTCGAACCGAATGGCATGACCAGCAGTCCGTCGGCGACCTCGGCGGTAGCTCTAGTGAGCCTCGGCCCCAACGCGCCGACGTAGATCGGTGGCGGAGCGTACGGGTTGCCGCGCGGCGTAAAGGTCGGTGTCATCAGCGTGTGCCGGTAGAACTCACCGCGAAAGTTCAGTCGCTCGCCCGTCGACCAGGTTTCGAAGATCGCCCGCAGCGCACCGACCAGCTCGACCATCCGCGCGACGGGCTTGTCGAACTCGGCGCCGTAGCGCTTCTCGATCTGCGTGCGGATCTGCGTGCCAAGACCGAGCGTGAAACGGCCCTCGCTGAGGATCTGGTGATCGATGGCCTGATGCGCGAGCTGAATCGGATTGCGGGGGAATGCGATCGCCACGTTGGTCATGAGGTCGACGCCACCCACCGTGGACGCCAGCGTCAGCGGCGCGAATACGTCGTGCGGACCTTCGAAGGTGAAGACACCGCTCGCCCCCGCCTCGCGCAGCGCATGGGTCCTTTCGACGGCATCTGCGGGGCCGAACAACGCCGTCATGACCTTCACCCGTGAGAGCCTAATCACGTGCAAACGCCAACGGACGCCGACGTCGTCGTGGTGGGCGCGGGATTCGCGGGGCTGTCGACGGCGCGACAGCTGATCCGGCTCTCCCGCGACGTCCTCGTGCTCGAGGGACGCGATCGGGTCGGAGGCAGGTCGCTGACGACGACGATCGCAGGCATCCCCGTCGATCTCGGTGCCACGTTCGTCGGGCCGACCCAGCGCGAGGTGGGAAGGCTCGCGGCCGAACTCGGCTGCGACACGGTTCCCACCCACAACGCGGGCACCAACCTGATCCAATGGCGGGGACGGGTGCGCACCTATCGCAACACCATCCCGCGACTGTCGATGATTGAACTGCTTGACGTTTCGCGCATCCAGTGGCGATTCGAACGGCTCAGTCGGCAAGTACCACTTGCCGACCCGTGGACGTCGCCGATCGCGCACCGCCTCGACGACCAATCGCTGGAGGCGTGGCTACGCTCGGTGCACGCGGGCGCGTCCACGCGCGACCTGATGGCGGTCATGGCGAGGGTGACGTGGGGCGCAGAGCCCGCGGACGTGTCGATGTTGCACGCGGTGCGCTACATCAAGGCCGCCGGCGGCATCGGCCCCATGCTCGACGTCGAGGGCGGCGCCCAGCAGGACCGCTTCCCCGCGGGTACGCAGCAGATCGCGCTGCGGATGGCCGACGAACTGGGCGAGGCCGTGCGTCTGGACGCGATCGTGCGGCGCATCGAGCGGCGCGCCGACGGCGGCATCGTCGTGCACACCGACACCGAGGCGATCGGGGCACGCGCCGTCGTCGTGGCGATACCGCCGGAACACCGCGGTGCCATCACGTTCGAGCCACCACTCCCCGATGGCTACGCCGAGGTGACGCGAGGCTGGCCGCAGGGCAGTCTCAGCAAGGCGTACGCCGCCTACGACGCTCCATTCTGGCGAGCCGATGGGCACTCGGGCGAGGCGTTGTCCGACGACGGCCCAGTCTTCATCACCTTCGACGTGAGCCCCGGCGACGAGGGCCCAGGCATCCTGTTGGGGTTCACCGACGCGCGAACCTTCGATTCACTCTCGGCCCACGATCGTCGAGAGCGCGCACTCGGCTGCTTCGCCGCGCTGTTCGGAGACTCCGCTCTCGCACCGATCGATTACGTCGACCACTGTTGGGGCGCAGAACCATTCGCTCCTGGCGGCCCCACCGCCGCAGTGCCGCCAGGCTCGTGGACCAGCTGCGGGCGCTGGCTGCGTCGACCGGTCGACGGCATCTTCTGGGCAGGCACGGAGACGGCGGACGAATGGACCGGGTTCCTCGACGGCGCGGTCCGCTCCGGGCAGAGGGCCGCGGCCGAGGTCGAGACGTATTTGTCTGCGCCACCCACTACGACACCATCCACTACGAGCTGATCCGACGCTCCCGTCGTACCGCATCCACCAGTGACCGCAACTGCCCGTTGACCTCCGCCGGATGTTCCTGCGGGCCCATGTGCCCGCCGGGCAACTCGACGAATGCAGCGAGATTCGGGACGTCGGCGGCGATGCGCCGGGCTGCCTTGATCGGCAGCAGGCGGTCCTTCTTGCTGCCGACGACCAACGCGGGAACGGTGAGATTGGTCAACGAGATGTGCTTGGGCCCAAGCGAATCGACGAGAGCGCGCGCCCATCCGCCGCGGCCTGCCGGTGGCGTGTGAGCGAACAGGTCGAAGACAAGGTCCGCGATGGCAGGATCGGCGTCACGTCCCACCGCTAGCGCGGCAATGAACCTGCGGCTCTGTTGGATCGATCCTGGCACCAGTGGGGCGCCCCCGAACTGCTTCAGCACGGCGCCCACCGTGCGCACCCGACTGCCGACCAACGGGGCAGGTACCGGCAGGACCTGGACGTCACGGAGTAGATCGCCGCTCGACGTGTTCATCAACGCGACGGCGTCGGCGCACTGCAGCACACGCCGCGGGTAGCGCTGCGCCCACGACATGATCGCGATGCCGCCCATCGAATGGCCGCCGATCACGGCCCGCTCCCCCGGCGCCAACGTGGCTGCCAGCACGGCGTCCAGGTCAGCGGCCAGGAAGTCCAAGCCGTAATTGCCCCGGCGCGGCGGAACGTCGCTGCGGCCGTGGCCGCGGTGGTCATAGGCGATCACCCGGTAGTCGCGTGCGAGGTCCACGATCTGGTTGGCCCACACCCGGATCGCGCACGTGATGCCATGGGCCAGGACGATGGGATAGCCGTGCTCGGGTCCGAAGACCTCGGTGTGCAGTCTCGTGCCATCGGGAGAACGCACGTCTACCGGCCGCCCCGTTGGCATCTCGTCCAACACGGCCAGCCGCCTCGAGACCGTCTTCATGACACTCCGATCCGCCGCGAGCCTCGTCGCCCGCAGCCGCGCAAGTGTAACTTTCGTTTTGCTAGCGTCGGCACGGCGACCAGATTGGAGCTCAGGGCCTCGGCGCCGGATGCCGATGGCCTGCTGACCAATCGGGTGAGATCATGACGAACGTGACCACGTGGCGGGACGTCGAACGGGCAGTGCCGGAATTCGCGCAACGCGTGCGAGAGCTCTTCGATGCGCATCGCCACAAGACGATCGCGACTCTGCGAGCCGACGGGTCGCCGAGGATCTCCGGAATCGAGGCCTCGTTCGACGAAGGCGTGCTGTCGTTCGGGTCGATGCCCGAGGCGCGCAAGGGTGCGGACTTGCGCAGGGATCCACGGTTCGCACTGCACAGCGCGACGGTCGATCCGGTCGAGGGTGCCGAGTCCCAATGGCCCGGCGAGGCGAAGATCTCCGGACGAGTGACGGTTGCCGGCCAGCTCTCGGATGGACTGGAGGGCGACCTGTTCCACGCCGACATCGCCGAGGTCGTGCTCACGCATCTCAACGAGGAGGCCACCTTGCTCGTCGTCGAGTGGTGGACCCCGGTGCACGGCCTGCAATCCAGGGAGCGGAGTTAAATGGGGCGAATGCGCGCCATCCAGATAGCCAGCCTCGACGGACCCGATGCCGCCCGACTAGTCGACATCGACGAACCGACTGACAACGACGACGCCGTCGTGATCGAGGTCCATGCGGCGGGCGTCGCGTTCCCCGACGCGCTTCAGACTCGCGGTCTGTACCAACATCGCCCCGAACTGCCCTACATACCCGGCGCCGAGATCGCGGGCGTCGTGCGCAGCGCGCCTCCCGACGCACACGTCACCGCCGGCGATCGGGTGGCCGCGCTAACGATGCTCAGCGGCGCCATGGCCGAAGTGGTTGCGCTACCGCCAGATCGGGTGTTCAAGCTACCCGACGCCGTGTCGTTCGAAGCGGGTGCCGGTTTGCTGTTCAACGACCTGACGATGCACTGCGCGCTACGTACCCGCGGACGGCTGGTGGCGGGCGAGACGGTTCTGGTGCACGGTGCGGCAGGCGGCATCGGCACGTCCACCTTGCGACTGGCACCTGCGTGGGGAGCTGCACGGACCATCGCGGTGGTCAGCACCGAGGACAAGGCCGAAGTGGCCAGGGCCGCAGGCGCTTCCGACGTCGTCTTGGCCGACGGCTTCAAGGACGCGGTCAAGGAGCTGACGGGTGGACGTGGAGTCGACATCGTGGTGGATCCGGTCGGCGGCGACCGGTTCACCGACTCGCTGCGGTCGCTCGCCCCCGGTGGCCGACTCCTGGTGATTGGGTTCACCGGCGGCGAGATCCCCACGGTGAAGGTCAACCGGCTGCTCCTGAACAACGTCGATGCCGTCGGCGTCGGTTGGGGAGCGTGGGCGGCCACCCACCCCGGCTACCTCGCCGAGCAGTGGGCTGAGCTGGAACCGCTGCTGGCGTCAGGCCAGGTCTCCGCGCCCGAGCCCGTCGTCTACCCCATGGAGCAGGCCTCGGACGCCATCAAGTCGCTGGAGGACCGTACCGCCAGGGGCAAGGTCGTCGTCAAGGTGCAGTGAGCGCCTAGCTGCCCACGCCCCAACCGAACACTCGCGAGGTCAGCAACACCAGGCCGAGCGACACCGTCGCCACGACGACAAGCCCGATGATGGCCACCACGAGCGGCCGCCACCCAGTTTTGGCCAATTCCCTGAAGTTGGTGTTGAGCCCGACGCCGGCGAACGTCAGCAGGAACGCCCACTTGGAGATGTTGGCGAGGTTGGCCGTCTGGCCCTTGTTCAGCCAGCCGACGGTCACTAGCGCCGACACCACCAGGAATCCCACCACGAACTTGGGAAACTTGGCCCAGATGAAGCTGGCCTTGGCCTTGAACCCGGGCGCGAGCTCGTCCGCCTCGCCGCGAGCCGCCCAGTAGAGCGCGAACCCGAGGACGACGAAGCCGATCAGCGCGTTGCGCACCGACTTCACCAAAACCGCGATCTTGCCAGCCTCATCGGAGAACAGGAAGCCGGTCGCCGTGGTCTCGGCCGTGTTGTCGACCGCCAATCCAGCCCACAACCCGAACTCGTGGTCGGTCAGACCGATCAGATGCCCGAGCGGCGGCAGCGTGAACAGCGCGACGGCACCCAGCGCCAAGATCGCGGTGATCGCGTAGCTGGCGTCGGAGTTGCGAGCCCTGATCGCCCCCTTGGACGCGACGATCGCCGACACGCCGCATATCGACGTGCCAATGGCCAGAAGCGAACCGAGCTTGCCCGACAACCCCAGCCACTTGGCTGCAAGGATGATGATCGTCCCTGCGACTGCCATGTCCACCAAGATCTGCACCAGGCTCGTCGCGCCCAGCTTGGCGATGTCACCAAGGATGAAACGTGAACCGAGAGCGATGATTCCGATCTTCAGCCAGAAGTCGTAGGTGGCAACGCCAGGTTTGAAGACGCGGTGCACACCAACGGTGTTGGAGATGAGCAGACCGATGAGGATGGCCCACAACACGAATTCGATGTCGGGGAAGGGCCAATGGTTGCGCTTGCCAAGGGCAACCCACCAGATCTCGGCGTACTTCCCGAGCAGGCCGACGGCCAGCAACAGAAGTACGCCGGGAACGTAGGCCAAGACATTGGTGGTTGGGAAAGTCTCTTCCGCACGTTCTTCGTCGCGTTCGATGCTCGTCGTGCTCATCACATCACCACGGAATCTTCGGAAGGACGTTCGCCACCGCGAGCGCGACGATGATGCCCGCCACGATGGTCGCCCACCAGTCGGTGCCGAGACTGCCGACGGCGTTCGCCCAGGCCGCCGTCTGGGTCGGCGGATCGGCGGTTTCAGAACTCGGGTCAGGGCCTGGTCGGCTCACGACAGTCTCCTCTCACGGATGATCGTGTGCCATGGTCGATGTCGGGTGACCAGGCGACAAGAGATCGGATCGCGATGATTGAAGCGCCTGCCACGCACTTCGCCGATTCTGGGAACAACGAGGAATGACTGCCGTCGAATCGTGGTTAGCCTCGACAGGTCACCCTCGACGAAAGCTGGAGATTCGTGTCCGATCAGTCGAACCCGTTGCATCTGGCCGTGGCGCTCGACGGCGCAGGCTGGCATCCATCCGCCTGGCGTGAGACAGACGCCCGGCCGAGCGAGTTGTTGACCGCGAATTACTGGACTGACCTGGTCGCGACCGCGGAGCACGCGCTGCTGGACTTCGTCACGATCGAGGACGGCTTCACGCTGCAGTCCGACCATCCCTTCAGCCCCGACCAACGCACCGATCAGGTCCGCGGCCGGTTGGATGCCGTGCTCATCGCCGCGAGGGTGGCGCCACGCACCCGGCACATCGGCCTCGTACCGACCGCGACCGTGACCCACACCGAACCGTTTCACCTGTCCAAGGCAATCGCGACGCTCGACTACGTCAGCACCGGAAGGGCCGGAGTACGCGTCCAGGTGTCCGGACGCAGGGACGCTGCGGCGCACTTCGGCCGCCGCGACGTGCCGACGATCGACACGAAAGCTCTCAAAGACCCTGGCGCACAACAGCGGATCGTCGAGCACTTCGACGAGGCCGCCGACTACGTCGAGGTGCTGCGCCGATTGTGGGACAGCTGGGAGGACGACGCCGAGATCCGCGACGTGGCGACGGGCCGGTTCGTCGACCGAAACAAGCTGCACTACATCGACTTCAAGGGGCGATGGTTCTCGGTCAAGGGGCCATCGATCACACCGCGCCCCCCGCAGGGGCAGCCGATCGTGGCGGCATTGGGCCACATCGAACCCGCGTTCGAACTGATCGCGCACAGCGCCGACGTAGGGTTCGTCACGCCGCACGACGCGACCCAGGCGCGGGCTATCGGCGACCAAATCGCAGCAGAGGCAAGGGCCGTGGACCGTACCGCCGCTGTCCGTGTATTCGCCGACGTCGTCGTGTTCCTCGCGGACACGGCGCAAGAGGCTGCGGATCGACGGGCTCGCCTCGACGAGTTGTCTGGCGACGAATACTCGAGTGACGCCCAGATCTTCGCCGGGACAACGGCGCAACTAGCCGACCTGCTCGCGGAATGGCAGGAGGCAGGGTTGGCGGGCTTCCGGCTACGGCCAGCGACTCTGCCCCACGACCTACGGCAGATCACCGATGGCCTAGTGCCGGAGTTGCAGCGCCGCAAGCTTTTCCGCACCGCATACGAAGCCGAAACCCTGCGCGGATTGCTCGGCCTAGAGCGACCCGCCAACCGCTACGCGACCGCATGAGCTAGGACATCGACATGAGCAAGCCCATCAAGCAGGTCCACTTGGCAGCCCACTTTCCCGGCGTGAACAACACGACGGTGTGGAGCGATCCAGCAGCAGGCAGCCACATCGAGTTCAGCTCGTTCGTACGGTTCGCCCAGTCCGCGGAACGCGGAAAGCTCGACTTCCTCTTCCTCGCCGAGGGGCTTCGGCTTCGCGAGCAGAACGACCAGATCTACGACCTCGACGTCGTCGGGCGACCCGACACCTTCACCGTGTTGGCCGCACTCGCGGCAGTCACCGAGCGCCTCGGCTTGGCGGGCACTATCAACTCGACGTTCAACGAGCCCTACGAGGTGGCCAGACAGTTCGCCAGCCTCGACCACCTGTCCGGCGGGCGCGCCGCATGGAACGTCGTGACGTCGTGGGATGCGTTCACCGGCGAGAACTTTCGCCGTGGCGGTTACTTGCCGCAGGACGCTCGATACGAGCGGGCAAAGAGCTTCCTGCGCACCGCGCACGAACTCTTCGACTCTTGGCGCGGCGACGAGATCATCGCGGACAAGGACTCCGGCGTCTTCCTCACCAATCCCCTGCCTGGCGCCTTTGCCCACTCCGACGCGTTCTTCGACATCGCAGGTCAGTTCAACGTTCCGCGCAGCCCGCAGGGCAGGCCGGTGATCTTCCAGGCGGGCGATTCCGACGAAGGCAGGGAGTTCGCGGCCTCTGACGCCGACGCGATCTTCTCCCGGCACAGTACGTTGACGGACGGTCAGTCGTTCTACACCGACGTCAAGGGCAGGCTCGCCAAGTACGGACGTCGTCGCGAGGATTTGCTGATCCTGCCCGCGGCCACCTTCGTCCTCGGCGACACCGATGCCGAGGCACAGGACATCGCACACGAAGTGCGGCTCGCGCAGGTCTCGCCGCAGACGGCGATCAAGTTCCTGGAGCAACTGTGGAATCGGGACCTTTCCGACCACGACCCCGACGGGCCGCTCCCCAGCGTGGATCCAGTCGTCGGCGAGAACACGATCGCGCGCGGGCGCGCGAGCGTGCGGATGCATCGCGATCCCATCGCCGTCGCCAACGAGTGGCGCGCCAAGGCCGAGGCGGAAGGGCTCACCACACGGGAACTGATCATCGAGGTGACGGGGCGCCAGAACTTCGTCGGATCACCTGACACGGTCGCAGCGACGATCAACGAGTTCGTGCAAGCCGATGCGAGCGACGGCTTCATCCTGGTGCCGCACATCACTCCCGACGGGCTGGATCCGCTCGTCGACAAGGTGGTGCCACTTCTGCAGGAGCGTGGTGTGTATCGCACGGAGTACGAGGGCACCACGTTGCGCGACCACCTCGGCCTCGAGCCGCTACCGGTACCCGGGCAGTCCTCGGCGGCCACCAAGCGCGACGTGGCCTCCTAGCCCACCGCCGTCGGCACGCGCGCGCGACGATCCGAGACACGCTCCAAGCCCAGGTGTCCGCGCAGGGTGGTGTGGGTGTATTCACGCCGAAACAGCTTGCGATCACGCAGGATCGGGACCACGTGGTCGACGAACAGTTCGAGACCGGACGGGAAGAGGTCCGGCATCAGATTGAAGCCGTCGACGGCGCCTGCGACGAACCACTCCTCGATGGCGTCGGCGATCTGCTCGGGCGACCCGATCACCAGCCGGTGCCAGGTGATCACCCGGTCCATGATCTGACGGACGGTGAGATTCTCGCGTCGCGCCAGGTTGACCACGATGTCGCGTGCACCTTGTGATCCGCCGGCCGTTTCAGCACCCGCGAGCAGCCAGTCCGGCAGCGGCTTGTCCCAATGCAATTCGGAACGATCGACGCTGAGTTGTGAGGCGAGGCGGCCCAGCAGCCGATCGTCGCCGGCGAGTTCGTTCAGCTCACGGTTGCGTCGACGGGCCTCCTCCTCGGTGCTGCCGAGGACGAAGGACAGCCCTGGCATGATGCGGATCGCATCAGCGGGACGGTCGTACGCCGCAGTGCGGATGCGAAGTTCGCGAGCGTTGCGCAGCGCATCGGTCAGCGACGCCTGCGCTGCGAAGACCCCGTCGGCGTACTTGGCCGCGAGATCGAGTCCACCAGCGGAGCCCCCCGCTTGGAACAGCACCGGGTGGCCTTGGGGCGAACGCGGCAGGTTCAACGGGCCTGCCACGGTGAAGTGGTCGCCGCGGTGCTCGATGGGATTGATCGCACCGAGCCTGCCGAAGACACCCGTGCCTTGGTCGGCGAGGACGGCGTCGTCGTCCCACGAATCCCATAGCGCACGAACGACTTCGACGAATTCCGCTGCGCGACCGTATCGTTCCTTCCGACCCGGCTGAGAAGGCGCGTCGGCACCACCGCTTCCGAAGTTGCTCCAGGCGTACGGGTCACTGCTGGTGACGACGTTCCACGCGACCCTCCCGCGGCTGAGGTGATCCAGCGACGAGAACCGACGCGCGACGTTGTAGGGCTGCTCGAAGGACGTCGACACCGTCGCGATCAGCCCGAGGTGCGTCGTCACCGCCGCGAGCGTCGACAGCAGCACGATCGGATCGAGTCCGAGCGGTGGCTCCAAGAGCGGCTCGTCGGGCTTCTGGAACAGCGAAGGGCTGTCGGCCAGGAACAGGGCATCGAGCGTGCCGCGTTCCGCCGTGCGCGCCACGTCGATCCAGTACGCCGGATCGGTGAACCAGTGCGGATCCGCGTCAGGATGCTGCCAGGCTGCGGGGTGCATGCCGTCGGACAGCACGTTGACGCCGAGGTGGAGTTGCCGCTCTGACATCAGAAGTAACCGTTGGCTGGCGGCGAGGCTCCGTTGACCGCATGATTTCCTGCCGCATAAGCCTTGTAGTCCAGCGGACTGTGGCTTGCCACGGTGCGGATGTTGCGCCAGTGCCTGTCGAGGTTCAGCTTGCGGCTGGTGGCCGACGCTCCCCCCGTGTCGAACAGCCGTTGCGCCGCAGCCACGGTCAGACGTTCGGCGACCAGCTGCGCCTTGGCGACGACGACGGCGGTCTCAGACAGCGCGTTCGAATCGTCGACGCGGCCCGAGTCGACCAAGGCATCGATGGAGTCGGCTGCCGCGAGCACCAGCGCCTCGGTGGCCGAAGCCGTGGCCGCAATCTCACCGACGGCCTGCAGCACGAACGGATCTTGCGCCGCGGTGTCGGCGAGCGAATGGGACGCAGGCCGCGCACGAAGCTGGACGAACTCGACCGCGTCATCGAGTACGGCGGCCGCGATGCCCGCCCCGACGGCAGCCAGGAAGAGCTGCAGGAAGGTGGTCGAGTGACCGAGGTGCTTGCCGTCCGACACCGTAGTCACCTCGACCGGCAACACCTCGACGTCGGTGAATCGCGTTCCGCCACTTGCCGTCGTCTTCTGTCCGAAGCCATCCCAGTCGTCGAACAGTTCGACGCCCTCACGGTCCGTCGGCACGATCGCCTGCAGATCCTGGCCGTCGACGTCGATCGCCGACACCGCTATCGCGTCGGCATACAGGGTGCCCGTCGAGTAGAACTTGAAGCCGTTGAGCCGAAGCACGCCGCCTGAATCCGTTGTCAGCGTGGTGTCCGAGGCACCCGGTGTCTTACCACCGGCGTCGGTAATCGCATTGCCAAGCACGATTCCGTCGTTGATGCGCGGAAACCATTCCCGGCGTTCGGCCTCGGTAGCACGGTTGCTCAAGAGCCGCTCGGCAAAACCGAAGTGAGCTCTCAACGCCTGCGCGACGTTCGAGCTACCCCGTCCGATCTGGATGACGGCGCCGAGCACGTCGCGAACGCTGCCGCCGGGTCCGCCGTACCGCGTTGGCACGCGAAGGCCCAGCACCCCACTGCGCCGGATCGACGCGACGGCGTCGTACTGCAGAACGCGATCGCGCTCGGCCGCAGGATCGTCGCGGCGCAGCTCGGCAACGACGTCGGTCAGACGGTCGAGCCGTTCTGCGACCGTCCCGCCGCCTGGGGCCGTCGAGAATGCCTGCCGAGCGCGGACGGCGTCTGAGGTAATGGTCATCACGAACTCGCCAGGTACCGCTGACGTTCCCAGTCACTGACGTGGCCCTGGTATAGCAGCCATTCGCTTCTGGCGATGTCGGCGAAGTCCAACACCGAGTCCGCGCCGAGGATCTCGAGGATCGTGTCGTCCTGCGTGGCCAAGGCCAATGCGGTGCCAAGCGATTCCGGCAGCGGAGAACCCTTGCCGTACAGGTTGCCGGTCGCGGACTCCGGTGGCCGACGGCCTGCCTCCAGCCCTGCGATGATCGCCGCCAGTGCCGACGCGACCAACCAGTACGGGTTGGCATCCGATGCGCCCGTGCGGAGTTCGATCCGGCTGGCGCTCGGCGTCTCCTCGACCAATGAGCGGACCGCAGCACTGCGGTTGTCCCGACTCCAGTTCACCGTGTCCGGCGCGAACGAGTCCGGTACGAAACGGCGGTACGCGTTCACCGAATGCGCGCCGAACAACGTGATCGACGGCAAGTGATCCAGCAGTCCCGCGATCGCGTGCAAGGCGACTGGACTCTCGGAGCCATCGACTGACGCGAACGCCGCCTCGCCGTCGCGCCACAGCGAGATGTGCAGGTGCGCGGAACTACCCGAGTGCTCGGAGAACGGCTTCGGCATGAAGCTGGCCACCTTGCCGTGCTTGCGGGCAACCTCCTTGGCCGCGTACTTCAGCCGGGCACTGTCGTCGGCGGCCTCCAAGGCGTCGTCGTAGATCAGGTTGGTCTCGACTTGCCCAGGCCCGTACTCGGTCTGGATGCCCTCCAACCTGATGAAGGCGCCGAGCGTCTCGTAGAGGTCGCCGAGAATCGGGTCGAGTCCGTTGGCATTCTCCAGCGAGTAGGCGTGGATGTCGTTCTGGATCGGCGAACCATCGCGCTCCAGTAGGTAGAACTCGAATTCCACTCCCACCTTGGCCGTATAGCCAAGCGCCGCAAGCCGATCAAGCACGCGGCGCAACACCGCACGCGGATCCAGCAGCGAAGGCGTCCTGTCGTGTGCGACGATGTCGGAGATGACGTGGCCCACTCCTGCGCGCCACGGCAGCAGCCGGAAGGTCGAGAAGTCCGGCACGGCGTAGACGTCGGGGTACCCGCCGTCCCAGTTGGTCTGCCGCAGCCCGTCGATGACCGTCCCGTCGGTGTTCCATCCGAGCGAGGCCTCACAGAATGCGAAGCCTGGGCCCTGCGCCCTTTCCAGGAACTGCGCGGCCGGAATTCGCTTTCCCTGCGCATGCCCGAACGGATCGCTCCACGCCACTTCGACTTCGCGAAGCGACCCATCGGCGATGTGCTGCAACAGGTCCCGCGCTGCTTCCGACGAATGCTGCCGCTCGTCGACTGCCGGCGTCGTCTGCGTCATGCCGCAACGCCGTCGTCGGTGAGCGTGTTGTCCTTGACGCGAGCGCCGACGACTGCGCCGAGTGCGAACGCTCCGACCAACAATCCGACGATCACCCAGGCGAGGACGCTGGATCCGCCAACCAGATCCTTCAGATTGGCGAGGATCAAGACGAGCGAGCCCACCAGACCGATCAACCCGAGTCCCGGGGCAATGCGAACTCGCCACTGCGAGTAACCCCGTCGATCAGTGCGGAAGTACACCAGGACCGCAACGCTGGTCGCGATCAGCAGGACCACGATGCCCACCGTCGTCGCACCCGCGAACCACGTGTAGAACTGCGCAGCCGGATCCAGGTTGAACAGGACCGCCAAGATCACGCTGATTGCAACCACTCCGGAGATCCACAGCGAGGCCAGGTGCGGCGAGCCGTGCTTGCCGTGGGGGCGGGATAGCGACGCAGGGAGCACGTCGCGCTGCGACAGCGCAAAGATGTACCGCGACACGACGTTGTGGAACGACAGGATGCAGGCGAAGAGGCTGGTGAAGTAGAGAACGGTGATGACGTCGTTGCCGAAGGTCCCGATGTAGCGCTGCGCGGTGTCGCCAAGGAACGTCGAACCGGAATCCGTCGCCTTGGCAATCGCTTCGTCGTCGCCCCATCCCGAGATCAGCGCCCAACTCGTGACCGCGTAGAAAACGCCAATGAGGATCAGGGAGACGTAGGTGGCACGCGGGATGGTCCGCTCTGGCGTGCGGGCCTCGTCGCGGAAGATGGCGGTGGCCTCGAACCCGACGTAGCTGATGATCGCGAAGAGCAGTCCGATACCCAGTGATCCGGAGACGATCGCGTGCGGGCTGACGATGCCCGTCGACAATCCGTGGTCGCCACCGCGGGCGACGATGACGAGGTCCAGGATCGCCACGATCGCGATCTCAGCGGTGAGCAGTACGGCGAGCACACGGCTCGACAGGTTGATGTTGCGATAGCCAAGATAGGTCGTCACCGCGAACGCCACGGCAGCGAACGCCCACCACGGCAGTACCGGACCGTTGAACAAGGCGAAGATGCTCACGCCAGCCGGTCCCAGCAGACCGTAGACGCCCGCCTCGATCGCCAGATAGCTGACGATCGCGACGAACGCGATGCCGATGCCAGTCGGAAAGCCCAATGCCTTGCGGACGTAGGAGAAGAACGCGCCCGCCTCCTCGACGTGCGGCGTCATGGCCGTGAATCCCACCGCGAACAGCAGCAGGACCAACGTCGCGACGACGAACGTCGCGGGGAAGCCTGCCCCGTTACCGCCTGCGATGCCAAGTGGCACGACGCCACCGATGACGCCGAGGGGGGCCGCTGCGGCGACCACCATGAAGACGATGGACGCGACTGAAAGGTTGCCGTGGAGCTTTCGCGCAGGCCCCGCGGGTGGATCGCCCAGAATTTCTGCGGGCGTGGCTGTTTCGGACATCGGTGACCGTCTTTCAATCGAGGTGACGATGGGTGTATCGGCACCATAGGGACTCCTCACGCGCCGAAGCCACATCTGAAGTCACCACGAGTCATAGGCCGACACAATCGGACACAATCGGATCGCCTGCACCCGTTGCGAACTCGGAGCGCGCAGGTAGTCTTCGCGGGATGGCGACGTGCAGGACGACGGTTCGCTCCGTCGGCGGCAAGGGCATGGCGCCATTGCGCGTCGGTGCAACACCGGTACCGCACGCCGAAATACTGGACCACGTCCGCGGCATGCTCTCACGACGGGCGATCGATCTCCAGATTGAGATCTTCGACAACTTCGACGAGCCGAACGACCTTCTCAGCTTGGGTCACCTCGATGCCAACTACTTCCAGTACCTCCCGTTCCTCGACGAGTACAACCGGCGCACACACGGCGATCTCGTTCCCGTCGCGCCGATACACATCGAGCCGTTTGGCTTGTACTCCAGTCGAATCGGCGATCTCGACGCAATCCCCGACCATGCGGAGATCGCGCTGCCCGCCGATCCAGTCAACGTGACCCGTTCGTTGGCGTTGCTCGACGACCTCGGACTGATCGAGTGTCCCGTGGTCGGCGACGCCGTCGTCACCACCGTCGACGTCGCGGCCAACCCCCACGGATTGGTGCTCAAGGAGGTCAGCAGCGCCCTGCTGGCCGACGTTCGCGACGACTTCGACGTCGTGTTCCTGTTCGGCAACCAGGCAATGGGATTGGGGATGGACACCGGCACTGCGCTGTACTGCGACCACGGCAACCCGGCCTACGCCGAATATCTGGTGTCCCGTTCGGCGCAGCGCGACAGCCCCGCGATACGGGCACTGGCGCAGGTGCTGCACTCGGACTCGACGCGCAACTTCATCGACACCACCTACGGCGGACAGCTGGTGCCCGCCTTCTAGATCAGCCTGTCGAGTCCTTGTGCTCACGGCGATGAAAATCCTGTTCCCCATGCGACCGACGCCGGACAGTGAGGTTCGTGTATCAGGCCGCGCCGCAGCCGAGGGGCGCCGCCCTACGGGTCGTCCTCGTCATCGACGTGCCCGACGGCCTCGAGGCCGGCGCCGCGGACGTCGCGCGTCTCGCCGACGAGTTCGGAAGGACACTCCCGCATTTCGTCCCAGGTGTACGCGCCCGCAAGGCAGTGGTGTCGACCCCGGTCGAACCGCCGGTGCGAACGGGACTGACGGTCGACGTGCCTAGTCGGCGGGTCGCCATCGATGGGCAGTTAATTAGGTTGGCCTACAGGGAGTTTCAACTTCTCGCCTATCTCGCTGGCAGACCCCACCACACCGTGTCCCGTGCAACTCTGTTGCACAACGTGTGGAGCGACCGTCGCCCAGGCGACGAGGCCATCTCGGATCGCACGGTCGACACACACATCCGCCGCCTGCGCGCCAAGCTCGGCACGCACGCGCACGTCCTCGTCACGGTGCGTGGGCGCGGTTATCGCTTCGATCCGAGCGCCGACGTCCGCATCGGGCCTGAAGGAGTGCGTCGACTGGCGAACTAGACCGCAAAGATACGAACCCGGCTGAGCGGAACCCTGGGACTCGACTGGCCGGTTTGTTAGGTTGCCACGATGTCCACCTTCCTGCGAAGAGCCTTGGTCGCGCTGATCGCGCTCGTGACGGCGTTTGCCGCCGCGGCCTGCGGGTCGTCAGATTCGAACAGCCCCGACCGAATACAGTCCGCGGGAGTCCTACGGGTCGGCACAGAAGGCGTTTACGCACCCTTCAGCTATCACGACCAGAGCGACCAGTTGGTCGGCTACGACGTCGACGTTGCGAAGGCGGTCGGCGACAAGCTCGGCGTGAAGGTCGAATTCGTTGAGACGCCGTGGGATTCGATGTTCGCTGCGCTCCAGTCGAACCGGTTCGACATCGTGGCCAACCAGGTCACCATCAACGACGAGCGCAAGGCCAAGTACGACCTCTCCGATCCGTATGCCATCGGTCAGGGCGTCATCGTCACGAGGGCTGACGACGACTCGATCAAGTCGCTAAAGGACCTTGAAGGCAAGATCGCCGCGGAGAACCCAACCAGCAACTGGGCGCAACTCGCGCGCGACAACGGCGCCCGCGTCGAGTCGGTCGACGGTTTCGCCCAGGCCATCAAGCTGCTGAACCAGGGCCGCGTGAACGTCGTCGTCAACGACAGCATCGCCGTCTACCAGTACCTCGCCGAGACCGGCGACAAGAGCGTCAAGATCGCCGCGCAGACCGACGAGAAGAGCGAGCAGGGATTCGCGGCGCGCAAGGGCAGCGGGCTGCTGCCCGAGCTCAACAAGGCGCTCAAGGAGTTGAGCGATGACGGAACACTCGCGACGATCTCGAACAAGTACCTCAAGGCCAACGTCTCCGGCGGAACCGAGCAGCAGAAGCCGCAAGGCGAGCAGCCGCGCTCCACCTGGAAGCTGATCGCCGACAACCTCTGGCCGCTGGCCAAGGCCGCTATCACGGTGACGATCCCGCTGACGATCATCAGCTTCATCGTCGGACTGGTGATCGCACTGGGCGTCGCCCTGGCTAGGTTGTCGAAGAACGCGGTGCTCTCCAACATCGCCCGCTTCTACATCTCGATCATCCGGGGCACGCCTCTGCTGGTGCAGTTGTTCATCATCTTCTACGCACTACCCGAGTTCGGCGTGAAGATCGATCCCTTCCCCGCAGCGATAATTGCATTCAGCCTCAACGTCGGTGGCTACGCGGCCGAGATCATCCGGTCGTCGATCCAGAGCATTCCGAAGGGCCAGTGGGAGGCGGCTGAGACCATCGGCTTCAATTACGTTGGCGCACTGCGTCGTATCATCCTGCCGCAAGCCGCCCGGGTGGCGGTCCCGCCGTTGTCCAACACTCTGATCTCGTTGGTCAAGGACACGTCGCTGGCCTCGACGATCCTGGTGACCGAACTGTTCCGAACCGCTCAAAACGTCGCTGCGCCGACGTTCGAATTCTTCGCGCTCTACGGCACCGCCGCCGTGTACTACTGGGTGATCTGCCTGGCACTCTCGTTCGGCCAGAGCCGCCTCGAACGTCGACTGGAAAGGTACGTGGCCCGATGACTGACAACGGAACCGAAGGCAAGACCGAGGCCGGCGGCGAGGTCGAATACCGTGTCACCGCAGAAGGAGTGGAGAAGGCGTTCGGCGACAACAAGGTGCTCAAGGGCGTCTCCTTCACCGTGGAGCGCGGCACGGCGACCGCCATCATCGGACCATCGGGTTCGGGCAAGACCACACTGCTGCGCACGCTCAACGCACTCGACAGGGCCGATGCCGGCGTGATCCGGGTTGACGACGTCGAGCTCGACTTCTCCAAGCCCATACCGAAACCAGAGGTGCGCAGGTTTCAGTCGCGAAGCGGCTTCGTGTTTCAGGGGCACAACCTGTTTCCCCACAAGACGGTGTTGGAGAACATCACCGAGGGACCCGTGATCGTGCAGAAGCGGCCGAAGGACGAGGCCGAGGCGGAAGCAGTCGAGCTTCTCGAACAGGTCGGGTTGGCAGCCAAGAAGGACCAGTACCCGTATCAGCTCTCGGGCGGCCAGCAGCAGCGCGTCGGCATCGCAAGGGCTCTGGCGCTGAAGCCCAAGCTGGTGTTGTTCGATGAACCGACCTCGGCACTCGATCCTGAACTGGTTGGCGAAGTGCTATCCGTGATCAAGGATCTCGCCGTCGAGGGTTGGACCCTGGTGATCGTGACGCACGAAATCCAGTTCGCCAGACAGGTTTCCAATCAGGTGCTGTTCACCGATCACGGCATCATCCTGGAGAAGGGCACGCCCGATGAGGTCATCGGCGATCCGAAGGAAGAGCGGACGCGCCAGTTCCTTCAGCGAATCCTCAACCCGCTCTGAGACTCCCAACGGACGTCGAAGTCGATGACGAGGCGGGTTGGCACGCTCAGTGCGAGCGGGGTGAGCCGGCCCGATACGTCGTCGCGTGCCACACCGGTCAACACCCGCCCGCCGAAACCGTCCGCCGTGCCCGGCACGGTCGCCGTGATCGTCGCTGCAGAGGAGCCTGACGCGCCCCGAACGTAGAACTCCTGACCGGTGCCGACCGGGCCACTGAACTCGACTCCGTCCGCGTCGACGATCGCGTGATTGCCAGAGACGCTCAACCCGGCGCTGTCGGTGACGCGCAGCCGGAACGGGCCCACCGTATCGCCGTCCACGACTGCGTCCGAGGAGTCCAGTTCCGGCGAGACAGTACGGTCGCGCGCATCGCGGGCCCCTGCGAGCAGGTACTCGTAGAGCGCCACGACGCGGTCGGCATTGCGGTGATTGCGCGAATCGTGCAGCCAGAATTGCACGTCGATGATCGCGACCCCTGCCGGCTGATCGGCGTCCACGACCAGCCGGTAGTGGCGGTAGCCGCGGCTGGTCCCCCCACTGCCGCTGTTGGACACGGTAGCGCCGACGCCGAGCGTCTTGCTGTAGTGATCGCGGCCCGCGGCAATCGAGAGCCGCGACGTCGCGACGTCCTCCCAGGCGATGCCGTCTGCCGACTTCTGAAGGCTGACCTCGACTGGGCGCTGCGCGGTCGCGCGCAGCGAATAGCCGCCCAGTTGCGGCTCGCCGTCGAACTCGAAAGCCCATGCGCCAGGCGTGGTCTCGTCGATCGTATTGGGCACGTTCAGCGGTCGCGTGTCGAGGGCAAGCCCGTTGGTCAGGGACCAGATCGCGGCCTGCGTTGCGGCGATCGCCTCGTGTTCTGCGATGTTGGCGGCTCCGACCTGATGGCCCGCGGCACGCACCCGTCGACTCAGTTCAGCCGGCCGCAACCGCGGATAGGAATTTCGCAGAATCCAGTCGACCTCGGCCTCGACCGCGCGGGCCCGCACATTCGGAACCGCCGACCATGTCTCGGCCCGGTACCGCGATGGCGTTGTCGGTGCGAGGCCAGCGAAGTCCAAGGAGTATGCCTCGATGTTGGGGTTGAGCCGGATCAGGTCGGTGCGAGCCGACGTGCCGTCGCTGAACACGATGGTGTCGACGGTGTGCGAATAGGTACCGCCGCGGTAGCGCGTCAGCTGCGATAGCTCGGCTGCGGGACGTGGATGGATCCGGCGCCTACTGACCACAGCGCCGCGAACACGGCCGGGCAGTGAGGCAGGCAAGGGTGGAGCAATGGGGACGGACATCGGTCGTCGATTCCTTGAGAACTCTGATCAGCGCATGTGAACTCATCGCCGCGATCGGCGGGCGGAAGCGCGGTACTACCGGGTCAGAGAATCAACAACAACAGCGCACGACGAGGCAGCGCGTGGAGACGAAGCGCAGCGGTGCGGCGTGTTGCATGCCGAACACCATACGGCAAACCGAGGTCGGCCTGCACCCGGCTTCACATCACGCTGCGTGTAACCGTGTGGAAACGACGACTAGCGATCATGATTGGTGTCGGCTCCGACGATGGGGGCGGACGGGAGTGACTGGTCAACTGAATTGCCAGGGTCGATCGGGCCAAGGGAAGTCCAGACGGACACCGGCGCGGCGGCGCAGAGCAGTTTGAATCACCCTGAGTAAAACGAGTTTCAAGATCCCAGGCAAGCGAGCGCGCGACGTGCACGCTCGTTAAGGTTGCCGCGTGGCCCTCTTCTTCGGGCCCGTGACCGACGAGAAGGCAGAGACAATGACCTCGGCACAGAACGAATCCCAGGCACTCGGCGCGGGCGGCGCGAGGCAGCTGGCCAACGCCACCAAGACCGTTCCCCAGCTATCGACGATCACTCCGCGGTGGCTGCTGCACCTGTTGAGCTTCGTGCCCGTCGAGGCAGGCATCTACCGCGTCAACCGGGTGGTCAATCCGGAGAGCGTCGCGATCCACGCCGACGAGGGCGATGCGGGCATCGAGGATCCGCTGCCCCAGACCTACGTCGACTACGAGACCAACCCGCGCGAATACACGCTGCGATCGATTTCGACGCTGCTCGACGTCAACACCCGGGTCTCGGACCTCTACTCGAGCCCGCACGATCAGATCGCCCAGCAGTTGCGGCTCACCATCGAGACCATCAAGGAACGCCAGGAGTCCGAGCTCATCAACAACCCGGAGTACGGCCTACTTGCGCAGGTCACGCCCGAACAGACCATCAAGACTCTCGGAGGAGCGCCTACACCCGACGACCTCGACGCGTTGATCACCAAGGTTTGGAAGACCCCGGGCTTCTTCCTCACCCACCCTCTCGGTGTCGCCGCCTTCGGCCGTGAGGCCACCCGCCGCGGTGTGCCACCGGTGGTCGTGAGCCTGTTCGGCGCGCAGTTCATTACGTGGCGCGGCATCCCGATCGTTCCGTCGGACAAGGTGCCCGTGGAGAAGAGCAAGACCAAGTTCATCCTCGTTCGCACCGGCGAGGAGCGCCAAGGCGTAGTCGGCCTGTTCCAGCCGGGACTGGTCGGCGAGCAGGCGCCCGGCCTTTCCGTTCGGTTCACGGGGATCAACCGCTCCGCGATCGCGTCGTACCTCGTCACGCTGTACTCGTCGCTGGCCGTGCTCACCGACGATGCGCTCGCCGTGCTCGACGACGTCGCGGTGGACAAGTTCCATGAGTACGAGTGAGTATCCGGGCGAGCGAAGCGAAGGGAAGGAATACCGCTCGGTAGACGCCGAAGGCGACCTACCCATCAGCGAGGCCGAATTGGCGGCGCTGGCCAACCAGCTGTTCGCTGCCAGTTTCCGGCCGGGTCCCGACAGTCCTCCGCAATCTGCCCCCGTCGCCCCGCGCGGCACCGCGCCCGACGTGACGGCCGCCACCTCTGCGGCGAGCGCGGCCTTCGGGACGTCGACCCCCGTCATCCCGCCACCGCCACTCAACCCAGTGCCGAGCACTACCCTTCCGGCACCGACTTCGCCTGGTCCAGAAGCGATTCCACCCCAAACGGTGGCGGTCGCACCGCGTGGGAACGCGCCTGACCTCACGTCGCACGCCGTCCCGACCGACATCGTGCCCACCGTTCCCGGGGTCTTGGCGGGAACGCCGCCTACTACCCCCGTGGCACCGCGCGGATCCGGTCCCGGTTGGCTATCCGAGGCACCGCAGGTCGTCGACCTCGGGTGGTCGGGGACTCCCACCGCCGCACCGGCGGGCGACGAGGCGAACTACTACTTTCTTTCTGGCAGTTCGACAGTCCCAACTCGCGAGCCCGTCCCCGAGTTGCGCGACGACCACGAGATCTTCGACGTCAACGCGTTGCGAGCCGACTTCCCGATCCTGCGGGAGACGGTCAACGGCAAGCCGCTGATCTGGTTCGACAATGCGGCCACCACCCAGAAGCCGCAGGCCGTGATCGACAGGCTTGCCTACTTCTACGCGCACGAGAACTCCAATATCCACCGCGCCGCACACGAATTGGCCGCGCGGGCGACCGATGCCTACGAAGACGCGAGAGAGACGGTGCGGCGCTTCATCGGAGCCGCAAAGCCCGAGGAGAACATCTTCGTCCGCGGCACCACCGAAGCCATCAACTTGGTGGCCTACGCCTGGGGTGGCAAGCACCTCGGCCCCGGCGACGAGATCGTCATCACCCACCTCGAGCATCACGCCAACATCGTTCCGTGGCAGCTACTTTCGCAGCGCACCGGAGCCGTGCTGAAGGTGGCGCCGGTGGACGATGCCGGAAATCTGTTGCTCTCCGAGTTCGAGGACCTACTCGGACCGCGGACCAAACTCGTTGCCGCGACGCATGTTTCCAACGCGCTTGGCACCGTCACGCCGGTCCAGAAGATCGTCGAACTGGGCCACCGTTACGGGGCACGGGTGCTCATCGACGGAGCGCAGTCGATCCCTCACATACCGATCGACGTACGGGCGCTGGGCGCCGACTTCTTCGTCTTCTCGGGCCACAAGATTCTCGGCCCAACGGGCATCGGCGTTCTGTACGGCCGCGAAGAGGTGCTGGAGGAGACTCCACCGTGGCAGGGCGGCGGCAACATGATCGCCGACGTCACACTGGAACGCTCGCTGTACCAAGGTCTTCCGAACAAGTTCGAAGCTGGGACCGGCAACATCGCCGATGCGGTGGGGCTCGCGGAGGCGCTGCGCTATGTCGAGCGCGTCGGCATCGAACGGATCGCGGCATACGAGCATGCGCTACTCGAATACGCCACTCCCCTGCTCGGCGACATTCCTGGCGTCCGACTGGTCGGCACCGCACAGGAGAAGGCCAGCGTGTTGTCCTTCGTGTTGGCAGGACATGAACCGCTAGAGGTCGGTAAGGCGCTGAACGCAGAGGGCATCGCCGTACGCGCAGGCCATCATTGCGCGCAGCCCATACTGCGACGACTGGGCCTGGAAGCGACGGTGCGCCCGTCGTTCGCGTTCTACAACACCTTCGACGAGATCGACGTGTTCATCGCTGCGGTGCGGCGCATCGCCGAGGGCGGTGTCAACGTCGGCTGACGTGTCGAACTCACGGTGCGCGGATCTATTGGCGCGGGTCGACGTTCACCCGACGATGGTCTCGTGCAAAGTCATCGCAGCCACGTCGGCGACGGAACTACCAGGAAGGCAATCGACACCGCGATCGGGATCATCATCGCGCTGCGCGGATGTTCGCCCGACGAGGCGTTCGCGGAGTTGGCAGACGTCGTGCACCGCAGCGGGATTGGCCTCGGAGCGACGTCCGACGCGCTGGTAGCACTGGCCACTGGAGTGTCCGGATCGACGAGCGAGCATCTCGAAGCGTTCAACGCGTGGGGGTCTGCGCTCGCCGATGCCCGCTCGGTTCGAACATGAGTCAGCCGCTGCGACCCGTCCTCGACGAGTGGACCTGGCAGCACTATGGCCGGTGCCAGAATCTGCCGTCCGAGGTCTTCTTCCCCGAGGACACGACCCGGCGCGGCCAGCGAGCCCACGAGCAGCGAGCCAAGCGCATCTGTCTGGACTGCCCGGTCATCGCGGAATGCCGCGAGCACGCTCTGCGGACGCCCGAGAAGTACGGCATCTGGGGAGCGACCACGCCGCGAGAACGCGCGAAGTCGACCGCCCGCTGAAGCTCCGTCGCTACAGTCGGACGGCATGGCCAGACTCGACATTCCCGACGGACCAGGTGGCGAAGCCGGCTTGCGATCGAATTCGCCGATCGGTTCGCCACCGATCACGGCTCGCTCGACGACGAATTCTTCGGCAAGCTCCGTGCGGCGTTCGCCGACGACGAAATCCTGGACCTGACGTTGTGCGTCGCGGTGTTCCTCGGCCTCGGTCGCACCCTGTCGGTTCTCGGCGTCGACCAGTCCTGCGCGATCGACGTCTGAGCTTGCGGGCCTACTGGCTCGCAGTGCCCAGCGTGACCTCGGCGGTCTGGCTCTGACCCGACGAGTCCTCGTAGGTGAGCGTCACCTTGTCGCCGGGCGCCTTCGACCGCACCGCCGCTACCAGGCCGTCGGCACCCTCGATCACCTGATCGTCGACCTTCGTGACGATGACGCCGTCGGGGACACCCGCCGCTGCAGCCGGCCCACCCGCGACGACCTGCGCGATCGCGGCACCGTGTCCGCCGCCGTCATTGCTCAGCTGCACGCCCAACGACGCGTGGGTGGCCGTTCCGGTGGTGGTGAGCTCGTCGGCGACACGCTTGGCCTGATCCACGGGGATCGCGAAGCCGAGCCCGATCGAACCAGCCTGGCCGCCGCCATCGCCGCCGCCCAGCGAGGCGATCGCCGAGTTGACGCCAATCAACTCGCCGCTCATGTTCACCAGCGCTCCGCCGGAGTTGCCGGGGTTGATGGCCGCGTCGGTCTGGATCGCGTTGAGCACGGCACCCCCCTGGCTGCCGCCGTCACCGGCGGCCACGGGACGGTCCAACGCGCTGATGATGCCGGTCGTGACGGTGCCCTGCAGGCCCAATGGCGAGCCGATGGCCACTACGTTCTGGCCGACCTTCAGATCCTTGGAGGTGCCAAGGGTGATCGGCGTGAGCCCCGAGAGGCCGTCGGCCCTGACGACCGCGATGTCGCTGGAGGGATCGGCGCCGACGACGCTGAACGGTGCGGTCTTCCCGTCGGACAGTGTCACGGTTGCCTTCGTGGCGCCACCAGGGCCTCCGCGCCCGTCTTGCATGCCGCTTGCCACGCCGTCACCTGGCGCCGGGCCGCTCAGGGCAGCGACGACGTGGTTGTTGGTCAGGATCAACCCGTCTTGCGACAGGACGATGCCGGAGCCTTCTTCGCTCTGACCGCCTGCCAGATCGACCTGCAGCTTCACGACGCTTGGCAGCACCTTGGCTGCCACCTGCTCGACCGAACCGGCGGGAGCGGCGACGGGAGCTGGAGCGGCGACGGGCTTGCCGGGAAGCACCGACGGTGCGGACGCGACGGTTGCCGCAGGCCGCTCTGTGGTGTGGGTGCCGACAACCAGAGCACCGGCGCCCGCGGACACCACTGCAACGGCGGCCATACTGCCGATCACGATGCCGACGCGAGAGCGCTTGCGCGGCTTGGGATTTGCCAAGGCTGGCACCGGATGGGGCTGCTGGGGAGCGCCCTGCTGGGCATGCGGCAGCTGCTGGGTGGCGTAGCGCCAATCGTAGGCCGGGCGCTGCTGACCGGGAGCCGGGTAGCCCGGGTAATGTTGGGCCACAGGCTGATTCGGACCGGCTGCCTGGTTCGGCACAGCACTGCGGCGGGGCTGCTGCGGGTACCGCGGGTGATTCGTCATGTCGTTTGCGCTGTTCTCTCTACGAAGTGGCCGTCAACGGCCAGCAAATGCGTAGCCCCAGTGTCCACCGGCCGACTGAGAGTCGTCTGAGAGTTGGATCTGCACAGGCCAAGACTTTCGGTTCCGTGGCCAGAGCGACATCAAATCGTGATCGGAGTTCCGTTGGCTGCCAACGCAGAATGCCGATCCCAGGGAGGGGTGAGGTGACTCACACTCCGGTTACCAATTCCGGGTGGAACCTTTGCGCCATCCGGCGCATTCCGTCCCGCCAGTCGACGGTCGTGCCGCCGATGAGATCGTGCATTCGACTCACGTCCAGGACGTTGCCGCGCAGCGCCTTGGCGCTCTCCTCGAAGATTGGTTCCTTGCCAACCAGCGAGCCGAGGTACTCACACCACTCCTGGAGACTGACCACCTGATCCCCTCCCCAGTTGACCGTCGTCGCAGGAACGGATGCGGCCTCTAGCAACTTCGGAATTCCGGCGATGATGTCGTCCTCGTGGATCGGGTTGTATAGCGCCGGTTCACCAGACGGGACTGGAATCGGCATGCCGGAAAGCATCATCTCCATCTGGAAGAACGGCCATCCGCCGTTGTCGCCGTAGGGCACATTGAGGCGCGCGATCACGGCGGGCACGTCGAGGGCCCGCGCCATCGTCCGCACGACGACCTCCCCCGCGATCTTCGAGATGGAATACGTCAGAAACATGGGCTTGTGATTGTCGCCGAGTGAGGTCCCTTCCGTCCTCGGATCATCGTCGGCCGGGTCATACACGGCACCAGACGAGCAATGTAGGAAGGCCTTGGCGCCACGGCAGTGGGCCATGAGCAAGCCGACCGACTCGGCGTTCGCCGCGAGGTCCTTGTCCCACCTGCCGCTCTTGGCCACTGCCAGGTTGAGCACGTAGTCGAAGTCGGTCGGGACGTTCGAGAAGTCGCCGCCGGCCAGGTTGACCTTCTCGCAGCGGACGCCCGCCTTCTCCAGTTCCTCCCTCGCGGCGGCGTCGGTGAAGCGGGCGATCCCCCACACCTCGTTTTCGACCGCGAGGGCCCGGGCGATTGGAGCGGCGACCTGCCCCGTCGGGCCCGTGATCAGGATCTTGGCGCTGTGCATGGGCCGATGTTAGGCGCATCGTCACCTCGCGAGGCCCTTCGTCGCGCTGTTAGCATCCCCCGATGTACCGCACACTGGCTTCCATCGTCATCGCCTCCGCTGCCGCGATGGGTCCGATGACTACTCAGGCCATGGCGGATCCGCTACCCGCGGCACCCACCTTCGCCATCGGCAAGTGCTTCAACCCGAACCAGCCTGCGCCTCAGCGACCGACCCGCTTCGACTACAACTGCGACGGCACCGGTGTGATGGAGAACATGACATGGACATCGTGGGGACCCGACGGGGCGAAGGGCACGGGTACGGACGCCTCGATCGAGTGCCAACCCAACTGTGCCCAGGGACCGTTGCTCAACAACCCCATCATCGTGCATGCGTGGAATCCGTTGCCGCCGAGCAGTACTCTCTGCCCAACGGACGTCAAGTTCTACTCCGACCTGACGATCGCCTATCCGAACGGCGTACCGCCTTGGATTCAGCCGGGAACGACGTGGGATGACGGGACAGCCTTCGTCACCATCGACGGCAAGCCCGCCGTTCACTTCTCCAATTTGAAGCCGAACTGCCTGCCGCTGTAGCGCGTCTTTGTAATCTTTGTAACTATTGACGAATAGAGACGCCTGCTAGCAGGGCAATCACTGTTAAAATTCCTCCTGCCATGACGACATTGGGAATCGGGCCCGAAGCACGACGTAGGTTGTCCGCGCGTCGAACCGCTGAGATCGTCGCCGACGAGCTTCGCAGGCAGATCATCGACGGCGAACTGTCCGACGGCGACTTGCTGCCCCGCCAGGAACTGCTCGTCGCACAATTCAACGTCAGTCTGGTATCCCTGCGCGAGGCGTTGCGAATCCTGGAGACCGAAGGCCTGGTGTCGGTCCGCCGCGGCAACCGCGGCGGCGCCGTCGTGCATGCACCCGCCAAGGCGAGCGCGGCCTACATGCTCGGTCTGCTGTTGCAGCGCGACGAAGTGCACTTGGGCGACCTCGGCACCGCCCTTCAGGAGCTGGAGCCGACGTGCTCCGCCCTGGCCGCGCGGCGTGACGACCGTGGCGAGGAACTGGTTCCACGGCTTCGCGAGATCAACGAGTCGATGGCACAGGCCATCGACGACGTGCCTCGGTTCGCCGAGATCGGCGGACAGTTTCACGACGAGATCGTAAGGGGCTGCGGTAATCACACCATGGTGGCGGTCGTAGGAAGCCTGGAGACGCTCTGGGGCGGCCACCTTAGTTGGTGGGCTAAGGAACGAGCGTCCCGCGGTCAATTACCGACGATGTCGCAGCGCCGCAACACGCTCACCGCGCACACCAAGTTGGTCGACGCCATCGAGGCGGGTGACGACGAAAAGGCCCGCAAGCTGGCCGCGAAGCACCTCGCGACCACGCAGACCTATCTCGTCGCGGGCGGTCTCGAGCAGCGCATCGTCGCGTTATCTCAGAAAGCGCTGGCCGGACACGGCTGATCATTCGCGAATTCCGTTACAGCCGTTCATCTTCCATCTGATCAGCGGCGGACGATCTTCCCGAGTCGACCTCGGCGTGACGGGCACTCCTTGACCTAGCTTCTTAAAATAGTAAAGATAGAGTCCGCGCCAAGGAAGGCGCCATTATTTGCTGCCCGGGAGGCACGTGTGACGATCAGCGCCGATCCGGACGGCCAATCGGTCGTCCCCAGTCTGACCAGCGATCCATACGGCTACTTCAACCACATGCGCAGGACCGCGCCTGTCTGGCGTGGCGTGCTCATGGAGAGCGAACTGATGCCGGAGGAGCTCAAGTCAGAGGAGAACTGGACGCTGTTCGACTTCGAAAGTGTCTTCACGGCTTTCCGCGAGGACGAGGTCTTCGGATCGGAGATGTACAACGCCACCATCGGCCTCATGTTCGGCCCGACGATCCTTGGCATGCACGGAAAACAGCATCACGACCACCGCAGCTTGGTGGCGAAGGCCTTTCGGCAGAGCGCGCTGACACAGTGGGAACCCGAGGTGATCGACCCCATCTGTGACCGACTCGTCGACGAGATCAAGAACGACGGGCAGGCCGACCTGGTCAAGGCCGTCACGTTCGAGTTCCCCACCCGAGTGACCGCGGCACTGCTCGGCCTTCCCGAGGACGACCTGGAGATGTTCCGGCGGCTATCACTGGACCTCATCTCGATCATGGACGACATCGAGGCAGGCTTCAACGCGTCCGTCGAGTTGGGCACCTACTTTCAAGACCAGGTGGACCAGCGCCGAAGCAAGATGACCGACGACGTCATCGGCGATCTCGTCGCGGCGGAGATCGACGGCGAGAAGCTCACCGACGAGGCGATCATCTCGTTCCTGCGGCTGCTACTCCCCGCGGGGCTGGAGACCACCTACCGGTCGTCGGGAAATCTGTTGCAACTGTTGCTCACCCATCCCGAGCAACTCGAGGCGGTGCAAAGGGATCGCGACCTCATCCCCGCCGCGATCGAGGAGGGGATCAGGTACGAGACGCCGCTGGTTCTGGTGGCGCGCAACACCACTCGCGACGTCGAGATGCACGGCATGACGATCCCGAAGGGCGCGGCGGTCACGCTGTGCATGGGGTCGGCCAACCGCGACGAGAAGCGCTGGACCGATCCCGACACGTTCGACATCCACCGACCGCGACGGGCGCACATCTCCTTCGCAGGGGGCATTCACAGCTGCCTCGGGATGCATCTGGCCAGGGTCGAGACGAAGGCGATGCTGAACAGTCTGTTCGACCGCGTGACGGACCTTGCGCTGGTGCCGAGCGAGGATTCCAAGATCGTCGGCATGCCGTTCCGTTCGCCGGGAAGCCTGCCGGTCACGTTCCGCCCACTACAGAATGCGTGACGAGCGACCCTGCCAGTAACGCTCGCGGATACGCCTCTTGTACAACTTGCCGTTCGGGTCACGCGGCAACTCTGAGTCGAATTCGACTGAGCGCGGGCACTTGTAGGCCGCCAAGTTGGCGCGGCAGTACTCGATGAGCTCAGCGGCCAATTCCGGGCCATGTGCGATTCCGTCGACGGGTTGCACGACGGCCTTGACCTCCTCGCCGAACTCGTCGTTGGGCACGCCGAACACCGCTGCGTCGACGAGTTTGGGATGCATCACCAGGAGGTTCTCTACCTCCTGCGGGTAGATGTTCACACCCCCGGAGACGATCATGAACGTCGACCGGTCGGTGAGATAAAGGTAGCCATCTTCGTCGACGTAGCCCATGTCGCCAAGGGACCGCCATCCCCTGTCGTTGGATACCGATGCGGTCTTCTCTGGATCCTTGAAGTACTCGAACTGCGGTCCGCCCTCGAAGAACAACTCGCCCGACTGCCCGACGTCGAGCTCGACCCCGTCCTCGTCGAGGACGTGAACGGCGCTGAACGGCTTGCCCACCGACCCTGGGTGAGCCAGCCACTCCTTCGGCCCGATGATGCAGCCCGCGAAGCCCTCCGTACCGCCGTAGTACTCGTGAACGATGGGGCCGAACCACTCCATCATCTGGTGTTTGACGTCGACGGGGCACGGCGCCGCCGCATGAATCACGCATTCCAGACTGGACACGTCATACGAATTGCGCACGTCTGCAGGCAATTTGAGCATCCGCACGAACATGGTCGGCACGAACTGGGCGTGGGTGACTCGATGCTCGGAGATGAGGCGCAGGACCGCCTCTGCATCGAACTTGCGCATCAGGACGACCGCCGCACCCACCCTGTGGACCGCCATCGAGTAGTTGACGCCCGCAGCGTGATACAGCGGCGCCGGGGATAGGTACACGTCGGAAGGCGTCATGTCGTAGCGCTGCCGCAGCGCCTGCTCGAGAACGTTCTGCCCCCACGACCCGTTGCCATCCGTCGGCAGCGGGCGGCGCACCGCCTTGGGCCGCCCCGTCGTGCCGGACGAGTACAGCATCTCGGAGCCATCCGAATGGGGCGGCGCGGCACCCGCATCGGCGAGGGCTCCCTCGTAGGAACACCAGCCGGGCAGGTCGCCACCGACGGCGACGTGAACGTCGCCCAATGCGAGAACGTGCTCTGCCACTCCCGTCATGGACGCGTCGACGAACACTGCCCGCGCTTCGGAGTCGGCGATCACATAGGACACCTCGTCTGGCGTGAAGTGAGTATTCACCGCGGTGTAGTAGAGCCCGGAAAGCTGGCAACCCCAGGTGATTTCGAAGAACTCCCGGCGATTCGGTAGAACCAGGGCCACCCCGTCACCCCGCCGCAGCCCTGCCTCGTGGAGCAACGCGGCGACGCGCTGACTCCTCGCGTAGAGCTCGCCATAGCTGACGGGCTCTCCGTCCGCCGGTATCAGCGCAGGCGAGTGCGGATCCCTGGCGGCGTGGTCGGCAATGTTCACGGTGTTACGTCGCCGGCGAACCGTCGCTCGATGCGGCGGCCGCTGCTTGCCGAGCAGCCATCTCCGCAGGCTTGATCTGGCCGCTCAGCACCTGACCGATCAGCGCCTGGACGTCCTTGCTCATCGACGCGAGGACGACCAGGTCGTTGGAGGTCTGCCAGTGCACCCGCATCCCCATCAGCTCCCAGGCACGTTTGATGTTCGCCTTGGTTGCCATCAACGTCGTCAACGGAGCTTGGGAGATGAGCCGCGCGATCGACTCGACGCGGTCGTTCAACTCGGCGCGTGGCACCACCTCGTTGATGAGGCCGTATTCCAACGCCTTCTCCGCATTGACGACCTCTGAGGTGTAGAGATAGAAGGCCGCCCGCCGCCAGTTCATGAAAACCCAAGGCTCGATGGAACATTCGCCAGATGGCATGCCGAACCCCTGCAGCGGCGGGTACGAGAAGTAGGCGTCGTCGGAGGCGATCACGATGTCGGTCGTCAGCCCGTAGTGAGTGCCGCCACCGAGGCAATAGCCGTGCACCTGGGCGATGGTCGGCTTGGAGAATTCCCATAGGTTCAGCGTCGGCTTGACGAAGAGGTCCGTCTGGGCTTTCCACGGCGTGCCAGTGCGCGCGGCGCCCTCGGCGAAGGCGGGGTAGTCGGTCGCGTTGTCGCCGATGCAATGGCCCGAGCAGAAGCCCTTGCCGTTCGCCTTGAGGATCAGGACCTTGACGTCGTAGTCGCGGTCGGCGTCGAGCAGTGCCGCGTCGACTTCCTCGGCGAGCTTCTGATCCTGGGCGTTCGCCTTCTCCGGCCAGTTCAGCGTGATGCGGGCGATGGCCCCGCTCTTCTCGTAGATGATTCGCTCGCGCGTCTCGGGTCCCAGATCCATGCGTCCTCCTACGTCGTTTTCGTGGTCATGACTCGATCACACCGATCTCGGCGCCGATGTCATAGGTCTTGCCAACCTCTCCGATCCATCGCACCGTGCCGGACGCACCCGCCTCGATCTCTTGATCTACCTTCTCGGTGGCGATGACGTAGAGCGGAGTGCCCTCGTCGACGTGTTCACCTGCTGCGACCAGAAATTCGAGGAGTTCCGCTTCGGATACCGCGACCGAGACCCTGGGGATCCGAATGATGAAGTCAGCCACGGACACCCGCAGTAGACGGCTTCAACGTCCGCAGCGCCGCCTCGACGATGCGCGCGGGCGAAGGCAGTGCGGCCGCCTCCAGCGCAGCGGCGGCGGGCGTCGGAACGAACCGGGCCCCGACCCTCTCGATGGGCGCCTCCAACCGGCCGAACAACTCCGCCCCCAGAAGGGCGGCGATCTCGGCACCAGGCCCGGCGAACTGCACGGCGTGATGGGTGACGACGGCTCGCCGCGTTCGGCCCACGGACTCGACGATGGTCTCGACGTCGAGGGGTACCAGCGTGCGCAGGTCGACGACCTCGGCGTTGACCCCGTGTTCTCCTGCAAGGGTTTCCGCCGCCGCCAACGCGTCGACGACGCTGCGACCGTAACCGATGAGGCTGACGTCGGTGCCCGGCCTCTTGATGTCGGCCTTGCCGAGCGGGATCGTGAAGCCGGAATCGGTTGGCACCAGACCCTTCTGGCCTTGCAAGCGGATGGTCTCGATGAACAGGCACGGGTCGGGGTCGAATATCGCCGACGTGAGAAGGCCCTTGCCGTCGCGCGGGGTGGACGGAACGATCACCTTCATTCCGGGTACGTGCATGAACCACGCCTCCAGCGACTGCGAATGCGTTGCACCGGTTGCGAGGCCGCCGTACACCTGGGTGCGAACGGTGATGGGCGCCGTCGTCCTACCTGCCGTCATGAACCGCATCTTCGCGGCATTGTTGATCAGCTGGTCGGCGGCGATGCCGATGAAGTCCATGATCATGATCTCGGCGACGGGCAGCATGCCGTCGATCGCCGCGCCGATGGCAGCACCGACTATGGCAGCCTCCGAGATCGGGGTGTCCAAGACGCGGTCGTGGCCGTACTTGGTGGACAGCCCGGCCGTCGGACCGGACGCGCCAGGGTCTGCGATGTCCTCTCCGAGCAGGAACACGCGATCGTCGGACTCCAACGCTTGGTCGAGCGCGAGGTTCAGCGCCTCGCGCATCGTCATCTCTCGTTCGTTCATGACCGACTTCCTCAGACGGGGAACGCAATTGGGCTGGCGTACACGTCTTTTTCCAGTTCCTCGACGGTAGGGGCATCGGCCGCCATGACGGTCTTCAACGCGTCTTCGACGGAGAGCAGCGCACCCTCGTCGATCCCGCTCAGCTCGTCGTCGGTGCACACTCCGGTATCGATGAGGCGTCGGCGAAACCGCGGGACGGGATCGGCGGCCTTGGCAGCCTCGAGTTGCTCGGAGGGGATGTAGCGCATTCGGTCGCCGAAGTAGTGACCGCGGAACCGGAACGTCACGCATTCGACGAAGGTCGGGCCCTGGCCACTGCGGGCCTTGCCGACCGCCTCGGCGAGGGCCTCCGCGACCGCGATCGGGTCATTCCCGTCGATTCGCACTCCTGGCATGCCGTAGCCCGCCGCACGGTCGCTGACGTGTTCGAGCTTCATCGTGTCCCGGACGGGCGTCATCTCCGCGTACTGGTTGTTCTGACAGACGAACACCACGGGCAGGTCCCAGAGCGCGGCCATGTTCGCGGCCTCGTGGAACGAACCGGTGGCGGTTGCGCCGTCACCGAAGCTCACGACCGTCACGCGATCGATGCCCTTGCGCTTTGCCGCCATCGCCAGCCCGACGGCGACGGGCGGGCCCGCACCGACGATGCCCGTCGAAAGCATCACTCCCACTTCAGGGTTGGCGATGTGCATCGTGCCACCCTTGCCCCGGCTAGAGCCAACGGTGCGTCCCATCAGCTCGCCGTAGATCTCCACGAGCGAGACACCCTTGCCGATGAGGTCGTGCAGTCCGCGGTAGGTGGTGATCAGCTGGTCGTCGGTCCGCAGCGTTACGCCCATGGCGGCGGCGATGGCCTCCTGCCCACGGGACGGCCAGTAAACACACTGGAACTCGCCGGTGCCGATGCCCTTGCTCAGCCGGTCGTCGGCCGCCTTCATGAGCACCATCAGGGCGTACAGCCGCCTTTGGCTAGCTTCGCCTCGAATGCTGTTGTCTTGGCTCACTTTTGGTGGGAACCAATCTCGCGGTACACCTTGGGGATCGGCCGCGGATTCTGCATGTTGAGGTACTGCAGGGACGACATCTTCCCGCTGCCGCCGAGCTCTCTGAGCCGGTCGACCACCGCGTCGAGGTCGTCGCAGTCGAGTTCGTATATCGCGATGAACGGTCCTTCACCGTCGGTCGGGGCGAACCGGCGAGCGCCGGTGATGCCTTCGACGGCGCAGATCTCCTCTAGATGCGTGTCGTTGTACCACTCGTGGTATTCCGCTTCGCGATCGGCCGAGACCGGCATCGTCTGCAGGTAGATCATGCCTTTGGGCAAGCTCACTCCTCCCGTTCTCGACGCACGCTCGTCGATGCCGTAACGGCAACGGTAGCTATACTTTCTAAAATTATAAAGAAAGAAATCGGATCAATCCCAAGGAACCGACATGTCTGAAGTGCTCCGCGGCGTACGTGTTGTCGAGTTGGCGTCATGGACATACGTGCCCGCCGCAGGCGCAGCGCTTGCCGACTGGGGTGCCGACGTCATCAAGGTCGAAGACGTCCGCGGCGGTGACCCTGGACGCGCACTGGTCATCGGCCCCTTCACCAAGGCGGCGGCACGGGCACACGTCGACTTCATCCTCGAAATCGGGAACCGCGGCAAGCGCAGCGTCGCCATCGACATCAAGTCGGAGACCGGCCGCGAGTACTTCGGGCGGCTGCTCGCCACCGCGGACGTGTTCCTGACGAACTGGCTGCCTGGGCCGCTGGAAAGGGCACGCCTGACCGTCGAGGACATCCGGTCGTTCAACCCCAACATCATCATCGCCCGTGGCACCGGCATGGGCGTCCGGGGCCCGGACCGCGACAAGGGCGGATTCGACGCGGCGACCTACCTTTCGCGGGGCGGAGTGGCCTACACCCTGACGCCATTCGGCGAGGACCCCGCCGTCCAGGGCCCCGCCTTCGGTGACCTGCAGGGCGGGATCACGCTTGCCGGCGGCCTGTGCGCCGCGCTGTTCCACCGGGAACGCACCGGAGAGCCCTCGATCGTCGACTCGTCACTGCTGGCACAGGCCATGTGGTCGATCGCACCATCCATCTCCGTCGCGGACCTCTTCGACATGGACGGCATCCCCGGCGCACCCCCGGGCCTGGCGATGAATCCACTGGTCAACCGCTACAAGACGCGTGACGATCGGTACATCCAGCTGGTCTTCCTGCAACCCGATCGCTACTGGGCCGGTTTCTGCACCCGGATCGGGTTACCGGAGTTGGCAGAGGATCCCCGGTTCGCGCCGTCTAGCAATCTGATCGCCAACGCCGACGCGGCGTGTGCCCTCGTTGGCGCGGCAATCGCAAGCCAGGATCTGGAGTACTGGCGCAAGGCGCTGGAGGACGAGCCCGGTGTCTGGGCCGCCCTGGCGACGCCGAAGGAGACGTTGAACGACCCACAGGTCAAGCCAAACGGATACGTCATACCGAACGTCGACGCCGACGGCAACGAGTACCAGATCGTCGCCCCACCAGTGCAATTCAACGAAACGCCGCCAGCGCCGTCGCGTGCACCCGAATATGGGGAGCACACCGAGGAGATCCTGCTGGGGCTAGACCTCGACTGGGACGACATCTCGGCGGCCAAGGACAGCGGCGCGATTCTCTGAGAGGGAACCATGGCGATCGAACGGCGAACCTTGGAAGCGGTCATCTACGAGCGCGAGCCTCCGATTGCGCGGATCATCCTCAATCGACCGGACAGGGCGAACACCAAGGACGCGGTCCTGGTGCAAGAGGTCGACGCGTGCCTTCGGGAGGCCGACCGCGACAAGGAGATCAAGGTCGTCATCCTGAAGGCGAACGGCAAGGGGTTCTGTGGCGGCCACGTCGCCCGGTGGGGGCCCGACGAGAATCCGTATCCGGACTTCGGGGACACCTTCGAAGACCTCTACAAGGGCACCGCCGACCTGTTCTTGTGGCCGACGCTCTACCTCTGGGAGTTCCCGAAGCCAACGATCAGCCAGATTCACGGCTATTGCATGGGCGGGGGGATATACCTCGGCTTGCTCACCGACTTCTGCGTCGCCTCGGAGGATGCGTACTTCCAGATGCCGCTGGCGCAGAGCCTGGGCGAGCCCGGCGGGCACACGATGATCGAACCGTGGCTGTTGATGAATTGGCACCGCACCATGGACTGGTTGTTGCTTGCGCCAACGCTTTCCGCACAGGAGGCGCTCGACTGGGGATTGCTGAACAAGGTGGTGGCGCGCGACGACCTCGAGGCCACCGTCGAGGACATGGCCCGCAAGCTCGCCCAGATCCCGCTGACCACCCTGATGGCCGTCAAGAGCAACGTCAAACGCGCCTACGAGTTGATGGGAATGCGGGTGCACCTTCAGGTGAGCCACATTCTCACCAACATGGTCGGCGCCGCTTCCGACGTCCAGGCGCGACGGGCTGAACTGAAGCAATCGGGGCTCAAGCCAAGGGATTTCGTCGAGCGCGATACGCCCGAGGCGCCAGCCGAGTAGAGCGGCACGAAGTTAGAACGGCGGTGGGTCGTCGTCGCTGGGGTGTGGAAGTGGCTCGGGGATCTCGGGCTCTTCTGGTTCTTGGGGGTTGTCGATTAGTTCTTGGTTGCGGGCGCGTTCGTCGGCGATGCGGCGGGCGCGATCATGGGCGCGGGTGGTCCTACGGCGGGGCATCATCATCCCGGCAGTGTCCTTCGGCGGCGGGGTGCCGGTGGTGACCGCTGGCGCGGTGGGGTCACACAGTTCGGGGAACAGCAGCCGGCTGCCGGGCTGGGTCGTGTAGGTCTGGCCGTCGGGGTCGGTCCACACCAACGTGCCATCGGGGTACTGCCGATCCGACCAGCCAGGCCAGAAGGTTTTCAGCAAGTGATGTTGCCGGCAGAGGCATTTCAGGTTCGACGCCTGCGTCGGCCCATGGGGATACGGAGTGGTGTGGTCGACGTCGGCGACCGTCGCCGGTCGGGTGCAGCCCGGAAACCTACACGTCAGATCCCGGCATCGGATGAACTCGGCCAGCGCCGTCGACGGGCGGTAGCGCGGTTCGGGTGGCGCATTGCCCGGATGGATCAACGGTGTGATCGTGGCGTGCATGGCGGCTTGGGCGAGCACGGCTGCGGGCACGACCGGCCCGCCCAGGATCACCCCGGGCCGGGCCGGGCAGTATTCGCCGGGGTCGGCAGTCAGCGCGGCGCTCAGCCCCGACCAGGTGTAGGTGTGCCAGGGTTGGGGCAGCAGGGGATGGGGCCCGCCGTGCAGGGCGCGGCGCTGGGCGCGCAGATCACCCATCGGCGCGCGGTCGCAACCGGATTCAGCTGGCGCACGGTCGGATTCAGCTGGCGCGTCGTTCGATCTTGCCGAAGCCCGCGCGGAATCGATCTCGGAGTCGAATTCACCTGCGGGATAATCGGATTCACTTGGGTCAGCGCTGGCCGCCGGTGTGGCCGCTGGCGCGGGCCCAGGATTTGATTCGCCGACATCGGCTTCGGCCTCGGCGGGTGATGGGTCGGGTGTCGGATCGCCACCGTCGCCGGGACCGGCGGCGTCGATGACGTCGGGGCGAGTGATGACGTGGACGATGATCCCGCCGACCGGCGGCGTGCCGTCGGCATCACAGTCCGGGGATTGGCACAGGCACGGTAGGCGGTCCCAGCGCAAGCCCATCGCGCCCATCGCCGCACTGCGGCGTTCGTCGATGGTACGGGGATCACGAGAGCAGACGGTGGCCGCCAACGCCTCGGCACACTTGTCGAATGCCTCCAGGTCGGTCACCGACAACGAAGCCTCGACGTATCCGGTGCCGGTGGCATTGTCGACGCGGACGTCGACGTGATGGCCGCGGGCGGCGGTCTCGCTGCGTCGCACCGCATAAGGGTCGTGGGTCCAGATCGTGGCGTCGATGGCCTTCTGCGTCGCGTCGACCGACATCGCCCCCGACGTGGCGAACAGTGCGGCCAGTTCGGTGTCGATCGCGGCGAGCGCGTCAATGTCTTGCACGAGGGCGGTGCGCGAGCAGATCTCGTGTACCTGCCGATACGAGAGGTCACCGGCGGCGAACAGGGCGGCGATCTTGGGCAGGCGTTCCCGCAGGATCACCGCGTTGGTCAACAACCCGTTGGCCACCCCGCTGGTGACGGTGTGCGCCGCGCCGATCTGCGCGCACACCGCGGCCCAGTTGTCGATGCGCCACTGCTCGCGCTCGGCCGATCCGTCGGCGGCATAAGCGTCAGCGAGCATGTCGGCCATCGCCGACAGTCGCGCCGCGCACGCGGAGTTCTCCAACCGGGCATGGGCCCGCACCCGCTCACCGGGGGTGCGGGCCAACCCGACGGCGGCCAGTTGCGAATCGAACACACCACCGACGCTAATCAGCCACCCGACACATCCGCCACCAGCGAAACCGCCCCTGTGGATGAACCACGGACTGGGGACGACTCAGCAGAGATTAAGCGAAAGTGCCAGTGCCCCATGCTATGCGCCCGCGGCATGACGGGCGGCCACGTAGCCGAACACCATCGTGTTGGCGATGCTCCCGCCCGCGCCGAGATACGTGCGGCCCATCACCGTCGCCGTGATGTTGCCGGTGGCATACAAACCGTCGATCACCCGATCGTTCTCGTCGATCACCTGGGCGTACTCGTTGGTGACCACGCCGCCGCACGTTCCGACGTCGCCGGGAAAGATCCTCGTCGCGAAGAACGGCGCGCGATCGATCGGCCCGAGCGAGGTGTTCGGCCGATGTCCCGGATCACCAAGGCAGTCGTTGTAGGCGGACTGTCCGCGCCCGAAGTCGGGATCGAGACCCTGCGCGGCGAACTGATTGAAACGCTTGACCGTTTGCGTCAATTCCGCAGCGGGAACGTCGATCTCGCGCGCGAGGTCAGCGATCGTGCCTGCGGTCTTGATGACGCCCTTCTCGATCAGCCCCTTGGGCACCCCGCGCTTCGCGAACGGGTTTGCGCCCGCGGCGTAACGGCGAACGTACCCCTGGTCGAACACCTGCCAACACGGCACGGCATCGTTGGCGTACATCGCCTTGCCAACCTCGACGTAGGAGTTCGATTCGTTGCAGAACCGCCTGCCTGCGCCGTCCACGTAGATCGCCCCAGGCCGTTGACGTCCCTGACCGAGCGACGCAGCGGACGGATCGGCGATGAAAGCCATTGGCAGCCACCATGCCTCGTCAAGCAGATCCGTCTTGGCGCCGAGGCGCATCGCCGCTTGCAACACCTCGCCGGTGTCCCCCGCGTTGGAAATCGTCCACTTCGCCTCGTTGGGCTGGTCGCCACTGTACTGGCGTCGCATGTCGGCGTTGCGGCCGAAGCCCCCTGCAGCGAGCAGAACTCCCTTGCGCGCTTCGACGTTGAGCGTCGAGCCGTCCCTGGCGACCCTAGCCCCAACGACCCGACCGTCCTCGACGATCAGGTCCTCCATCGCGGCGCTGGTCCAAATCGGCGGCTCGCCGCGGTCCATCAGAACCTTCAGCATCTGACCGATGAACGACGCGCCGTTGGTAAGCAGCTCACGTCGTCGAAGCTGGGCAAGCCTGGTGCGGAGAAAAACCCGCGTCGCCACCGCGAAGGACCTCGGCGATCTGTTGAAGTACTGCACCGACCGCAGCTCGTTGGTCTTGACGACGAACCCGTAGTTCTTCGCCATCGACGGCTGGATTCGCTCGGCCCACTCGCCGAGCGCTGCGGCGTCGAACGGCACCCCTTCCACCGAACGCCCGACGGCGTTGCCGCCCTTGCTGTTCGAGTAGTAGTCGCTGTAGCCCGGGCACCGCACCATCCGAACACCAAGGCGCAGAAGGAAATCAAGCATCTCCACACCTGCGGTCAGGAACATCTCGCGACGGGCGGGCGAGGACGCAGGACCCACGTCGCCGATGACGTCCTCGAAGTAGGCCAAGCCGTCCTCGGTGGAGTCGGGGATGCCTTCGGCCTGCATCAACGGATTGTTCGGCAGCCACACCATGCCGCCGGACAGCCCGGTCGACCCTCCGACCAGGGCCTGTTTCTCGACGACCAGTGGCTCGATCCCGTCGTCGATCGCCGCCAGCGCGGCAACCATCCCCCCGCCGCCGCTTCCCACGATCAGGAGGTCGACGGATTCATCCCAGTTCACCATGCGGTGACCCGCTCGTCGAGGCCCAGGTTCGCGACCGGTACGTCGATCGTCGTATTGGTCTTCTGTATCGCGGGCACTAGCCGCTCGTAGGGCAACCCACCAAGGAACCCGTCGACGACGCGCTCGAAGTTGGAGATCAGTCCTTCGATCTCCGGCGAAAGCCGCATGAATTCGAATCCCTTGGCGTGCAGCCCCTTCTGCTGCCTCGGCAGGTTGGCGAAGTCTTGTGCCGGAATCATCGGCCAGCTTGGGTCGTCGGGAGCCATCGGTTCCGGTGGGGTGGGCCTAGACTGCGACTCGTCGTTCGGATAACGGGTCAACGACCAGATCTCGAATAGCGTCTCCTCGGGACCAAGCGGACGGATCCGATAGGACGACGCGCTGCTGTACTGCGGGAGCATGAAGTAGTGCGGGAAGCAGAACCTGATGGCGTCGATCATCCGCCGCCGATCGAGGTCGTTGAGATCGGGAAAGTCGCAGCCACGGGCCCGATGCCACGCGGTGACCGCCTCGTTGACGGCGAACCGCCACGCCGCCATGGCCTCGGCCGGATCGTCGGGAAGCGACATGTGTTGCAAGCCTTCGGCTATGCGAATGTCGTTGTCGTGGGTCATACCGCCCATGCCAGATCCGAGTGTCCGCATGACGTGAAGATTCGCAACGATCAGCGGGTTGACCGACGAGGGCTGCAGCCCGAACGACGACGGCAGCAGCTGCGGGTGCGTCTGCGGTACGTGATAACCCTCCATGAAGGCCGCCGTGGCCAGCTTCCAGTTAACCGGAAGCACGCATGACTTCCACCACTCGGTCCGGAGTGCACCGACCCTCCACTCGTCGTGGCGAGACGCAAACGGCTCCAGGCAGTCGATGAGCGGCGGGGCCGCGGCGTCGAGGTTGATCCACGCGCACCCACCCCACAGCTCGCATCGAACCGGTGCCAGTTTCAAGTCGTCGGCATCGAGGCTGGCCTCGTCGAAAGCGTTGGGACGCAGGACGAACGTGTTCTTGCCGTCGAGGCCCCAGCACCAGCCGTGGAACGGGCAGACGAAGCTGCGCCGCGAACCAGAACCCTCGACGAGTTTCATGCCGCGGTGACGACAGGCGTTGTAGTACGCACGAACGGTGTCGGCGTTCACGCGGACCACGACGATCGACTGGTCGAGAATCTCGTACTCGACGAAGTCGCCGGGGTTGGGTAGCTCCTCTAGCCGGCACGCCATCTGCCACACCCTTGGCCAGAACGACTCGTTCTCCAGCGCGTAGAACTCGGGGTCGTAGTACCGCTGTTTGGGAATTCGATCCGGGGACTGCACCGCCCACGGAACCGGCAGCGGTGTCCACTCCGCGGCATTCGTTCGACTGACCAACGCGACCCACCCTTCTGCCACGGGGGCCTGTGGACCCTGCGATGGCGACCGGTGGTCGGTATCTTAGCAAAAATAGCTATTTCGTCGCCCAAACCTCGCGATTGCGGTGACGCAAGCTGCGCTTCATCCAAGTGCCGCATAGCGGTGACAGGACCACCCCCGCGAACTAGCCTCAGCCTCGAACGGTCGACGGCCCAGCTGGGAAGGGACGACACCATGACGCACGGCAGGCTGCACTCCGGATACGGCTCGCTGCGTTGAGTGTTGTTGCGAGGGTGACGGATTCGCCTGCAGACATCCCGGATTCGACTCGTCGTCGGCAAACGAAGGGGAAACGGCCATGCCGCATCGGAAACTCGTCGTCGTCAACGGGCCGTCGCGACCCCAACGTCTTGCCTCTGCGCCGATGGCTCTATCTTTGTAAAAATAGCTATTTCGATGCGAAAGCGGGCTTGGTCGTCGGGCGCCATTGCGCCCACGGTTTGCGTGACATTTACTAGAGTTTTTGTAACATCAGCGGTAAGCCGTCAGTAAGGGGAACCCATGGCCTACGACCCCGAAGTCGTGCACGCCAAATACCTCGCAGAGCGCGACAAACGCCTGGTGCCCGGTCGCGCGGTCATCCGCGACCTGACCCGCGACAATGCCGTCGCGGGCTACCGCGCAGACCCGTTCACTCCTTACACCGACCGCGAACCCGTAACCGACGATCCCGACGTGGTGATCCTCGGCGGCGGCATCGCCGGACTGCTCGCCGGTGCTCAGCTGCGCAAGGCGGGTGTGCAACGCATCCGGGTCGTCGACGCAGCAGGCGGCATGGGCGGCACCTGGTACTGGAACCGCTACCCCGGCGTGATGTGCGACGTCGAGTCCTACCAGTACCTCCCGCTGCTAGAGGAGCTCGACTACATACCCACACGTCGCTACGCCTTCGGTGACGAGATCAGGGCTCACCTACAGGCCGTCGCAGAGCGCTTCGACCTGGTCTCCGATGCCCTATTCCACACCCAGGTGACGACGGCGACCTGGGACGACGACGCCGGTCGCTGGCTGATCAGGACTGACAGAGGCGACGAGCTATCTTGCCGGTACTACGTACTTGCGGCGGGAATCCTCAATCTGATGAAGCTGCCTGCGATCCATGGCATGGACGACTTCGAAGGGCATGCGTTCCACACCGCGCGGTGGGACTACGGCTACACCGGAGGCGACCAAGGCGAACCGATGACCAAACTTGGTGACAAGGTCGTCGCGTTGGTCGGTACGGGAGCGAGCGGACTGCAGGCACTCCTGCCGCTTGCGGAGGCCGCCAAACACGTCTACGTGTTCCAGCGAACGCCATCGGCAATTGGGGTGCGCGGCAACCGGCCGACCGATCCAGCCTTCGCGCAGACCCTCGAACCTGGTTGGCAGAAGGCTCGCATGGACAACTTTCAGTCGATCATGCTTGGTAGGCCGGTGCAGGAAGACCTCACAGACGACGGCTGGACGCATCACTACGCAAAGGTGCAGAATCCGCCGCGCGTCAAGGGCATGAGCATCACCGACTTCATGCGCGGCGCCGAGGAACTCGACTTCGGCATCATGGAAGAGCACCGCAAGCGGATCGACGAGCTGGTCGCCGATCCCGAAGTGGCGGCCATCCTCAAGCCGTACTACCGCTACCTCTGCAAGCGGCCGTGCTTCCACGACGAGTACTTCGACGCGTTCAACCGCCAGAACGTGACGCTCGTCGACTGCCCAACCGGCATCGAGCGGATCACCGAGCGGGGACCGGTCGTCGACGGACGGCAGTACGACGTCGACTGCATCGTCTACGGCACCGGCTTCGAGGCCGAGATCACGCCGCTGCCTCGGCGCGTCGGCCACGAGATCGTCGGTCGCGGCGGTGTGACGCTCGCGGACAAGTGGGCAGACGGTGCCGCCAGCCTCTTCGGGATGATGAGCCGCGGCTTCCCGAACATGTTCGTCATGCCCGCGCCTGGCCAACAGTCGGTGGTCACCGTGAACTACACGCAAGGTGCCGTACTGGGTGCCGAGTTCATCGCGGGCGTGGTGACCCTGCTCGAGAAGCAGGGCGTTGCCGTGTTCGACGTGAACGCCGAGGCCGAGGCCGACTGGATACAGCAGATCGTCGACACGTACGTCGACCCGAGCGCCGTCATGTCCGCGTGCACGCCATCGCGCATCAACAACGAGGGCAACCCGGGTGGGGTGAGGCCGCGAGACACCAACTACGGCAGAGGCTTCGGTGACTACTTCGCCTATCGAGAGCTGCTGGAGGGATGGCTGGCCTCGGGTGAACTCGACGGGCTGGACTTGGCGTGAGTGAGCGCCAGCGCGTCGTCGTCGTCACCGGCGGTGGAGGCGGGATCGGTGCCGCCATCGCCGAATCAGCGGCTCGCACGGGAGCCTTCGTCGTTACCCTCGATCCGTTGGTATCCGTCGATGGATCAGAGCAACTGCCGCCGCCGCAGGAAACCACCGCTGGTCGGATCGTCGAATCGGGCGGCGCCGCAAGGTCTTCGGGGGTCTCCGTCACCGACGAGGCGGGAGTTCGCGAGTTGTTCGGCCAACTCGCCGACGAGTTCGGCGGGCTGGATGCCGTCGTCAACGTCGCGGGAATCAGCCGTCCCACCAGCTTCGCCAAGGGCAGCGACGACGATTGGCGCAGCGTGCTCGAAGTCCACCTCGACGGCTACCGCAATGTCCTTGGCGCCGCCCTGCCGCTGATGGCGGCGGCTGGACGGGGTCACATCCTTGGCGTCACGTCGGGATCGGGATGGCGCTCGGCCGATGCGGGTGCATACGGCTGCGCCAAACGTGCCGTGGCCTCGCTCACCTGGCAGTTGGGTCGGCACGCCCCCGCTGGCGTCGTGGTCAACGCCATCTCCCCCATCGCCGCGACACGCATGGTGGCTGCGGCCTTGGGCGGGAAGTTGCCGACGGGTGGCGCGGCGACTGGTGGTCTGTCGCTTGCCTCGATGCCCGCACCGCAAGACTTGGGTCCGTTGTGCGCCCACCTCGTCAGCGAGGCGTTCGATGCGTGTCAAGGTCGCGTCTTGTTCGCAGGCGGCTCGGAGGTTGCGGTGATCGACGAGCCCCGGCTGATCGAGGTGGTGCGCTGCGACGACGTTCCCACACGAGCTCACGTGATGGAGGCCGCCACCACCATCGCCCTTGCCAAGGCCGAGGCGAACCAGGTGAGCGGCGGTGGGAGCAACGCCCGCTTCGGATCGTTGTTCGACGCCGAAGCCGCCGACGACCTGCCGACCGCCGCGGCACGTTCCTGTGCGGTGGTCACCGATCGCGCTGACGTACGCAAGGCCCTCTCCTGCGCATTGGAGGCCAGAGGGGTGACGTGCCACTCGATCGACACCCCCGACGCACTGGCGCACGTAGCCGACCTCGACGCCGTCGTGGTGGCGATGGCAGACGGATCCGTGACCGGCGCGGCGGACTCCGGTTGGCGACGAATTCTCGCCGAACACGATGGCATCGTCGCGCGGATTCACGCCGACGGCAGGTGGGCCAGGGCCGTGGCAGAACTCGCCACCGGCGAGGGCCGCACCATCCGCCTTGTCACCATCACGGACGCCACCACCTCGGGTGGCCGCAGTCGCGCCAGAGCCTCCGCGCAGCTCGCCAGGGCCGGTCGCAAGGCCACCGGCGACCTCGTCCTACCGTTCGCCGTGAGCGCCGAGTCTGGAGACGTCCCGTCAGAGCTTGCCGCTCACCTGCTGTGCAGTCTCGATGCCGAAGCGCTCGTCGGTGCCGAATTGGTCTCGGGGGCAGGATGGTTCGGGCTCCGCAGCCACCCCCGCCCGATTGGCAGCATCAGCTTCGGCGGTCCGACGTTGCCCGAGTGGTTCGACGACACGCTCCGAGAGGTGGTCGCACCCGCATGACGCCCCAACCCCGCCACGTCGACCGAATCGTCGATGCGCACGTCCACCTGTGGGACCCTGCCAAGACCGACTGGTACCCGTATCTGTCGGTGGCACGCGACTCGCTGAACATGGGCGACGTCACGGGGATGTCCCGCCGCTTCGACGTCCCCACCTATCTGGCCGAGGCCACGGGGTGGAACGTGGAGAAGTTGGTCAACGTGGCCGCTGCCACGGGCGGGCACTCGGTGGCCGAAACCCTCGAACTGGACAGGCGAGCGGATTCCGAGGGTCACCCCGACGCCATCGTCGGGGGCTTGCCGCCCGCCGACTCGGTGGCCGAGTCAATCGCGGCCATCGACGAACAGCTTGCGGCGCAACGCCTTCGGGGCGTTCGACCGATGGGCGGTGCCGACGGGTACCTTCCACCGCCCGAAGTCCTTCGCGCCCTGCAGGAGCGAGGCCTGTTGTTCGAGGTGATGAACCATCCTGACCAGCTGGTTGCCGTCGCGAGGGATCTGGAGCATCACGGCGACCTCGTCGTCGTCATCGAGCACGCGGGCTGGCCGCGCAATGACTCCGACGCGGAGCGGGCCCTCTGGAAGGAGGGCATCGACGCCCTCGCGAGCCTTGGCGACAACGTGCTGTGCAAGCTCTCCGGCCTGGCAATGCCGTTGGGTTCGATGACGGCCGATGCGTTCGCGCCCTGGATTGAGTACGCCATCAACGCATTTGGCGTCGATCGCTGCCTTTTCGCAAGCAACTTTCCCGTCGATGGCATGCACGGCACTCTCGACGAGCTCTTCACCGCGTACTCGGCCCTGACCGCGGGCCTCGACGACCTCGCCCGAGACAAGCTCTTCGCCGCCAACGCCGAACGCATCTACCGCTGTTAGTTCGCCGGGACCTCTGCGACCGCTGCCTCGGCGCATTCGCGATCTTGTTCGGCCGTTCCGCCACTGACGCCGACTCCCGCGACGACGTCTCCGTCGTGGACAACGACTGCGCCCCCACCCACTATCGTGAATTCGCCAGCGCCGCTGGAGGCGATTCCATACAGGGATCCGCCGGGCTGAGCATCGCGAGCCAATTCGTGCGTGCTACACGAATTCGCCAGCGCGCTGAACGCCTTGTGCTGAGCCAGCGTGGTTCCCGCTACCTCGGCCCCGTCCATCCGCGCGAATCGCTTGAGGCGCCCACCGCGGTCGACGACCGCAACGGACACGCGGATGCCGAGTGCCTTGGCCGCTGCGATGGCCGCCGTGATCATGGCATCGGCCTCGTCGTCGTCGAGTTCGAACACGGCACGCATCCGCGTCAGACCTTTCCTTCCGACGATTCGCGTTCGGCCCCTTCGTCTTTCAGCTCAAGCGGAGCAGCTTCGGTTCGGAGCACTGCCGGGCGGAGCCGTTTCGGAAGCGCCCACAGTACCGCAGCGCACAGCGCGACGACCGCCACGGCACCTGCCGCGAGCGCCCCGATCGGCGTGGTTGGCAGGAGGTTCTCCAGCAGCATGTATGCGCCGAATAGCAGGAACAATGCCGCCGCGACGATCTGGATGAGCCGCTCGGGAAGGTGCTTGCCTGCGACAGCGCCGACGATGATGGCGAGCCCGTCAGCGACGACCATGCCGATGGTCGAACCGATCCACACCCCAACCCAGTCGTGGTCCGCGGCGAGGGTGATCGTGGCAAGCATCGTCTTGTCGCCCAACTCCGCGAGCAGGAACGCCGAGAACACCACGAAGAACGCGGGTGCCGTCGCCTTCTCCGTCCGGCTCGCTTCCTCGTCGGTGAGCTTGTCGCCACGCAGCGTCCACAGCCCGAAGAAGATGAACATCGCCCCTGCGATGAAGCCCAGCAGGTGGGTTGGCAGCGCCGCGCCCAAATAGTGGCCGATGGCAACCGATAGAACGTGCACGGCCGTAGTAGCGGCGGTGATCGCGGCGAGCACGACCCACCAGCGATAGCGCAGCGCGAACATCATCGCCACCAGCTGGGTCTTGTCGCCCATCTCGGCGATGAAGATGACGGCGAAGCTCAGCAGAAGAGCGGCAAGCACGCAATGACTCCTTGGTGTGCGGCTGCCGATCGGGGACAGATACACGCCTCCGGCCGGCAACCGAAACGGTTACGACGGCCGAAGGTCTCGCCCACCGGCCGATGAGCCGGTTCAGGCAACCGGGCCACCTCGGTGGCCAGTATGTCGATTACCCGATTGGGGGCTACTCCCCTTCGTTGTGTCAACGATAACCGCACCGGCGGTGGGAGCGCAACTCGAGTGGCCCGAATTGCCAACGCTATCAATAGTTTTGGGCACCGTCTCAAAGAAGTTCGGGTACCCCAAATTAAGTTAGGGCGTTGGCCTGCCGCACATCGGACCGTTGGGCACGGCGATGTGCGGACAGTTCACCGGTGGCGGCGTTTGCGGAGGTTGGGTCGGCTTTGGCGTTGGGCAGGACTTCCCGTCCTCGACCGTCGTGCCGTCGTCACAGCGCTTGACTGGCGGCTCCTTTGACCGCGTCGGCGAGTTGTCCGGATGCGCCGTGGCGCTGGGAGATGGAGCCGCCCGTGTGGAGGTCGCGACGGGCATGCGCGTGGCGGCTGCCGTGGAAGGCAAGGTTGCCGAGGGCACGCTCACCGGTACGCGCCCGGTGGGTTGAACCTTGGGACCGTCAGGACCCGAATCAACTGGGTGCGACGGAGAGTTCGTCGGTGGAGTCAACGTAATCGGTTGCGGCGTAATGGTATTCGCTGTGGTATTCGATGCCGACGCCAGTGACGTCGCGGGGGGCGAAGGGCTGCTCTGCGTCGGGGTAACCGACCCATCCCGCATGACGGCCGTGGCACCGAAGACTACGACGGGGACCGCGACGACCGCCGCCGCCCAGACTGCGAATCGTCCCGTCAGGACTCCCACGTGGGCTGCTGCGGCACCACTGGTCGCGACGGGTCCAAGACCTCGGCCCACCTGCGCCATGGTGTGTTCGAGAAGCCAGCTGGGCGCGGGGATGAGCATCGGCGAAGTGCCGAGCAGTGCCTTCGCGCTGAACAGCCTGCTGCGGTGCTCGCCGCAATTGGCGCACGTCTCGACGTGGCGCGAGATGCGCTTGCGCACGAGGATCGTGAACCTTCCGTCCCAGTCAGCAACGATGGTCGCGAGTTCACTGCAGGTGATGTGGCCTGCACGCGCCTGTCGGGCCACGACGAGCGCACCCAACGATCGTTCGACGGTCTGACCCAACCGCTGCACGATCTTCTTCGCTGAGTCGTTGGAGACGTCGAGCGCGTGCGCGAGTTCGGCGACGCTCAGACCGTGGCGGTAGACCAAGTCCAGGACCTCGCGATCACGATCCGAGAGGCCGCCCTCGGCTTGGACGACCAATGCAACGAGTTCGTTGCGCGCGGCCGTCGCGTCGGGGCCGACCTCCGTTGACGCCACCTCGGGCAAGTCATCGGATGCGGTTTCGCGGCGACGTGTTCGCAGGGTCCGAAGCGCCTGGTTTCGTGCGATCGCATACAGCCAGGGGCGGAGCTTGTCAGGATCGCGCAGTGTCGGCAGAGCCACGACGGCGGTGCAGAATGCCTCCTGGACGCAGTCGGCCGCATCGCGCTGGCCCACGATCCCCACGCAGAAGTCGTACAGCCGGTCGGCATAGCGGTCGTAGATGCCCGCAAAAGCGGCCCGATCGCCTGCCGCGGCGGCACCGACCAACTCGGCGTCGCATGCGACATCCCAGTCGAACTCAACGCTCACGGACATCCGATCTCCACGACGATGGGGGCTTTCGTCGTACTACGACGTCAGCGGCCAAATGGTTCATTGCCCAAGGGACGTCGGATTCGTCCCGCAAGCCGTTACCGTTCGAAGCCCGGATCAGCGGCTGGTGACGCCTCTCCACGTACCGCCGCGCATCGGACCCACCACGATGGGAAGGTCCAGCGTCGAGAGAAGTCCCGGAGGTGCCGCGATGACGGCAGGAATGGCGTTGAGCGGGCGCATGACCGTGGCGTAGGTGAGGCCGCGCATGTTGCTGCCGCGCCCGTGCATCTCGATGTCGACGGTGTAGGTCGGCATGCCCTCCACGATGACGCGGTAACCGCCCATCGGGGATGGGTGCTTGGGCCACTCCGGGGCCGCGTCCTCGCCCATCCGAGTGACGTGCTCGAGGATGATGCGGTCGACACCGTCGACGACGCCTGCCATGCGCAACCGCAGCCCCCCGATGGTGCCAGGCTCGACCAAGCCGGAGGCCACCTCATAGCGCTCGGTGGCAAGCCACGGCTCGATCGACTCCTCGACGCCGTCGAGTTGCAGGCCCATGCCTTCGGCGAGCAAGTGGACGATCGGACCCCACAGGTTGGTGAACCGTCCTGGCTGAAGCAGCGGAGCCTGGAAGTCCGGCGGATGCGCAAAGCCCATGAAGTCGAACATGATGTCGGGCTGGTTGATCGGCCCGTAGTCGAGGATCTCCTGCATCGTGATCGAGTCGACCCAACTGCTCATACCCGCGAACGTCAGCGGAACGATGTCGTTGACCCAGCCGGGGTCGACCCCGCTGTTGAAGAAGCTAGTGCCACCCTCGGCACACGCGGCCTCTAGCAGTTCGCGAACGTCGTCGTCGCCTCGCGGCGGGTAGCACATGGGCACCAGGGACGTACACACCACGTGGTAGCCGCTGCGCAGGCAGCGCGCGATGTCCTCGGCCGCTTCGCGATAACGCCAGTCGCCAGAAGCGAAGTAGGCCACGACGTCTGCCTCGATCGACAATCCGGCGTCGACGTCGTTGCTCGCGATGATCCCCGTCTCGGGTAGCCCGCAGAGCTCGCCGGCGTCGCGGCCACTCTTGGAGTCGCTGTGCACGATGACACCGGCCAAGTCGAGTCCCGGATGGCCGATCACGGCTCGCAGTGCGGCGATTCCGACCTGTCCCGGCCCCCAGAGGATCACCTTGGGGTGGTCCACGCAGCCCTCCCGAACGTTTGGCAAGAGCGGAATAAGAGCTCTCAAAGTTGAGAATAACACCTCTCACAGATCGCGAACTGGCACACTCGCATTCACGAGAACCGCTTTCACCCAAGGAGGCAAGCACGTGACACCTGCGCTGGTCGGGGCCGTCCCCGCCAACCAGATCTACGTCGACGGGGGCTGGCGGGAGGTCGCAGGCTCGTTCGCAGACGTCAATCCACACTCCGAGGAAGTCATTGCCAACGCGCCCGATGGCACCGTCGACGACATGTCGTCGGCGATCGCCGCCGCGCGGAGGGCCTCGGACTCCGAGGCATGGTCGCGACGGTCCATCGCGGACCGGGCGAAGGTCGTCAACCAGATAGCAGATGCGATCGAACGCCACGTGCCTGCGCTCGCCGAACTCGGAAGCGTCGAGTGGGGCATGACGTCCAACGAACAGGGCATGCACATCGACTCCTCCATCCTGCAGTTGCGCGAGGTCGCCGAGCTCGCAGAGGAAGCGCTTGCCGACCACGACATCTCGAAGCCCGAGTGGGGCATCAGCGCGTTCACGCTGCGCAAGCCGCACGGCGTCGTCGCTTCCATCACGCCGTGGAACTTCCCCTTCCAACTCAACGTGATGAAGCTCGGCCCCGCGCTGGTCGCAGGAAACACGTTCGTACTCAAGCCTTCTCCGTTCTCGCCGTATGCCGCGCTGGCCCTGGCCAAGATCATCGACGACGAGACCGACCTGCCGCCGGGCGTCTTCAACGTGGTGACGACGACTTCCGACGACGCCGCCCGATCGCTGACCACCGACCCACGTGTCGACATGATCTCGTTCGTCGGCAGTACTGCCACGGCCAAGCACGTCATGACCGGAGCGGCGCAGTCGATGAAGCGCGTGCTCTTCGAGTTGGGCGGCAAGTCCGCTGCGATCTATCTCAACGACGCGGACTACGCCCCGCTGATGGACATGATCGCCTTCGGCAGCAACTCGATGCACGCTGGCCAGGCATGCATCCTGCACAGCCGTCAGCTCGTCCATCGGAGCCTTTACGACGAATTCGTCGAGACCTTCGGTGCCAGAGCCAAGGCCACCAAGGTCGGCGACCCGAGGGACCCCACCAACGAGATGGGCCCACTCATCAACGCCGAGAGTCGAGATCGCGTACAGGGCATGGTCGACAGAGCCGTAGCCCAGGGCGCACGTTTGGTCACCGGCGGGGGCCGACCCGCCGACCAGCCGACCGGGTTCTACTTCGAGCCGACAGTGCTCGCAGACGTCGACAATCGCTGGGAGATCGCCCAGGAGGAGGTCTTCGGTCCGGTTACGGCGATCATCCCGTTCGACACCGACGACGAGGCTCTCGCGTTGGCGAACGATTCGAGATACGGCCTAGTGGGGACCGTCCACAGCAGCGACCGTGAACGGGCCAAGGCCGTCGCGCGCCGGGTCGACGCAGGCTGCGTGTCCCTGAACGGCGGACCGCCCTACGGTCACTTCGGCGGGACCAAGCAGAGCGGTATCGGGCGAGAAGGCGGGATCGTCGGAATCCAGAGTTTCACCGACATGAAGAGCGTCAGCTGGTTCGGATGAGCGGGCGGAAGCCACCGATGCGCCTACCTTCGTAGCTTTACTTCTTCGGGCTCAGATGTAAAGGTGTCGAATCGTGACGACAGGTGGGCGGCGCGGGCTCGACGACGTCCGCTCGGGTCTCGTCGAGTGGTGCGCCACGCATCGTCGCGACGTCGTGCGCCTCGGGATCGCCGAACTCACCCACCCCTCGCTGGGCATGTCGAATGAAACCGTCATCGTGCAATGCGGGCCCGACGTCGACGGGCGGCCCGGACCCAAGTTCGTAGTCCGACTGCCTCCGATGTATGCGACGTTCCCCGACCACGACTTCGCTGCGCAGGCCGAGGTTCAGCGGGCGGTCGCACGGCTTGGCGTGCCGACGGCCGAACCGACGGTCGAGCGCGACCCGACCTTCCTCGGCTCGCCGTTCATCGTGATGCCGTTCATCGACGGCGACATTCCCGGCCCACAGTCGCTGTTCGATCCGTGGCTCACCGAAGCGACCGAGGCGCAGCGACGCGACGCCCAACGCGAGATGATTCGGATTCTCGCCGACATCGGCCGCCTCGACTGGAAGTCGGCGGGCCTCGATGCGATTCTCGGTGGGGATGGCTCCCTAGATTCTCAATTGTCTTGGTGGCGTGGCTATCTCGATTGGGCGCGCAACGCGCAGATCCTTCCGAGGATCGATGCGATCGCCACCTGGTGTAGCGACCATCGGCCAGTCGACGATCCCCCACCGTCGCTCGTATGGGGCGACCCGCGGCTGGGAAACATGGTGATGGACGAAAGGCGTCGCGTGCGTGCGGTTCTCGACTGGGAGCTGGCGACGATCGGGCCCGCCGAGATGGACCTCGGCTGGTACCTGGGGCTAGAGCGCGTGTTGCTCGAAGTCACCGGAATGGCGCCGCTGGCCGGAATGGCAGGCCTCGAGGAGATGGCCTCCGACTACCAGACCGCGCTCGGCCGACCCCTTCAGGATCTGGCCTGGCATGAGATATTCGCAGTGTTCCGAGCGCTGGTGATCAACGTGCGTCAGTCCGAGATCGCCAACGAGGCAGGAGAGAAGTACATGCTTGCAGCCGGCGAGAAGAATCCGTTGGTGAAGATCCTCGAGCGGTGGATCGAGGCCTACGACGCCGGACAACCTCACTACGCGCAGGCGCTGCGATGACGTCCACCGGTCCGCTGACACCGGCCGACGACCACCTCAACCACCAGTTCGCCGACACGTTCGCCGTCGTGGCTCAGACGGATCGCAACTGGACCGAGAAGGTCTGCGCTACGGCGTATGCGCGAGATGGCTCGCTGCAGTTGGCATTTGGGCTCGGCAAGTACACGAACCGCGGCGTCATCGATGGCTACGCCGGCGTCTGTCGTGGCGACGAGCAGTGGACCGTCCGCGCCAGCCGCGACCTGACTCACGACGTCGACCGCTGCACGATCGGGCCGATCCACTACGAGATCGTCGAACCGATGGTGACGGTCCGGTTCGCCCTAGAGCCCAACGACGTCGTTCCGGTGAGCTTCGAGTGGACCTTTCACCGGGCGGTTCCCGCGGCGCTGGAGGATCGCGAGATTCACCGCTCACTGGGTGGCTCGCGGGTCGACGCCGACGTCACGCGGTATCACCAGAGCGGCACCGCTACCGGCTGGGTGGAGGTAGACGGACAGCGCACCGAGCTGGACGCCGCGGATTGGGTCTCCACCCGAGACCACTCCTGGGGCGTCCGCTATCAGGTCGGGACACCGGCCAAGGACCTGCCGCGATCACCACGGCCGACCAGCTTCAGCAGCTACACGATCTGGATGCCCGCGCTGTTGACGGACTCCGACGGCACGGTGTCCGCGCTACACGTCTACTACCAGCGCAACATGATTGACGGCCGCACGACGATCAACTCCCAGGGCGGGATCGAACACGCCGACGGCAGAGTCGACACATTCACCCTCGTCGATCCGCAGCTGCAATTCCAAGATGACAACCGCCGCCTGCTCGGAGGCACGATCGGTGTCAGGCTGCCCGACGGGACCGAACGCACCTTCACCGTCGAGGTCCCGACCGCCACGGGATTCCACTTGGGCACCGGGCTGTACTTCGGTTTCGATGGCAAGTTCCACGGGCAATGGCGAGGTCCGCTCGACGTGTCCGGCGAGCACGTCACCGACTGCGCCGACCCGACGGTCGCCCGACGGCTGCATCAGCACCGCGATTGCGTCGTGCACCTTTTCGACGAGTCGTCGGGAACACGAGGCTGGGGCAACGCGCAGACCATCGTCATCGGTGCCTTCCCCGACATCGGCCTGACGGCAGAGCAGTCGTTCGTCTAGGCGTCTTCGAGGATCATCTCGGCTGCGCGCCACGCCATCGCCATCATCGGCGCATTCAGATTGCCGGACACCATCGCTGGCATGATCGACACGTCGACCACCCGCAGACCGGTGACGCCCCGCACGCGCAGTCGCGAGTCGAGGACGTCGGAGTCATCCGGTCCCATCGCGCAGGCTCCGGAGGCATGGTAGCCGGTTCCGCCGTACAGAAAGCCTGCGCGCAAGATGCTTTCGTCGTCGTCGACTGCCGGGCCCGGCTCGATCTCGGAAGTCAGCATGTCTGCGATTGGCTGTTGTGCGACGACGTCCCGCATGCGGCGGAACATCGCAATCGAGACCCGGCGGTCGTGCTCGGAGTCGAGATAGCCCGCGACGACGCGCGGCGGCGCGCTGGGGTCGGCGGAGCGAATGTGCACCGATCCCTCGCTCGTCGGGCGCAACGCGAACCCGAGGATGGAAAGTCCTGGCCTCGTTTCGAGACTCTCCTTCGGCAATCCGACACCCACCGACATGGGCGCCATGAGGAGCTGAGCATCCGGACGTTCGGCGCTCGGATCCGTACGCAGGAACGTCAGCATGTCGTAGACCGGGGTCGAGATCGGACCCTTGCGGGTCAAGAGGTACTTCATCCCGGTGAGCGCTTGCTTGCCCGGCGTTGCGAGCTGCCGGTTGGTGCCCTTGTTCTCCTTCAATCGCATCTGCAGCGAGAAGCACCGGTGTTCGTGCAGACCCTCTCCGACGCGGGGGCTCTCCACGTGGACGTCGACGCCCGCGTCGGACAGCACCTCGCGTGGTCCGATTCCGGACAGTTGCAGAAGTTGCGGCGTGGCAAGGCTTCCCGCAGAAAGGATGACCTCGCGGTTGGCTCGCAGCTCCCCCGAGCTCGTCGTGACGCCGACAGCACGGTCGCCGTCGAACAGAACTCCGGTGACGGTGGTGCCGGTCAGCACGGTGAGATTGGGCCTGGACTTGGCGGGCCGAAGAAAGGCCTTCGCCGAGCTGACCCGCAGCCCCTTGCGGATGGTGGCAGGCGCGTAGCCGGTGCGCTCGGCATCCGTCGAGTTGACGTCGTCGACCCGCTTTATGCCAAGTGCCGCAGTCGAATTCAGCAACGCCTCGGAGACCTCTTCACCCGTGGCCTCGACCGACACGTGCAGCGGCCCACCCGAGCCGCGCATGTCGGAGCCGCCAAGGGTGTGGTCTTCGATGGCCCGATAGATGGGCAGGATCTCATCCCAGCCCCAGCCGGGGTTGCCGCGCGCGACCAGATCGTCGAAGTCGGCTTGCGAGCCGCGGTTGTAGACCATGCCGTTGATGGAGCTCGAGCCGCCGATGAGCTTGCCTCGGACCCAGTGCTCCGTCTGCTGCGTCGGCCCGAATGGCTCCACGTCGTACTGCCACGCGTACCGGGGATTGCCCATCAGGAAGGCGGTGCCCAACGGCATGGCGACGGCCGGGTTGCGATCACTGCCGCCGGCTTCGACGACTGCCACGCTGACGCCAGGATCACCGCTAAGGCGGTTGGCGAGGACGCAACCGGCCGACCCTGCCCCCACGATGACGTAGTCGTACGTACTCAATTGGTCCGCCTCTTCGGTGGTCGGCGCAGGCACCGCGGTGCGGCGACATTACGTTTCGTCGGGTTTTTGTATACCGCCCGACGTCGACTCGCGACAACTTCCCGACCATCGACCGTTGACATCGACCGCGCGAAGGAGTGGGCTGCGGGCTGATCGATGCCTGATACTCAACTCACACGAGTGCATCGCTTGCGTGGAGGCCCTGTGATCCCGAATTACGACGACGTCGACTGCCCGTGGTCGCAGCGGGAGGGAGAGTTGCTTGCGGTTACCCTGCAGCTGCTCCAGGAGAACGGCTACGACCGCCTGACCTTGGACGCGGTCGCGACGACCGCGCGGGCTAGCAAGGCCACGCTCTACCGACGATGGCCGACGAAGGCCGAACTGGTACTCGCCGCATTCGTCGAGGGCACCCGCCAGGTCTCCGTCGCACCCGACACCGGCTCGCTGCGCGGAGACCTGCTGCGCATGGGAGAGTCGATCTGTGCCCACGCGAGTGCCCATGCGAGCACCATTCGCGCAGTGCTGGTGGAAGTATCGCGCAGCTCGGAGCTCAACGAGATGATGCACAGGCAGTTCCTCGATCAGCGCAAAGCTCTCATGCACCGCGTGCTGGCACAGGCCGTGGATCGCGGCGAGATCGAGGCCTCCGCGATCACCGAGGATCTCTGGGACGTCTTGCCCGGTTATCTGATCTTTCGATCGATCTTGACGGGTCGAACCCCGTCGAGCCGTACGGTGGCCGACCTCGTCGATCACGTGCTGATTCCAAGCCTCACTCGCCACACCGGGTGAGCTACGTGTTGTGGCGTCCGGTCCCGTACCGTACTGTCAACCTAGTTGATATAGCCTCGGTCGCCGAGGAAGGTTCTCATCGTCCGCGCGTGTCGCCGCTCGTCGAAAGGGTCACGGATGCAGCGGTTGTCGATCGGTAGGCGACTGAGCCGACGCTGGATGATTCTGGTCGCGATATTCGTCGTCGCCGTCGCAGGTTTCGCCGTGTACCGCCTCAATGGCATCTTCGGCTCGAAGGACGTCGTGTCCACGCCCAGCGGAGGCGCCAACGAGATCGTCCCGTTCAACCCCAAGCACGTGGTGCTCGAGGTTTTCGGCCCCCCTGGGGCGACGGCGACCATCACCTACTTGGACGTGAATGCTCAACCACAGCGGGTCGACGCCGCCTCACTGCCCTGGGCATACGACACCACCACCACTCAGCCAGCGGTCTTCGTCAACGTGTCCGCCCAGGGTGACAGCGACTCCATCGGCTGCCGAATCAAGATCGACGACGTCGTCAAGGATGAGAGAACGGTCAACACGTTGAACGCCTACACCTACTGCTTGGACAAGTCAGGATGAGCACTCACCTCGCCCAACGCGAGACGCCGACCGACAAGGTGGCCCGGTGGATTCGTCCGCTCTGCGTGCCGATCGTGATCTTCTGGGTGCTGGTCGCCGCGCTGACGAACGTCCTCGTCCCACAACTGGAAGCGGTCGGCGAGGAGCACAACGTTGCGCTGAGCTCGCCCGATTCACCGTCGCTGCAGGCATTTCAGCGGATTGGCAAGGTATTCAAGGAGTTCGACACCGACAGCGCCGCAATGGTCGTGCTGGAAGGCGACCAACCCTTGGGCGAGTCGGCCCACCGGTACTACGACCAGTTGGTCAAGGGCTTCGAGGCGGACACCAAACACGTCCAGCACGTCCAGGACTTCTGGGGCGATCCGCTCACCGCCGCTGGGTCGCAGAGCTCCGACGGCAAGGCTGCCTACGTGCAGGTGTTCCTCTCCGGGAACCAGGGCGAGGCGTTGTCGTTGGAGTCGGTCGACGCACTGCGGGACATCGTCGCCAAGACCCCTCCACCGCCCGGCATCCACGCCTACGTCACGGGCGCGGCGCCCCAGATTGCCGATCAGTTCGAGGTGGGCAACGAGAGCACCGCCACGGTCACGATTCTGACCGTCGGCGTAATCGCCGTCATGCTGCTGATCGTCTACCGCTCGATCGTCACGATGCTGCTGGCCCTGATCACCGTGCTCGTCGAAATGTCAGCGGCCCGTGGCATCGTCGCGTTCCTCGCGAACGAGAACGTCATCGCCCTTTCGACGTATTCGACCAACATCCTCACGCTGCTGGTCATCGCCGCAGGCACCGACTACGTCATCTTCCTGCTAGGCCGGTACCACGAGAAACGCAACGAAGGAATGGACCGCGAGGTCGCCTACTTCGACATGTATCGCGGAACGTCGCACGTGATACTCGGGTCGGGGTTGACCATCGCCGGTGCATCGTTCTGCCTGTACTTCACCCGGCTGCCGTACTTCCAGAGTCTCGGCATCCCTGCGGCGCTCGGCGTGCTCGTTTCGCTCGTCGCCTCACTGACGCTTGCTCCCGCGGTGATCGTGATCGGAGGCCGCTTCGGCCTGCTGGACCCGAAGCGAAAGACGGCCAAGCGGGGTTGGCGCAGGATCGGAACGGCGATCGTTCGATGGCCTGGGCCGATCCTCATCGCCACGCTCGCGCTGGCCGTCATCGGACTGCTCACGCTGCCCGGCTATAAGACCGACTACGACGTGAGCCCCTACATGCCGGCTACTGCGCCGTCGAACGTGGGATACGCGGCGGCAGAACGACATTTCTCGAAAGCGCGGCTGAACCCCGAACTGCTGATGATCGAGACCGACCACGACTTGCGCAATCCCACCGACATGATCCTGCTGGAGCGCGTCGCGAAGGCGGTCTTCCATACCGATGGCATCGCGCAGGTGCAATCGATCACCCGGCCGCTTGGCACGCCGTTGGACCACACGTCGATCCCGTTCCAGATCAGCGCCAACAGCGCGGCGCAGATCAACAACCTGCCGTTTCAGCAGGCCCGCGCCGCCGACCTGATGAAGCAGGTCGGCGTGATCAACGACTCGATCGAAGTGCTGCGCAAGCAGTACGCACTGCAGCAACAGTCGAGCGCGATCACCAACGAGCAGTCCGAGGCGTTCAAGCAGACCGTTGCCACCGCTCAAGACCTTCGCGACAAGATCGCGACGTTCGACGACTTCTTCCGGCCGATGCGGAACTACTTCTATTGGGAGCCACACTGTTTCGACATCCCGGTGTGTGCCGCGTTTCGGTCGCTGTTCGACGCGCTCGACGGCATCGACGCGTTGACCGACCAGTTGGCCAACGTCTCGGGCAGCATCTCCAAGCTCGACGAACTCCAGCCAAAGCTGCTGGCGCTGATCCCACCGCAGATCCAGAATCAGCAGACAAACCGCGATCTGTCGATGACCAACTACGCCACCACGTCCGGGATCTACGACCAGACCGCTGCCGCGCTGAACAACTCGACCGCGCTGGGTCAAGCCTACGACTCCTCGAAGACCGACGACTCCTTCTACCTACCGCCGGAGGCGTTCACCAACCCCGAATTCCAACGTGGGCTCAAGCTGTTCCTCTCCCCCGACGGCAAGGCCGCGCGGATGATCATCACCCACGACGTGGATCCCGCTACGCCCGAAGGCCTTTCGCACATCGAAAAGATCAGGCACGCCGCCCAGGAAGCCGTCAAGGGCACCCCGCTTGCGGGGTCCAAGATCTACATCGGTGGCACGGCGTCGACTTATCAAGACATCAGTGAGATGGCGCACTACGACCTGTTGATCGCCGCCATCGCCGCGCTGAGCCTCATCTTGCTCATCATGATGTTCGTCACCCGCAGCATCGTCGCCGCGCTGGTGATCGTGGGCACTGTGGCGCTGTCGTTGGGCGCATCGTTCGGGCTGTCACTTCTGGTGTGGCAGTATATCTTCGGAATACCCCTGTACTGGGTGATCTTGCCGCTGTCGGTGATCTTGCTGTTGGCCGTCGGGTCCGACTACAACCTGCTGCTCGTCTCCAGGTTCAAGGAGGAGATCCACGCCGGAATCAACACGGGCATCATCAGGTCGATGGCAGGCAGTGGTTCAGTCGTCACCGCCGCAGGCCTGGTGTTTGCCTTCACGATGGCATCGTTCATCATCAGCGACCTGAAGGTGCTCGGCCAGATCGGCACCACGATCGCCCTGGGTCTGCTGTTCGACACGCTCATCGTGCGGTCGTTCATGACACCGTCCATCGCCGCGCTGCTCGGGCGCTGGTTCTGGTGGCCGGTACGCGTGCGCAACCGCCCGGTCCCCCAGAAGTTCGGGCAGGACGCCAGCCAGCTTTCGCTGTTCTAGTCTTCGTCGGCCGCATCGTCGCGATTTCCCGTCGGGCGACGTGGGTACACAGCCAAGGTGCGCGACGTCGCGCGCAGCACTTGCCCATGCTGATGAAGGAACGTTGCTACATGCCCGAAATCACTGCTCAACGCATCTTGTTCGCGGATACGCATCTGCACGTCGACGACACCGGCGGGTCAGGCCGACCCGTGGTGTTGATCCATGGCTGGCCGCTGTCGGGCGAGTCGTGGGCGGCGCAGGTGGACGCGCTGCGCTCGGAGGGCTACCGCGTGATCACCTACGACCGCCGCGGCTTCGGTCGTAGCGACAAGCCGATGGTGGGATATACCTACGAAGTCTTGTCAGGAGACTTGGCGGCATTGATGGACGAACTCGATCTGCACGACGCGACGCTGGTGGGGTTCTCCATGGGCGGCGGCGAGGTGGCGAGTTACTGTGCGCGGTTCGGCGTCGAACGGCTTCGCAGCGCGGTGTTCGCGTCGTCGGTGACACCGTTTCTGCTCCACACGAAGAGCAATCCCGACGGGCCGCTCCTCAAGAAGCAGGCGGCACAAATGGCCGCATCGTTGACGGCGAACCAAGACAGCTTCTACGAGCAGTTCATCACCGAATTCTTCTCTGCCAATGGCCAATTGGCGGTTGGCGAAGAGCAGCGTCAGGAAGCACTTGCGATGTGCCATCAGGCGAGCAAGCTGGCGGCGCTGGCCTGCCTGTCCTCCTTCGGCAAGACCGACTTCCGGGAGGACCTACCGAAGGTGCGGGTGCCGAGCCTCGTCATCCACGGCGACGCCGATCAGAGCGTGCCATTGGACGGATCGGGCAGGCGCACCGACGAGATGCTGCCGAGCAGTCGCCTGCACGTGATTGCTGGTGGGCCACATGGTGTCAACGTCAGTCACGCCGACGAGTTCAACGCCGGGCTGCTGGAGTTCCTCGGCAGGGAATTCACCAGCAGTTCGCGGTAAGCCCGCTCACGTTCGGTGAGTTCGTTGGACGTAATCGCGCCGAACGCAGCCGCGTCGCTGGCGAATCGATCGGAAGCCTCGCCGAGGGCGTCGGGCCCTTCGAGGCGGAAGCAACTCGGCGCGAGTGGCCCGAATAGCAGTCCACGGTGAAGCTCTGGCCAGTTGTCCAGCCCGGGCTCCACGCCGGCAGCACGGGCAAATGCCAACGCCGCCAGATTCATTCGCGTCTTCTGCGGTAGATCTCGGCGCCGACGACACGCTTCCACCGCCTCGCGCTGGTCTGACTCGCTCGTCGGCCGAATGACACCGCCCCATTCGTATGCGATCCAGCGGGCCTGCAGTTCCAGTGGCACGAAGTACCCGCCTGACTGATCCCACATGCCGACGAAGGCCAGCCCGGGAAGGTCGGGATGGAAGGTGTGGCGATCTGCGTCGAGGTGTATCGCGTCGAGACCGAGGATGGTCGCGACGTCGGGATCCAGAAAGGGCAGGCTCAGCCGGAAACCCGTCCCGAAGACGATGCCGTCGAATGCTTCGGCGCGCCCGTCGGCGAACGTCACGGTCGTGTCTGCGACGGATTTCATCCACGGCCGGATCTCGATCCTGCCCTCGGCCACCAGCGGCAGGTACTGCTGCCCGAGGGTGACGCCTGCCGCGAACAGCGACGGGTCGGGCGCGGGGGCGCCGTATTGCTCGGGGCTGCCTCCTGCGTCCAGCACGATCTCCTTGAGTTGACGGTCGACCTCGGCAGGTGGCAGAGCGTTGTTGGCCAACGCTCCGTACCGCGTGAAGATCCGATGGTCCGACGGAACTCCGGCAGCGAACTTGGGCAGGACGTAGCGCTGACGGCGCTGGGTCACCACGACGCGCTCCGCGCCGCCGAACGCGAGGTCGGTGGCGATCTCTAGGGCGCTGATTGCGCAGCCCGCCACCAGAACGCGCTTCCCGCGATACCGCGCCGAATCGCGGAAGTCGAAGCTAGGAATCCACCCCAACGAGCCCGTGAAGCCCTCCAATCCGTCGACAGGGGGCACGAACGGCGACTGAAACCGCCCGCTGGCGACCACGACCCTTTCGTATGCCTCCTCGGCGTCGGCCGTACCGACCAGCCATCGACCACCTTCCCTACGCAGACGGCGCACTGGCGTGTTCAACCGGAGCCTGCATAGCAAGCCGAACTTCTCTGCATAGCGCTGTAGATAGGCCAGCACGTCGCGGTTCGAGGGGAACACCGTGGTGACTTCGTGGTCAAGGTCGCTGAAGGCGGTGAGGATTCGGCTCGTATTGGTGTACATGTCGGGCCAGACGCCGCTGCGCCCGACATCGCCGGACCACTGCCCGCCAAGGGTCGCGCCCTGCTCGTAGATCGTCGGTTCGAAACCCTGGGACAGCAGCCATCGAGATGCCACCAGTCCGCCTGGCCCCGCACCGATTACCGCGACATCGCGCGTCATGTCCGCAATGTTGCCGTGTCCGCCGGATTGCGATGACGTTTCGCGCGAGGCCGCGTGTCGGTCGCTACGCGCACAATGTGATGACCTCTAGCAAGGCCATCACATGCGCGATCCGCGACGCTCGTTTCCACTTTCAGGATAAGGCGCGGATGGGGGCTTGCGGCAAGGGCGGGGTGGTGCTGCATGCTTGCCCGTCTCAGCAGTTCGTCAGAAGGATTCCAGTGTCCAAATCGCTTGATGTGGGTCCGTTCTTCCATGGCACGATCGCGGATCTGGACGTGGGTGAGTTCCTCACCGCGGGTCATCGTTCGAACTACCGTCCCGAGATAGTGATGAACCACATCTACTTCACCGCTCTTGTCGATGGAGCCGGCCTGGCTGCCGAAATCGCCGCAGAACTCGCCGAGGACGAAGCCGTTCCGAGGGTGTACGAGGTGGAGCCCACCGGAGAATTCGAGAACGACCCGAATGTGACCGACAAGAAGTTTCCCGGTAACCCCACTCGGTCGTACCGCAGTAGGGCCCCCCTGCGGATCGTTGGGGAGGTCCATGAGTGGACGCGTCTGACACCCGAGCAGCTACAGGCGTGGCGGGAACGACTGTCCGTGCTCCTCTCAGCCGAGCGTGGCGAGATCCTCAACTGAACGGCCTGTCGACCTTTGTCTCGTTTGTGGAGACCTCCGATGACATTAAGTGTCAAGCCGTTATCGAGACCATGTGGAGGTCCACGGCGGCGCTGCCAATGATCAGCGTGTTTGTCGCCGACTCCATCCATGCCCGTTTTCGAACGCGAATCGCCCCACCGGACGTGAACCCGATTCGAAGTGCTGAGGTCACCGTAGAATTCGAGAGCCGAGCATCCGCTCTGGCGGCCCACGGAGCAGATAGACCAATGGCAACCCCTCAGCGATTGTCCGACCGGTATGAGCTCGGGGAGATCCTCGGTCTTGGCGGCATGTCGGAGGTTCACCTCGCCCGTGACGTGCGGCTGCACCGCGACGTCGCGGTAAAGGTGCTGCGCGCGGATCTAGCCCGTGACCCGACTTTCTATCTTCGCTTTCGGAGGGAGGCACGGAACGCGGCCGCGCTGAATCACCCGGCGATCGTGGCGGTGCACGACAGCGGCGAGGCCGAGACTCCCGACGGTCGGGTGCCCTACATCGTCATGGAGTACGTCGACGGCGTCACACTGCGCGACATCGTCGACGACGGCCCGATCGAACCGCAGCGCGCGATTGAGATCGTGGCCGACGCGTGCCAAGCCTTGAACTACAGCCACCAGCACCGCATCATTCACCGCGACGTCAAGCCCGCCAACATCATGATCACCAAAGCCGGCGCCGTGAAGGTCATGGACTTCGGCATTGCCCGCGCGATGCACGACGACGGCATCAGGCTCACTCAAACGTCCGCCGTCATCGGGACTGCTCAGTATTTGTCCCCAGAGCAGGCCAACGGCGACACCGTCGACGCCCGCTCCGACGTCTATTCGCTGGGCTGCGTCTTCTACGAACTTCTCACCGGCGAACCACCATTCGTCGGCGAGTCACCAGTCTCGGTCGCCTATCAACACGTTCGACGGGATCCAGCGCCTCCCTCGAACCGCAAGACGGATCTCTCTGCCGAGTTGGATGCCGTGGTCCTCAAGGCCTTGGCCAAGAATCCCGATAACCGATATCAGAGCGCCGCCGAGATGCGTACCGACCTGATTCGGGTCCACGGAGGCGAAGAGCCGCACGCCCCAAAGGTATTCACCGACGCCGACCGCTCCGATCTCATGTCATCGCCGCTGCTTCGCCGTGACCTCGGCCCTCTTGCAGGCTCGAGGTGGCGGCGTTGGCTGACTGCTCTAGCCTCACTGGTCGTGCTCGCAGTCGCCGTGACGGTCGCCGTCAACGTGGTCGTCGGCGACCGGCAACACGTCCCGGACGTGAGCGGCCAAGCGCAGGGGGATGCGCAGGTGTCGCTGCAGAACCTCGGATTCAAGACGGTCATCAATCCGGAGGCGAATTCGACTGTCAAACGCGGTCTCGTCATCGGCACCGACCCCGCCGCCGACACGAATGCCCGGTTGGATGACACCATCACGATCAACGTGTCGAGCGGCCCGGAACAGCGCAAGGTCCCCTACGTGTCCTACCTCAGCCCGTCGGACGCTACGAAAAGACTCAAGGAAGCCGGTTTCGACTTGACGGTCCAGACCAACGCGGCCTCTCCAACAGTGCCCAAGGGCATGGTCGTCAACACCAGTCCCCCGGCCGACACGTCATCCACGGTCACCGATCGGATCACCATCTTCGTCAGCTCGGGCCCGGGGACACGTCCGTTGCCCGACGTAACCACGCAGACAGCCGATTTGGCAAAGTCGAACCTCAACATCGTGGGGTTCACGACGATCCTCACGGCACCGGTCGACAGCACCCTACCTTCCGGGCAGGTCGCCACCACTGATCCACCATTCGGGACCGACCTCCCCTTGGACGCCGCAATCACCTTGAAGGTGTCCAACGGCAACCAGTTCTCGATGCCCGACCTCACCGGATACTTCTACGTTGATCTCGAGCAGTTACTGCGCCAGAACTACGGCTTCATCGGACAACTTCTGAAAGGTGCCGACATCCCAGCCGGCGATCAAAACCGCAACAAAGTCGTCCAACAAACTCCGCCGGCCAGTACCGGGGTGAATCGCGACGGCACAATCACTCTCAACTACGGTTCGTAGCCGTAAGGACTTCTTCGAGTTTGAGAACGTCCGGACCGCCAGTGCGCCGAACAGTGACTTGCCGATGGGTTGACCGGGTCATGTCGCGTTGCGTCCTTCGTTCGTGGGTGTGGCGCTCCGCGAGGGTGAAGACTTCGCACGCTTGGCTCTGGTCTTGCGTTCGACCACTTCGGGCTGAAGGTCGCGGGCGTGCAGCGGTTCACCGCAACAGTTACAGGTCACTACTGGCGTGGTCAGCTCTCCGCAGAGTATGTGGCGCAGCGCGCGGATCGTGGGTTGATCGTCCAGATGCTCTTCAGCCCATTGGGCGAGCGCCAACAACGCGGGAACGACCTCGCGAGCGTGGTCGGCCAGGTGATACTCGTACCAGTCGGGGTCGACGCGGTACCGCTGTTTGACGATCATTCCGGCGTCAACGAGCGTGTTGAGTCGCGCGGTGAGGATGTTGGGCGCAATTCCCAGTGCGCGCTGAAGTTGTCCGAAACGCCGAGTGCCGAAGAATATCTCCCGTGCGATCAAGTAGTTCCAGCGTTCACCAAGCAGGGCGATCGCGGCGGCCCCGGGATTGTCATTGGAGGGGGGGCGGTGTTCGGGCATGGTGGGCAGGTTAGTAGACACCACCGAGTTTGCCGTGGTCCCAACTCATGATGCGGGTTGGCTGAAAGCGTAGGCCGACGCGCTTCGCCGCCTGCTTGGCCACGAAGTCACGAACACCGTCTGGTACGGATTCGGCTGTCAGTCCTTCGGTGTAACGCACCGTCAACGCCAAACTAATTGCCGCCACTTGTTCGGTGTCGTCGATGATTTCGACGTCGCACTCCATGCTGACGCCCCGCAGCTCCTCGTAGCTGAGGCCGGACTCCACCTGGACCGTGGCCTGCGGCACCGCCCGCAGGTTGCGCACCTTTTGGGATGCGGCGAAGGTCCAGCAGTCAAGATGCGTCGGCGTGTGGGGCACGTACCACAGCGGGAGCAGATGGGGACGTCCCGCGCGAGTGAGGGTGGCGCAGGTGACGATGCGTTGGGTGGCCAGATATGTGTCAACTTCCTCGTCTGTCATACGAATTTGGTTGCGGCGGGAAGACATCGATGACTCCTTGGGTCTTGCGCCGTCGCGGCGCTATCCACTAGTGTACTGCAAGTACTTGCACACTGCAATTGGAGACCCATGGTCGAGACCGCCGCACTTCATCTGCCCCCGAATCTGTTGGCGGCGTTGTTGCACTCCGCGCGAGAGCACCCCGAGCGCAGTGCCTTTCAAAATCGCAGCGGCTCAGTGCGATTGAGCTGGTCTGAGGTTGTCGCGACCTCGCCAAGGTAGCCGGTGGCCTGGCTAAACTTGGCGTCCGAAGAGGCGATGCGGTGGTATTGCTGATGGGCAATCGGCCGGAGTTCACCGTCATCGATGCTGCCATCGTGGCGCTGGGAGCGGTTCCGGTATCGGTCTATCTGACGGCGTCACCCGAGCAAGTCCGCCACGTCGTCGTCGATGCTGGCGCACGGGTGATCGTCTGTGATGCTCCCAGCGGCGGGCTGGTGTCAGCGGTGACCGAAACTCCTTACGCGCCAACGGTCGATCACGTGATCGTGCTCGATGGCGGTCCGGACAGCGGACCCGACTGGGGCGGCCTGGACGACGGGGATCCCGTCGATCTGACGTACGCGATGGAACGCGTCGACCCCGATGACATCCTCACGATCGTCTACACCTCCGGTACCATCGGTCAGCCCAAAGGGGCCCAGCTCACCCACCGCAATGTCGCGGCGACGGTCGCGTCCATGTCGGCGGTGATTCCGCGGCGCGAACACATGCGCTTGATCTCCTGGCTCCCGTCTGCCCACGCCGCGGAGCGCATGGCGAACTACTACACCGCGGTCTATTTCGCCGCCACGGTGACATGCTGCGCGAACGTTCACGAGATCGGTGACTGTCTGCGCGAGGTTCGGCCGAGTTGGTTCTTTGGTGTGCCGCGTGTGTGGGAGAAAATCGCCGAGGGCCTGCAAGCAGCCTGGTCAACGTTCCCGGATGAGCAACAGCAGCGGATCGCCGATGCGGTTGCCGCTGGAATGCGCAAGGTTGCACTGCAACAGTCCGGTGCGCAGCTGCCAGACGATCTTGCAGCGACCCTCGAACAGGCTGACCGAGAGGTCTTTTCACTGCTCCGAGCGGCGGTCGGGCTCGATGATCTCGACGCCGCCAACGTCGGTTCGGCCCCCTGCCCGGAAGGTGTCATCACCTTCTTCCACGCCATCGGGGTGCCGCTCAGCGAGTTGTGGGGCATGACCGAGACTGCAGCCGGAGGGACCGTCAATCCTGCCCACCGTATTCGGGTCGGCACGGTGGGCCTGCCCGCACCGGGGGTCGAGCTGCGCATCGCCTCCGACGGCGAAGTGTTCATCCGGGGCGCGATGGTGACTCGCGGTTACCGCAACCTACCCGAGGCCACGGCGGCCGCCATCGACTCCGACGGCTGGTTGCACACCGGCGATCTGGGTGCCCTGGATGACGACGGCTACTTGCGCATCATCGGCCGCAAAAAAGAACTCATCGTCAACTCCTACGGCAAGAACATGTCACCGGCCCTCATCCAGGGCGTCCTCACCGCGTCCTCACCGCTGATCGCCCACGCCGTCGCCATCGGTGACCGCCGCCCGTACAACGTCGCGCTCATCGTGCTCGAGCCTGCTGCGGCGGCGAACCTCACGACCGCACCGAACGAACCGGAGTCGATACCGACGCTAGCCCAGCGCAGCATCGTCACCGACGCGGTGAAGACCGCTCTAGCGAAGGCGAATACGAAGCTGTCCCACGTCGAAAGGATTAGGCGCTTCCACGTCCTGGGCGAGGAATGGTTGCCCGGCAGTGATCAGCTGACGCCGACGATGAAGCTTCGACGGGCAAACGTCGTCAGTCTCTACGGCGACGTCATCGACGCAATCTATGACGGCACGATCGGAATGGAGGTGAACGGGTGAAAGCCGTACAAGTCAACGGATTTGGTCCACCAAGCGACCTCGTGATCGCCGAGGCCGCAGAGCCCATGGGTGACGGTGTCATCGTCGATGTAGTGGCCGCTGGGGTGTCGTTCCCCGATCTGCTGATGAGTCAAGGCCGGTACCAGATTCAACCCGAACCGCCGTTCATCCTTGGTGTGGAAGCTGCCGGGGTGGTGCACGCCGCGCGTCCGGAAAGCGGATTCGTCGCAGGAGATCGGGTCGCCGCATTCACCATCGGCGCCTTCGCCGAACGTGTTGCGGCGCCGGCCGCGACGACGTTCCGCCTTCCCGACAGCGTGTCCTTCGATCAAGGGGCCGGGCTGATCATGAACTACCAGACCGCCTATTTCGGGCTCAGCATGCGTGCCGGGGTGGTCCCCGGTGAAGTGGTGCTGGTCCACGGCGCCGCCGGCGGGGTTGGCACCGCCGCGGTGCAAGTAGCTCGGGGTCTGGGCGCCCGGGTGCTCGCCGTCGTCTCCACCGACGAAAAGGCCGTGATCGCCGAGCAGGCCGGTGCACATGACGTGCTATTCAGCACCGGCAACTGGCGGCACCAAGCACTTGAGCTTACCGACGGCCGCGGAGTCGACGTGATCTACGACCCCGTGGGGGGTCAGCGAACTGATGAGAGTATCCGCGCGCTGGCCCCGTCGGGACGCCTGGTGGTGATCGGATTCGCTGACGGCTCGATCCCTACGCTTGCGCTTAATCGTGTTCTGCTGCGCAACATTTCAGTGGTCGGCGCGGCATGGGGGCATTACGCCGGAACTCGGCCGGAAGTATTTCAACACATCGCCGGTGAGCTGACGCGGATGGCACACGACGGTGTAATCAACCCCATCGTCGGCGGCACCTACCCTCTAACGCAGGTGACCCAGGCGCTCAACGACCTCGATCAGCGGCGTGCCATCGGCAAGCTGGTACTGCACACCGCCGCCGGGAAAGGGCGGCAACCGTGAGCCTCGACGCATGGTGGGCCCAAGGACGGCGGAATCGGGTCAGAGTGACCGCCAACAGCGACCATCACATCTTCGTTCGAGACGGTGGTGACGGTCCTCCGCTATTGCTGCTCCACGGTTTTCCGGCCTCATCCTACGAATGGGCGGCGATGTGGCCCACCCTCACCGCCCACCACCGCGTCATCGCACCGGATTTCCTCGGCTTCGGCGCCTCGGACAAACCCCGCGGGCACCGGTACAAGGTCACCGAACAAGTCGACCTCATCCAGGAATTGCTGGCCCGGCTGCACGTGTCGCAACCCGCCGTTCTGTGTTACGACTACGGCGCAATCGCCACCCAGGAATTGCAGGCCCGGCAATACCCCCTGGGACACGTCACCTTCAGCAACGCGGGGCTGTTTCCTGACCTGTATCGGCCCCGGCTCATTCAGCGTCTGGCGATCGCGCCGATCATCGGGCCGATGTTGGGCATTGCCGCGGCCAACCTACCGACCTTTACCCGCACCTGGGGCGAAGTGTTTAGCCAGGAACATCCGCTGCAACCCGAGGTCGCAGCCGAGCATTTCCGTGCAGTGTGCGCCGGTTCACCAGACCGCGCGCTGCAGAGTCGGTTATTGGCCTACATCCCTGAGCGAGCGGCCATGGCCGAGCGACTCGAAGATGCCCTTGCTGCCAACGTCGACCGGGCCTCCTTCCTATGGGGATTACAAGATCCGGTGTCGGGCCAGGCAATCGCCGACGAACTGCGCCTGCGATTCCCGAACGTCGATCTGGTCACCTACCACGACGCCGGGCACTGCCCGCACCTCGAAATTCCGCAGCGAGTTGCCACCGACCTGCTCGCTCGTACAACCTCCAGCGAAGGGCCCTAACCGTGTGGGACTTCGACACTTCGCCAGGGCTTGCCGCGGTTGATCACCTCGGTCTTGTAGGCGGCGTTGACGGCCTCGGCGAGGGCGTTGTCATAACTATCGCCACGCGAGCCCACCGAGGGGGCGATCCCCAGCTCAACCAGCCGGTCGGTAAAGGCCAGCGATAGGTACTGCGATCCGCGGTCGGAATGATGAATCAACTCGGATAGGTCCGAATTCGACTGCCACACAGCATGGTTGAATGCCTGTAGCGGAAGATCCTCGGTGCGCATGGTCGATGACACGGCCCAGCCGACGATCCTTCTGGTGCACACGTCGGTGACGAACGCGGTGTAGCAGAATCCCTGCCACGTCGCCGCGTTGGTGATGTCGGCGACCCACAACCGGTTGGGTGCTGAGGCTCGGAACTGGCGGTTGACCAGATCGGCCGGCCGCTGGTCGCTCGGGTCGGTGATCGTGGTGAACACCGGCTTGCCCCGCCAGACACCGCGCAGGCCAGCCTGGCGCATCAGTCGACGGGTTTGTTCGCGGCCCAGGTGCCAGCCCCGCCGTTTCATGGCCTGGTGCATCTTCTTGACCCCGTAGACCGAGAAGTTCTCGCGGTGCACCGTGACCAGGTCCGCGATGAGCTGCTCGTCACGAATCTCGCGATCCGACGGGGGCCGGGTGCGGGCCGCCCGGTAGCCGCGGGAGGTGAGGAACCCTGGGATTGCTGCCCGCAGAACCCGGCAGATGAGCTCGACCCCGAACTGATCGCGATGACTGTCGATGTAGGCGATCATTTCGTCGCGGGGCGGTCGAGCTCCGCTGCGAAAAACGCGGACGCAGACTTGAGAATCTCATTGGCTCTTCGCAATTCGGCGACCTCACGCTTGAGCTTGCGGATCTCGGCGTGCTCGGAACTGGACGTGCCAGGACGCTGTCCGGCATCGACCTGGGCCTTGCGTCGCCACCGACGCACCCACTCCTCTGCGACATTGAGTTTGCCGGCCACGGATTTGATGGCCTCGAACTCAGAAACTTCTGAGGCTTCCATCGTGGAGTCCACCAACCGGACCGCACGTTGCCGAAACTCCGGCGAATACTGACGGGGCATAGCTTCCAATCCTCCTATGAAGATCGGAACAAAACCCGGGGTAGTTCACACGTGAATCTTCTCGTCAGGCCAGACGTGGACGGCGTGGTGCTCACATGTGATTTGGGTCCGGGGCTGTCGGAGCATGACATTCCCGCGGTCGCCGCAGGGCAGCTGCGTGATTTTTGGCGCTTTACGACTGGTGGGCCGCTGCTGGTCGACAGACAGTTCGGGATGTGCGGACTCTCGCTGAACGACCCCGCCCGATTACGCCAACAGGCTCGAGATCGTTATCTACTTACTTCCGAACCACCGCTGGTGTCCTCGCGAAGGGCTGTACCCAACCTGGTTGTGGGGGCCTCTCATGAGACCGGCGTCGCGAAGGCGTCGGGGGTGGCTCACCCTTGCGGCCCCAGCCGC
>Ga0268264_10000107_pt1 | contig 209105 bp, 184 predicted proteins | sample KBSSwiS32_FD_190357 | JGI IMG/M metagenome (GOLD analysis project Ga0268264, IMG submission 190357) | Switchgrass rhizosphere microbial communities from Kellogg Biological Station, Michigan, USA - KBS Switchgrass S3-2 (SPAdes) (version 2) | ecosystem: Host-associated > Plants > Roots >... | reverse complement strand
GCCTCGGCCTCGAGAAGGCCGATGACGGCAAGCCGCCGATGGCGGTGGGCGTCGACCTGCGCGGCGAATCCTATGGCCTGCTGATCGACGAGATCGGCGAGGTGCTGCGGCTCGCCGACGAAAACCGCGAGGAAAACCCCGTCAACCTCGATCCCCGCATAGCCAAGTTCGCCGGTGGCGTTCATCGCCTCGACGGTCACCTCATGGTCGTGCTCGATGTCGAGCGCGTCCTCGACATGGCGTCCAAAATTCCGCTTGCCGCCTAACTCACATCCAGCTGCCAACAGATGAGAGCCGAAATGAGAACATGTCTAGTGGTCGATGATTCGAGCGTCGTGCGGAAGATTGCGCGACGAATTCTGGAAGGCCTGGATTTCCAGATCGTCGAGGCGGAAGACGGCGAGAAGGCACTGGAGATCTGCAAGCAGGGCCTGCCCGACGCGGTCCTGCTCGATTGGAACATGCCGGTGATGGACGGTTACGAGTTCCTTGGCAACCTGCGCCGTCTGCCCGGAGGCCAGCAGCCCAAGGTGGTGTTCTGCACCACCGAAAACGATATCTCCCACATCTCGCGCGCGCTGCACGCCGGCGCCAACGAATACATCATGAAGCCATTCGACAAGGATATCGTCGCGGCCAAGTTCCAGGAAGTCGGACTCATCGACCAGGTCCAGCCGACCTCCGTTTGATGTTTTTCTCGGTTTTTTCAAGAGGCGTTCCGTGAATCAGCCCGATTATGAATATTTGCGCAAGCTGCTGAAGGATCATTCCGGCCTCGATTTGTCGGCCGACAAGCAATACCTGATCGAAAGCCGGTTGCTGCCGCTCGCCCGCAAGGCCGGTTTGGCCGATATCGGCGAACTCGTGCAGAAGCTGAAGGGCGGATCGAGCGCCATCGTCGCCCAGGTGGTCGAAGCCATGACCACCAACGAGACGTTTTTCTTCCGCGACAAGGTGCCGTTCGACCACTTCCGCGATTCGATCATGCCCGAAATCATCAAGGCGCGCACGAGCCGCCGCAACATCCGGATCTGGTGTGCCGCCGGTTCGACCGGGCAGGAGCCGTATTCTCTCGCGATGTGCGTGAAGGAAATGAGCGCGGCGCTCAGTGGCTGGCGCGTCGAGATCATCGCGACCGATATTTCCCAGGAGGTTCTGGAGAAGTCGAAGGCCGGAATCTACAGTCAGTTCGAAGTGCAGCGCGGTCTGCCGATTCAGATGCTGGTCAAATACTTCAAGCAGAACGGAGAACTCTGGCAGATCAACCCCGATATCCGCGCCATGGTGCAACACAAGCAGCTCAACCTGCTGCACGATTTTTCGCAGCTGGGCATCTTCGACATCATCTTTTGCCGAAACGTGCTGATCTATTTCGATCAGGACACGAAGATCAACATTTTCGGCCGGCTTGCAAGAATAATGGAACCTGACGGATTCCTGGTGCTCGGCGCTGCAGAAACGGTGGTGGGATTGACCGACGTCTTCAAGCCCTTCCCGGATCGGCGCGGCCTTTACCGGCCCAGCGGCGCGGTCGGTGCGCCTGGAAAGACCGGCGCCGCGACGTGGCCGAAGGTCTCTGCCGCAGCGAGGCTCTAGCGAGGAAACGACGGGACAGCTCGAAGAAAGTTCGTCCCGTCCTGATGTCCTCTCGAACCCGAGGTTCGCTCGAGGGGACTTGGCATAGAGATGCGAACCGGATTCGGGATGTGAAGCGGTGGTCGAGGAAGGCAAAGGTGTCGAACGTGTCACGTTCACGCGGGGTTATGATGTATGCATCATGGCCATCGATGGAACATGGCGCAGGGACTGCCAGCTCAATGCCATCTCCGATACGGACGCGGTGCTGAGCCTGGAGGGATCGATCCAGGGCCTCAATCTGAAGGAGTTTTTCCTGCTGCTGTCGTCGACCGGGCTCGCCTATCGGCGCTGCGAGCTTGTTCGCGTGAACGGCTCGCAGATGGATATCCAGTTCATCAAGGGCAAGAGCAAGAAAAAGAAGTCTGGCTCCTCTGCCAACCAGACGGTTTGACCGTTCGCGATTGCTGGCGGGGCGTCGCCGCGAAGCTTGCATCGTGGCACTTCGATCCCAAATACCTCACCGAGGCTGCCGCGTGACACAGGAACATCAGATCGGCGGCACCAAGCCCGCAAAACGCCTGCACTTTCGCGCGATCGATTTACCTCGCCGAAGGCGGCACGGTGTATGCGTGGTGCCCTCGCAAGAGTCCCGGAGGCTACGATGTCAGTCCGTTCTGCTACAGTTCGTAACCGACCGGGGGCAGCAGACAGCGGCGAACCGCGTGGGCTGCGGCTCTTGGTCGTCGATGACGATGCCACCCAGCGGACCTTGATCGCGCACGCCGCGAAGTTCGCCGGCCATGTCGTGACCTTCGCCGGGACCTGTGCGGAGGCCATCGCGCAAATCCAGAGCCGCCGATTCGACTGTGTGACCGTCGATCTGTTGCTGGAGGACGGGGATGGCACCGAGGTCCTGAAGGCGATCGCCGACGCAAAATTTGCTGGCGCCGTGATCGTGATCAGTGGAATGGATGCCGCACGCCGTATTGCAGCGCGGTCCTATGCGCGATCGCTGGGAATCGACCTGCAGAGTCTGCCCAAGCCGGTGGATCTTGCCGCTTTGCGAATCTTCCTGGCCAATCTGGCCAAGACCGCGATGGGGTTGCCGGTCATGCATACCTGGGGCGGCGTGGCCGCCGACGGCGTGGCGGAACGACATCGCCCCTGAACGGTTCATGCGGGTAGAGGTTTTTTCTCGCTCGGGGCGCGTGAAGGAGTACCCCCTTCCGCCGCCGCCTGTGGTCAGGTGCGCTGATCAAACTTCCGACGGATGCAACACAACTCCACTTGTGGGTTATGCCAATGTTCCGTACAAATACGGATGGATCAAATCACTCATCGACGTGGTAACATCGGATGGTTGATAATTTTATCGATGTTTAACGGGTGATGGCATATGGCCGAGAAATCTGCCGCCCGCGGCGAAATTTTTGTAGTAGATGACGATCCCGCAGTTCGCGAAACTCTGTCCGTTGTCCTGTCGGCTGGCGGTTATGAGGTAATCTGCTTCGCGGACGGGGCGGCATTGCTGGCTGTGGCCCGCAGCAGGACCCCCTCCTGCATCCTGCTCGACGTCAATATCCCCGGAAAATCCGGTCTGGATATTCTCAAGGAGTTGCGCGGGGAGGATTACCCCGCACCGATCTTCATGATCTCGGGTCAGGGCGATATCGCGATGGCTGTCAGCGCCATCAAGAATGGCGCGCTCGATTTCATCGAGAAGCCGTTCCGGGGTGGCGAGATCGTCGCGCGGCTGAATGAGGCGATCGGCGCATTTGCACGCCGCCAGGCGGAGAACTCCGCGACCAAGATCGGCTCGCTGCATTTTCCGGGACGCGAGCCACTGACCCGGCGCGAACGCGAAGTGCTCGAACAATTCGCGTCCGGCGCCTCCAACAAGGAAGCCGGACGTACGCTCGGAATCAGTCCGCGCACCATCGAAGATCATCGCGCCAATATCATGAAAAAGTTGGGCGCCAAGAATGCGGCTGATCTCATCCGGATCGTGATGACAGCGTCGCGATCATCCTGAGGCGCAGCTTGGCTGGCAATCGTGGTGCGCTCTTTGTCTGAGCGCGAAGATCTCCGTGCAAACGTGCTCGGCCTCGAGAAACCGGTCTTTCCCGCCAGGCTGCAAGCCAAATGAAGCCCAAGCTAGAAGCCCCAGCTAGGTGAAGCTCTGGCCGTCGAGCGCTTTCCGAATCATTCGGGCCATCTCCGATTTGCGATACGGCTTGGCGAGCAGAAGAACACCGGAGTCGAGACGGCCGTGATGAATGATGGTGTTCTCGGTATAGCCCGAGGTGAAGAGAACTTTCATGCCTAGGCCGCGGCGCTGGACCTCGGAGGCCAGCTGGTAGCCGTTCATGTTGCCGGGCATGATCATGTCGGTGAAGAGCAAATCGATCCGGTGCCCCGCCGCGATGACGGCAAGCGCCTCTGCGGCGTTCGCAGCCTGCAAAGTGGTGTAGCCCAGCGAGCGCAATTGCGTCAGCGCGTGCTCGCGTACGAGACGGTCGTCTTCGACGACGAGGATCGTTTCATCGCCGCCCTTGACAATGGTCGTGACGGACGCTTCCCCACCCGGCGAGCCGCCGCTGCCCGGCGGCAGATAGATCTTGATCGTCGTGCCGTGGCCTTCCTCGCTGTAGAGCTTGATATGTCCGGCGGACTGTTTGACCAGTCCATAGACCATGCTCAGGCCGAGTCCGGTGCCCTTGCCGGGGCCTTTCGATGTGAAGAACGGGTCGAACACCCGGTCGATGATGGCGGCGGGAATGCCGCTTCCGGTATCGCTCACGGCGATCAAGGCATAGCGGCCGGGTCGAACGTCATCATGCAAGCCGGCATAGTTTTCCTCGAGATAGGCCCACCCTGTTTCGAGGATCAGCTTGCCGCCGTTCGGCATGGCATCGCGGGCGTTCAGCGCCAGATTGACGATGGCAGTCGTCAGCTGGTTCGGATCGACGGTCGCGAGGCAGGTTTCATCCTCGAACATCGCCTCGATCTCGATCTGCTCGCCGAGAGTCGGTCGCAGCAGCTTGGTGGCGTTCATGATCAGGGTATTGACGTCGACTTCCCGAGGCTGCAGCGGCTGTCTGCGCGCGAACGCGAGCAAATGCTGGGTGAGGTCGGCGCCGCGGGCGGCGGCCTCGTCGATCATCCTGGTGATGGCGGCGAGCTGCGGCTCCTTCTCGACGGCGCTTGCCAAAATCTCGATCGTGCCGGTGATCACCGTCAGGATGTTGTTGAAGTCGTGGGCGACGCCACCGGTGAGCTGGCCGATCGCTTCCATCTTCTCGGCGTGCCGGATGCGCTCTTCGGCGACGATCTTGTCGGTCAGATCGCGGAAGAATCCGTTGAGCACGAAGCCGCTTCGCGTTTTGAGCGCGGTCACGCTGAGTTCGGCCCTGAACTCGGTTCCGTTGCGCCGCCGTACCTTGATCTCGCGGCGCCTTTCGATCGGACCAGGGCCGGATCGCAGGAAACACTGTATCGCTGCCTTGATCTCGTCACGATCCGCTCCGGCGAAAATCAGATCAGTGAAATCCTCGCCGATGATGTCGTCGCGGGGCCACCCGAAAATCTTTTCGGCTTGCGAGTTCCAGTTGAGGATGGTTCCGGTCTCGTCGGTCTGGACGAAGGCGTCGAGCGCGGTCTCGATGATGTTGCGCGCGAGCTGATCGCTTTCGCGCAACGTTTCCTGGGCCAGCCGGGTTTCGGTCATGTCACGGCCGATGAAGAAATGACGTTGAACCGGTTCGGACCAGGTTGCCATCCATGACAGCATCACCGCGCGGCCGTCCTTGTGGATGAACCGGAAATCGGAATTTCTGGCCCGGCGGCCACGCCGCAGCGCCCCCATTCCCGCTCTCGCCACCGAGAGATCGGCGGCGTCGATGAAGTCCCCCGCGTTGCGACCGACCATCTCGTCCGGAAGGAATCCCAGGATCGTTTCGGCGCTCGGACTCACCTGGGTCATGAGCCCGTTGGCATCGGTGATGATGATCAGGTCCTGGGAGGTCTCGAAGATGCGCCGGCGTTCTTCGGTCTGCTGGCGCAGCGCCCGCTCGGTTCTCCGGCGTTCGGTCACGTCGTGCGCGATCGTCGAAATGCCGACGATCTCGCCTGCCGAATGCTTGATCGGCGAGATGCTGAGCAGGACTTCGACCGGGCGGCCATCCTTGTGCAGCCTGACGGTTTCCTCCTGCTGGATCTGTTCACCACGGCCGATCTTGCGAAGGGTATCCCGCAGCTCGTTGGTCCGCTCGGGCGGCACGATCAGGTCGACGCTTTTTCCGACGGCCTCGTCCGCCGAATAGCCGAACATCTTCTCTGCGGCGGGATTCCAGCCGGTGATGTTGCCGTCGAGCGACTGAGTGACGATCGCGTCGTTGGACGACTCCACCGCTGCACTGTAAAGGCGCTCGCGCGCGGCGAAGTGGTCTCGCGCCACCTCGGTCAGGTAGTGTTGCTGGACCTCGCGTTCGAGCTCGGCGGTTTTGGCCTGCACCTGGCCCATCACCCGCCCGAATGCCTTCGCCAGCACGCCCATCTCGCCGCCGGCGTCGAGGGGAATGGTAAACCTGTCGTTGTGGATGACCCCTTCGACAGCTGCCGTCAACTGCTTGATCGGTCGCGTCAGCGATCTTGCCACGACCACAGCCATGGCGGCGGCGCATAACATCGCGACGAGGCCGACGATGAACGTCATATTCCTGATCCGGACGGCCGGTCGCATCAGGAGTTCATTGGGGACCGTCTCGATGACCGCGATCCACTCCTGGCCGGCCAGCAGGACCGGCGCGATCGCCGCAACCGTCGGCCTCCCCTGTTCGTCCGGCAGGATCTGCGCGCTGTTGTTCGACGTGCCGATCCGCGACACGAAATAGGGAAAACTGCTCTTCCAGTTCGCCCCGCCGCCAATTTGCGAACCGAACTCGAGCAAGGGATCCGGATGAACGAGAAAATCTCCCTGCCCGTTGACCACATAGATCAGTCCGCCCGGCCGCGTTGCCGTTCGGGCGCGACCGAGCGTTGGCCGCATATCGAAAATGATCTTGATGATGCCGAAGGGATTGCCGTCTGGCGCGAAAATCGGCATGGCCACGGCCAGCGTCGGAACCAGCTGGTTCGCGGTGGCGTCGCTGTCCTGATCCAGATTGATCGATGAGACGAAGGTCTCGCCGGCGCGCAAGGCGATCGCCTTCTTGAAGAAATCCTGCCCGCCCCTTTGCTCCAGCTCGGCGTCGGGAACCGACCGCAGCTGGCCATCCGGACCCTTGCGGTCGATCCGGATGATTTCCCGACCTCCGTTGTCCAATCCGATCAGCCGCATTTTCGCATAGGCCGGCTTGGCCGCCATTTCGGCAAGGAGTCGGTTCTCGAGCCGTTCCCGCCAGACGCGGGAACCGACGCCGCTGGTCGGGTCGACGCCGCCCGACCGCTGTGCGCGCATCAGGCCCATGATTTCCGGAAGGGTGAAGTAGCCGTTGATGTCGTCACGAACGCTGGCGACGGAGGACCCGAGTTCAGCCGCAATCAGCCGTGAATGGATTTCCATGCCATCCATGGTGCGGCTTGGAACGGTGCGCGCCAGAATGGCATAGCTGAGCCATCCGACGGCAAACACGGCTGCCGCGACCACGACGGTTATCGCGATCGCAAGTTTGGCCGCAAGAGTCATGCCGCCGAAAGCGTGGTTGTCCTGCACTGGTAGACTGCCCGGCGGGGCCAGCGCGGCGGTTTCTATGTCAGTGACCAGACGCTGCATCGCGATCAGGAGCGGGGGACGTCGCCAGCTGCTTCGCGGCCTCGAGACAGTCCGCCACAGTCGCGAGCAACGTCGCCGGTTTGAAGGGTTTCGGCAGACTGCAGACTGCGCCAAGCTTGGTCGCCATGGCAAGGTAATCCAGCTCCGTCCCAAGCTCCGGCATGATCGGACGGCCCGAGATCACGATGATCGGCATCCTTGGCCGTCTTTGATGGATGTGCCGCATGGTTTCCAGCCCATCCATGCCCGGCATGAAGACATCCAGGCACAAAAGGTCGAACTCGTCGGTTTCGAACTTGGCCAGTCCCTTGCGGCCGTCGCTGGCGACCTCAACGCTATGGCCGGCACGTTCCAGCAAGAGCTGAATTGTCAGCTGAACGGCTTGATCATCGTCAACTACCAAAATCTTGGCCACGAAAATCTCTCGACCGACGCGGAATCAGGACCAACGACTAGTTGTAAAGATCTGGCTCAATTCGCGGATTGCCGCAAGCGCTACCGAGGCGGGTTCCGGCTGTTTTTGCCAGGGAACCGCAGAATTGTCGGCGACTGTGACCGAATCCGATCAAAAATTATCGCGCCGTAACATTGACACGTGCAATTCGCCATAAATTTTGCTGGAGAGTTTGCTTCCTCGTCTACACGCCGTAGTTGTCCGGGCGGAACTCATGGCGGTGAAATACCGTCGCGCCCGTCAAGGAGAGCGCCGGCGCTGCGCGGCGGATCGATGAGGTGACGGTTCAGTCGCTCAGATATTCCGGATGCATCGTGCGGATCGTCGCGAGGTCGCGGAGCGTCCCCGACAGATGCGTGCGCAGATGCTTTTGCGCCTGGTCGGGCTCGCCGGAGCCGATCGCTTTCGCAATCAGCCTGTGATGCCGCACGATGTCCTGAGCCTTTCCGGGCGAGGGCAGGTGCAGCAGGCGCAGCCGGTCGATGTGACCGCTGCGGCTGCGCACCAGGGTCCAGAGGTCGTGCTTGTCGGCCGCGGCATACAGCTCCGCGTGGAAATCATTGTCGGCCGCCATGAAGCTTTCGAAATCGCCCGCCTTGGCGAGCTGCTGCTGCCGCGTGATCAACTGATCGAGCTTTGCCACCAGCGGCTTTTCGCCCGCGAGCGCCAGGATCCGGACGATCTCCAGTTCGAGCGCCTGGCGCAGGAAATGCGCCTGTTGCGCCTGTTTGACATCGATCCGGCTGACCACGGTGGCGTGTTGCGGGAAGACGTCGACCAGCCCTTCCTCCGCGAGCCGCATCAAGGCGTCGCGGATCGGCGTCGAACTCACCCCGAACTGGGACGCCAGCGCGGCGCGCGACAAGGCCGATCCCGGCGGCAAGTCCAGCGCAATGATCATGCCGCGCAGCCGCTCGAACACCTGCGGCGCCGCCTGGCGTTCGCGGTCCAGTCGCTCGGTGGCCTGCGGTCGGTGTCGGCGGGCGGCGGTGCGCGTGTCCATGAGAAGGTGGCCTCGCAGAAGGCGCTTGCCAGAAATGCACTAATACATTAGTGCATTTTCAAAGCCGCCGTCAATGGCGGCCGGTGACGGGAGGATGCATATGAACAAGATGATGGCAGGGATCGGCGCCGGCCTTTTCACTCTGCTCGCGGCGGGCGCGGTCACGACGCCGGCGTCGGCGCAGCAGAAGACCGACATCTCGCTGTCGCGGCAGCCGGGCATCTTCTACATGCCGAGCCACATCATCGAGAAGCAGAAGCTGATCGAGAAGCACGCAGCCGAGCTCGGGCTATCAGGCGTCACCACCAAATGGGTCACCTTCAACAGCGGCGGCGCGCAGACCGATGCGCTGCTCGCCGGCGGCGTCGATATCCTCAACACCGGCACCGGCAACCTGTTGCTGCTGTGGGATCGCACCCGCGGCGGCGTCAAGGGCATCGTGGCCACGTCCGCCCAGCCGATGACGCTGATCAGTCGCGACCCCAACATCAAGACGTTGAAGGATATCGGCCCCAACGACAAGATCGCGGTGCCGACCGTCAAGATTTCCACCCAGGCGATCGTGCTGCAGATCGCGGCCGCCGAGCTGTTCGGTGCCGACCAGTGGTCGAAGCTCGACGCCAACACGGTCCAGCTCGGCCACCCCGACGCCTATGCGGCGCTGTCCAACTCCCAGCACGAGGTGCGCAACCATTTCTCGATCCCGCCCTTCACGTTCCTCGAAATGAAGAACGTGCCGGGCGCCCATGTCGTGCTGTCCTCGCCGGATGTGATGGGCGGGCCGCTGAGCCAGGCCCAGTTCTTCACCACCACGAAGTTCGCCGACGCCAATCCGAAGATCATCCAGGCGGTGCGCGACGCCACCAGGGAAGCGCAGGACCTGATCCGCAGCGATACCAAGACCGCGGTCGAGATCTACAAGGAGATCACCGGCGACAAGACCAGCGTCGACGACCTGCTCGCCTGGCTGAAGGAGCCCGGCATGATGGAGTGGAATCTGGAGCCGCAGGGCACCATGAAGTTCGCCACCCATCTCTACCGGACCGGCACGTTGAAGACGCAGCCGAAGGCGTGGACGGACTATTATCTGCCGGTCGCGCATGATCTAAAGGGAAACTGACGGCCATGCCGCTCCTCGACGTCAGCGGCGTGACGCTGCGCTACAAGACCTCCAGCGCGGTGATCACCGCGACGGAGAGGGTCGGATTCCACGTCGACCGCTCCGATCGTTTCGTGCTGCTGGGACCATCCGGCTGCGGCAAGTCGACGCTCTTGAAGGCGGTCGGCGGCTACATCAAGCCAAGCGAAGGCAACATGCGAATCAACGGCCGGGACATCACCGGTCCCGGCGCCGACCGCATGATGATCTTCCAGGAATTCGATCAACTGCTGCCGTGGAAGAGCGTGCTCGGCAATGTGATGTTTCCGCTCTTGATGACGCGGCGCCTGCCGCGGAAAGAGGCCGAACAACGCGCCCGCGCCTATATCGAGAAGGTCGGCTTGACCCGGGTGGTCGATGCCTATCCGCATACGCTGTCCGGCGGCATGAAGCAGCGCGTCGCGATTGCCCGCGGCATGGCCATGGAGCCGGATATCCTGCTGATGGACGAGCCCTTCGCCGCGCTCGATGCGCTGACGCGCCGGACCTGTCAGGACGAATTGCTGCAGCTCTGGGACGAAACCCGCTTCACCGTGCTGTTCGTCACCCATTCGATCGCGGAAGCCATCAAGATCGGCAACCGCATCCTGCTGCTGTCGCCGCATCCCGGTCGGGTCAAGGCCGAGGTCATCGATGTCGATCAGGTATCGAGCGAAGACGGCAGCGCCGCGCGGCTGGAAAAGCAGATCCACGATCTGCTGTTCGCCGATACCGCGACGGCGCATTGAGAGGGAATCATGGGCGAGGCAAAGATCCTGATACGTGACGATGCGCTCGCGGCGTCGCAGGCTCACGGCGAGGTGGAGCGCAAGCTCGGTATCATTGAGCTGCTGTGGAACGACGGCTTCGTGCGCAAGGCCGTCATCATCGTCGGGCTCGCGGCGATCTGGGAAGCCTATGGCAGCCTGCTCGACAACCCGCTGCTGTTCCCGACTTTCCATGACACCGTTCTCGCCCTCGTCGAGAAGACCCGCGACGGCACGATTCCGCTGCGGGCGTGGGCGTCGCTGAAGGTGCTGTTCATGGGTTATGCCGCCGGCATCACGCTCGCGGCCATTCTCACCATCGTCGCGATCAGCACGCGGATCGGCACCGATTTCCTCGAAACCGTCACCGCGATGTTCAATCCGCTGCCGGCGATCGCGCTGCTGCCTCTGGCCCTGATCTGGTTCGGGCTCGGCAATGGCAGCCTGGTGTTCGTGCTGATTCATTCGGTGCTGTGGCCCGTCGCGCTCAACACCCATTCCGGCTTCAAGGGCGTGTCGAATACCCTGCGCATGGTCGGCCGCAATTACGGCCTGCGCGGCTTTCCCTATGTCGTGCGCATCCTGATTCCCGCCGGCTTCGGGGCGATCCTCACCGGTCTGAAGATCGGCTGGGCGTTCGCATGGCGGACCCTGATCGCGGCCGAGCTCGTGTTCGGCGTCTCCTCGGGACAGGGCGGGCTCGGCTGGTTCATCTTCGAGAACCGCAACCTGCTCGACATTCCCGCCGTCTTCGCCGGCCTGCTGACCGTGATTCTGATCGGCCTCGTGGTCGAAAATCTGATATTCCGCACCATCGAGCGCAACACCGTGCAGAAATGGGGAACCCAGTCGTGACCGAGACCAAGAAACGCCCCGACCAGTTGCGCAGCGCGCGCTGGTTCGCGCCCGACGACCTCCGCGCCTTCGGCCATCGCTCGCGCACCATGCAGATGGGCTACGCGCCGGAGGAGTGGAAGGATCGCCCCGTCATCGCGATCGTCAACACCTGGTCCGATGCGCAGCCCTGCCACATGCATTTCAAGTCGCGGGTCGACGACGTCAAGCGCGGCGTGCTGATGGCCGGCGGCTTCCCGATGGAATTGCCGGCGCTGTCGCTGTCGGAATCGCTGCTGAAGCCGACCACGATGCTCTATCGCAACATGCTGGCGATGGACGTCGAGGAACTGCTGCGCGGCCATCCGGTCGACGGCGTGGTGCTGATGGGCGGCTGCGACAAGACCACGCCTGGGCTGCTGCTGGGCGCCACCAGCATGAATCTACCCGCGATCTATCTGCCTGCCGGGCCGATGCTGCGCGGCAACTGGAAGGGCAAGACGCTGGGCTCGGGCTCGGACGCCTGGAAATTTTGGGACGAGCGCCGCGCCGGAGAAATCTCCGACAAGGACTGGGTCGATGTCGAGGCCGGCATCGCCCGCAGCTACGGCACCTGCATGACCATGGGCACCGCCTCGACCATGACCGCGATCGCGGAATCGATCGGCATGACCCTGCCCGGCGCCTCCTCGATTCCCGCCGCCGATGCCGGGCACATCCGCATGGCGTCCGAATGCGGCCGTCGCATTGTCGCGATGGTGTGGGAAGACCTGACGCCGCAACAGATCCAGACCCGCGAGGCGTTCGAGAACGCCATCGTGGTCGCGATGGCGATGGGCTGTTCGACCAACGCGATCATCCATCTGATCGCGCAGGCGCGCCGCGCCGGCCAGGATATCGGGCTCGACGATTTCGAGACCGCGAGCCGCAAGGTGCCTGTGATCGCCAATGTCAGGCCGTCCGGCGACAAGTACCTGATGGAGGATTTCTACTATGCCGGCGGCTTGCCGGGCTTGATGAGCCGCATCCGGGACCACCTGCATCTCGACTGCATGACGGTGACGGGTGAAACGCTCGGCGCGAACATCGCCACCGCCGAGGTTTACAACGACGACGTCATTCGCAGCGTCACGAACCCGATCTACGCCGAAGGCGCGCTCGCGGTGCTCAAGGGCAATCTCGCGCCCGACGGCTGCGTTATCAAGCCCTCCGCCTGTGAACCGCGCTTCCTCAGGCACAGCGGCCCGGCGCTGGTGTTCGACGACTACCCGTCGATGAAGAAGGCCATCGACGATCCCGATCTCGATGTCACGGCGGATCACGTGCTGATCCTGCGCAATGCCGGGCCGCAGGGCGGGCCGGGCATGCCGGAATGGGGCATGCTGCCGATTCCGACCAAGCTCGTGAAGCAGGGCGTGCGCGACATGGTGCGGTTGTCGGATGCGCGCATGAGCGGCACCAGCTACGGCGCCTGCATTCTGCATGTCGCGCCGGAGGCCTATATCGGCGGTCCCTTGGCCCTGGTGCGCAACGGCGATCGCATCACCCTCGATGTCGCCGCGCGCACCATCAACCTCGATGTGCCGGAGGCGGAGCTTGCGACGCGGCGCGCGGAATGGAAGCAGCCGGAGCGGCGGTTCGAACGCGGCTATGGCTGGATGTTCTCACGTCACATCAAACAGGCCAATGAAGGCTGCGATTTCGATTTCCTCGAAACCGGCTTCGGCGCGCCGGTGGGAGAGCCGTCGATTTATTAATTTTAGCCCGTCATTCCGGGGCGCGAAGCGAACCCGGAATCTCGAGATTCCGGGTTCGGTCGCTGCGCGCCCGCCCCGGAATGACAAACAACCTGGGACGGAAAACACATGTCACAACTCACCGAAGCCACCCGCAACAAGCTGAAAACCGTCTCCACCGCAACGGTCGCGACCGCGCTGTTCAAGCGCGGCTTCCGCATCCAGATGATTCAGGACGTGCATCCGCTGGGTCCGGACCAGCCGACTTTGGTCGGCGAGGCCTTCACCCTGCGCTACATGCCGGCGCGCGAAGACCTCAACAAGATCGACGTATTCCGCGACCGCGCGCATCCGCAGCGCAAGGCGGTCGAGGATTGCCCGGCAGGCAGCGTCCTGGTGATGGACAGCCGCAAGGACGCCCGCGCCGCATCGGCTGGCGCGATCCTTGTGACACGGCTGATGCAGCGCGGTGTTGCCGGCGTGATCACCGACGGCGGCTTCCGCGATTCCGCCGAAATCGCCAAGCTCGGTTTCCCCGCCTATCATCATCGCCCCAGCGCGCCGACCAATCTCACTTTGCATCAGGCGATCGAGATCAACGTGCCGATCGGCTGCGGCGACGCGCCGGTGTTTCCGGGCGATGTCATCCTCGGCGACAGCGACGGCGTGATCGTGATCCCCGCGCATCTCTCCGAGGAGATCGCCAACGAGGCTTTCGAGATGACCGCGTTCGAGGATTTCGTCACCGAGGAGGTGAAGAAGGGCCGCTCGATCCTCGGGCTCTATCCGGCGACCGACGAGCAGACCCTGGTCGATTTCGCGGCGTGGCGGAAGGCTAACGGAAGGTAGTATCGGACAACGGATTACGTCGTCCCGGACAAGCGAGCGTAGCGAGCGCAGATCCGGGACCCATAACCACAGGCAGTTGTTGTTAGGCTCGCTGGCGCGACAGCCGAGCAAGGCAACACAGGTCTGTGGTTATGGGCCCCGGCCTTCGCCGGGGCGACGAAAGCTTTCACTACTCCCTCCCCGCAAGGGCGGGAGAGAGAGCGACGCTCGGAGCCTGCACTGATAGCTTTCATGGAATCGAGCTACGAGATGCCCGGGCTTCCGGCGCGGAAATCAGGCCATCATGACGTTCTCGAGATGAAACTCGAACGGCTTCGCCTCCGGGCCGCTTCCACCGCCTGTCATCACGATGTCGGCGCTGGCAATGCCGAACAGCGAAAATTCGGTATCGATGCTGGACATGATCGCCTCGTTGATGATCTGGCCTTGCTCGACCTGCGACACCACCCCGATCCAGAGCGTCGGCTTGAACTGGAACGCGGCGAGTTGTCCCGGTGCAATATCGGTTTTTTTCGCAAACAGGCTCCCGGCCTTGTAGATCATCGCATCGATCGCGCCCGTCGATAGCCTGTTCTCCACCTCCACCTCCTGAGGGCTCGAGGCCTCGCCGGTGAGGGACAGTTGATCGCCGGACTTCGTCAGCGTCATTGCAAATTTTTGACCGTAGAGTGCCGACAGATGCGGCGTGTAGTTTCCGAAGCTGTCGCTGGCGCCGACCGCCATGGACATCGGGTAGACGAACGGGTGGTTGTCGCCCTGTCCGCAGTTCTGGATCACGAGCCAGGCCACGGCAAACTCGCCGAGGTTGGTCGCGGTGTTCTTTTGAAAGATCACGACTTCAGAGTTATTGGCGTCATTGGATTGGTTGATGAAATTCAGCTTGATGTCCATGAATGGCCCTGCCCACAGAATTAATGAAACGAGTTTTCGGCTTGCTGCCGCGATCACGCTCGAACCAGGCGAAGCTATCACAACCTCGGCGTGAAAGAATAGCCGGTCGCCGGCGCGATCAGCGGCGGCTGAGATCAAGGCCATAGAGGAGCCGGTTCATCTCAGGGACGAATCGTTCCTGCGCGAAGCCTGCTTTCAACAGCACCCGCTGCGAGGCCGTGTTTTCCGGATGGGCGAAGGCGCGCAGTCGCGGCCAGCGCGCCTGGTCCCGCGCCAGCGCGACGCAGAATTGCACCAACTCGGTCGCGTAGCCCTTGCCCCATGAGGCCGGCGCAAGGAAATAGCCGACTTCGACGCCCCAGCCGGGATCGAAGGGATCGTCATAGAGCCCGCCAAAGCCGATCGTCGCGCCGGTGCCCTTCTCGGCGACCACCCATGGTGCGCAGCCGACGCGCCTGCGCTGGCGCTCATGGGCGGCGAGATAACGCCTGCAATCACGCAGCGACGCCTGCCGCATGGTGTATTGCATCGCCGTTGCGTCGCCCAAAAATTCAAAGAGTGCCGGAGCGTCGCTCAGACGCGGTGGTCGCAACAGCAGACGCGCGGTTTCCAGCGTCATGGGCTCTCTCTCCACGTCGTCCCGGACAAGCGAGCGTCAGCGAGCGCCCGATCCGGGACCCATAACCCCAGCCGGTTGTTGTCGCGCGCGCAGGGGCCACAGCCCGGCAAGGCAACATAGGTCTGTGGTTATTGGCCCCGGCCCCCGTGAGCAATTGCGCACTAGCCGGGGCGACGAAAGTCTTTACTCCTCCCCGTAGCAAGCGAGGGGAGAGGAGTCCTACACCTCACTTCGCTCCGCCATCCCCACCGCCCACAGCGCGAACGCGTAGACGATCGCGATCTCGTCGAGCCGGTTGAAGCGGCCCGAGGCGCCGCCATGGCCGGCGCCCATGTTGGTACGCAACAGCACGGGACCGCCGCCGGTCATGGTCGCCCGCAGCCGCGCGATCCATTTCGCCGGCTCCCAATAGGTGACGCGCGGATCGGTCAGGCCGCCCATGGCCAGGATGGCGGGATAATCCCTGGCCGCGATGTTGTCATAGGGCGAGTAGGACAGGATGGTGCGGAAATCCCTCTCGCTCTCGATCGGGTTGCCCCATTCCGGCCATTCCGGCGGCGTCAGCGGCAGGGAGTCGTCGAGCATGGTGTTGAGCACATCGACGAACGGCACTTCGGCGACGATGCCGGCGAACAGTTCACCGGCGCGGTTGGCGACCGCGCCCATCAGCATGCCGCCGGCGCTGCCGCCGTGGCCAACGATGCGTTTGGCGCTGGTATATCGCGTGTCGATTAGCGCGCGGGCGCAGGCGGCGAAATCGTCAAAACTGTTGGTCTTCTTCTCGCGCTTGCCGTCGAGGTACCAGCCCCAGCCCTTGTCGGTGCCGCCCCTGATGTGCGCGATGGCGTAGACGAAGCCGCGGTCGACCAGCGACAGCCGGTTGGCGTTGAACGAGGCCGGCATCGCCATGCCGTAGGAGCCGTAGCCGTAGAGCAGCAACGGCGCGGTACCATCCTGTTTGAAATCGCGCCGGTGCAGCAGCGAGATCGGCACCTCGGCGCCGTCATGCGATGTCGCCATGACGCGCGTGGTGACGTAGTCGGCCGGGTTGTGGCCGGACGGAATCTCCTGGCGCTTGCGCAGGGTTCGGGTGCGCGCTGCCATGTCGTAGTCATAGACCTCCGACGGCGTCGTCATCGACGAATAGGAGAACCGCAGGTTCGTGGTGTCGAATTCGTAGGAGCCCATGGTGTCGAGCGAATAGGCCGCCTCGTCGAAGGCGATGGCGTGCTCCTCGCCGTTTCCGAGATCGCGGATGACGATCGACGGCAGCGCGTTGGCGCGCTCCAGCCGCACCAGATGCCCGGAATAGAGATCGTGGTCGAGGACGTAGATGCCGGCGCGGTGCGGGATCAGGTCGCGCCAGTTGGCGCGCTCGGGCGAGGCCAGCGGCGCGGTGACGATCTTGAAGTCGATAGCGTCATCGGCGTTGGTGAGAATGAACAGCTCGTCGCCGCGGTCGGTGAGCGAATATTGCACGCCTTCCTCGCGCGCCGCGACCAGGCGCGGCGGCGTGTCGGGCGCGCTGAGATCGATCAGCCGCTGCTCGGAGGTTTCGTGGTCACCGCCTGCGATCACGCAGAAGCGGCCGGAGGTCGATTCATGAATATGCGTGAACCAGCCGGAATCCTGCTCTTCATAAATCAGGACATCGTCCGCCTGCTGCGTTCCCAGCCGATGCCGCCACACCTGCATCGGGCGATGATTGTCGTCGAGCCTGACGTAGAAGAAGCTTTGGCAATCGGCGCTCCACACCACGCCGCCGTCGGTCTCTTCGACGAGATCGTCGCGGTCTGCCCCCGTGTCCCATTCGCGCACCCGGATCGTGAAATACTCCGAGCCCTTGACGTCGGCGCTCCAGGCGGTGAGCGTGTGGTCGTAGGAATGGCGCGCGCCGCCGAACTTGAAATAGCCATGGGCCTTGGCGAGGTCGTCGCCGTCGAGCACGACGTCGGTATCGCCGCCCTCGCGTGGCCTGCGGCAGAACAGTTCGTGCTGGCCGCCCTCGCGGTATTTGCGGAAATAGGCGAAGGGACCATCCGGCGACGGCACGCTGGAATCATCCTCCTTGATCCGCCCGCGCATCTCCGCGACCAGCTTTTTTTGCAAGGGGCCGGTATGGCCGAGCAGGCTCTCGGTATAGCCGTTCTCCGCCTCGAGATAGCCGCGGATGTCGGGATCGAGGATCGCGGGATCGCGCAGCACCTCCTGCCATTTGGCGTCCTTCAGCCAGGCATAGTCGTCCGATACGGTGATGCCGTGGGTGGTGAAGGAATGGCTGCGGCGCGGCGCGATCGGGGCGGCGATCTTGGTGTTGATCGGTTGTGTCACTCAGGTCCTCGATGATACGGAAATCGGCGTCTGACATATGGGCGGCAAAAGGCAATTTGCCAGACGGCGATCTCGCAACTGTCAAAGTCTGGACTGTTTCGTCGCGCTGCTCCCAAGAAGAAACAGGCCGACGGTTGAAACAGGGCGCCCACAAGGGGCGCCCCTACGTCATGTCGATTCCGTAGGGGCGACCCTCGTGGTCGCCCTCCTTTGATGGCCCGTATCCACACGGTTTTCATCCACCGATACAGAACAATGACGCGCAACGCCGTCAACTATTCCGCAATCTTGCCGTCGCCCCAGTGCCGAAGGCCGGGATCTGGTTGACCGCCATGACGACGGCGAAGGTGATCACCAGCATGGCGATGCCGAGCACCGAGATCACGGCGAGGTCGCCGCTCTCGTTGAGGTCGTAGATCAAGGCGGACAGCACCTTGGTCTGGGAGGTGACCAGGATGATCGCGGCGGAGAGTTCGCGCATCACGCCGATGAAGATGAAGCACCAGGTCGCGATCACGCCGGTGCGCAGCAGCGGCGCGGTGATCTGGCGCAGCGACGTCAGCCGGGACGCGCCGAGAATGCGGCTGGCTTCCTCGAGTTCGGGATGAATGGTCGCGAACGCCGCCTGCAATTGCTGATAGGCCGAGGGCAGGTTGATGGTGAGGAAGGCGATCAGGAGAATCCACAGCGTGCCGTAGAGCACGAAGGGCGGTCGCGTATAGCTGAGGAACAGGCCGACGCCAAGCACGATGCCGGGCACCGCGACCGGTGCGGTCGCGACGAAGCCGAGCAGGGGCGAGCCCAGGATCAGCCGCCGCGTCGTGACATAGGCGATGACCAGCGCGAGCAGCGTGCCGAGCGTGGCGGTCGCGGCGCCCAATATCACGGTGTTCTTCAGCGCCAGCGATGTCGACGACAGTTCGGTGAACACGAATACGACGTTGTGCAAGGTCGCCGTCGACGGCGTCGCCAGCGTGGTCGCGTTCGGCGAGAAGGCGGCGTTGAGCAGCGCGAAATAGGGCAGGAACACCGGGCTGAGCAGCACGACGAGGCAGAAGGCGAGCGCGATCCAGCGCCAGGCTTTCAATTCGATGCGCCGGGGCGGGCCGTATTTGCCACCGACCACCGAATAGCCGCGGCGGCCGAGGACCATCTTCTGCGCCTGCAGAAGCAGCATCGTGAGCACGAGCAGCGGCATCGCGGCGGCGGCAGCCAGTTCGTATTTCGGCGGATACTGGAACAGGCTCCAGATCTTGGTGGTCATGGTGTGGAAACCGGCCGGCAGCGCCAGGATCGCGGGCGAGCCGAACAGGGTCATCGCCTGCAGGAAGGCGATCAGGGCGCCCGCGACCAGCGCCGGCAGTGCCAAGGGAATCGTGATGCGGCGCGCCGTGGTCCAGGCCCGCCCGCCGAGAATCGCGGAGGCGTCTTCCAGTTCGCCCGGCATGGTGTCGAGCGCGTTCGCGACCAGCACGAACACGAACGGAAAGGTGTAGCAGGAAATCACGAAGATGATTCCGGTGAGCGAATAGATGTCGAACAGATGGGCGTCGGCCTCCGCGCCGGTGATCGCGCGATAGAGCTGATTGAGCAGTCCGCTGTTCGGCGCCGCCAGCAATTCCCAGGCGACCGCGCCGAGAAACGGCGGGGTGACGAAGGACGCCGTCACCAGCGCGCGAATGGTCTGCCGGCCCGGCATGTCGGTGCGCGACACCAGCCAGCCCATCGGCGCCGCCACGACGCAGCAGATCACCGCCGACGTGGTGGCGATGATCGCGGTCGTCAGCATCGGATCGAGGAAATCCGGATCGCTGAACAGGGTGACGAAATTGCCAAGCGTGAGATGCCGGGCCTTGTCGGTGAAGGCGTAGACCGCAAGCCACGACAAAGGCAGTGCGATGAGGCCGACCAGCACCAGCGCGACCAGCCAGAGCACCGGCGCGGTGAGGTCGATCTTGCGTTTGGGGGCGTCGGTGGCGGAGGTGGTCATGGAAAAAACTCCGTCGTCATTCCGGGGCGCGTCGAAGACGCGAACCCGGAATCCATAACCACGATCGTGAGTATGGATTCCGGGCCTGCGCTACGCGCATCCCGGAATGACGATTGTGGTTGGGTTCGCGCAAGCCTAAACACGAAACAACCGCGCATAGCGCGTCTTGATTTCTTCCGTCATTTTCTCCAGCCCCGCCGCATCTTCCTTCATCAGCTTGATGTCCGTGAGCTTGCGCCGGCCCGGCTTCGACGCCACCTGCGCGTGAACCGAATATTGCGCGGTGAAGTCGATGAAGAATTGCTGGGTCTCGCGCGTATGCAGCCAGGCCTGGAACAGTCGCGCGGCGTTGGGGTGCGGCGCGCTGGCGAAGATGCCGGTCGGGCCGGAGATGACCGGCGTGCCCTCGGTCGGATAGACCGGCTCCACCGGCTGGCCGGCTTCCTTCAGCAGCACGATGCCATATTCATTGCCGTCGGCCATCACCGCGCGCTCCCCGAGCGACAGCTTCTTGGGCGGGTCGGTCGAGGACTGCGTCTGCATGACGCGCTGCTTCGCGAGTTTCTCGAAATAGTCCCAGCCGAGGTCGCGGACCATCTCGAAGGTCGCGGTCATGATGGTGCCGCTATAGGCCGGATGCCCCTTCACCATCTTGCCCGCCCATTTCGGATCGAGCAGGTCGGCAAAGCTTTTCGGCGCGTCCTCCGATTTCACCAGGTTGGTGTTGTAGGCGATCGAGGACAGCCAGATCCGCGAGGTCGCGAACATCCCGTCGCCGTCACGATACGCGCTCGGAAAATATTGGGCGATGTCCTCGGAGACGAACGGCGCCAGCCAGCCGTTTGCCTTCCAAGGGATGAAGTGCGATGCATCGGAAGAGTTGATGACGTCGGCGGCGTGGATGTTGCTGGCAAACTCCTGGTCGAGGCGCTGGAACAGCCGCTCCGAGCCGGAGCGCTCGATCTGCACGGAGAGGCCGGGATAGGCGGCCTCGAAAGCCCTGCTGAGCTTCTCGCCGACCGGCAGGTCCATCGAGGAGTACAGCACGACCTTGCCTTCCGTCTTCGCCGCCGCGATCAGTTGCGGCGTGATGGCCTGCGCTGGCGGCGCCTGCGCGCGCGAGGGCGCGGCGAACACGGTGGCGGCCAGCGCGGCCGATCCCTTCAGCACACGGCGTCTGGAAAGCCCTGGTGTGGTCATGGCCGACCTCCTCATCGTGCCAGCGCCCGGCAGCGCTCCGGCGGCAGCGCGAGCCAGACCTCGGTGCCCTCGGCAACGAGGTTGTCCGGGGCCGTGACGACGCGCAGCTGGGTGCCGTCCACGGCTTCAACGAGATAGTCGCGTGTCGCGCCGAGAAACACCTGCCGCGTGACGCGCGCGGGAATCACGTTGTGCAGGCTCTGCGGTGGGCGGGCTGACAGCACGATGTCGTGCTGGCGGATCGCGACCGCGGCGGTGTCGCCGGCGGCAAGCCTGGTCCCGACCACCTCCAATGTCACGTCGGCAAAGGCCACGTGATTGGCATCGCGCGCGACACCCCTGATGATGTTGCTGGCGCCGATGAAGCGGGCAACGAATTCGGATTGTGGCCGATCGTAGATGTCCTCGGGGGTGCCGAGCTGGTCGATACGGCCGGCGTTCATGACGGCGATGAGATCGGCGGTCGTCATCGCCTCGGACTGATCGTGGGTGACGTAGACCGTGGTGTAGCGATACTGGTCGTGCAGCCGGCGGATCTCGAACCGCATGTCCTCGCGCAGATTGGCGTCGAGGTTGGACAGCGGCTCGTCCAGCAGCAGCGTTTCCGGTTCGACGATCAAGGCGCGGGCCAGTGCCACCCGCTGCTGCTGGCCGCCGGACAATTCGCCGGGATAGCGCTGCGCCAGAGGTTCGAGCCTGGTGGTGGACAGGATCGCGGCGAGCTTCCGGGCAATGGTGTCGCGATCGAGTTTGCGCAGCCGCAGGCCGTAAACGATGTTCTCCGCGACGCTCATATGCGGCCACAGCGCGTAGCTCTGGAAGATCATCGACATCTTGCGGCTCTCGGGCGGCAAGGTCCGGGCTTTCGAGGACACCACGCGATCGCCGACATGGATTTCGCCGTCGGACGGTTCGAGGAAGCCGGCAATCAGCCGCAAGGTCGTGGTCTTGCCGCACCCGGAGGGGCCGAGCAGGCAGACCAGCTGCCCGTGGTCGACCCGCAAACTGACATCATCGACCACGACGAGCGGCCCGAACCGCTTGGTCAGGCCACGCAATTCAACCGACGCCACGCATTTCCCCCGGTCGACAGGCGTTGATCGCCCTTGTCCGGGAGTAGAGCATCAAACCCCCGGCAGGGGGAAGGCTTACGGCGTTACACTTTCGCCGAGCCACTCGATCGCAGCTCCGGTTCCGCCGGTGCCATGGGGAATCTTCAGCGCGTTGAGGCCGACTTCGATGACCCCGAGCGTGCCCAGAACCATCGGCGCGTTGACATGGCCCATATGGGCGATCCGGAACGCCTGGCCCTGCAGATCGCCGATCCCGGTCCCGAGCACGACGCCGCATTTGTCCTTGCAATAGTGACGCAAGGTCGCTGGATCGTGGTCGCCGCTCATGGTGACGGTCGTCACCGTGTTGGAGCGCTCCGAAGGCTCCGCGATGTTGAAGCCGAGCACCTGGCCCTCGGCCCAGACCGCGACCGCGCGGCGCACGGCCTCGCTGAGCAGGCGATGGCGGGTGAAGGCGTTGTCGAGCCCTTCCTCGAGCAGCATGTCGATGGCTTGGCGCAGGCCGAACAACAGATGCACCGGCGCGGTGCCGGCATATTTGCGGTAGTGCTCGGTGCCCTCGCGCTCGGTCCAGTCCCAATAGGGCGTGCGCATGTTGGCGCGCTTGTGCACCTCGAAGGCGCGATCATTGGTGGCGACGAAGCCGAGGCCGGGCGGCGTCATCAGCCCCTTCTGCGAGCCCGACATGGCGACGTCGACACCCCAGTCGTCCATCGAAAACGGCATGCAGCCGAGCGAGGCCACGGTATCGACCATGTAGAGCGCGGGATGGCCGGCGGCCCTGATCGCCTTGCCGATCGCCTCGATGTCGTTGACGACACCCGAGGCGGTGTCGATCTGCGCCACCAGAATGGCCTTGATGCCGTGGTCGGTGTCGCGCCTGAGGCGCGCCTCGACCTCCTCGGGCCGCACCGCGCGGCGCCAGTCACCCCTGAGCACCTCGACCTCGGCGCCCATGAGCGACGCGGCCTGACCCCAGCCGACCGCAAAGCGTCCGCTCTCCAGCACCAGCACCTTGTCGCCGCGCGAGAGCACGTTCGAGAGCGCGGCCTCCCAGGCGCCGTGGCCGTTGGCGATGTGGATGTAGGTCTTGCCTTTGGTGGCGAACAGTTTGCCGAGATCGCGCAGCAGGCTGTCGCTCAGGTCGGACATCTGCTTCGAATAGATGTCGAGCGCCGGACGATGCATCGCCTGCAGCACTTCGTCGGGCATGGTGGTGGGTCCCGGGATGGCCAGAAATTCCCGGCCCGCGCGAACGGACATTGTTGCTGTTCCTTGGATGATGCGGCGAGCCATGCGCACACGGATGGCTGCGACGTGAGGGTTTGACGCGGGCTGCGCTGATGTTCCGGTTTAACATCCGCATCGCGTCGTGGCGAGTTCGTTTGCGGAATGGCAAATCCGCAAAAACGAACCAGACCGGCGTTTCTCCGCCTATCTCCGGGTCTCGCGGCAGCCCGCGGCCTCGGCATCCTCGACCGAGCAGAACCAGCGCGTGCCCTTGCTGATATGCATCTTGATCTGCGAATACCAGCGGCTGGTCGTGGTGTGGTAGATGCACTCGCCGGCGCGGTTGACATTGCCCTTGATCCTGCAGTCGGGCGAGGGCGGCACCGGGCCGGAGGCCGAAGCCAGCAGCGAGGCATTGGCGTCTTCCGGCGGCTTGGCTGCCCCGAGAATGACGGTCTTGCTGTTGCGGACGCGCCAGTCCCAGGGCGCGATGAAGGCGCCCTGCCACAGGCCTGCCTTGGCGTCGCGCGCCGCGGCCTCGTCGGCATCGTAGTCATGGGAGAATTGCTTGTAGGACAGCGCCCAGCCGTTCCGGACCAGCCATTTCTGGATGTCCTCGCCGCCGACCTCGCAGCGCGCGACCAGGCGTCCGCGACGATCGGTCGTGCGGGTGTGGCAGGTCCAGCTCTTGCCGTCGGCATATTTGGTCAGTTCATCGCGCGCGGCGATGCCGCAGGTCCAGCGCTCGCCCTTGGCGTTGAGGCAGAGCTGGTCCATGGACGGTGCGTCGATCCCGCCGAGGCGAATGCGGCTGTTGCCAATCAGGATCTGGTCGCCCTCGCGAACCTTGGCGATGCCGGTGATCTCGGCAGCCGACACCACAGCCGGCAAAAAAGCCAACTGAAGCAGCACGATCGGTAACGCGAACCAGGATATCTTGGTCATGCAATGCGCCAGATGAATGGGGATCGGTAAAATATACGCCGCGATTGTGGTGTGGATTGGGCTGACACACCAGCGCCGCCCCGGAACCCGGCACTTCAATTTCCCGCGAGGTGCCGACGCGCATCCGGTCGTCATCACCCGCGAAAGCGGGTGATCCAGTATTCCAGGGCAGTTGGGTTGGGCCGCGAAGCCGCAGCGTACTGGATACCCCGCTTTCGCGGGGTATGACACCGGATTGGTGGTTAGCCCCTAGGACACCATCGCCCGCCGCGCCAGCGCCAGGCCCATCAGCACGAAGGCGGAGGTGACCTCGGGGCCGCCGACCAGGATGCGGGTCGGCGTCTTCATCTTGTTCCACTCATAGGCGCGATAGGGCCCGTGGCGGCCACCCTCGCCGAGCTGGTCGACGATGGTGCGCAGCGCCGGGGTGAAGCTCTCGGGCGCGGCGCCGAGATGGCCGAGCGCGATCAGCGCCAGGGCCGCGTCGAACGCGTTCATCTCCGCCGCGGTCAGCACGTCCACGACATAGGCCAGTACATGGGTGCGGATGACGCCGAACGCGTCATCGGGATCGATCGTTCGCCGCGCCTCGGGCGGCAGCGCGGCGAAGGCGGCGTAGCAGCGCCCGAAATAGGCGCAATAGAGCTCGGGCAGATAATAGATGTGCGAGCGCGGATCGGCGAAGGCGCCGCTTTCCGCCAGCCGCCGCTGGAAGGCGATGATGCGCTGGACCACAGCCAGCCGCTGCGGCGTCTCCAGCACCTGCCAGCGGCCGAGGTTCCGGAAGCTGACTTCGAGAACGTCGAGATTGAGCGTCGGATCGAGATCGTTGCCGTAGGGGCGTTCGCCGGCGAGGTTGTCGATCCAGGTCGCGATCCCGCCCTCATAGTCGATGTTGTCGTTCAGCGGCACCGTCACCAGCGGCTCGTTGGCGCCGCTCTGCACCTGGTAGCCGGCATAGAAGTCCAGAAGCGGCTGGTCCAGGATCGGATCGGTCGAGCCGGCCTGCGTCGCCGCGGAGAACGAGCAGGCCGTGGTGTCGCAATCCGGCACGTAGATGCCGAAGCCGAGATCCTGCTTGATCTGGGCGAAGAACCGCGAAAACCGCGGATGCGGCAATGGCGCCAGCGCCGTGACGACGTTGAACGTCCGTCCGTCGCGCGAGCGCACCTCCTCGCGGCTGGTGGTGAGGCAGAACTCGACCATGGCCGAAATGGCCGTCCGCGCGGCGGCCAGCTCCGCCGGCGCGGCGAGGCCGCTCTCGACAAAGCTCAGCAGCGCCTCGGTGAAGAAGGCGTCGTAATAGGCCGAGCGATGGCGGATCTGCATCGGCTGCCACATCGGCTCGGCGATGCCGGTCCATGGCGGATTGATCAGCTCACGGGCCGGCGACCGGGCGATGAAGATGCGCGCCAGGTTGAACAGCAGGGTCGAGTTCTTGTAGCCGCGCGAATTGAGCCCGGTCAGCGCCATCAGCAATTCGCGGCCCTTCAGGTCGGGGTCGCCGAGCAGGTTGAAGGCGGCGTAGGTCGGGATGAAGCCGTTCTTCGCGAACGAGCCGAGCAGATGCGCGGCGCAGGTCCGGATCACCTGCTCGATCGCGCCGGCCGCCGGAGCCGATGCGCGCGCCGCCGCCCGCGCCGGCTTCGGGTGGCTCAGGCTGATGGTGTCGAGCAAGGCCGCGACCGGGCGGCCGATCGCCTCCCAGTCCGGATTCGCGTCATCGCGGGCGCGCCGCAGCGCCTCGCGGAGATCGCCGAGGCGGTGGCCGTCGTTCAATTCCGACAGCCCGGCTCGCCGCAGCAGCGGCCGCAGCGCCGGATTGCCGAGCGCAGTGCGATAGAATTTGCCGAGATGCGGGTCGCCGCCGCGCGCCTTCGCCAGCAGGGGATCGCAGACCTCATGCAGCGACGGCCCGTCCTTGCGGGCCGTCAGCGCGCGAATGGCCGCACCGGCAAAAAATTGAAAACTCATGAATTTCTCTAGGAACTTTCTCTTGAATGGCCCCTTGAACCCGCGAAGAGGTCGCGCGTCTCGTGGTCGGGCGCTGGCGCGGACCGGCTTTTGCGGTCGCACGTCGTTGAAAGGCTATACGAAGGCGTAGGAAATACCAGTGTGATGGAGGTCACGGTCGGAACTTGTGGATGGTGGCCATACCGTGGTGCACGGCGGGGGTGGTACGGGTCCGAAATACACGGCAGAAAATTTGGATTATCCAGCTTCTCCAATGGGTTGCCAGGTCAAGCGGGTTTATCTGTTGCCGGATGTGTCGGTCCAGTCTAAGGAATGTTTGTTGCGGTGCCGCAAATTGCCATGAATTGTTCGATGCCCTCTCGGCAACCCCGCAAGACCGATGACAATCGCGCGACGTCTGCGCGCGGTTGGTGACGACCAGGAAACGCACAGTGATGAATTTGACGCCGCTTCGAATCTCCCGCCGTTCGCTCGCCGTCGCGGCCTCGCTGGCCGGCATGGTGTCGCTGGCGATCGGCGCACATGCCGCGCTGAACAAGCGCGCGCTGGAGCAGGCCAAGGCGGTGACGACTGAGCAGGGCGCTGACGCCGGCAAGGATACCGACAAGACCGCCTCCCGCGTCGCGCTCGTGATCGGCAACGGCCATTACCCCGATGCCGCGGCGCCGCTGACCCAGCCGATCAACGATGCGCGCGCGCTGACCGAGGCGCTGCGCCGGAACGGCTTCGACGTCGATGTCGTCGAGGACGCCAGCCGCGACGACATGGCGCGCGCGGTCGAGCGCCTGAAGGCCAGGGTCAAGCCGGAGTCGGTGGTGATGCTGTTCTTCGGCGGCTATGGCGCCCAGGTCGGCGGCGAGAGCTACATGCTCCCGGTCGATGCGGCGATCTGGAAGGAATCCGATGTCCGCCGCGCCGGCATCAGCGTCGAGTCCGTGCTGTCGGCGATGACGGCGCAGGGCGCCCGCGCCAAGCTTGCGGTGATCGACGCCTCGCGCCGTAACCCCTATGAGCGGCGCTTCCGGGCCTTCTCGCACGGGCTGGCGCCGATCGCGCCGCCCGACAACGCGCTGATCCTGTCGTCGGCGACGCCCGGCAAGGTCGCCGATGATTCCAGCGGCCCGCACAGCCTGCTGGTGGCCGAACTGCTCAATCATGTCACCGAGCAGGGCGCCGGCGCCGAGACCGTCTTCAACAAGACCCGGGTGGCGGTTTCGAAAGCCACCGATGGCGAGCAGGTGCCGTCGGTGTCGTCCTCGCTGGAGCAAGACGTGCGCTTCGGCACCGACAAGGTCGCCGAGGCCAAGGCGGGAAGCTGAGGCGGTAGGTAGCGGGCTTGTAGGTAGCTGAAGCGGCGGCGGGCAATGGTGCCCACGCAAACCGCGGTCATCGTCCGCGAAGGCGGACGATCCAGTACGCCGCGGCCCTTTTGCTTTCTCTGGAATACTGGACGCCCGGTTAAGCCGGGCGATGACCGAGGACGTTGATCCGTCGAGATTCTTTAAGCGCCCGCAATTCCTGGATAGAGATCGTTCCAGTTGAGATTGTGCTCCTCGATCAGCCGCACCTTCCATGCGCGATTCCACTTCTTTAGTCGCTTTTCGCGCCTGATCGCGTTTCTGGATCGTCGAACTGTTCGAAGTAGACCAGCCTCACGACGTCGTATTTCCCCGTGAAGCTTTTCACTGTCTTGAGTCGATGCTCCGCGACCCGCCGGATGAGGTCGTTGGTGATGCCGATGTAAAGCGTCCCGCCGATTCGGCTGGCAAGAATGTAGACGTAGAAACAGCGTGGTCCCATCGATCGCTCTGGAATACTGGATGCCCCGCCTTCGCGGGGCATGACGGAGAGGGAAGAAGCGGTCCCCGCCCCCTCACTTCGCGTCCGCGGCCATCACCGGCCGCACCGGATCGCCTTCGCGCAGCAGCGAGCCGGCGCGGGCGACCACGATGTCGCCCTCGTTCACGCCGTCGCGGATTTCGACCTGGCCGCCATCGGTCAGCCCGACCTCGACCCGCTTGGTCTCGACCCGGTTGCGCCTGATCACCTGCACCACGGTGCCGGCGGGGGTGTAGAGGATCGCGGCCAGCGGCACCGCGACGCCGCAGCTCTGGCCGGTCTTGATCTCGGCCCGCCCGGATGAATTGATCGGCAGCCGCTGGGTGGCGGTGATGGCGATGAAGACCTGGCCGAGCTGGCTGTTCGGCTCGATGGTCGGCGCGACGCGGCGGACCTTGCCCTGGACATAGCCCAGGCCGACGACGCGGATGGAGGCGGGCTGGTTGACCGCGAGTCGCGCGATGTCGGCCGACGGCACCAGGCCGACAAGATCATATTCGCTGCGCGCGATGATGGAAAACAGCGCCTCGCCGCGGGCACCGGCCATCGCGCCGATGGTGGCCGTGGAGGCGGAGATGGTGCCGGCCACCGGCGCCTGGATCATCTGAAAGCCGCCCTCGGGCTGGTTGAGGCGGGCCAGATTCTGCCCCGCCGTGACGGTATCGCCGGCCTCCGCCAGCACCTCGGCGACCTTGAGCCCGGGACGCTCGGGTCGCACCGCGGTCTCCTCGCGCGCCAGGATGAAACCGGAGACCTCGACCAGATTGCCGAAGCAGGCTTTTGCGGCCTTGAGCACGGTGACGGCCGCGCCCTTCGGCGCCTCGGCCTCCTCGGCGGCGATGGCCGGGGCGGCGAGGGCGAGCAGGGTGGTGAGCAGGGCGGGCAGGACAAGCGAGCGCGGGGAGGAGTTCATCATCATCGGCAGTTCCGCTCCGGTTCTTCTGTCATCGATAGCAGATGGCCGGAGAGCGGGCCAACCCGAATCCCCGCATGTGCAAACCGGCCTGACCGATAAGGCATCCTGAGAGCCCGACTCGAATGTAGCCCATAAAATGAAGCTATTTCCCGTCATTGCGAGGAGCTCTTGCGACGAAGCAATCCATCTGGCCCCGGGCGCAGAGCTGGATTGCTTCGCTGCGCTCGCAATGACGGGCGAAACACCTCATTTCATTGGCTGCTCTTTCGGCCAGGCTCCTAGGTATGTCGCTGCCGCAGCGTCGATGGTTCGGCGATGGCGCGCGACACGGCGCCGCCACGTCTCAATGCGACAGGATCTTCGAGAGGAATAGCTGGGCGCGGTCGCTGCGGGGGTGGCCGAAGAAATCGTCCTTCTGCGCGTCCTCGACGATCTCGCCCGCATCCATGAAGATGACGCGGTTGGCGACCTTCCTGGCGAATCCCATCTCATGGGTCACCACCATCATCGTCATCCCTTCCCGCGCGAGTTCGACCATCACGTCCAGCACCTCGTTGATCATTTCCGGATCGAGCGCCGAGGTCGGTTCGTCGAACAGCATGCAGATCGGGTCCATCACCAGCGCCCGTGCGATGGCGACGCGCTGCTGCTGGCCGCCCGATAGCTGCCCTGGATATTTCTGCGCATGGTCGGTCAGGCCGACGCGCGCCAGCATCTTCATCGCCTTGGCCTTCGCCGCGTCATCCGAGCGGCCGAGCACCCTGGTCTGGCCGAGGCAGAGATTTTCGACGATGCGCAGGTGCGGAAACAGCTCGAAATGCTGAAACACCATGCCGACGCGCGCGCGCAGCTTGGGCAGGTCCCGCGTCATGGTCGTGACCGAGAGTCCATCGATGGTGATGGTGCCCTGCTGTACCGGTTCCAGCGCGTTCACCGTCTTGATCAAGGTTGATTTGCCCGAGCCAGACGGTCCGCAGACCACGACCACCTCGCCCTTGTCGACGCGCGTCGTGCAGTTCTTCAGCACCTGAAACTGCGGCCCGTACCACTTGCTGACGTTCTCGATGGTGATCATGGGCAACGGCTCGGGCAAGGGCTTGGACATGGGAATCGGCCGGAGGTGAGAGGCAGGGAGAGACGGGGACTATCGGATGATGCTGATGCGGGCCTGCAGTCGCTTCACGAAGAACGAGGCCGTGAAGCAGATCAGGAAATAGACCAGCGCCGCGAACAGGTACATTTCCGTGAGCCGCCCGTCGCGCTGCGCGACCTTGGATGCGGCGCCGAGGAAGTCGGTGATCGACAGCACATAGACCAGCGAGGTGTCCTGAAACAGCACGATGGTCTGGGTGAAGATCACCGGCAGCATGTTGCGGAACGCCTGCGGCAGGACGACGAAGCGCATCACCTCGCGATAGTCCAGACCGATGGCATAGCCGGCCTGCACCTGTCCGCGCGGAATCGACTGAATCCCGGCGCGCATGATCTCGGAAAAATACGCCGCCTCGAACAGCGTGAAGGTGATGATGGTCGAGGAATAGGCGCCCACCGTGATCGGCCGCTCGGCGCGGATGATCCATTGCCCGACATAGGGCATCAGGAAGTAGAACAGGAAGATCACCAGCACCAATGGCAGCGAACGCATCATGTTGACGTAACCAGCCGCCAAGCGCGACAGCGTCCTGCTCGACGACAGTCGCATCATCGCAATCAGCGTGCCCAGCAACAGGCCGCCGATGGTCGCGATCGCGGTCAGCGACAGGGTGAACGTCATGCCTTGTTCGAACAAATAAGGCAGGCTTCGCCGGATGACGTCGAAGTCGAAATTGCTGAACATCGGCTATTTCCCCTCGTTGAAGCCGGGGATGGCAAGGCGCTTCTCGACATGGCGCATCCCGAAGGTCACGGCGCCGCTGAGAACGAGGTAGATGACGGTCGCGGCCACGAAGGACTCGAACACCTGAAAGGAGAATTCCTGCATCGCATGGGCGCGCGCGGTGAGTTCGAGCAGGCCGATGGTGAGCGCGGCCGCGGTGTTCTTGATGGTGTTGAGGAACTCCGAGGTCAGCGGCGGAAAGATGATTCGATAGGCAAGAGGCAACAGGATGTAACGATAGGTCTGCGTCGTCGTCAGGCCGATGGCCGTGCCGGCCATGCGCTGGCCTTTCGGCAGCGAATTGATGCCCGCGGTGACCTGCGCTGCCACGCGCGAGGACATATAGAGGCCGATCCCGATCACGGTCGCAACGAACGGTCCGTTGCGCATCTGCTTCACCCACGTGCCGACGTCCCGCGGCAACAATTCGGGCAGCACGAAGAACCAGATGAAGAGCTGCACCAGCAGGGGAATGTTGCGGAACATCTCGATATAGGCGTTGCCGAGCATCACCGGCAGCCGCGATGGCAGCGTGCGCGCAATGCCGACGAGAGATCCAAGGATGAAGGCGACGGTCCAGGCGCACAGCGCGGTCAGGATCGTCACCTCGAGGCCGTTCATCAAGGTGCTGAAATAGCTGCCGGTGCCTTCGGGCGTCTGCTCCCAGAAGATCCGCCAATTCCAGTTGTAGTTCACCAGCAGCCTCCCGGGGTCACAGCGCGAAGTTCATGCAATGCCGCGGCTCCTTGTGTGCTCGTGGATCGATTCCATGGACCCCATCGTTTCCAGGCTCTCAGGCCGTTTGCGTCTCGAAGGATGGCAACTTGTACGGCCGTCGCCCGCGGCCATCCTTCGAGACGCATCGCTTGCGCGATGCTCCTCAGAGCCTGACCGATAAGGCAGCTGGTGAAACCAGGTGTTTCCCCGTCATTGCGAGCGCAGCGAAGCAATCCAGCTCTGCGCACGGGGTTAGATGGATTGCTTCGTCGCAAGGGCTCCTCGCAATGACGGGGAAACAGCTCGATTTCACGGGCTACTCTCGGTCAAACTCTCAGAATGAGGTTCAGGGAGGATGCCGATATGATTCGAATTTCAGGGTCACTGACCTAGTCCACCACGTAGGCGTCCGGGTCGGGCGAGTCCGAAGGCCTAGCAAACAGCCTGGTCTGCGCGGCGCTCATCGGCATGTTGAGATTGAGGCCCTTTGGCGGGATCGCCTGCTTGAACCACTTGTCATACAGCCTGGCGCTCTCGGGGCTCTTGTAGAGCGCAGCGGTGGCGTCATCGACCACCTTCTTGAAGGGCGCATCGTCCTTGCGCAGCATGATGCCGTAGGGCTCCGGCTTGGAGAACCCGTCCTTCGAGATCACGTAGGCGGCGGGGTCTTTCGAACCCGCGGCATTGCTGGCGAGGATGATATCGTCCATCACATACGCAACCGCGCGGTCGGTCTCGACCATGAGGAAAGCCTCGGCATTGTCCTTGGCGGCAATGATGTTGATGCCGAGGTTGCGCGCGGTATTGGCTTCGTTGAGCTGCTTGATGTTGGTGGTGCCGGAGACCGAGACCACCGACTTGCCCTTGAGATCATCGATCTTGTCGAGCTGGCTTGCCTTCTTCGAGATGAAGCGGCTCGCGGTCAGGAAGTGGCTGTTGGTAAAGGCGACCAGCTTCTGGCGGTCGGCGTTGTTGGTGGTGGAGGCGCATTCGAGGTCGATCGTGCCGTTGGCGATCAGCGGAATGCGGGTGGTGGAGGCCACCGGATTGAGCTTGATCTCGAGCTTGTCGAGCTTGAGCTCCTTCTTCACGGCATCGACGATCCTGAAGCAGATGTCGAGGGCGAAACCGATCGGCTCGTGGTTGTCGTCGAGGTAGGAAAACGGCGCCGACGTTTCGCGGAAGCCGACGCTGATGGCGCCGGTCTCCTTGATCTTCTTCAGCGTTCCGGTCAGTTCCTGCGCCTGCGCCTGGCCCGCGCAGAGCGCGGCGGCGATCACGGCGCCCGTTAGATGGAAGCGTTTCATTGTATCCTGTCCTCGACGGTTCGATTCCGGACCGGCGATCGCCCGAACCTCTCAGGCGAGCCGGCGCAACGGCTTGGCCGCTTGCACAAACGGGGCCAGAAGCGGAATGGCCCGCCGGACGTGGCTTGGTCGCGACGGCTGCGGTCTCCATCCGGCTTGGCATGAGCAACACCATTCATGGTCCACGCTGCTGCTGTGTGAACAGCCGAGCCCGCCGGCGAGGCAGAATCGCTGCTGGGACGATGAGCATCCTTGCTCACGAGGAAGGCATTCGCGACCAGGAGCGGTCGAGGAAGCACTTGATCGACGTCGTCGCCGTTGCCGTCGCTGAAAGGGAGTCCGGCGTGAATGTCTCCGCATCGATTTGCGCGAGACGGTCGAGGGCTGTGGTTGATCGAGGGCCGCCCTGGCCCCTTGCTCCGCAAGCAGAGGTGCTCATGCCGCCGACGTCAGCGGCCGCGTGCGCTCTGCCGTCATGTCACCCCATAAGAGGGGCGGCTCGCGATCGGCACGCACGCTGGGGTGGGATGCGGTGGACGCGACGCTGTCGTGTGCGCAGGCAATACGGTATCAAAATACCTCAAAGCTACTTTGCATGGGGTTGTTTTCGATATTTTGGGTACGACAGCCGCGCAGGCCATGCGGCTGGCGTGCCGGGCGACGGCGCCGCCGCAAAAGCAGCTGTCATCGTCCGCGAATGCGGACGATCCAGTACTCCGAGGCGTCCGTATAGAGCGGAGAAGTCTCGGCGTACTGGATACCCGCCTTCGCGGGTATGACGACGCGAGAGGATGTCGCCGAAGGTCACCTTTAGTGCCGCCGCCGCGCCGGGCTCGGCTCCGCGGCGGCCGCGGCATCCGCTGTTACCTCGGCCGCCTCCCCCCGCCAGCGCAGGATCTCCATCGCCAGCACCGGATGATTGAAGCCCTTGAGGTGCAGATCATCCAGCGGCGCGGCGTCGACGTTGGTCTCGACCATGCCGTAGACGCGGCGGCTCACCACGACCTGGCCGGCCTTGGCTTCGTCGCAGAGGCGCGAGGCGAGGTTGGTGACGCTGCCGATCGCGGCATATTCGAGCCGGTGCTCGAAGCCGATCTGGCCCAGCGTGGCATAGCCCAGCGCGATGCCGACGCCGAAGCCGAGGCTGTGGCCGCGATTGCGCCAGCGCTCGGTGAGCAGCCCGATCGCATCGCGCATCTCCACCGCCATCTTCACCGCGCGCGCGGTGTGATCGGCGAACTGGATCGGCGCGTTGAACAGGATCATGACGCCGTCGCCGGCATAGCGGTCGAGCGTGCCCTCGTAGCGGAAGATCAGCTCGCCAAGGGCTGCGTGATATTCGCGCAGCACGTTCATGGCCTCTTCCGGCTCGGTGGTCTCGGTGAACGAGGTGAAGCCGCGCAGGTCGCAGAACACCACGGTGACCTCGCGGCGGTGGCTGGCGAGCAGCGCATCATGGCCGTCGTCGGAGGCGATCAGCTGCGCCACCTGCGGAGCGAGGAAGCGCTCCAGCTTGCGGATGCGCTCGATCTCGCCGAGCTGCTTCTCGACCCGCTCCTCCAGCGAGCGGTTCCAGTTCCTGAGCTGCTCGGTCTGCTCGGTGAGCTTCGCCGCCTGCTGCTGCACGGTGGAATGCGCAGACGCGAGTTCGCGGCCCTTGGTGTCGACCTCCGAAAACAGCCGCGCATTGCGCATCGCCAGCACCGCCTGGTTGGCGAAGGTGCGCATCAGGCCGATGAGATTGTCCGGAAACGCGCCGGCGGCGCGGCGCAGCACCACCAGCGCGCCGAGCACGCCCTGCTGATCCAGGAGCGGCGCCACCAGCACCGCATGAAAGCCGGCTTCGACCGCGACGTCGCGCAGCGGGTGGTCGGAGGCCGCGGCGAGATCGGCAATCGCGATCGGCTCGCCTTTGGCCGCCGCCTCGGACAGGATGTTGCCGCCGTCCGCGACGGTGAGATGCGCGCCATCGGCGCCGCGGTCGATGCCTTTCGCCTCCACCAGCGTGAACTGATGCATCGCGGCGTCGTAGCCATAGATCAGCACGGCGTCGGCCTGGGTGATCTCCAGCGCGCGGGCGGCGACGGTGGGCAGCACGGCGTTGAGATCGAGCGAGGAGGCCACCGCGCGGCCGACCTCTTCCAGCACCTTGAGCTCGTTGATGGAGCGCGCGAGGTCCCGCGTCCGCTCCTCGACCTTGGATTCGAGACCGGCATAGGTCTCCTGCAGCCGGCTCGCCATGCCGTTGAACTGGTCGGCGAGCTCTTCCAGCTCGTCGCTGGTCTTGACCTCGATGCGATGGTCGAAATCGCCGGCCCCGAGCCGCCGCGCACCGCTGCTCAGCGCCGTGATCGGGATCAGCATGCGCCGCGCCAGAATGGTGCCGGCGAGGATCGCGACGAGGAGGCCGAGCCCGATCAGCAGGCCAACCCGGACCAGCTGATCGCGGATCGGGGCCAGCGCCTGCGCGATCGGCTGCTCGAACAGCACGATCCAGCCGAGCTTCGGCACCACGCTCGCCGCGGCGAGCACGGCATGCCCGTCGGCATCGCTGCCCGAGGTCATGGCCTTGCCCTCCGGCGTCATCAGGGTCGCGACCTGCGGCAGCTTCGCGAGGCTCTTGCCGACCTCCGGGCCCTTGCTGGAGCTCGCCAGCACCTCGCCGCGCGGATCGACCACGTAGGCGAAATTGGTCTTGCCGACCTGCGCGTCGGTGAGGAAGTCCGCCAGGAAGCCGAGGTCGATATCGGCGATGGTGACGCCGGCGTTGAAGCCGGAATGGGCGACCGCGATCGACATCGCCGGACGCGCGCCCTCGACCGAGGCGGGCGCGAAATTGACCCCGCGCGAGACGGTCTCGGTGAAGCGCGAATCGTCGGAGAGATCCGCGCCGCTGTTCTCCGCAACGCTGGTGCGCGACAGCCGCAACAGCTCGCGGCCCTGGCCGTTGAGCTGGGTGAGCTGGCTCACCGCCGGGACCTGGTTGAGCAGTTGCAGATAGGCCGCCCGGCGCCTGTCCACGGTGTCGGCGCTGGCGCGGGTGGCGACGCTGATCTGGCGCTCCAGTTCGGACACCGCCTGGTCGATCCGCTTGGCGGTGGCCTCGGCCTTCTCGGCCATCGCGTCGGTCAACCCGGTTTTGGTGGCGCGGTAGCTGATCCAGGTCTCGGTCGCCCCGTTCACGGCGAGCACGAACACGACGAGTCCCACCAGCGCGACGACGTATTTGGCGAACAGGCCCCCGCGCAGAAACCAGCTCTTGTCCTTGACGGCGACCATCCAGACCCTCGTGCGGCCTCCCTGTCTAGCACATTTCGAGGGGTGGGGCCGGGCGGCTGGAGCTGTGGTGAATGGGCACTTTGCCCGCCTCCCGCGAGCGAAAGCGCGTGGCGGGGAGCGGCGGTTCGCAGTGCGTCAGCGGTGCGAACCGGGCCAGGGGATGGCAGACGAGTTCACCTGTTGAACAGCCGCCGCAGCACGTCGTTCATCGGCTGGCTGTCGCGCGGATCGTCCTGTTGGTTGTCCCGGGCGGCGGCCGGCGGCGCCGCGGGCGCGTCGACCGGCGCCCCCTGCGGCCCGGGAATGCTGCGGCCCCGCTTGGCCGGCGCGGTCGTGCCGCTCAATCCCTGCTGGATCAGGTTGCCGATCGCGGCGCCGAGATCACCACCGGGCGGATTGGAGGCCGCGCCGCTGAGAGGAGCGGCGCCTGCGCCACCGGCGGGATTGCCACCCTGGTTGCCGCCCTGCCCGGTCAGGCCGTTGATCAGGTCACCCAGGCCGCCGCCATTGGGGCCGAACAGGCCCTTGCCCATCTCCTTGAGCTTGGCATAGGCCGCGTCGGGATTGTCGAGGATGCCGGCCATGTCGGGATAGATGCGTGGGCCGGCCCAGGGCCCGTCGATCACGACGGGGATGCCGAGCCCGAGCGGATCGCTGGCGCGGCCCTGGCCCTCGGTCGTCATCACGAGCTTCGGCTCGACCCGGAACGCCAGCGATTTGGTGCCGATGTCGATGGTGCCCGCGCCCGTCATCCGCACCAGCGGGCCGACCAGATTGAGATCGGTGGTGGTGGCCTGGCCGCGTTCCACGCTGAACGAGGCTGCCAGCTGCGAGAGGTCGGTAGTCTCGTCCTTGGCCTCCTCCCATCCCGACAGCGTGGCCGAGGCCAGCGAGCGGATCATGCGGGCGACGTTGAGGCCGCGGATGGCGCCGTCCTGGAAATTGACGAAGGCGGTGCCGTTCAGGTTGGACATCATCGCGCGCTGGCTGGCGCCGGCGGAGCGGACCGCGATCTTCGCCTGCATCTTGCCGTCGAGCTTGTCGAAGCCTGCGAGCGACTGCAGCAGCGGCAGCGCGCGCACGCCGACGAGATCGCAATGCACGGCATAATTGGGGTTGCCGCTCGACGCATCGATGATCACTTCGCCGCTGGCCTGGCCGCCATAGGCGCCGAGATCGGCGACGGAGGCCTTCAGCACACCGCCGGCCAGCACAGCCTCGACCGTGGCCGGTGCGAAGCTGGCGTCGGCGATATTGATCACGGCGGCCGAGAGCCTGATCTGCGCGTCGACATAGTTCAGGCCGCTCAAATCGATCGGCGCGTTGCTCCATGGCGCCCCGGGGGCGGCGGTGGCGTTCGAGGTCGCGAACGCGAGGCGCCGGAAATCGATATCAAGCTTGACCAATGGCTTGCTCGCGGCGTCGACCGAGGCCCAGCCGTCGAAGGCGCCGTCGTTGAGCGTTCCGCTCAGTCCGTTGATCATCACGATCCGGCCGTTGAGCCGTACATCGGCCTTCGCGGTCAGGGGCTTGGCGAGCATGTCGGGCATCTCGAGCGTGAGCTCGACCGGGACGCTCTGCCGTTCCAAGGGTGGGGGCGGTGCGGTTGCCTTGATGACGAATTTGAGCGGACGCTCGCTGGCGCGTGCCGTTCCGTCGAGCTTGACGCTGCGATCGGCGTTGACCACGGCATCGACGTTGATGCTCCCGATGCGATTCTCCACCCGGTCGCGCGGGTTCGAAAACACCATCGTGCCATCGCTGACGGTGACGCGCCGGATGGTGACCGCTGCGGCGTCGCCCGCGGGAGCGGCAGCCGGGGTCGCGCTGGCCGTGGTCGAGGTAGCCTTGGCCGCGGCCTCGCGACGACGTTCGCGCAGCAGGGGCACGCGAAGCACCGGCGCCGTGACCACGAGTTCGCTGATCTCGGGCTGACCGGACCAGACGCTCGCCAGCGTCATGTCCGCCTGCAGCCGGCCCACGGTGATGGCGCTGCTGCCGTCGCGGTCCTTCGGATCCGTGAGCGTGATGTCGTTGAGAGTCACGTTCAACGTCGGCCACAGGCTGATCCTGCTGGCTCCCGCGATGGCCAGCCGGTAGCCGGTGTCATGCTCCACGCGCGCGGCGATGGTCGAGGTCAGGAATCCCGAGGGGACGCCGACGACCAGGAGCAGCGCGATGACGACGACGACGGCGACGATCGCGGCGCCGGCAAGTTTCAATGCTCTCATCACCACGTTCCAAACCACTGAGGTGCCGGACATCGAGATCGGTTTCGGTCCGGTCCACCGGGCGCCGGACCGTCGCGAGCTTATCCCGGAAGCCGCGGCCGCTCAAAAGGGCTCATGAATAATCGATGGCACTGGAAATGAATGTGACTTATGGCACACTTCAATGGATGCGAGGATTTCCCCAGACCCGATTTTAGAAGCAAAAGGGTATTCGATGAGCAAGCAGGCCGAATTTGCGGTCATTCTGAAGATGAATCCGATGTTCTCGGATTTGGGCCCGGACGAACTGCAGCGGATTTCCAATCTCTGCCACACCCAGCATCTGGCGGCCGGCGAGGTGCTGTTCCAGAAGGGCGACCCCGGCGACGCGCTGTTCGGGGTTCGCCGCGGACAGGTCCGCATCGAGACCGGAGCCCCGGACGGTAGCCGGCTGACGCTGAATTTCATGGGACCGGGCGACCTGTTCGGCGAGGTCGCAGTCCTCGACGGGCAGGAGCGCACGGCAGACGCCACCGCCGGTGAGCAGACCGAGCTGTTCGTGCTGCGGCAGGAGGATTTTCTTGGCCATCTCGAGCGTGAACCCAAGGTCGCGATCAAGATCATCAAGCTGCTCTGCCAGCGCATCCGCTGGCAGAGCGAGCGGATGGAGGAATCGGTGCTGCAGCCGCTTCCGGTCCGGCTGGCGCGCCGGCTCTGCGCGCTCTCGGAGGACTTCGGCTCCGAGGTGCACATCTCGCAGGAACAACTCGGGGTCTTCGTCGGCGCAGCGCGCGAAAGCGTCAACCGACAGCTGCAACAATGGCGTAAAGATGGCATTCTCGACCTGCAGCGGGGTCGAATTCTGTTGCAGAACATGTCTCGACTGACCGCGATCGCGCGCAACGAATAGCCGGATCCGGGACTCGTTGCGGCTTCCACCTGCGACTTTGCCCGGTCCGATCGAGCCTCCCGGGTCCCCACCTTTCCCGAGGTCGGAGCGGATGTGTCTGGTCCGCCTGCCATTTTCCAGATCCGTCGTAGCCTTGGTTATGGCCGGCCAGCCCAACATTAACGCATTTGAGACACCAATCTTCAAAGATTGGGACATGAACGGTTTTTAACAATTAGACGCATTCTCCCGATCAGGGCTGCACTGTGGTTCGCCATGCGGACGGCAAACGAGAATCGTTTGTCGCCGCACGTGATGAGTATGAGTATCGATGTCTCTTGCCTATCCAGCGTTCGCCGTGCGTCCGAAGGTCTCCGCAGTGCATTGGCGAAAGCCGTTGCTGCTCTGGATGGACGGCATCGAAGCAGGCTGGGCCGTTCCGCTCTTGCTCGCAGGATTCGTCGGGGTCTGGTTCGTCTATATGGTGGTCGCCTATTTCGACGGCGATTTGCACTCGGACATTCTGGAAGCATGGACGCTCGGTCGCAGCCTGGATTGGGGCAACGCCAAGCACCCGCCGCTGATGGGATGGGTTGCGTGGGCCTGGACCACGGTGTTCCCGCTCACCAACTGGTCGTTGAATCTGATGGCGCTGACCAACGCGGCCGTCGGCTTGTGGTGCGTCGACCTGATCTCGCGCCGCTTCGTGCACGGCGACAAGCGCTTCATCGTGCTGCTGCTGCTCATGCTGACGCCGATCTACCAGTTTCATGCGCAGCGCTTCAATGCCAACTCGGTCCTGCTGGCGACCTGGCCGCTGGCGACCTGGTGCTTCCTGCGCTCGTTCGAGACCCGCGAATTCCGATGGGCGGCTGCAGCGGGCGCGGCCGCCGCGCTGGCGATGCTCGGCAAATACTACTCGGTGTTTCTGCTGGCGAGTTTTGCCTTTGCCGCGATCGTCCATCCGCAGCGGCGGGCTTACTTCGGCTCGCGCGCGCCGTGGGTTTCGATGGCCGCGGGTGTCGTTGCGCTCGGTCCGCATCTGTATTGGCTCGCGACCACGGGCGCCCAGCCCTGCGCGTATGCGCTGGACCGGCATCTGGGCAGGCTGTTGAATGCCTCGCTGGTCGAGGCGGTGGTCTTCGTGGCTGGCGGCGCGATGCTGCTGGCGCTGCCCGCAGCCATATGGGTTCTGCTGGCGCGGAGTCGTCTGCTGAGTTTCGTCCGGGATTTCCGGGCCATGAATTCGGGGCTCTGGCTGCTGTTCCTCGTCAGCATCGCGACCATCGTCTTGCCGGCGGTCACGGCCGTCCTGCTCCGGAGCAGCATGATGGTGATCTGGTCGCTGCAGGGGCTGTTCCTGTTCGTCATCCTGCTCGTCTGCGGTGCGAGCTATCAGATCGAGCGTGACCGGATCGCTGCTCTGGCGGCTGTCGTCGTCGGCACGGCGCTGCTGGGCGCCGGCATCGTGGCGCCCGCGCACGCCGTCTATCGCAACACCCATCCCTTGCATGAGGGTCGCAATTTCTATGGACAAGTCGCCGAGCAGTTGACGCGGCAATGGCACGCGCAGGTCGGGACGCAGTTGCAGGCCGTTGGCGGCGATGAGGCCCTCGCCTTCGCGATGGCGTTCTACAGCCCGGATCATCCTGTCTACGAGCGGCGCCTCGTGAACCCGCTGCCGCAACCGTTGCCGCGCCAGGCGAATTTCGAGAGCGGATGGGTCGCGCTGTGTTTCAACGGCGACGCATACTGCGCGATGGCGATGCAGACGATCGCGGAGCGTGCCCCCCGGATCATCAGATCCGAAATCGTCGTGCAGTCGAGCCTGTGGGGCCAGCCCGGCGCCAGTGACCGGTTTGTCGCCTTCATCGTGCCGCCATCGTCCTCGCAGCCGTCGCCCGACGCAGCGCCAGCTTCGCAAGATCCCGCGGCCTTGCCGAAGATTTCGGCGCGAGACGCCGCGCCCACGCCAGATCGGACGGAAAGGCGCTGGACGACATCCGTCGCAGTCCCGGTATTCTATCTGAAGTCGCTGGATCGAATTCGCCGCATGTGGTGGGCGGACGTCAGATGGGCGGTGGAAGGCGAGTTCCGGTTGATGCGGTGATCATCGGGGCAGGATGGCGGATCTGACTCGGCCGCACCTCCAAATATCATTTCGACCTCGACGCGGTCAGGGCCGGGCGCGATGCCGGGCGGCTCGAACTCTACACGCGCGACAGGCGTCTCGATCCGGACGGTCTCGACAAGGGCATCAACCCGACCCATGTCTGGAAAATCCCGCGGCTGAACGCCAATTCGAAGCAGTGCGTCGGGCATCCGACGCAGAAGCCGCGGCAATTGATCGCGCGCCTGATAAGCGCGTTGTCCTGCCCGGGGGCGACGGTGCTGGCTGGAGTCCCCGATGGGCTCGCCCTGGGCTCATGAATTGTGTATTTGGGTCTAACGGAACGACGGGGATGATCGGGGTTCTATCGCGGTGAATGCGATGATCGACGAAAAGAAACTCGAACAGCGCCTGGTCGCGCTCGAAGCCGCCAAATCCTGGAGTCCGCGCGTCGTCTCGCGGCTGGAGATGCTGCTGCGCACGGGCACGGACGAGGCACTCTACCGCATCAACCCGATCCAGTTCGCCGCGGAGAAATCGATTGCCGAAGCTGAAGCGATCGATCTTTTCCTCCATGCCTGTGTGGCTGGGCTGTTCGACATGGACTGGCTGCTGGTTTGTCCGATGTGCTCCGACGTTGTCGAGAGCTTCCGAAGCCTGCGCAAACTGCACACGCATTTCCACTGCCACCTCTGTCAAAGCGACTACGACGCCGCGCTCGACGATTACATCACGGTGACGTTTACGGTTTCGCCCGCCGTACGCAGCATCCGCTTCCATAAGCCGGATGCGCTTTCGGCCTGGGACTACGTCTTCTCCCATAAAATCACGCCGGGCGGCATCACGCCCGACGGCGTGCCATGGCGCGAGGCTGCCAAAGGGCTGGTGAGGGCGCTCACCCGCATCGAGCCGGGTTCTGCGGCCAATCTCGAGGTTGATGCCGCCGAAGGCGCGCTTCTGGGCCAGGATTTCGAAAGCGACGCCCAATTCTTGATCCCGGTCGCAACGGGGGCGGGTGTAACGCCACCTCGAACGCAACCCCAAACGCCACCCCAAACGCCACCCCACGTGCCGGTCCTGCTCGACGGCGGCAAATGCACGGCCGCCACGGCAAACATCGCACCCGGCAAGGTCGTGTTCGAAGTTCGCAACGCCGGCAAGCTGCCGGTGGTATTCGGCATCCTGCAGCTTCCGATGGCGGCGTTTCACCGCCCGAAGCTTCGCTTCACGCCATCCTTGTCCGGCAAACGACTGCTGATGACACAAACCTTTCGTGACGTCTTCCGCTCAGAGGTGATCAGCGCGACGGAAGGCATTGCGGTTCTTGACGTGACCCTCGTCTTCACCGATCTCAAGGGCTCGACGGCGCTCTACGAGCGGATCGGCGACCTTAACGCCTACATTCAGGTGCAGCGGCACTTCCAGCACCTTCTCGACGCCACTGTTCGGCATAATGGCGCCGTCACCAAGACGATCGGTGACGCCGTGATGGCGGCGTTCTTGACCTCGGCCGATGCGGTGCAGGCAGCGCTTGATATGCGCGAGGCCGTGGATCAGCTCAATCGGGACCGCCCGCAGCGTGATTTCATCCTGAAAATCGGCGTGCATCGGGGAGCCGCGATCGCGGTTACGCTCAACGAGCGGCTCGATTATTTTGGCCAGACGGTGAACATCGCAGCGCGGGTGCAAAACCTCGCCGATGGCGACGAGATCTGTATCACCGAGGAAGTTTACGGCGCGACGGCCGTCGCGGAAATTATTGCGCCATACCCGGTGGCGAAGAGCGAGGCCGAACTCAAGGGCGTCAGCAAGGCCATGTCGGTCTATCATCTCGCCCGAATGGCATCCTAGTCTGGTCGGTGCAACCGGCTATTCGATCATACCCTCTTCGAGATCCCCTGTGCTGCCGCCGGTCTACCAACCACACAATCACCGGCGTTTCACGATCCGGCAGGCAACCAAAATCGACGGATCAAACTTCAAAGCGGCAACCGCTTGACGTCACCGTCCGCTGACGCTCCTTGCCCGCGCCGATGAGGTGATCGACTGTTTGCTGCGGTGCGTGAGTCCGCTCACGGCAAGGTCTGGCAGGGGGTGTCAATGGCATATCACGCCTTGCGGAGGCATTCCTTTCCTTAATACCATCTCCGCGTGTAGCGTGGGCTACGCACATGGAGGAATTGTGCATGACCAAACGTAGAGGCCACTACCACGACGATGACGACGAGCACGACCAAGGCGACCACGGCGGGCACGACCACGGCGAACACGGACACGGCGGCCACCAGGGCCATGGAGATGGCCATGACGATGCTTTCGTCCATCGGTTCGGCACGGTTGACGCCAATGCCATCGATCCTGCGCATCCCGGTCAAATGTATTTCGGAAACGGAAACCTGGCGACCGGCTATAACATCGCGGACAATGCGAAGGAGCACGTCGAAGTCGCTTTGAAAGTCCACCCGCGCGGAGGCGTTGGTGACCAGACGCCGACCTTCGATAGCCATGGAAACCCGATCTACACGGAAGCGGCGGGCCTGCAGACCCCGACGCGGGCGAACTGGAACTTTGATTTCAGCGCAGACACGGCGTTCGGCGGTGGCCACCATACTTTGAATCAGTTCGACTTCAAGATCACGGTTGCCAACGGCACGCACTCCGAGACGTTCGATCTGGCCAAGGACGGCAGCCACCTCTGGATCAGTGAGCAAAATCCGACCCACGCTTTTGGCGGGGATGATTTCACCCATCCGGCGACCCCCGGTGTGGTCGGCTCAGAGGCGGAAAATTCGGTGAATCTGGCGTTCCATGCGTTCGATGATTTTGGTTCGCACCGCCTGGATGCGGGCCAGCATTATGAGATCACCTTGCAGGCATTCGAACATCACAAGCAGATTGCTGTCGTTCACGACTTTGTGGTGCTGGCATAGAGCTGACGCCGGGCGGCCGCGCCCATCTCCTTGTAGGACCCCGTTGCGACGCGCTCCGCTTTGCGACGGGGTTTTTGCTGCGGCGCATGAGTCGGTTCATGGCACATCGGGAAAAGTCCGTTGCAGCGCACGGGTCAGTCGGGCGATGCCGGACACTTGGCAAGCTTAGGGTGCTGCTCGCGAACTGAAACGAGCGGATCGCAATCGTGGGCAAGGGGTTCGCGAACTTCAGTTCGGCGGCCGACTTATTCCGCCGCCGGCGAGACGATGGAGGGCGGCGCGGGCGGCCGTTGCTGGTGGTCGGCCTGGTCCTGCTCGGCCTCGCCGGTGGAGACGATCAGCTTCTTGCCGAAATGCCAGATCAGCGAACCGACATCGTCCATCACCATGAACATCGCCGGCACGAACACCAGCGACAGGACGGTTGAGAACAGCAGTCCGCCGATCACGGCCAGCGCCATCGGCGAGCGGAACTCGCCGCCGTCGCCGAACGCCAGCGCGCTCGGCATCATGCCGGCCGCCATCGCGATCGTGGTCATCACGATAGGACGTGCGCGTTTCATGCCGGCGTCGATCATGGCGTCATCGCGCCGCTTGCCGTCGCGGATCGCCTCGACCGCGAACTCCACCAGCATGATTGCATTCTTGGTGACGATGCCCATCAGCATCAGGATGCCGATCCAGACCGGTGTCGTCAGCTGCTTGCCGGTCAACAGCAACGCGGCGATGGCGCCGCCGATCGACAGCGGCAGGGAGAACAGGATGGTGACCGGCTGCAGGAAGGTGCCGAACAGCAGCACCAGCACCGCATAGACCATCATCAGGCCGGCCGTGATGGCGGTGGCGAAGCCCTCCGACAATTCGTTGAGGCTCTCGGCGTCGCCCGACGGGCTCACCTTGACGCCCTTGGGCAGGCTCTTCATGACCGGCAATTCGTTGATCTTCCGGGTGGCGTCGCCGAGCGCGGCGGCGCCGACCAGATCGGCCGCGACCGTGGCCTGCCGTTCGCGATCGTAGCGGTTGATGCTGGTCGGGCCCTGGTCGAGCTTGATGTCGGCGACGACGGACAGCGGCACGCCGCCCTTCTCGCCGTGCTGGCCGAGCGGCACGCGCAATTGTTCGAGCGTCTTCAGGCTGCCGCGCGCGGCGTCCTCGAGCTGGACACGGATTGGCACCAGCCGGTCGCCCGCGTCGAACTTGGCAAGCGCCGGCCCGACATCGCCTATCGTGGCGACCCGGATGGTTTGCGAAAGGCTCTCGGTGGAGACGCCAAGGCGCGCGGCGAGATCGGCGCGCGGCTGGATGCGGAGTTCGGGACGATCGAGCGAAGTCTCCGAGATCACGTCGGAGATGATCGGGATCCGCTTCATCTGGATCGCCAGCTCGTTGGCGACGTTGTTGACGATGTTGCTGTCGACGCCGGTGACCACCAGCGAGATCGCGCGCAGGCCGTTTTCGTCGAGGAACCAGAAGCGGATGTCGGGAACGTTGTCCAGGTCCCTGGCGATCTCGAGTTCGAGCTGGCGCTGGCTGATCGAGCGCTTCTTCTTCGGCGTGTAGTTGATGATCAGCGCGGCGCGGCGAACCTCGAGCGTCCCGGGTGGCACGCGGCCGCCATCGACGAACACGCTCTTGACCTCGGGGCGCTTGCGCAGGCGCGCCACGATGTCCTCGGTGACCTGTTCGGTATAGGAGAGCTGGGAGCCCGGCGGCAACTCCATGGCGAGCAGCGAGCGCGCGGTGTCCTGCGCCGGCAGGAAGCCCTGCGGCAACAGCGTGATGCTCCAGATCGAGGCGGCGAAGACGCCGAAGCCGATCACCACGGTGATGAGATAGTGCTTCACCGACCAGGTGACGACGCGGTGGTAGGCGTTGAGCACGAGGCCGGGCGGCGGATCGTCATGCTCGTGATGCTTGAGGAAATAGGCCGCGAGCATCGGGGTGACGAAGCGCGCCGCCAGCAGCGAAAAGAACACCTGCACCGACACGGTGATGCCGAACTGCTTGAAGAACTGCCCGGCAATGCCGGACATGAAGCTGGCCGGCGCGAAGATCGCGATGATGGTCAGGCTGATGGCGATGACGGCGAGCCCGATCTCGTCGGCCGCCTCCAGCGCCGCGCGGTAGGGTGACTTGCCCATCCGCATGTGGCGCACGATGTTCTCGATCTCGACGATGGCGTCGTCGACCAGGATGCCGGTGGACAGCGTGATCGCCAGGAAGCTGACGAGATTGAGCGAGAAGCCGAGGATGTCCATCGCCCAGAACGCCGGGAAGATCGACAGCGGCAGCGATATCGCGGCGATGATGGTGGCGCGGATGTCGCGCAGGAACAGCAGCACGATCACCACCGCGAGGATGGCGCCCTCGAACAGGGTCGAGATCGCGGCCTCGTAATTGCCCTTGGTGAATTCCACCGAGGTGTCGATCTTCTTGAGGTCGACGTCGGGATAGGCGACCTTCAGCGCGTCGATGCGCTTCTGCACCGCGGCGGCGACGACCACGTCGCTGGCGCCCTTGGAGCGCTTGATGCCGAGCGCCACCACCGGCTCGCCGTTGAAGCGGGCGAAGGTCCTGCGGTCGGCGATGGTGTCGGTGACGGTGCCGAGATCGTCGAGCCGGACTTCGCCGCCGCCGAACAGCGGGATCATGGTGCCGGCGAGATCGTTCAGCGTCTTGGCGCCCGCCAGCGTGCGGATCGCCTGATCGTTCTTGCCGATCTCGGCGCGGCCGCCGGCGAGGTCGACATTGGTGCCGCGCAGGCTCTGGCTGACATTGACCGCGGTCAGTCCCATCGCCTGCAGCCGGTCGGGATCGAGCGAGACCAGAATCTCGCGCTCGACGCCGCCGATGCGCTCGACCTGGGCGACGCCGCGCACGCCCTGCAGCGCGCGCTTGACCACGTCGTCGACGAAATAGGACAGCTGCTCCGGGGTCTTGCCGGGCGAGATCGCCGCATAGGTGACGATCGGCAGGCCGATCACGTCGACGCGCTGGATCAGCGGTTCGTTGACGTTCTGCGGCAGGTTGGAACGCACCCGCGTCACCGCGTCCTTGACGTCGTTCAGCGCCCGGTCGGTGTTGGTCTCGAGCGCGAACTGGATCGTCGTGACCGACAATCCGTCGGTGATGGACGACGAGATGTGGCGGACGCCTTCGACGCCGGAGACGCCGTCCTCGATGGTCTTGGTGACTTGGGATTCCAGCTCGGCGGGTGCTGCGCCGAACTGCGCCACCGCCACCGAGATCACCGGGATGTCGGCGGAGGGCAGCCGGGTCACCGCGAGCTTGGTGAAGCTGACCCAGCCCAGCACCAGCAGGATGATCGAGAACACGATGGAGGGAAGCGGGTTTCGGATCGACCACGCCGAGATATTGAGTGCCATCAGCGTACCCTCAGCCGGTCCATATCCTCGGCGAACATGGTCTTGACCTGATCGCCGTCATGCAGCGAACTGCCGGCGTCGGCCACGACGACTTCGCCGACATCGAGCCCTTCCAGGATTTCGGTCGACGTATCCGACACCAGGCCGACCCGGACTTTCCGGGTTTCGATGGTGTCGCCCTTGACCACCTGGATGGTCAGATGGTCGATCGCGGTCCGCGGCACCGCGACGCCGCAGCTGCGCTTGGCGTCGATGCTGGCGCGGACGAACATGCCGGGTTTCAGCGACGCATTGTTGCCGAGCGCGATCCTGACGTGGCCGAGCTGGGTGTTGCGGTCGATCTGCGGCGCGACCAGCCTGACGCGGCCGACAATATCGGGCGCGTCGTTCCGGCTGATGCGGGCGGTCGCGCCTGGATTGAGCTTGAGCAGATGGACGCTCGGCACCTCGGCGTCGAGTTCCAGCTCGTTGTTGACGGCGATGCGGAACATCGGCCCTGCCTGCGGCGAGGCGGGCGCGCCGACGATGGTCCTGACCTCGGTCAGCAGGCCCGCGGCCGGCGCCTTCAGCGAGATCGAACCGGGGCGGCCCGCGCCGGCGGGCGCGCCAGGCTGTTGCGGCGGGGCGCTCAGGCGCGCCATTTCCTGGTTCTCGGTGACCGCATCACCTTCGCGGACGAAGAGATCGGTGACCTTGGAGCCCTCCTGGTCGGCGCCAGCCACGGCCTCGCGGCGCGGCACGACGAAGCCGGTGACGCGGACCAGATCGGAAAAGCAGGCATTGGTGGATTTGGTGACGACCACGAGGGCCTGGACCGGTGTGTCCTTCTCCTCGGGCGGCGAGCGGTTCTCGAACCAGTACCAGCCGCCGGTGAGCGCGGCGAACAACACCACTCCCAAGGCGGGTTTGAGATACTCGGACAAATTCATCGTCGGCTCACAAACCTTGTTCGCGGGAAGCCTAAACTGTCATTGCCGGCGAACTAGCCAGCCGGGAAGCGACATTCCGGGTTCGCATCTTCGATGCGCCCCGGAATGACGAGTCCCGATCGGTAAGCCGGGCCGCCTGAAACGCGCGAGCGTCCCACAAGGCTGCGGGACGCCGCCTTGCGCGTCAAGGCTTGTGAGGTCGCACGGGAGGCTGACTGGACCCGTCACTGCGAGGCGGTGGTCTTGTTCTCCGTGTTCACCACCTGGACGCGGCGGTTCACTTCGGCCAGTGGCTGGCTCGAATCCTTCAGCTTGCTCTTGCCGTAGCCGACGGTGACGAGGTCCGCGCCGGGAATGCTGTATTTGCCCACCAGGTAGCGCTTGATCGAATCGGCGCGCCGCTCCGACAGATCCTGATTGTAGGCCTCGGTCCCGGCGGCGTCGGTATGACCGGCGACGATGAAGGTCGAGCCCTTCAGGTCCGGGCTGGTGAGCGCGCGCCCCAGCGCCTGAACCGAGGGCATCGACTTCTGGCTGATGTCGGCCGAGTTGTAATCGAAGGTGATTTCGAGATCGATGTTCGGCTTGGTCTTGGCGATGGTGGCGATTTCCTCGCGCTCGGCGGTCGAGAGCGACCGCGTGGGGCGGCCACGGATGGTCTGGACGAATTTGCTTTCATCGGCCGAAGGCGCCGGATCGGTCTGGGTCTGCGGCCCGATCGAGAGGCCCCTGGTCAACGGCGCCTTCTTGGCCGGCGCGAGCGCCCTCAGGATCTGATCCTCGGTGACGTTATCGCCGGCGAACGCCTTGCCGACGCCGAACGCAAGTCCAAGCGAAAGCGCGGTGGCGATCGCCGCGATCGAAAGTATCGCGGTCAGGGTCCTCTTGGCGGTCATCTTCGACATGGCTCGTCCCTCCTGCGCTGCCCGCGCATTGTTCAGAAGCTGCGCGGCCAACCATGCCGCGTTTTCCACCCGGTTAGTCTGTTCCATCGGCACGGCGGTTCGAGCGGTTCCGACCCTCAATCGCAAAAAGTATCAACGTACCCCGTAACCGTCGAATTCCTGCGCGATGTTCGGGTCCATCGCCTTGGCGTTGTTGATGTCGACCGTGCCTTCCGAGGTGGCGCCGTTGCGCTGCTTGGCGAGGCCGCGGCCATACAGCGACGAGGTCAGCTGCGGATTGATCTTCAGCGCCGCGTCATAATCGGCGATGGCGTTCTTGATGGCCCCGGCCTTCAGGTTGACCAGGCCCCGGCTGTCCAGCGCGTCGATGAAGTTCGGACGCAACCGCAGTGCTTCGTTGCAGTCCTTCAGCGCCGCCTGCAGGTCGCCCACCACGGTCCGGGCCCAGCACCGGTTGTTGAGGGCTTCGACATCCTTCGGATTGAGCCGGATGGTGTCGTCGAAATCCTTGATGGCCAGCGCATAGGCGCCCTTGCTCGCATAAACCTGCCCGCGCCGGTACAGTGCGCCGACGTCGTCGGGATTGCTGGCGAGCTTGGCGGTCAGGCTCTTGATCGTGGGGTCGTCGGCGAGCGTCGATCCGCTATCGTTGTTGGCGAGCGGCGTCGGCGTCGGACTTGATGTTGGACTCGATATCTGACCTGGCGTCTGACTTGGCGTCTGACTTGGCGTCTGACTTGGCGTCAGGCTTGGCGCCGGGGTGGGAGAAGGGGACGTGACAACGACGACCTGGGTCGGTGTTGAGGTAGGTGTAGGCGTCGCCACGACGGTTTGGGTCGGGGTCGGACGCGGCGTGGGGGTCGCAGCGACGGTTGGGGTTGGGGTCGGTGTTGGCGTCACAACAACGACCGGCGTCGGAGTCGGCGTCGGGCTCGGCGACGGGGTGATCGTTCCGATCGGCGGGGTCGGCCTGCCGGAGCCGGGAATGAAGGAAAAATCCTCGGCCATGGACGACGAAATCCACGGCTGCTGCTCCCTGTTGGAAGCCCGGGTGACGCCGACGCGGGTCCGATTGAGCGTCTCTTCGGCCATCTGGTCGGGAACGCGCATTTCCTTGAGCAGCTCCTGCACGAACAGGCTGTGATCGCCGCCATTGTCCGAGTTCACCGAGCTCAGCGCCGCCGAATACATCACCAACGTACCGTTCGGCGCGATGACGGGGGCCAGCCCGGCCGAGAAGCTGCGAAAGCGGCGTTCGTACGGATTGCGCCTGGAGGCGTCGATCAGGGCGATCTTGACGCCGGCGCCGCGGCTGTTGATCTCGCCCAGCACCGACTCCAGGCTGAAGCCGTCGCGCCGGACATCGGGCTCGGTCCAGATCTGCGCATCGACCGGGATCAGGTAGCTTTGCCGGGCGGATTGCACGCCGAACCCCGAGTAGAAGATCAGGGCGACGGTGCCGGGTTTGATCTTGCCGTAAAGCCGGTCGAAGGCCCGGCGCATCGCGTCGCCGGTGAGGTTTTCGCCGATGTCGACGGTAAAGCCGTCGCGCTTGAGTTCGTCGGCGACGTCGCGGGCGTCGTTGATGGGTTCCTTCAGCGGCGCATCGGCGTCGGGATATTTCGCATTGCCGATGACGAGGGCGTAGCGATCGCCGGCGGCAGAGCACGGAACGGTCGACGTGACCGACAAGATCAGGCCAAGAATCAGGACGAGAAGCAATTCAAGTCGGATTTTCATAACGGCGGCGGTCCAGCAATATAGCGAGGAAGGCGCCGATCAGCTCGCGCCCCAGCGACCTTACTCTACGCAAAGTGCATTATCAAATTGGGCTCGTGGCGCGTCAACCTCCTGCGGCAGTGGAGAAATCGTCACAATCGGCCGCATCGACATCTGCTCGGGCTCGGCCAGGTCCGCCGATTTCGAAGCTCGTGCGACCACGTTGCCACAGCGGGACGGCCCATGACGTGACCGGCCTCACATCGGATCTCTCATCGCAATGCACCATCGCGTTGCATCGTCGCGGCGGCATCGCGCGCTGGTCGATTTCACCGTCGCCGATTTGACCTCGGACATGGTCCGTGCCTTGGTGCCGAGGTCGAGCAACACCAATCGAGCAGACGCGAAGACCATGGGAAACGCCTACGAGATCTATGCGCTGCGCTATGCGACCATGTCGCCGCGCACGCCCCACATGAATTTCCTCCTGCCGGACCCGCACGACACCACGGCCGCCGATCTCGACTATTTCGTCTGGCTGATCCGAGGGGCAGGCCGCGACGTCCTGGTCGATACCGGCTTCAATGCCGAGGAGGCCGCCTTGCGCAACCGCAAGCTGACGCTCAATCCCGTGGACGCGCTGGCGGCCTTCGGGGTCGCGGCCAGCGATATCTGGGACGTGGTGGTGACCCATCTGCACTACGACCACGCCGGCAATCTCGACCGCTTTCCGAACGCGCGGTTCCATCTGCAGGAGCGCGAGATGAACTATGCCACGGGACGCTGCATGTGCAATGGCATGCTGCGTCATCCGTTCTCGGTCGAGCACGTCACGCAGATGGTGCGCCATGTCTTCGGCGAGCGCGTCACCTTTCATTCCGGCGATGGCGAGATCGCGCCGGGGATCACCGTGCATCGCGTCGGGGGCCATTCCGACGGGCTGCAGGTGGTGCGGGTCGAGACCGCGCGCGGCCCCGTGGTGCTGGCCTCCGACGCCGCGCATTATTACGCCAACCTGCAGCGCCGGAGCCCGTTTCCGATCGTCTACAATGTCGGCGACATGGCGCAGGGCTGGGAGATCGTGGAGCGCCTGGCCGGCCATCCCGATCGCTTCATCCCCGGCCACGACCCGATCGTCGCCGAGATTTACCCCCGCGCCAGCGACAAGGTCGATGCCTTCGCCCTGCACAAGGCGCCGTCGCGCTCGTTCGCGACGTGAAGGCTTTCAGAACTCATCCGCGATAGGCAACGCAGTCGATCTCGACCTTGCAGTCGACCACCATGCTGGAGACCACACAGGCCCGTGCCGGCGGGTTGGCGCCGAAATATTCGCGAAACACCTTGTTGAAGCTCGGAAAGTCTCTTGGATCGTCGAGCCAGACGCCGCAGCGCACGACGTGTTCGGGGCCATAGCCGGCCTCGCGCAGGATCGCGATGAGATTCTGGATCGCCTTGTGCGATTGGGGGACGATGCCGCCCTCGATCACTTCGCCATTTTCCATCGGGACCTGGCCCGACACATGGAGCCAGCCGTTGGCCTCGACCGCGCGTGCGAACGGCAGATGCTGACCGCCGGTTCCGCTGCCGCCTTCGACGCCATATCGCTTGAGTGTCATGTTCGGATCATCCCTTGTGTGATGCTTGTTTGAATTGGTGAATGGGTCATCCGCTCGCCTCTGTCATCGTCCGCGAAAGCGGACGATCCAGTACTCCGAGGCGTCCGTGATGCGTGGAGAGGCCGCAGCGTACTGGATCCCCGCTTTCGCGGGGATGACAGCCGGTGGGGCCGCAAGCTCGGATAACTCATGCCGCTCTTGGAAGCCCATTTTTCAATACGCCTCCTTTTCGTCCGCCTCGCGACTGGTCTGCACCAGCTCGAGGCTCTGCTCGATCTTGCCGAGCAGCGCCGAGAGCGCTTTTCGCTCGGTGGCGGAGAGGCAGGACAGGATGTCCTGCTCGCGGTGCAACAGTCGCGGGATCAGCTCCTCGTAGAGCGTGCGTCCCTTGCGGGTCAGGCGCAGCCGGAATTCGCGGCGGTCGTCGGCGTTCTCGACGCGCTCGATCAGCCGTCGTGTCAACAGCGCGGTGACGGCGCGGCTGATGGTCGATTTGTGGGTCCGCGTGCAATCAGAAATGTATTGCGCGCTGCACGGATCGTTGCGGAAGCCGAGCGTCGCCAGCACGCGCCATTCCGGAATGTCGAGCCCATAGCGTTCCTGGTACTCGATCGCCAGCGCCGCGCTCACTTCGGCCGCGAGCCGGTTGAGGCGAAACGGCACGAAGCGGAAGAGATCGAGCCGTGAACTCCCCTGCCGTTCCGAAGCCGGGTCGACGGCCGCGGCACGCCCAGGCTTGGGCGACAAACCTCCCCGTGAAGCCGCAGGGCGAGGCGATGGCCCCGCCGCTCCTCGCCCGCTCGCAGATGCCCTGGCCAAAACTCGCTCCAATTTCGGTTGACGGATCGACGCGTTGGTCTAAGATAGTTGCAACTGAGACTAATTGGCAAGGCAGAGTTTTCATAAGGCGGTCGTCAAAACGCCATCCGGCCCCTGTCTGACTCCCGATCGGGGGTTCGTCCAATCCGAGGAAGCGTCCGCGTCATGGTGCAGGCCAAGACCGATTCAGAAACCGCCGAATCAAAAACCGGGACCAAAACCCAGTTCGGCTATCGCCGTCATCCCGATCAGGACCGCGCCGACAGGAACGCGGCCGAGCATCCGGTCGTCGTGGTCGGCGCCGGCCCAGTCGGGCTCTCGCTCGCGATCGACCTCGCGCAGCGCGGCCAGCGCGTGGTGCTGCTCGACGATGCCGATCGCATCGGCGAAGGCTCGCGTGCCATCTGCTTCTCCAAGCGATCGCTGGAATACTGGGACCGGCTCGGGGTCGGCCAGCGCATGGTCGACAAGGGCGTGGTCTGGAGTGTCGGCAAGGTCTTCCATGGCGACTCCCTGCTCTACCAGTTCAACCTGCTGCCGGAGCCGGGCCACAAGCGGCCGGCCTTCATCAACCTGCAGCAATTCTACGCCGAGGCCTATCTGGTCGACCGGGTCGGGCAATTGCCCGAGATCGATCTGCGCTGGCGCAACAAGGTGACGGCGCTCGACCGGCGCAACGATCATGTCGCGCTGACGATCGAAACGCCTGATGGTCCGTACCGGCTGCAGGCGCAATATGTCGTCGCCTGCGACGGCGCACGCTCGTCGCTGCGGCAGATGGTCGGGGCGGAGTTTTCGGGGCAGGTGTTCGAGGATCAGTTCCTGATCGCCGACGTCAGGATGACGGCGGAATTTCCGACCGAACGCTGGTTCTGGTTCGATCCGCCGTTTCATGCCGGCCGCTCGGCGCTGCTGCACAAGCAGCCGGACGACGTCTGGCGCATCGATCTGCAGCTCAGTCGCTTTGCCGATCCCGCCATCGAGAAGCAGCCGGACCATGTGCGGCCGCGGATCGCGCGCATGCTCGGGCACGACGAGTTCGAGTTCGAGTGGATCTCGGTCTACAAATTCCAGTGCCGCCGCATGGACCGCTTCGTGCATGGCCGGGTGATGTTCGCCGGCGATTCGGCGCATCAGGTCTCGCCGTTCGGCGCGCGCGGCGCCAATTCAGGCCTCGAAGACGCCGAAAACCTCGCCTGGAAGCTCGATCGTGTGCTGCGGCAGGACTCACCGCAATGCCTGCTCGAAAGTTATCACACCGAGCGCAGCCAGGCTGCCGATGAGAACATCAGGGAATCCACCCGCTCCACCGACTTCATGGCGCCGAACTCGCACCAGGAGGCCCGCCTGCGCAAGGCGGTGCTGTCGCTCGCCAGGGAGACCGAGTTCGGCAAGCGCATGGTCAATGCCGGGCGGCTGTCGGTGCCGACGAGCTACGATTCTCCGCTCTCGACCTCTGACGCCGATGCCTGGCGCGGCGGACCGCGGCCCGGCGCCTCCATGCCGGATGCGCCGATCACCGGCCTGCAGGGCCAATCCATGTTCCTGACCGATGCCTTCATGCCGGAACGACAACGCTTCACGTTGCTGGAATTCGGCAATGGCTGCGACGTCGATGCGCCGGAGGGGCTCGGCGTGATCTCCGTCGGCGGCGAGGGCAGCTACGCCGATCCGCTAGCGCTGGCGGTCACCCGTTACGATGCCGGACCGGGGGCGGCCTATCTGTTGCGGCCGGACGGCTATGTGGCCGCACGCTTTCGCCATCCAACCCGGTCTGCTCTGGAGGCGGCGCTGGCGCGCGCCTCCGGTCGCAATTGAGGTCATCAGATCATGACGCTCTCGACGCTCTCCAACTTCGCCAAACCCGATGACGCGTTTCGCGCCGTCGTCGAGGCGCATCGGGGCCTCAGCGACGAGCAGAGCGCCGACCTCGATGCGGCACTGGTGCTGATCCTGGCCAACCACATCGGCGATCTCGACGTGCTGCGCGAGGCCATCGTGCTGGCCAAGCGCAGGATGATCGATGCAAGTCAGCAGCAACAGCAACAGCAACAGGGCGCCCACAAGGGGCGCCCCTACGTCATGTCGATCCCGTAGGGGCGACCCTCGTGGTCGCCTTCCTTCCGGTCGCAATGACGGGATACGCGTCGAGATATTGCAAAGGGACATGATTTGATGGCCGAAAATACCACGAAGGGTTTCGCATCCACCACCGATCTCGCCGAAAAGAAGGTCACATTCTCCGAGATCGGCCCCGATCTCTACGCCTTCACCGCCGAAGGCGATCCCAATTCCGCTATCGTCGTCGGCGACGACGGCTGCCTGGTGTTCGATGCGCAGGCAACGCCGGCGATGGCAGGCAAGGTGATCGAGCGGGTGCGCGCCGTCACCGACAAGCCGATCAAATATGTGGTGCTGTCGCATTATCACGCGGTGCGCGTGCTCGGGGCGTCGGCCTATCACGCGCAAGGCGTCGTTGCCTCGCAGGAAACCTGTCGGTTGATCCAGGAGCGCGGGCAACAGGACTGGGATTCCGAATATGGCCGTTTTCCCCGCCTGTTCCAGGATGCCGAGAGCATTCCCGGCCTGACCTGGCCGACGCTCGCCTTTGAAGGCGAGATGACGATCTATCTCGGCAAGCGCGAGGTGCGCCTGATGCAGCTCGGCGCGGGGCATACCTCGGGCGACATCGTGGCTTGGGTGCCGGATGCGGAAGCCATGCTCTCGGGCGACCTGATCGAATATCATTCCGCCTGCTATTGCGGCGACGCGCATCTGCGCGAGTGGCCGGCGACCTTGAACGAAATCCGCGCCTTCAATCCGAAGGCGATCGCGCCGGGGCGCGGCGATGCGCTCCAGGGCCTGTCGACGGTGCGTGACGCGATCGCGATGACGCGTGATTTCGTCACCTCGCTCTACGGCGCCGCCGAGATCTCGGTCGCCAGGGGCCGCAATCTCAAGGAGTCGATGGCGGCGACGCGCGAGGTGATGGATCCGAAATTCCAGGGCTTCGCGATCTACGAGCACTGCCTGCCGTTCAACGTCTCCCGGGCGTTCGACGAGGCGTCGGGGATCGACGATCCCGTGATCTGGACCGCCGAGCGCGATCGCGAGATGTGGGCAAGCCTGCAAGGAGGATCATCATGAACATCAACACCTCGCCCGCCACCTTGGGCCGGAGTTCGGCGCAGGTCACGCCGGGCTACATGTCGGGCTTCGGCAACAGCTTCGAGACCGAAGCGTTGCCGGGCGCGCTGCCGATCGGGCGCAACTCGCCGCAGCGCTGTGCCTATGGGCTCTATGCCGAGCAATTGTCGGGCTCGCCCTTCACCGCGCCGCGCGGCTCGAACGAGCGCTCGTGGCTCTACCGTATCCGGCCGTCGGTGAAGCATTCGGGCCGCTTCGCCAAGGTCGATGCCGGGCTGTGGCGCACCGCGCCGTGCCACGAGCAGGAGATCACGGTCGGACAGTTGCGCTGGGATCCGACGCCGATCCCGACAACAGAGATGACGTTCCTGCAGGGCGTGCAGACCATGACCACGGCCGGCGATGCCGGCACGCAAGGAGGCATGGCCGCGCATGTCTACCTGATCACCAAATCGATGGTGGACCAGAACTTCTACAATGCTGACGGCGAGATGATGTTCGTGCTGCAGCAGGGGGGCTTGCGCCTTGCCACCGAGTTCGGCCGCATCGACGCCGAGCCCGGCGAGATCGTGGTGATCCCGCGCGGCGTGAAATTCCGTGTCGAAATCACCAACGGCCCGGCCCGCGGCTATCTCTGCGAGAACTACGGCGGCGCCTTCACCTTGCCGGAGCGCGGCCCGATCGGCGCCAACTGTCTTGCCAATGCGCGCGATTTCCTCACGCCCGTGGCGGCCTATGAGGACAAGGACACACCGACCGAGCTCTATGTGAAATGGGGCGGGGCGCTGTTTCGGACCGAACTGCCGCATTCGCCGATCGACGTGGTGGCCTGGCACGGCAATTACGCGCCCTACAAATATGATCTGCGCGCTTTCTCGCCGGTCGGCGCCATCGGCTTCGATCACCCGGATCCGTCGATCTTCACCGTGCTGACCTCGCCGTCGGAGACGTCAGGCACCGCCAACATCGATTTCGTGATCTTCCCGGAGCGCTGGCTGGTGGCGGACAACACCTTCCGTCCGCCGTGGTATCACATGAACATCATGTCGGAATTCATGGGCCTGATCTACGGCGTCTATGACGCCAAGCCGCAGGGCTTCACGCCCGGCGGCATCAGCCTGCACAACATGATGCTGCCGCACGGCCCGGATCGCGAGGCCTTCGACCACGCCAGCAACAGCGAGTTGAAGCCGGTCAAGCTCACCGGCACCATGGCCTTCATGTTCGAGACCCGCTATCCGCAACGCATCACCACGCATGCGGCGACATCCGGCACCTTGCAGGACGACTACGCCGATTGCTGGAAGGGCTTGGAAAAGAGATTTGATCCGAACAAGCCGTGACTCTCGTCATTCCGGGGCGCGACGAAGTCGCGAGCCCGGAATCCATAACCACGATCGGGGTGGATTCCGGGCCTGCGCCAAGAGGCGCATCCCGGAATGACGGCGGATAGGTTCGTCGAGTCATTAGCAGGATCACGCATTTGCCCCACCCCAACGACCCCACCCTCAGCTCCTTCGTCGACGTCGCGCCGACGTCCGACTTTCCGATCCAGAACCTGCCTTACGGCGTGTTCTCGACGACGTCCTCCACGCCCCGCGTCGGCGTCGCGATCGGCGATCACGTGCTCGATCTCGCCGTGCTGGAAGGCGAGGGGCTGCTCGATCTGGCGCCGGCCTTCGATGTGTTCGCGCAGAGCTCGATCAACGCCTTCATGGCGCTCGGACCGCAGATATGGTCGAAGACCCGCGCGCGGATCAGCGAACTGCTGCGTCACGACAATCCGCGGCTCCGCGACGACAAGCTGTTGCGGGCGCGTGCGCTGCTGCCGATGGCGGATGTGACCTTGCATCTGCCGATCGCGGTTGCCGGCTACACCGATTTCTATTCCTCGAAGGAGCACGCCACCAATGTCGGCGTCATGTTCCGCGGCAAGGACAATGCGCTGCAGCCGAACTGGCTGCATATGCCGATCGGCTACAACGGCCGCGCCTCGACCGTTGTCGTGTCCGGCACCAGAGTGCGTCGCCCGCGCGGCCAGCTGAAACCGCCGAACGTGGACAGCCCCAGCTTCGGCCCGTGCAAGCGGCTCGATTTCGAGCTCGAAATGGGCGTCGTGGTCGGGCAGCCCTCGCGTCTCGGCGAGATGCTGACCGAGGCGCAGGCTGAAGCGATGATCTTCGGCTTCGTCATTCTCAACGACTGGAGCGCGCGCGACATCCAGCAATGGGAATATGTGCCGCTCGGCCCGTTCCAGGCCAAGGCCTTCGCCACCTCGATCAGTCCGTGGGTGGTGACGTCAGAGGCGCTGGAGCCGTTCCGCGTGCAGGGACCGGCCCAGGAGCCGGAGCCGCTGGCTTACCTGCGCCAGTCGGGCGCGAACAATTACGATCTCGAACTCGATGTCGCGCTGCGTCCCGCCGGGACCAACGCGGGACACAACATCTCGCGCACCAACTTCAAATACATGTACTGGTCGTCGGTGCAGCAATTGGTGCACCACGCCTCCAGCGGCTGCGCGATGAACGTTGGCGACCTCCTCGGCAGCGGGACGATTTCAGGTCCCGAGAAACATCAGCGCGGCAGCCTTCTCGAAATCAGCTGGAACGGCAGCGAGCCGATCGAACTACCTGGCGGGGCGACGCGCACCTTCCTCGAGGACGGCGATTCACTTGCGATGCGTGGCTGGTGCCAGGGCGACGGCTATCGCATCGGCTTCGGCGAGGTCGAGGGCACGATCGTGGCGGCGGGGTGATTCTCTCCGTCGTCATTGCGAGCGCAAGCGAAGCAATCCAGAATCGGGAAAGCAAGAACTGGATTGCTTCGGAGCTCACGCTCCTCGCAATGACGCTGTGGAAAAGTCACCGCTCCTGCGGCGGAATATCCCTGATCCGCGCGATATGCGCTTGGATATCATCCAGGCCGTACTTCAGGTGCACGCGCGTGTCGGAGGCCTGCTGCTTCAGGACGCATGCCCCGGGCCGCCATTCACTGGACGGCCGGATCGGCCGGGGCACAAAACCGCCACCGCAATTCGGGCAGACGTTATGCAGTTTGGTCTCGACGCAATCGGCGCAGAACGTGCATTCGTAGGAACAGATCCGCGCCTCCGTCGCATTCGGCGGCAGGTCCTTGTCGCAATACTCGCAGTTGGGGCGGAGTTGCAGCGCCATTTCTTTCACCCGAGTTGGGTTTCACCCGATTCGACCGGTGACGATCATCGCAAGCCCGCGGGCAAAATCGAATGGCGAAGTTCCCTCGATTTCGGTCAGGTCGGGCGCAGCGGCAGCTTGGCGCTTTCCTTCAGCCGGTCCAGCACGATCGACGAGCGCACATGGGCTACGCTCGGGTGCGGCATCAGCACGTTGTTGACGATGTTGGATAGGCTCTTGAGGTCGCGCAGCACGGCCTTCAGCAGGTAATCGGCATCGCCGGTCAGCGAATACGCTTCCTGGATGTCGTCGACGCGGTTGACCAGGGCGCGGAAACGTTCGGCATTGTCGGGCGAATGCGTGGCCAGCGTGATGTGGATGAACGCGATCAGGCTGAAGCCGAGCGCTTCGCCGGCGAGGTTGGCTTGATAGCCCGCGATCACCTTCTCGTCCTCGAGCCGCATCCGCCGCCGCGAGCATTGCGAGGCCGACAGCCCGACGATGTCGGCGAGTTGCTGGTTGGTCAGCCGGCCGTCGTCCTGCAGGGCAGCCAGAATGCGGAGATCGGGCGCGTCGACAGATATCATGCAGAAATAGCCACCGTGATGCACGAAACGTGCATGAGGATAGCAACCAGCGACCGCATTTGCACGCACTTTGCGGCTGACATGCGGAATACTCGCCCGGAATACGAGCTGAGGGAAGGAACAGCCAGATGGGTCCATTTCCGCACGATGCGCTGGCGGCCACGATCAGCGCTTACAATCCGATGGGTACCGATGGATTCGAGTTCGTCGAATATGCGCACCCGCGGCCGGAGGAGTTGCACGCGCTGTTCAGGCTGATGGGCTATGTGCCGGTGGCGCGCCACCGCAGCAAGCGCATCACGCTGTATCGGCAGGGCGACATCAATTTCCTCGTCAATGAGGACGCAGGCAGCCACGGCGTCGACTTCGTCACCGCGCATGGGCCCTGCGCGCCGTCGATGGCGTTCCGGGTGGTCGATGCGCAGGCGGCCTACGCGCGGGCTCTCTCGCTCGGCGCGGAGCCCGCCGATATTCCCGCCGCACGGAAGACGCTCGACGTTCCCGCCATCAAGGGCATCGGCGGCAGCCTTCTGTATTTCGTCGATCGCTACGGCGCGAAGGGCTCGGCCTACGACGCCGAGTTCGACTGGCTCGGCGAGCCCAATCCGCGCCCCTCGGGCGCTGGCCTGTTCTACATCGATCACCTCACCCACAATGTTCACCGCGGCCGCATGGATGTCTGGACCGGCTTCTACGAAAAACTGTTCAATTTCCGCCAGATCCGGTTCTTCGATATCGAGGGCCGGGCATCGGGGCTGTTCTCGCGGGCGCTCACGAGCCCGGACGGCAAGATCCGGATTCCGATCAACGAAGACGCCGGTGAAGCCGGCCAGATCGCGGAATATCTCGAGGTGTATCGTGGCGAGGGCATCCAGCACGTCGCCTGCGGCGTCCGCGATATCCATCGCTCGGTCGAGGCCCTGCGCGCGGCCGGCCTGCCGTTCATGCCCGCTCCGCCCGAGACCTATTTCGAGCGCATCGATGCGCGGCTGCCGCAACATGGCGAGGACGTCGCGCGGCTGAAGACGAACGGCATCCTGATCGACGGCGAGGGCGTGGTCGACGGCGGCCACACCAAGGTCCTGCTGCAGATCTTCTCGGCCAATGCGATCGGGCCGATCTTCTTCGAGTTCATCCAGCGCAAGGGCGACGATGGTTTCGGCGAGGGCAATTTCAAGGCGCTGTTCGAATCGATCGAGGAAGATCAGATCCGCCGCGGCGTGCTGAAGGTGGGGACCGCGGCGTAGGCGGCGTAGAGGTTGTCATTCCGGGTGGGTGCCACGGAAAATGCTCGTCGTCCCGGCGAAGGCCGGGACCCATAACCCCAAATCTCCGGGTTGTGCGAAGCTGGGGCGCCAATCCCTTCCATCGTGACGATCGGAGGGTATGGGTCCCGGCCTTCGCCGGGACGACGGGGGTTAGCTTCTTGCCTTCCACGCTCCGATCACATCGCCGATCTCCGCCGTCTCCGGTTCGCGGATCGTGGACGGGGTGCGCGAGAAGCGCGGTGCCGGTCCAGGCTGGGTGACGCCGTGACGCTCGACGAAGACCTGGCGCGCCGCCATGTGCGGATGTTTGGGCGCCTCCGCCATGGTCAGAACCGGCGCGAAGCAGATATCGGTGCCTTCCATGATCGCGCACCATTCCGCGCGCGTCCTGGTCTTGAACACGGCCGCGAGCTTTTCCTTCAGCGCGGGCCAGGCCTTGGGATCCATCTGCGCGTCGAAGGCGGGGTCGGAGAGATCCGCATGCTGGCGCAGCAGCGCGTAGAACTGCGGCTCGATCGAACCGATCGAGATGAAATGGCCGCAGGCGCATTCATAGACGCCGTAGAAATGCGCACCGCCGTCGAGGAAGTTGCGCTCACGTCCCTCTCTCCAGCGGCCCATCGCCGTCATGTCGAAGAACATCGCCAGCAGCGATGCCGCGCCGTCGCACATCGCGGCGTCGACCACCTGCCCCTTGCCGGATTTCGCGGCCTCCAGCATCGCCGCCAGCACGCCGACCACGAGATAGAGCGCACCGCCGCCGAAATCGCCGACGAGATTGAGCGGCGGCACCGGCCGCTCCGCCGGGCCGATCGCGGCGAGCGCGCCCGTGACCGAGATGTAGTTGATGTCGTGGCCTGCGGCCTGCGCCAGCGGGCCCTCCTGGCCCCAGCCGGTCATGCGGCCGTAGACGAGGCGCGGATTGCGCGCCAGCACGACGTCGGGGCCGAGACCGAGCCGCTCCATCACGCCGGGCCGGAAGCCTTCGATCAGCGCGTCGGCATTGGCGAGCAGGTCGAGCACCTGCGCCACGGCTGCCTTGTCCTTGAGATCGAGTTCGACCACCTTGCGCCCGCGCGTCGACACCGCCTTCAGATTTTTCCTGGCGCCGATGCGATCGAGCGTCACCACCTCGGCGCCCATGTCGGCGAGCAGCATGCAGGCGAACGGACCGGGACCGATGCCCGCGAATTCGACGATGCGGAAGCCTGCCAGCGGACCGGAGGCGCGAGCGGACATTTGCGGGGCTGAGTTGTCGATCACGTGACCATCCATCGCTGGGTCGAATATCAGGAAGACGCCGATGTCTTTTGGCCATGACGGTTGGGGTCGTCGAGCGTGACCTTGGCGGCATCGGCCCAGAGCTTTGCATTCTGCTTCTGGCGTTCGGTGCCGGTGCCCTCCTCGGCGACCTTGCGGCCGAGCGCGACATAGACGGGAATTTCCTCGTCGCGCATCGGCCTGGTCGCCTGTTTGCGGGCCATTGCTTTCTCGATATAGGGGGCAAGCTCGTCCTGCTTGCGCGCCTCGCGCTCGATCTCGCGGGCGCGAAATTCCGGCATCACCTCCCGGGCAAACAGCTCCAGCGCCTCGCAGATGTGTTGATGCTGGTTGCGGCCGCCCTGCTGGATGAACACGGTCTGGTCGACGCCGGACTGCTCGAAATGTCGCAGATGGGTGCGCAGCTGATCCGGCGTGCCGATGCCGTGGTCGGCGCCGGCCGGCGGCAGCGCGTGCCGGGCCTTTTCGAAATTGGTCCAGATGTCGGTGCGGCCGGGCTTGTGCTCGCCGAAGATGTAGTGGTGGGCAAGCCCGTAACGGAAGAAGCGCAGGCCGTCCTCGCCGCGCCGGCGCGCCTCCATCTCATCCTGATGCAGGGAAAAGCCGGTCACCATCGCGACGTTCGGATTGACCGCGTGCCCGATCGGCACGCACTCCTCCTTGAAGATGCGGTAGTAGTCGTCGACCCATTGCTTCGCCTCGCGCGGATCGACGAAGGCGAAGGTCAGCGCGCCGATCCCGCAGCGCGCCGCCATCTTGATGGTTTCGCGATTGGAGCAGGCGACCCACAGCGGCGGATGCGGCTTCTGCAGCGGTTTCGGCAGCACGTTGCGGCAGGGCATCTCGAAGAACTCGCCCTTGAAGCCCGGGTAAGGCTGCATCACCATCATGTCAGCGCATTGTTCGACGGCCTCGTGCCACATCCGCCTCTTCTCGATGGCGTCGAAGCCGACATTGAAGCCGCCGAGCTCCATCAGCGAGGCGCTCTCGCCGGTGCCGAATTCGACGCGCCCGTTGGAGACGAGGTCCAGCGTTGCGACGCGCTCGGCGACGCGCGCCGGATGATTGTATTTCGGCGGCATCAGGCAGATGCCGTGACCAAGACGGATTCGTTTGGTGCGCTGCGAGCAGGCGGCGAGGAACACTTCGGGAGCAGAGGAGTGCGAGTATTCCTCGAGGAAGTGATGCTCGACTTCCCAGGCGTAGTCGATGCCGAGGCGGTCCGCGAGTTCGACCTGGTCGAGCGCTTCCTGGAACAGCCGGTGTTCAGCGCCGTCGCTCCACGGCCGCGGCAATTGGTGCTCGTAGAAGATGCCGAACTTCATGGGCGCTTCATCCCTGCGGTGAGCGTGACCTTATCAGGACGCCGTTTGGCTCTTTCGGGTCAGGCGTTCTTTAATTAGCTGATTAGCTAAATTGTCTCGCCTTAAGAGGGGCGTGGCAAGCTCCTTTTGCTTCCAGCCGCGCCAAACGCAGAACGGCGCGCATCGCTGCGCGCCGTTTGCATGGATCGATCAGCTTTTCTTCAGCCGGCAGCGGTGACCGCGCGGCCTGCCATCACCTTGATCAGGTTGGCGCGATAGTCCGACGTGCCGTGGATGTCGCTCATCAGGCCGTCGGCGGAGACTGTCACGCCGTCGAGCGCCGCGGCCGACCAGTTCGCCTTCAGCGCGGCTTCGATCGCGGCCACCCGCATCACGCCGGTCTGCGAGGCGCCGGTGACGGCGACTCGCACATCGCCGGATTTGGACTTGGCGACGAACACGCCGGTCAGTGCGAAGCGCGAGGCGGGATGCGGGAATTTCGCATAGCCCGCCTTGGCGGGAAGCGGGAAGGAGACGGCGGTGATCAGTTCACCGTCGTCGAGCGCGGTCGTGAACAGGCCCTTGAAGTAGTCGTCGGCGCCGATGCTGCGCTTGTTGGTGGTGATGGTGGCGCCGAGCGCGAGTACGGCGGCGGGATAATCCGCGGCCGGGTCGTTGTTGGCGAGCGAGCCACCGATGGTGCCGCGATGGCGTACGGCGGGATCGCCGATCAGCGAAGCGAGGTGAGCGAGTGCCGGAATGGCCTTGCCCACGGCGTCGCTCATGGCGACGTTGTAATGCGGCGTCGCCGCCTTGATGGTGACGGCATCGCCGCTGACCTCGATGCCGACGAGATCCGTGATCCTGGCGATGTCGATGACGTCGGAAGGCGCGGCCAGCCGCTGCTTCATCACCGGCAGGAGGGTGTGGCCGCCGGCGAGGAACTTGGCGTCCTTGCCCTTGGCAAACAGCGCGGTCGCTTCGTCGACGGTAGCAGCGCGATGGTAGGTGGTCGAATACATGGATCGTCTCCCTTGACCTTTTTTCCCGGTCATTCCGGGATGCGCCGCAGGCGCAGACCCGGAATCTCGAGGTTATATTTTCGATCTCCAGATTCCGGGACGGTGCTTCGCATCGCCCCGGAATGACGTCAGTCGATGATCACCCGTGGATGGCGTGCCAGACGCGATCAGGCGTTGCCGGCATTTCCAGCTTGTTGTGACCGATCGCATCGGTGATGGCGTTGATGACCGCGGCCGACGAGCCGATCGCACCGGCCTCGCCGCAGCCCTTGACGCCGAGCGGATTGCCCGGACACAGCGTGGTGGTGTGGGAGAGCTTGAACGACGGCAGGTCGTCGGCGCGCGGCATGGTGTAGTCCATGAAGGACGCCGTCACCGGCTGGCCATTGACGTCGAACACCGCATGTTCGAGCAGCGCCTGGCCGATGCCCTGCGCGAGCCCGCCATGGACCTGGCCTTCCACGATCATCGGGTTGATCAGCCGGCCGAAATCATCAGCTGCGACGAAATTGACGAAGCTGGTCTTGCCGGTGGCCGGATCGACTTCGAGTTCGCAGATATAGGTGCCGGCCGGGAAGGTGAAGTTGGTCGGGTCGTAGAATGCCCCCTCCTTCAGGCCCGGCTCCATGCCGTCGGGCAGGTTGTGCGCGGTATAGGCGGCCAGCGCCACCATCGGCAGCGCGATCGACTTGTCGGTGCCGGTCACCTTGAACTCGCCGTTTTCGATGACGATGTCGCCTTCGGAGGCCTCCAGCGCATGCGCTGCGATCTTCTTGGCCTTGGCCTCGACCTTCTCCATCGCCTTGAGGATCGCGGTGAGACCCACGGCCGCCGAACGCGAGCCGTAGGTGCCCATGCCGAACTGCACCTTGTCGGTGTCGCCATGGACGATCTGCACCTGGCTGATCGGCACACCGAGACGCTCGGCGACCAACTGGCAGAAGGTGGTCTCGTGGCCCTGGCCATGGCTGTGCGAGCCGGTGAGGATCTCGATGGTGCCGACCGGGTTGACGCGGACCTCGGCGGATTCCCACAGGCCGACGCCGGCCCCGAGACTGCCGACCGCCTTCGAGGGGGCGATGCCGCAGGCCTCGATATAGCAGGAGAGGCCCATGCCGCGCAGCTTGCCCTCGCTCTTGGCCTTGGCCTTGCGCGCGGGGAAGCCGGCATAGTCGATCGCCTTCATCGCCGAATCCAGCGAGGCGCCGAAATCGCCGACATCGTAGGTCATGATCACAGGGGTCTGGTGCGGGAACTGGGTGATGAAGTTCTTGCGCCGCAGCTCCGCCGGGTCGACGTTCAGTTGCCGCGCGGCCGTCTCCAGCAACCGTTCCAGCAGGTAGCTCGCCTCCGGGCGTCCGGCGCCGCGATAGGCGTCCACCGGCGTGGTGTTGGTGTAGACCGTGATCACCTCGGCATAGATCGCCGGGATGTTGTACTGGCCCGACAGCAGCGTCGCGTAGAGATAGGTCGGCACCGAGGAGGAGAACAGCGACATGTAGGCGCCGAGATTGGCGTGGGTCTTCACCCGCAGGCCGATGATCTTGTTGTCCTTGTCGAAGGCCATTTCGGCCTGGGTGAGATGGTCGCGGCCATGGGCGTCGGTGAGGAAGGCCTCGGAACGGTCGCCGGTCCATTTCACGGGGCGACTGACCTTCTTCGAGGCCCACAGCGCCACCATTTCCTCAGGGTAGATGTAGATCTTGGAGCCGAAGCCGCCGCCGACGTCGGGCGCGATCACCCGCAGCTTGTGCTCGGGGGCGATGTTGTAGAACGCCGACAGCACCAGGCGGGCCACGTGCGGGTTCTGCGAGGTGGTGTAGAGGGTGTAATGCTCCTCGGCGGTGTCGTAGTCGGCGACGGCGGCGCGCGGCTCCATGGCATTGGGAACGAGGCGGTTGTTGACCACGTCGAGGCTCACGACATTGGCGGCCGATTTGAACGCGGCATCCGTCGCGCCCTGGTCGCCAATATGCCAGTCATAGATGATGTTGCCCGGCGCCTCGGGGTGGAGCTGCACCGCACCCGGTGCGATCGCCGCCTTGATGTCGGCAACGACCGGCAGTTCCTCATAGTCGATCGCCACGGCCTCGGCCGCGTCGCGGGCCTGGTTCTTGGTCTCGGCAATGACCACCGCGACCGCCTGGCCGACAAAGCGAACCGTCTCCGGCGCCATCGCCGGCCACGCGCCCATCTTCATCGGGCTGCCGTCCTTGGAGGTGATCGCCCAGCCGCAGATCAGGTTGCCGACCTTGTCGGCAACAAGTTCGCTGCCGGTCAAGACCGCGATCACGCCCGGCATCTTCATGGCGGCTGCGGAATCGATGCCCTTGACCTTGGCATGCGCGTGCGGGCTGCGAACGAAATGGGCATGGGTCATGCCGACGAGTTTGACGTCGTCGACGTAGCGGCCCTTGCCGGTGATGAAACGCTTGTCTTCCTTGCGCACTACGCTTGCGCCAATGCCTTCAACGCCCATGTTTTCTGCTCCCTACCGGAGAATTTGATGTCCCGCCGTCTCCCATCGGAAGTCCGGCGGTTCGGATGTGGTGGTGGTCGGTCGCGGTCTATTCCGCGGCCTGCGCGACCTTCATGCGGGAGGCCGCATCCAGCACCGCCCTGACGATGTTGTGGTAGCCTGTGCAGCGGCAGATATTGCCTTCCAGCTCGTGCCGGACCGTGGCCTCGTCGAGGTCGCCGCCATGACGATGCACGATGCCGATCGCCGACATGATCATGCCCGGCGTGCAGAAGCCGCATTGCAGCCCGTGATTATCGCGGAAGGCGGCCTGCATCGGATGCAGTTCGTCGCCCTTGGCGATGCCTTCGATGGTGGTGACGCTGGAGCCGTTCGCCTGGCCGGCCAGGACCGTGCAGGACTTTACCGCCTGGCCGTCGATGTGCACCGTGCAGGCGCCGCATTGGCTGGTATCGCAGCCGACATGGGTGCCGGTCAGGTTCAGATGGTCGCGGAGCAGATTGACCAGCAGGGTCCGATCCTCAACCTCCGCCGATACGGCTTTCCCGTTCACCGTTAATTTGATTGTCGACACGCGCGCTCCTCCCGCTGATTTTTAGTTATTCCAATTAGACGCACCGGGCGGGAACTTTGCAACTAGGATTTTTGTCGCCGAAGTCATTGTGATGTCGCGATTCCGAGACCGGCGCTTCCCGTCCCCGACGTGACACGGAGCGATCGCGCCGCCGGCAGGCGGCGGTAATTTACCGCGTCTTATCCATTATGCCCTAGTTTTCGGCATCGGGTCGCGGGGGGCAGCTTCCCGAATCCAGCCAGGATCGCCAGACGACAAGAGCAGTTTCGGGGGTGGGAATGTTTCGGATCGGCAGGGCGCACTCGCTGAAGTTGAGACTTCCGACCTTGCGGTTTCGCGGCAAGATCATGGCCGGCTTTGCCGTGGTGCTGGCGATATCGGCGGCGAGCCTCGGGATCGCCTATCTCGGATTTGCACGCGTCTCGGCCGGTGTTTCGTCGTATCGGAGCAGCGTTTCGGAGGCCGACCTCGCGCGCAATATCGATCGCGAACTGATCTCCTACCGAGCGCTGGCCCGCTTCTACGTGGCCACCGGCAAGGACGACGACGCCAAGGCGGCGCTGAAGGCCGAGGCCAGCATGAGAGAGGCCATCGACCGGGCGATGAAGGGCATCAGCAGCCCCACGAGCCTCGAACAGCTGGTCCGTCTGGAGCGGGAATTTCGCGCCTTTGCCAAGATCTTCGGGGCGATCCTGAAGACCAAGCAGGACAGCGACCGGATTTCGCAAAACCAGCTCATGCGCAGCGAGATGTCGCTGGACTACAAGCTCGACGACCTCGCCAGCGCCGGCGCCGAAGCCGAACTGCCGGCGGTCGAGTTCGGGGCGAAGCAGGTCGCGACCCAGTTCCAGGCGATCAAGGCGCTGGTCAACACCTTCGTCGTCAATGCCGAGCAGGCGGCGGCGACCAGCGCCCTGGAGCGCCTGAAATTCCTTCAGAACGCGCTGGGCGCGATCCCGTCTACCCACGACACGGTCCAGCCGGTGCAGCAGGAGATCGCCGGGCTTCTGACCACGTTTCGGGATGCCATCGCCAAACTGATCGAGAACAACAAGGAGATCGGGGAGCTCACCGTCGAAATGGCCGATTCGGCCGATGCCATCATGAAGGGCGCGAGCGCCATCAAGGCCGACGTCGTGGCCGACCAGCAAAGGCTTGCCACGGAATCGGACACCATCGTCGGCGAGACCCAGCAACTGCTGGTGATGCTCGCGGCCGGCGCCGTCTTGCTCGGCGGGGGCCTTGCGTTGCTGCTGGGCAGGGGAATTTCTCGTCCGACGATCCTGATGTGCAAGGCCATGCGTGAACTGGCCGGCGGCAATTTCGAAGTCGTGCTGCCGGGGCTCGGGCGTCGGGACGAGGTCGGCGAGATGGCCTCGGCCGTGGAGGAGTTCAAGCTGCAGGCCGTCGCCAAGGCCCAGCGCGACGCCGCCGAGCAGGAGGTGCAGAACAGGGCGACTGAAGCGGCCCGGCGAGCCGAACTCATCCGCTTCGCGGATGGCTTCGAGGCGACGGTCGGCTCCATCGTGTCGAATGTGTCGGCGTCGGCCGAGCACCTGGAGCACGCCGCCGATACCCTAACCCGCACCGCGGAAAGCACGCAGAACCTCTCCAGCCGGGTTGCGGGCGCCTCGGAACAGACGTCGGGAAATATCCAGTCGGTTGCCTCCGCGACCGAGGAGCTATCGGCTTCGGTTGGCGAGATCGGCCGTCAGGTCAGCGAGTCCAATCGTATCGCAGGCGCGGCGGTCGCCCAGGCGGAAGCCACCGACGGGCGCATCGGCAAGCTGTCGCGCGCCGCGCAGCAGATCGGCGACGTCGTCAAGCTGATCACGGCGATCGCCGAGCAGACCAATCTCCTCGCGCTCAACGCGACGATCGAGGCGGCCCGCGCCGGCGAGGCCGGCCGCGGCTTTGCCGTGGTGGCCTCCGAAGTCAAATCGCTGGCGAGCCAGACCGCGAAGGCGACCGACGAGATCTCGAGCCACATCGCCGGCATGCAGGAAGCAACCCGGGAATCGGTGACCGCGATCAAGGAGATCGGCACCACCATTACCCAGATCTCGGATATCGCATCGTCGATCGCGAGCGCGGTCGAGGAGCAGGGCGCGGCCACCCAGGAAATCGCCCGCAGCGTGCAGACCGTCGCGCACGGGACACGCGAAGCCGCGGAGAATATCATCAAGGTCAATCGGGGGGCGACCGACACCGGCGCCGCATCCGAGCAGGTTCTGTCGTCGGCCAAATCCCTGTCGGCCGAGAGCGCCCGCCTGCGGGGCGAACTCGATCGCTTCATGGCGAGTATCCGGGCGGCGTAGGCGGCTGCCAACTCCGTCGTCGCGGTATCGAGCCGGAATCAAGGTCCTTTCTTGGAAAATCCAGGTCCTTTCTTGGAACACGGCTGCCGGCGGGACGGAACGCGCAAACGCGGGCACGGGTTCCAATTGGAACCCAACTGACCCCAGGATGGTTATCCAATGCGAGCCGCAACCGCGGCCGCTGCACACCATCTCAATCCCGGAAGGTCCGCGCTTCCGAGCATTTCGCGTTGGCGCCCTGCATGGCATTTCGATCCAGTCCGGCATCTCATGACAGCGCTGCCGGTGCGGCGGCGCGACCGCGCGACGATGCGCGGATTATCGCGACCGATATCCCCTCGCGCCTCGACAGCCTGCTATGGAGCGGCTTTCACACCCGTGTCGTGCTGGCGCTCGGGATCACCTGGATTCTGGACGGCCTGGAGGTGACGCTCGCGGGCTCGCTGTCGGGCGCGCTGAAACAAAGCCCGACGTTGCATCTCACCAATTTCGATCTCGGCCTTGCCAACAGTGCCTATCTCGCGGGTGCCGTGCTGGGGGCGCTCGGATTCGGCTGGCTGACCGACCGCGCCGGCCGGAAGAAGCTGTTCTTCATCACGCTGGCGGTTTATCTCGTGGCGACCGCGGCCACCGCGCTGTCCTGGAGCGTCGCAAGCTACGCGCTGTTCCGCTTCCTCACCGGTGCCGGCATCGGCGGCGAATACACCGCGATCAATTCGACCATCCAGGAACTGGTGCCGGCGCGTTATCGGGGTTGGACCGACCTCGTCATCAACGGCAGTTTCTGGATCGGTGCGGCGCTCGGCGCGGTCAGCGCGATCTGGCTGCTCGATCCCGCCATCGCAGATCCCGACGTCGGTTGGCGCCTTGCCTATCTGGGCGGCGCATGTCTCGGCCTGATCGTGCTGGTCATGCGCATATGGATTCCGGAAAGCCCGCGCTGGCTGATGATCCACGGTCAGCCGGAGCGTGCCGAGGCGATTGCCGCGGACATCGAGCGGTCCGCGCGACGAGATCCACAGGACGTTCGGCATGGCGTCTTTCCGAAGATCAAGCTCCGGATGCGTAGCCACACGCCGCTTCGCGAAGTGATGCGGACGGTGTTTTCGACGTATCGGCAGCGCGCGCTGGTCGGTCTCGTGCTGATGAGCGCGCAGGCCTTCTTCTACAACGCGATCTTCTTCACCTTCGCGCTGGTCCTGACCGACTTCTACGGGATCGCGACTGATCAGGTCGGGTGGTACATCCTGCCGTTCGCGGCCGGCAATTTTCTCGGACCGCTGCTGCTGGGCCGGCTGTTCGATACGCTGGGACGGCGCGCGATGATTACATTCACCTACGGCGCGTCAGGTGTTCTGCTGGCGCTGTCAGGCTATCTGTTTTCGATCGGCATGCTGAGCGCCCAGGGCCAGACCATTGCCTGGATGGTGATTTTCTTCTTTGCTTCGCCAGCGGCGAGCGCGGCCTATCTGACCGTCGGCGAAACCTTTCCGCTCGAGGTCCGGGCGCTGGCGATCGCGCTGTTCTACGCGATCGGGACCGGGGTCGGCGGCGTGGCCGGACCGGCATTGTTTGGCGCGCTGATCGATACGGGATCGCGTATGAGCGTGTTTTACGGCTATCTCTTCGGAGCGCTGCTGATGGTTGTGGCGGCGGCGGTCGCATGGCGCTTTTGTGTCGCGACCGAGCGCCAGCCGCTGGAGTCGGTCGCGCAACCGCTTGCGAGTGTGGAGTAGATCGACATGAGGCGTGATCTGGCAGATGCGTCACCCCAGGGTGACGCCGCGACGGAGAATGGGACGGAGGCTGAGCCGATCGCGCATCCATTGCTGCCGCCGCTCGACGGGCTCGCGTTCCTGCTCGATATCGACGGGACCCTGCTCGATCTGGCGCCGACCCCTGGCGAAGTCCGGGTGCCGCCAGGGCTCGCTGACACCTTGAGCCGGCTGATCGGGCGCACTTCCGGCGCACTGGCGCTGGTGAGTGGGCGTTCGCTCAGGGATATCGACCGGATCTTCGCGCCGGCCGTGTTTCCGGTGGTCGGTGGTCATGGCGCGGAAATGCGCCTGACGCCAGACAGCCAGGCCGTGGCGACCCACGCGCCACCTATGGACAAGGACTTGAAGCGTCGCCTTGCGGCGATCGCCAGGCTCGCGCCGGGCATCCTGGTCGAGGACAAGGGCTATTCGCTGGCGCTGCATTACCGGCTGGCGCCACAGGCCGAGCAGGCGATCTACCAGGCGGTGGCGCGGCTGCGGGCCGATCTGCCGAGCGCACCGATCGAGGTGCTTCCCGGCAAGTGTGTCTGCGAGATCAAGCATTCGGGATTCACCAAGGCGACCGGCGTGCGTGAACTGATGGTGCGCGATCCGTTCAAGGACCGCCGTCCCCTGTTCATCGGGGACGATGTCACGGACGAATCGGTGTTCGCGATCATGCCCGATTACAACGGGCTGTCGTTTTCGGTCGGCCGCCGCGCCATGGGGGTGGACGGACACTTCGACACGCCGGCTGGTGTGCGCGAGTTCCTCGCGCGCCTGGCGCGATCGGGAGGGAACAAAGTCCACAGCTTCTAAGTTCGGCGGTATGATTGCGCCTCAATGTGACCACACCAAAAGGAACCATATTGATGAACAGCGGTTAATGCAGTCGGGGCGGGTTTGGCGCAGCGGAGAAGAGGATCCAGTGAACCTCGTTGTCGTCTCAAATCGGATCACGCGCGGTAGAGCCAATGAGCCGATGACGGGCGGGCTCGCCGCAGCGCTGTTGCCTTTGGTGGAGAAATCCGGTGCGATTTGGGTCGGTTCCAGCGGCCGCGTGCGGGACGGTTCCCAACCCTTCGTCGAGATCGAGGCCCTGGGCGCCGGTGCGCTGGCGATGCTCGATCTGCCGGCCGCGCATTACGGCGGATTTTATGAAGGTTTTGCGAATTCGGCGCTATGGCCCGCGCTGCACTCCCGCAGTGACCTGATCCGCGCCTCGCAAGGCGACTACCTGTCCTATCGCGAAGTCAACGCCTTCATGGCGCGGGCGCTGTTGAAGTTTCGCACGCCGGACACCCTGTTCTGGGTGCAGGACTATCACTTCCTCGCGCTCGGCGCGGAGCTGCGCGACCTCGGCATAAGGGAACCGCTCGGCTTCTTCCTGCATACGCCGTGGCCGGCGCGGGGCGTCATGTTGGGCGTTCCGAACCATCGTGAACTGGTCGAGGCGATGCTGGCCTACGATCTGATCGGGTTCCAGACCCAGGACGATTACGACAATTTCCTCGCTTATGTCCGCACCGAACTGGAATTGCCGGTGCGCGACGGAGTGGTGATCTCGTCCCATGGACGCAGTCGCCTCGCGGTGTTTCCGATCGGCATCGATGCCGACAAATTCGCGGTGGCCGCGGCCCGCGCCACCTCGCATCCCGAGGTGTCGCGACTGCGCCAGAGTCTCAATGGCGAGAAGCTCGCCATCGGCGTCGACCGGCTGGACTATTCCAAGGGGCTGGTCAATCGGGTCAGCGCCTTCGACCGGATGTGGACCCTAGAGCCGGCGTTGCTGCGTTCGGTGTCGCTGCTGCAGATTGCGACGCTCTCGCGCGGATCGATCGAGGCCTATGGCAATCTGCAGAGCGAGGTCGCAAGACTGGTCAGCGACGTCAACGGCCGCCACGGCGAAGTCGACTGGACGCCGATCCGCTACCTCAACAAGGGTTACGGCCAGGCGGTGCTGGCGGGGCTTTATCGCACCGCGCATGTCGGCGTGGTGACGCCGTTGCATGACGGCATGAATCTCGTCGCCAAGGAGTATGTCGCGGCCCAGAATCCCGCCGATCCGGGCGTGCTGGTGCTGTCGAAATTCGCCGGCGCCGCCAACGAGCTCGACACCGCCCTTCTGGTCAATCCGCACGACATCGACGGCATGGCGCACACCATCGCGACGGCGATCTCGATGCCGCTGCTGGAACGGCGGATGCGCCATCAGGCGATGATGGAGAAGCTGCGCGCCGGTTCGATCCAGCAATGGTTCACGGACTTCATCGAGAGCCTGCAGGGTCGTCAGGCCCGGAAGGCATCGCCAGAACCGCTGCCGCCGGCGGCGCCGGTCGTATGGCCGCTGCGTTCATCCGGTCCGCGCGCGCGGATTCATTAGCAGCTGCTAATAGCAATACGAGACGCCGTCGAGGATGGCGCAGCGTCGCTTGTTCGGCGCGTTGGGGTCGTCGAGCGGGACCATCCCCTTGCCCTGGCCGACGAACACGCCGGGACCGATCACGACCGAGGATTTGTTGCCGATGATGACGCTCGGATGCGGCGTCGAACTCGATCGCGTGCCGTCGGGCCAGATGATGGCGTTGCCTTCCAGCATACCGCGGCGGCCATCATCGCAGGTGACAACCGGTCCCTCACGATGGCAGGCCTGCGCCAAGGCGCTCTGCCCACCCCCGGCGAGGACGGCCATGACGATGAGGGCGAGTGGAAGGTCACGACGGATCATCGGGGATTCTTATCCAACGGCGAGCGATGCTGCAAATCAGTGGTCGGTTCGATGCGGATCAGGCTTGATCGAGGCCGCCGGCGGCGCCCGCTCCAGGCTGGGGCCGAGGCGAAAACAGCAAGGAAACCAACATCTTGAATAAATATCACCGCCGGCTCGTGCTGCTCCCTTGCAAAAACGCTTCCGCCCCTTCAAGAGAGGCGCTCCGGAGAGATGGCCGAGTGGCTTAAGGCGCACGCTTGGAAAGCGTGTGTGCGGGAAACCGTACCGTGGGTTCGAATCCCACTCTCTCCGCCATTTATGCAGTTACCTATGTCTCCGGCCGCTCACGATTTTGGACGCCAAACCACGACCGTCTACGATCGTACGCGTTTCGTGCGGCCTTGTACTCGAGAGCTAGCGGTCCAGGTTCTTTCTGTCTGGGCTCGCCGCGAGAGAGCGTTGGGGTTGACATCGACACTAGGTGTCCGATGAGACCAGTGGCCGCAAACCCGAGGCTGCGATTCACTTCTGCGCTGGCTTCGCAGCGGCAGCAGCTTCCCAGCCCGGCTCGACCTGGACCATGTACCAGGTCGTCAAGACCACCTTCGAAAACAGCCAACGACCATTCTCTCTGACGTATTCATCGTCAAAGCGCCCGCCGACCATGATGCTCTTGCCATTGAGGACTGGACGCCCGTCGAGATGGCTGTAGCCTCTGCCGCGGTCGCCGTCGATTTCGACGACATGCGCGTGGATGAACTGGCGCGCCCATTTGATCGGAAAATTGATGAAGAAGGATCGTATCGCCTCGCGGCCGGTGACAGATGGCCGCCCGGCATAGGAAACGGTGGCATCCTCCGAAAAAAGATCTGCCAGTTCAGCGACCCGGTCCTGGTTGACATATTCGTGGTAGGTGCAGCGGAGCGTCCGGATCGCCTCGCGATCGTCATGTTCGGCAAGGCGTAGCTCCAGCGCCCGTATTCTTGCTCTAACGTCCGCATCATTGTCTGAATTGCTCATGGTCTGTCCGTTGTCGTGACGGGGGTATCTGGCTTGCGGAGCCGGTGATCACCGATGATGTCGCGGAGCCGCTCCTCGACGCGGAACCGTACTGCCGGATGCGGAAGGATGTAGAAGTCGTCATCGCAAATCGCTTGCATTGTTATCCTGGCAACGTCGGCGGCGCTGACATCTGATGCCTCCATTCCCGCTCTGACGCGCCGATCGAATGAAGCGCTCTCCGGATTCGTGCGCGCCAGGTGCGCAGGGCGATGCCTGTCCGAGTCGGCGATGGCTGTCTTGACCAGCGATGGGCACAAGACGTTGACCTTCAGCTTCGAGCCGGCAATCTCGAGGTCCTTCAAGAGGCACTCGGATAAAGCGACGACCGCGTGCTTGCTTGCACAGTAAACGCCCGACCCCGCTACAGCGGTCAACCCCGCGCCCGAGGACGTGTTGACGATGTGCCCGTCCTGGCCCGCCGCAATCATGCGCGGTACGAAGCTTTGAACGCCGTTGGCAACTCCCAGGAGATTGACGCCAAGCACCCATTTCCAATCTTCGGGAGTCGCGGACCAGATAGGGCCCAGCGCCGCAACGCCTGCGTTGTTGAAGAGCAGGTGGACGTGGCCGAACTCTCCGAATGCGAGGTCGGCGAGATCCTGAACCGCTTCGAAACTGGAAACGTCGCACTGCCTCGTGCGCACGGCGATGCCGCCTGATATCGAATCCTTCGTGGCCGCTAGGCCCTCGACATCGACGTCGGCAAGCACGAGTTTCATTCCGCGCTCGGCACAAGCGATGGCCAATTCGCGGCCGATGCCGCTCCCGGCGCCTGTAACGACGGCGACCCCTCCCTCGAACTGCTTCATGCCGCAGTGATCCCGCCGTCGACGGTAAAGATCGATCCGGTGATGTAACTTGAGGCCGGGGACGCCAGCAGCAGGCCGACGCCGGCAATCTCGCGCGGCATCGCGATCCGTCTCATCGGAACGATGGCTTCGAGCGGCTTGGTTGCGACCTCGTCCAGGAGGCGTCCGCCGCCAAGCGCCGTCCGGAAGAAGCCGGGTGCGATCGCGTTGACCTGGATGTCGAACGGAGCCAGTTCGAGAGCCGCCTGCCTGACGAGATTCACGACCGCCGCTTTCGAAGCCGCATAGGAATATCCCGTGGCCCAAGCTCCGCGCAGTCCTCCCACCGACGCGGTGACCACGATCCGGCCCCGGCGCTGTGCCTTCATGTGCCGGGCTGCAGCCTGCATCGTCGTGAATACACCGGTCTGGTTCGTTGCGAGAACCTCGTTCCATGCGGCAAGATCGATGTTTTCGATATGGCCCTTTGGCGAGACAATTCCCGGCCCGGCGCTTATTCCGGCATTGGCGAACACGACGTCGAGCTTGCCTTTGCGCGCGACGACGTCGTCGGTCAGGCGGCGGATGGCATCAGGATCCGCGACATCGACCGCTGCAATCTCCGCCGCGGGAATCACGTCCTGACTGACCCGCCTCAACTCCGTTTCGTTCCGATCCACCAGAATGACGTCAGCTCCGTTGGCCACCATCGCCTCGGCAATGGCCAGACCGAGGCCGCTCGCCCCTCCGGTCACAATGGTGACGAGTCCTTTGACGGCGAAAAGGTGCTCGGCTGTCAATGACATCCGTGTGTCTTTCATAGGTTGGATTTCGAATGCGCCATATTCGTGTGCTTCGACGAATGGTGATGCGAGACCTCATCGATCCAGGCGTATTCGTTATCGAAATATTCAGTTGCGCCCCGACACTGCCGCGCTCCCGGTCCGAGGGCGTGCCGCTGCCCGCGACAGACAAGCGCAGTTCATCAGCGACTTTGTCGCAATCGCGACAATTGGCGCAGAAAAATTCCCTAGCGTGGGGCCGAAGGGCGGGACCGGGCGGCCGGACCAGCCGATAGCAAACGAACTGACCGCCGCCAGGGAAACGGAACGCCAACATGACAACCGAGACAACGAATGTTCTGGCCGCGGCTACAGGCAGGGAGCGAGACGACGTCGTGCGGCTGTTTGCGAAGATCGGCTGGCGTCTACTGCCGTTCCTGATGCTGTGCTACGTCGTCGCCTTCCTGGACCGCATCAATATCGGCTTCGCGCAGGTTCAGATGAAGCAAACGCTGCCGTTCAGTGACGCCACCTACGGCATCGGCGCAAGCATCTTCTTCGTCGGTTACATGGTTTTCGAGGTCCCCAGCAATCTTTTGCTGGAACGGATCGGCGTCCGCAAGACGATGCTGCGGATCATGTTTGCCTGGGGCATCGTGGCCGCTGCCATGGCTTTCATCCAGACGCCGCTTCAGTTCTACGTGGCGCGATTGCTGCTCGGCGTCTTCGAGGCTGGATTTCTCCCTGGCGTCATTCTTTATCTGACATATTGGTATCCCTCCGCGAAGCGCGGCCAGGTGATGGCGACGTTCATGTCGGCGACGGCGATTGCGCCGTTGCTGGCCGGTCCGCTCTGCGGGGCGACACTGAAGTACCTCGACGGTGTCGGAGGGCTGCATGGCTGGCAATGGCTCTTCATTTCTCAGGGAGTGCCGGCCTCCCTTCTGGGCATTGCCGCCTATCTCTACCTTCAAGACAAGCCGCAGGATGCGTCCTGGCTCACAGCCGCAGAGAAGTCTGCGCTGCGGCTCCAGCATGAGCAGGATCATCCGGATGTCGAGACCTCCTCGCATGGCGGGTTCTGGCAAATGGCGATGGACCCCAAGATCTATGGTCTGGTACTGGTCGACATTCTTCTTCTTGGCGCAAACTACACCATGGTGTTCTCGATCCCGTCGATGATCAAGGGCTGGGGCATTTCGGATCTGTTCCAGGTGGGGCTGCTGTCGACCTTGCCTCACCTCGCAGGCGTGATCGGCACGGTCCTGGTCGGCCGGCATTCCGACAGGCATCGCGAGCGACGGTGGCACTATGCCTCATGCGTTGCGGTGGCCGCCCTGGGGCTGCTTCTCATGACCCTTGCGCAAGGCAACATCGTCTTTGCAGTGCTCGGCCTTACGATCGCGGGTGTCGGATTCGTCTCTGCCGTTCCGCTGTTCGTCACGACATGTACCGAGTATCTGTCGAAGGCGAGCATTGCCGGAGGCGTCGCCCTTATCGCAGGTCTTGCCAATCTCGGACCGGTAGCGGCCCCGCCCGTCACCGGGTTCATTACCGCCGCCACGGGCAATCCGGTCTACAGCATGTATCTGGTCATGGCCTTGTACCTGCTGTCAGGCGCCGCTTTGCTGGTCACCCTGCGCGGGGCTTCGCCACGCGGCCGGTGATTGGTCTACAGCAAGACGACCGGGCGAAGGAGAGGGCAATTTGATGATTATCGTCGTTGGATCTGTGGACGGGCGAAGCGAAAGCTTCGATCGCCTCGTGAAGATCAGCCTCGAGCACGTGCATCGGTCTCGCGGAGAGGATGGCTGCATCGAGCACTCGGCGCAAGTCGATTGCGAAGATCCACTCCGCGTGCGGTTTTTCGAGCGCTGGCGCGATGCCGCTGCGCTCAAGGCCCACTTCGCCCGATCGGAGTCACGGGTGTTCGCGCAAGAGGTCGCCAAGCTGTGCGCGAAGCCGCCGGTCATGGACATCTACGAGGCCGAGGAGAAATCGTCTTAGAGCGATGAGATTTGGTTGAATCGTCATCGCGCTTTAGCTCTTTGCTTGAACTTGATCTTCTGGGAAAACCGATTCACACTTTCCGGATCATGCTCCAGAGTCTCCCCGTCATCTCATTCCTGGATGGGATAGCCAAGACGGAATGGCCCCGTTCGATCGAAGGGCTTGAATTCTCCCTCTCGAAGCGAAAGTCGGTCCGCAATCGCCCACAGCACGGAGGGGTTGACCCCTAGGCCGGTGTGGCTGCCGAACAGGATCTCGATGTTCTCCGATTGATGATTGGGTACGAGCGCCGAGCTTCTCCAATTCACGATTCCGTCGCTCTTGCTGTATATGGCTGTCGTCGGAACGGGCAGATCGCCGGCCAACGCCTCGAGATCGGATGGAACGGCTGTCGCGGCCGATTCGCCGGCGACCCGCCTGTAGATCTCGCTTACGTTGCTGGAGCCGCCCTTTGCATTCGCAAATGGACTGCCGAGCGTTATGACGCAACGCACGTGGTCGGGGTTTGCGAGGGCAGCCAATCGGGCGTACACGCCTCCGAGGCTCCATCCGATCAGGCTCACCTTGCGATCCGTTGCTTGCCTGATCTCGGCGATCCGCAATTGTACGGCCGAGACCATCCTGGAGACGCCCCCTGTGTTGCGTCCCAGCCTCCAGGGATGCACTCTGTAGCCCAGAGACGCGAGGTATCGTCGGAGGGGCACGGTCGAGAGGTCGCCAGCCAGGAAACCCGGTATGACCAGCACGGCGTGGCCGTCGCCGCGCGGCGCTCGCAGCAGGGCCGGCATCGTTGCCAGCATCGCCGTGAACTCGGCGACCGCTCGAACCTCGGAGACAAGGAGGAAGAGGGGTGGTCTGTTGCTCTTCGCTACTTCGCGGTTGAGGTTGGTCGCACCGGTATTCATATCGGCTCCCTGACGTGAATTCAGGCGTTCGGGCGACGGAAAAGGCGCTAGCCGCAATCGCGCGCTATACGGCGCGTCAGCCGTCCGATGGCTTTGGCTAGAGTGACATCTGAATCACAAATGTCGCGAAAGCGACAATTCCGTCTTCATATTTGGGTGCGGGCTACCAATGAACAAAACGGTCCTGAAGGCTGTTCTGCGGAAGAACAAATGGTTCGCCGGCCTTCCCCCGTCACTGGCTGATAGCATTCTTCGCCTTGGCCGCGTTCGAAACGTTGATAATTCCCTGATCTATTCGGCGAGCGATAGCCGGGACGGGCTGGTTGCCCTCATTTCGGGTCAAGTCCGCCTGACCAGCTTTTCCCTGTCGGGAAATCCCTCCTTCCTTCTCATCACCTCGCCTGGGTCCTGGATTGGCGTCACTTCGGCCCTTGACGGGCGTCCCTATGGCTACGATGCGTTCGCCATAGGCAAGACTGTGGTCTTTCACTTGAGCCAGGAGCGGCTCGATGCGCTCATCAGCGAGAGCAACGAGTACTATTCGGCCTTTGTCCGAATGGTCTGCGATCACTTGCGCGTTTCGATCCAGAACCTGATCATCGTTCGGAACCGGCGCCCACTTCACCGGCTCGCGCAGGAATTGTGGAGGCTTGCAGAGCGCCACGGCCGCCAGACCAAGAACGGGGTGGTCATCGATCTGCGCTTGTCCCAGGAGGACATGGCCGTGATGATCGGCGTCGGTCGCCAAACGATCAATCGGCTGCTGAAGAGTCTCGAACAGGATGGAATTGCGACGGCAAAGTACACGTCTGTAACAATTCACAACCTGGAGGCAATCGAGCGTCTCAGCTTGAGCGAGGGTGTCGATAGCTGGTGACAGCTTATCCTGCGGAGTTAGCCTGCGGCGGCCTGCGGCGACCTGACTGCGACGGCAATTTGCCCTCACTTAAACAGCCGCGGTCACGGTGTTGTGCTCGGCAAAGGACAAACAGTCGAACAGAAGTTTTGGCGCCGTTCAAATATGGCCTTCGGACCGTAGCTCGAACGGTAGGTTCGATTGAAGAAAATCGAAGATTCTTGATCTTTCAATTACGATGACAGTGCATGAAATTATTTCGAGTAACGACCCCGACGACGAGCCGTCGTCCACGCGGAACATTGATCGCGTCAATGCATTGAAGCTGTCACGATGCAGCTTCCGATCGGAGGTGAAGACGTTTCGCTTGACGTTATGCCGGATAGCATCCGTTGCACGCGCGCCTAATTCTCGAAACCGACGAATACCGTGGCTTCCTCGACCGATTTTCGTTCGGACACCACCGCATTCGCCGGAAAGGTTTCATCCGGCCAGCCCAGCGCGATGCTCTTCATGATGACCTGGTCGTCGGCTATTCCCGCGTGCTCGCGCACCACGGGTGATTGCATGATGCCCTGGCTGTTGATCACGGCGCCCAGCCCGCGAGACCAGGCGGCATTGACCAGGGCGGTCGCCACGGCGCCGCAATCGAAGGGCGTGTCGTCGCTGCCGTCCAGCACGCGGTCATAGGTGATGATCACGCAGACAGGCGCGTCGAATTGGCGGAAGCCGCGCAGCACCCAGTCCTGGCGCTTGTCCTTGTTGTCGCGCTCGATCCCCATCGCGGAGAATAATTGCTTGGCGACACCGACTTGCCTGTCGCGGTGTTTGCCTGCAAAGGCCTGCCCCGTGCGGAATTCGCGCGACTGCGGGATGCCTGCCGCCATCCGCTCGGTGTTGCCGGCGCGGATCCGATCCAGCGGTTCGCCGGTGATGACGTAGAAATTCCAGGGCTGGGTGTTCATCGACGACGGGGCGCGCATTGCCAGACCGATGATTTCCGCAATCAGCGCCTTGGGGACTGGATCAGGTTTGTAGCCGCGGATACTCCGGCGACCGAGAATGACGTCATCGAACTGCATCTGTGCCGAATTCCCCTGATAGGTTTTGAAACCGCCCGGATTTTCGCGGTTTCTGCACCCTCGCGCAAGCGGCGGCGGGGTCCTCAACGGTCCTGCCACGCGCAACATCATCGCAGCAATATTGCGCACGCAGTGGTTTGGCAAATTCCGGGATGATGAAATTGTGCCAGTGATTTGCCCGACGTGTCAAGTTTTCGGTCCAAACCATCAGTTGCGGCGGCCGCCGGCTACTTTGCATGGGGTTGTTTTCGATGTTTTCGGTGGGAGCCGCCCGGGCCGCTCGCGGCGCGCTCAGCCGTAGCGCTTCGCCTGTTGCTCGGCCACCAGCACCGCGAGGATCAGCAGCAGGCCACGCGCGACCATCTGATAGAATGTCGGCACGCTGGTCAGAATCATCCCGTTGTTCAGCACGCCCAGGATGATAACGCCGAGAACGCCGCCGACGATCGTGCCTTTGCCGCCGGTCAGCGCGCATCCGCCGAGAACCGCTGCGGTGATGGCCTGCAACTCCAGACCATCCGACCCGGAGATCGGTTGTCCGGATCCCGTCCGCGCCGCGAGCAGCAGGCCGCCGAGACCCGCCGCGGCCCCGCTGAGGATGTAGACGCCAATCTGGTAACGCGTGTTGTTGAGACCGGCGAGGCGCGCTGCGACGGGATTGCCACCGATCGCATAGATATTCCGGCCAACGACCGTGTAGCGCATCAGGACGAAGAAGATCGCAACGACCGCGAGAAGGATCTCGATCGTGATCTGCAGGCCCAGGAAGCGACCGGAGCCGATCTGGCGGAACAGCGGGTGGAAAATACTGATGGATTGCCCGTCCGACATGATGAAGGCGACGCCACGGAACGCGGCCATCGTGCCGAGGGTGGCGATGACCGCGTTGACCCGACCGACTGTCACGATCAGCCCGTTGACCAAGCCCGCGATGGCGCCGATCACCAGACCGAACAGGATGCCGAGCGTGGCGGAGCTGGTGTGCTGCACGCCCAGGGCGATGCCGACCGTGGACAGGCCGACGACGGCGCCGACGGAAATGTCGAGTCCGCCCGATACGATCACGATCGTCTGGGCGGTGGCGAGAATGCCGAGGATGGCCATCCCCTGACCGATATTCTCGATGTTGCGCGCGGAGAAGAACACATCCGGCCGCATGCCGCCGAAAATCGCAAGCAGGCAGGCGAGCGCGATCAGCAGACTGAGATTGTGCGTGCCGATGCCGCGCAGCAGCCGCGCGGCCAGGCTTTCCGCCGGCTGCCTGTCGGGGGCGTTTTGTGTCTTGTCCAGCATGGCATTCATGGCGCGGCTCACAGGTAAGTCCGATCTCGGTTGATATTGTCGGTCATGGCGAGGGCGAGGATGCCCTCTTCGGTCGCCTCGGCGCGGCTGACTTCGCCGGCGACGCGTCCGCTGGCCATCACGACGATCCGGTCGGAGAGGCCGATCAATTCGGGCATCTCGGAGGAGATCACCAGGATCGCGAGTCCGCTATCGGCGAGATGACGGATGAGCGCGTAGATCTCGGCCTTGGCGCCGACATCGATGCCGCGCGTCGGCTCGTCCAGGATGAGCAGCTTGAGCTGGCGGGCGAGCCAACGCCCGAGCACCACCTTCTGCTGATTGCCTCCCGACAACTTCGCGACCAGCTGATCGAGGTGCGGCGTCCTGATGCGCAGGTTATCGGCCTGCTGGCGCGCGATGCGATGCGCCGCGCCGGCGCGAAGGAAGCCGGCGCGGCTGATCAGGTCGGGCACGCAGAGCGTCATGTTGGTCTCGACGCTGGCCAGGAGGAGCAGGGCCTGCGCCTTGCGCTCCTCCGGGGCAAGGCCTATTCCGGCGGCAATGGCGTCCGCGGGACTGCGGAGCCGCAGCGGCACGCCGCCGAGCGAGATCGTTCCGCTGACGATGGGGTCCGCGCCGAAGATGGCGGATGCGGTCTCCGAGCGGCCGGCGCCGATCAGGCCCGCCATGCCCACGACCTCACCCGCCTTGATCGTGAAGCTCACGTCGCGAATGCGCTGCGTGGTAACGCCGTCGAGCGTCAGCACGGTCGGGCCGGGTTCGCGCGTCGCGCGATCGAACAGATTGTTGATGGGGCGGCCGACCATGTGACCGAGCACGGCCGCCTCGTCGAGATCGGCGGCAGCCTGCACCGTCACCATGCGACCGTCACGCAGGACCGCGATCCTGTCGGCCAATTCCCGGATCTCGTGCATCCGATGGGAAATGTAGACGATGGCGACGCCCGATGCCTTGAGTTGACGGACAATCGCGAACAGGTGCCGCGTCTCGTCCTCCGTGAGCGACGATGTCGGCTCGTCGAGGGCAAGCAGCCGAACGCCTGCGCGGAGCGCCCTCATGATCTCGACCAGTTGGCGCTGCGCGGCGCCGAGATCGCCGGCGCGCATCCACGGCGACATGCTGTTGCGAAGTCCGAATTGGTCGAACAAGGCGAGGGTGCGCCGCAGGAGGTCGCGCCGGTCCAGGAACACGCCCATCGTCCGGCGAAGGTCGCCGATGAAGAGGTTTTCCGCCACCGAAAGGTCCGGCGCGATGTCAGGTTCCTGATGAATGACCCGGACGCCGAGCGCATGCGCATCGGACGCACGCCTCAGGTTTCTCGCTATTCCGTCGAAGGCGAGGGCGCCGGCATCCGGCGACACCACGCCTTCGACGATCCGCATCATCGTCGACTTGCCTGCGCCGTTCTCGCCCACCAGCGCCAGCACCTCGCCGGCGCGGACATCGAGATCGACCCCGGCCAGCGCCTGGACCACGCCGAACCGTTTGGAAACGCCTCGGAGGGTCAGGAGCGGAGGCGCGGCCTCCTGCGACGGCAAGGGCAGGGTGGCGTTCATGGCGTCGGCGGATCCTTTGGCGAAGCGCGGGCGACAAGGTCTACTTGTGGCAGATCTTGTCCTTGAACTGCGCGAAGTTGCCGGCGTTGATGAGATCCGGCGACACGTAGGTCTTCTCGGGCAGCGGCGTGTTGTTCCTGATCGAGGCCACGAGAAGCTTGACCGCGGTCGCGCCTTCCTTGCCGGAGTCGATCCACAGGGTGCCACGGAAGCCGGTCGGCTGTCCGTTGCCAAAGGCGTCGCAGGCCCGGCTGCCGTCGATGCCGACCCCGATGACCTGATCCGGCTTCATGCCGGAGTTCTCGGTCGCGCGAACCGATCCCAGCACGCCATCATCGTTGCAGGAGAAGAAGATCCAGTGCGCCGCGCCGGGATTGGCGGTCAAAGTCGTCGTGACCGCGTCGATCGCGCTGTTCATGGTGTTGTCATAGGGAATCCGCACGATGTTCGCCTTGTCGAAGCCCGGCACGGCTTCGAGGAACGCCGCTTCCGCGCCGCGCGTGCGCTGCATGCAGGTGTCGGCCTTGCGGTCCTCGATGGAGGCAAGCTTGACGTCCTTCTTGTCGGCCCAACCGAGCGTCTTGTAGAGCCGCGCCTCCTCTGCCCCGACCTGGCGCCCGATCTCCATGGCGTTCATCCCGATATACGGAACCATGGTCTTGTCCTGGGAATAGATGTCGTCATCGACCGCAATGAGCTTGATATTCGCCTTGGCTGCCTTCTCGGCGACGACCGGTCCGAGCGCCTTGTCCGGCACCACGATCGCGATGCCCTTGACGCCGTCGCCGACCATGGTGTCGAACGTCGTCAGTGTGAGGTCGGCGTTGAACTGCACGTCCTGCGTGGAAAGCTTGACGCCAGCCTCGGCCGCGGCGGACTTGGCGCCGGCCACCTCTGCGACGAACCAGGGGTGCTCGCCCATCTTGTTGATGTAACCGAGCTTGAGTTCGTCGGCAAAGGCGGGCGCAGCACTTGCGCCAATGAGAAGAAGCGCCGTCAACAATGTACCCTTCATCGTGCATCCTCCGGTGATGTTATTATGCTTGTGCCGACCTCGGCCTCTATTCGTGATAGAGAACCGAACGCCCACCATCGATCACGATGGTGGCTGCGTTGATGAAAGGCGCTTCGTCGGAGGCGAGGAAAACCGCCGTCATCGCGACTTCCTCGGGGCGCCCGATCCGCTTGGGTGGATGCATGTTGTAGGTGCGGAGCCGCTCGGCCTCCGGATCGGCGAAAGTCTGCCAGTAATCGATCGCAAGCTGCGTCTCGATATAGCCTGGCGCGATGGCGTTGACGCGAATGTTCCTCGCCGCATATTCGACGCCGAGCGCACGCGTCAGACCCAACAATCCGTGCTTGGCGACGGGGTAGGGAAAGCACCCGGGAATGATCGAAAAGCCGTGGCAGGAGGCGATGTTGACGATCGCGCCGCCGCCGGATGCGATCATCTCGGGCAGGGCCGCCTTGCTGACGCGCCAGACCCCGTCGAGATCCACCGCGAAGCAGCGCTGCCATTCGTCGTCGGTGGTCGCCAGCGGTTCGTGGAAGACGTTGATTCCGGCATTGTTGACGAGGATGTCGATACGTCCGTGCCCTGCGACGGTCAGGGCGATGCATCTCGCGACTGAAGCCTGATCGGTCACGTCGGTCTGAACGAAGCTCGCCTTGGCGCCCTGGTCGCGTAACGCGGCCGCCGTCGCTTCCCCGGTCCGCGCGTCGCGCTCGGCTATGATCACCGCGGCGCCCTCCAGAACGAAAGCACGTGCAATCGCCTCTCCGATGCCGCGGCCTGCGCCGGTGACGATTGCGACCTTGCCTGCGAGCCGATCCACCATGGCGATCACCAGTCGACAACAGTGCCGTCGTCAAGGACGGCGGCGCGCGTTGAGAGAATTTCGGGCTTGTAGGGATGGCGTGCGCAGGCCGCCTCGTTGACCGTGATGCCTAACCCGGGCGCGTCGGGGACCTGCCAGAACCCGTCGATCAGCCTGATCGGACCCTCGACCACCTCGAAGTACCACGGGACGGCTCCAACCATTTCTTCCTGAATGACGTGGTTGGGGGTCGAGACGGCGAAATGCAGGGCGGCCACGCCCGCGATCGGCCCCAGCGGATTGTGCGGGGCGACGCCGACCGAAAAAGCCTCGGCCATTGCGGCGATCTTCTTGGCTTCCAGGAGACCGCCACAATGGCAGATATCCGGCTGCACGATGCTGACGACGCGCGCGGCGAGCAGGTCGGCGAATTCGGTGCGATCGACCAGCCGCTCACCGGTCGCGAGCGGCACCGTGGAGTGAGCCGCGACGGCTTTCAGGCCTTCCGTTTCTCCCGGTGGCAAAGGCTCCTCGACGAACATCGGCCGGCCCGGCGCGAGCGCGTCGATGTAGGCCAGCGCCGCGGCCGCGCTTGCGGGCCGCCCGTGGAAATCCACCATGACGTCGATGCCGGGTCCGACGGCGTGGCGGAGTGCAGTCATCATCCGGCCGACCTTGTCGACCTCCGGCAATGGTGCGTGGTAATGGGTGTAGGGGATGAATACGGCCTTGAAGGCGCGATAGCCCTGCGCCAGCACGTCATGCGCGCGCGCCACCAGCGGTTCGGCGTCCATGGTCTCGTAGACCGCCCGCATGTCGCCGAGGCCAAGATGCGTGTAGACGCGCACCTTGTCGCGGACCTTGCCGCCGAGCAGCCGCCACACCGGCACGCCAAGCGATTTGCCCAGGATGTCCCACAAAGCCATTTCGATGCCGGAGACCGCGCTCATGCCGATCACGCCGAGGCGCCAGAAGCTGTGCTTCTTCAACACCCGCACGGCCTGTTCGATGTCGCGCGGGTCGTGGCCCAGCAACAGCGGCGCAAGATCTTCGATCGCGCCGACGACCGCCCGGGTCTTCCACTCCAGCGTCGCCTCGCCCCATCCCACGAGGTCGGGACTGTCGGTCTCGACCCGGACGAAGACCCAGTTGCGCATCTCGGCATTCACGACACGCGTCGATATGCCGGTGATCTTCAACGGGGTCTCCTCCTCAGCTTGCGCGGTCGACCGTGCTTGGCGGTGCATAAATGCCGTCGGGGCCGGGAGCCGTCAAGAAAAAATACGACTGATTGAAAAATAAATACGATGAATTGTTACCAATGCCGGTGGCGCTTGTGGACCGCCGCCAAGTCTATGGGCTATGCCATACCGGTGACCGGGGACGGGCCTTGTGAAAACAAACATCGAGCCGTCAATTTCCTCACGAAACCGGGCGACGTCGGCGAGGCCCGGCGCGGGGCGGAGCAAGGTTCGGGAGGCGCTAGTGTCAGCGCTGGTCGAGGCGATCGTTTCCGGCGAGATGCCGGAGAACGCGACTCTGCCGAATGAGGCCGAGTTGATGGCGCGCTACAAGGTGAGCCGAACGGCCCTGCGCGAGGCGATGCAGTTCCTCAGCGCTCAGGGAATGGTGCGCGCCCGCACCCGCGCGGGCACGGTCGTGCTGCCCGGCGAGGAGTGGAACTTCCTGGATCCAGTGGTGCTCGATGCCGCGCTTCGGCACCGGGCGAATACCAGCTTCTACGAGGCGCTCCTGGAAGCGCGGGCTCTTCTCGAGCCGGAAGCCGCGCGCCGCGCCGCAGCGCGCGCCACCGCCCGGCAGGTCGCGTTGATTGAGGAGGCATTCTTGGCGATGGTCGAGTCCAACTCGCGCGACGACGAGTCCTGGAGCCGCGCCGATCTCGCCTTCCACACCGCCATCATCGAAGCGAGCGGCAACTGGATCTACCGCCACTTCGGCTCGGCAATCCGTGCGGCGCTCCTGGTCACTTTCCGGCTGACTCATCGACATACGACCTCGCACGGCGATGCCGTCGCCATGCATCGGGACGTGCTGGAGGCCATCAGATTGCGCAAGCCGGAAGAGGCTTCCGCCGCCATGGATGCTCTCATCAAGCTTGCCCGCAAGGAACTCGCGGTCGTACTGGAACATGCGGCGTCGGATCGTCCGCTGCCGATGTTGCGGGGCTGAGACGGCGCTCATCCGCGCCGTCGGCACATTCGAGAGTTGACGTGGCGGAAAGCCCGAGGGCGGCGCGAGGACAGCGGGAATGGATACGATATCGCTCGCGGATGGCGTCGCGGAGGCCGTGATCGTTCCGGGTCTCGGCGCCGGCCTCGCAAGTTACGATCTCGTCTCGGACGGCCGACGCGAGCCCCTGCTGCGCCCCTGTCGCGACCTCTCGCGCGCAGCGCCCTTTGATCTCGCGAACATCCTGCTCGTCCCCTGGTCGAACCGGATCTCGGGAGGAGGATTTGCATTCGGCGGGCGCTTCCATCCGTTGCAACCGAACCTGGTGGATGAGCCGATGCCGATTCACGGCAATGGCTTTTCTTCGGCATGGAACATGGTCGAGGCGTCGGCCGTCAGCGCGTGCCTCACCCTCAATTCCGATGGCCCGGGGCCGTTCAAGTTCGTGGCCAGGGTTCGCTACTCGCTCGAACAGGGAGCGCTTCGCGTCGCGCTGAAGGTTACCAATCGCGGGCCGGAGTCGTTACCCTTCGGCCTCGGCCTGCATCCCTGGTTTCCCCGCACTCCTGGCACGACGTTGCGCGCGCGCGCTGCCGTCGTCACGCTGGAGGACCGGCTCCATCTCCCGAACGGTCAGATTGCCGTTGCGTCGCGTGAGGACTGGAACTTCTCAGCGCATCGCAGGCTTCCGGATCGCTGGATCAACAACGACTTTTCGCCGTGGGACGGACATGCTGAGATCATCTGGTCGGACCGTGGTCTGCATCTCGGCATCGAAGCGGAAGGCGCGCTATCGGCCTACATCCTCTATTCGCCGGCGTTCGACGCGGATTTCTTCTGCTTCGAGCCCGTGACGCATCTGGTCGACGCCCACAATCGCGCGGGCGGACCCGAGGCGAACGGGCTGGCGATATTGGACCCCGGAGACGACCTCGCGATTGCCTGCCGTTTCGTTCCAACACGTCTCTGATTTTCACGAATGGAGCAGACGCATCATCCGATTCGGGGGGCGTTGCCCTCATCGCGAATCGGCGGCGCCCTGAGAGACCGCACCCTCAATAGACGAAGGACCGGGCGCGCAGGCGCCCGGTCCTCATCTGAGAACGCCGCAACTTCGTTCGACTGGAGGGACTAGCTAGGTGATCCTCGCTCCATGGCCGGCAACCTAGGTGCCAAAATCTAAGGTTGTTTGAAGGCCTGCCGGGTAGATTTGAACGATATTGGAAGACGATATTGAATCAAATATGAACGAAACATGCGGTGCCTGTTGGCTGCAGCGCGCGCCAAAGGCCGCCAGGAACCGGCCATTTTCCGGCAAAGCGCGGCGTCCCCGTAAAAACCCCGCCAAAACAACGGACTAGCGCAAAGGTTGCAACGCCGCTGGCGTCGGGCAAGCCGCGGGTGATGCGGACCGTCTGGTGCACGACCTGCATCCGGGCCGCCGAGAGCGGCGAACATGCAAGCGACGCGCACAAATATATCTTTTTGATCGCCGATGAATCTCAGCTCCCATCACGGGATCGGCCGAATGTCTGGAACAGCGCCAGCAGCAGTGAGGAAATCACGATCATGACGGTCGAGATCGCGGCGATGGTCGGATCGACCTGATCGCGGAGGGCATTGAACATGTTGCGGGTCAACGTCGAATTGTCGCCGCCCGAGACGAACATGGCAATGACCACCTCATCGAACGATGTGAGGAACGAGATCAAGGCGGCCGTCACCAGCGCGAAGCGGATCTGCGGCAGGGTGACCAGCAGGAAAGCCCGCAATCGCGTAGCGCCGAGGCTGCGCGCGACCATCTCCTGGTTGATGTCGTAGCTTTCGAGCGCCGAACTCACGATCATGACGACGAGCGGCAGGGCGAGCACCGAATGCGCCAGCACCAGCCCGGTCAGGGTGTTGAGGAGGTGCAGCCGCACATAGGCATAGAACACGGCGATGCCGACCAGGATGGCCGGCGTGAGGATCGGAGCCAGTAGGACGAGCATGATCAACCGGGCGAGGCGCAGGCGCGAGGCGAACAGCCCGTACGCGGTCATGGTCCCGAGCGGGGTCGCCACTGCGACCGTCGCAAGCGCCGCCTTCAGCGAGGTCGCGGTCGCCTGCAGCCACGCGTCGGAATGGATGTAGTTCGCATACCAGCGCAGCGACAATTGCGGCGGCGGGAATTCGAGATATTGCGAGGATGAGAACGACATCGGGATGACGATGATGGTCGGCAGCATCAGGAAGGCGATGACGAGGGCCGCGAGCGCGTAAAGCCAGAGCCGCGCGCGATGCGTGATCTGGGTTTCGGAAGCCTGTGCCGCGAGCCAGTTCACGGGCGGTGTCCTCCGGCGAGGCTGTCGAGGCGAACGAGGCGCGAGGCGAGGGCGAGTGTCAGGATCGTCAGCAGCAGCAGCACCACGCCGAGCGCACTGGTTGCGCCCCAGTTGAAGAACAGCTCGATGTCGTTGGCGACGGCATTGGCGACCATGATCACCTTGCCGCCGCCGAGCACCGCCGGGGTGACGTAGAAGCCGAGGCACAGGATAAAGACGATCGTGGCGCCAGCGAGCAGGCCGGGACCCGAGAGCGGGAAGAACACCAGCCAGAAGGCGCGTATCGGGCTGGCGCCGAGATTTGCCGCAGCCCTCAGGTAGTCGCGATCGATCGCGCGCATCGAGCCGTAGAGCGGCAGCACCAGGAACGGCAGCATGATATGAACCATGCCGATCAGCGTGCCATTGAGATTGTAGACCAGCCCGAGCGGCTCCTGCCACAGGCCGAACTTGATGCCGATTGTGTTGACGAGGCCTTGCCGCTGCAGCAGCACGAGCCAGGCATAGGTGCGCACCAGGATCGAGGTCCAGAACGGCATCAGGACGCCGATCATGCACAGATTGGCGAGCGGTCTCGGAAGCTGGGACAGCAGATAGGCGAGGGGATAGCCCAGCACCACGCAGATGACGGTCGTCATGGCGCTGATCTCGAACGTGGCGAGGAAGATGCGGCCATAGGCCGGCTGTGCGATCAGCCGATGATAATGTACGAGGCCGAGGCTGCCATCGTCGGCGACAAAGGACAGGGCGAACAGCCAGCCGATCGGGACGATCATGATCACGGTCACCAGAAGCAGCGCCGGCAGGCTCAGGCCGAACAGGGCGAAGCGCTCGCGCAGCGCGTCGCGGCGCAGGCCCGGCGCATTCGGCTGCGCGCCGGGCTTCATTCGCCGCCATCCGCGTCGGCGATCAGCACCGTATCCTCCGGCGCCACGCCGACCGCGATCGCCTCGCCCGGCTGCGGCAGCCGTTGCGTGCCGGCGCCGCCTGCGATCGCGCGCAGCGCGACGTCCTGGCCCTGGGCGAGCCGCGCCTGCAGCAATATGCTCTCGCCCTGATAGATCAGGCTTGTCACCGTGCCGCGCAGGATGTTGAAGGTCGCCGCGGGCGTTGTCGCGTCGACGAGCCGCAGCCGCTCCGGGCGCAGCAACAGCGCGCAGCGTCCCTCCGGCACCGGGCCGTCCGGCAACTTCAACGCCTGCCCGGCGCAGATGCAGGCGCCGTTGCTCCACTGCACCGGCAGGATGGTGGATTCTCCGACGAACTCCGCGATGAAGCGGTTGGCGGGCCGCTCATAGAGGCGCCGCGGCGTGTCAAGCTGGATGATCCGTCCGGCCTTGACCACGGCAACCCGGTCCGACACCGTGAGCGCCTCGCGCTGATCGTGGGTCACATAGACAGTGGTCATTCCGAGCGTCTCGTGCAGCCTACGCAGTTCGATCTGCATGCGCTCGCGCAATTGCTTGTCGAGTGCCGACAGCGGCTCGTCCATCAGCAGGATGCGGGGCTCGAACACGACGGCGCGCGCCAGCGCCACGCGCTGCCGCTGGCCGCCCGACAGTTGATCGACGCGCCGCGCGCCGTAGCCGCCGAGCTGCACCAGTTCGAGCGCCGCTTCGATCCGGCGCCGGGCTTCAATCTTGCCGACGCCGCGCAGCCGCAGCGGGAAGCCGATATTCGCCGCGACATCCATGTGCGGGAAGAGGGCGTAGTTCTGGAACACCATGCCGACATCCCGCAGGTGCGGCGCCAGGCGGATGACTTCGGTGTCGCCGAACTTCAGGCTGCCGAAATCCGGACGCGTGAAGCCGGCAAGCACCATCAGGAGCGTGGTCTTGCCCGAGCCCGAGGGCCCCAGCAGCGTCAGGAATTCGCCGCTCGCAATGTCGAGGTCGACGTGATCGAGTGCGCACACCCCGCCATAGGTCTTGGTGATCTGCCGCAACACGATGGGAAGCGATGCGCCGCGGACCATGGACCGGCAAACCTTTGGGGACATTGGATCGGGCGCGACGTTCACCCGATCATTCGGTCAGCATGTTCTGGTAGGCGGCAGCGGCTTGCGTCCCGAACTTGACATACCAGTCGACGCTGAGCGTAAGCTGCTTGGCTGCGTTGTCCGGATAGGAGGGCAGCTGCCTGGCATAGGCCGCATCGATGGTGCCGAGTTCGTAGGCCTTGCTGTTGGTCGGCCCGTAGGTGATGTATTTGGTCAGTTCCGCCTGATATTGCGGCTTGCTGATCTCGGCCAGAAACTTCATCGCCAGATCCTTGCGCGGCGCGCCCCTGGCGATGGCGTAGCAATCATAGTCGAGCAGACCCTGGTTGAATGTATAGGCGACCTTGCCGCCGTCCTTGGCCACGGTGTCGAAGCGGCCGTTCCACCCCGTGATCATGTCGACCTCGCCGTCCTTCATGAGCTGCGCATGCTGCGCGCCCGACGACCACCAGACAGCGATATTCGGCTTCAACTGCTTGATCTTGCCGATGGCGCGCTCGATCCCGCCGGGCTGGGAGAGCACCTCATAAACCTTGTCGGCAGGCACGCCATCGGCCAGCAGGGCCGGCTCCAGCGCACCGCCATATCCGTTGCGATACGCGCGCTTGCCGGGGAATTTCTTCACGTCCCAGAAATCGGCCCAGCTCTGCGGACCGCGGTCGGCATAGGTCTTGGTGTTCCAGGCGAGGACGTTCGAGAACGCGTCGCCGCCGACGCAATAGTCCTGATAGGATCCCGGAAGGAAATGCGAGACGTCGATCATGTTGTAATCGAGTTTCTCCAACAGGCCTTCGGCGCCGGCCAATCCCGCACCGCCCGAACCGCTGGTGACGATATCCCAGGTGACGGCGCCGGCCTTCACCTTCAGCCGCAGATCGGCGATCCCGGTGTAGGTCTCTTCCTTGATGGTGATGCCCAGCGCCTTGGCGGCGGGCTGGAACAGCGCCTTGCTCTCGGCCTCCTGATAGGCGCCGCCGAAGGAGACGATGGTCAAGTCCACCGCGCTTGCGGCACTAGCGCCGAGCGATGCCGCGACGATGGCCGAGAGTTTTGCGCCGAACCATATCCATTGGGTCATTCTCTTCCTCGCGGTCACGATAGCGGGCGCCGGCGTCGCGGGATAGGTGAGAGCCGGAGTTACTCTCAGCTAAAGAGACGCTCGACATGGTCGGCTACAAAGAGCCATTCTGAAACGATGGGCAGACCACTTTCTGTGCCGGTCAAGCGCTGCTGAATTGGTATTGGGCGCGCTCGAGCCAGGCCGGCTCGATCTCGATGCCCCAGCCGGGGTCCGAAGGGATCGTGACCCTGCCGTCGCACACGGCATAGGGCGAATTGCGGAATAGTCCCTCCTGCCAAGGGTAGTAGTCGGCGCCCTCGATCGAGAATTCGAGGTATTTTCCGGGATTGGGAATAGCGCCAAGAAAATGCATGGTGAACAGCGTCACCATGGTGAGGTTGGCGCTGTGCGGCGTGCAGGGCAGGCCGGCCTTCGCTCCCATCTCCGCAACCTGCAGCGCAAGCGTCAGGCCGCCGACATAGCAGATGTCGGGCTGGATGATATCGACGGCACGGCTCGCGATCATATGTCGCCAGGTCGGGATCATGCAATCCTGCTCGCCGCCCGCCACATCGATCGCCAGCGCGTCCGCAACTTCCCGGGTCTGATCGATTTCCCAGAACAGGCACGGCTCCTCGAAGTGGGAGATGCCGTGCTCCTGGAGCAGGTGCCCGACATCGATTGCCCGCTTCGGTGAGAAACCGCCATTGGCATCCACCAGCAGGGCAACGTCATCGCCCATCGCCGCGCGTAGCGTCGGCACGATCTCTTCGGTGCGCCCCGGCCATTCGTCGACGTCGCGCCCGCATTCGGCGCCGATGCGAAATTTGAAGGCGTCGTAGCCGGATTGGTCGCGCAGGCGCAGAAAGCGCTCGGCTTCCGCCTCCGGGGTGATGTCGCGCTTCATCGAGGAGGCATACACGCGAAGCTGCCGCGGCTTGCCGCCGAGAAGTTCGCAGACGCTCTTGCCCTCGCGCTTGCCGCGGAGGTCCCACAGCGCCGTATCGAGGCCGCACATCGCCCGGCTCAGATAGGAGCCGATGAATTTGTGCTCGCGCAGCGGGATGATGTCGATCAGCCCGGCGATATCGTCGCAGGCGCGGCCGAGCGCCCAAGGGACGACCTGGCGATGCAGCACCGCCGCCGTAATGTCTGAATTGTAGGGCGAGAGCTGCCCCCAGCCCTCGGCGCCGTCCTCGGCGGTCACGCGTACAAAACCGACGAAGTTGTCGGTGAAGGTCTCGATGCTGCGAATCTTCATGCGGGTCCGTCAAAAATGCTTCGTGACAACCGTATGCAGAAATTGGTTCACTAATAAGAGCCATTCTCGATAGAGTGGCATACCTCTTTGGACGCTGACCGTCGCAGGGCAAGAATGTTCGACCCGCAGGTACGTGTTGATGGCGCCACCGACCGCCACGCGAGCGCGCCCGACCACGGAATGAGTCGGGGGACGTCATGGTGAAGCGTGCGAGCGGCGCGCTGTTGTTGTCGATCAACCTCGACCACGATTCGGCTCGTCCGGTCGCGACGCAGCTCTATGCGGGCTTGCGCGACCTCATGCTGTCGGGGGCCATCGCGGCCGGCTACCGGTTGCCGGCGACGCGGACGCTGGCCAAGGATCTCGGCGTGTCCCGGACCACGGTGATCGACGCTTTCGATCGGCTGATCGCCGAGGGGCTCGTCGAATCGCGGGTCGGTTCGGGGACGTTCGTGAGTCAGGTGGTCAATTCGGAGCAGATCCAGCAATTGCCGGTCACTGCCCGCGCCTATCCGCCACGCCGGCCCAAGGTTGCGAAGGCCATGGCATGGGCGATCAACCGGTTCGGCGATCGGCTGCCGCATGAACCGCGCGCCTTCGTCACGGCGTTGCCGGCGTTCGATTTCTTTCCGATGGCGCAGTGGGCCCGGCTCGCGGCCAAGCACTGGCGCGGCAGCCGCGACGACGTGATGGGTTATGGGATGCCATCGGGCCAGCCGGTATTGCGCGAAGCGATCGCGGCGCATCTGCGCGCCAACCGCGGCATTGCCTGCGAGATGCAGCAGATTTTCATCGTCGGCGGCGCGCAGCAGGCGTTTCACCTGATCGGCAGCGTGCTGCTCGATCCGGGTGACAAGGTCTGGTTCGAGAATCCCGGCGCGATCGGGGCGCGCAACAGCCTGCTCACCTGCGGCGCCGATCTGGTGCCGGTGCCCGTCGACCACGAGGGCTTGCGGGTCGAGGAAGGCCTGCAGCGCGCCCGGGATTTCCGCCTCGCCTTCGTCACGCCCTCCCATCAACAGCCGCTCGGACACATCATGAGCCTGGAGCGCCGCTTCGCGCTGCTGAACTCTGCGGAGCAGGCGGGAGCCTGGATCGTCGAGGACGATTATGACGGCGAGTTCTTTTTCGGTCGGCGCCCGTTGCCGACGCTCAAGAGCATCGACCGCACCGGGCTCGTCATCTACGTCGGCACCTTCAGCAAATCGCTGTTTCCGGCCTTGCGCCTTGGCTTCATGCTGGTGCCGCCATCGCTGGTCGAGACCTTCGAGCGGGTGGCCGCGGCCTTCGTGCAAGGCGTCCCCACCAGCGTGCAGGGGGTGGTCGCCGAGTTCCTGGAGGAGGGTCACTTCGCCACCCATATCCGCCGCATGCGCCGGGTTTACGAAGAGCGCCACGCCGCACTTCAGGAGGCCGCGCAACGCGAGCTCGGCGGCCTGCTCGATGTTGCGGCAGGCAATAGCGGGCTGCACACCGTCGGTCATCTGCCGCGCCACGCCTCCGAGATTGCGATCGCCAGAGCTGCCGCGGCGCGCGGCATCGTGGTCTCGCCCATCGCCCGCTTCTCGATTGCGCCGATCGATGCAAAGGGCCTGGTCCTCGGTTTCGGCGGCATCGCTCCACCGGCGATCCGAAGCGGAGTCACGTTGCTGCGCGAGGTGCTGGCGGAACATCTGAAGCGGCGCCGGACTACGGCGGCTCGCGGCGACGCGCCAGTCAGGCTGGCCCCTGAGTGACCAGCCCGAGTTTCGATTACATCATCGTCGGCGCAGGCTCGGCGGGCTGCGTTCTGGCTCGCCGCCTGACCGAGAGCGGCCGCTACAGGGTGTTGCTGTTGGAAGCCGGCGGCAGCGAGCGGCGGCTCTTCATCCAGCTCCCGATCGGCTACGGCAAGAGCTTCCACGACCCCAACGTCAACTGGCGCTACCGCACCGAGCCGGAGCCGGCATTGGCGGATCGCCAGGGCTATTGGCCGCGCGGCAAGGTGCTCGGCGGCTCGAGCGCGATCAACGCCATGGTCTATGTGCGCGGCCAGGACGCGGATTTCGATGACTGGGAACGGGCTGGCAATCCCGGATGGGGCGCCGGCGACGTGCTCGGCTATTTCCGGCGCATGGAGGATTTTTCCGGTGGCGCCGACGCCTGGCGAGGCGCCGGTGGACCGCTGCATGTCGCCGACGTGTCCCGCGATTGCCATCCGCTGTGTCAGAGCTATCTGCGCGCCTGCGACGAGATCGGGCTCACCCGCAATCCGGACTACAACGGCCGGCAATTCGAGGGCGTCGGACTCTACCAGATCACCGCACAAGGCGGCCTGCGCGTATCGGCCGCGCGGGCCTATCTGCGGCCGGCCATGAAGAGCGCAGCCCTGCGCGTCGAGACCCATGCCCATGTGCTGCGCATCCTGTTCGAGAACGGCCGCGCCATCGGCGTCGAATATGTTCGCGGCGGTGTGCGCATGCAGGCTCGCGCCGGGGGCGAAGTCATCTTGTCGGCCGGGTCGATCAATTCGCCGCAATTGCTGCAGCTCTCCGGCGTCGGTCCCGGAGACCTGCTTCGGCGCCACGGCATCGCACCGATGCGGGAGAGCCCGGCGGTCGGGCGCAACCTGCAGGACCATCTGTGCATCGACCATGTCTATCGATCGCGTCTGCCGACGCTCAACCAGGTGTTCGGGAGTTGGACCGGGCGGACGCGTGCCGCGCTGCGCTATCTGATGACCCGCCGAGGCCCCCTGTCGCTCAGCGTCAATCAGGGCGGCGGTTTCGTCCGCAGCCATCCCGAACGCGCGCATCCGGATTTGCAGCTGTATTTCTGCCCGATGAGCTATACGCGGGCGGTTCCGGGCAAGCGCGCGCTGCTGCAGCCCGACCCGTTTCCCGGGCTCCTGCTTGGCGCCCAGCCCTGTCGTCCGACCAGTCGCGGGCATCTCGAGATCGCCTCCGCCGATCCCCATGCCGCTCCCCGGATTGTCCCGAATTCGCTGTCCACGGATGACGATGTCGAGCAGATGCTCGAATGCACGAGGCTGGTGCGCAAGCTCGCAGCCGCGCCCGCACTTGCCGCGGTGATCGAGGCTGAGCTCCTGCCGGGACCGGCCGCCACCTCCGATGCGCAACTGCTCGACGATGTGCGCCGGCGCTGTTCGACCGTGTTCCATCCGGTCGGGACCTGCGCGATGGGGCCGGATCCGAAAACCGCCGTCGTCGACAGTGCGCTGAAGGTCCATGGCGTCGGCGGATTGCGGGTGATCGATGCCTCGATCTTCCCCAACTTGACGTCGGGCAATACCAACGCACCAACCATGATGGTCGCGGAAAAAGGCGCGGACCTCGTGCTCGCCGATGCACGATGACCCATACCGGATGAAGGTGAGACGATGACCAGCAAGCTTTTCAGCGAGGACCTCAAGCTCGCACCCTATTGGTGGGACGCCGTTCCGCGCCCCGTGTTGCCGGACACGGCGTTGCCCGCCAAGGTCGACGTGCTCGTCATCGGCTCGGGCTATACCGGGTTGAGCGCGGCCTTGCAGACCGCGCGCGGCGGTCGCGACACGCTGGTGATCGACGCTGACAATGCGGGTTTCGGCTGCAGCACGCGCAATGGCGGTCAGATCTCCACCAGCATCAAGCCGGGTTTTGCGGTGCTGGCCCGGCGCTACGGACCCGAACGCGCGTTGGCGATCATCAAGGAGGGACAAAATTCGCTCGCCTGGGTCGGGGAGTTCGTGGCGACCGAAAAGATCGACTGCGATTTCCGCGTCACCGGCCGCTTTCACGCCGCACACAGCCCTGGCAAGTATGAGGCGCTGGCGCGGCAGATGACGACGCAGCCCAAGGGGCTCGAGATCGAGGCGCACCTCGTGCCGCGCGCCGAGCAGCGCGGCGAGTTGGGTACTGACGCCTATTTCGGCGGTGTCGTCTATCGCCGCCATGCCAGCGTCGATCCGGCTCGCTTTCACCAGGGCATGCTCGATTGCGTGCTCGAAGCCGGCGTCCGGGTGATCCCTCATTGCGGCGCGACCGCGATCGTCGCGGATGGCGATGGTTTCATGGTGGTGACCGCCAAGGGCAAGATCATGGCGCGCCGGGTGGTGGTCGCCACCAACGGCTACACCAGCCGCCTGACGCCTTGGTTGCAGCGGCGCGTCATTCCAATCGGCAGCTACATCATCGCCACCGAACCCATTCCCGCCGAGACGATGGCGCGCCTGATGCCGAAAGGGCGGATCGTCAGCGATACGCGCAAGGTGGTCTACTACTACCGGCCTTCGCCGGACGGCCGGCGCATCCTGTTCGGCGGGCGGGTCTCCCACGACGAGACCGATCCGCTCGTCAGCGGGCCGCGACTGCATGCGGCGATGGTGCAACTTTTCCCTGAACTCGCGCGCGTGCGCATCAGCCATTCCTGGCACGGCTTCGTCGCCTACACGTTCGACGAACTGATGCATACCGGCGAGCGCGACGGGCTATACTACGCCATGGGCTATTGCGGTTCCGGCGTCGGCATGGCCGGCTATCTCGGGATGCGGCTCGGCCAAAAGCTGCTGGGACGCGCTGAAGGGCGAACCGCACTCGACGCGGTGAATTTTCCGACACGCCCGTTCTATCGCGGCAATCCCTGGTTCCTGGCGCCCTCGGTGATGTACTACAACTGGCGCGACAGGCTCGCGCGTTGAGATGTCGATCATGCTGACCTCATCACAAGGCGCTTGCGCGGCAGCTAGCGGTAGTCCTTGTTGTTGATCACCTTGCCGTCCTTACCCTCATCCCCGCTGGTCGGCATGCATTCGACCTGCACGAGGTCCGGATAGAGCTCCCAGGCGCGTACCAGGAATTTCCTGCGGATGCCGTAGGAGGTGATGATGCAGCGGTTCACGACCGGGTTGACGGCGGCGGCGACGTAGCCGGGATAGAACAGCGCGCCGTGATGCAGGACGCTCCAGACCTCGTTGAACCAGGTCGCGCGCACCCTGAAGGTCACGGTGTTCTGGTCGGTGCAGGGCAGCGTCTCGCAGCCATAGACCTCGTGGACCTCGTGGCCATCAGGCTGGCCGGAAAGATTCTGCGAGTTGGACAGATAGAGTTGCTCGTCGTGCCGCACCGTGAACAGGTACCAGGGCAGGGTCCCGGCCACCGTGACGACGCCATAGATGAGGTAGCAGGCGGCGATCGTCGCGAGGATCATCATCCCGCCGCGCGCTTTGCTGAATTCCGGATCGCCGTAGGCGTCCTTGGCGTAGACGCATCGCGCCCACAACGCGCGGTAGCGGGCGAACGCCCATCGGATGCCGCGATAGACCCGCCAGGTGATCGGCGCGATCAGCCGCGCGTAGATCCATCCACAGGAGTGGACGAACTGCGCCCAGAACCGGCCGAGCGCAGTCAGCTCCCGATGGGCGCGTCCGACGTCGGACTGGTCGTAAGCCTTTCTGGCCTGGTCCGCCCTGGTCTTGAAGTCGGACAGCGTCTTGTCGAGGCCGTCCAGCAACGCATCGGCGTCGTTACGCGGCTTGTCTGTCATGGGGGATCCAGTTCGACGTGAAATTGCGGCTCGCGGCGTCGAAGCCGATATCGAGCGTGCCGCCGCCGACGGCGGCCGCCATCGTCTTCTCGACGATCATGGCCTCGATCCGCTTGATGCGGCCAGGCAGGCCGCGCGCGCCGATCTCGGGCGAATAGGTCTTGTCACAGAATTCCCGCAGCTCCGCCTCGGGGAAACGCACCTCGATCGACTGCGACGCGTAGAAGGCATTGATGCGCGAGATTTCGCGGAACACGATCCTCTCGATGGTGTCCATGTTGAGCTTGCGGAACAGGACGATGTTCTCGCGCCCGTCGAAGCGGTTCAGAAACTCGGTCCGAAACGCCTTCTTGAGGTCGCGGATGGTGAGCTCGTAGGCCTCCTCCTCGGTCAGGTCGCCGGGCGAGGTGCCGACCCGCAGCGCATGATCGGCGCCGATATTGGTGGTCATCGGCATCACCACGTCGCCGAACTCGACCTTGCGGCCCAGATTGTCGCGGCAACGCCCGTCATCGAGGATGTTGAGGCAGACGTTGAAGATGTCGGGGTGAGCCTTCTCGACCTCGTCCCACAGCATGACCTGGTAGGGATTGGCCCGCACCGAGTTGGTCATCTCGCCGCCCGCGGCGAAGCCGTCGTAGCCCGGAGGCGCGCCGATCAGCTTGGTGACGTCGTTCTTCTCCATGAACTCGCCCATGTCGTAGCGGTTGAGCGCCTTGTCGGTGTCGAACAAGGCCTCCGCCAGCGCCTTCGAGACCTCGGTCTTGCCGACGCCGCTGGCGCCGCAAAACAGGAACGGCAGCGGCTTGTCGGTGCGCCGGCCGCGCCGCCAGACCTTCACCGCCCGATCGATGTGCTCGAGCGCCGCATCCTGGCCGAATACGCGACGCTGCAGCGAACCATGGAGGTTGAGGAGCTTGACGGCGTCGTTCTGCTTGAGCTTGGAGGCGTCGATGCCGGAGATCCGCGAGAATTCGTCGATCACCATATCGGCGCTGAACAGCAGATGGTCGTTGATCTCCTTGGTGACGGCCTTGTATTTCACCCGGTTTTCGTCGACGGCGGCCTGGGTTCGCGCCATCTCGCCGCGCAGCTTGATGATCTCGGGCGTTGCGTAGCCGGACGCCCGCGCAATCAGGTCGAAATCGGCATCGCCGGCGGAGGTCTTGCCGGCGGGATCGTCGAGGTGCCGCTTCTTCTCCTCGTCCTCGAGATCGCGCAGCTGGGTCTCCATCTGGGCGATCGACTTTTCGCCGTCGCGTTGCGCCGCGTAGTAGCCCTTGATCTTGGCCTGGTATTTGGCGAACTCGGCCTTGTGGCGGACAATGGCGGCGCGCACGGCAGCGGCCTTGTCCTCGTTGCCGACCGAGGCGCCGTCGGACGTGAGACGCGTCAGCTCCGCTTCCAGCTCGGCCAGCATCGGCGGCGTCGAATGCGCCCGCAGCAGGTAACGCGCCATGCCGCGATCGAGCAGGGTGCGGGTGCGCGCCGGTTGGGCCGCCGTGAGGCCGGTGTCGAGCGAACGGTATTTGCTCGACATGTCGATGGCGGCCTTGACCGCCGCCGGATCGATCCGGACCCCGTAGCTTTCCTCGAGGTCCCTGGCCCCGTGCAGCACGATCTCCTCGAGTTCGGCGCCGACCGGCTCGGTCAGATCCATCAGCGTGAAGTGGTCGCGGAAGTCGGAATGGCACTTGAGGACCTGTGTCAGGTCATCCTCGCGCACTTCGAGGAAGACCTGCGTCTTCTTCGCTTTCACCATGGCCGTCAGGGCGTTGACGATGTGCATCAGCCCGCTGTTGTTCAGCGCGCCGATCAGGTCGAGCGTATCCTCCACGATCAGGACGCTGTCGGGGGTGCGGTCGAGGATCGCGAAAATGCCCTTGAACTGCTTGACGATCGCGTCGTTCTCACCGAGACCGAACAGGCCGTCGGTATCGAGCCAGAACAGCCGCTTGTTGACGATGTCGAACGGAGCGTCCGCGTCGGCCTTGCGTGCCTGCAGCGCCAGCGCCAGCGTCGTGATGCCGACGCCGCTCGGGCCGGAGACGATGACACTGTTGGATTCCATCCGCGTCAGGATGGTGCACAGCTCTTCGAATTTCTCCGCACGGCCCACCAGCTTGAAGTTCTTCCGGCCGCCGAGCTTCTCGCTGCCGGTGATCAGGAAGTTGTTGGCCATTCTCGGATTTCCATGGTTGCGGTCAGGCTTCGACGAGGCGGGCAGTCCGGCGGACGACACCGGCCGGGTTCAGATCCGCCCGAACGTGATTTCCTTGTCGTCGACCGGTGTCGGCGTCGCCGCGGCGGCCGAAGCGCCAGGTCCCTTGGCGTCCATGCCGATGCTCTCCTGCAGCCGCGCGCGCACTGCGGCGGTGACATCGTTGAGCTCTCCGAGCCGGCTCTGGATGGTGGAGAGCCCGTCCTCGCGCAGTTTGTTGGCGGCCTGCAGCGATTCGGCGATGCTCGACATCGACTCGATCTTCTCCACGATCCGCCTGGAGCTCTCGTCGAGCTGCAGCGCCTGGCGAATGACCTCCTTGTTGGCGACGTCGTCGGTCACCGCGTTCATCGCCCGCATGGAATCGCGCACGCTCTCCGAGGCCTCGTTGAGCGCCGAGTTGTTGAGGGCCTGGATCGTGGTGTTGAGGCTGGTGGCGACGCTGGCGATGCCGTCGCTGGAGAGTTCGCGCAGGTTGACGTTCTGCTTGCCGAGCGCGTCGTGGAAGGTGCTGGCGTTGACCGCGTCCTTCTCGAGGTCGGCCACCGTCTTCTTGGTGCTCCGCCCGCTGTCCAGAAGCGCGGTGACGTGACGTTCGAAATCGTTCTTGTTGCGCTCGCGCTCGAGGCGCGCCAGCGTGTCTTCGCCCTCCCGGGCGGTCGACAGCCCCTGCACCTTGTCCTTGTTCGCCGCCGTCGCAAGGTCGATGCCCTTGTCGAGGATCGCGACCACCGTGATCATCTGCGAGTTGATCTTGACCAGCTTGTCGGCTTGTCCTTCGATGCCGCCGAGTTCGTCGCGCAATTCCGAGACCGTGACCTGGGACTTGTCGATATAGTCGAGCGCGGCCTTGATGATGCCCTCGACCCGCTTGACGTGCTCGGGACCGGAGATGTCGAGCATGGCGCGGATCTGGTCCTTCTCGGCCTTGAACTTGCCCTCCTTGGCGTCGTGCTCGGCCTTCTCCGCGACGATCGCGAGGACCTTTTCGCGGCAGGCCTTCAGGCCCTCCACCCGCTGGAGAATCAGGAGCTCCTTGGCGGCGATCTCGGCCTGTGCGGATTTCTTGATGCCGCCGAACAGACCGGTCTGCGTCCTCAGCTTGGCGATGTCGCGCTCCAGCATCTCCTTGTCGGAGGCGGTCCGGCGGATTTCGGAATCGGCGTCTGCCGTGCGGCGCTCCCAGTCGGCCTCGCGCTTGCGGTCCTCCTCGATCTCCGCGAAGGTGTCCAGCACGACGTTGCCACCGGCGGTGCGCAGCGTGTAGAGCGCGTCGAGGTTGTCGACCAGCGGCCGGATCATTCCGCGGAAGTCCAGGACGCCCTTGTTCATGTCCGCGAACGTCTGTTTCATCTTGGAAAAGACGGTCGTCGACGACAATTCGATCAACCTGCGCTGCATCAGCGTGCGCTGCTGGGCGAGATATTCCTTGTAGGCCTCGAGCTGCTTGATCGATGCCTTGCATTCCTCCGCGAGGTCCGGTGAGAGCAGGGTTGCGATCTGGCGGCTGCGCTCCTCCGGCGCGGCTTCGGGGTTGAAGACGATCTTGGCCACTGGATTGGCCGTGATATCGACGGGCGCGACCTGCGCCGCCTGCTTCGGCGCGATCCTCGCCTTGACGGCTTCGTTGACCGCGGTCGATTCCGCCAGCTTCGGGGAAGCAGAGGTGGTCATCCTGTCGTCTCCTGGTCTGGCGGTCCTGAGCGAGGGGCCGCGGTAAGGCTCAGATAGAACCGGCTTTCTTATTGGACAATGGTAATAAGATCGGGTTCAGCCGTTAAGAGCAAAAAGCGGTGACTACATCCTGAATGAGATGTCTTCCTTGACGTAAGAGGAATAATATCAAGGGCATGCGGAAAAACCTGGTCTGAGCCCCGGTTGACGTCACTTCGGAGTCCCGAGCGCACCCCGCCTCGAAATCCGGGTCCGGTCGGAAGCAGACCGGATTTGGGACTTGCTTCCCCGGTCACTCGTAAACTATCCGTGGACTCGACATCGGTGGACTTGGACATCCGTAGACTCGGACATCCGTAGACTCGGCCAAACGATCTTCGCGGGCTACCCCGTAGAGAAGGTTCGACGCCAGTTCCCCTCCCACCGCCACACCCCCGCCCGACGCCAGTTGGTCGGACCTTCGCGGGAAGCAGATCATCCGTGGACCAGCAGTTCAATTTCGCCGCGCTCGACAAGCTGAAGCTCCGCATTCAGGCCTTGCGCGCCAAGACCATCGACAATGGCTGCACCGAGGAAGAGGCGCTGTCTGCCGCCGCCAAGGTCGCCGAACTGCTCGATCGCCATGACCTGTCGCTGACCGACGTCGAACTGCGCACGGCGCCGTGCGAGCGGCGCACCTACGAGACCTATCGCAAGAAGCGAATTCCGCTCGACGACTGCATCGGCGCGATCGCTCATTTCTGTGATTGCCGGGTCTGGCGCGAGAAGAATGCGGCCGGCGAGAACAGCTATGTCTTCTTCGGTCTGCGCTCGGATATCGAGGTCGCGCATTATCTGGCCGAGCTGATCGACACCGCGGTGCGCGCCGAACTCGGCCGCTTCAAGACCTCGGCCGACTATGGCCGGTTCCGGCATCAGCAGCGGCATCTGGCCAATGCCTCCTTCGCGCTGGGGATGGTGGCGTCGATCGCCGACAAGCTGGTCGCGATGAAGGCCGGTCGCGATTCCGTCAACCACGGCACCGGCCGCGGGCTGGTCGTCCTCAAGACCTCGGTGGTCGATGCCGAATTCGGCAAGCTCGACCTGAAGCTGCGGGCCCAGCGCAGCACGAGCCGGATGGTGTCGATGACGGCCTATGAAGCCGGCGGCGCTGCCGGCGCCTCGCTCGCCATCAGTCCCGGCATCAGCGAGATGCCGCCACGGGCCGGCACGAAACGCAACTGACGTCGTTCGGGCCGCCTCAGTTGGCAGGCTCCGTGATGCGACCCTTGCCACGGCAACTCTTGCACTGGACCGGATAGATCTTGCGTCCGGGCTGCACCGGCTGCTTGACGACGGGGAATCCGGTGCCATTGCACGCCGGACATTTGCGCTCGATCGGCTTCGCGGGCTGCATTCTTGTTCGACCTCTCTCAGTTCCCGGATGAGCTGTCAGAAAAATCCGGCACTCAAATCGAGCCCGTATGTCAGCATGAGCAACGCGACAAACAGTCCGGCGCCGCAAAACAAGGCAAGCTGCTCGAGAAGCTCCTTATAAGGTGACGTTGAGGGAAATGCGCGGAAAAAGACTCTTGCTATGGCAGCCAAATTGCGATCTCCGAAATCTTACAGCCCAGGTATTAAGTCCGGGCCAGGCGGCACAAGGTTCAATTCGCAACACCGCGAACGTCGGCTGGGGGGATCAGGGCGCCGATATTAAACTTAATGGACGGGTTTCCTTGCGGTGGTCCGTGGCCGCGCTATCGTTGTCTCATCGGTCACTGCTACTGGAGGTGATCCATGAGCGACAAGATGAGCAGAGACTTCGCGCTCGCGCCAAGCCAACGAGAGTCAAGCCAACGCGAGGCGAGGAAAGCGTTTCAGCGCGCCGGCAAGCGAAAGGCCGTCACGGACTACGAGAAGGCGCAGGAAGCCCTGCAAAAGAACTACGAGCGATTGCGAGCCGAGCGCCTCGCCAGGGAAGCCGCGAAGTCCAACGAGACATAGCGACGTCACGCTTGTCGGTTGACACCTGGTCATCAGCTGATGGGTCTCCTGCTGCTCGCCAGGCTCCTCAGAGCCTGACTCGAAATGTAGCCAATGAAATAGAGCTGTCCCCCCCCGTCATTGCGAGGAGCCCTTGCGACGAAGCAATCCATTTATGCCCGTGCGCAAAGGTGGATTGCTTCGTCGCAAGGGCTCCTCGCAATGACGTGTTCAAATACCTCATTTCACGGGTTGCTTGATCGGTCAGGCCTACAGGGTGAGGTCCGGGGAAGATCAAACCGATTGGTCTCTCAATTCCAGATCGAGTTCCAGGTTCGCCCTTTTCGCCTGGGTCGGCGCAGGTCCATCGCGAGATGCAACGGCCGCGTGTGCGATCCGGAAATTGACCTCATCTGATCCGGATATTGACGCGATCTCATCCAACTATCGACCATGGCTGCTGTCGATGTCCTCCCGGGTGTGAACTGCCGGCGGGAGACCTTGCGATGATGGGCCGCTTACGATCGACGATATCGACGCTCGGGGCGACCGCGGCCCTCCTCTGCGCGCTGGGTCTGGCCGCGCCGGGCACGTCACACGCGGCGCCGCCGAATGGGCCGGCAACCAGCGATGTCGGCTCACAGCCATGCAATGATGTCTGCAAGGCCTACCTGGCCTGGTCCGATCGGGTCTCGGCGAAGCTTCATCCGTCGCCGACGGTGGCGCAGACCGCGGTTCCCGACGGCAAGCCGGCGGTCCGGGCGATCCGTCACGTTGCGTCAAGGAATCGCCAGCCGGGCCTGAACGCCTTCGCGCAATTCCCCGTTCGGCGCCGTGCGGCCGCGCAACCCGCGGAAACCGCGCAAGCCGAGGTTGCGCAACCCCGGCCGCTCGACGGGATCGCAGACCGCTTTCCGACGACAGCCGGGTTCGTGACCGCACTCCTCGCCAGCACCGCCGGCGCGACCAATGATGCTCCGGACAGCACGGTTGTCTCGGTCACCGACGCCATCCCCGCCCCGCGAGGGACCGGTGCCATCGATGCCACCGCGGGCGGCCCGGACATGCAGTTCGTGGTGTCGCTGTGCCTCGTGCTTTGCGCCCTGTCGGTGCTCGTGGTCTGGGGATGGCCCAGGGCCAGGACGCGGACCACGATGCGCTGATGCGCGATCGAACCTGCACGGGAGCGGCCCGCGGGCGCATGCGCGCCGAGGGCGGCGGCTGACGCCGAATTAAGCGCAGCGTCACCGTAATCCTTGAAGCCCGCGCGTCGCCTGCGAGCGCTGACCCGTATCCGGGTGTGTCGAGCCTCGCGCTCGGCCCGAGCATCGGGTCTCTTTTCCTGGCAAAATCGACGTCGGCGGCTTTGGTTACCGCTGATTCCGGCGTCGAGGAGGCGCTGCGCACCGCCGCGACGACGGACTCGCTGACCCGGCTCGCCAACAACCGCAGCGCCTTCAGGGCGCGGGCGCAATCCATGCTCGACCTCGCCCAGCAGCGCTGCCAATTCGTCGCGATGGTCATGTTCGATCTTGATCGGTTCGATCAATGATCGCTTCGGCCACCCGGGGGCGGGTAGCCAGCCCGGCGGCTTGAATAACGACCCTTCGTAACTAAACGAAAAGGCCCTATCCTTTAGTTATGGGATGCCCTAACTAAAGGGTTGAGAACATGAGTGGAACGGAATCGGGCCGACTGGGCCAATTTGTCGAGACCACCGCCGGCGGCGAGCGCGTGCGGGCATTCCTGCCACCACCGCTTCCGCCGACGCCTCCGCTCGACCTTCAGAATCTGTTCACGCTCTACGACACGGCCCGCGGCGCTGTGGGGCGGCTCGACGGCGTGACGACGATCCTGCCGTCCACCCCGTTGTTCCTCTACATGTATGTTCGCAAGGAGGCACTGCTGTCCTCCCAGATCGAAGGCACGCAGTCCTCGCTATCCGATCTGCTCCTGTTCGAGAGCGACGAAATTCCTCACGTGCCGCTCGATGATGTGGCCGAGGTCTCGAACTATGTTGCGGCGATGGAGCATGGAATGAAGCGATTGCGGGAGGGATTTCCGTTGTCGCTGCGCCTGATCCGGGAGATGCACGCCATTCTTCTCCAATCGGGCCGAGGCGCCAGCAAACAGCCCGGCGAGTTCCGCCGCTCGCAGAACTGGATCGGGGGTACGCGCCCCGGCAATGCCCTGTTCGTTCCGCCGCCGCTCGATCGGTTGAATGAATGCCTCGATGCGTTCGAAAAGTTCCTGCATGCGGACGATCCGCAACTGCCGGCGCTCGTCAAGGCGGGGCTTGCGCATGTGCAGTTCGAAACCATCCACCCGTTCCTCGATGGCAACGGCCGCATTGGGCGGCTGTTGATCACGCTGATGCTCTGCGATGCCGGCGCGCTGCGTCAGCCCATTCTGTATCTCAGCCTGTACTTCAAGGCGAGGCGCGCCGATTACTACCGTTTGCTCCAGGAGGTCCGCGAGACCGGCGCCTGGGAGGCCTGGATGGAATATTTTCTCACCGGTGTACGCGACACGGCAGCGCAAGCCGTCGATACCGCCCGCGAGCTCATGACGCTGTTCGAAGCGGACCGGGGCACGATCCAGACGCTTGGACGCAGTTCAGCCTCTGCGTTTCGCGTCCATGATTTCATGCAGCGCCGACCGCTCGTCACGATCCAGGCGGTGTCCAGGGAGCTCCAGCTCTCGCTTCCAACCGTCGGCAAATCTCTCGAGCACCTGGTCGATCTCGGCATCGTGCGCGAGATGACCGGCAAGCAACGCCGCCGCGTCTTCGCCTACCGCAAATACCTCGACGTTCTCGACCGCGGGACGGAGCCGCTGCCGAGGTAAGGCAGCGAAGTGGCGGGAGCTGGACAAGGCGTGACCGGACCGCAAGGCGGGCGGCATGCGCAAGATTGTGACGATACCCGCCAACAACAACCCTAGCTCGAAGGAGGTGGCCCCGGCAGGAGCCCTTGAATTCAACTACACCCAAATAGCAGGCCCGCCCGAATATCCACCCAATTCCATCCGATTGGGCCGACGAGGGGACGGTAGGCAAGCGCGCGATCGCCGGCTATTTTCTTCGCATGGGCCACTGCGTATTCATGATTCGTCCGGACTCGATCTACGATGACAGTCCGGCTGAGCAATACCAGTTTCCGAAGCCGTATTTCGAACGGGCAAAGGGCTCGGCCGGCGATTGGATCGTCTATTTGGAGCCTGCGAAACTGCGAGATACGCGCGGCTATTTTGCAATCGCGCGCGTTGGGAAAATCATTGTGGACCCCAAGGCTCCCGACATGTTTCTCGCCCTGATTGAGCCGGGAAGCTATCTCGACTTTGCCAGTCCGGTTCCGTTTAACGATCGTGACGGCCCTATCGAACGCGGTCTGCTCAACGATAGCGGCCGGCTATCGGGGCGCGCCCAAGCTGCCGTCAGGCCGATCTCGCCGGCGGACTTCCTGCGTATCGTGGAAGCGGGGCTCAACCAGAATGAAGCGGTGCTGCCGCGCATCGAGGCCAGTGAACCCGTGCCGTATTTTGCTGATGAGCAGGCGCCGTATGCCATCGAAGCGGAGCGGCAGCGACTCCAGCGGCTGACAAGCCGCGTTATGCGCGACAGGGTATTCCGGCGTGTCGTGCTCCGCGCCTATGACGAACGCTGCGCGATTAGCGGTCTGAAGATCATCAATGGTGGTGGGCGCGCCGAGGTCGACGCCGCCCACATTCGGCCGGTGCAGCACGACGGCCCCGATGTCCTTCATAATGGCATCGCACTGTCAGGTACGGCGCACTGGATGTTTGATCGTGGCCTTATCAGCCTGTCGGACGATCTCGATATCCTTGTCTCCAGGCAGGTCAACGATATTGGGAGCGTGCAAGCCTTCCTCAATAAGACCGGTGGCGCTGCGCCTCCACTGCGTCCAGCAGACAGGCCGCATCCGCGCTTTCTCAGATGGCACCGCGAGAACTGTTTCAAGAACTGACTTCGGTGGATGGCCTTGGGGGTCAATCAGCAGGAGAAACGGCTAGGACCTCGCCCATTCGCGTTTTCCCGGCGTCAATTTGCCTCGGTGCGTGGCCGGAGACTGTTCCGTCTGGAGAGACATTCGGCGCGCCGGTCAACATTGGTAGGGACGCCAGCCTGCGTTGTTGTGTGCAATGATCCCCAGAATGGCCGTTCCACGATCGGCTTTCTGCTTCTTCCCCTGACGCGCCAAACCTTTTCTCTGTAAGCGCTCGATTCCTACGTCCGTAATTCGTCGGCGTTGCGGTTACATATCACGGTGACAGTGCATCTAACTCGCAAGACGGGAAGACCAATTGGTTAGTTGCTCGTCAAGGTCATGCTTCCGCGGTTCGCGTTACACCGATTCTGCCTGAGCCCGACGGGCGAATAATGCTTCCTCGATTCCGCCGCCCCGTCCTTGCCCGTCAAAAAACCACTTGCACGTAGAAACGAATTTCCTCAAGCGGTTCAACGTGATTTGGGTCGTCCAGTCCCCTCGCGAAAAATATTCCACTTCCGTTTTTCAGAAATCTGTGCCATCTCTCTCGCATCCCGCCTCATCGAAGAGGGGCGTATCGCGATCGTCACGAACGCGGGGTGGGATGCGGTGGACGCGACGGTGTCGTGTGTGCATGAGGTCGCAGGGCGAGGCAACTCGTGAGCGGTCGACAGAGGCGCGCAAGACGAGCGGCATTGACGCGGACGGTCAAAGCGTATGGTCCTGACACCCCGATGCTGGTGTCAAGTTTTGCTGGAGTCGCGCGAGCCCAACCGGGCTGCGATGTGCGATTATCCAGCGAATGACGGGGGCACAGCCGGTCCCCGGGGAGAGTACGCCATACGCCGTAACACCATCGCGTGGGGAATGCCGGGTGAGTCCGGTGCCTCCGCTGTGAACACTGGTGTGCATTCTTCGCTACCCCTAACCGCACATCAGGCTGCGGGTGCATTGGGCACCCGGCATTCCCCGCGCCCTCTTCAATTCAGAGGGACATGACGATGCATCACCCCGGGGCGCGGGTCGCCTGCGGGCGTTGACGCGTGTCCGGGTGTCCCAATCTCGCATCGCAACACGCCCGATCGCGGTTGACAGCAGGTCGGACCTGTGAAATTTTTCCGCCAATGAAAAATTTTACAGGGCGGAGACGTGAGCGGCACCGGACAGTCCATTTCGCCGTTTGACGATGATGTGAGCCTGGCCTCGCGCGCCGCCTGGCTGCATTACGCCGGCGGCCTCACGCAGGGCGAGATCGCCGCGCGGCTGAACATCCCCGCCATCAAGGCGCATCGGCTCATCGCGCGCGCCGGCCGCGATGGCCTGATCCGCATTTTCGTCGACGGCGCGGTTGCCGAATGCGTGAAGTTCGAGGAGGCGCTCAAGGCGCGCTTTCAACTCGACATGGTTCAGGTGGCGCCCGATCTCGGCGAGCCCGGCCTTCCGCTGAAGGCCCTGGCGTTTTCCGGCGCGAGCTATCTGCACGCGGTCCTGCAGCGCAACGCGGGTCAGATCGTCGGCATCGGCCATGGCCGCACGCTGGCCGCCGTGGTCAGGCATCTGCCGACGATGCCGACCTCGGAAGTCAAGTTCGTGTCGCTGCTCGGCGGCCTGACCCGAAAATTTTCGGCGAGCCCGTTCGACGTCATCCATCTCATCGCCGAGCGCACCGACAGCGAGGCCTATCTGATGCCTGTCCCGCTCTACGCCAACAGCGCCGCGGACCGCGCTGTGCTGCTGGCGCAACTCGGCATTTCAGCCGTATTCGATCTGGCGCGGCGGGCGGACCTGATGCTGGTCGGCATCGGCGAGGCGCGCCCGAGCGGGTCGCTGGTGCAGAGCGGGATGATCCGGCCCGACGAAGTCGCCGAACTCGAGCGCGCCGGTGTCGCCGGCGAAATGCTCGGGCATTTTTTCGATGCGGATGGCCGCATCGTCGAGACCGAACTTTCCGGCCGGTCGATTTCCCTGCTGCCCGAGGACCTGCGCGGTCGCAACATCGTGGCCATCGCCGGAGGGCCGAGCAAGGTCGATGGCATCCGCGCCGCGCTCGCCAGCGGACTTTTGAAAGGGCTCATCACTGACGAACTCACCGCGCGCCGTCTCGTCAACGAGCGGAGCGAGGTCGTTCCCGACAAAAAGAACGGCAAAGGCCGTCGCGTGAAAATTGATCAAAAAGCAAAGGGAGTGAAACATGACGGACAGGATTAAGGACCTTTTCGATGCCTATGCGGCTGGCCGTGTCAGCCGTCGCGACCTGATGCGCGGAGCCGCCCGCCTCGGCGTCACCGCGGCGAGCGCCAACTTCCTGCTCGGCGCATCGGCCACCGAAGCCATGGCCGCGGATTACGACTGGCAGGCGCAGAAGGGCACGGCCATCAAGCTGCTGCTCAACAAGCATCCCTATGCCGATGCGATGATCGCCGACATCGAGAACTTCAAGAAGCTGACCGGCATCGAGATCAGCTACGATGTTTTCCCTGAAGACGTCTATTTCGACAAGGTGACGGCCGCGCTGTCGTCGAAGTCCGATCAGTACGATGCCTTCATGACCGGCGCCTACATGACATGGACCTACGGTCCGGCCGGATGGGTGGTCGATCTCAACGAGTACATCAAGGATCCGAAGAAGACCAATCCGAACTATGCCTGGGACGACGTGCTGCCGGGCTTGCGCGCCTCCACCGCCTGGAACGGTGTCCCCGGCGGCGAGCTCGGCTCGGCGGACGCCAAACAATGGTGCATTCCCTGGGGCTACGAGCTGAACAATCTCGCCTACAATCGCAAGATGTTCGACAAGGCCAAGGTCAGCGTGCCGAAGAACCTGGCCGAGCTGTCGGCGACGGCTGCCAAGCTGACCAAGGATCTCGGCGGGCCCTATGGCGTCGGCGTCCGCGGCTCGCGGTCCTGGGCCACGATCCATCCCGGCTTCCTGTCGGCTTATGCCAATTTCGGCGAGAAGGATTTCACGGTCAGCGGCGGCAAGCTCAAGGCGGCGATGAATTCCGCCGGCTCGAAGGCGTTCCATCAGCAGTGGGTGGACATGATCCGGGAATCCGGGCCGAAGAACTGGTCGACCTATACCTGGTATCAGGTCGGCACCGATCTCGGCGCCGGCGCCTCGGCGATGATCTTCGATGCCGATATCCTCGGCTATTTCGAGAACGGCGGCGACAACAAGGAAAGGGGCAACCTCGGCTACGCGCCGTTCGCGGCAAATCCCGCGGCCAAGGCCCCGACGCCGAACGTCTGGATCTGGTCGCTGGCGATGTCGAGTTTTTCGAAGAAGAAGGACGCCGCCTGGAAATTCATGCAGTGGGCGACGTCGGTCGAGCACGATCTGTTCGGCGCGCGGAAGATGGACTTCGTCAATCCGGTCCGGGCCTCGGTCTGGAAGGATGCCGAATTCCGCGACCGCATCGCCAAGTCCTATCCCGGCTATCTCGAGCAGCACGACATCTCCGCGCCGGGCGCGAAGATCTATTTCACCGCCCAGCCGCTGTTTTTCGACGTCACCACCCAGTGGGCGGAAACGCTGCAGAAGATGGTCGCCAAGGAGGTGCAGGTCAGCGAGGGCCTCGATCAGCTCGCCGCGGGCATCGACAAGCAGTTGCGGGAGGCTGGCCTCGGCTGAGCATTCCTGCGACCCTGCTGTCCGCTGCTCCACGCTTGCTCCGTCCGACCCGTCAGGGTCGGACGTTCCGCCCGACCCGCGAGGGTCGGGCGTCGGAGGCTCTTGATGACGTCACAATCCATTGACGAACCCGTCCGCGTCGCCCATCGCCGCCCGGTCGAGTGGCTCCCCTATCTGCTCAGCCTGCCGGCGCTGCTGGTCTGCGTCGGCATCCTGATTCCGTTCGTCACCGCGCTGTATTATTCGACGCTGCGATTTCGCCTGAACCTGCCCGCCCTGAAGGGCTTCATCTGGTTCGGCAACTACACCAACCTGCTGTATGATGCCGAGTTCTGGAATACCGTCAGCATCTCGCTGCGCTACACCGCGATCACGGTGGGTGTGGAGCTGGTGCTCGGATTGATCATCGCGCTGTTGTTGCAGCGGCAGACCCGTCTCAACAACATGATCTCGGTCCTGCTGCTGCTGCCGCTGATGACGGCGCCGGCGATCGCGTCCTTGATGTGGAAGCTGATGACGAATCCGAATTTCGGAATTCTGTCCTATCTCGTCAGCCTCGCCGGCGTTTCCGATTTCAGGTGGGCGTCGAGCCCGTCGTCGGCCTTGTTCACGGTCGTCCTGGTCGATGTCTGGGTCTACACACCGTTCATGATGGTGCTGCTGCTGGCCGGATTGCGTTCGCTGCCGCAGCAGCCGTTCGAGGCGGCGGCGCTCGACGGCGTTCCCAGGCTGTTCGTGTTTTTCCGGATCACGCTGCCGATGCTGTCGCCCTACATCATCACCGCCAGCCTGTTCCGGCTGCTCGATGCGATCCAGCAATTCGACATCGTCTACGCCATGACGCAGGGCGGCCCCGGCAACACACTGCTGGTGTTTCAGGTACGCGCCTATCTCGAATTCTACCAGTACACCAATGTCGGCAAATCGGCGGCGCTGCTGGTCGTGCTCTGGGCGATCACCTACGTCCTGTCCAACATCTTCATCAGGAACTGGCTGCGCCTGCGCGAGCGCAGCCATGCCTCGGCGTGAGGAGGCGATAGCATGGACCGCATCTCATTCATCGAACGCGCGCTTCGCGGCGTCCTGCTGGCGCTGATCGTGCTTTTTTTCCTGTTTCCGATCTTCTGGATCCTGCTGATGTCGTTCCAGACCAACGAGCAGATCCTGCGCATTCCACCCAGTCTCTCGTTCGTCCCGACGCTGGACAATTACAGAGCGTTGATCAGCGGCCATCTGCTGACCAGCGCCGGCTCCCTCGACATCGCCTTCATGCGCAACCTCGGCAACAGCGTGCTGCTGTCGACCTGTGCCGTGCTGCTGGCGCTGGTCCTCGGCGTGCCGGCCGCCTATGCCTTCGCCCGGTTCAAGTTCTGGCTCAGCGAGGACATCGCCTTCACGCTATTGTCGTTCCGCTTCGCGCCGCCGCTGTTGGTGCTGCTGCCGCTGTCGCTGTATTTCCAGGATCTGGGGCTGGTTGACACCTATGTCGGCTTGATCTGGGTCTATCAGCTGATCGCGCTGCCGCTGATCCTCTGGATCGTGCGCGGCTATTTCGAGGATATCTCGCCGGACATCGAAAATGCCTACCGCATCGCCGGCCACTCCTGGCTGCGAACGTTCTTCAAGATCGCCGTGCCGCTGGCCGGGCCCGGAATCGCCGCGGCGGGACTGCTGTCCTTCATCTTCTGCTGGAACAATTTCGTGTTTGCGCTGATCCTGGCGTCCGCCGACAAGCAGCCGGTCACGGTCGGTGCGCTGGCCTTCGTGACCGCTTCTGGAATCCAGTATGGCCAGGTCGCCGCGGCCATCGTGCTCTCGGTCACGCCGACGCTGTTGCTTGCGCTCTATGCCCAGCGCTGGCTGGTCGAGGGTCTGTCGCTGGGAGCCGTCAAGGGCTGACATGGCGCAGATCGAGATCAAGAACCTTCGCAAGTCCTTCAAGGACGACGCCGTCCTCAAAGGGGTTTCCTTGGATGTGGACAAGGGCGAGATCGTCACGCTGTTCGGGCCCTCGGGGACCGGCAAGACCGTTTTGTTGCGACTGCTCGCGGGGATCCATGCTCCGGATGCCGGCACCATCGCGCTGCGCGGTCGTGACGTGTCAGGCAGCCCGCCGGACAAGCGCGGCATCGGAATGGCCTTCCAGAATTTCGCGCTGTTTCCGCACATGACGGCGCGCGACAATATCGCAAGCGCCCTGACAGCGCGGAAAGCGGACAGCGCCGAGATCGCGCGCAAGGTCGGCGCGGTTGCGCAACTCCTCAAGATCAGCCACGTGCTCGATCATTCGCCGCGCGAATTGTCCAACGGCCAGAAGCAGCGAACGGCACTGGCGCGGGCGCTGGTCGCGGACCCCGACATCCTGCTGCTCGACGATCCCCTGCGCAACGTCGACGCCAAGCTGCGATACGAAATGCGGCTGGAACTCCCGGCGTTGCTGAAACGCGCGGGTTCGACTGTGCTGTACGTGACGCAGGACTTCAAGGAGGCGATGGCGCTGGGCGACCGTATCGCCGTCCTGCTGGACGGTGAGATCGAGCAGTGCGATACGCCGGCGCGGATCTATGCCGAGCCCGTCAGCATCGGGGTCGCGCGGCTGTTCGGCGACCCGACCCTGAACCTCGTCGCAGTCGAACCGCGGCTGGTTGACGGCGCACCGGAAATCCTGGTCGGCGGTGCGACGATCAGGCTTCCCGCAAGCTACGCTGCGACGGCCGGCGGCAGCTACATGCTTGGGTTGCGGCCGGAATCCTTGCGCCTTGTCGATGGGCCGGCGCCGGGGACAATCACCGTGGATCTGGTGGCCGTAACTCCCTTGAATGAGAAGTCCGTGCTGCTGCTGACGATGGAGGGCGGCCAGGAACTGTTGGCGTCCGAAGCCGGTGATCGGGACGAGCCGCGCCGGACCGGACCCGCGCACGCAGCCTTCGATAAGGATGCGGTGCTGTTGTTCGATTGCGCAAGCGGTCGGCGTTTCGTTCCTGCGGACGCTACGGGGGTCAGCAAATGAGCGCAGCGCTATCGCTCCGCGACGTCGACAAGATCTACCATCCGCGCGGCCGGTCAGCCGTCCATGCGGTGAAGGCGCTCAGCATGGATGTCGACCGTGGTGAGATCGTCGCGCTGCTCGGTTCGTCCGGATGCGGCAAGACCTCGACGCTGCGCATGGTCGCCGGGTTCGAGGAGGTCAGTGCGGGCGCCGTCGTGCTGGCAAACCGGCGGATCGAGCACCTCGCGCCCGCCGCGCGCAACGTCGCCATGGCGTTCGAAGGCTATTCGCTCTATCCGCCGCTGACGGTGCGGGACAACATCGCCTTTGCGCTGAAGCGCGGCCGGCTGTCGGCCCGCGACGTCTCGCGGCGCGTGCAGGAGATGGCGGCGCTGGTCGAAATCGAATCGATCCTCGATCGTTATCCCAACGCGATCTCCGGCGGCCAGCAGCAACGCGCATCACTGGCGCGTGCCCTTGTACGCGACGCCGACCTTTACGTGCTGGACGAGCCGATGGGGCAACTCGAGCCGCAGTTGCGCGCCGTGCTGCGCGGCCGGCTCAAGCGCCTGCTCAAGGACCGTGCCATGACCTCGATCTTCGTCACCCACGATCAGACCGAGGCCAACGCGCTGGCGGATCGTATTGCCGTCATGGAGGGCGGGGTCCTGCAGCAGTTCGCCAATCAGCATGATCTGAAGGAACGGCCCGCGAATCTCTACGTCGCCACGTTCATTGGCGAGCCGCCGATGAACGTGTTCGATGCCTCGGTCGTCAGAAGCGACGACCGGACCACGTTCCAGCTCGACAATGGGCCGAGCCTCGGCTTCGGCGACAACGAATTGGGACCGGAGGTCCGGCAGGCGATCGGCAGCCGTCGCAGGCTGGTGATCGGCGTTCGTCCGCATCGTGTTGCACTGGGCAACGGTGGAGCTGAGACGGCGCGTGTCGTCTCCAATCAGTGGCTCGGCGACCAGAGTCATGTGGCGATGGCGGTGGCGGGCAAGCTGCTGGTGGCGGTCTCGCATGAGCGGGTGAGGGCGGCGATCGGGGACAGCGTGCCCTATGGGGTGCGGGCGCAGGACCTGCATATGTTCGACCCGGACAGCACGGTCGCCCTCGCGCACGGAGCGAGGGCGGCATGAACAGGGATCTCATTATCGGTATCGATGCGGGGACCTCCGTCCTCAAATCCGTGGCGTTCACGCTCGAAGGCGCGCAGGTCGGATTGACGTCGCGCCCGAACGCCTATGCCCGGTTCGGCCGGGGATGCGTCGAGCAGGACATGTTGCGGACCTGGAATGACGCCTGGCAGACGCTTTGCGATCTGGCGGCGATCGTGCCGGATCTGGCGGATCGCGTGGTGGCCCTTGCCGTGACTGGCCAGGGCGATGGCTGCTGGCTGATCGATAGCGATGGAGAACCGATCGGAGATGGGTTGATCTGGCTGGACTCGCGTGCGGCCGAGATGGCAGCCAGCTTCGTGGCCGGACCCGATCACGCCGTCCATTATGCGACAACCGGCACCGGCCTGAACGCCTGCCAGCAGTCGATACAACTGGCCTGGCTGCAGCAGCATCAACCGGAGCGGCTCGCTGGGGCCGCCAGCGCCTTGCATTGCAAGGACTGGCTCTATTTCAAGCTGACCGGCCAGCGCGCCGTCGACCCATCGGAAGCCATCTTCACTTACGGCGATTTTCGCAGCCGGAGCTACGCGCCTTCGATCTGCGAGCGGCTCGGGATTGCGCGCCATGCCCATCTTCTGCCCGAGATCGTCGATGGTGCGCAGACGCATCACGGCCTCACCGCGGCGGCGGCAGCAGCGACCGGGCTGCCAAGCGGACTGCCCGTCGTGCTCGGCTATGTCGATGTCGTGTGTTCCGCGATCGGAGGAGGGCTGTATGACGCCGGCGGCGAGGTTGGCTGCTCCATTCTCGGCTCGACCGGAATGCACATGCGAATGCGCCACAGCGCCGATGCGGTTACACTCAACGCAGCCTGTTCCGGATACACGATGGCGTTGCCCGGGCCTGGCCTCTATGCACAGAGCCAATCCAACATGGCGGCGACGGTCAACATCGACTGGCTTGTCGATCTGGCCCGGCAGGCCTGCGCCATGGCCGGTATCGACGCAGGTCGCGAGGCGCTCTTGGCAGGCGTCGAGGCGCATGTCGCCGCCGCGATGCCGGGTGCCTCCCTGTATCATCCCTACATTCTGCAGGCCGGCGAGCGCGGCCCATTCATGAATGCCGACGCGCGCGCGCAATTCACGGGGCTTTCGACCGCCACCAGTTTCGCGGATCTGTTCCGCGCAATCTACGAGGGTCTCGGCTTTGCCGCGCGCGATTGCTACGGCGCCATGGGAAAAACACCGGACGAGATCCGCGTCACCGGCGGCGCGGCGCGCTCGCCGATGCTGCTGCAGATTTTCGCCGACATCCTCGGCGCTTCGGTGCGACGGGTGATGCGCGAGGAGACCGGCGCCGCCGGCGCGGCGATGATCGCGGCGATCAGCCTCGGTCGCTATTCCAGCCTCGCTGCCTGCGCGGAGTCCTGGGTCGTGCCGACGCTCGGGGCGCCCGGTGAACCTGATCAGCAACGTCGCGCGCTCTACGACGAGCTTTTCCCGATCTATCGGTCCGTTCGTCAAGCCATGCCGCCGGTGTGGGCCGCTCTGGCGCAAGCGCGGGAGGCACACCCATGACGCGCGCAGTCGCCATTATCGGGGACCGCTTCATGCTGCCCTCCTTGTTCGAGGAGGCCTTGCGGGAGGTCTGCGGCGAAGCACTCACGATTCGTTCGCTGGAGCAGCCATGGCCTGACGAGCCGATGGAGCACGGCTATGCCAAGGCGGGCATGGACGGCTTGAAGGAATATATGGGTGAGCCGGATGAGATCGTCGCCTTCATCGGCGATGCGCCGATCCTGGTCACGCATCTCGCGCCATTGTCGGCCGCGATGATGGATCGTTTGCCGCAGCTCAAACTGGTCGCCGTGTCCCGTGGCGGACCGGTCAACATCGACGTCGCAGCGGCCCGCGCGCGCGGCATCCAGGTCGTCAACACGCCCGGGCGCAACGCCAGCGCGGTCGCGGAATTCGCCATCGGCGCCATCCTGTCGCAAACCCGCATGATCACGCGCGGCCACGACGCGTTGCGGCGCGGCGATTGGCGCGGCGATCTCTATCGCGCGGATTTGACCGGCGACGAATTGTCGGAGATGACCGTCGGCGTCGTCGGCTATGGTCACATCGGCACCCGGGTGGTCCGGCTGCTCAAGGCGTTCGGCTGCCGCATTCTGGTCTGCGACCCCTATGTGCAGCTGGCGGTCGAAGACCTGCATGACGGCGTGGAGCAGGTCAGCCTCGACCGCGTGCTGGCGCAATCCGATGTCATCAGCCTTCATCCGCGCGTGACGGACGAGACCCGGGGCATGATCGGCGCGGCGCAGTTTGCCGCGATGAAACCCGGCAGCTTCTTCATCAACACGGCGCGAGGGCCACTGGTGGACTACCAAGCGCTGTACGATGCGCTGGTTTCGAACCATTTGCGTGGCGCGGCGATCGAGACGTTTGCGGTCGAGCCTGTACCGCCGGACTGGCCGCTGCTTCAGCTGCCCAATGTCACGCTGACGCCGCACATCGCGGGCGCTTCGGTCAAGACCGTCCGGATTGCGGCCCGCGCGGCGGCCCAGGAAGTGCTGCGATACCTCAACGGCGAATCCCTTCATCATCTTTGCTGAGCTGTCAGGAGCTGACCATGGCCGACACCGAACTGCAGTTGCGGAAAGCAATCATCGACAAGTGCCGCTGGATGAATGCCATCGGCCTGAACCAGGGAACATCCGGAAACATCTCGGCCCGCCACGGCGACACCATGCTGATCTCGCCGTCTGCGACGCCGTATGAGTCCCTGACGCCCGACATGATCGCGGCGATGCCGATCGGTGGCGAGTACGGGTCATGGACCGGACCGCTCAAACCGTCCACCGAATGGCGGTTTCATCTCGACATCATGAAGGCGCGGCCCGAGGTCGGCGGCATCGTCCATACCCATGCGACCTATTCCACGGTGCTGGCGATCGCGCACAAGGAAATTCCGGCCTGCCACTACATGATGGCGGCGTTCGGTGGCATGAATGTCCGCGTCGCGGACTACGCCCGCTTCGGCACCAAGGAATTGTCGGATCATGCGCTCAAGGCGCTTGAAAACCGGACCGCGTGCCTGCTTGCCAACCACGGCATGATCGCGACCGGGACGACGCTCGACAAGGCGATGTGGCTGGCGGTCGAACTCGAGACCATCGCCCGGCAATATTATCTGACTTTGGCGATCGGTGGACCGGTCCTGCTCAGCCAGGCCGACATCAGCGAAACCGCGGCTGCGTTTGGCAGCTATGGTGTGCAGGATCCGCCGTCCAAGATCGCGAAGAAGACCGCAAGCGTGTGATGACAGCCGCTCCGGTCGATCTTCTCGTTGTCGGCGGCGGTATCAACGGCGCCGGGATCGCCCGCGACGCGGCCGGTCGTGGCCTCAGCGTCGTGCTGTGCGAGAAGGACGACCTGGCGCAGGGAACCAGTTCGCGCTCCGGAAAACTGGTCCACGGCGGCTTGCGCTATCTCGAATATTACGAGTTCCGCCTGGTGCGCGAAGCCTTGATCGAGCGGGAGGTGCTGTTGCGCGCCGCGCCCCACATCATCTGGCCGCTGCGCTTCGTGCTGCCGCATTCGCGGGACCAGCGTCCGGCCTGGATCATTTGGCTCGGGCTCCTGTTGTATGACCATCTCGGCGGCCGAAGGCTGCTGCCAAAATCCCGGCGCCTCGATCTCACCTGCGACCTCGCCGGAAAGGCGCTCAAGCCGGAATTCACCAGGGGTTTCGAATATTCGGATTGCTGGGTCGATGATGCGCGGCTGGTCGTGCTCAATGCGCTGGACGCGGCGGCACGCAACGCCAGGATACTCACACGAACCGCCCTGCTGACCGCCCGCCGGGAGAACGGGGTGTGGCAAGCCGAGCTGCGCGACAAGAGAGGGGCCAACGTCCTTGTATCGGCCCGCGCCATCGTGAATGCGGCGGGTCCATGGGTCGAGGACGTCCTCAGCCGCAACGCGGGACTGAACGCCGGCCATCGTGTTCGCCTGGTCAAGGGCAGTCACATCGTGTTGCCGAAGTTCTGGGACGGACCGCAGGCCTATCTGTTCCAGAATGACGATCGCCGGGTGATTTTCGTCAATCCCTATCAAGGCGATCTCTGCCTGATCGGCACCACGGACATTCCCTATAGCGGCGAAGCCGATAGCGTCGCGGCGAGTGAAGACGAGATTTCCTATCTGCTTCGGGCCGTCAATCGCTATTGCCAGCGTCAGCTCGATCGCGCCGACGTCATTCATTCGTTTTCGGGGGTGCGACCCCTGTTCGACGACAAGGCGGAGGATCCTTCGGCTGTGACGCGAGACTATGTCTTCGAACTCAACGATCTCGACGGTGCGGCGCCGATCCTCTCCGTGTTCGGCGGCAAGATCACCACCTTCCGGAAATTGTCGGAGCATGCGCTCGAGAAGCTGAAGCCGTATTTCCGTTCCATGTCCGGTCCCTGGACCGCCGACGCCCCATTGCCGGGCGGCGATATCGCAGCAGCTGACTTCGACGCGTTCGCCGCGGGCGTCCGGTACGAATATCCAGCCTTGCCACATGAGGTGGTTGATCACTATGCGCGGCTCTACGGGACGCGCGCCTACCAGCTGCTTGGCGGGGCGCGCGCACCCGACGACCTGGGACGTCATTTTGGCGGCGTGCTCTATCAGCGCGAGGCCGAATTTCTGCAACGCGAGGAATGGGCCTCGACGCCTGAAGATATTCTGGAGCGGCGCACCAAGCACGGACTTCATCTCACGCCTGATCAGAAACGGGCTTTCACGGAGTGGATGTTCACGATGGCGAAATCGGCGTGACCCGCGCAGACGATTTTGAGATGCGCAACCTGCTCGAGCTTGCGGCGCGGCTCGGACGGGATCCGCTCGCCATTCAGGGGCCCGGCGGAAACATCTCGCTCAAGCGTGACGGCGTGATGTGGGTCAAGGCGAGCGGCACCTGGATGGCGGAGGCGACGGAGCGGCCCATCCTGATCCCGGTCGACGTCGCCGCGGTGCTCGAGGGGTTGGCGGCCGGCGATTCCGCCTGCGAGACCTGCAACGCGTTCGTGCGCCGCGATCTCACGGATCTTTCCCTGCGACCCTCGATCGAAACGACGCTGCATGCCGTCATGCCGCAGCGTGTGGTGGTGCATGTGCATTGTGTCGAGACGATTGCGATGGCCTGCCTGTCCGATGCGGCGGAACGGCTGGCCGCGCCGTTATCGGGCCTGAACTGGACCTTCGTGCCCTACGTCCGTCCGGGCGCATCGCTGGGGCGGAGGATCGCCGAATATCTCGTGGCCGGGACCAACGTCGTAGTGCTCGGCAACCACGGCCTGGTGGTCGCCGGCGACAGCGTGTCCGAGGCTGAACGGCTGCGCCTGGAGGTGTCGCGACGACTCGCCCGCGCCACCCGTGCGGCGCCGCCAGCGGATCGCGACGCGCTCGAATCAGCCCAGGGCGGCGGCTACTCCATCGCGGAAGACGACCGATCGCACGCGATCGCGACCGACCCGATCAGCTTCGCCATTGCCGCGAGGGGATCGCTCTACCCGGATCATGTCGTCTTTCTCGGCCCCGGCATCGTGGCAACCGAGGCGGGGGAAAGTGCTGCTGACGTGGCGCAGCGAACCGGCCGCATTGCGGTGCCGCTGGTCGTGGTTCCCGGCGCCGGAGTTCTGCTGCACGAGGCGGCGACGCCGGCAGCGCGCGCGCTGATCCGCTGTCTGGCCGACGTCACCTGCAGACTCCAGACCAATGATTCGATCGAACCACTGCGCCCCGATGACGAAGCGCAACTGCTGAACTGGGACGCGGAGAAATATCGTCAGTCGCTCGATGCGAGGACGTCATGAGTGGTCTCGTTCTGGGTATCGATGTCGGTACCTCGGGAGTTCGAGTCGCAGCGATCGATCAGGCGGCTGATGTCGTCGCCGTCGCTGCCTCTGCGATGGCGCCGGCATGTCGCGACGGCGATCGGATCACCCAGGATGCGTCGGTATGGGATCGTGCGCTTGACGATGCGATGGCGCGCCTTGCGTCGATGATTGATCTGGCGCGGGTGAGCGCGCTGGCAGTCGACGGCACCTCGGGGACGCTTGTCGGGGTCGACGATCGCGGGAGGCCGGTTACGGCTGGCAGCCTTTACAACGATCGCGCCGATGCTGCCGACATTGCCTCGGTCCAGCGTGTCGCGCCGATGCGGGCTGCCGTCCACGGCGTGACTTCGCCGCTGGCGCGCGCGATGCGCCTGTTGCGGGTTTCCGGCGTTGCAAAACTGCTCCACCAGGCCGACTGGATTGCCGGACAATTTTCCGGACGCTTCGATATCAGCGACGAAAGCAACGCCCTGAAGACCGGATATGATCCGATCAGGCGGACATGGCCGGGGTGGATCGCGGCGACCGACGTCGCGTTCCAGAAGCTGCCCGCGGTCGTTGCAGCCGGCAGCATCATCTGCGAAGTGTCGGCGGATGCGTCGCGGCGATTTGGGCTGCCGGCCCGGGCCGTCGTTGTCGCCGGCATGACCGACGGATGTGCGGCCTTCATGGCGACTGGCGCCGCCAAACCGGGAGATGCCGTCACGTCGCTGGGCTCGACCCTGGTCTTGAAGCTTGCGAGCGAGAAGCCGTTGTTCGCGCCGGAGTATGGCGTCTATAGCCATCGTATCGGCGATCTCTGGCTGGCCGGTGGCGCCTCCAACAGCGGGGGCGCGGCGCTCGCGCAGTTCTTCACCGTGGAACAGATCCGCGACATCAGCCTGCGCATCGATCCGGGCGTCAGCATCGGCCTTGATTATTATCCGCTTCCCGCCCGCGGCGAGCGCTTTCCCATCAACGATCCGGCCATCGCGCCGCGGATGACGCCCCGCCCGGACGACGATGCCGTGTTTCTGCAGGCATTGTTCGAGGGCATCGCAAGCATCGAAGCGCTGGGTTACCGGCGCCTGGCCGAACTTGGTGGCCCCAGGCCGACCGGCATCGTCACCGTCGGAGGCGGTGCCGCCAACGAGGCCTGGCGCCGCATTCGCGCCAGGAAACTCGGCGTGCCGGTCGCAACGTCGGATTGCGACGAAGCTGCCGTCGGTGTCGCCCGGCTGGCCCTGCGCGCACTTGGAGCAGTGCCCTCACCATGAAACGCATCGCTGGATTGCGTGACATCGCCGATCAATTCGACCTCTACCTGGTCGATCAATATGGGGTGCTGCACGATGGCGTCGCGGCCTATCCGGGCGCCATCGACGGATTGGCGAGGATCCATTCCAGCGGCCGCAGGGTCATCGTGCTGACGAACTCGGGCAAGAGCGCGGCCGACAACCAGGTCCGGCTCCGGAAACTGGGGTTTGCCGACTCCCAATTTCACGCCGTCATCAGTTCGGGGGAGGTCGGGCTCCAACTCGTGCGCAGCGGCGCACTCGGTCCACGATTCACGATCGGGGCGGACGCCTGCGTGATCGGGCGCAGGGGAGATCGGTATGCTTTTTCATCCGACGACTTCCGGCTCGTGGCTCGACCGCGAGACGCGGCTTTCCTGGTGTTCGCCGGCTCGGACGCGCCGCGGACGTCGCTGGAGGCCTATCGCTGGATGTTGAAGACGGCGGCGGAGGCCGGCGTACCGGCCATCTGCGTCAATCCCGACGTCACCATGATCCGGGACGGCCAGCTCGTTGCCGCACCGGGCGCGATCGCCAGGGTCTATGAAGACCTCGGCGGCCGGGTCGAATATGTCGGCAAACCCCATCGCGCATTCTTCGTCCATGCCCTCGCCGCGGCCGCGGCCGCGACCGCCGGTCGCGCTGTCATGATCGGCGACAGCCCGGAGCACGATGTTCGCGGGGCAAAGGCGATGGGATTGTCGACGCTTCTCGTGCGGACGGGCATTCACCAATCTCTTGCCGAGCCCGAGCTTCTCAGCTTGTGCATGGCGTGCGGCGGGACCCCGGATTTCCTGGCGGCAACCTTCAGGTGGTGATGAGGTCTCCGGATCGGGTCAAGACCGATCCGATACGACTCTTGGCGCCCGCCTGATGGACATCATGAGCCGGAGACTTCGGCCGATCAACCAGCGAGGCGAACGGTACGATCGCTGCCAAACGCCTCATCTTAGGGCGCATTGACAGCCGCCACACCCAATAGCAATCTCGCTCAGGCATTTTTGGCGCAGCCCGTAGTAACCGCGCCGAGAGAATTCACCAGGAGTTCCAACAGTGGACAGATCAATCCTGCTCGCCGCCACCTGCGCTTCGGCGCTGCTGGCGGCTTCGCCCGCTTTCGCCAAGACCTTGGTCTTCTGCTCGGAAGGCAGCCCGGAGAACTTCTATCCCGGCGTCAACACCACAGGCACCTCGTTCGACGGCAATGAGCCGATCTACAACCGCATTGTCGAGTTCGAGCGCGGCGGCACGCAGGTGAAGCCGGGCCTCGCCGAGACATGGACGATCTCAGCGGATGGCACCGTCTACACCTTCAACCTGCGCAAAGGCGTGAAGTGGCATTCGACCTCCAAGTCGTTCAAGCCAACGCGCGACTTCAATGCCGACGACATCATGTTCTCGATCGAACGGCAGTGGAAGGAGGACAATCCGTATTTCAAGGTGACGAGTCCGAACCATTCCTATTTCGGCGACATGGGCATGCCGAAATTGCTGAAGTCGGTCGAGAAGGTCGACGATTACACCATCAAGGTGACGCTCAATCAGCCGGAAGCCCCCTTCCTCGCCGACCTCGCGATGCCGTTCGCGGCGATCCAGTCGAAGGAATATGCGGATGCCATGCTGAAGGCCGGCACGCCGGAGAAGATCGACCAGGATCCGATCGGCACCGGGCCGTTCTATCTGGTGCAGTATCAGAAGGATGCCGTGATCCGCTACAAGGCGTTCCCCGAATTCTGGGGCGGCAAGGCCAAGATCGACGACCTCGTCTATTCGATCACGCCGGATGCATCGGTGCGCTGGGCCAAGCTCCAGAAGGGCGAATGCGACGTGATGCCCTATCCGAACCCGGCCGACATCGATGCGATCAAGAAGGATCCGAACGTCACGATCCTGGAACAGCCGGGCCTCAACGTCGGCTATCTGGCGTTCCAGACCCAGAAGAAGCCATTCGACGATGTGCGCGTGCGCAAGGCCATCAGCATGGCGATCGACAAGAAGGCGATCATCGACGCCGTCTATCTGTCGACCGGCATCGCCGCCAAGAACCCGATCCCGCCCTCGATGTGGTCGTACAACGACGACGTCAAGGACGATCCCTATGACCCGGAGGCGGCCAAGAAGCTGCTGGCCGACGCCGGATTCCCCAACGGCATGGACACCGATCTGTGGGCCATGCCGGTGCAGCGGCCCTACAACCCGAACGCCAAGCGCATTGCCGAACTGATGCAGGCCGACCTTGCCAAGGTCGGCGTCAAGGCCGAGATCAAGTCGTTCGAATGGGGTGAATACCGCAAGCGGATGCAGGCCGGCGAGCACCAGATGGGCATGCTGGGCTGGACCGGCGACAATGGCGACCCCGACAACTTCCTGCACACCCTGCTGGGCTGCGCCTCGGCGCAAACGGCATCGGGCTCGAATATCGCCAAGTTCTGCTACAAGCCGTTCGACGACCTGGTCGTGAAGGCCAAGACCGTCAGCGATCAGGGCGAGCGGACCAAGCTGTACGCGCAGGCCCAGGCGATCTTCAAGGAGCAAGCGCCGTGGTTCACCATCGCGCACGCCGTGCAGTTGAAGCCGATCAGCAAGCGCGTGGTCGACTTCAAGCTGTCGCCGTTCGGACGCCACACGTTCTATGGCGTCGACGTCAAGGATTAGCGTATCGATGCCGCGAAACCCATCACGGTGGCCGTATTGGTGGGTTTCGCAAGCCCGCAACCCACGCGACGAACTGACCGAAAAAGCAGTCGGTGACATGCGGTATTTGCCCGTCATTGCGAGCGCAGCGAAGCAATCCAGCTCCGTGCGCGGGGTTAAATGGATTGCTTCGTCGCAAGGGCTCCTCGCAATGACGGGGAAACAGCTCCGTTTCACGGGCTGCATTTCGTTTCATGCGGGGTGGAGTCGCCCTCGCTTCTCCCGCTTTTTCCTGACCCGTCACCCTCCGGCGAGTTGACAGAGAACGGCATGCTCCGCTTCTTCTTAACCCGGCTGAGCCTGGTGGTTCCGACCTTCATCGGGATCACGCTGCTGGTGTTCGTGCTGATCCGCCTGATCCCCGGCGACCCCATCGAGACGATGGCGGGGGAACGCGGCATCGATCCGGCCCGGCTCACGCAACTGCGAAAGGACTACGGCTTCGATCAGCCGGTGCTGGTGCAATACGGTCTCTATCTGTCGCGGCTGGCGCATGGCGACCTCGGCCGCTCGATCGTCACCCATGAACCGGTGATCTCCGAATTCCAGACCTTGTTCCCGGCGACGGTCGAGCTGGCGGCTTGCGCGATCCTGTTCGCGCTGTGCCTCGGGCTGCCGGCCGGCATCATCGCTGCGGTCCGGCGCAACTCCATCTTCGATCATGGTGTGATGGGGATTTCGCTTACCGGATATTCGATGCCGATTTTCTGGTGGGGATTGCTGTTGATCCTGCTGTTTTCGGTGCAACTGGGATGGACTCCGGTGTCGGGCCGGATCGCGGTGCAATACTACATCGAACCGGTGACCGGATTCCTGCTGATCGATACGCTGCTGGCCGGCGACGTCGGCGCATTCCGCTCGGCCCTGTCGCATCTCGTGCTGCCGATGATCGTGCTCGGCACGGTGCCGCTCGCCGTGATCGCCCGCATGACGCGCTCGGCCATGCTGGAGGTGCTGGGCGAGGATTACATCCGCACCGCGCGCGCCAAGGGGTTGCCGCGTTTCCGGGTGATCGCGATCCATGCCTTGCGCAATGCGCTGATCCCGGTGGTGACGGTGATCGGGCTGCAGGTCGGCGTGCTGTTTACCGGCGCGATCCTCACCGAAACCATCTTTTCCTGGCCGGGCGTGGGCAAATGGCTGATCGAGGGGATCAACCGCCGCGACTATCCGGTGCTGCAGGGCGGCACGCTCTTGATCGGCGCGATCGTCATGATCGTCAATCTGCTGGTCGACGTCACCTATGGCCTGATCAATCCTCGCATCCGGTACACACGATGACCGCCGAAGTCCTCGAAACCCCCGTGGCCGTGGCGCAAGCTGGCGCTCCGCCGCATCCGCTGCTGGAGTTCTGGTTCTACTTCAGGGAAAATGCCGGCGCCGTGGCCGGTCTCGTCGTGATCGTGGTACTGGTTCTGCTCGCGCTGTCAGCCGATGTCGTCGCGCCGCATTCCCCAATCCTCACCAACAATGCGGTGTTTCTCAAGCCCCCGTTCTGGCAGCAGGGCGGATCGATCGCCTATCCGCTCGGCACCGACGCGATCGGCCGCGATATCCTGTCCCGTCTGATCCATGGCGCGCGGCTGTCGCTGCTGATCGGCATCGCGGTGGTGACGCTGTCGGTGATCTCAGGGACGATCCTCGGCCTGGTGGCGGGCTTCTTCCGCGGCGTGATCGAGATCGCGATCATGCGGCTGATGGACATCACCTTGACCCTGCCGAGCCTCCTGCTCGCGATCGTGATCGTCGCGATCCTCGGGCCGGGCCTGATGAATGCCATGCTGGCGGTCGCGATCGTGCTGCTGCCGCATTACGTGCGGATTGCGCGTGCCGCGGTGATCAGCGAAGTCTCGAAGGACTACGTCACCGCGGCCAAGGTCGCGGGCGCCGGCCGGCTCCGCCTGATGTTCAAGGAGGTGCTGCCGAATTGCGCGGCGCCGCTGATCGTGCAGGCGTCGCTCGGTATTTCGACCGCGATCCTGGACGCGGCAGCGCTCGGCTTTCTCGGTCTCGGTGCGCAACCGCCCTTGCCCGAATGGGGCACCATGCTGGCGGACGCGCGCGAATTCGTGCTGCGGGCCTGGTGGGTCGTCACGCTTCCGGGCCTGGCGATCCTCGTGACCGTGCTGGCCTTCAACCTGCTCGGCGACGGACTGCGCGACGCGCTCGATCCCAAACTCAAGCGATAGCGCATGATTATTGTTGAAGTGGAACCGATGAATAGGACAAGCCACCGCATTTTCAGTTCACCTCTCCGAGTAGGCTAAGGCGTGCACACATCTTCTAGATATTGTCCTCGGTCGCGCAGCGGGCTCGCTGCAAACCTCGCCCCGCTTGCGGGGAGAGGTCGGATTGCATCGTCAGATGCAATCCGGGTGAGGGGGTACAGGCGCAAATATTCACACCAATCGGGCGTCTGCCCCTCACCCCAGCCCTCTCCCCGTAAGAACGGGGAGAGGGAGCGCACTGCGCTTGCCGAGAGGTTGCGGCCCTGCTTCCTCTGCGGCCGTGCACGGCTTTCGAACGAGAATCCGGGCAAGCTATTGAAGGCGATCTGATGCCGCTGCTCGAGATTGAAAATCTGTCGGTCGCGTTTCCGTCCCAGAACGGGATGGTGCGCGCCGTGGACGGCGTCAGCATCACGCTGGAAAAAGGCGAGGTGCTCGGCATCGTCGGCGAATCCGGCTCCGGCAAGAGCGTCGGCATGCTGGCCCTGATGGGACTTGTGCCCTATCCGGGGCGCGTCCAGGCCGACAAGCTGTTGTTCGAGGGGCGGGACCTGCAGACCTTGTCCGACCGCGAGCGGCGCGCGCTCACCGGCAAGGACGTCGCGATGATCTTCCAGGAGCCGACGACGTCGCTCAATCCCTCGTTCACGATCGGCTATCAGCTGGCCGAGACCTTGCAGATCCACGAAGGCATGGATCGCAAGGCGGCACGGCGACGTGTGATCGAACTGCTGGAGCAGGTCGGCATTCCGGCCGCGGAGAGCCGGCTGCAGGCCTTTCCGCACCAGCTCTCGGGCGGCATGAACCAGCGCGTCATGATCGCGATGGCGATCGCCTGCAATCCAAAGCTCCTGATCGCCGATGAGCCAACCACGGCGCTCGATGTCACCATCCAGGCGCAGATCCTCGACCTTCTGCTGTCCCTGCAGCGCGATCGTGGCATGGCGCTGATCCTGATCACCCACAACATGGGCGTGGTCTCGGACACCACCGAGCGGGTTGCCGTCATGTATGCAGGCCAGATCATGGAACAGCGCCCGACGCAGAGCCTGTTCGCCTCGCCGCAGCATCCCTATACGGCCGCCCTGCTGGCGGCACGTCCGGAGGCGAGCGACGGCGGACGGCTCGCCACCATTCCGGGCGTGGTGCCGGGACTTCACGATCGGCCGCGGGGCTGCCTGTTTCATCCGCGTTGCGTCTATGCGACGCCGCTGGCCGCCAAGGTGCGTCCCGATCTGCGCCCCTGGATGGACGGCCTGATCCGGTGTCATTATCCGCTCGGCGATCCGACACGGGATGAACGCATCGCGGCCGATGGGGGCGTCGGGACGCCGACCCCAAAGCGCGAGACCGTGTCATGACGGCGCTTGTCACCGCCACCGATCTCACGCGCAGTTACGAGGTCAAGCAGGGCTGGTTCCGCCCTCCGGCGCATCTGCAGGCCGTGGGCGGCGTGTCGTTCGCGCTCGAGACCGGCAAGACGCTGGCGGTCGTCGGCGAATCCGGGTGCGGCAAGTCGACGCTCGCAAGGCTCGTGACGCTGATCGAGAAGCCGAGCGCCGGCACGCTGATCCTCGACGGCGTCGATGCGGTCAATCCGCCGGCCAGCGCCGTGACGACGTTGCGCCGCACCGTGCAGATCGTATTTCAGAATCCCTATGGCTCGCTCAACCCCCGCAAGCGCGTCGGCGCCATCCTCGAAGAGCCGCTGATCATCAACACCAAGCTCGGAAAGCAGGAGCGGCGGGCGCAGGCGCTCGACATGATGGCGCGGGTGGGCTTGCGGCCGGAGCAATATGCCCGCTATCCGCACATGTTCTCCGGCGGCCAGCGTCAGCGCATCGCGATTGCGCGCGCGCTGATGTTGCGGCCCAAGCTCTTGGTGGCCGACGAGCCGGTCTCCGCGCTCGACATGTCGGTGCAGGCGCAGGTTCTCAACCTGCTGGTCGACCTGCAGCGCGAACTGGGGCTGGCTTATCTCTTCATCTCGCACGATCTCGGCGTGGTGCGACACATCGCCGACGACGTGCTGATCATGTATCTCGGACTGGCCGTGGAGCACGGGCCGAAGGCGCGCATCTTCGCGCGGCCACTGCATCCCTACGCGCAGGCGCTCCTCGACGCGACGCCGGGCCTTGGCCGCAAGCGCCAGCGCATCGTGCCGAAGGGCGAATTGCCCTCGCCGCTCGATCCGCCGAAGGGCTGCGTGTTCTCGACCCGCTGTCCCCACGTGACGGATCTCTGCCGCGCCGAGCGGCCGCCGTTGCGTCCGCTCGACGGCCGCCTCGTCGCCTGCCACTACGCCGAGCGTTTCCTGGAAACGCAGGCGGCTTGACGATTGCTCGCGTCTACCGTTTCAGCGCCCCCTGCCACGCAGGTGTGACCATGCACCGGCAGCAAGGTCGGCACGCGAGATAATTTCAATAATTGACAAATATTTTATCTTTTGATAAGTAATAGCCTCGCTGTCGGAGGGAGCTTGCATGACTGATCACTATCGGCCCAAAGGGCTTTCAAGCGCTGTCTGCTATCGGGATGCGAAAGCTGCCTATCGCTGGCTCGAAGACGCGTTCGGGTTCGAGCCGCTGTTCGCCCTTGTCGACGCCGAAGGCAATCTCGCCCATTCCGAGATGACCTTTGGCAATTCCGTGGTCATGGTCGGCACCGAGTGGAGCGCCGATCACAAGAGTCCGAAATCCCTCGACGGCAAGAACACGCAGACCGTCCACGTCCAGCTCGCGGAAGGCGAGGACATCGATGCGCATTGCGCGCGCGCCCGCGAAGCGGGTGCGACGATTCTGCAGGAGCCTGCGACCCAGTTCTACGGCGACCGCACCTATCGCGCCCGCGACCCGGAAGGCCATATCTGGACCTTCGGTGTCACCGAGACAAGGATAACGCCGGACGAGTGGGACAAGGCCAGCGGCCTCACCACGCGGAAGCGGCTCGATTGAAGTCCGCCATCGACAAGACCTTTGCGGCGCTCGCCGACCCCCATCGCCGCCACGCGGTCGAACTGCTGGGCCAGCGGCCGCGCAGGGCGGGCGAGCTCGCGGACGAGCTCGGCCTGCCGGCGCCGGCGATGAGCCGGCATCTGCGCCAATTGAAGCAGAGCGGGCTTGTCGAGGAGACCCATCCCGAGTTCGACGCGCGCATTCGCATCTATACGCTGAAGGATGGCGCCATGGCGGAATTGAAACGTTGGCTTGCCCACACCGAAGCGATGTGGGCGGCGCAGCTTTCGGGCTTCAAGGCGCATGTCGAGAAGAAGCGGAAATGACCGCGGCGGTCATCGTATCGATCCGGGTCGCCGCCACGCCTTTGCGGGCATTCGAAGCCTTCACCGAGGAGATCGGCGAATGGTGGCGGCCGGACCCCTTGTTCGCGTTGACGCCGCGCGGTGACGGCCGCCTTCGCTTCGATCCGGGGGAAGGCGGGCGGCTCGTCGCGATGCTGGCGAACGGAAAAGAATTCGAGGTCGGCCGCATCACCGTCTGGAAGCCCGGCGAACGGCTCGCACTGACATGGCGCCAGGCGACATTCGCGCCCGGCCAGTCGACCCAGCTCGACGTGCGCTTCGAAGCGGTGGGCGATCAGACGCGCGTGACGGTCGAGCATCGCGGCTGGGACGCGATCCCGCAGGATCATGCCGCGCGTCATGGCTTCGAGCTCATGCTGTTCCAGCGGCGGCTGGCTGAACACTGGCGTGCGCTGCTCACATCTCTTGTCGCGGAGATGCGTCCCAGCGATGGATAACAGGAGGGCCAATCTCATGACCGAAAATCAAGAGTTTTGTGGCCAGCCTAACCTTGTGCTCGTGCAAAGTGTGCCAGGCTGGCCCTGATCACGAGGTGATGAAAGGGTCTGATCACGTTGAGATAGGTGAGGCCGAAGCCATTGTAGGAGTGCACGACGGTTGTCGCGACGAGCTGCGTGCCGGTCGGAGAATTGCGACGAAGCAGCGATAATCGGAAGTCCAGGTGTCGATCATCCTCACCCAGCACGATCTCGTCGTTGCTTTCCCATTGCACCGGGAAGAAGTCCACGCGTTCGCTGTCGGCCCTGGACGCTCGGACCTCGCCGTTGGTTTTGACGCCAAAGGGCGTCACACGCCGCGACCAGCGCCGTGATCCATGCGGGCGGATCGCCGACTGTCCGGGTCGCCAGCGCGCGCATGCTGTACTGTTTCGATGAACTCAAATCGATGCTGTAGCTATCGAGTAGGCTGGCGTTCTCGTACCGGACTGCAACGACGCCTTCAGGTGGCGGCGTGGTCCGGCGCACCCGCGCCTTGCTTTCTAAACACATGCCCAAAGCTCGATCATGGCAGTCTTTGCGACAGCTCGCCGGCCAATAGCGGTGAGGGAGTACATGCCTTGAATGCACGTGCCCATGGACGCGTGTGAATTGCCACCCTTGTCCCCTTGGAGGCTTGGGTAATCCGGGGCAGAAATCAAGAGTTTTGAGGTTGATCGGCCTCGCGGTGCCTTGGAACGAAGCCGATCGGGAGCGATGTGTCGGCACCCCCACGGGTCGACCGCTCAGAACATCGTATGGGGATTGGCTGTGCTTTGTGGTATTTCCTGCAGCACGTCCCAATGCTCCGAGAACCGCCCATCGATGACACGAAGAATGTCCACCACAGCCAGTCCACGCGGATGCGCGGCATTGACGAGATGGTAGTGGACGAGTGCGTAGTCGTCGTCGGCAATCATGCGCTTGATGTCCACCTTGGCGCCGCTGAGGGGCGTGTCGCCCTTGCGGAAATAGTCGATGAAAGCCTGCCGTCCGCTCGATCGGCCCGGATCGTGAGCGACACCCGGATTGTGCTCAACGAAGTCCTCGTGCAGAAGGCTCTCGACGGCGTCGAAGTCTCGGGTCACGACGGCATTGTAGAGATCGAGTAGCATCTTCTTGTTGTTCTCAGCACGCCCATGCGCATTCTCCCTACGGTCGCCGTTGGCGCCGCTCATCGTCTCGGTGTTGTTCATTGTCATCCCATTTCTCCGCATCGTGGTGGCTTCCGATGCCGCACGATGGCGCATATGCTATCCTGGGACGAGAGAAGAGTTTATCCTGGTATAACGAGCAACAGGCTCAGTCCATGAGCACGCAACAGCGCGGCCCCGACCGTAACGATCTGGCCGCATTCCTGAGAAGCCGACGCGAGCGGCTGTCGCCGGCTCAGGTCGGGCTGCCGACGACGCCGCGTCGCCGAACGCCGGGCCTGCGACGCGAGGAAGTCGCACAACTCGCGGGGGTCGGCGTGACATGGTATACGTGGCTCGAGCAGGGCCGAGAGATCCAGGTCTCGGCTCATTTTCTCGAGCGGGTCGCAAGCGCGCTGAGACTTGACGCGGCCGAGCGCGCCCATCTGTTCAATCTCGCGCATGATCGGCCTCCGCCGCTCCTCGCGTCCACGGCCTTGTGGGTCACCTCCGCGCATCGGCGCATGATGGAAAGTCTGGCGGGGCCGGCCTATCTTGCCACGCCTCGTTGGGACGTGGTCGCCTGGAACACGGCGCTCTCGGCGGTGTTCGGTGACCTTGCGGAAATTCCCATGGAGCGGCGCAACATGCTCTGGCTCGTCTTCGCCAGTCCCATCCACCGGGCGACCATCCCGAATTGGGAGAACGATGCCCGTGCGATGGTGTCGAAATTTCGTGTTGAGTTCGGCCGGCACCGGAACGATCGCGGCTTCCTCAGTCTCATCGATGATTTGAGACAGATCAGCCACGAGTTTCACCAATGGTGGGCCGAGCAGGACGTCACGCGCCGCCCGGACAGCACGAAGCGGTTCTATTCGGAGAAGCTCGGTACGATGGAGTTCGAGCAGACCAGCTTCGTCCTGGACGACACGCCCGACCTGCGCCTCACGGTCTATACTCCGACCAACGCAAAAACCGATAAGGTCGTTCAACGTCTCAAGAGCACGTGGAACTCGCGCGCCCGCACTAAGGCTGAAAAAGCCGGCTAGCTTCCAGGGTATTTCTCGACGCCCACTTGATAAGGGTATGGGCCGGATACATAATGATGACCATGGTGAACGTCACAACATGTTCTAGCGCCAAAGCACGAATGCGCGGCCCAGCCTCCAGGGAGGGATTGGGTTGACCTGACGCGTCCTGAGAATGCGTGCAGCGATCGGACCAGGCCCTCGTTTTCGGGGCCTTTTTTATTGCCGATGTCCCAGCGCACAAATTCAGGGAGTACGACCATGACCGAGATCAAGAAGACGCTGATCACCAGCGCACTACCCTACATCAACGGCATCAAGCACCTCGGCAACCTGGCCGGATCGCTATTGCCGGCCGACATTCATGCCCGCTACCGGCGCCAGATTGGCGACGACGTGTTGTTCATCTGCGCCACCGACGAGCATGGCACGCCAGCGGAGCTTGCGGCCGCCGAAGCCGGCCTTCCGGTCGCTGACTACTGCGCGCAACAGCACGGAATCCAGGCCGACATCTACCGTCGACTCGGCCTTTCATTTGATCATTTCGGCCGCTCGTCGTCGCCGCAAAACCGGGCGTTGACCCAGCACTTCTTCAAGCGCCTGGACGACCGCGGTTTCATCGCCGAGCGCACGCTGAACCAGGTCTATTCGCTCGACGACGGGCGTTTCCTTCCGGACCGCTACATCGTCGGCACCTGTCCGCATTGCGGGTCCGATCGCGCGCGCGGCGACCAATGCGAGACCTGCTCGCGGCTCTTGGAGCCGACCGACCTGATCCGGCCGCGGTCTGCGGTGTCCGGCGGCACGAATCTGGATGTGCGCCCGACCAGGCATCTTTTTCTGCGTCAACAGGCCTTGGCCGGCGCTCTGGAGACGTGGCTCGCGTCGCGCAGGGGTTGGCCGCATCTGGTGACTACGATCGCGCGCAAATGGCTCGACGAGGGCATTCAGGACCGCTGCATCACGCGCGACCTCGCGTGGGGCGTCCCGGTGCCGAAGCAAGGTTTCGAAGGCAAGGTATTCTACGTCTGGTTCGACGCCCCGATCGCATACATCGCGGCGACGCAGGAATGGGCCGACGCTGATCCGGCGGAGCGCGATTGGAAGACGTGGTGGTGGCAGGCGGACGACGTCGAGTACCTGCAGTTCCTTGGCAAGGACAACGTGCCGTTTCATGCGGTTTCGTTTCCATGCACGCTGTTGGGATCCGGCGAGCCGTGGAAGACCGTTGACGTCATCAAGGGCGTTTCATGGCTGACTTACGAGGGACAGAAATTCTCCACCAGCCAGCACCGCGGCGTGTTTCTCGACCAGGCACTCGATCTCCTGCCGGCGGACTATTGGCGCTGGTGGCTGGCGGCGAACGCGCCGGAGGGCAGCGATGCGGCGTTCTCCTTCGAGCGGTTCGCCGCAGGCGTGAACAATGATCTCGCGGATACATTCGGCAATCTCGTCAACCGGGTGCTGATGTTCGTCACCGCGAAGTACGATGGCGTCGTGCCGGACGCGGGCGAAGCTGGCGAACTCGAGCATTCTCTCGCCGCCGAACTGACCCGACACCTCGCAAATCTGAAGTCGCACCAGGACGAACGGTCGCTTCGCAAGGCCGCGGACGAGGTCCGCGCGATCTGGAGCGCCGCCAACGCCTATCTTGTGGCGGGTGCGCCATGGTCGCACGTCGCCAATGACCCCGACCGTGCTGCCGTCGTCGTGCGCACCAGCGTGAACCTGCTGGCACTGGCGGCGACCATCGCGTGGCCGTTCATACCGGTGACTTCCGAGCGTGTGCTGGAGGCATTGGGTTGCAATGCCAAGCCGTCATGGCCGTCGTCAGCCGCGGAGGCCTTGACCTCGATCGAAGGAGGACGAAGGGTCGGCGTGCCGCCGATCCTGTTCGAGAAGTTGTCAGCGGAATGGGTCGAGATCAACCGGGTGAAGTATGCCGGCGTGAAACACTAAAGCAAGATGGCCTTTGTTTGAATCGGTCTGTCGACGATTCGGTCCACCTCGCCCCGCTTGCGGGGAGAGGTCGAAATTCGCGCAGCGAATTTCGGGTGAGGGGGACTCACCGCGCAGTCGGTGTTTGTGGAAGCAGCCCCTCACCCCAACCCTCTCCCCGTGAAGAACGGGGAGAGGGAGTGCACCTACCGTGCTGCGCCAGAACGACCTAATCTCATCATGCTCTAGGACGGCACGCCCGCTCTCGCCGCCTATTCGGCCGCCTCGCCCTTCACCTCGATCATCAGCACATCCAGGCTCTCGATCTCCTGCATGGCGCGGCCGGCGATGCCTTGCAAGTCACCGTAAAGGCCGGCGGTGGCATCGAGCACGCCTCTCAGCTGCTCCTCGCGCTTGGCCCACAGCCGCATCATGGTCTTGCGTTCGCGATCGAGGTCGGCCTGCATGTCTGTGAACTTCTCGACGATCGCGTCGATGCGGTGGCGGAAGCGGGGGCCGGTCAGGTAGGCGTAGGTCAGCTCCATCTTGGTCTGCTGGCCTTCCCTCGCCTGGCGGCTGGAGGCGAGTTCCATCAGCGACTGGCGCAGCGCGATGGCGAGCGGGATCGCAAACCTGGGCTCGCTCACCCACACGCCATCGACGAGGTCGAAGCTCTCGACGTGCTTCGGCAGCGCGCTGGACACGATCAGCGCGATCTCCGCTTTCGCGGCGCGCTGATCGTCGCGGAGTTTCGCGAGCCAGGCGTCGTTCCAATTCCGCGTCCGCTTGGATTCCCAGAGGATGGTCCCGCAGGCCTGTCCGCCCGGACCAAGCACGCGGTGCAGGACGTCGCCGCCGAACTCGCCTTTGGCGACCGGCTCGATCAGGTCGCGCGGGAAACGGCTCCGGAGCAGGGATTCGAGTTCGATCTCGAGCGCTTCGCCTTGAAGCTGCTGCGAGCCCTGGTCGGCCTTGCGGCGCAGTTCCTCGATCTGGCGCTGCATGCCGGCGATCTGGGCCTCCTTTTCCGTGACCTTGGACTTGAGCGCGTCCTCCGCCTCGAGCCTGGCCTTGTCGCGGACGGCGGCGAGGTTCTCCCGCACCTTTTTCTCGACGGTGAGGTCGACCTCGCGCTTGGCGTCATCGAGTTCACGCTGCTTGCGCAGCATGTCGGTCTGGGCCTGCTGGGCTTCGGCGAGCTTCGCGTTGTTGGCGGCGAGCAGCTGCTGCAGATCCGCAAGGTGGCGGTCGCGCAGGCTGAGATCATCGGCCAGCGCCAGGCGGGCCTTCCTGGCCTCGGTTTCGGCGATGGCCACGCGTTCGGCGCTCACCTTGGTGGCGACCTGTTCGTCGAGGGCCTCGCGGGCCTTGGCGAGGTCATCCTGCGTCTGCCGGAGCTGGGCCTCGCGACGGCCGAAGTCGGCTTCCTTGGCCGCGAGCTGCGCCTCGAACTGCTTGCGGGACGCAGCGATCATCGGCGCTGCGAGCGATTCCGTCAGCTTGATCTCGGTGCGACAGTTCGGGCAGACGATCTGAGGGTCGGTCACGGTATCGGGTCCTGTCGTGATTGCTCCCGATTGTATCGGGATTCTGGGTGGCGCTGATGCCGTGCCGCGGCGTTATCCCCGGCAATCGCGCAGGGGCGCGATCAAGGCCAAGACCTGCGCATTGGCGGGGATCCCGGCGTCTCGTCAGCTTCATGGGATGGCCTGTCTGCCGGTGCGGTCGAGGCCTTCCAGGCCCTCACGGTCCGATCGTTGGTCGCACAAAAAATCCATCGACGCGCGCGGAACTCAAATTGCTCGCCGGTGTTCTGCCGCCCGCGCTTTAGCGCATGAGCCCGCAACGTCAATGACGGAGAAGCCCCCGTGAATACCAACATGTTCCACAACATCGCCAACGTCACGAGCCTCGCGCTCGCCGGCATGACCGCCATGCTGCTTGCCTCCGGCTGCAGCCAGAACGCGGGCGACATGTTCGACTGTTCGCAATCCTGGATCAATCCGACCTACACCACGGCCGCGATCGCCGCCCTGCAGGGGATCAAGATCGCCATCAACATCCTCCGGGATGGCCCTGGCGGACTGATCAAGCCACAGCCCCCGGTCCGGACCAGCCCGGTCTTTGCGAAGCATCGGAGCGCGCGCGTGCGTGCCCGCTCGCACGCTTCGCACGGCAATTCATAGTTCGGCATCGACGCCAGGCCGCTGGCCGCGCGTTCAGCGCGGTCACCACCGCGCTCATGTCGCGACAGGCGGCCTGGCGCGAACTTCGACCACATCATCGCGCGCAACGCGCTTACCCCTCACCCGAAAAGGCACTGAAAATGATCGACCTCACCTGCCGGAGCGCCGCGTCGCGACGGCTCGTCACGCCCGCCTGCGTCCTGCTCACGCTCTTCAATCTGGTCACGACCGCGTCGCCGGCTCATGCGGAAACCTGCATTGCCTCGCAATACGGCGTCGGCGATGGCTATGACGGCCGCCGCACCGCCTCGGGTGCGTTGCTCAACACCCGCCACGCGCTGACCGCGGCACATCGCACGCTGCCGTTCGGCAGCCGCGTCATCGTCACTCATCTCGGCAATGGCCGCAGCGTCAGCGTCGTCATCACCGATCGCGGGCCGTTCATCCACGGCCGCTGCATCGATCTCACCCGCGCCGCCGCCAATGCCATCGGCATGGACGGTTTGGCCAAAGTAACGGTGGACGTTCGTCTGAGTCGTGCCGCTGCTGTCCAGTGCGATCGCGACTCGCGACGCCGCTGATTCTGGATCGGCCTCGAGCCCGATTGCATCAAGGCGCCGATGAAAAACGACCGGCAAGGGTTGAGACCGCGCGGGTAGCATCACCAACGCGCGCCCCCAACGGCTCGGGCGGACCAGTTCATCCACGACATCCCGAGGTGATCGTGCAGGCGCCCGACCGTTGCGGCCGATGCCAGCGCTGCACTCCGTTGATTATCTGTCAAGCCAGGCCAATCGCGTTGGCGAGCGGTGCACGCCCGGATTCCTCCGGGCGTCTAGCCAGGATCAGGAAGAAGAAAGCGTCTTGCTGAGCGATCTGAGTAGCGGGTCTGCTCGCTAAGGTCCAAAGCGTCGCATCATCCGCGGCAATAATTGGCTTAAGATCAAAGGCAGTGACCTAATATGAAGTATCGATTGTATCGCTTGAACTTTGGTTTCGAACAGGAGGCCGAAGGCCTGCGTCGACCTGAAAGGCTGGCCGCCGGGTCGCCTTCGCGACATACTTGCCATACTAATCGGACCGTTCGCTGCCTTCGTCGAGAAGGCGCTTCCCGCGTCGGTCGACGTCCATGTCTTTTAGCGTCCAAGTCTCTTAACGTTCATGTCATTTAACTTAGCCTGCCAACGGGCTCACATTCTCGCGCCTCACAGCGAGGGCAGGTTGGCCGGACAGTGACCCGGTCGGGCGGTTCACGCCGGCGCCGTGGGAAGGGGCGCCCCGACCGGCAACGGCGGCGCCTGGACGGCACTCGCGGCGATGTCGTGCGCCGGTACGCTGTCGGCGATCGCCCCGGTGATGGCCCATCCCGGCGACGGTTGCGGCGTGACCTTTCGATCCAATATGGCGATCTCGAAATGCATGCCGTCGGTCCGGCTCTGATAGTGTCCGCCCCAGTAGAAGCCGCAACGGTTCGCGATCGGCACCAGATCGCGTACACATCCCTTGCGGCCGTTCGAGACCGGCCGCTGTCCGAAGGGATTGTACGTCTCGTTGATGTCGAAGGCGCTGCCGAAGGCGTGGTTGCTCAGCAAGCTGCGGCTGCCGCGGACGAAACGGGCGGAGAATCCCCCGCCGAAGGAGAGGATACGATTGAGAAGGCCAGCGCTCTCCCATTCCGCCCACAGTGACTGAAGCTGGTCCGCTGCGAGGCGGTGGAATCGAATCGAGGTTGGCGCCCTGTCGCCGATAGCCTTGCGTAGCTGCGGAATCGGTACCTCGACGATGTTGTCGCGCTCCCAGCTTCCAAGAACGCGGATCGCCTCGAGATTTCCCGGCTGCGGTACCCGCACATAGTCATAACGACCGAACAGCGCTTCCCGCTGCCGGTTGGTCACCAAAGGCCGAAAGTCGGGACGTGGGGGAAAACTGCTGCCCCGGATGTTGTCAGCGGCGCGATTCATCCTGCGAGGCATGGCTGGTGGGTCGGAACCAGCCGTGACGACCGGTGGTGCGGCTGCGGGTTCGGTCACCGGGGTGGGAGCCGGGGTCTTGGGAAATCGTTCGGCGATCGTGATCGCCTTGTCCCAGCGGGCCGACAACCCCGCCCAGAACTTGCTGCGCTCGTCCCGGCGGACAACGTCGCGCTCATACTGCTCACGGGCCGCGCGTAACCGCGCCAGCAAATCCGCCGGATCGGCCGCCGTCGCAGCCGCCCGCGTCTCTGGTCCGACGTTTCCGTCCGGATCGACGCCGAGCGCCCGTTGCAGGATGAGCGCACCGCCGGTCGCGCCACGATTGAACACACAGTCGCGCAGGTAGGATTCGATGGCCGGCACGCTGGTCCACGACGCCGCGCAATCCGTGTTGCGCGCGATGAAATCGGTGGCGAGTTGCTCCGCTTCCTCGAACCGGCGTTGTCCGATCAGGCCGACCAGCATTTTTGCGGTCAACCTGTTGTAGCGTGCATTGATACCGGCGATTTCGTAGGTGCCGCCGCCGTCTCCGGTCGGTAGATGATAGACCATCAGGTGGCCCGCCGCGTCACGGCGCGCTTCCAGGTCGACGATCGCGGCAGCCATCTGCCGACGTTGCTCGGATGTCGTCATGTGGGTCAATCCTTTTCTTGGCGAGGACCAGCAAGTCCTGCAAGGAGTAGTGATGGAGAGGGCTTGGCGAGTTCATGCGAGATCTGCATCTGCTGGCTTGGGCCTCCGGCCGGGCCGAGAGCGCACGTTGATCGTGCGATCCGTCCGGCCGGAGGAGAGGACTGCGGCAGCTCAGGCCGGCATGGGTTGAGCGACGAGGCCGATGGCCTCGGCGTATTTGAGCCAGGTTTCGACCGAGGCGACGACGGCGCGAAGCTCGATCGAGAGCAGCTCGATGCCCACGAGGGAGATTCGCACGAAGGCGTCGATGACGACACCCTTGTCGAGGATACGGTCGATCACTTCGGCGAGGCTTGAAGAGGCGGTTGCTTTTTCGATTGCCATGTTCTGTTCCTGATGTTTGTAAGAGTGACGACGGCGCGCGCCCCGGGAAGTACGTGTCCTGGAAAAGTGACGCGGTCGGCGATCATCTCGTCGGTTTTCGCACTAAACGTTAGGTAGTATTTTTGTAGCGCTCTCAAACTAGGTATGTGGGAACGAGTTCCTCGCACCCGAAATTAATTATGCACGTGGTAAATCGCGTGAGCGCGCGATAGCAGGACGGGGTCGGAAAACCGGTAGTATCCAAGCGCCGATTGGCGACGTCCAGAATTTCGGATGGGCGATCGCCCAGCGCATGATCCGGAAGCACGGATGCCGTTTTTCGAAACACTGATGCTCGTACGGGAAGATGGAGCTGGATGGCGATACGAAGAAGAGCCGTCATGCCGCTGGTGAGCGAGGCGTTGGTGACGCGACAGCTTGAACTGCCCCGCACATGCCGCAATGGCCCCGTCCGCAGCAATCGCCAACGCGTCTTGAGCGTCCTTCGGGACGCATGATCGACCCTATCTGGATCATCGAATATGCCGCGTACTTTCGATCTCGCTCGAAGGCCTGCGAACGAAATATCCAACCGGCCAAGACGTTGACACTTCCCTGTCTTGGCCTCGGCAGCTCCGAGCCGAGTGTCCGTCAAAGCATAAGAAACCTTCCATCCTCAGGCATCCCTGCCGCCACGATTCCAAAATCACTCCGCTCGATTTCCCGAGACCCAGGAATTCCTGGTTCATCCAATTTCCTGGTTCATCTATCGAGCAGTCATATGAGCCGGCCCAACGGCCCAAGTTGTATGTTCAACTCGCTCGGATCCACGCCCAACTCGCGCGCCAGCCGAGACACCTGCTCGGCGGCCCGCATCAGGGTGAGGCCAACGCGTTCCTCCTCGTCCTCGGAGAGTTCGTTCGCCTCCACACGCCGGATCGCCTGCAATTCCAAGAGACGCCGCAGGAACTCGATCAAGGTGAGCACGAGCCGGGCGAGATCGTGCTCGATTCTTTCCGGATCGAGATTGATCGATCCGGTGGGGGCCGCATCCGCAACGACCGCGGAGAGCGCGGCATTCAAGTCGGCAGGTTGGAGACGGAAGCTGGGCGCTGCGCGCGCCGGGCCGTTCGTGGTCATGGGGATTCCTCGATTGTCGCAAAGCTGTAAGGCGGCCAGGGACCGCTCACCCGGCAGACCAGGCGCGCGCTGATCGCACTCAGCGTGGCTTCGACCTGCTGCGCCAGGCGCGGTGCGACGGCTCGCTTGACCAGCACGGCGGCGCGCAGCCGGACCGACGGGAGCGGCGCGGTGCGGACGATCAAATCGGCGTCGGCCCGCTCGGTGAACATCGCCAGCAGGTTCGCGGCTGTCGCGATGCCGACCTCGCATGCGCCGAGATCGAGGGCCGCAGCGCGCAGGTAAGCGCGTCCGCCACCCTCGGCGGCGCGGCGGAGCGCGTCGTCACGGCGGTCGAGCTCGACCGAGATCTCGACGCAATCGACGACACGCTCGAGCCTGGCGCGATACGACCGGGCGGATCGCGTGATCGATCGCAGCAGATGAGGCGAGATCGCGAGTCCGGCTCGCGATGGCAGGAAGGCGGTGCGCCGACACCAGGCGACGACGGCCGCATGATGGTCGAGGCCGTCGCGCTCCTCGCCGCGGGTTTGCCTGCGCTGAATCGCCGCAGCGATTGCGCCACAAGGGATCACGTCTTCAGCGAGATCGGTCGGCACCTTATCGATGGCGGCGAGGCCCACGAGGCGCTGCTCGCTCATCGGCGCTCTCCTGGCAGGCCCGCGGCGCGCTGCGCCGTCGTCCGTCGCCAGTGGTCGGCCGTTCGGACCGAGGCCAGCATCAGCTTGAGGCCGACCTCGATGAGATCGACGTCGGCGACCGAGATCCGCAATTCGCCCCACAGCAGGACCCCGCGATCGAGCAGATGGTCGAGCACCCCGAGAAGGGAGCCGTCGCTGGAGTCCGCAGGATCGAGATAATCGAGATCGGGTTGGTAGGTCATCCTTGATTCTCCGGGCGGCCATCGACGAAGCTGTAGGCCGGCAAGGGTCCGAAAATATCCAGCGCAAGGCCATCCTGGGCGATCTGCTGTTCGATCAGCCCGGCGCAGTCGTCGAACGCCGTGAGCTTGCGGCGATCGACCAGGAAAGCGACGTCGGCAACGGCGCGCGGTCGGCCGGCCTGTCGCGGGCCTGGCTGCCGCTCGCATGTTGCCACGGCTCGCAGTGCGAGTTGCTGGAGCGCGACTTCAGCCGCCGCCGGCCGTCCGCGCGTCCGTTCATCGCTCCGCGCGCGCAAATATTCCCGGCCGCTGCTGGCATGCATCCGCGGAGCCTGACGCGTCGCCCCCCGGGCAGGCAGAATGCGCACGGCGAACTCAAGCGCGTCGCGGATCGTCGCGAGACGCTCGGCGAAGGGGCCCGCCTCCCGAGTCAGCAGATCTCGGGCCCCCTTCGGTCCGCGGACCAGGGTTCCGAGGCGGATCGGAACCACGTCCGTGATCACGGCGGCGGCCTGGAGAATCCGGTGATGCGCCATCGCCAGCATGGAGATGCGCGCGGGATCCGCGAACAGTGTATCGGCCTCGACGTGACCGCGAAAGTGCTGCGGAATGTTCGAGAGCAGCAGAATATGCCGGTCCGCCGCCGCGCCGATGACCTCGGCCACATCGAATGCATCCGCGATTTGCGGAAGTCGCGCAGCGCTTCGCGTCGCGACGACACCATGCACGAGACCGACGTCGAAATGCCGTGTGCTCATGTGGAAACGCTCCTGTGCTGGTCGTGCCGAAGAATGTCGACGAGCAGCACATCACCCTGTTCGGCGCACAGGCGTGCCTCGGCTATTCGGGCGAGCAACCGGAATGCCTCGGCCGCGGCACCGACGGCTTGCGCGCCGGCCGCATGCGCCCCCGTGTCCGGATGATGCGCGCGAGCGATATCGAGGTAGGCGCGGCGCAGATCGTGCCGTTCCGTTGCCTCACGGACTCCGAGAAGGCGCCGGGCGGCTGCGACCCGATCGCGACTCGGTCGATCGATCGAGACGGCTGCGAACGAGACCGGGGGGAGCGGGCCGATCAGCCGGATACGATTCTCACCGGGAAGGCTGCCGTCGAGCGCTTCCAAAGCATGCTCGAGATCCGGCTCCGCGCCGGGCGCGAGCAGGACCGCCGCGTTCATCAGCATGTCCGCCTGATCGACCGGCAAGGCGATCACGTCCCTGGCGACCGTGGCGAGGGCGCGCATGGCCTCGGCTTCGAACGCGACCCGTTCGTCCGCCATGAATCGACTGATCAGGTGTCCCGCCTCTTTGGCTGCGCCGCGCGCGCCCGCCGCGGCGGCCGCAGCGAGGTCAGGATGGTCGCGTCGTGCCGCCAGCGCGGCCATCGGATTCCACGTGATGGTGACTTGGAATTGCGTGGTGTTGCCGTGGAGGCGAAGACTCTCTGCAAGCTGCCGGGAGTGACCGCAAAGAAGCGTACACGCCTCCAGGTCATCCCTGATCAGCGAGCCCGGCCGCGCGGGCAGCAAGGGGCCGAACATGGCCGCCGCCTCGAGGATGCGCTGGGCACGAACCATGGACTCGAGAGCTGTCCGGGACCGTCGCAGGAATTGCCAGGAGGTATCCTTCGACCGGAACAGCAATGCGACAAGTCCGGCCGCCTCCACCGACTGCGTCTCGACGCCGGCGAGCCTGCCGCCAGCCGCCGCGATGGCACTGGCAACGCCGGGGGACGTAATGCCGATGAGATTCATGGACACCAGAATCGTCTCCTCTGTCTTGCGTGCCGCGGCGAGCGGATACTTCGTCCGTGTCCGACCCTGTCGGCCGCGACCAGAAGATCCGCCTGGTCGATCAGGATCGGGGCATCGCCGGTCTGCGTCGCCGCGCGCCGCAATGCGATCCGCCCCGCCTCCTGACAGACCGCGGCCAGTTCGGCGCCGACGAACCCCTCGGTGGCACCTACGATGCCATCGAGGTCGACACCCGGACCGAGCGGGAGCATGGCCGACTGGATCGCCAGGATCTCAGCGCGGGTGGTGCGATCGGGCGAAGGCACCACGAAAACGCGGTCGAAGCGGCCGGGCCGGAGCAAGGCGGGATCGACCTGATCGATCCGGTTGGTTGCGGCCATCAGGAAGACGTCCCTGAGCTCCTCGATGCCGTCGATCTCCGTCAGGAGCTGTGACACCACCCTGTCGCTCACCGGCCCGCTCAGCCCGCGCACCGGGGCCAGCGAGTCGATCTCATCGAAGAAGATGATGGTCGGCGCGGTGGCGCGCGCCTTCACGAAGATATCGCGCACGGCGCGCTCGCTTTCCCCGACGAAGCGGTCCAGGAGTTCGGGGCCCCGCACGGCGATGAAATTGACCTGCGCCTCGCTGGCGAGCGCGCGCGCCAATAGCGTCTTGCCGGTCCCGGGCGGACCGGTGAGAAGCACGCCCTTGGCAGGCTTGACGCCGAGATCGGCAAATAATTTCGACTTCGTGATGGGCCAGACTACGGCCTCGATCAGCGCTTGTTTGATCTCGGCCATGCCGCCGACTTCGCTCCAGCGGACCTGGGGTACATCGGTGTACACTTCCCGGATCGCCGAGGGCCGCACCTCGGTCAGCGCGGTTTCGAAATCATCCCGCCCGATGCTGAGATCCTCGAGCGAGATGTTGTCGAGCGCATTCAACTCGAACGCGGCGGCCCGTCGCAGGGTGGCCATGCCGGCCTCGCGCACCAGCGCCGCAAGGTCGGCACCGACGAAGCCGTGGGTCCCGTTGGCGATTTGCTCGAGGTCAACGTCGGGCGCGAGCGGAACGCCGCGGGTATGGATCGCCAGGATTTCTGATCGCCCGCTGCGGTCGGGGACGCCGATCACGATCTCGCGGTCGAACCTGCCGGGGCGGCGCAGCGCCGGATCGAGACTGTCCGGCATATTGGTGGCCGCCATGACGATCACGAGGCCGCGCGAGGAGATACCGTCGAGCAGGGTCAGCAACTGCGCGACCACGCGCCGCTCGAGCTGGCGGTCGCCCCCGAGCCGGGCGCGCTGCGGCGCGATCGCGTCGATCTCGTCGATGAAGATGATCGCGGGCGCGCTGGCCTGGGCCTTCTGGAAGATGCTGCGCAGCTGCGATTCGGATTCCCCGTAGTGTTTGGAGACGATCTCCGGTCCGTCGATCTGGAAGAACGCGGCCTCGCACTCCTGCGCGACCGCCCGCGCCAGCAGCGTCTTGCCGGTTCCCGGCGGTCCGGACAGCAGGACGCCCTTGGGCGCCTCGATGCCGAGCCGTGCGAACAGGTCCGGCCGGCGGATCGGGAGTTCGATCATCTCCCGCACTCGCGCCAACTCGTGGGAAAGGCCGCCGAGGTCCTCGTAGGAGATGGTCCGCGGAGGTGCCTCGCCGGACGCCGCCGCAAAGGTGATGCGGGTGTCGCGACCGATGACGACGGCGCCTTCCGGGCTGGTGGCGCAGATCCGCCCACTCAGCTCGCGGCCTCCGATCAAGCGCAGCCGGACGATATGTCCGGCGGCGACCGTCATGTCGCGGAACGAGTCCGACACCCGACGCGCAAACAGCCCTGGCCGGGGCGGCCGGAACCCGTCGAACGCGATGGTGAGCTCTTCGGCTCGGCGGGTGCGTGCCGCGGCGAGCGACACCAGATCGCCAAGTCCGGCGCCGGCATTCGCGCGCCCCGTTCCGTCGATCAAAATGCGGCCCAGACCGCGCTGGTCCGGATGGGTGGGGAGTGCGCGAGCGTAGGCGCTGCGGCGGCCGCGGATTTCCACCACGTCGCCGATGCCAAGCCCGAGCGCGGCGAGATCGCCCGGATCGAGGCGGATAATCCCGCGGCCGGCATCTCCTGCACGGGCCTCGGCCACGGTTCGCTGGATGGTCGATGGCGCGTCCATGTCAGCCGCCGCTCGTTGTGCTGGTGGGCTGCGGCTGCTGCGACGATCCCTGCAGTCTCTTGATCAGCTCCATCTCCATCTGTTCGTACTCCTCCTCGGAGATGTTCCCCGCCTCGAGCTGCTGCTCGAGAGCAGCCAGGGTTCGTTTGATCTCCGCCGGATCATTCATTTTGCTGTCGACCGCGTCGCGGATCGCGCCGCCGATCCATGCGACGGTCCGGAGCGGGCCGGTCACCGGCAAGCCGAGTATCTGGAAAAGCATCATCGTCTCCTGCATTCCGGCGTGCCGCGGACCGTTGCGCGCGGTCGGTCGCTCGTGGGGCAAGGCGAACCTCGTGAGAATCCGGCCATGCCCTGGTCGGGAATCGCGCTCACGACATGGCCGGCGCGCGCTGGTCGAAGTCGAGCGTCAGCGAAACGAAGTTGTAGGGTGGGATCGGCGCCACGTATCTGAATGCCAGCCCTGAACTCCGCGACTGCTCGAGCGCCGCGACGGTCTGGTACAATGCCGGCTCCGCCGTTTTCTCGACCAGCAGGGCGAAATGCGCAAACATCGCGTCATCGATCGGCGGCAGTTCCTTCACCTGGACGGCAAACGGCTTGACGATCTCCAGCAATCGTCGCCGTTCGGCCTCGCGCTTTTCTTCGAGCGCCGCGCCGATCGCGCGACCGAGCTCGATCCGGTCGTAGTAGGTCTGCTGCTCGCCACGGCTCATCATGGCGCGGCCGCTGACGGCGAGCTGCGGATGCTCGGCCGCCACTTCGCGCCACATGACCTGCTCGTTCCAGCTCGCCTTGAGCGCAACCTCGATGCGGCCATCGATCTGGTCGAGCAGGGTGCGCAGTTCCCGGCTTCGCGGGCCGATCACCTGCAACAGCTTCGCGGGGGTTGGCACGATGATCCCGAAACACATCGGCAGCACCGGCCGATCTGCCATGGCCGCCTCCAGCACCTTGGTGTGCGCGAGCATTTGACGCCGCGTCGGCATGATCTCGACCTGGTCGATCGTGCTCACCAGAGCCGCTATGCGGTCGTTGCCGATGATGGTCACGGGCTGGTTCGGATCACCCACGGCGCACGCGGAGATGGGGTGATGGTCTTCAGCACGAATGAGGCCGTAAACGTATATGGATCGACTTGACATGGATAACTCCTCAGCTTGAGGGGGGTGGGGCGGGGTCTGCGGGCTTGGGAATACGGATCTCGAGAATGCCGTTCGACAGGCGAACCGCCGGGACGGCGCTGCCGAGATCACACGGGAGGGGCACCTGTTTGCGAAACCGCCTTGTGCCGGTCGCCTCGATGTGCAGCTCGGCGCCCTCGATGCGAACCGAGAGTTCGTGCGCGCCGATGGCGCACGGAGCCACCGTCACCAGGATTTCACCGGGCTCATCGAACACGTCGATCAGATGCCCGTCGGGGCCATCGATCTGCGGCTGGGGAACGGGGGGCTGACGCCGGGGCGGGGTCTGGTCGGACTGCTCCGAGGTCAATCCATGCCGGACCGCGAAGCCGATATTGCCGACCACCCGGCCGCGTGGTGTCTTGATCGTGAGGCTGCGGCTTCGCGAGTTCTGGTCCTGCCTGAACGTCTGTTCGACCGAGCCGAGCACGTTCAGCAGGCGTCGACCCATCTCGCTCAAGGCTTCGATCCCGATCGGTCCTGGCCGTTCTCTTTCTTCATCGTTCATGTGACGCTCCCCGATTTGACCACCGCGCTCCTTGCACGGTGCTTGCGTGGCCGAATACTGCTCGCGACCTTGCCTTCCAGCGCCGCCAGACGGTTCTTGAGTTGCTCGTTCTCAATGGAAAGTTCGAAGCTGCGGGTCGTGAGCATGGGATCAGCCTCCTTGCCTTCCAGCACTGCCAGACGTTCCTTGAGTTGCTCGTTCTCGATGGAAAGCTCGGAGCTGCGGGCCGTGAGCCTCGGATCCGCCTCCCACCAGTTGATGCCGATCTCCCGCGCGCGATCGACCGTGGCGACGATGAGCCGAACCTTGATGCTGAGGAGCTCGATCCCAACCAACGAGACCGTGATGTCGCCGGCCACCACGATACCCTTGTCGAGTACGCGCTCGAGGATATCGGCGAGCCGGTCGCCTCCGGTTGGTTGATGGACTGCATAGTTCATGGCGCGCTCCGCTTGCTCTCAGGCCGCAAACGTTCCGCCGTTCTTGCCGCGCGGGTAACGACGCGTGCGTTCATAGCTGAGCAGTTTGCCGCGGGCGTCAAAGTTGAGCTGGTAGGTAGCCAGGATGTCGTTCTCGGTAATCCGCGCCTTGGTGTCGACGAGCTCGACGTGAACCTGCCAGCCCCCCTCGCACGGCTCGCAACGCGAAACCAACTCCGGCTGATGCCCCGTGATGGTGGCGACGCCTTCGCGCGCGACCGCGGAAATCTTGAGAGCGTTCATGTCCGGGGACCTTTCGAAGGAGGCGACTGGGTGCGATGGATCTCGGTGCCGGATTGTGCTGAAGCGTCGGCGTCGGCGACCTCGAGGAAGCCGACAAGCAGGCGCGTTCGTTCGTCGATCAGCCGCAGTCGCTCGCGCGTGGCCTCGCGGCGCGGCTCGATCGACGCCAACGTCTGGGTCAGGCGATCCCGCTCATGTTCGAGGCGAATGAGCTCCGCGGCGGCTTCGGTCCGCGTCCGGACCACTCGCCGCGATGACGGCGGTTGTGGTCGGGTGCTGCGGCGCGGAGTCGGCCTCACGACCGGCCTCCCGGCCCGGAGGCGTCGCCAGGGGGGCAATGACTGTGAACGAGCCGCAGCAGCATCGCGGCGAACTGGTCGCGATCGTCGCGCTGGGTCGCCTTGGCCTTCGCCGCGAGGACGTCGAGACATAGCCGGACGAATCTCGGATCGTCCGCCGTCGGCGGGATCTGCTCGCTGGCGACGATCCGCGCGATCATGATGGCGCTGCGCATCGAGGGCGGGTGCTGCACCTTGGGCCAACGGCGAATGGCGCGGACCAGGTCCACGATCCTTGCGCTGGCCGCGCCGTCAAGCCCGCTGCGGTTGGCGACGATTCCAATTTCGGTCTCGCGGTCGTAGTCGTCGAGGTCGAAGGTGATCACCCGATCGAGCAGCGCGTCCTGCGGCCGTGAGACGCCGGCGTACTCCTCCGGGTTCGAGGTGAGGATGGCGCGGAATTCCGGGTGGGCCCGTACCAGACGTTCCTTGCGGGTGCCGGCGGGGAAGATGAGGATGCGCTCCTCGACGACGGACAACAGCGGATTGTTGGCCTGGGGAGGCGACCGGGTGAATTCGTCGTAAACGAACGTCAGGCCGTCGACGACGGCCTGCGTCAGCACCGCGTCGCTCCACATCGACGTCGTCTCGGTCTCGATCTTGTGGACCGAGTGGACGTAGCGATCGACCACCTGCCTGGACTTCGTGCCGATCTCGCGTCCCACCAGATGTCCCGGCGTGAGGCTGTCGTCGCCGGTGAGCAGCACGGCCGGCCGCCCGAGCCTGGCGGCGAGCTGCATGGCCATTGTGGTCTTGCCGGTGCCGGCCGGGCCCCGAAGGTGAATCGGAATTCCCGCGTTCAGATAGATCAGGGCGCGGTCACCAATCGAGGTCAGTTGCGGGTTCTCGAAAAGGTCGGTCCGGGGCGTCAGCCACCACGTGTCCTTTCCTGACTCTGGCCGCGGCAGAATCTGATCGATCGTGCTGCGTGGTGCTCCGGAGCCTGGTTCGCCGCTCGGGTAATGACGCTGCGCGGCGCCGCTCCGTTCATCGGCAGCGAGGGCCAGTCGGTTGGAGCGCAACTCCGCTCCCCCTTCGCGATCCTTGTTGGTTCTCATGGGACGTCCGTTCTGCGAAATCGAGGAGGTTGTGCTGCGCAGCTCATGGTTGCTTCGCGCGGCGACACAATCCGGTCACCTTTGAGGAGTTCCGCGTTGATTCATCTTTTTTGTTTGATGCGAGTCACGTCGAGGGCGACGAAAGTTCGTTGGCACCTGTTGAAGAAGCCCATTAACCAATCGATTGAATCGATCGCCAACCCACGAAGGCACGTTGTCTTGGTGGGCCGAGGCGGATATTTTGATAGTCGATGCGGTGCCGGTCCAAGCCATCGGCTTGCGCCGCCGAACGGGACAGGATTGCTTCAATTCGCCGCGGGCGATGCTGCGATGGACGCTGGCTGGCACAGGGGACGGGATGAGGAAGGTCTGATTCGACATCGCGCTGAAAGGAGCACTCTCGAACGCGGCCGGCGTGCGCTGGGGAGTGGTCACACGACGGTGTCGCGGCCGGCGCGCGTGTCCTGGCGCAACCTGTTGTTGCATATGGTGATTCAGCGTTCCGGCGGCCTGGCGCGGCGATCGCGTCACCGGCACTCTGTCTCGAAGCCGCCCGTCGGGCGGGACGATCATTCGAGCTTGCGCAGCACCCGACCGCGAACCACGCGGTCAGGTCTGTATCGCCGAGCCTACAGAATCCTGAGATTGATGAGGCTGATATTTGGGCCCGCGCCGTGGCCGAGCCCGAGTGGCTTGAGGGCCAGCACGTCGTTCAGCAGTTCGACGATCAAGGCCACGGGTTGTCCCAGGATGCCGTCGTGGGAGCGTTGCTCGCCCTTGAACGTCAGGCGCCGCTGGAAGACATGTTCCATTGCCAACCGCAGCGCGGCGGTTGCCATCATGACCTCGGGGTTCGCCGGGTTGATCGGCGCGGCGCCGCTGGCCCATTTCGAAGCCACCTGGCTCAACTTGCGGAGCGGCTCCTCGATCGCCTCGACCTTGTCGAGGTGATAGGAAAGCGGTCCGGAGTCATCGTGGAAGACCGGCGGCAAGTGCACCGGTGCGTGCGGCGTGTCGGCGCGGGGCTCCAGCTTACGTTTCAAGGCTGCCGTGGCGTGCTCATACAGAAACCTCAAGCCCGCCTGCAGGACCATTGGCCCGAGTGGTGAAAGGCTCATCCATTCGTTCATCGTGCTCTCCAAAGAATTGCTTCGGCATCGGAACGGCACCGGTGGCCAGACATTTCCGACCGTCCGGCCCGGCCGTTCCGTCAGGGCGGTCGTGCAGGTTGGCGGGGGTGAGAGTGTCTGGCAACATGAAGCCATGTGATGCAGCCGTCGTGGCGGGCCCTGCAACTTGATGCCCGCTTGCATGTTCCGGGCATCGGCAGTCACCATCCTGTGATTGAGCGGTCCCTGGCCGCAAGGCGGCCTGTGCTGCTCTCCGCGTCAGGCTTTGTCCGCGTCAACGCGGACTACGACTTTCGATGTATCCGTCGACCCGCGGATCATCGCCGTCACGATTCTGAGGCAAGCTGACGCAGTCCCGCGAGTCGCATGATGGATTGCGCAGCAAGTTTTTGCGCCAATTCCATGCCGCTCTGATCGGCGGCGCGATCGGCTTCATCGAGATAGATGTTGGATAGCTGCTCCGCCCGGCGCAGGGCGCGACGCTTGACCTGTTCGATATCCGCAGCCCCCTCATCTCCACCGTCGACCGGTGGAAGAGGCTCAGGCAGGGGAGCCGCACCGAGGGTCAGGAGTTGTCGGCGTTGGCTCGGATCCAACCCGTGCGCCCAGGTCATCATGTCCCTGAGCAGGAGGCTCTCCAGCAACGCGGCCGATTCGGGCTGCTCGGTTGCGCCAGCATCCGCATCCGCATCGGTGGCGATGGACCGCTCGCTCCTCCAGGCCAGCCGACGCTCACGACGCAACAGATTGCCGTCGCGCAGCGCCTCGCGCGCCAGATCTTCCGCCGTCTGCCTGACAGGTGCGTCCTCGGCAAGCGCTGCGACATAGGTCCAGAACACGAAGGCGCGCTGGCGCTGGCGGACCGCGAGCGCCCACGCGGTGTAGGCCGTCGACAATCCGGAGTTCCCGATCTCGGCAAGCTCCGCCAGCGGGACGAGATCGATCGGCGCCCAGCCCAGATCGCTGACATCCGGGCGCTTGCCGCAGGCGACAAGGCAGGCTGCAGAGAGATTATCGGCACGGTCGCGTTCACGCGCAACGAGAGCTTCGAAGACGCGGCGCAGCGGCGAAAAGCCTTCGTCACCTCTCGCGGCAAGGGCGCCATAGCGCTGGGTGGCCTTCTGGGCGAAATCGAACGCGATCGCGTAGAGCTCGGCCAGGCTCCGCACCGGACCTGGCGGCACGGCGGTCAGAAGCGGCTCACTGCGCATGTCGGATACCCTCTCTTCATACTGTGACTCGATAACAGTGCCGCAGTTTGATCCAGCGCAAACAGCAAACGGCGCGGTGCCCTAAGCACGACGTCGCGGGCTATGACGCCCGCACTCCAGAACAACGGCGTTCTGCTGAATTCTGGAAGCACGCGCTTTGAACAAGTCCGTCAGCCATATTGTCATATTCGCAGTCCTGGCCGTTCTCGGCTGGTTCGCTTGCCTTGGCGAGGCTTGCGCCGCAGGCCGGCTGGAAGACTACCTTGCCAAGGCCGAGCCTGCCGAACTGGTGGCAGGCGCCAATCGCTTCGGGCCGCTGCAGGGCGATCCGGCCATTGCGCCTGTCTACAAGGATGATCAGCTCACAGGCTTCGTCTACCTGAACTCCGATTTTGCCAACGCCGTCGGCTACTCCGGAAAGCCGATCCAGCTTTTGATCGGCATCGATCCGAAGGGCGTCATCACTGGCCTCAAGCTGGTCGAGCACAAGGAACCCATCGTGCTCGTGGGTATCCCGGTGGCGCGCATTCTGGACGCGGTCAACAAGTTGATCGGGACCGACATGGACCGTGTCGCGCGCGGCGCCGCACCCGCGCCGCAGGTCGATATCGTCAGTGGTGCCACCGTCACCGTGCTGGTAATGGGCGACAGCATCGTCCGCTCCGCGACCAAGCTGATCCGAAGCGGTCGGCTCGGCGCCCAGGCGAGCGCGACCGCCAGCGAGGCGCCCCCGGCCGCCAAGGCGATCGATCCCGGACAAAGCGAGATTCGCGATTGGCAGAGCCTCGTCGGTGACGGCTCTGTCCGCCGGCTGACCTTGACGGTCGCCGACCTGAACAAGGCCTTCGAAAAATCCGGCAACGCCGGCGCGGTCGCGCATCCCGAAGAGGGCGATCCGGACGACACTTTCATTGACCTCTATGTTGCCGATGTCGCGGTGCCGACCATCGGCCGCAGCCTGCTCGGCAATGATGGCTTCAACCGGCTTGCCGGCCGGCTGAAGCCCGGCCAGCAGGCATTGGTCGTCGCGGGATCGGGCCGCTATTCATTCAAGGGCGCCGCCTACGTCCGTGGCGGCATCTTCGATCGCATCGAGTTGATGCAGGACACCAACAGCATCCGCTTCCGCGACCGTGACCACACCCGGCTGGGGAGCCTTGCCGCCCAAGGCGCGCCCGAGTTTCCCGAGATCGCGCTGTTCGTGGTGCCCGCGGAATTCACCTTCGATCCGACCGAGCCGTGGGTGCTGCAACTGCTGGTCCAGCGCGTGGTGGCCACCCGGGAAAAAGCCTGGCTCACCTTCGATCTCGGCTACACGCTGCCGGACGCTTACATGAAACGTGAACCGGCGCCGCCGGTCCAACAGCAGGCCGCAGCGCGGCCTTCGGCGACCGAGGCGCCAGTCGCAGCAAGGATTGCGGCAGGAAACATTTTTACGCCTTCCGAAGACGACCCGCTGTGGATGAAGATCTGGCGCGGCGACGTCGTCAAGATCGCCACCACGGTGTTTGCACTCGGTGCGCTCACTCTGATCTTCTTCTTCCAGAATGCGCTGGTCCGCCGCCCCAAACTCTATGCATGGGTTCGCCGCTTCTATCTGCTCTTCATTCTGGTCTGGCTCGGCTGGTATGCGAACGCCCAGCTTTCGGTCGTCAACGTCCTGACCTTCGCGAACTCGTTGCTGACCGGGTTCAGCTGGGAATACTTCCTGTCGGCGCCGCTGATTTTCCTGCTGTGGGCCTCGATCGCCGCCGGACTCCTGTTCTGGGGACGCGGGCCATTCTGTGGCTGGCTTTGTCCGTTCGGGGCGCTGCAGGAGCTGCTCAACAACATCGCCCAGGCGGTGAAGATCCCGCAATACAGGCTGCCATGGGGCCTGCACGAGCGGCTGTGGCCGATCAAATACATCATCTTCCTCGGCCTGTTCGGCATGTCGCTCTACTCCACGGCATTCGCGGAGCAACTCGCGGAGGTCGAGCCGTTCAAGACCGCCATCGTCCTGAAGTTCGCGCGCGAATGGCCTTATGTCATCTACGCCTTGACGACGCTGTCCGCCGGCCTGTTCGTCGAGCGCTTCTTCTGCCGCTACATGTGCCCGCTCGGCGCCGCGCTGGCGATCCCCGGCCGCATCAGGATGTTCGAGTGGCTGCGTCGCTGGCCCGAATGCGGCTCGCCATGCCAGCGCTGCGCCAAGGAATGCCCGGTGCAGGCAATCCACCCCGAGGGGCACATCAACGTCAATGAGTGCATCTACTGCATGCATTGCCAGGAACTGTATTTCGACGACCACCGCTGCCCGCACATGATCCAGGTGCGGCTGAAGCGGGAGAAGCGCGACGCGCTGTCGTCACCCTCGATGCGCAGCGGCGGCAAGGGGCCGAACACCATCATCACCGCCGGCGGCAAGCCGATCAACCTGCCGACCGTCGATGCGATCACACCACCTGCAACCTGAAAGTCTCGGAGGCTATGATGAGCGACAACGAAAACGGAAAGAACGTCAGCCGGCGTACTCTGCTCGGAACGACCGCGGCGGCAGCGGGTGTGGGCCTCGCCGGTGGCGTTGGTCTCGGCACCGATGGCAAGGGATTTGTCACCGCTGCCGATGCGCAGACCAAGACGGCGGCGCCCCAAGCACCCGCCGCGCGCCCCGCGGTGCTGCAGAAAGCCGAAGTGGCGCCCGGCGAGCTCGACGAATATTACACCTTCTTCTCCAGCGGTCAGTCCGGCGAAATGCGTATCGTCGGACTTCCCTCGATGCGCGAACTGATGCGCGTTCCCGTGTTCAACCGCTGCAGCGCCACCGGCTGGGGCCAGACCAACGAAAGCCTGAAGGTGCTGACCGAGGGCCTGTTGCCCGAGACCCGCGAATTCCTGAAGAATCGCGGCGGCACCTACCTGAACGGCGATCTGCATCACCCGCACATCTCCTTCACCGACGGCACCTATGACGGCCGCTATGCCTTCATGAACGACAAGGCCAATACCCGCATCGCGCGGGTACGCCTCGATGTCATGAAGTGCGACAAGATCATCCAGCTGCCGAACCAGCACACCGTGCACGGCCTGCGCGTGCAGAAATATCCGCGCACCGGCTATGTCTTCGCCAACGGCGAGGATGGCGTGCCGCTGCCCAACGACGGCAAGATCCTCGACGATGCGAAGCAGTATCGCTCGATCTTCAGCGCGATCGACGGCGACACCATGAAGGTCGCCTGGCAGGTGATCGTCAGCGGCAATCTCGATAACGTCGATGCCGACTACCAGGGCAAGTACGCCTTCGCCACCTGCTACAACTCCGAAGAGGGCGTCACCCTCGCCGAGATGACCGCCAGCGAGCAGGACTGGGTCACCATCTTCAACATCAAGCGCATCGAAGAGGCGGTGAAGAAGGGCGACTTCAAGGAGATGAACGGCGTCCCCGTGATCGACGGCCGCAAGGGCTCGCCCTATACGCGCTATGTTCCGGTCTCCAACAGCCCGCATGGCATGAACACGGCGCCGGACGGCATCCATATCGTGGCCGCCGGAAAGCTTTCGCCGACCGTCACGGTGATGGACGTGCGGCTGTTCGACCAGCTGTTCGACGACAAGATCAAGCCGCGCGATGTCGTGGTCGCGGAGCCCGAACTGGGCCTCGGGCCCTTGCATACGGCCTATGACGGCAAGGGCAACGCCTATACGACGTTGTTCCTCGACAGCCAGGTCTGCAAATGGAACATCGATCTCGCCAAGCGCGCCTTCAAGGGCGAGAAGGTCGATCCGATCATCCAGAAGCTCGATGTGCATTATCAGCCCGGCCACAACCACTCGTCGATGGGGCAGACCAAGGAGGCCGACGGAAAATGGCTGATCTCGCTCAACAAGTTCTCGAAGGACCGCTTCCTCAATGTCGGGCCGCTGAAGCCTGAAAACGACCAGTTGATCGATATTTCCGGCGACAAGATGAAACTGGTCCATGACGGTCCGAGCTTTGCCGAGCCGCATGACGCCACCATCGTCCACCGCTCCAAGATCAATCCGATTTCGATCTGGGATCGCGCCGATCCATTCTTTGCCGATGCGGTCAAGCAGGCCAAGGCCGACGGGATCGACCTCGAGGGTGACTCCAAGGTCATCAGGGATGGCAACAAGGTCCGCGTCTACATGACCTCCACCGCGCCGGCCTTCGGTCTGGAGCAGTTCAAGGTCAAGCAGGGCGATCAGGTCACGGTCTACGTCACCAATATCGACGCGGTGGAAGATCTGACGCACGGGTTCTGCATCGTCAACTACGGCATCAACATGGAAGTCGCGCCGATGGCGACCGCCTCGGTGTCGTTCTCGGCGGATAAGGCCGGCGTCTACTGGTACTATTGTTCATGGTTCTGTCACGCCATGCACATGGAAATGAAGGGTCGCATGTTCGTCGAACCCAAGCCGTCGGCTTGAGACGGGGCCGACACGTGCTTTGCTTCTTACGCATCATTCCGGCGGCGATCTTCGCCGCCGGAATCCCGGGCTTCGCGGTTGCGGAGACGATCAGGGCTGCGCCGGAGCAGCCCCTGCAGGCGGTGCTGGACCGGGCGCAGGACGGCGACGTCATCGAGCTTGCACCGGGCGAATACAACGGCGCGATCAGGATCGACCGGCGCGTCGTCCTGGCTGGACGGCCGGGCGCGGTACTTGTCGGCACTGGCGCCCGCAATGTCGTTACCGTGACGGTGCCGGATGTCGCGATCCGGGGCGTGACCATCCGGGGATCCGGCCACGACCTGGAGACGATGGATTCGGGGGTGTTCCTGGAGAAATCAGCGGAACGCGCGCTGATCGAGAACAACCGGTTCGAAGGCAACCTGTTCGGGATCTATGTTCATGGCGCGTCGGGCTCGCGCGTGCTGCACAACATCATCGAAGGCGCGCGCGGCGGGCGGCTGCAGGAGGCCGGCAACGGCGTGTCGCTGTGGAATGCGCCTGATGTCACCATCGCCGAGAATACATTCCGCTACGGGCGCGACGGCATCTTCACCATCACCAGCCGCAAGGACCGCTTCATCAACAACCGCTTCGAGCAGGTGCGGTTCGCGGTGCATTACATGTACACCAACGACAGCGAAGTGAGCGGCAACGTCTCCGTCGGCAATCACGTCGGCTACGCCATCATGTATTCGAACCGGTTGACCATCCGCAACAACATCTCGGATCGCGACCGCGACCACGGCATGCTGTTCAACTACGCCAATTACTCGCAGATCGACCGCAATCGGGTCACCGGCGGTCCGCTCGACAGCATCGCAAGCAGCGAGGGCGAGGGTCCGGAGGACGAGCGCGGCATGGTGCCGGAGATCAAGCCCACCCCAGGTCTGCGCAGCGGACCGGATAAATGCGTCTTCATCTACAACACCAACCATAACAAGTTCAAGGACAACTGGTTCGAGGGCTGCGGCATCGGCGTGCATTTCACGGCCGGCTCAGAAGGCAACGAGATCACCGGCAACGCCTTCGTCGGCAACCGCAACCAGGTGAAATATGTCGGCACCCGCGACCTCGACTGGTCGAAGGGCGGTCGCGGCAACTACTGGAGCGACAATCCGGCCTTCGATCTCAATGGCGACGGCATCGCCGACACTGCCTATCGTCCGAACGATCTGGTCGATCGTGTGTTGTGGACCGCGCCAGCGGCGAAGGTTCTGATCAACAGTCCGGCGGTGCAGGTGCTGCGCTGGGCCCAGGCGCAGTTTCCCGCGCTCTATCCCGGCGGCGTCGTCGATACCCATCCCTTGATCGCGCCGCCGCCGAAACCAACGTCGAGCCGGAGCCTGCGATGACCGTGACTGTCGCCGTCAACGGCGTGGAAAAAAGCTACGGCGCGGTGAAGGCGCTGCGCGACGTCTCGTTCGACCTCGGGCCGGGACGCCTCAGTGCGCTGGTCGGTCATAACGGCGCCGGCAAGACCACGCTGATCAAATTGATGCTCGGTCTCATTCACGCCGAGCGCGGCGCGGTCCGCGTCCTGGGCGAGGATCCGGCGGCCGGCGAATTCTCGGCGCGCCGGCAACTCGGCTATCTGCCGGAAAACGTCGCGTTCAACGCCGCGCTGACCGGGCGCGAGACGCTGGCCTTCTATGCGCGGCTGAAGCAGATCAAGCCGGCCTCGGCGTGGCCGCTGCTCGATCGCGTCGGCCTGATGCATGCCGCCGATCGCAGGGTCGGAACTTATTCCAAGGGCATGCGGCAACGTCTGGGGCTGGCCCAGGCGCTGCTGGGACGGCCGCGCGTGCTGCTGCTGGACGAGCCGACGACGGGGCTTGACCCCGCGTTGCGCCAGACCTTCTATGAAATCCTCAACGAACTGCGCGACGACGGCGCCACCGTGCTGATCTCCTCGCATGCGCTCAACGAACTCGAGGACCGCGCCGAGCACGTCCTGATCATGAACCGGGGTCGTCTGGTGGCGCAGGGCACGCTGGCGGAACTGCGCTCGATCTCGCAACTGCCGATCCGGGTCTCGCTCGATCTCGCGCCCGGCGCCAACGGTGTCCCACCGGCGTGGATGAACGGATCAAGCGTCGCGAGCCCGCACGGTCGCGTCATGCTGGTGCCCGATGATTTCAGCAAGATGGAGGTGCTGCGGGCAGCAGTCAGCGACCCCTGCGTCACCAATATCGAGATCGCGGCGCCGACCCTCGATGACCTCTATGCTCATTTTCTTCGGGAGAATCCCGCGTGAGGAACGTCGTCATCATCGCCGCCAAGGAAATCAAGGAAGGCCTGCGCAATCGCTGGGTTCTGGCGACCACGCTGCTGCTGGCCGCGCTGTCGCTGTCCCTGACATTCCTCGGCAGCGCGCCGACCGGCAACGTCGGCGCCGGCGCGCTCGACGTGGTGGTGGTCAGCCTCTCCAGCCTCACCATCTTTCTGCTGCCGCTGATTGCGCTGCTGATCTCGCATGATGCCGTGGTCGGCGAGATGGAGCGAGGCACCATGATCCTGCTGCTCAGCTATCCCGTCGGCCGCTATCAGGTCCTGCTCGGGAAATTCTGCGGCCATGTCGCGATCCTCGCCTTCGCCACCGTCATCGGTTATGGCGCGGCGGCCGCAGCACTTGCCGTCACCGGCGCCTCGGTGCTGGCGGCAAGCTGGTATGCCTTCGCCTCCATGCTCGGGACCTCGATCCTGCTCGGCGCGGTCTTTGTCGCGATCGGGTATCTGATCAGCAGCATGGTCCGCGATCGCGGCACCGCCGCGGGACTCTCGGTGGGCATCTGGCTCTTGATGGTGCTGGTGTTCGACATGGGCCTGCTCGGCATCCTGGTGATCGACCAGGGCAGCATCATCTCGGCGCCGGTGCTCGAGGCGCTGCTGTTTCTCAATCCCACCGATCTCTACCGGCTGACCAATCTGACCGGGTTCAACGTCAGCCAGTTCGCCGGCATGGCGGGGCTGGCCGGAACCGCGAGCACAGGCGTCGGCGCGCTGCTGCTGGGCCTGGTGGCCTGGATCGCAGCTCCGCTCGGGCTTGCGACCGTGTTCTTTGCGCGGAGGGAACTATGACGCTGCGAATTCTTTGCGCCTTCGTCGTCACTCTATTCCTGGCCGGATGCAATCAGGATGCGGCCAAATCAGTGGTTCCGCCTCCGGTCGCGCTCAACAGCGATGCGATGGGCGTGTTCTGCGGCATGAACCTCATGGAGCATCCGGGTCCGAAGGGGCAGATCCTCACGGCGGGCAGGATCGACCCGTTCTGGTTCACCTCCGTTCGCGATACCGTGGCCTTCACCCTGATGCCCGAGCAGCCCCGCGATATCAGGGCGATCTATGTGTCGGACATGGCGCGCGCGGCAAGCTGGGACAATCCGGGGGCCACGAACTGGATCGACGCGCGCAAGGCCTTCTTCGTGATCGAAAGCCGCAAGAAGGGAGGCATGGGCGCGGCGGAGGCGGTGCCGTTCGGAAATCGCGAGGCCGCCGACGCGTTTGCCGCGGCGAATGGCGGCCGGGTCACGACGTTCACGGACATCCCGGGGGACTATGTGCTCGGCAGCGACGCGCCCGGCGACCAGAGCGAACAGGATCATCCGAACGTGCGGCTCAACTGACGAGGACCAGCCAATGCGCGATCACAATCTCACCCGCCGGCGCATGATCATCATTGCCGCGTGCGCAGCCGGATCGGCGTTCCTGACTGCCGGCCGAACCGCCGCCGCGGCAGGCGATCCCGTGCGCTGGCGCGGATCGGCGCTCGGCGCGCAGGTGTCCATCGAGATCCATCATCCGGACCGGGCCGAGGCTGAACGGCTGGTCGAGCGCTGTATCCAGGATGTGCGGCGGCTGGAGCGGCAATTCAGCCTGTACCGGGTCGACTCGGCGATCTCTACCCTCAACCGCACCGGCATTCTCGTCGCTCCCGACGCCGACATGGTGGCGCTGCTGAAGGCCTCGCTGTTGTTTGGCGAGATCACCGACGGAGCCTTTGATCCCACTGTGCAGCCGCTGTGGCAGCTCTATGCTGATCACTTCGCGTCCCAAAGCCCTGATAGCGAAGGGCCTTCACCGCTGAAGCTGGCCGACGCGCTGGCGAAGGTCGGCCGCAAGGGCCTGCTCGTGAGTGAGGAGCGTGTCGCTCTCGCCCGGCACGGCGCCGCGATCACCCTGAACGGGATCGCGCAGGGCTATGCCACCGACCGCGTGGTCGAGCGACTGCGTGCGGCGGGCCTGTCGACGACACTGGTCGATATGGGTGAGATCCGGGCGATCGGCGCCCGGCCCGAGGGCACGCCGTGGCGCGTCGGCCTTGCCGATCCCGAGCGGCCGGGCATGCTCACCGAAACCGTCGACCTCGTCGATCGCGCCGTTGCGACATCGGCAGGTGCCGGATTCCGATTCGATTCCGCAGGCCGGTTTACCCATCTGTTCGACCCAGCGACGGGACACAGTCCGCAGCGCTACCGCACGGTGACCGTCATCGCGCCAACCGCCACTGAGGCGGATGCGCTGTCGACCGCCTTCAGCCTGATGCCTTTGTCGCGGATCGAGGAGATCGTCGCCACGCGGCCGAACGTGCAGGCCCGCATCAACGCGTCAGATGAAACGCTGATCGTGGTTGGCGCTTGAGCGATGCCGTGCGTCCACGCGCAATCGATCCCGTTGGTCAAAGCGCGCGCACCGGGGCATGATCGCGGATCACATCCGGGACGATGAGGCATCACCTCGGGGCGTGCGCGTCGCCCGCGAGTGCTGGCCCGTGTCCGGGTGTTGGCAGCCTCACGCGCACCCTGAGCATCCGGTTTTTTTCCATCCGCGAGCCCGCGACCCTGCCGCAATGATCCCAGCGGCCGTCGGTTACCGCTGCATCCGGGGCAGTGCCCCGTAAAGGCACGGTCCCGGTCCACTTTAACCTGCGGACAAGACGTCGCCTTTCATAATGGGCGTCGGGCACGCCCTGAAGCGCTGTGCAACCGAAGTCGACGAGATCGCGAGACCGCCCTTGGAGTTCGATCCACAAACCGCGCTGGCCTATCATTTCGTGCAAGCGATGGTGAACGCCAGCCTGCTGCTGTTGAGCTGGTCGCAGGATCGCAAGAACAGCGCGCTTGGCTGGTGGAGCGTATCGCATGCGGTGGCTCCGGTCGCGTTCCTGGCCATGGGGATGAGCGTGGCCTTCGCCAGCCCCTGGCTGTTCGGGCTGGGCCAGGTGGTCCTGATCCTGCATTGGACCTTCATGCTCGTCGCGCTGCGGGTGAACGACCGACGCCGCTGGTTGCTCGCCGTCACGCCTCCGCTGCTGATCGCAGCCGCGGTCGTGCTCGGCGCCGCGGACCAGTTGACCATCATCGTCGCCTTCAAGTGCGTTTCGGTCGTGCTCGCGCTCGCGATCGGACGGGAGCTGTGGCTCGCCCGCGGCGATGCTCCGACGCTGCGCCTGCTGTTGATCGCTCTCGTCGTCGGCCACACGCTGGTGGTGACGATCTATATCTGGAGCGAGGCGGCGCATGCGATCCTGCTGGAGACGACGGCGTATGGCTCCGCCAATGCGCTGCTCTTCATCGCGCTGTCGAAGGCCAGCGTGGAGGCTGCGCTGCGCACCGCGGCGACCACGGACTCGCTGACCCGGCTCGCCAATCGCGGCGCCTTCCGCGCGCGGGCGCAATCCATCCTCGATCTCGCCCGGCAGGCGGGCCGGCCCGTCGCGCTGGTGATGTTCGATCTCGACCGCTTCAAGTCGATCAACGATCGATTCGGCCACCCCGCCGGCGACCACATACTGTGCGTGTTCGCCGAGATCGTCGGCGACAGGTTCCGCAAGAACGACGCGATCGGCCGATTGGGCGGAGAGGAGTTCGGCGCCGTCCTGGCCAACGTCACGGTCGACCAGGTGGTCGAGATCGTCGAACGCATCCGTTCCGCGTTTGCGACCAGCAACGTGGTCATGGACGGGTATTCGGTCGAGACCACGGTCAGCGCGGGCATCGTGCTGGATCGCAAGGCCGGCCGCGAACTCGACAGCCTGTTCGCGAGCGCCGACGAACTGCTCTATCGCGCCAAGACCGGCGGCCGCAATCGGTTGGAGCTCCGGGTGCTGCCCGAACACGGCGAGGCGCGCACGGAGGCGGCCATCGGCGTCGCGCCGCGCGCCGCAACTTTGGCGCCGGCCCAGGCCTGACGGTGGTGCATCCTGCTCCGCTGCGAGGCGGGCAGCTCCGCTTCACGCCGCGGCTGATCGATCGCGGCTTGGTCCGCGGCTCGCGAGAACGAGGATGTGTGTCTCGTCATTACGGGGCGAGGCGAAGCATCGAACCTCAGATGTGCAATTGCGCATCAGGGAATCTCGAGATTCCGGGTCTGGTCCTTCGGACCATCCCGGAATGAACTTGCAGGTGGGCAAAGCGGACGGAGCGCGCGAATGCGCCGCGTAGGCTTCGTGCCCACCATTCCCACGCAAGAGGTGGGCACCGCGCGCGAAGGGCGGGACTTAGCCCATCCTCCGGTCTTTTGACCGCATTCAGCCCGCGCGATTGGTCCCGATGGTCAAAGCGGGCGAACCGGGGCATGATCGGCGCTCACACAAGGAACGCCCGAATTGCCCTCCAAAACCATCGAAGAGCCTGCACGCCAGATTCCGGTCTATGGCGAATATGAGGTCGTCGTGCTCGGCGGCGGGCCGGCGGGCATCGCGGCCAGCGTGGCGGCGGCGCGCGCGGGGCGGCGGACGCTACTGATCGAGCGCTACGGTTTTCTCGGCGGCATGGGCACGGCCGCCGGCGTTACCAATTTCTGCGGGCTGCACGCCAATGTGCATGGCGAGATGCGCCGCGTGGTGCAGGGCATCGCGTCCGACCTGCTGGCGCGCCTCGATCGGCTCGGCGGCTTGAACGCGCCACATCTGGTCTTGGGAAAGATCCTGGCGCAGGCCTATGACACCGCAGCCTACAAGATCGCGGCCGACGATCTCCTGGCCGCGCACAAGGTCGATATCCTGTTCCATGCGCTCGGCGCCGGCGTGGTGATGCAAGAGGAGCGCCAAGCCGAGCGACGCATCGCAGCCCTGCTGGTCGAGACCAGGGCGGGCCGGCAGGCGGTGCGCGCCGGGATCTTCATCGATTGCTCCGGTGACGGCGACCTCGCGGCCTGGGCCGGCGCGCCGTTCGAGGTCGGCGACCATGACGGCGGCATGCTCTATCCCTCGATGATGTTCCGTCTCAACGGCGTCGATCCCGGCAAGGCCGGTGAGGCTTGGCGGACCATCCCCGCACTGATGCAGCAGGCGGAAGCCGCCGGCACGCATCGTTTTCCGCGCAAGGGCGCGATCGTGCGGCCGCAGCGCTCACCGGTCGAATGGCGGGTGAATGTCACCCAGCTTGCAGGCCCGGACGGGCGCGCCATCAACGGCCTCGAACCGGATGAACTGACCCGCGGCGAGATCGAGGGGCGGCGTCAGGCGGTGCAGGCGTTCGAATTCCTGCGGACCGTGCCGGGCTTCGAGAAGTCCTATATCGTCGATCTGCCGCCGCAGCTCGGCATCCGCGAGACGCGCCGGATCGTCGGCGACTACCCGCTGAGCCGCGAGGACGTACTCGGCTGTGCGTCGTTTCCGGATTCCGTCGGCGTCAATGGCTGGCCGATCGAGGCCCATGTCGCGGGCGACGTGATCTTCGAGTTTCCGCCGATCCCGGACTCGCGCGGCTTCAACGAACTGCCCTACCGGATGCTGCTGCCTCAAGGCGTCGACAATCTCCTGGTGGCCGGCCGCTGCGCCTCGACGACCCATGAGGGGCAGTCGGCGGCGAGGGTCTCGGGGGCCTGTTTCGCGATGGGGGAGGCGGCGGGCGTCGCCGCCGCGCTGTCGCTGTCCGGCAACACCAGCCCACGCCAGATTGCGGTTGAAAAACTGCAGCAAGTGTTGAAACAACAGGGGGCCTTCATCGGCCGCGACCAGGCGGTCCCGGAAGGCCTCTGAGCGGCCCTGAAATGAACAAGAAATTTGGAGGATACCGCATGCGGGCATTCACGCGACGCGTCATGATCGGTCTGCTCGCGGTTGCTGCCGCGGGAGCGGCGCGGGCGGACGAGCCACTGAAGGCGAAGGTCGGCGTGCTCAGGCTGTCGTCGTCGGCGCCGGTGTTCATCGCGCAGGACAAGGGCTACTTCCGCGACGCGGGGATCGAGATCGAGCTGAAATTCTTCGATGCGGCGCAGCCGATCGCGGTGGCGACCACGTCGGGCGACATCGATATCGGCATCACCGCCTTTACCGGCGGTCTGTATAACCTCGCCGGCAAGGGCACCCTGAAGGTGATCGGCGGCATGAGCCGGGAGAAGGCGGGCTATCCCCTGATCGGCTATTTCGCCTCCAATCAGGCTTACGCGAACGGCTTGAAGACGCCGAAGGATCTCGCCGGCAAACGCGTCGCCGTCACGCAGACCGGCTCCTCCTTCCATTATTCGCTGGGGCTGCTCGCCGACAAATATGGTTTCAAGCTCGCGGACATCAAAATCGTGCCGCTGCAGTCGCTGTCGAATGCGGCCGCGGCGCTGAAGGGCGAAACCGTCGACGCCGCGCTGCTGCCGATCACGACCGCGCGCAAGCTGATGGATGATGGCGGCGCCAAGCTGCTGGGCTGGGTCGGCGACGAGACGCCGTGGCAACTGGGCGCGGTCTTCGCCTCGCCGAAGACGCTGACCAACAAGCCGCTGGTCACCAAACTGCTGGCCGCGCTCGCGCGTGCCGACCGCGAGTATCACGACGTGATTCTGGCGTCGATCAAGGACGGCAAGGCTGAGATCACCGACACCACGAAGCCGCTGCTGGAGATCATCGCCAAATACACCAACCTGCCGGTGGAGCAGGTGGTCGGCAACTGCGCCTATATCGATGCCGACGGCAAGCTCGACGTCAGGAACGTCGACAACCAGATCAAATGGATGCAGGAGCAGGGCTTCGTCGACAAGGGCTTCGATGCCGAGGCGATCGTCGACCGGGACTATGTGAAGGCGGATTGATGTGATTGGCGCATTGCCGGGTTCCGTGGCTTCACCCTTCGAGACGCATCGCTTCGCGATGCTCCTCAGGGTGAGGTCTCAAATCCTCGTGGTAAGGAGCGCGGAACGCGCGTCTCGAACCATGAGGCCGTGTGCCTGCATCTGCGATAGACCAACTGGAACGGCTGGATGGACCTGATCGCCGACCATATCAGCCACCGTTTCGGCGCGCTCGACGTGCTCGATGCCGTCTCGTTGGAGGTCGCGGCCGGCGAGGTGGTGGGGATCGTCGGCCCGTCCGGTTGCGGCAAGAGCACGCTGTTGTCGATTCTCGGGGGTCTGTTGCGCCCGGCCTCCGGGGCCGCCGAACTGCGCGGCGCCCCGCCGGCCGGCAGCCTCAACCCGCTGACCTTCGTGTTCCAGGATTTCGCGTTGCTGCCCTGGTGCACGGTGGAGGCCAATGTCGAATTTCCATTGCTGCATGTCGGACTGGCGCCGGCCGGGCGGCGCGCGCTGGTCGACGATGCCTTGCGCCGCACCGGGCTCGCCGATTTCCGCGGCGCTTACCCGAAGCAGCTGTCGGGCGGCATGCGCCAGCGTGTCGGCATCGCCCGCGCGCTTGTCGTGCGCCCCGCGATCCTGCTGATGGACGAGCCGCTGTCGGCGCTGGATTCGCAGACCCGCGAATTGCTGATGGAGGATTTCATCGGCCTCTTGGCGGATGGCGCGATGGGCGCGGTCTATGTCACGCATAATCTCGAGGAAGCGGTACGGCTGGCCGACCGCATCGTGGTGCTGTCGCGGCGACCGGGGCGGGTTCGCGAGGTCGTTGCCATCCCGATGACGCGCGGCGAGCGCGGCGCGATTGGGGCCCGCGAAAAACTTTTGTCGCTGCAGAACGAACTGTGGTCCCTGATCCGCACCGAGGCGATCGACGCCGAGCGCGAGGTGCAGCATGCTTGACCGTGCGCCGGCACCGTCAGCCGAGACCGGGACGCCGACGCGCCCGGTCGCGTTTCGCGGGGCGGGCTTCGCGCCGGTGGCAAACCGATATGCCGGCTGGGCGGCGCTCGCGCTCGTGATCGCGCTCTGGCAGGCCGCTGGAAGCCTCGCGCTGGTCAACCCGCTGTTCCTGCCGACGCCGTGGGGCATCGCGCGCGCGATGTATCGGCTCGGTGCAAGCGGCGCGCTCTGGCATCATCTGTCCTGGTCTGTCATGCGGATCGGCACCGGCTGGATCATCGGCACGACGGCCGGCGTCATCACAGGCTTTGCGATCGGGCTGTCCAGCCAGGCGCGCAGCGTCGGCATCACCTTCATCTCGGCGCTGTTCCCGATCCCGAAGATCGCGCTGCTGCCGTTGCTGATTCTCTGGCTCGGGATCGGCGAGCAGCCGAAGATCGCGACCATTGCGCTCGGCGTGTTCTTCTCCACCGCGATCTCGGTCTATAGCGGGGTCGACGCCGTGCCGCGCAATCTCATCCGCATGGCGCAGAGTTTCAACGTGCCGTTTTCGACCATCGTGCGCCGCGTGATCTGGCCCGGCGCGTTGCCGTCCATCCTGGCCGGTTTCCGCATCACCGCGTCGGTGGCGCTGCTGCTGGTCGTCAGCGCCGAGATGATCGGCGCCGAATATGGCATCGGGGCATTCGTGCTGCAGGCCGGCAATCTGATGCAGACCGATCAGCTGCTGGCGGGGGTCGTGATCCTGTCGCTGTTCGGGCTCGCGGTCGGCAAGCTGATCAACCTGCTGGAAACCCGGCTGTTGCACTGGCGCTAGCTACGGGCCCGTTGCTCCCTCGGCCGGCGGAAACACGACGCGATCGTCGGTGCGGCAATAGCGGTCCGCGAACATGCGGCCGATCGGGTGGTAGCGGTCCATATGGACCCGCATCGTGGCGGGATCCCACAAGTCGTCGCGAATGTGGAAGGTGACGCCTTCGCCCATGATCAGCTGGCGCGTCGCGTTGACGTCGATGGTCTTCCAGGTCTTGCATTCCATCGCCCAGGGCGCATCGGCGAGACGTGGCACCCCGATCCTGGTCGACGGCGCCAGCTTCAATCCGAGATAATCGGGCTCGCCGACCTCGGGCGGAAAATCGCCGCTCGACTCGTGCATGGCGAGCGCCAGCGGTTCGTCGGCGAGGTTGACCACGAACTCGGCCGTCCGTTCGATGTTGGCCACGGTATCCTTGGCGCGGCCGTCGGGCCGCGCGTTGGCGCCGAACATGCACAGTGGAGGGTCTTCACAAAACACGTTGAAGAAGCTGAACGGCGCGGCATTGACCACGCCGGTTGGCCCGATCGTCGTCACCCAGGCGATCGGCCGCGGCAGCACGAAGCCGGTCAGCACCTTGTAGCGTTCGCGCTGCGTCAGTTGGCCCGGCGTGTATTCCATGATGTCTTTGTCGTTGTGCGAGATCTGTCGTTGACAAACCTCGCCCCGCTTGCGGGGAGAGGTCGGCGCGAAGCGCCGGGTGAGGGGGACACTCCACGAACTCCGAATTTGCGGAGACTCCCCCTCACCCCGACCCTCTCCCCGCAAGCGGGGCGAGGGAGAAGCAAGCTACGCCATGCTCAGCTCGTGGCGGCCGACCACCATCCAGTGCACTTCATCGGGACCGTCGGCGAAGCGCAGGTGGCGCACGTCGGTGTACATTTCGGCGAGCGGGGTCCATTGCGAGATGCCGGTGGCGCCGTGCATCTGGATCGCCTGGTCGATGATCTTGCCGGCGCGCTCGGGCACCATGGCCTTGACCATGCTGACCCAGACGCGGGCCTCCTTGTTGCCGAGCACGTCCATCGCCTTGGCGGCCTTCAGCACCATCAGCCGCATAGCCTCGATCTCGCAGCGCGCCTGCGCGATGATCTGCAGGTTGCCGCCGAGATGGGCGATCTTCTTGCCGAAGGCTTCGCGGGTCAGGCCGCGCGCGACCATCAGGTCGAGCGCCTTTTCCGCCTTGCCGATCGTGCGCATGCAGTGATGGATGCGGCCGGGTCCGAGCCGAACCTGCGAGATCTCGAAGCCGCGGCCTTCACCGAGCAGGATGTTGTCCTTCGGCACCCGGACATCGTTGAAGCGCAGATGCATGTGCCCGCGCGGGGCATGGTCGTGGCCGAACACGTGCATCGGTCCGATGATCTCGACGCCGGGGGTGTCCTTCGGCACCAGGATCTGCGACTGCTGCTTGCTCGGCGCCGCGTCGGGATTGGTCTTCACCATCACGATCATGATCTTGCAGCGGGGGTCGCCGAGGCCGGAGATGTAGTACTTCTCGCCGTTGATCACCCATTCGTCGCCGACGAGTTTTGCTGTGGTCGAGATGTTCTTGGCGTCGGACGAGGCGACATTCGGTTCGGTCATGGCATAGGCGGAGCGGATCTCGCCGGCGAGAAGCGGCTTCAGCCATGCCTCCTTCTGCGCCTTGGTGCCGACCCGCTCCAGCACTTCCATGTTGCCGGTGTCCGGCGCCGAACAGTTCATGGTTTCGGAAGCGAGCGGATTCTTGCCGAGTTCCGAGGCGATGTAGGCGTAATCGAGGTTCTTCAGGCCGTCGCCGGTCTCAGCGTCAGGCAGGAAGAAATTCCACAGGCCTTCCTGCTTGGCCTTCGCCTTGGCCTTCTCCAGCACCTCGATCTGGCCTGATGTAAAGCTCCAGCGATCGGTCTTGCTCTGGCCGAGCCGGTAGAACTCGACCGACATCGGCTCGACGGTATCCTTGATGAACTTCCTGACATGGTCGTAAAGCGGCTGGGCCTTGTCCGACATGCGCAGGTCGTTGAGCTCGTCGCCCGGGTTGAGGCCGTAGGCGGTCGTGCGCGGCACGTAGGTATGGTAATTCATGGCAATCCTCCCGGTCGCGCCGATCGTCGTCGTGGCCCGTCATCGAACGGGCGATCTGAAGCGCATGTTGCGGACAATCTAGACGGCTGCGCGCCCTTCGCACAAGCGCGGGACCCGTACAGTCTCATGCCGCTCGGTGGAATTATGCGCGGCGTTGAACGACGGGCGGCGCGGAGAGTGCGATCTACAGCACGGGCTGATGCACCAAGGTGCACCTTCTTCGTCGTCCCGGCCTTGAGCCGGGACCCATACCGCGCGATCTATCGGTGAGGTCGTATGTCTGATGGGTTCTTCAACGTGAAGGCCGGTGGTTATGGGTCCGGGCCTTCGCCGGGACGACGACAGACAACTGCCTCACGCGTTGCCGCGGTCCTCGCGGAACAGGTCGAGCTTCTGCTGCACCGGACGATCGGAGAATGAGAACAGCACGGCGTCGTCGTCGGCTTCGTGCGTGACCCATTGCCAACTCGGCACCACGAACAGGTCGCGCGGGCCCCATTCGAAGGTCTGCTCGCCGATCCGCGTGCGTCCGCGCCCCTCGATCGCCGCGAACACGGTGGCGTCGGTGGACCGATAGCGCGCGGTGGTGAAGCCTTTGGGCAGCAGCTGGATGAAGGTGCCGATGGTCGGCATCGCGAAGTCGCCGGTCTCGGGGTTGGTGAATTTCAGCTTCAGCCCGTGGCAGGCGTCCCAGTCGCCGCGCGTCTTGGCCTGCTCGAGGGCTTCGCGCGTGTAGGCGTAGGGATAGTTGAAGATCGGCGAGGTCTTCGATGACGGCTTGGCGTCGACCGGCAGCAGATTATGGCCGTAGCGGGCAAAGCTGTCGCCGGCGGGGCGGGCGATGGTCTGCTGGTCCTGCTGCGATCCTTCCGCGAAGGAGGCATCGAGGAACTGGACCAGCGGAATGTCGAGCCCGTCGAGCCAGAACATCGGCGCGGAGGTTTCGTTGCCGTGATCGTGCCAGGTCATCGACGGCGTGATCACGAAATCGCCCGGCTCCATCAAGGTTCGTTCGCCGTCGACGGTGGTGAAGGCGCCCTTGCCTTCGAGGATGAAGCGCAGCGCCGACTGGCTGTGGCGATGGGCCGGCGCGATGTCGCCGGGAATCACCATCTGGATTCCGGCATAAAGCGAGGTCGTGATTTTGGATTGTCCGCGCAAGCCCGGATTTTCCAGGATCAGCACGCGGCGTTCGGCTTCCTTGGCGGTGATCAGCTGGCCGGCTTCCATCATGTAGGCGCGCACCGCGTCGAACTTCCACAGGTGAGGCCGGCAGGCGCTTTTCGGCTCTGATGTGATCAGGTCGCTCATCACGGTCCAGAGCGCGGTGAGATTCTCGCCGTCGATCTTCTTGTAGAACGCCTCGCGTTCCGGTGTTTTCAGCGCGGCAACCATGGCGAGCCTCCCGTCGATCGATCTTTGTGCTTCTCGATTGACAGTATACTGACAATATGATCACGTCAACGGAAACGCCGATCACAGAGTTGCTCGAGGGGAGGCTTCAATGAAGCTGCATGGCTATTTCCGTAGCAGCGCGTCCTACCGGGTTCGAATCGCGTTGAACCTGAAGGGCCTGTCCGCGCAACACCTGCCCCACCATCTGCGCAAGGGCGAGCAGCGCGCGCCGGACTATCTCCGTCTCAACCCGCAGGGCCTGGTTCCAACGCTGGAGGACGACGCCGGCACGGTCCTGACCCAGTCGCTCGCCATCATCGAATGGCTGGAGGAAACCCATCCGGAACCGCCGCTGTTGCCGAAGGATCCGCTGCGCCGCGCCAAGGTCCGCGCCTTCGCGCAGGTGCTCGGCTGCGATACCCACCCGGTGCAGAATCTGAAGGTGCTGGCGCGCCTGCGCCAGCTCGGGCTGCCCGAGGAGCAGGTGACCGAGTGGGCTGCCTGGGCCAATCGCGAGGGGCTTGCGGCCTGCGAAGCCCTGCTCGCGGACGAGCCGGGTCCGTTCTGCTTTGGCGCCACGCCGACCCTTGCCGATACTTGCCTGGTGCCGCAGCTCGGCAACGCGCGGCGCTTCGGAGTCGATGTCGCGGCCTATCCGCGGCTCTTGCAGGCGGAAGTCGCCGCGAAGGCGATGAAGGCGTTTGCCGATGCCGCGCCGGAGCGCCAGATCGATGCCGAGTAAGCCTCTCTCCCTGACGATGGACGCTGTTTATACCAAGCCGGGCTACCTGTTCCGGCGGATGCAGCAGATTGCGGTCGCGATCTTCATGGAGGAATGCAGGGCGTTCGACCTGACGCCGGTGCAATATGCCGCGCTGGTGGCGATCCAGACCCATCGGGGTATCGATGCGACGCGGCTCTCGGCGGTGATCGCATTCGATCGCTCCACGCTCGGCAACGTCATCGAGCGGATCGAGGCCAAGGGCCTGGTCGAACGCAAGCCGTCACCTGACGACAAGCGGATCAAGCTGCTCTATCTCACCCGGTCCGGCGCCGCGCTGTTGAGCGAGATCGTGCCGGCGGTCGATCGCGCCCAGGCGCGGATGCTGCAGCCGCTGAAGCCGGCCGATCGCAAAACGCTGATGGCGCTGCTGTCGCAGCTGGTCGATCTCAGCAACGAATCCTCGCGGGTGCCGTTGCGCGCGGAAGACGCGCTGGAACATCTGGGGAAGTCGAGCTGAGCGCAGCGTAGGGGCGAGGGACGTAAGATCCTCCCCGTCGTCCCGGCCAAGCGAAGCGCGAGCCGGGACCCATAACCACAGCTGTTTATGTTGCCTAAGGCTGGAGCCGCAGCCCGCTCTCGCGACGCGCTCTGGTGGTTATGGATCCCGGCCTTCGCCGGGATGACGCCGAGTATGTTGAGGCCAAACACCCTAGATCCGCATCACCGCCTGGCGGTCGATCTTGCCGGTGCCGGTCTTCGGCAATTCCGCGATGAAGGCGATCTCGCGCGGATATTTGTACGGGAGCAGTTTCGCCTTGACGAAATCCTGTAGGTGCCTGGTGGTGTTGCGCTCATCGAAGTCGCTCTTGCTCATCACGACGACGGCTTTCAAGGTCATGCGCCGGTCCGGCAGCTCCGCCGCATAGACAGCGCATTCGCGGACATCGGGGTGCTCAGCAAGACACAGTTCGACCTCGAGCGGATAGACCCACTGGCCCGAGATCTTGATCAGGTCATCGGCGCGGCCGCGGAAGAAGTGGAAGCCGTCCGCATCACGGACGAAGCGGTCGCCGGTATAGATCCAGCCGCCCTCGCGGATGGTCTCCGCTGTCTTGTCGGGCCGGTTCCAGTACAGCGGCGTGTTGGAATCGCCGCGCACCCACAGGATACCCTCCTCGCCGTCGGCGACCTCCCGGCCGTCCTTGTTCTTCAGCAGGATTTCATAGCCGGGCACGCGCAGGCCCGCCGCGCCGGGCTTCTTGTTGTCCTCGCGATTGCAGAGATAGACGTGCAGCACCTCGGTCGAGCCGAGCCCCTCGACGATCTCGAGTCCGGTGAGCGCCTTCCAGCCGTTGAAGACCTCGGCGGACAGCACCTCCGCAGCCGAAATTGCCAGGCGCAACGATGAGAAGTCGGTGTCGGCGGCGCCGTCTGCCTTGGTCAGTGATGTGTAGAGCGTCGGCAGGCCAAAAAACACGGTCGGGCGAAAGCGCGTGATGGCGTCGAAGATCGTCGCCGGCTTCGGCTGTCCCGGCAACAGCAAGGTCGCAGCGCCTGCCGCGAACGGGAAGGTGATGGAATTGCCGAAACCATAGGCGAAGAAGATTTTCGGCACCGAGAAGCAGATGTCGTCAGGTGTGAGCTTCAGGAGATCGCGCGCGAAGGCCGCGTTGCTGTAGGCCATGTCGTGCTGCAGGTGGACGATGCCCTTGGGCCGTCCGGTCGAGCCCGACGAATACATCCAGAACGCCATGTCGTTGCGGTGCGTATCGGCCTCCGCAAGCTCGGCCGGGAAGGCTTTCAGCCATGGATCCGCAGTGATCGATTGCGGGGCGGCACTGGCGCCGGCCTCGCCGTTGACGACGATCAGCGTGCGCAGCGCGGTGTCCGTGCAGGCCTGGGCATCGAAGCGGGCCGTGAACTCCGCGTCCGTCACCGCAACCGTCGCTCCGGAATCGGCGAGATAGAACTGCAGCAGGTCCGGCGGCGTCAGCGTGTTGATCAGGAGCGGCACGAAACCCGCGCGCACCGCGCCGAAGAACGCCGCCGGATAGGCCGGCGTATCGTCGAGGAACAGCAGCACGCGGTCGCCGCGGGCGAGGCCGAGCGAGGCGAGGCCATGGCCCCAGCGACAGGCGGCGGCGCACAACTCGGCATAGCTCAGAGTTCCGGCCGGCCCGATCAGCGCCGGCTTGTCGCCGCGACCATGCGCGAGGTTGTCGAACAGGATGTGGCTGGCGTTGTAGATCTCCGGAACCGCAAAGCCGATCTCACGGGCACCTGCGCTGTCGGGAGGGACCTGGTCTGATATCTCAGGAATCATTATTGCTGGCTCCCGCCTTGTTTCGAGGCCTCATAGCGCGCCATGAATAGCGGCGACATCGCCCGCAGTCGCGTGGTGTCGATCCGTCCCGAACGGGTGATGTAGCTGTAGGCGAAGTCCATCGCATCGAGCTGCATGTGCACAGGGAACCGCTCGTACCAGTCGGCGCTGGTCCGCGCCGCGCGGACCAGCTTCTGCACGATCGGCTTGCGCTCGGTCTGATAGCGCGCGAGCCCGGCGCGGACGTCGGTCTCGGCCTCCAGCGCCTTGGCCAACGCGATCGCATCCTCGATCGCCAGCCGTGTGCCCGAGCCGATCGAGAAATGCGCGGTATGCAGCGCGTCACCGAGCAGCACCAGGTTGCCGAACGACCAGTGCTCGTTCCAGATCCACGGGAAGTTGCGCCACACCGATCGGTTCGAGATCAGGGGATGGCCGTCGAGGGTCGCGGCGAACACCTGTTCGCAGATCGCCTTGGACTCCTCGATGCTCTTGTCGGCAAAGCCATAGGCCTGCCAGGTCGCGCGGTCGCATTCGACCAGGAATGTGCTCATCTCGGGGGAATAGCGATAATGGTGTGCGTTGAAGCTGCCGAGGTCGGTCTCGACAAAAGTCTGCGACAGGGTCTCGAAACGCCTGGTCGTGCCGTACCAGGCGAACTTGTTGCTGGAGTAGGACAGCGAGCTGCCGAAATCGCCCTCGAAACCGCGGCGCACCAGCGAGTTGAGGCCGTCAGCGGCGACGATGAGGTCATAGCCGGCGAGTTGATCCAGCGACTGCACCTGCGTGCCGTAGCGCGGTTCGACGCCTGCGGCATGCGCGCGCCCCTGCAGCAGGTTCAACAGTGCGAGGCGACCGATCGAGGAGAAGCCGACGCCGTCGATCTCGACCTTCTCACCACGCAGGTTCAGCGTGATGTTGGTCCAGCTCTCCATATGCGGCGTGATCGCGTCCACCGTCTCGGGATCATCGGCGCGCAGGAATTCCAGCGCCTGGTCCGAGAACACCACGCCAAAGCCCCAGGTGACGCCGGCGGGGTTTTGTTCGAACAGGTCGACCTGCGCCTCGGGATGGCGCCGCTTCCAGAGATAGGCGAAGTAGAGTCCTCCCGGACCTCCGCCGAGTACGGCGATGCGCACGCAATCCTCCCCTTGGATTGGAGTCGTGTTATTGACAGTATACGGTCAATTGGAGCCAAGACTAGTCCGCCCGGGCCGCCCGCGCCAGAGGAATTCTTGGCTCTCATTCGGATTGATCAAGCCCGGCAGGGTACCATGCCTCCTGCAAGCGCTACCGGCCGATCGCTGCGGCGACCTGCGACGCCAGCGATTCCGCTGGCAGCCGACGAGGTACGGCGCGAAACGCCGGGTTATCTCGGTGCGGTCACACCTTGACCATCCGCTTGCCGCGGTTCTCGCCGGCCAGCAATCCGATCAACGCCTTCGGCGTATTCTCCAGACCGTCGATGACGTCCTCCTGGACCTTCAACTGGCCCGAGGCGACCCAGCCCTGCAGGTCGACCAGCGCCCGATCTCGTTCCTTCATGTAGTCCAATACGACGAAGCCCTGCATCACCAGCCGCTTCACCACGATCAGGCCGGGAACGCCGCGCGGGCCGGTCGCAGACGGTGCGCCGTCATACTGCGAGATTGCGCCGCAGCAGGCGATGCGGCCGTAATTGTTCATCTGCGGCAGACAGGCTTCGAGGATCTCGCCGCCGACATTGTCGAAATAGACGTCGATGCCCTTCGGCGCCGCGGCGCGCAGCGCCTTGAACAGCGCGCCGTCCTTGTAGTCGACCGCGGCATCGAAGCCGAGTTCCGCGGTGAGCCAGTGGCACTTGTCCTTGCCGCCGGCGATGCCGACGACGTGGCAACCCTTGATCTTGGCGATCTGGCCGACGATGGAGCCGACGGAGCCCGCGGCCGCCGAGACCACGACGGTTTCCCCCGCCTTCGGCTTGCCGATGTCGAGCAGTCCGAAATAGGCGGTCAGCCCGGCGATGCCGTAGACGCTGAGCAGGTAGGTCAGGGGTTCGATCCTCGGCATCCTGGTGAGATGCTTCGCCGGCAGCGCCGCGTAATCCTGCCAGCCGGTATCGGCGAATACGATGTCTCCGGGTGCGAGGCCTTCCGCCTTCGACGACACCACTTCGGCGATGCCGCCGCCGGCCATCACCGAGTTCGCCTCCACCGCCGAGCGATAGGTGGCGCCATGCATCCAGGCGCGGTTGGCGGCGTCGAGCGAAATGTAACGGACCCGCAGCAGCGCCTCGCCGTCCTTCGCCTCGGGCATCGCCGCCTCCGACAGTTTGAAGTGCTCCGGACCGAGCTTGCCTGTGGGCTTTTCGATCAACAGGATCTGGCGGTTGCTGGTGCTGGTCATGGTGCGTAATTCCCCGGACATTTGACGTTTATTGTTGCAGCCGCGCGCATAGCAAATGTGCAGCGCAAACATTGTCGGCGCGTGCAGGCTAATCGGGGCGTGCGTATTCCACAACCGGAACATGTTGGCAAATGGATCGGATCCGGGAAGCCTGTTGCGCGGCTGCCAAAATCTGCCACACTTGAAATTGCCGGAGCTTGCGGGGGTCCAAAAATGTCGAACAGGTTTACGCAATACATCCTGATTGCGATGGTGCTTGGCATCGTGATGGGCGCGGCGATCTTCAACTTCCTGCCCGACAGCCGTGTCGAACTCGCCGCCGACATCAACCTGATCGCCATGCTGTTCCTGCGCCTGATCAAGATGATCATCGCACCCCTGGTGTTTGCAACCCTGGTCGGCGGCATCGCCCATATGGGCTCCGGCGCCAAGCTCGGCCGCATCTTCGCCAAGACCATGGGCTGGTTCGTCAGCGCCTCCTTCGTCTCGCTGCTGCTTGGCCTCGTCATGGTCAATCTGTTGCAGCCCGGCTCCAATTTCCCAGGGACCCTGCCGGACAAGGCGCAGTCGACGGGCCTGCCGGTGTCGGCGTTCTCGATCGAGAAATTCCTCACCCATCTGATCCCGACCTCGATCGCCGACGCGATGGCGCAGAACGAGATCCTGCAAATCGTGATTTTCGCGGTGTTCTTCTCGGTCGCCATGGGCGCCTTGCCGGAGCGGTCGAAGCCGCTGCTGGCGCTGATCGACGATATCGGCCACATCATGCTGAAGGTGACGGGCTACGTCATGCTGTTCGCGCCGCTCGCGGTGTGGGCGGCGATCACGGCGACGGTCGCCAAGAACGGCCTCCTGGTGCTGTGGAAGCTGATCGTGTTCATGGGCGGCTTCTATCTCTCGCTCGCGATCCTGTGGGGCATCCTGGTGGTGGTCGGCTTCATCGTCATCGGCCCGCGCTACAGCCATCTGCTGAAGCTGATCCGCGAGCCCCTGATGATCGCGTTTTCGACGGCGAGTTCGGAGGCCGCCTATCCGAAGACGCTGGAGGGCCTCAACCGCTTCGGCGCCTCGTCGCGGATCTCGAGCTTCGTGCTGCCGCTCGGCTATTCCTTCAATCTCGACGGCACGATGATGTATTGCACCTTCGCCAGCATCTTCATCGCGCAGACCTACAAGATCGACATGTCGCTCGGCACGCAGCTTGCGATGCTGGCGACCTTGATGATCACGTCCAAGGGTGTCGCGGGCGTTCCCCGCGCCTCGCTGGTGGTGATCGCCTCGACCCTGTCCCAGTTCGGCATCCCCGAGGCCGGGCTCCTGATGATCATGGGCATCGATACGTTCCTCGACATGGGCCGCAGCGCCACCAATGTGATCGGCAACTCGCTGGCCACCGCGGTGGTGGCGAAGTGGGAAGGCGAACTCGGGCCCGAGCACGCGCTGGGTCCGTCCGATGCGGTGCCGCCCGACATGATTCCGGGCGAAGTTCCGGCAATGGCCGGTCATTGACGGGAGCGGTTCATGTGCAGATCGCTCAAAGCGGGCGTCCCCTTGCTGGCCGCGTGCCTGCTCGCGACCGCCGCGATCGCGCAAGGCGCGGGCGAGGGGCTGAGCCCGACGCTGGCCAGCATCAAGAGCCGACATGTCGTGCATCTCGGTTATCGCGAGAGTTCGCCGCCGTTCTCGTTTCTCGATCAGGCCAACCGCCCGATCGGATACAGCCTCGAGCTCTGCGAGGCCATCGTCGAGGAGATCGGGGCCGAGGTCGACGAACCCGAACTCAAGATCGACTACGTCAAGGTGACGTCAGATGATCGCATCCCCGCGGTCGTGCAGGGCAAGGTCGATCTCGAATGCGGATCGACCACGGCCAATGCCGAGCGCGGCAAGCAGGTCGCGTTCTCGCCCCTGATCTTCGTGGCCGGCACCAAGCTGATGGTGCCGAAGGGTTCACAGCTCGCGTCGGTCGCCGATCTCAAGGGCAAGGCCGTGGTGGTGACCAAGGGCACCACCAACGAACAGGCGATGCACAACGCCGACAAGAAGTTCTCGCTCGGCATGACCATCCTGGTGGCGCCGGACCACGAACAGTCCTATCAGATGCTGGTCGACGGCAAGGCCGATGCCTTCGCCACCGACGACATCCTGCTCTACGGGTTGATCGCGCGGCACAAGTCGCAGGACAAGTTTCGCGTCGCCGGCGATTATTTGTCCTATGATCCCTACGGCATCATGTTCCGCAGGGGCGAGCCGCAACTCGCGGCCGTGGTCGAGCGCGCCTTCCACAAGCTCGGCTCCAATCACGACCTGATTCCGCTCTACAACAAATGGTTCGTCGGGCGGCTGCCGACCGGCGAACGGCTCAATGTCGCGATCTCGCCGCAACTCGAGGAAGCGTTCCGGGTGCTCGATAACTCCCCGGCCGGGAATAATTAGGCCTATCCGTCGCCCCGGCGAAGGCCGGGGCCCATACGCCGCGGCCTCTCGGTACGGGCGATGGTCGCATGATATGGCCAATGGTGGTTATGGGTCCCGGCCTTCGCCGGGACGACGCGCGGATTGTGCGTCGAATTCGAACACCTTGTCCAGGGCCGCCGCGTAGGCCGCGTCGACCAGATCGGGATGAAAGCTCGCCAGCTGCTCCATCATCACGCCCGCATTGATTTCGAGGACCTGCCAACGGCCGCCGGCCCTGACAAGGTCGACCGATCCGAAGCGAAGCCCGATCGCGTGGGCGGCCTTGACGGCGAGCCGGACGCACGCCTGTCGTGTGTCGCCCTGCTCCAGCAGAACCGGGCGGGCGCCCGTATCGAGATTGTGGCGCCAGTTCAGGACCTGCCGCTGTCCCACGGGCATGATCGTATCGAGTTCGGATTTGGTCCGGCCGCGAACGAGGTCCGGCAACACGACAGAGCGCTGCGCGGCGGGCGTGGCGGCGATCGCAAGTTCGAGCAGGGTCTGCCTGCCGTCGCCCGTGACCGCGGGGCGGTTCTTGCCGTAGACCACGAGGGCGACGTCGTCGAGTACGACGACGCGCACCTCGTCCTCGATCGCGAGGTAGGGCGAAATGGCGAGGCTCGCGTGCGTGGTGAAGATGTCCTGGACCGCCAATTCGAGCTGCGGTCGGCACGACACCAGGAAAACCGATCGGCCCGACGTCCCCTCATTGGGCTTGACCACGATCCCTGCGGGATGCTGCGCCAGAAGCTGCAGCATCGCACTCCATGAGCCGTCGGGCGCCATGTGGGCCTGGAGCCTGGGATTGAGAAACAATGTGTGCGGAACGCAGGTGACGCCGGAATGCGCAAGGATGTCGGCGGTCGCCGCCTTGTCATTGGCGACACCGCGCGCAACCGCACTGTTCAGTCCGACGTCATAGCCGAATACGAGGTGCCGCCTGGCGCCCCTCTGCATCACGATCAGCCAGCCGTCCGACCGGATGTCGACGGTGATCGCGTGCCGCTCGCCATAGCGGCGGACTGCGTCAACGAAGACCCGTTGAGGATTGGTCATCGGGGCACTCACTCAGTGGATGGCTGCCCTGCGGTAGCCGCAACCCTGAAACGGCGCAGCACGGCGGCGGGGCGGCCTGGAAGCATTGGTTCGCGCTCTGGCGCCGGTGCGGAACAAAAATGCTGCATGAGCGTGCTGCAGGGCAAGGAAATTGCGTTGGGTGTGACCATCATGACGGTTAACGCGTCTCAATCAATCGCGCCATGCATTCCGCGCTCGCAATTGTGCGTTGCGGCACGTTGATTATCTCGGCAATTCGCGTAGATCAGCTCGGAAATCGTCGCCTTTTGCGGCCGTTTGGCTGCCGTAGCGGGCGAAACGTTACCGTCTTTCCCCGATCCGCCATTTGGATGTCAGGCATATCATGAGCGCGTTTTATCGAGAGAAGGTTCTTGCCGTCCAGCACTGGACCGACACGCTGTTCAGCTTCAGGGCCACACGCGATGCCGGCTTCCGCTTCCAGAACGGCCAGTTTGCCATGATCGGCCTCGAAGTCGACGGACGCCCACTGCTGCGCGCCTACAGCATGGCCAGCGCCAATCACGAGGAAGAGCTCGAGTTCTTCAGCATCAAGGTTGCCAACGGCCCGCTGACCTCGCGACTGCAGAAGATCAAGGAAGGCGACACCATCCTGGTCGGGCGCAAGGCCACCGGCACCCTGGTATCGGACAATCTGATCCCGGGCACCCGGTTGCTGCTGCTCTCGACCGGTACCGGGCTCGCGCCCTTCGCCAGCCTGATCAAGGACCCAGACGTCTACGACCGGTTCGAGACCATCGTGCTGGTCCATGGCTGCCGCCAGGTCTCCGAGCTGGCCTATGGCGAACAGCTGGTGGCGAAGCTGCGCGACGACGAATTGTTCGGACCGCTGTTGTCGGACAAGCTCGTCTACTATCCGACCGTGACCCGCGAACCCTTCCGCAACCGCGGCCGGATCACCGACCTGATCTCCAGCCGGCAGATGTTCGACGACATCGGCCAGCCGGCGCTCGATCTCGCCACCGACCGCATCATGATGTGCGGCAGTCCCGGGATGCTCGACGAGCTCCGCACCATGTTCGAGGCGCGCGGCTTTCTCGAAGGCAGCGGCAACGCGCCCGGCCATTTCGTGATCGAGAAGGCCTTCGTCGAACGCTGACGCGCCCGACGATCGAGGCCAAGCCTTCAATTGCAGATTGCCGTCAGGGGCCGCGCCGCGCGCGGCCCTGTTTTTTTGGTCCCCGACACCTCGGGATGCCAATACTTTTGGACCCCAATACTTTTGGACCCCAATACTTTTCGCCCCCATGACTGGAGCGCCCAGCGAATTCGGCCCACGGTCATTGGCTCCTTTGCGCTCCCGTTGCCGGCCACCGGCCTGCATTGCGCTGCAATAGCGGACCCCGCCAATCGGTCAGTTGCCTACGCGCACCGGGATTCGGTAGCTTGGTGGCATTGTCATACCCGCGAGCGGGATACGCGATAGCGTTGAATCACTGTACTGATACGTTCTTGTCATTGGCTCGTAACTGGGTCGACAACCATAATCCGGTGATATCAGCCGGGAGGGATACCATGGAAACGCTGATGCTTCCGTTCTCGCCACGTTTCATCGTGCTCACGATATGCGCGGTCGTCACGGCATTGCTGCTCGGCATCGGGATTGTCGATCACAAGGTGTTCGACATCGTGATCATCCCGCTGCTGATCTTCGCCGGCCTGACCTTGCTCGGTGTCCGCGACCTCCTGCAGAAGAGCCACGCGATCCTGCGCAATTATCCGATCTCGGCGCATATGCGCTTCCTGCTCGAGGAAATCCGCCCCGAGATGCGGCAGTATTTCTTCGAAAGCGAGAAGGACGGCATGCCGTTTTCCCGCGACACCCGGGCCGTGGTCTATCAGCGCGCCAAGATGGTGCTCGACAAGCGGCCGTTCGGGACGCAGGAAGACGTCTATCGCCAGGGCTACGAATGGATGCATCATTCGGTCGCGCCGAAAGAGCATGCCGGGGGAACATTTCGCATCACGATCGGCGGGCCGGACTGCACCAGGTCCTATTCGGCCTCCGTGTTCAATATCTCGGCGATGAGTTTCGGGGCGCTGAGCCCCAATGCGGTGCGCGCGCTGAATGCGGGCGCCAGGAAGGGCGGCTTCGCGCATGATACCGGCGAAGGCGGCGTCAGTCCCTATCACCGCGAAAATGGCGGCGACATCATCTGGGAAATCGGCTCGGGTTATTTCGGCTGCCGCCATCGCGACGGCAGCTTCAATCCGGAGGAATTCGCCCGCGTCGCCGGCGACGACCAGATCAAGATGGTCGAGCTCAAGATCAGCCAGGGCGCCAAGCCCGGTCATGGCGGCGTGCTGCCGGCGGCCAAGGTGTCGGCGGAAATTTCGAAGATCAGGGGCGTCGCGATGGGCGAGGATTGCATCTCGCCGGCCTCGCATCGTGCCTTTTCCACGCCGATCGAGATGATGAAGTTCATCGGCGAGATGCGGCGCCTGTCCGGCGGCAAGCCCGCCGGGTTCAAGCTGTGCATCGGTCACCCCTGGGAATTCCTCGCGATCTGCAAGGCCATGCTGGAGACCGGGGTCTATCCCGATTTCATCGTGGTCGACGGCAATGAAGGCGGCACCGGCGCAGCACCGCTGGAGTTCATGGACCATCTGGGCATGCCGATGCGCGAGGGCGTCAACTTCGTCCACAACGCGCTGGTCGGCATCAATGCGCGCGATCGCATCCGCATCGGCGCGTCGGGCAAGATCGCCACCGCCTTCGACATGGCTCGGGCGATGGCGATCGGCGCGGACTGGTGCAATTCGGCGCGCGGCTTCATGTTCGCGCTCGGCTGCATCCAGTCCTTGTCCTGCCATACCGATCGTTGCCCGACCGGCGTCACCAGCCAGGACCCGATCCGCAACCGCGCGCTGGTGGTGCCGCACAAGATCGATCGGGTCTACAATTATCACCATGCGACACTGCATGCGCTGGCCGAACTGCTCGCCGCTGCGGGCCTCGAACACCCGCAGGATCTGCGGCCGCTGCATTTCTCGCAGCGCACCTCGACGACGGAGGTCTCGTCCTTCGCCAAGCTCTATCCGGCGTTGCGTCCGGGCGAGTTGCTCGACGGCACCGACGATCCGCGCTTCCGCGACGCGTGGCGGATGGCGCGGGCGGACAATTTCGCGGCGGCGGGGTGAGGCGCGAATTCTCTCCCGACGTCATCCCGGTGAAGGCCGGGATCCATAACCACTGGGGTGGATTGTTTTGCGAAACCGTCGGCCATCGTGATCAAACGCGAAGTCACGGCGTGTGGGTCCCGGCCTTCGCGCGCAATTGCGCGCTAGGCCGGGACGACCTCAAGGGTCAATGCGGGTTTTCGAGGCTGAAGGTCTCCGACTGTTCGTCATAGGCGAACAGCTCGGCATAGCGTGCCCATGACACGATGGTCTTGAGGGTTTCGTCGGCCTGGTCTTCCGCCATGTAGTCTTCGAGCTCGTTGCGGAAGCGCGCTTGCGGCGCGGTGTGGGACGGCCGCTCGTCGAGCACGCGGCGGATCAGGCCCATGACCGGCACAAATTTGAGCAGATGTTCGGCGAACAGTTTCTTGCGCGCGTCGGTTTCGAGATCGGCGAAGCGTTTGCCGGCCTCCGTCAGCACCAGGTCGCCTTCGCTGAGTTGCGCAAACCTGAGCAGTTGCAGCGATTCACCGAAGTGGAAGATCTCGTCGGCTTCGAGTTGCAGACTGGATGCGAGAACCGGCAGGTCGGCGTGTCCGCTGTAGGGCGGCGCCGCCAGCGTCTCGATCAGGCCGGACAGCACGTTGGACGAGACATGCTGCAGCACCATGCCGACACCGGTGCCCTGGATGCCCTCGACCGCCGGCGTTTTCGGCTCGGCGCGTTGGGTCATGCGCGCATAGATGCTGTCGACCAACTGCCGGAACACCGGCTCCAGACGATTGCGTGGGTGCGGCAGATCGACCTTGATCTCGGCTGCGACGCGGCCGGGATTGGATGAGAACACCAGGATGCGGTCGCACATCAGCACCGCTTCCTCGATATTGTGCGTCACCATCAGCACCGATTTGATCGGCAGCCGGCCCTCGATCCAGAGATCGACCAGATCGGTGCGCAGCGTCTCGGCGGTCAGGACGTCGAGGGCCGAGAACGGCTCGTCCATCAGCAAGAGGTCCGGATGCACCACCAGCGCGCGGGCAAATCCGACGCGCTGGCGCATGCCGCCCGACAATTCCTTCGGATAGGCGGATTCGAAGCCGTCGAGGCCGATCAGATCGATCGCCGCGAGCGCCCGCGTCCGCCGTACGGCGCTGTCGATCCCGAGCGCCTCGAGCCCGAGTTCGACATTCTGCAGCACCGTCAGCCAGGGAAACAACGCGAAGGACTGGAACACCATGGCGACGCCGTTCGGCGGTCCCGTGATGGCCTCGCCACGGCATGTGGCGTTGCCCGAGGTCGGCCTGATCAAACCGGCGATGATGCGCAGCAGCGTCGACTTGCCTGATCCGGACCGGCCGAGCAGGCCGACGATCTCGCCCGACTGGATGGTCAGATCGACATTTTCCAGCACCCGCAATTCCTCGCCGCTGCCTTTCGGAAAGGATCGGCAGACGCCGCGGATATCGGCCAGTGCGGTCTGCTTGATGGGGTCGAGCATGGGTGTTTCCCCTGACTGGGGCATGATCCGGTCATGCCCAAACTATCTATCCAAGACGAAGGCGGCGTTCGCCGAAGGCGTAGAGCGGCCGCCAGAGCAGCCGGTTGAACAGCGTTACCAGGACGCACATGACGGCGATACCGAGCACGACCCGCGGGAAGTCGCCGGCTTCCGTCGCGGTCGCAATATAGGCGCCGAGACCGGTGGCGGTCAGGTGGGTGTCGCCCCAGCTTGCGACTTCCGCGACGATCGAAGCGTTCCATGAGCCGCCGGACGCGGTGATCGCGCCGGTGATGTAATAGGGGAAAATGCCGGGCAGGATCACCTTGATCCACCAGCGCCACCCCTCGAGATGGAAGCTGCCGGCGGCCTCGCGCAGGTCGCTCGGGAAGGCGCTGGCGCCGGCGATGACGTTGAACAGGATGTACCACTGCGTGCCGAGAATCATCAGCGGGCTGAGCCAGACATTCGCGTTCAGGCCGTAACGCACGATGATCACCACGAACACCGGGAAGGCGAGGTTGGCCGGGAACGCGGCCAGAAACTGCGCCAGCGGCTGGATGCGTTCGGCGAGCTTTGGCCGCAGTCCGATCCAGACCCCGACCGGTACCCAGACCAGGGTGGCCAGCGCGATCAGCACGATGACGCGCGCCAGCGTGACGAAGCCGTATCCGAAGGCGCTCAGGATATCCGAAAGGCCCAGGGTCGCCGAAAGATAGTCGTAGGCTCTCCAGGCGGCATAGGAGGTCGTGGCGACGACAAGCGCGAGCCAGATCACGTCGACGATGCGTGACGGCGGCGCGCCCTTCGCCGGCGCCCGCAGGCCGGCCGGCAATGCGATGTTCAGGTTGGAGACCGCCTTGTTCAACGCGGCGAATGGATAGGTGAGGGCGCGCAGTGCGCGCGTCCGCCGGAACAGATCGAGCATCCACGATGACGGCGCCGTCGCCGCCGCAGTCTGTTCGAAGCGGAATTTGTCGGCCCACGCCACCACGGGGCGGAACAGCAGCTGGTCATAGGCGATGATGACCGCGAGCATGGTGAGGATGGCGTTGCCGATCGCGGGCAGGTTCTGTTGCTGAATGCCGAGCGCGACGTAGGAGCCAATTCCGGGCAGCGTGACCGTGGTGTTGCCGACCGTGATTGCCTCCGAGGCCACCACGAAGAACCAGCCGCCCGACATCGACATCATCGTGTTCCAGATCAGGCCCGGCATGGCGAACGGCACGTCGAGCCGCCAGAAGCGCTGCCAGCCGCTCAGATGGAAGCTCTGGGTGGCTTCCTCCAGATCCTTCGGGACGTTGCGCATCGACTGGTACATGCTGAAGGTCATGTTCCAGGCCTGGCTGGTGAAGATCGCAAATACGCAGGCGAGTTCGGCGCCGAGCACGCGGCCAGGGAACAGGTTCAGGAAGAACACGACGGTGAAGGTGAGGAAGCCGAGGATCGGCACCGACTGCAGGATGTCGAGCAGCGGGATCAGCACCATTTCGGCACGGCGGCTCTTGGCGGCCAGCGCAGCATAGCAGAAGGTGAAGACGATTGAGCAGACGATCGCCAGCAGCATCCGCATCGTCGTTCGCAGCGCATACAGGGGCAGATTGGCGGGGTCGAGCGAGACCGGGGCGATGTCGAGGCTGGACAGCGGACGCACGGTCTGCTCGCCGCCATAGACGATGAGCACCATGGCGCCGATCACCAGCACCAGCGCGACCGCGTCCCAGACGTTGGGCCGCAGCGCCTGTCCCAAGGTCGGGGTCCGGATATCCTGAAGCGTCATGAGGGGCCGCCCTTTATTGAAACCCGGTGTGCTGCCAGCGCGAGCAGGCCGAGCCCGGCGCCGATGTTGAGAATGCTCGTCATGCCGTCCCCGCTGTATCGAGGCCAATGACGGCCCGATCAATCGCTGCGTTCACGGTGAGATTCCTGCTTGATCTTCGCGGGCTTTCGCCAGCGGCCCAATGCCAACCATGCCCCGAGCCGCTCCAGGCAGATCGTCATTGCTATGTAAACGATTGGAACGACCGGGCGATCGTGACACCGGGCACAAGCCTTGGGTAGGCTGGCATCGTGCAAAGTCCGGACTTTGCGAGTCTTGCGACATCGCTCACCTCCTTATCCGCCTTGCGCGGCAGGCCAGTGAGCGAGACGGTCAGTTAGGCCCGACCACCACACCTCACGCGGCATTTGCCGTTGCGATTGATCTTGACGTGTTGCGGCAGCATTAGCCCAATCAGCGGGATGACGTTGCCATAGCGAGTACTGCCCATGGGCTCATCGTTTGGGTTGACATGCTTGTCCCGAGCGAACGCTCAAGACGGCGGTCGGCGCTTACGCCCGTCCCGGAGGCTAGTCAAATAGTTTTCTCATAGGAGATCAGGATGACGGACCGCCCACGTCCTACGGTTGGGTGGCGCGTTCAAATCGCGCAACAACTGCAAGCCGTGGGAAAGGCGCCACAGGCAATGCGAAGAAGGCGTTGATCCACGATCACATCAGCTACAGCCTCAACCGATCTCGATGTGTCTGGTTCGAAAGGGCAAGCCGCGCCCAGGAATTTCGAGCTGATCGCCAAATATCTGTAAAGGCGCGTTCCCGCGCCGGTCGTTACGATTCAAAGCGGCACAAGGGCCCCTCTGACGAAGGTCGCAAACTCCTGCCGCTACCTTGCTGCCGGCTCTTCTAGAATTCGCCGTGCAGGCGCCCCGAGAAGATGGAGACCGGCCCGCGATCGGCGTTATAGGCGGGATTGGTGATGAACTGATAGTCGGCGGTCAGCGTAACAGCCTTGGTCAGGGCGACAGCGTAATAGGCCTCCAGGATGCGCTCGCGCCGGTAGTTGAGCTGGCCGTCGCCGACCAGCGGTCCGAGCCCGCCGGCCGCCAGGAAGTCGCGGTGATCCCTCGATATCCCGTTGCTGGCGCCGGCGATGCCGATCACATCGTCCGACCGGCCCCAGGCCGTGCCCCGGATCGAGGTGCCGAGTGACAGGCTGGAATCGATATCGGTGAAGGACATGATCTCGGTCTTGCCGTCGTTCCAGCTCCAGCGGCCGAACAGGCCGATGTCGGGGGTCAGGGCCTGTTCGAGACTGATCACGTAGCCGTATTTGGTGCGCCCGGTGCGGGTTTGCGCGATGTCGAGATTGAGCGCCGGATCATTCAGGGTTTCGCGATAGCTTCCCGAATTGACGCTGTTGATCCAGGCGATGGTGCGGAGCTTGCCGGGCTGCGAGAACAGCTGATAGCGCGTCTCGAGTTCGACCGCATACTGGCCCCGCTGGAATACCCTGGTGTCGAAATTGTTCGAATTCGATACGGCATCCATCAGGAAGTAGCCGCCGCGCAACGCCCATTGCTTCTGGTTGAGCTCGGCGGTGATGCCGTAGGTCAGGCCGAGCTTGTCGGCGGCATAGTCGAAGGCGCCGGGCGCCCAGATCGACCAGTTCATGAAATCCCGGCGCGTATCCTTGGCGTAGGCATTGCCGTCGAACACATCGAGGACGGAAAACTTGCCGACCTGCAGGGTCAGTCGTGAAATGTCGGCCTTACCTGCGAGCTGCAGCTGGCCGCTGCCCATGTCTTCCTGCTCGCCGCCGAACCCGAAGGTCTGGCGCAGGAACAGGCGAGAGGTGTTGTAATGCGGGTAGGGGAAGTTCGACTTCTGCGCCTCGCCGCTGGAAAAGCCGCCGAGCCCGACCGTGTCGTCCAGGCCGAAGCCCTGCAGCAGCTCGGGATTGTAATACACTTCCCCGCCGCCCCAGAGTCGCGCGTTGAGGAAGAGGCTGTTGCTCCAGGTCTCCTGGGCCTGTGGCGCCGTGGTCAGGCTGTTGGGGCCGGTGTAGCGCGCGCGAAACGAGGGATGACCCTGCTCCAGAAAGGTGGACTGACCGTGGATTTCCCAGCGGTCGGATTCGGGATCCGTCAGTTCGGTCGTCGGCGCGAGCTTGGACTGACCCGGCCAGTCGATCTTGCGGTTGAGGCCGACGCGCAGCGACTGGAAGTCGAGCGTCGAGGTGTATTGGGCGCCTGAGGCAAAGCGGATATGGGCGTCGTCGAAGCGGCTGTAGAGATATTCCAGCTTCACGCTCCAGTCCGGAGCGAAGCCATATTCCAGTCCGGCGCCGGCGGCCCAGCCGAGCCGCGTGTTCAGGATCTTTTGCTCGCTGCCGACCGCGGGCGCGTTGGTGAAGCGTTCGCTGGCCCAGGCGAGGCCGCCGGTGAGGTAGAACAGCGAGGGGCCCGCGGCATAGCCAATGCGACCGCGCGCCGTTCCGACATGGTCCCAGGCCTCGACGACCTCGGAATTCGCAGAGGTCAGCGAGGATACGATCTTGTTCGAGGTGAAATAGTTCGGAAACGAAATGTCGGCCTCGACGCCGACCAGCACTCCGGACGTCGATCGATAATTATATCCGGCCTGGACGCCGCCGATCAGGCCGTTGAACACATTCGGTGCCGTGCCTGGGGCGGGATCGCTCAGGGTGGCGCGCGATGCGCCACGGCCGAAGCCGGTATGAACCCCGACATAGAGGCCGGTCCAATCGAAGACGGTCGCCATCGCCGATGCCTTCGGCGGGATGTCCGCCGCTTGCGCAGGGCCGCCCAGCGCGAGCAGGCCAAGGCCGGCACCGGCAATTGCAGTCGAGACGTTTCGGCGAGGGCACTTCATGTGGAGATGTCGTCCGGCGCGACCATGCGGCAGTGTCTCTGTCATTCCTGATTTGCCGTCGCGCCGGCATCAGAGCAATCGGGCGGACCCCCTTGTCCCCCGGTTCGATGCCGCACTTTCGGGGCCAAGCGAGGCTCAAAAAGCTGCAAACACCCCAAGACCCCTAGTTTCGACTAAGATTTTATTGCGAGTAATTTGCAATAACAAGCCGCCTGAGGTCGCCATCGATGGTTCGCATGCAGCTGTGATGCGGATGCAACAGGTACTGTGGGAGGGCTAAAGGCCATGACCTGGCCGGGCCCCATCGGGCATCGGCTGGCGCGGGGGGAGCACCGCTGCCGACGTCAGATTCGCCATGCGAGTTCGACGGGCGCCTGGCGGGCTCCGGTCCCGGCTAGAAGGCGGGTCCCGGCGCCAGTGTCTTCACGTCGAATTTGTCGACGTCGTCGAGCAGTTCGCAGAAGGCCCGTGCGCCGTGCTCGATCAACTGCTCACCCTTGTCCGCCGACGCCAGGGTGGCGTCGCCCACGGCGCCGCTGTCGTGAAGGTCCTGCGTCTGCCAGGCAAACGGGGCCGGACGATGCGCGGACAATTGGCGATACTGATCCTCCATCGCGATCGCGCTCGAACGGAATTCGGCGATCGCAGCGTGGCGAACGTGCTGTCCGTACCGCGCCAGCATGATCGATGTTTCCACGGCACCGCCGTGAATGCCGTGACGGATCTCCGCTTCGGGAAACAATCCCTCCGGTGCGCCGAAGCGCGACCAGGAGGTCGTGACGACGAGAATTCCGTGATACGCGCGCAGATCCTGCGCCACCAGCGTCATCGCCGCGCTGTTGCCGCCGTGGCTCGTGATCATCACGAGCTTCTTCACCCCTGTCAGCGCGACGCTCTCGCCCAGCGCCATCCAGCTTTTCAGCGCCACATCGGTCGGGAGCGACAGCGTCCCCGGAAAATCGACATGCTCGGTCGAGATCCCGACCGGCTGCAGCGGCAGGAAGGTCACCGGCAATTGCTCCGGAACAAGCTCGCGGACCCGCGCGAGATAGGCTTCCGCGATCATGACGTCGGTGCCCACAGGCAGATGCGGGCCATGCTGTTCGGTGGCGGCCAGAGGCAGCACCGCAATCCAGCGCGCTGCCGCGGCGACGTTGATGTCCGGCCAGTGAATGTCGATCCAGTCTCTAGGCGGCACGATCATCGAATGGGAGGTTTCTTTGGGCCGATTTGCGGGGTAGTGATCGGGACCACGATATCATGAGCCCGAACGAACCACGGAGTCGAATCATGAGGGCGGCCCTCCTGCTGCGAGCGGTAACGGCGTGTCTGCTGGCCGGCAGCCTTCCAGGCGCCCCTGCGACAGCTCAGGAAAAGCTCGACAAGGTCTCGTTCGGCACCAACTGGGTCGCGGAAGCCGAGCATGGCGGGTTCTTCCAGGCGCTCGCCGACGGCACCTACAGGCGCTACGGGCTCGACGTCACCATCGTCCCCGGCGGCCCCAACGACAACAACCGCATGCTCCTGATCGCCGGCAAGCTCGATTTCTTCATGGCGGCCAACACGCTGATGTCGCTCGACGCGGTCGCCAACAACGTGCCCGTGGTGTCGGTGGCGGCGATCTTCCAGAAGGATCCTCAGGTCTTCCTGACCCACCCGGAATCGAAAATCACGCGGCTCGAGGACTTGAAGCCGCTGACCCTGTTCGTATCCAAGGAGGGGATCGCGAGCTATTACCAATGGCTGAAATCCGAATATGGCTTCAGTGAAAAGAACGTGAGGCCCTATACGTTCAACCCGCAGCCGTTTCTCGCCGACGGCAGGAGCGCGATGCAGGGGTATGCCACCTCCGAACCCTATGCGATCGAGAAGGCTGCCGGCTTCTCGCCCGGCGTGATCCTGCTCGCCGATTACGGCTTCAACACCTATTCGACCCTGATCGAGACCCGCTACGACCTCATCGACAAGACGCCGGACCTGGTCCAGCGCTTCGTGGATGCCTCGATCGTCGGCTGGTACACCTATATCTACGGCGATAATTCCGCGGGCAATGCGACGATCAAGAAACTCAACCCGGACATGACGGACGAAATGCTGGCCTACTCCGTCGCCAGGATGAAGGAATATGGCATCGTCGATTCCGGTGATGCCGTGCAGAACGGCATCGGCGCGATGACCGACGAGCGAGCCGCAAGCTTCTTCGACAAGATGGTGCGGGCCGGCGTAGTGAAGCCCAACATCGACTTCCGCAAGTCCTATACGTTGCGTTTCGTCAACAAGGGTGTTGGCCTCGATCTGCGGCCGAAGAACTAGGCCAGTGATTTTGAAGTTCGAATCATATCGACCCTTGCGCTGCTGCGCTCCCTCTCCCGCTCTTGCGGGGGAGTGGGGTGGGGGCGCCGCTCGGGGACTGCTGATTTGTCCGCCGCCTCATCCACTGATGCTTCGGCGAAGGCGGAAGCCTCTGGCGGAAGCGTATGCGGCTTTCCCCCACCCCAACCCTCCCCCGCAAGCGGGAGAGGGAGCACAGCAGCGCGAGCGTCGATATGATTCGTACCTCGGAAACGCCTGCCTAGAACCACTTCGCACATGAATAACGCCGCCGCCTCGTCCGCAGCCGGTTCCGACCTGCGCGGCGTTGCCGTCGCCCTGCGCGGTGTCACCAAGACCTTCGAGCGCGGGCTCATGGCGCTCGGACCGCTGGATCTCGATGTCGGAGCGGGTGACTTTGTCTCGTTGCTCGGGCCGTCCGGGTGCGGCAAGTCGACGGTGTTGCGCCTGATCGCCGGACTCAGCATGCCCTCGACCGGCGAGGTGAAGGTCTCGCGCCAGGATGAGGGGCGGCACGCGATCGGCTTCGTGTTTCAGGAGCCGACCCTGATGCCCTGGACCAGCGTGCGCGAGAATGTGCGGCTGCCGTTGCGGCTCGCGCATGTCGGCAAGGCCGACGCCGATGCGCGCGTCGCGGAAGCCCTGATGCGTGTGGGTCTCGCCGAGTTCGCGGATGCATACCCGCGCGAATTGTCGGGCGGCATGAAGATGCGGGTCTCGCTGGCGCGCGCGCTCGTGACCGATCCGGATATCCTCCTGATGGACGAGCCGTTTGCCGCGCTCGATGAGATCACCCGCTTCCGCCTCAACGACGACCTGCTGTCGCTGTGGCGCAACCTGCGCAAGACCGTGCTCTTCGTGACCCATTCGGTGTTCGAATCCGTGTATCTGTCGCAGCGCGTGGTGGTGATGACGGCGCGGCCGGGACGGATCGGCGCCGACATCAGGATCGACGTGGACGAGCCGCGTGACGAGGCGTTCAGGACCTCCGTCGGCTATGCGGAGTATTGCCGCCGGGTCTCGGCGGCGCTTGCGCCATCCTATTCGGGACGATCCGCGCTGTGAGCACAGAGCCGCATCAGCCCGCGACCACAGGCCGGGCCGCAGGCGAGGGCCGTGCCCGCGCCGTGCTGCGCGTCCTGCTGCCGGTCGTCGTGCTGGCAGCGGGAACGGCCGCATGGGAACTGGTGGTGTGGATCAACAACATTCCACCCTATGTGCTGCCCGGGCCGTTTCTGGTGATGCGGACACTGGTCACCGATTGGGCCATCCTGTGGGACTCGCTGCTGACGACGCTTCTCACCACGCTCGAAGGCTTCATCGCGGCCGGCATTGGCGGGGTGGCGCTGGCCCTCGTGTTCAATCAATCGAAATGGCTGGAATATTCGCTGCTTCCCTATGCGGTGATCCTGCAGGTCACGCCGGTGATCGCGATCGCGCCGCTGCTCTTGATCTACCTGCCGCAGCAAACCGCCGTCATCGTCTGTGCCTGGATCGTGGGCTTCTTCCCCGTGCTCTCCAACACCACGCTGGGGCTCAATTCGGTGGATCGCAACCTGGCCGGGCTGTTCCAGCTCTACGGCGCCTCGCGCCTGCAGACGCTGAGCCTGCTCAAACTGCCCGCGGCGTTGCCCTATATTCTCGGCGGCCTGCGCATCGCGGGCGGCCTGTCGCTGATCGGCGCGGTCGTCGCCGAGATCGCGGCCGGCAGCGCCGGTGCCGGTTCCGGCCTTGCCTACCGAATCGCGGAATCCGGCTACCGTCTCAACATTCCCCGCATGTTTGCCGCACTGCTGTTGCTCTCGTTCGCCGGGATTGTCATCTATGCCTTGCTGGCGTTAACCTCACATTTCTTGTTACGGCGCTGGCATGAGAGCGCACTTGGAAAGGATACCTGATGGCGGCTGGAGCACTTTCGTCGGAAAAGATCGATCTGTTGATCCATGGCCCGCGCAAGCCCATCGTCGACAATGGTTTTTCCGACCAGTTCGTGCTGCATCAGTGCGAAACCACCCATGATCTCGAGCGGCTGACCCCGGATGTGGCGGCGCGAATTCGTGGCATGGCCGTGACCTACAATTCGGTGCGCGGCGATGCCAGGACGTTGGCGCGGTTCCCGAAGCTGGAAATCGTCGCCGCCTTCGGCGTCGGCTACGATCATGTCGACGCGGCCTTTGCGCGCGACCACGGCATCATGGTCACCAATACGCCCGATGTGCTCACCGAAGAGGTCGCCGACGTCGCGATGGGACTTCTGATCGCCACCTTGCGCGAGTTCGTCAAGGCCGACCGTTACCTGCGCTCCGGACTCTGGTCGGCGCAGAATCTCCCGCTCAGCGTCGGCTCGCTGCGCGACCGCAAGGTCGGCATGGTGGGCATGGGCCGGATCGGCCAGGCCATCGCGCGGCGGCTGGAGGCCTCGCGCGTGCCGGTGGTCTATCACACGCGCAATCCGGCCGCTGACGTGTCGTACCAGCATTATCCCGACCTGATCGAGATGGCGAAGGCGGTCGATACGCTGATCATCATCGTTCCCGGCGGGGCCGGAACCGCGAAGATGATCAATGCCGAGGTCATGAAGGCGTTGGGGCCGCGCGGCGTCATCATCAATGTCGCACGCGGCACCGTCGTCGACGAGCCCGCGCTGATCGCGGCGCTGAAGTCGGGCACGATCCTGGCGGCGGGGCTCGACGTGTTCGAGCGGGAGCCGAACGTTCCGGACGAACTCAAGGCGATGCAGAACGTCGTGCTGCTGCCACATATCGGCTCCGCGTCCGTGGTGACACGGAACGCGATGGATCAGCTCGTGGTCGACAATCTCCTGACATGGTTTGCCGGCAAGCCGCCGCTGACGCCGGTCGCGGAGACGCCCGCCAAAGCTCGTTAGGGTCGCTGATGATCATTCGCTTCGCTTGCGCGCTCGCAGCGCTTCTCGCCGCCGTGCCGGCTACATCTCCGGCCCGCGCGCAGGATGCCGGAAACCTGAAGAAGGACATGATCGGGCAGTGGGAGCTCGCCACCACCGAGCGCAGCAAGACCTGTGTCCTGACATTGAAGGGCGATGCCGCACCAGGGGCAGCTCAAGGCATGAAGCTCGAACTCGAGCGCGGTTGCGCGGCGGCGCTGCCCTTCACCAAGGATATCACCGCCTGGAGCGTGAAGGGGCTCGACCTCGTGCGGCTGCAGAACGCCGCCGGCGAACCGGTGATCGACTTCACCGAGGTCGAAGCCGGCATTTTCGAGGGGCTCAAGAGCGGCGAGGGCGTCTACATCCTGCAGAACCTCGCCGCCGCGCGTTCGCTCGCCAAGTCGATGGATCAGATGATCGGAGACTGGTCGATGGTTCGCGGCAATGGCGCCACCATCTGCGGCCTGACCCTGACCAACACCGACGCCGGCCACGACAATTTCCAGGTGTTCCTGAAGCCGAAATGCGATCCCACGGTCGCCGCTTTCGCGCCGACGCAATGGCGGCTCGAGCACGGCCAGATGCTGCTGACATCCGACAAGGGCGACACCTGGCGGTTCGAGGCCGACGACAACGCGCAATGGCGGCTGGTGCCCGACTCGGCCGATCCCCTGATCATGCTGCGGCAGTGAGAGGCCGAACTCCATCCTCTTCGGCAGCATGATCGAACGCCTGCATTTTGACGCCTTCCTGACAATTCCATCTTGTCCGTTCTTGCTCACGATGAAGGCGTCGTGTACGGCAGCATCGGGCTTGGCGGTATGCAGCGAGCGCGTAAAATGATCGGAAGCCGAGGTGGTGTAGTCCACGGTTGTCGTCGATATCGGACGTTTCTTGCTTCCGCACTGGTGCTCGCCGTAGTCCAACTGCTCGGTGCTCCGCTGGCGGCTGCGCAAAGCATACCTACGGACGAGACGGGCTTCACGGCCTACGTGGCGGAGCAAATGCGGAAGGCCGCAGGCGAGGTCGCCGTGGCCATCAAGGGTCCGCTCACGCTCTCGGTCGGGCCGGTACAAGCCAACCTTGATCGGATCCATTCCTATTGCAAGGCCAATCCCGCCAGCTGCCGCGGCGAAATCGACACCTATGTGAAAGCCGCCGCGGATACGGTTCGCACGAAGACGCTGCCGCCAACCAGGGAGGCGCTCCGTCTCGTGGTTCGAACGGCTCAATACCGGGACCTGGCCCAACAGCAGGTTGCGCCGACGAGGCTGGTCCCGGCGCGACCACTCGTCAGCGGACTGGTCGTGATGCCGATGCTTGACCTGCCACGCACAATTCGGGGGTTAAACGAAAAAGACAGCGCGGCCCTGGGCCTGACGACTAAGGAAGTCTATGAGGTGGCGACGGCCAATCTCCGCGAGAGCCTGAAGGCGCTCATGCAGGTCGCGAAGCCTGTCGGCCGGGGCCAGATCGGTCAGCTCACCGGCGATGTCTATCACCCGAGCAGGCTCGTGCTCCTCGATTCCTGGGCTCCGCTCGCGCAGGCGCAGGGCGGTGTCCTGATCGTTGCCGCGCCGGCAACGGATGCGGTGCTCTATATTGCCGAGGACTCGCCGGTCGCAATCGACGCCCTGCGAACGCTGGCGAAGAACGTCCTGGGGCGGGCGCCCAACAAATTGACCGGCCTGCTGCTGCGCTGGACGCCGACAGGTTGGCAAATCGTTCCTTGAGTCGACGTTCCTTGAGTCGATATGGCTCGGGCGTTTCGCGGCAAGCAGTGGGGTGCGGTCGAATATTCCTGGAACCCGTGTCGATCCGTCCCGGGTTCCATCGTCTATCCTGATAGCGGGTCGATTTTCCGCGGCCATGATGTCCGCGGTCCGCACAACGGGAGTGTTCCAATGCGCTTTATGTACATCGTCACCTCACCGCAGCAGATGACCGGCCCATCGCCGGAACTGATGGCGGCCATGCAGACCCTCTCGGAGCGGGAGATCAAGGCCGGCCGCATGATCGACAATGGCGGGCTGATGCCGTTGCAGACCGGTGCGCAGGTGCGGATCGCGGACAGCAAGCTCAGCGTCATCGACGGTCCCTTCGTCGAGGCCAAGGAGGTCATCGGCGGCTATGCGATCTTCGAGCTGCGCGACAAGGACGAAGCGCTGGCGATGGCGAAGGAGTTCATGCAACTGCATCTCGACCACATGCCGGGCTGGGAGGGGACGTGCGAACTCCGCGCCTTTGCCAGCCCGCATTGAGGGCAATCATCGGTCCGCGGCGGCCATGACGGTCGCCGACATCGATCGCGCGATCCGGGCCGCCTGGCGGATCGAGCAGCCGCGACTGCTCACCACGTTGTCGCGGATGCTGCGTGACGTCTCGCTGGCCGAGGAATTGACGCAGGACGCGCTGCTTGCGGCGCTGGAATCCTGGCCTGCGACCGGCGTGCCGGACAAGCCCGGCGCGTGGTTGTTCGCGACCGCCAAGCGCCGTGCCTTCGATCAGCTCCGCCGCAGCAAGATGCTCGCGCGCAAGCACGAGATGCTGCTGCACGAACTGGAGCAGGAGCAGGAGACCATGCCGGATCTGGACGCCGCTCTGGATGACGATTTCGGCGACGAACTGCTGCGATTGATCTTCACCGCCTGTCATCCCCTGGTGTCGCGCGAGGCCCGCGTGGCGCTGTCCCTGCGCATGCTGTGCGGCCTGACCACGGACGAGATCGCGCGCGCCTTTCTGGTCCCGGAATCGACGGTCGCCCAGCGCATCGTGCGGGCCAAGCGAACGCTCTCCGAATCGGGGCTTGGTTACGAGACCCCGCGCGGCGCGGAGCTGTCGCAACGGCTCGCCTCGGTGCTCGAGGTGGTTTATCTCATCTTCAACGAGGGCTATGCGGCTGCGCGGGGCGAGGAGTGGCTGCGTCCGCAGCTCTGCGACGAGGCGCTGCGGATGGGGCGCATGCTCACCAGGGTCGCGCCGCAGGAGCCGGAAGCGCTGGGACTGCTGGCGCTGATGGAGCTGAACGCGTCGCGCACCGCTGCGCGGACCGACCCGGCCGGTGAGCCCGTTCTGCTGATGGAGCAGGATCGCGCGCGATGGGACAGGCTGCAGATCCAGCGCGGGATGCTGGCGCTGGCGCGGGCATGCGACCTCGGCGGTGCCGGGGGCTTCTATGTGCTGCAGGCGGAGATCGTTGCCTGTCATGCCCGGGCACAGACGCCGGGAGAAACCGATTGGCCGCGCATCGCCAACCTCTATGCGCAATTGGCCGCGCTGGTGCCCTCGCCGGTGATCGACCTGAACCGGGCTGTCGCCGTCGGCATGGCCGAGGGTCCGCAAGCCGGCCTTGCGATCGTCGAGGGCCTCGTTGATGAGCCCGCCTTGAAATCCTACCATCTGCTGCCCTGCGTGCGCGGCGATCTGCTGCAACGGCTAGGCCGCTACCACGAGGCGCATGCCGCATTCGAGGCGGCGGCGGGATTGACCAGCAACACGCGCGAACAGGGCCTGATGCGCCGCCGCGCCAGGGAGGCGATCGAGGCCGCAGGACGATAGGCTCGCGTGCAGCGACGGTGGCTTCACAGGAAGGGACCGGGCGATGGCAGGGAATACCGTGCTCGCGATCGGCATCGATCCGGCGTTCGTGGACTGACTTGCTCAACGACCTTGCGCCATCGACTCCGGCCAATCCTGAGCCAAGGCACGATGGCGGTTCGACCCTGCCATCGTGCATTAGTCGCCGAATTAATCGAACAGCACCCTGGTTCGCGCTTCGTTGCGGGCCAATCCGTCGATTTCGACAAGCGCCATCGCGCCCCTGCGTTCCTCGAGCCAGTCCAGAAGTTTGTCGATCAGGTGCCCCGGGCTCATCGAAAGAGCCGCAACCCTCGTCCGCTCTGCGAGCTGATTCATCATCGATCCCCCTCATTCGAGAATGAGCTATCCCCTCTCATCCGATGAAGGAGTCTCTCACGCATTCGTCAAAGCACGAAGCGGATAGTTAATAGATGGTAAATGCAGGCGATTGCTACATCAGCCACATCGCCTTCAGATCAATGGCGGTTTCGAAGGGCCTCCTGGAGCGGCTCGTCGGTGAATCGTGTCCTCGGGGGCGCCGTCATGTTCTCGAGATAATACTGCGGCGTCACGCGTATCGCGGACGGGTTTCCCCGGAGGCTGCGTGAGCGCAGGAGCTTCAGCGAGCCAACCAGGACGTAAAGCGCCAGGATGGTCGCGAGCACCGACAAGAATACCATCAGGAAAATGGCGGGCCGGCCGTGGTCCGAGATCAACGCCGAGGCCTGTTCCAGGAGGTTGCCGGCAGACAGCTCAGCGGCATCCCCGAAGGTGGCGACCATGGCCGCGATGGTCCCAATCAAACTCTGGCCGGCCGTCCCGGCGAAACGCTCATCGAACGGCTGACGCTCGTCGCGGTCGACCTGATCCGGCGTGCTGATTGCGCCCGCCTCGGCCGAGGTCGGCGATTTGTCGAGGTTGATGTGGAGGGATTCGGAAGGCTTCGTGATGCTGCTGGTTGGGACTTCAGTCGGTTGACTGGGGCCATACGCCTGAACCGCGGCCGCCGCGGCGGCACGGCGCGTGCTCGCGGCGGCGGGGACCGGCGGCACGGCCGTTGGCTTCGGAGCCGGTGATGACTTGGGGACTGGTGAGGACTTGGCGCCCGGCACGATGCGCGCTTGCGGCTTGATTGCGCCGACCAGCCGCCAGCACCTGTGACCGGTCGCCCGATCGATGCCGAACTGCCATGGTCCGCGCTGAGGTGGCAGGCCACGCGCGGCGACGCAGTGCGCTACGACCGGCTTCGGTTTCTCTGGCGCCTCCCCGGCCTGCGCATGGGCCGCCCGAAACGCAGCCTTGTCGGGGGCCGGCGCCGCGCATTTTTCTGTGAGCGAACCCTCGTTCTGCGGCTCGGCGTGGCAGGCGGTCTCGGCCCATGCCGGGATCGTCGTCATGACGCTTTGCAAGCCGATCAGCACGGCGGCGGACATGATTGCTGACATCACCCTCGAATAATGAAAATGCAAATTGGCACCCGGTCGCACGAAGTTATTTTCCGGGCTCCTGGAGTTTCAAGCCCTGCAACTTCGCTTAGAGGATGGCGGCCGGCATTACTCGCGACAGTTGCGCTTAACGTTAAAGCCGAAGGCTAATGGTTTCAGTTGATTCCGGACGCCCGCATCGCGGTTTTGCCTGGCGTGAGCGGCGAAAAACGCGCGCAGGCCCACGCCGGGACTGAAGCGGTGAAAACGTACCCCCGTGTTCACCGGATTTTTGCGGGGATGAGAATTCACTATCCATTAACCATGTTCAACATTTAATTGAATTCAATCTCGGACATTAATCACAAACTGCGGGCTGACAAAAATGGCGACTGATCAAGCGGTGCCCAGGATTCAACCAAGAATAGTCAGAATAGAAGATCGCACCAGCCTGGCTGATCGCGCCCGGCCGCTGAACGCCGCAACCGGGCTCATACCCGTCCAGATCGTTCGAACCGAACGATCGATCGTCGGGCGCGACACATCCGATACCGCCGAGCCGTTCTCATCCATGCAGGGCCCCGGCCTCGATGAAGCCGCGGCGAAGTCGCGCGACTACCTTCAAGTGCTTGACATGATAAGCACCGCAGCCCGGACGATGACGAGTATCGAGGATGAATCGCAGCGGATCCGAGTGAACGCATTCGCTCTCACCGAGCGTGTCCGCTCGGAACGTATCGAAGCCGAGCAGCAGGTCGGTATTCTGCAGGAACAGCTGAAAACAAGCCATCTCCTGGCTGCACAGCTCAAGCAACAGCTGGCCGAGGAACGGGCCAATATCGCGGAAATGAAAGCAAGCCATTCCTCGATCGAACAGCTCAAGCAACGACTGGCCCATGCGGAAGAACGAGCCGATGTTGCGGAAGAATGGCTGCAGCGCTTTCAGGAGGCAATCGTCTCCTCCTTCTCGGCCCGTGGTGCGGCCGAGACGGCGCCGTAGTCCTGCTGCACCGCCAGGGCCTTTCGGGTGAGGAAGCCCGAGATTCGGGATGGCGACCGCAATTCCGGACGCGCGTTCAGCCGAACGTGAACGCAAACGCTTCCACACCCGGATCGAGAAACTCGATCTCGAACAGTCGATCAATCACGGCATTTGGCTGACGGACCAGTTGGTAGAGGCGTTGGTCGGTCAACGCGCCGTTGCCTTGCGCGTCGACGTCGATTCCGTGCGCGTCGCCGGGGGGCTTTCCGTCAAGCAGCACGCGAAATCGGATGGACGTTCCCGGGGTCGCCGGCCCCATGACGAGATGAAGATCGCGGGCGTGAAAGCGGTAGGCAATGCCGCCATTGGGCTTGTTCAGTGCCACCGCGTCGCTCCGTGCCGTCCAGTCACCGGCAAGCGCCCATTCGTTCAGGCCCAGCCGCGCAGGGGATTCATAGGTGCGCGCCGTGTTCAGGGCCAGCCCGCCGGGCGATGCAAAGTTCTGGGTGCGTTCGTACCCGACATAGTTCTCGCCGGACTGCAGGCTGGACCAATCGGCTGCGGCTTCCAGGCCGTGGGCCGCGACCGATGTGGGCATTCGGTCGACATCGGTGGCGCCCGCTTCAGCCAGCAGGTCCTGGATCAACTTTTCCGACTGCTCGTATGAGCCTTCGCCAAAGTGGTGATGTCGAACGCGACCCCGCGCATCGATGAAGTACAACGCCGGCCAGTAGCTGTTGTCGAAGGCGCGCCAGATTCCGTGCGCGTTGTCCACGGCGACCGGGTAGTCGATCCGCATCTCCTTCACGGCTCGTCGGACGTTGTCGATGCTCTTCTCGAATGCGAACTCCGGCGCGTGGACACCGATGACCACCAATCCCTTGTCCTTGTATTTCTCGGCCCAGGCACGGACGTAGGGAGCCGTGCGCAACCAGTTGATGCATGTGTAAGTCCAGAAATCGATAAGGACGACCTTGCCGCGCAAGGCCGATGGCGTCAGCGGCGGCGAATTCAGCCAATCGTCCGCGAGGGCGAGCGAAGCCAGTTCGGATTGACCGCCGACCTGGCTGGTATGGTCGAGGATCTCTGTTATCGTCGTCTGCTCGGGCATTTCCGTACTCCTGATGACGCCGACAATCGCCGCCCCGATCGCGATGACGAGGACGACGACTGCCATCAGTTTGCTCGTGCTCATCGATGATCCCTTCTGGACGTCTGTCACCCGCTCCGTCACTTGGCGCTCGGCTTGCTCAGCACCAGCAGCGGCTTTCCCTTTTCTCACGTGAATCTCCTCGGAATCGAATCCGGCGTTCAAGTCGCAGACCGAAGCGATCTGAATGCCGCGCGCAGCTCGGCGGAAAAAAGCTCCGGCTGCTCCCACGCCGCGAAATGACCGCCTTTGTCGACCGCGTGAAAGTAGATCAGGTTGCGATAGGCGCGCCGGGCCCATGTCTCGGGGGCCTGATAGCTCTCGCCCGGAAACACCGTGATAGCGACGGGGAGCGAGATCTCCGCGGTCTTCTCCGGTCCGGCAAGAGCCGGACTACGCCCGCCATACTCCCAGTACAGCCGCGAGGACGAGGCCGCACTGTTGGTCAGCCAGTACAGCGTAATGTCGTCGAGCACATCGTCGAGCGATTTTTCGGGATCGCTGTCATCATACGTCCAGTGCGAGAGACCGGGATGCCCGAGCAGCCACGCCGCAAGACCCGCGGGAGAGTCCGTCAAGCCGTAGCCGATCGTCTGCGGCCTCGTCCCCATGATGACAGCGTAGGACCGGTTGCCCATTTTGGCGGCCGCGCTGAATGCCTCGAACGTCGCGCGTTCCTGCTCGGAGAGCCCCGCCGGGGCGGGGCCGCCAGCAGCAAGGATCGCGGCGATCTCGGGCGGCACGACCGCGGGCAAGTTGATGTGGATGCCGAGCAGACCTGCCGGCGCCAGCCGCGCCATCGCACTCGAGACGGGCGAGCCCCAGTCGCCACCCTGCGCGACGTAATGGGCGTAGCCGAGGCGCTTCATCAGTTCCGCCCAGATGCGCGCGATATGGTCGGGGCCCCAGCCGGTACCCGTCGGCTTGCCGGAGAAGCCGTAGCCGGGCATCGACGGAATCACGACGTCGAATGCGTCCTCAGGCCGCCCGCCATGGGCGGTCGGATCGGTCAGCGGACCGATCACCTTGAGCTGCTCGAACACCGATCCCGGCCAGCCGTGAGTGATGATGACAGGTAGCGCCTTGGGATGCTTCGAGCGGACATGAATGAAATGAATATCGATCCCGTCGATCTCGGTGATGAACTGCGGGAGCGCATTCATCCTCGCCTCGATCTTCCGCCAGTCGTACTGCGTCCCCCAATAGCGCACCAGCTGCTGGAGCTTTGCCAGCTGGATGCCCTGGGACTGATCGGAAACCGTCTCGCGGTCGGGCCATCGTGTCGCCAGCACACGCCGGCGAAGCTCGACGAGATCCGCCTCGGGGACATCGACACGGAAGGGACGAATTGCGTTGTCCGTGGCTGCCAGCGCCCGATGCACGGGAAACACGCTCGCGGCAACGGCAGCTGCAATTCCGATCGCGGCCGTGCTCAGAAGCGCGCGCCGGCTTTGGTCGATAATCCCGAAATTATACGACGTTGGCATCTGGCTCTCTCCCTGTTTTCGGGGGGCGGCGCTTTTGTGCGGGACGACCCACCTCTCGATCGCATCAGGATGGCGCAAGAACCCGCAAATAGCCCGTTAGGGGTTGTGAGCGGTTGTTAGTTGATGCGGCCGGGTGCGGGATGGTGCCCATGCGCTCGCTGGAACTCAGTCGCGTCCCCGACTGCTGAACCTCGCGGGATCAGGCCCACTCGATCGAGCCGTCGCGAAGGGCGACGTATCTCAGGACATGAAGATCGTAATGTGGATGGCGCTCTCTGGCGCGGCTCTACGAGAAAAGTGCGCATTGCCTTTCACTCAGCGCGGATAGCGTGCCGTTCGACTGCCTTTGACGGCACGGTTGCAGTCGCCAGAGTCGGGATTATCGACTTCAAATTCAACATGGACGCAGCGTGGTAGTAGTGGGTCGCCTTGCCGGTGATCTCTCCCTGGTCGAAACGTGAGGACACTTCGATCTTAAGAACCGGATAGTCACAGCTTCCGATGCGAACTATCTCCTGAGCGACAACGGACATCTCGGTAAAATACCTCCCGGCGACTTTATTCGTGGGAAGTAACGCCGTGGCATCCGCAACAATGTGTTCACCGACCTTGAGAGGAAAGAAGTGCGCGAGGTCCTGATTCCAATTGAATTCAACAGTCGTCGTTGGAAGTTCACGGGTCAACGCGAATAACCCCCGATAAGCGCTCCCATTGGATTTTCGACCGTCGGGTAACGTCGTCTCGGTGCGCAACTTGTCACCGACTCGATCAAGCACTGCGATGGTCGAGCCATCGTCAAACGTTACTTTCAACGGAAGCTTTGCATTGCCTGTGATGAAACAATCTGCCTGCTGTGCATAGGCAACTTCAGCGCTTAAGCCGAAGATAAGGCCGAGAACCACAGCGGCGATTTCTTTAGCCATGATGACAAAGCCCTCAAATGGACGACGGTCGAGTTCACTAGCGGGCTACATCGGCTCACATCAACTTCATCCCCTTCAAACTCGCGTGCCCGTTCTTGCCGACGATGATGTGGTCGTGCACGGCGATGCCGAGCGGCCTGGCGATGTCGACGATGGCGCGGGTCATCTGGATGTCGGCCTGCGACGGAGCCGGATCGCCGGAGGGGTGGTTGTGCATGAGCATTTCAACATCGCTATGCAATTGATTTAACGTATTTTTTTGAACCTCTGCGACTAAGTGGGGACGGGGAGTGGGGACGGTAACGAGTGACTATTCGTGATCATCACGCTTGATCAGAGTCGGTCATGTTCAGTCGTCCAGACCCACGGCACGACACCATGTTTCGCTTGTCCCAGGCGTCGAGCTCATCAACGGGATAGAGAACCGCTTTCCCGATTTTGACAAAGGCCGGGCCAACGCGCATCGCTCGCCAATTGCGTAGTGTCCCCACGCTCACCGCACCACGGTAGCGCTGCGCGACTTCATCTGCCGTCAGGTATTTCCGATCTCCCATATCCTCACTCCAGCGCACAATGG